>Ga0189289_10041_pt1 | contig 200551 bp, 142 predicted proteins | sample UW106minimetaG_FD_130313 | JGI IMG/M metagenome (GOLD analysis project Ga0189289, IMG submission 130313) | Marine microbial communities from the Costa Rica Dome - UW106 mini metaG | ecosystem: Environmental > Aquatic > Marine > Oceanic > Photic zone | place: Costa Rica: the Eastern Pacific... | reverse complement strand
AGCGGCTTTTGCTCTGCGTTCTCACTATTTGAAAGGGAACAACCATTACTACATAGCGACGCCTTAATCAAAAACCGCTGGACGCATTCTGAGACGGTCACTTATTAATGCGGATTGGTATAAACAGCACTTAAACGCGCGTTCCTCCATCTAACTCTATCGTACGGCCAGTGAAGTAATCATTCTCAAAGATGTATTTCGCAGTGTGTGCCAACTCTTCAACATTAGCTAAGCGGCGCAGCGGCACCGAACTTAAAAATGCTTCGCGCATCTCAGGGCGCATCTGGGCGGCCATGGCAGTTTCAACTAAACCGGGCGCGATACATCCAGTACGAATACCAAACCGGGCTAGCTCTTTGCCCCAAGACACCGTCATAGTAGCTACGGCGGCTTTAGATGCGGAATAATTTGTTTGCCCCATGTTTCCGGCGCGAGAAACGGACGAAATATTGATAATCACGCCATCGCTTTTGCTTTCAATCATTTGTTTAGCGGCTTCACGACCACATAAAAACGTACCTGTCACGTTTACATCAAGCACAGATTGAAACTGCTCTTTGGACATTTTGCTGACGACCTTGCCTTCTTTGACTTTCAGCAACATGCCATCACGCATAATACCTGCACTGTTGATCAAGCCGTTTAATTGGCCGAAGTCCATGCCTATGTCAGCAAACGCGACCTCTACTTCGGCTTCGTTGGTAACGTTAACCACATAATATTCAGCTTTAATGCCTAAGCTTCTTAGCTCTTTGGCAGCTTGTTCTAGCGGTTCTTTTTGCATATCAATTAATGCAACGCTTGCCCCTTGTTCAGCAACCTCTTGAGCCATTGCCCGGCCCAAGCCTTGAGCGGCACCGGTAATGGCGATAACAGATCCTCTTAATTGCATCTTGTCTTATCCTATTTTGTTGAAATCTATGTGTTAGTCGGCAACGCGTAGCTACTGTTTTTTATGTTGTGCTGAAAACAGCTCAAATATACTTGAGAAGTCGCGTAGACCGCTGCCTTGCATGCTATGCATGTTATATAAATTTTGCGCCATCGCCCCCATTGGTGTACTCGAGTGACTCTTTAATGCTGTGTCTAAGGCTAGACCAAGATCTTTGCGCATAAGATCCACCATAAAGCCACCTTTATAATCATTTGATGACGGGACATTGGGCATAACGTCTGGGCAAGGATTATATAATTCTAATGTCCAGTTCCGTCCTGAGCTTTGCATCATGATGTCTGACATCACCTTGGGATCAAGACCGTTATCAATGGCCATTTGCAGCGCTTCAGATGTACCGACCATCAACACAGACAACAGCATATTATTGCAAATTTTCGCAATTTGCCCGGCGCCATTTTGCCCCGCATGGAAGATGTTTTTCCCCATGGCGCTTAGTACAGGGTGCGCTTTTTCGTATGCGCTTTTGTCGCCACCGACAATGAAGGTTAGCGTGCCTGCTGCCGCCCCAGCGGTACCGCCGGAGACCGGTGCATCGACAAAATCAATGCCCTTTTCGGCCAAGGTTTTCCCTACCAATATTGAGGTTGCTGCATCAATGGTACTTGAATCAATGACGAGGGTGTTCTGCTCAAGCACGTCAATCAAGCCTGCTGTGCCGCGCTCGCTATCCCCCAAGTATAAATCTTGAACATGCTTGCCCGCGGGTAGCATCGATATCACTATATCAGCGCCTTTTACCGCCTCTTCAGCGCTGGCAGCTGCCCTTGCGCCTTGGGTTTTCAACTCGGCAACTGTCTGTGGCACAAGATCAAAAACACAGACCTTCGCATTCGCTTTGAGTAAATTAGCCGCCATAGGCCCGCCCATATTGCCAAGGCCGATAAACGCAACAGAGTAATTTGATAGAGACATGCTTTATTCCTTATCTAAGTGACTTAGTGGGTGTTCGGTGCCTTGCCACTGGCTATCGAAAAACCAAACCATTGTTTCTTTTGGCACTTGAGCAATGCTTGCGTAATGCCACTTAGGTTGATGGTCTTTGTCTACCAATAGTGCGCGAACCCCTTCTTGAAACTCGCCAAACTCGCCGCAACGACAGGACATAATCAACTCCATTGCAAAGCACTGGGCTAACGTCATACTTTGTCCGCGTTGTAACTGCTCAAATACCAAGTTCGCACTAATAGGCGAACCGGCTTGCAGTGTCTTTTGCGCCTTTGCTAGCCAACGATCATCACCGGCATCTAATTGTAAAATCTGCTCAGCCACCTCTGCAGCTGTCTTTTTACTTTCCAACTGTGCCAACGATCCTTGCAAGGGTTGCACCTTTGACACAGGCAGCAGCGCTTGGTGTTGTTGATGTAAGTGGGCGCACATAACGCTTAGCTGATCTACATTTGCCGCGCTATCATTACCCCACGGCAGTTGTTCTAACCCCTCCAGCCACTGCGCTTTCATATCATTTGGCATGAAATAGTCAGCCATATTGACGTACAAGGCGTCAGCAGCATTCATGCTCGCCCCTGTCATGCCTAGAAATAGGCCACAGCCAGGTGGCATATTATTTAAAAACCAGCTGCCTCCCACGTCAGGATAAAGACCAATGCTTATCTCCGGCATCGCAAGGCGAGAACTATCAGTGACGATCCGATGACTACCACCATTCATTAAGCCCATACCGCCTCCCATGACAATACCGGCTCCCCACACTGCGAACGGCTTAGCGTAAGTATGGATCAAATAATCCAGCTGATACTCTTGGGTAAAAAACGCCTGCAATGACGCTGGTGTACTTTTGGGCTCATCGGCCATGGCGTTATGCATGGCCACTACATCGCCGCCTGCGCACAACGCTTTATCGCCACTACCATCTAATATCACCATGCAAATTTCTGGGTCTTGCTGCCATGTTAAAAGCTGAGGCATCAGTAACTGGATCATATCCATGTTCAGTGCATTGTGAGCACTAGGGCGATTAAGCGAAGCATGCCCTATTCGCATGCCACTGGTGGTAGTACGTTCTTGAAAAATAACGCTATCAGACACTATCTACTCCTATTCTTTATGGCAAAAATCCTCAATATTGAGGATTCTTATACTCGCTTTACAGTATGTTACCGGCGTCAGCTGCTAAAAGACGGCGACCGACGATCATGCGCATGATTTCATTAGTGCCTTCGAGGATTTGATGCACACGTACATCTCGCACATGCCGCTCTAAGGGGTATTCTTGAATGTAACCATACCCACCATGAATTTGCAGGGCCTGATTACACACCTCAAACCCTACATCGGTGGCAAAACGCTTAGCCATAGCACAATACGCACTGCGCTCTGAGTCTTTGTTGTCTAATTTAAATGCCGCCAAACGCACCATCTGTCTAGCCGCAACAAGCTCAGTGGCCATATCGGCGAGTTTAAATTGCAATGCTTGAAAGGCCGCTAATGGCTTACCAAATTGGGTACGCTCCTGCATATAGGCAGTGGCTGTATTCAGTGCTTGCTGAGCGGTACCAATTGAACAAGTAGCGATGTTCACGCGCCCACCATCTAAACCTTGCATAGCAAAACTAAAACCTTGGCCCTCTTCACCGAGTAAGTTAATTTGGCTGATGCGCACATTATCAAAGGTGATCAAGCGTGTTGGCTGAGCGTTCCAGCCCATTTTTTCTTCCGCTTTGCCATAGACAATGCCTTTTGCATCCGCTGGTACAAGAAACGCTGATATCCCTTTAGGACCATCACCGCCCGTGCGTGCCATGACCACCAGCACATCAGTTTCACCAGCGCCTGAAATAAACATCTTCGAGCCGTTTAATACATAATCCTCGCCATCTAACTTGGCGCTCGTGCGAAGGGCCGCGGCGTCTGAACCTGAGCCTGGCTCAGTCAAACAGTACGAAGCCAGTAACTTGCCTGTGACCAAATCAGGGCACCACTTATCTTTTAATTCAGGCTTACCCCATTTGGCTATCATCCATGTTGCCATATTATGAATGGTCATCATGGCTGTGGTAGCCGTGCAACCCATAGATAACTGCTCGAATATAATTGATGAGTCCAAGCGGCTTAAGCCTAAACCACCGTCTTCTTCACTGGTGTACAAACCACAAAAGCCGAGTTCGCCCGCTTGCTGGATAACGTCTTTAGGAAAGTGGTGTTCTTTATCCCATTTAGCCGCGTTTGGCGCTAAGGCCTGCTCGGCGAATTGCCTAGCAGTGTCAGCAAAAGCTTGTTGATCTTCAGTTAAATCAAAATTCATAATTGCTCCTTACTTCAACTCAATGGTCATATTTGGACCGCTAGGAATATCGTTCTCAAACCAACGTGCTGTTACGGTTTTCGTTTCAGTATAAAAACGTACCGCCTGTTTACCGTAGGCATGTAAGTCACCGTAGAAAGAGTTCTTCCAACCAGTGAATGAAAAGAAAGGCAATGGCACAGGAATTGGCACATTAATACCCACCTGCCCAACTTCAATCTCGTGTTGATATTTACGCGCCGCAGCGCCGCTAGCAGTAAAAATTGATGTGCCGTTACCGAATGGGTTGCGGTTAACCAAGGCAATCGCTTCTTCAAGTGTGTCCACTGTCATGCAGCACAGTACTGGGCCAAAAATTTCTTGTTGGTAAATTTGCATATCAGCAGTCACACCGCCAAATACAGTGGGCCCAACCCAGTTGCCATCTTCATGGCCGGCTAGGGTAAAATCACTGCCATCGACTAAACACTTCGCCCCCTCGTCTTTACCCTGCTGAATAAGCGACAATACGCGGGCTTTAGCTTGAGGGCTGATAAGCGGACCATAGGCTGCTTCGTCATCATTCCACAATCCCGGCTTAACCTGGCCTATCATTTGTGCCAGTTCATCAATCCACTCACTTGCTGCGCCCACAAAAACCGCAACAGAAATGGCCATACAGCGCTGTCCTGCGGCCCCTACAGAGGCGCCTACAAGATTGTTCAAAACTTGTTTTACGTTGGCATCAGGCATGATAACTGAGTGGTTTTTCGCTCCTGCAAAACACTGAGCTCGTTTCATATTATCGGTTGCTGTCTTATAGACATGCTGGCCCACAGGCACTGATCCGACAAAAGACACTGCGCGAACATCATCGTCACTCAGCAGCTTGTTCACTTGGTCTTTCCCCCCATGCACCACATTTAACACGCCTTTCGGCGCGCCTGCTTCGATAAACAATTCAGCTAAACGCGTCGGAGTTAATGGGTCTTGCTCTGAGGGTTTTAAGATAAAGGTATTGCCACAAGCAACAGCCATCGGGAACATCCACAAGGGGATCATGGCAGGAAAGTTAAAAGGGGTAATGCCTAAGCACACACCCAGCGGTTGAATGTAACTGTAAGTATCGATACCTCGGGCCACGTTTTCAGCGGTTTCACCCATCATCATAGACGGCACATTCATGGCTTGTTCAACCACTTCAATGCCACGCCACACGTCGCCTTTGGCATCAGCAAACGTTTTGCCCGTTTCACTGCTTAATATTGTTGCAATTTCGTCGTGATTGTCTTTTAAAAGCTGTTGGTAACGCATCATGATGCGAGCGCGCTCAGGCGCTGGCACTTCACGCCAGGTTAGGAAGGCTTCTTTGGCACTGGCCACGGCTGCATCAATCTCGGCATCAGTGGCGATTGGTGCTTTGGCGATGACAGCATTATTGGCAGGGTTAGTAACGTCGATAAACTGTTTCGACTCAGATGAAATAAACTCACCATTGATAAGTAAAGGAACGTGTTGCATAAGTAGCCCTATTTAAAGTGCTTTGATTTTTACCGCAAACCAAAACTGTTAACGAAGTGTTAGCAAGATTATCAAATAATTTACCTTTACGTTAACGTCAATTCAATTATTTATTCTACAAACTGACAACTTCTGTATACATATTGGGTTGTTCTGCGGCACACTAAGCGACACTAACGGCCAATATAGAAAATCAAGATCCTAAGCTAATCTCTTGTTATGCTTCTGATTATGAAACAAAAAAACCATCTAGGAATGACCCCCTTCTATGTCTCTTAGCGATATAAAAGTCGCCATCGTTGAAGACAACGGCATGGCGCGTATTAATTTGCGCAATCATCTGATGGAGATGGGCTTCACTGAAGTGGGCTGTTTCAGTAATGGTAGAGAACTAAAAGCGCATGTTCGCCTAAGACGTGTCGATCTATTACTAATGGACTATCACTTAGGGCAAAATAAAAACGGCGTTGAGGTTGTTCAAGAGCTTCAAGAAAAAGGCCTACTTAAAAGCTCCACCAGCATAATATTTATTACCTCTGATCGCTTACCCATGATAGTGGGGCAGATCGTGGATGTGCACCCTGACGCATTGGTCATCAAGCCATACACCATACGCAGTATTGAAAAAAACATTTCTGCTTGTCTAAATTTTCATCATTACTTGCAGCCCGTTTTCAAGTTGATGGACGACAACGAGTTTGAGTTAGCACTCGACAAGCTGGTTTACATGCTTGAGCGCAATAGCCGCCCGCGCTTACGCAGCCAAATGGTCAAATTGCAGGCTCGGCTGCTGATAAAGATAAAGCGCTTTAAAGAAGCCGCTAGTGTCTACAATGATGTTCTGCGCAGTTCTGACAAAATCATTTGGGCCAGATGGGGGCTGATCCAAAGCTTGTATTTAGATGGGCAAATAGCGCAAAGCGAAGAAATGCTGTTAGAGCTGACCAATACCCAACTGACCAGCGACAAAGCACGAGAATGGTTAGCCAGAATTTGCATCGGCAATAACCAGTATGCCCAAGCAGAAGATCACATGAACGAAATTCGTGAAGGCGAAATGTCTGTGTCTGCGGCGCGTCTAAAGGCCTATATTTTTCAAGCGCAAGAAAGAAACAATGAGGCAATTCAGTTGCTCGAAAAGAAACGTGAATCAAACCGCGGTATTCGAGAGCGCTATGACGAACTGTCTTTAGATTTGGCCCGCTGCTACTTGCAAGAAGCTGAAGGCAAAAGTGCCAATGAGCGAGATAAAACATTACAAGTCGCAAAGTTTTTGATTGGCTCTGCTGGGCGTAAAAATCTCGATCAAAAGCTGATTATTAAAAAAGACTTTTTATATGCCGCTGTTGCCGTGATGGGCGGTAATCTTGATAAAGCGTCCGAACTTTTACATCGCGAAGGTATGGATGACTTGGCCGACGTCGATGTAATACAAATGACCGATGCTATCACTGCTTGGAAAGGCATAGGCAATGATATGAAAGCGTCTGAAATACTGGCACTTTGCAAAGAACGGGTCGCCGAACTTGATGATGGCAACGAAACCACTGTGGCTAACATGTTAGTGATTAAGCGTGAAGAGTCGATAGGCGAGCGCCGCCCTGAAGCCCTAAGCTTTAATAAAACCGGATTAGAATATTATATTAAGCACGAATACAAAAAAGCCACTCAACACTTTTATCAGGCTTATTTGTTGTTTCCTCGTGAAGTAGCTTTTAGCTTAAATTTACTGCAAAGTTTAGTAGAAGCTGAACAAGCAAAATATAAAAACGTCAATACAAAAAAGTTCTTGTTAGAGCTGTCCCGCCGTCAAATGACCCCAAGTAATCAAAAAAGATTAGAAGAAATCACTAAGAAGGTTGAAAAAAAGCCTTCTATTTTCAATTGAAGAACGCGCTAACGCCCCTTCACTTGTTAATTAGAGTTTAGCTAGGTTAAGCAATAAACCATTAATGTTAACCCTAGGTAAGTAGTGTTTGACTTTTGCGTTATTAACACAGATCATTCGAAACAACCGAACGGTAAAGTCGATTATTTGCGACAATAAATCTATTTTTTATTTTATTTCGTCCCTATTTAGTTATCACACATTAACTTAATAGAGACCACACACATGCGTACTTTACTTATTATTATTGCTTTACTTAGCACCTATTTAACTAGCTCCAATGCTTTTGCTGCGAAGCAAGGGATCGCCGTTGATTACCTACTTGGCTCAGACGATATTCAAGGCGTGCGCCTGGCTTATCGTCCTTATGCCACCCAACTAACTCAAATCAAATGGTTAGGTGACGTCGACATTTACTGGGAAGTCAGTATGAACTTTTGGGAAGTCGGTGCTGACAACCGCCACGAAACCAATTACGCCGTTGCTATCTCACCTGTGTTATCCAAACAATTTGCGACTATCGCGAACAAATACCCTCTTCGCTGGGAATTCGGTATTGGTGTATCACTTGTTGAAGATACCCGCTTTGCAGGTAAAGATATTGGCTCGCATTATCAATTCGAGGACCGACTCGGACTTGTTACCGACTTTGGCGAAAACATGAACCAATCTATTGCCCTTCGGTACATGCATTATTCTAATGGTGGTTTAAACACCCATAATCCAGGCGTAGACTTTTTGAATGTCTCTTATGCAGTGTATTTTTAGTTTTGCTTAAACAGAACCGACTAAAGCACTCGCCCAGCACTTTCGTGGGCGAGTCACTTAGTGTCAGTTATTAATAAAACTCACTGTGCTTATTTTTTGGCAGTTTTTAAACTTGCGGCATAATCACTCGCTTGCTGCAATACCCTAAGGGCGTTACCGCCCCAAATGTCAGCTAAGTCACTTTTGCTATAGCCTTCGTCTAGTAAGCGTTTGGTTATCTTTGGCAAATTGACCACATCCATCATATCGTCAACACCGCCGCCGCCATCCCAATCGGCACCAACACCTACGTGCTTAGGGCCAACTATTTTCAGCGCATGTAAAAAGTGCTCCATGTAAACTTCGAAAGAGGCCTTAACTGCAGGATGTTCATGTTCTATTTCCCGGCGCTTTTCAAGAATAACACTGCGCTCACTACCTTCTTTTACCAGTTTCATTAGTCCGCCAAATGCTGCTTTACGCTCTGGATCCGCTGGTAATTCTTCAAGGTACTCACTGTATGCATTCATCTGAATAACGCCGCCGGACTCAGCTAGCTGTTTAAGCAGAGCATCGTCAACATTTCGCGGATGATCGTAAATCGCTTTACTGCCGGTGTGCGATAAAATAATCGGTGTTTTTGACAAGCGGATCATATCTTTAAACGTTTCGTCATGGGCATGAGAGCCATCAAGCACAATCCCTAATCGATTGGCTTCAGCCACCAGCTTTTCACCTAGTGGTGACAACCCATCCCATTTGGTGCCACTAGGATCGGTCGAACTGTCGCCAAATTGGTTATTTTTAAAATGCACTGGGCCTGCCATACGTAAACCAAACTTATAGAAGGTTTCTAGCAAACTGATATCAGTACCTAATGGGTAGGCATTTTCCATGCTCATGTACACAATATGCTTGCTGTTCTTCTTTATCTTTGCGGCATCAGCAGATTCGGTGGCAAATTCAAACACATCAGGGTTGGCCGCTACCATGGTGCGTATCGCCAACGCTCTTAGTAACGCGGTATCTCTACTTTGCTCATAGCCTGTGCTGGTTAATTCGCCTTGAGGAGAATAAACAGCCCAAAAGCCTCCATCTAACGCCCCTTCTTGCATGCGCGGTACATCAACCTGAGAAAAGTCGTGGTCGTAGGTGTGACGCTCAAGAATATCAAAACCCGGCACCACTAGGTTCGCTGGGGTGTCTAGGTGAGAGTCCAGCGTCACTAAACCACGTTGAATAGCGGTTGCTTCCTCGATTGAAACGGCGGCAGTTGCGCTATGACAACAAAGCAAACCGAGGGTAATAGAAAGCAGCTTTTTATTAAAATAATACATTTGTTTACTCATATTCATTAGAAGGTCACGCTCAAAGAAGCTTGAAAATTACGCGGGTTAAGTGGACGATAAAATGCCGAGCCGACAAATGCAAACGACAGCACTTCTTCATCAAATATGTTGTCCACGTTAAAGCGAAGACTCACGTTTTCTGGCATACCAAAGGGGTTCACGCCTCCGAAATCCAAGTACGCACTCACAATGGTGTAACTGTCCATGGTGTAAGTTTCAGCGTAATCAGTAAAACGACTACCGGTATATTTCGCCGACATATTGGCCACAAGCCACTCAGTAGGCTCATAGGTAATGCCAGCGGTCATTAACCATTTAGGGCTATCAGCTAAGCGGCTGCCTTCGGGGTTGCTACCGAAGCCATCAACCAAAGATGCATCTTTGTAGGATATGTTAGCGTTCAAATACAATTGCTTGTTAAATGCCGCGGGTTGATACACACCACTTAACTCAAAACCGTATGCTTCTGATGCGCCGCCATTGATATAAAAGCTTTCAGGCTGCTGGGTAGCGGGATTAAATACATTGCTGGCAAATAGACGGTTATCAAAACGCGTGTAAAACAGCGCCAATGCGGCATTAAAGGTTTCTTGATTGGTACGGTACCCCATTTCAAAGTTGTCTGCTTCTTCACCCTCAGGTGTTTCAGGCTCAAAACTTAAAGCATTATCGTAAATATCGTCAGTGCCGTTGGGTAAAGCATAGTTTTTAGAGTAAGAGGCAAAGATTTGGTCAGTGTCGTTTACGCTATACACAGCGCCGATAGAAGGTAAAAAGTGGTTACTGAATTCACCGCCAACAGATTGCGCGCCGTAACCAGCTTCACTGTTAATTTCATAGTCGGCGTAATCACGATAGCCATCCAAAGTGTAATCTACGCTCAAAGACTTAATCCCAAGCTCTAGCTTCAAGGCATCATCAAGCAGGCTGATCGTGTCTTTTAGATATAGCTGAGTGGTTTCTCGCACTGCCGTGTAGTCTCGTCGATAATAAGCAACTTCATCCCAAAGTACCTCTCCATCGGCACTGCCACCGGTTTTGTTCAAGCGTTGCTGCGTGCGGTTATAGGTGTCTTTTTCTCGCCAACCACCGAACTCAATCACATTGCTTTCAAGCTCTAAGGTGAAATCAGCGACAAACCCTTTGCGATCACCACCAACGGATGAAAGACCGTATTGCACACCCCGTGGATGCACAACATCTAGCCCAGCAGCCGCTTGGCGCTGATAAATACTTAGAGTGTTGCTGTATGAATCAGGCGATACGCCGTATCCGTCTTTGTCTTCAAAATAATAGGTGCCAGCGAATAACAGATTGTCAGTTAAATAGGTTTCAAGCTGCAAGGAATACAGCTGGTCATCTCGTACGTTGATTCTGTCTTCATAGTAACTGGTACAATTGCTACCAGTGAATACGGGCATGAAGTCGCTATCGTCAATAGCTCCATCTTGATTAAAATCATACACTTGTGGCATCGCGGCGATACAACCTTCAGGTATCGACTCTAAATAGCTGTAGTAGTAATCATCTTCAAATGTTGCTTCGGTAGCAGAGGGGGAGTCATAGTCAAAAAAGTCATTGGCGACATAATTAAAAGTCAGTTTGCTATCAACACTAAAGGCATAAACCGCTTTTGCCTCTATATGCTCTCGGTCAATGGTGCCTGGGCCTCGCCATAAATCACTGTCGGTCTTTGAGCGACTAACAAAAGCCTTGAAACCATCTATGTCGCCAGTTTCTAATTTAATAAATGAGCGCTGAAGGTCGTCGTCACCCACGGTCAGTGACATCATGCCACCCATTTCATCTGACGGGTCTACTGAATAATAAGACGCAATGGGCCCCAGTGTAGAATAACTAGGGGCTGACACATCCCCTGCGCCCGGTGAGGCGACCACTGACGCTAAGTTTTCGTTGTCAACATATCTGAAAATAGGGCTACCGCCAAAAGCGTCTGAACGCCCCATTGGCACGCCATTTAACACAAAGCCCATTTGGCTTAAGTTAAACGCACGTACATTTACTGAGTTACCAAATTCATATAATCCCAAAGCGCCATCAGTTTGCACATTGAACCCAGGCAGACTCTCGAGCATTTTTAAACCTGAAATACCGCCAGGGGCTGACAACAGTGCTTCGCGGGTGACAGCCAAGGTATTGGTTACCTCGCCTGTGCCAATAGCCACTTCTGTTTCTGAAATTCGACGCCCCATGACCTGAATTTTCTCCGGTGCATCTTCAAGCGATGTGTCTTCAACCTCTTGGGCTAAAACAGGATTAACAGTGAATAACGCGGCAAGCGACACGCTAAGTAAAGTAGGACGAAATGACGGGGTAGCTCTTTTCATGTGTGTGGTTCCTATTTATTTACATTGGTGTTGCTTTATGGGTGAGCCCCTTCTTCGAGGAGTGACACAAAGCAACTCAATAAACGTACCAACTTCATTGAATGCACCATGAGAGAACCAGCAGGCGAGTGAAACCGCGCATTTTTATTGCGATTGACGACAGATCTGACAAGCGAAGGCCGTTAACACCTGAGAATATTCTGAGTAATAAAATCACGAGGCATGGTTCGCCTGCACCACAAAAGAATAAAAACGCACCACAAAAGCCAAATGTAACAAATAATAAATTCGAGTAATTTTATTGGCCAAAGCCGCGTGTTTATTAGCATCAGTAAGGTCGAACCAGATCTAAAAGTGATTGCGCGGTGCATAAAACAAGTCGAAACTGAGCCAATAATTGATGTAAGTCATAGCCCTATATTTCATAACGGGCTATGGATCTAAACCCGTAAACTTAAAGGTATGGCAAAACACCAATTATCATTTCACAACTTAGCGATAGGGATCGCTCACATCGACTAATAAAAAGGGAACACTATGCAAAACACACACACACTGCGTGACCACATTAGGTCTGTAACAACAAAAACATTTAAGTATTCACCCATTGCACTTTGTCTTGCTGCGGCCACTAGTTCAGTCAATGTGCAAGCACAAGAAAATGGCCCTACTGCGACTCAGGACACCGCCCAATATGAACGCGTGATTGTAACGTCTCGTAAACGCTCAGAGTCCATGAATGACGTGCCTATCAGTATTAATGTGGTGGGCGAAGACTTAATTGAAAATTTAGGTGCGGTAGATTTCACTGATTTACTCGGCGTAGTGCCAAGCTTAACCGCCTATGAAAATGGTCCAGGACGCACGCGCTTGTCTATTCGCGGTGTTGCAAACGGGGGCGGTAATGACAACGATACCCAAAACCAAGAAACGGTTGGTATTTACCTAGATGAAATCCCCATTTCAATGGGCGGTATGAACCCAGAACTAGCATTATTTGACTTAAAACGCGTTGAAGTGCTGCGCGGTCCTCAAGGTACTTTATTTGGCGCAGGCTCGATGACAGGGACAGTGCGCTTGGTTTCTAACGACCCAGACCTATCGAAATTCGAAGGTAAATACGAACTCAGCGCATCAAAAATAGAACATGGTAGTAATAATAAATCAGTTAAAGCTTTGGTTAACGTACCTATTATTGACAACGAACTCGCAGTGCGTGTTAGCGGCTATTACTTAGATAATGGTGGCTATATTGATAACAGTTTAACCGGTGAAAAAAACCTGAATGACGGGTTATCCAAAGGTGCCAAGCTCTCTGCATTGTACATACCGACCAACGAATTGAGCGTTGAATTTAGCTACATCCACCATGATTATTCAGACGACGGACGCCCAGTTGATATAGATTCAACGCCACTGTTTGTGCGAGATTACCCGTCGTTTGATGGTTTTGACGACACTATGGATATCGCTAACCTCACCCTCACTTACGATCTAGACTGGGCCGAACTTACCAGCTCATCGTCTTATTTTGACCGTTCAATCGTCAATCCTCGCTCACTTGATTTGCTATTTGAATCTGCATTGCCTCCGGGTGTCTCCCCCCATGAACTCATCGACTTTACCGATTCTGAGGTATTCGTACAGGAGCTACGTTTAGCTTCCACCACCGACAGTGATTTGCAATGGACAGTGGGCGCTTATGCTGACAAAAAAGACGTATTTTATGAGAATACCTTTCCTGTGCCCGGCGCTGACGCCATCTTAGGCGTGCCGTCTTCTGCGTTTGGCGCGCCAGAGGATCACTTATTCTACGGTTTTGATGACTTAACCGTGAAGACCTATGCCTTGTTTGGTGAGCTTTATTACGATATCGGTGATTTGTCTATAACTGCGGGCTTACGCTACTTCAACTGGGAGCAAGAAATTGAATTTTACCAATCAGGTTTGTTTAATGGTGAAGCCAACAGCGACACTCGCCCTAAAGGCAAAGTTGATGGTTATAACCCTAAATTGAATGTGTCTTATCACCTAAATCGCGACAACCTCATCTATGCTCAAGCGGCTAAAGGCTTTCGCTACGGCGGCATCAATGGGGCTATTCCTGAATCAGTTTGTGCCGATGAACTAGCACAAGTAGAGCGTGATGGTGGCGATACGCGTTTCTTCGACCCAGATGAAATCTGGAACTACGAAGTCGGTGTAAAAGGCAGTGACACTCAAGGTACGGTTAGCTACAACGCGACCTACTTCCACATTGACTGGAGTGACATGCAAACCAGTCGCAGCTTTGAGTGCGGATTTGGTTTTAAAGAAAATGTCGGTGATGCCACCAGTAAAGGCGTTGAACTTGAAGTAACCGTTAAACCCCTCGATGGGCTCGTGTTATCAGCAGGCGGGGCTTACATCAACACCACTTTAGATGCCGATGTGCCAAACTTAGATGCACAAAAGGGAGATGCTGCGCCCTTCGTGCCTGAAATTTCTTTTACGACATCAGCTGAATATTCTACTGAGTTAAATAAAGATCTCGAAGGATTTGGTTGGGTTAACGTACAGTACACGGATGACCGCTCTACTGAATTCAGCGAGCAAAACTCCAACTACCGTAAAATGGATGCGTACACAGTAGCAAACATGCGCTTAGGTATACGCTTTTCTGGTTATGAGATATCGTTGTTTGCAAACAACATGTTTGATGACGACGGTGTAGTGCGTGCTATTGGTCGCCCTCCGTTTGATCCGCCAGCGAGTATTCGCGTCACTCCGCGTACGATTGGCATGACGTTCAGAGGCGGGTTCTAGCTTTTTACGTTATCAAGCACTAGGCAATGTCCAGCTAATACGACGTATTATCTGGATATTGCCTAGATTTCACCTAAACAACGCTCTTGCTCTGTATTTTCTAGCAAATAAATACAATGCCAAACGCGCAAAAACGTATAGTTACACCGAATCTATTAAACAGGGAGAAACACATGCTTTTTCACTCACTGCGATCAAGTATCATACAATGCATTTTCACGATATTACTCTGCTGCTCATTTACTGTAACGGCCAGCAGCGAAAGTAAATCTGAGGCAACGCAAGCCGTTAACCAAGTCCTTGATGGTTTACACCAAGCTGCCAGCCAAGCCGATTTAGACAAATACCTTGGTTCTTTCACTCAAACAGGCGTATTTATGGGCACTGATGATTGGGAACGCTGGACACGCCCAACAACCTTAGACAAATACGTAGCAGAGCGCTTTGCAGGCGGCACCGGCTGGACATATAAATCGGTAGAGCGACACATCAACTTTTCAGAACAACAAAACATCGCTTGGTTCGACGAAATCACTGTGTCACAAAAATGGGGCCGCTTTAGAGGAACCGGCGTACTGATAAAAGACAACGACCAGTGGAAAATCGCCCACTACGCGATGTCAGTACTCGTCCCTAATGAAGCATGGGAAAAGGTCGCCGAAATCAACATTAAAACGTTTGCTGAGCGTCAAAAGAAATAGTAAATCAGTTTTACGCATGTGCGAAACACGCTCTAACCGCTCATGTGGCCTGACGCCTAAAACTGGGGAAACTAGCAAAATGAGCATCAAACTTATAATTAAGCTTGATGCTCAAATAAAGGCGGAAGCTTCACATCGTCTTTGTCTTTTTCTCATGTAAACGAACCTAATACATACCCTTACATATTCAGAAAAAGGCTACATAACAGTCTGCATTAAAACGAGCTACTTTCCCCATACAAAAGAAAATGACATCTCTCATAGAGAGCTTAAATTTTGCTTTCTAGTTCAGGAATGCTGACAAAAAGCGCCTTATCACTTTCACCAGCATAAACTTCAAATTTACCTCTTACCGGTTGCCATAACCGATTGTAGTTGTAACAAAATAACGACCGTAGCAGTGGAATATCTACCTCTTTATTTGCAACCAAACCAGCTATCATTTTATAAAATGCTGCCACACGATTCAGTGCTATAAGGTCGTCCTTAGTAATCGTAGATAGCTCTTTACTTTTGCTTTCTAACTGAATTTCGTTAACCAAATCTTCCCAGTTGTAGCGGTTGTTTGGCAAATTCAAAAACTTTTCCCACATATACATACGCGCCTTCACAAACGTATGGTCTTGGTCAAAGTCCCGTGCAAGTTGCAATGTATTATTGATTCGCCGATTTCGCCGATTAATGTGTAAGTTAACAATAACAGCGATCGTTCCCACGGCAGTGGCAAGACCTGTAGATACAAATATCGCAATATCACTACTCATTTGACCTCCTTGTTCACACTATTTATCAAATATTGGATCTTATAATGGCATTATATTGCATTACAGACTCATTTCTTCTTCGCTTGAATGGAATAATGACAGTAGATTAGTAAAATCGAAATAGCCTGAACTATGTATTAGTTTACTTCTGTTCCACGTCAACCTTTCTACAAAATAGATCAGCTCTCGTTTATGCCGACACTCGATTTATATCTGATGAGTATACTTCACAATCCAATCACTCACAGAATATCTACGCCAAACTAGACGAAGAAAATGTCGCTATGAAGTTTCAAAATCAAGGCATTGGCCGAGTTGCTATGGTGCTTGCGCTACATGAAATTAAGCAAACAGCGGGTTTACAAGAAATAGAGATTTGCTATAACCCTAGCAACCCTGAGGCTGAAGCTTTGGCTTTCATGAAGTCGGGATGGATGACGACGATGAAGATATGCTCGCGATCATTCACCTATAGCGACTTAACACCACAGATCTGATCTAATGCAGATTGATATAACAAGCATGAGCATGATGGTATTCATCATGCTCACACCTATTATTTAATGAGGTGGTATAAATGCGAGTTGAGCAACGCTTTTGATACGCTACTCAGGCAAAGTAATATTCAACTCTAATACAGAACAATCATCGTTGTTATCCAGCTGAACAGTCACTTGATCTTCTTCGATGTTGACGTATTTACGGATCACATCCATGATCTCTTTTTGCATCAGAGGCAAATAATCAGGTTGCTGTCGCTTACTACGTTCGTGCGCAACAATGATCTGCAAACGTTCTTTTGCTAGTGATGCGGAGCTTTTTTTCTCTTTTTTCAAAAAGTAATTAAAAATGCTCACTATTTACCTCCTAGTAGTCGCTTCAAGAATCCTTTTTTCTGTACTTCAAGAAAACGGTGCTCCATTTCCTCGCCGAGCAACCGTGAAACTGCATCAAGGTAAGCTTGGCCGGCTTCTGATTCTTGATCCAAAATAACTGGTGCACCTTGGTTAGATGCTTTTAATACTGCTTCTGACTCTGGAATAACCCCCAGCAAAGGAACAGCAAGAATATCTTCGACATCAGCTACGCTAAGCATTTCTGCTTGGGCAACACGCTCTGGGTTGTAGCGCGTTAGCAACAAGTGTTCTTTTACCGTGCCGCCCTGCTCTGCCTTAAGTGATTTGCTTTGCAAAATACCTATGATCCGGTCTGAATCTCGTACTGATGACACTTCAGGATTAGTCACCACTATGGCTTCATCTGCGAAATACAAGGCCATTTGTGCGCCTTGTTCAATACCCGCTGGCGAGTCACAAATAATGTATTCAAAGTCCTTTGCTAAGTCCTCTAGAACCGTTTGTACGCCTTCCATGGATAACGCATCTTTGTCCCGCGTTTGTGAAGCTGGCAAGATGAACAAACCTGGGGTTCGCTTGTCTTTGATCAAAGCTTGGTTAAGGGTCGCTTCTTTTTTGATCACATTCACGAAATCGTATACTACGCGTCTCTCGCAGCCCATGATCAAATCAAGGTTACGTAAACCCACATCGAAGTCGATCACCACGGTTTTAAAGCCACGCATTGCCAAGCCAGTTGCAATCGCTGCGCTTGAAGTTGTTTTACCTACGCCACCTTTACCGGACGTTACTACAATAATTTTAGCCACTACATTCCCTCTTTAACTGTATTGGTCAACCCACTTTTGTTAGGTGTATGCCGCATGCCTAATGATGCGCTAAATAGCACTGACCTGAATAGATTCACCGTCTAAATATGCATGCGCCGCTTCTTTCCAGCAAAGCTCACGCAGTTTTTCATTCATAACGAAGTAACCCGCAATAGACACCAGCTCAGCTTCCATCTGCCGACAGAACACTCTTGCGTCTGTATCGCCTTTAACCCCAGCTAAGGCCCGTCCGCGCAATGGACCGTACACATGAATATGACCATCGGCTAACACTTCTGCACCTTCGCTAACTGCCGCCATAACGATCAAGTCGCAGCCTTCTGCATACACCTGCTGGCCCGAGCGTACCGGTTTGGTTATCACTTTACTCGGGCGAAATGCCGGAGCAGGCTCCACAACAGGTTGTTTCTTTTCAGCTTTTACTGGCGCAGCCTGAGCCGGCTCAGCAGGTATCTCTGAACTTTTAGATTTAGAGGCAGGCAGTGATGCAAGACCCAAGCCCATAATAGTGTACCTAAGCTCAGTCGTTGCGCCTCTGCATGCGATGGGTTGTAAACCCTGCTCGCGACACACAGTAACAACGTGCTCGAGTTGCTCATCCTCAAGTTGCCCCTCAAAAGAAGCTAAATTAAGCACCAAGGGTGACGCATTAAAAAACTGCGGAGCCGTGTCGATTTTTTGCTTTAGTTGAGCAGGAAACAAATCCGCTGAGTAAGACTGAAGATCCATCACCACTGCGGTAAACGCAGTGCCTTTCATCTGAAAACACACTTTTGCCATTGGGCAACCTTAACCTACGAATAAAATCAACGTACTTGGATATTGATAATTCAGCTTAAATTAGCCAGCTTTTATTCCACAAGTACAAAAACTGGACGACACTTTAACAAATAGATTTAACATCAGGAAATGAAACTACAAGAAGAATGAAAGATTTATGCCGATATCGCCAAAGTCATCGACTTAGCGGCTTTTTAGCGAATGTTAAGCGTTTAAAAAAGCAGTTTCGTATCAATTCGGTAACACTAAGCCAAACGTGCTATGCCAATATTCGGGCTAACATATATAGGTGATACACAGGTGAACTTCTGACGGCACGTTAGCCAAGCATTCTTTTTTGCGACCCCAGCCAATAATCAATACTTGACTAGGGTGCGGGTTTCTATGCTTTTACGCGGAACAGCCGCCTTTACATCACTGGTCATATCCAGTGCACTATGCGCCAAATGCGGCAGGCCGGTGTTGTCATAAATATTAAAAATAATCGCTTCATCAGGCGTCATTTTTGATTGGTAGAACCATTCATGCTCTGGGTTTGCAGCCACTCCTAGGATTTGCCCCTGGCGATCTGGATAAATCAATTCAATGTTCATCCAGTCCTTGGCCAGCATGGAACGAGGACGAATAAACCCTAATGGTGACGACAAAACTGGGTACTGCACTGGGCGCCACACATTCACAAAACCAAAATGCCCTTGCTGGAACTGAGCAGCACGTTCAGCTCCTAATATATCGACTAGGCGCTTCTCGACGCTGGCTTGCGTGTAGTCATTATGTACGTTTCGAGCTGGCCTACGCGTGGCGTTTGGATCATCAACACGCACGGTGTGATCAAACACTACTACCTCTTTCGCGGCGATTTCTTGCTTAAGTAACTGTGCTAACTCTTGCTCATATACGGCTTTCCAGCTGTGACCATTTTCAAATTCATTCACTTTCGATTTTGCCGTTACAAATAAGATCCCATCCTCAGCAAAATTCACTTCGTTTACTTGATTCCGTAAATCTCGCACCTTCACTTGGGTAGCAATCAACTCAGGAGAAATAAGATTACCAACAATACCATCAACGTCGAAGTGAAACGCTTGGGGAGCATGGCTTCTCACATGATAATTTACTGTTGCAGTTGTCACAGGCTACTCCTTGATGCGCTAATGTTGGAAATGGGCAAACTCTTTATAAGGGTGGGGAAATATAAATAGTTTGATGAGATGAATAAATGGGATGAGTGTATAAACACTATTTTGAAAACGGCGATAATCGTATTGACTGTGATTTACCTGATTTATACCATCTTTGTCACCTTCTATCTCGGTGAAATAGTTATCTCATCACTGCAATAGTTTTATAAAACTGACAACAATTTAGCGTTAAATGTGACGCTTTAAGCTTTGTTAGGCTATAGTGTTTATCATTCATTTAAGTGTGTTAAGCCGTTGTCGCTATTGATTATTTCATGAGTAAGTTTCATTTAAGTCAAACTGGATTTATTATTGGCTGTGTGCTGATTTTCACCTTGGGCTTGGCCACTCTGTGGTTTAACTACGTAGATGTTTCTCAACGAGTTAACCGCGAAACTCATACGGCACTTGCTCTGCAATCTTCTGCTAAAGGTGCGATCATTGAGCAAACTCTATTAGGCAGTATCCGCCATACGCGTTTTATCTATGCCACACCTCCTGTATCAGGAGTCGTGCGTGCTTACCAAAATGGTGGTCAAGACCCTGTTGAGCAAACAAGCTATGCTCATTGGGTCCAGCGCTTAGAGTCTATTTTCTCAACTTACATTCAAAACAACCCCGACATAGTACAAATACGATTTATTGGTAAAGCCAATGATGGCCGGGAACTCGTGCGTGTTCATCGTCATGGAGACAAAATCGAAACGGTGGACGAAAAAAACCTTCAGGAAAAGAGTCAGCGCGGCTATTTTAAAAGTGTGCAAAATTTACCTGCAGGCCACTTATACATATCCGAAATATCTCTAAATAGAGAATACGGAAAAATCGAGCAACCACCATGGCCAACTTATCGTATTGCTCAGCCGGTATATGACGATCAAGCACGTTTTTTTGGCTTGGTAATTATCAACTTTAATGCTCAATTGCTGTTAGATAAATTAACCCAACACACCCCTGCTCACTCAGCGTTATTTCTGTTAAATCAACACGGGCAGTATTTATTGCACCCTGAACAACACAAAGCTTTTTCGTTCGAATATGCTGAAACCCAAACGTGGTATGAAGTTGCTCAGTCCTTACCGCCAACGCAACAGGCTGAGACAGAGATAAATTTAGTTAAACTTGACACCACGGGTGTGATTTATAATGTGAGCGAATATTCAGTTCATATGCCGGTTTCTTCTCACGTTCCGCCACTAACCATAGTCGCAGCAATGAAGCATGAACAAGTACAGAACACGATACTTCAACGTTATGGCACATCTGTTTTATTCAATCTAGGGTTAATATTTTTAACCTTAATACTGCTCACACTATATCGCCTGTATAGTCATGCTAGCTTCCTGCAAGTAAAACTCCAAGCTGAGATAGAAGCTATATTCCAAGGGTCCAGTGATATTATCATCAGTATAAATATGCAAGGTAAAATAGACTCTTGGAACCATACAGCATTAGCTTTTTTTGCTTTAAACGAAGCCAGTATAAAGAATTCAAATATCAACGAATTGGTCGAAGAGCCACAAGCATTAACGGCAATTAAACAACATATAAAAGCAGTGTTTAATGGTCAGCAGGTCGCTCCATTGGAAGTGCAGTTGAGTAGGCAAAAACAAAAGCCGAAAATCATGTCAGTGGCCTTTTCTCCAGTGAAAATAGGCAAGACTTCAGTGTCGTCGGTTTCAGCTATTTTACGCGATGTAACAGACGCAAGTTTGCTCCGACAATCTTTGGAGCAAAGCAAAGAGAAGCTCGAGTCACGTAATGAAGAAATGCAGGCCTTTCTGTATACTGTTTCACATGATCTTAAGTCACCACTAGTCACAATTGGAGGCTTTACCGACCGCATATTAGAATCAGCAGGCGAGAGCCTAAACGAAAAAAACCGCCATCGTTTGTCTAGAATAAAAAGCAACGTTGACCATATGTCTTTACTGCTAAGCGAACTACTAGAACTTGCTCGCATTGTGCGTCAGCAACTTCACTTCGAAACTTGCCAGTTTCAATCCTGCATTGAAAAAGCACAGCAATCTTTAAATCAGTCTATTATTGATTCTCGAGCTATATTTGATATTGAAAATAGTCAGCAATCTCTAAAAGTTAACGCACAGTTGCTCACCCAATGTTTACAAAACCTATTTTCGAATGCGATCAACTACGCCTCACCGAATATTCCGCCTATTATCAAAATCCGTTGCTTTCAACGGGGTAATTTACAGTGTATTTCTGTTTCAGATAACGGTATTGGCATTGACGGTAAACATCATGAGATCATTTTTAAAATTTTCGAGCGTCTTGACGTAGGAAATGGCACCGGGGTGGGTTTGGCCATAGTTAAAACCATTATGGAGAAACATCATGGTTGGGTAGAGCTGGTCTCTATGCCACAAAAGGGAAGCACATTTACCCTGTGTTTCCCTCAACCAAAGGACTGAAGCTCACGATGGATCCGCTGAAGATATTCATCGCTGAAGACAATGATGATCACGCCGAGATGATCATAGATGCTTTAGAGGAACACAACCCAGAGAATCAGATTCTACGTTTCATCAATGGTGAATTATTAATTTCCTATTTAGAAGAACTTACGCAAGGTGATGACACTGAAAGTTTATTGCCAGATTTAATTCTACTTGATATAAAAATGCCAATTATGGACGGTTTACAGGCGTTAAAAATAATCAAACAAAACATGGCCTTTCGACATGTCCCTACCATGATAGTGAGCACCTCTGAGTATTCTCTAGACATTGAAAAGGGTTATCAATATGGTGCCAACAGTTACATTGTAAAACCGTTTGATTACACCGACTTTGCGCGCAAAATCTGCGAAGTCAGTCGCTTTTGGGTTGATATAAGCGAACCCCCAAAAACATGAAAATCCTGCTCGTAGAAGACAACCCCGATCACAGCGAGTTAATCCAAGACACTTGTCATGAAGCGTTTTCGTTGAACTGTAGTATTACAGTGCATAGCACCTTAGTCGCTGGTTTGTCAGCACTAGCCGCTGATACTTATGATATTGCGTTTGTTGATCTTAGCCTACCTGACTCGAACATCGCAGCAACAACTGAAGCCCTAAGGGAGCTGCAAACAGCGGTTCCAATAATCGTACTGACCTCCTTGAACGACGAAGAAGTCGGCAGACAGTTAATCAAAAATGGTGCGCAAGATTTTCTGCCTAAAGATAACTTAAACACAACGTTGCTCCAGCGAATGACAACCTACGCCATTGAGCGTAAGCACTATCAGGTGCAATTAGAAAACCATGCTTTTAATCAGCAAACTTTCTGTCGTAGTTTGTCGCATGACTTCAAGGCGCCTATTCGCAATATTGGTCAATTAACCTCGATGCTAAAAGAGCAGTTACTTGAGCGAAATGTGCTAGAAAATGAAAATCGCAGCTTATTTGATAAGATTGATGGGCGACTAGAAAAGATGAACCGGTTGGTTGATGGCTTATATCATTACATTTTAACCGAACAGCAACTGGTCACAGACGGGTTCGTTGATCTCAACCAAACCATGTTGGAGCTTGAGCAATTACTCACCAGTAACAACCAGAAAACAGTGACTTTTCATTTTGAAAAACTGCCCACAATTAACGGTGACAACACGCAAATATTCTTGCTTTTGCAGAACATACTAGAAAACGCAATTAAGTATTGCGAAGTTGACCCGGTAATAACGGTTTCATCAGAAAAAGTTCAAAACGACTATGCTTCTAATACTCCTCACGCGCACAAAATACACGTTCGAGACAACGGTATTGGTATAGAAGAGCACTTTATTCAGGAGATATTCGAACCGTTCCGCCGTTTACACCCCGAATATCAACATCAGGGCACTGGGCTTGGGTTAAGCGTGGTAAAGCGTATTGTTGAGAATCATAAGGGGAAAATTTCAGTTCAAAGCACCTTAGGAAAAGGAACATGTTTTACACTGATTTTCCCCCACACCGAAGCGCAGTAAACTGGTTTATCCCTAAACCAGTTTACTAAGATACATATCGGTTTTTTTATGTCGCAGCGAATACCTTATAATACGCTCGAGTAGCGCAGGCGTAATGCTGCCCTTATCGATTACATCATAAATTCCTAGTTGAACCGCACTTTCAGTCAGCTCATTGTCTACTTCACCTGAAAATAAAATAAATGCAGGGTTATGCTCACCATCACTCAAATCACGCACTAGCTCAAGTCCATTATGGGCCCCTAAATAATAATCAAGTAAGCACAAGTCCACATGCTGTTTTTGAAGAAACGCTTTAGCTTGGTCAAAACTGCCAACCGTATGCACCCGATAAACCTGCTTTTTGCGATTGATAGAATTTAGTGCCGTTTTAATGGCAAGCAAGTCGACCTCGTTATCGTCAACTACTAATACTTCGACAAGTTCTTCATTCGATGTAAAATTAATCGACATGATATCCTTGAGCTCAGCATAGCTACTGGCGAGATTTGTTTTTAACAATTGAATTTGACTGATATCCGTTAGTGAAATAACACAACCTTGGGCTTTCTGTGTTTTATCCATATATGGCGCTAATTTGATCAATAACTGCGAGTCTTCCTTGGTACTTACCTCTTTCTCTATCGTCACTTCCTCATTAATCACCGAGGAAATTTCTTTCAGTAAGTCATCGTATTTCAAATTGTGCGAAATGTGGTGGAAGGGCCGTCCGACATCAGACTCGATTAAGTTAATATGTTGAGTGGATTTTGGAGAAAAACGACGTATAACCATTGCATCATCTAAAAATATAAAGCCAATATCTGCCGATTTAATAATATTTTCGATATCAAGATTCACCTTGGTTGTCTCTTCAATTTGCTCTTGATACTCACTATTGACGCTATATAGTTCTTCATTTACAGACTGTAATTCTTCGTTGGTACTCTGTAATTCCTCATTTGAGGCCATTAACTCCTCATTAGTACTTTGTAATTCTTCGTTCGTCGTTTCTAGCTCCTCTATCGTTGCACTGAGGTGATATTGGTTGTGACGTAGTGCTTCTTCTAGGTCATTGATTCGCTGTTGCGGTTCTAATTTACCATCATAGGGAACACTTCTGGGTTCCACTCGTGTTGCAGCTGAAGCAGGACTCAACCCCAATGCAACATATGCATTATTACTTTTACTGCCAGGGATATACAAAGCCACGAGATCAACATTGGCTTCACTGCCATCATGTGCATGGTACTGAATATCTTTAAAACGAACCGCTTCTTTGAGCTTCACCACTTTATGAATAGCCGTGGTTACAGCCATAGTTAAACCTTCAATAAGATAATCGCCGATTTTCGCACTGAAACGCCCTTGTTGAAGAGGTTTCGTATAGGGCTGCAAATCACCATACAAATGAATTACTTCCAACTGCTCACTCATAATCACGCAGGCGGGAATGAAATCATTAACCAACGCCTCCAGCGCTGGCATATGACTACGCTCTTTTGGCTGTTGGTAATGATCTAAAATACGTTCAATGCTTGGCGAGTTTTTGCGTTCGCGGTTATTTCTATTAGCTGGCAGCGTAAAAAGATCATTGATGCGATGAATGATTTGGTCTTTTTGGTATATACGATAGCGTTCATTAATTGGCTTAAAATTTTTCTGAAAATCACCGAGCGTTTCAGAACTGCCTAAAAATAAATACCCATCTTTACGTAATGAAAACTGCATCATAGACAGCACATTTTGCTGAGCTTTAGCCTGAAAATAAATCATCAAATTTCGACACACCACAAGTTGGCAGTTCGAAAACGGCGGATCTTTCAACAAATTATGGTTGGCAAATACAACAAGGTGGCGCAATTCTGAAGAAACAGTAAAACCTTCTTCAGTCTTAACGAAATAGCGATCGAGTCGCTCTGCATTAACGTCTGTCGCAATGTTAATAGAGAAAGCCCCTACACTGGCCTCTTTAATCGCATTGGCATCTACATCTGATGCAAAAATTTTTATTTCGTGGCCACTCTTTCTTCGCTGTCGCTCTTCGTCAAATAACATGGCAATTGAATAAGCCTCTTCCCCACTTGAGCACCCGGCTGTCCACACGCGGATCATTTCGTTACTTGGCGTGTTATCAAATATTTTGGGGATGACGTGATGTTGTAAACAATCGAAGGCCTCAATATCGCGAAAAAAATGCGTCACGCCTATTAGCATTTCTTTGGTAAGGGTACTGGCTTCTTTAGGCTGAGCAAGTAACAGCTTAGCGTAGTCTGTTAACTCTTCGATATCATGCATTCTCATGCGTCTTTCTATACGACGTTTTACCGTATTGGGCTTGTATAAACTAAAATCGATATCGTGGCGTTCTAGCAAGTGAGCATAAATATTAGCTAGAACAGTGTCATCTGCTTTGTCTAATATCGGCTCACCAGACTTTTTAGGACTTTTACCTAGATCTAACACTTTGAGTAAATATTGCGGAATTTCAGCAGCGGGCATTATAGCGTCGACTAATTGGGTTTGAATCGCACTGACTGGCATGCCATCAAATTGCGCCTCCTCAGGGTCCTGTACAATCGTCAAACCGCCCGCCTCTTTAACGTCTTTAATCCCTCGACTACCGTCACTTCCAGTACCTGACAATATGACTGCTACACTGCGGTGTCGAGAATCTGCTGCCACCGAACGAAAAAAAACATCGATGGGAAAATTACTGCCTTGGTGAGGAACTTGATCAACCAGAATTAACTTACCTTCGGCCATTAACATATTCGTTTTAGGCGGCATCAGGAAAATTGTATTCACCTCTACTTTAGTACCATCAGTCACAGTACAAATTTTCAGGTCGGTGCGTCGCTGTAAAAGCTGATCCATTAAACTGTCAAAGTCAGGAGATAAGTGCTGCACTATCATGTATGCCATAGGTGCATCTTTAGGCAATGCAGAAACAAACTCGCTTAGAGCTTCTAATCCACCAGCAGAAGCTCCCACTGCCACACAAAATAAAGACCCTGAATTTTCATGATTCGAATACGTTTCAGCGTTGTTAGTTTTAGACATATTATCCTTCTGTGTATACCTAGAGCGCGAATTCGTTCTCAATTGCGCTGATCCTTGGAATTTTAAATGACATGTAGTTAGGTTTAATAGAGTAAATTAAGCAATTAAATTTTCATTCTTTTTGTGATGGTCAAAACAGAGTCCTTTGATTTTGTGCGCGGGTAAAGGTTGATTTACCAGATACCCTTGATATTGCTTACAATCCCAGTGTGTTAGTAGAGCCAATATCTGCTCACAATCAACACCTTCTGCCAACACTGTAATCCCTAAAGATTTACCAAGTTGAATGACCGCTTTAGTAATGGCTGAGTCATTTTCATCGCGCGTAATATCCTTAATAAAACTACGATCAATTTTAATAATATCAATTGGATATTTTTTCAAATAACTTAAAGAAGAGAAACCAGTTCCAAAATCATCCAACGCTATAAAAATCCCAATTTCATGCATATGATTAAGGTGTTTTAAAATAAGGTTATGTTCTTTTAATAATAAGGTTTCAGTCACTTCGACGGTGACGTTAGCACAGGATAAATTGGCATTTAAGATAGCATCGTGTAAGTCTTGTACTAAACCTTCGTCGTAAAACTGCCTTGGGCTGATATTAACCGCCATCACAGCATCAGGTTCGAGCATTCCACTGTCAATCCATTCACGCAATTGCTTGAAACTTTGCTGACACATCCAATGACTGACACTAGAAATAAGCCCAGATTCTTCTAATATCGGAATAAACTCCACCGGCGGCAACAAGCCCATATCAGGGTGCTGCCAACGCAACAATGCTTCAAAGCCTTTTATTTTGTTCGTAGTAACGTCGAGTTGTGCTTGATAGTAAATAGCAAACTCTTGTCTCTCCAACGCACGATGCAAATCATTGGTAAGCTCTAGTTTCCTTCTAGATACTTGTTCTAACTCAGGAGAGTAGTATTGGTAATTGTTGCGCCCAGAGTCTTTAGCCCTATATAAAGCTAAGTCTGCTTGTTTGAGAAGATTTTTACTGGTGGTTTTACGACCTGTTACTGAAAAGCTAATGCCAATGCTCGTTGAAATAAAAATTTCTTTTGAGCCCAATTGATAAGGCTCTTCAAGGACATGCAGCAGTTTTTCTGCTAAAGAAGCAACGATTGACGCATCTTCTAAGCCTTCAATGATCAGTAAAAACTCATCACCTCCGACCCGACAAATTGTGTCTTCTCCACGTAAACTCTTACGCAAACGTTTAGCAACTTCTATCAATATAAAGTCACCTACATCATGACCTAATGTATCGTTAATATGTTTGAAACCGTCTAAATCTAATGCTAAAAGCGCTAAAGAACCATGACGCTCAACTCGATCAAGTGCATGATCAAGACGGTCAAAAAAGCATGCTCGATTTGATAGCCCTGTTAGGGGGTCTTTTTCGGCCATGTCTCTTAAACGCTCTTCGGTCTCATGATGCTTAGTAAAATCACTCACTGTAGCGATAAGGCCTTTCACTTCACCATTAGGGTCAATTATTGGTGTAGCGTGCAACATTACCCACTTATAACTCTGCTTATACTTTAATTGGCACTCTTGAATAAGTTCGTGCCCGTCATTAATTTTGTTATGTAACTGAATAAGCAGCTCTTCAGCTTCATCTGGATGAAAAAACTGCATCCATCCTAAGCCATGTACCTCACCGACTTTACAATCAGTAATCTCTAACCAACGCTGGTTAACATAATCAGTTTGCCATTGTGAGTCTGTTTGTAAAATCCCCATGGGCAACATTGACGCTAGCACTTGAAAACGCTCAAGCGCTATCGCCACCGAATTCTGGTTCATCGTTGGGGATTGAATCTTTTCAATTAACAGTAAATCATAACTAAGCCCTTGTTCTTCATAGTGAACAAGGTTCAAATGTACATCGACTACATTTCCCACCACGCGGCGTAGACGGCTTTTCATGTTAGATGCGCTGGTATTACGAAGCGACTGTAAAATCACGTTGGGGTTAAGCAAGAACTGCTCGATTGGTTTTTGTAATAGCTCAGTACCTGACGTGGCCAACAAGCTTTCTGCTGCTTCATTTACACGACAAATTAATTGTTCTGAATTCAAGGTGATCATTGCAAGAGGGCTGGCTTTTTCTAATCGATACAGTACTTTTCGCCACACTTCGTTTTCGTGCGTTAACGGCTTTGATGCTTGAGCCAAAGTTGAATATTGTATTGGAAGATTGTCTTGCTCAGAGCTTAAAAGGTGCATTTGAGTGGAAACATGAATCAATACAGGCCACAACCTTTGTGCTTCTTCGGTATGATAATTAGTTTTCGCATTACCGATGCAAATCAAATGTTGATTGTCCTTATCGACGCCTAATGGAATAAGCATTGCGCGCTCAATAGCAGGCCAACATGAATTGAAATTATTTAGACGGAGTAAAGCTGGCCTATCCAGAACCATTGCGCGACATTGCAGCAACACATCAAAAAATGTTTTGGCGCTTTGATCAAGCTGTAATATTCCATTCTGGTCGAGGGTAGACCACTCACCTTCTATGTTCTGGTTCTGGGCTGACACACAAAAGTAGCGTGGTTGCTGATTATCGGTAATACTTTGCTTTAACACAATTGCGAAAGAGGATTGCGTTAAAGCGCAGATCTCTTGCAACATAGCGCTTAATAACGGCTCCACATTACTGCGAAGCGTTTCATTGTGCTTTAGTCGATCAATAGCCTGACGCAAGGCATGATCCTTACGCCGAACCTTTGGTTGGTACTCAATCATTAATTCTACTTCGGCCTTCACTCGAGAAGCACTCCCAAAGAATTCTAGCTACCTTTTAGTTCACAAGAACTTTAAATACTAGTTAGCAGGGTCAATTATCACTGAGGGAGCCACATTCGTTTAGTCTAGTCGAAAAATAAAATTATGAATGTATCAAATTCAAAGGGTTAGTATTTCTCTCAGGCATAGAAGTGCCAAGCTCTATTAATAATTAAATAAGCAGAATAAACCACTGCAAATTTCGTTATATCGAAAAGCAAACACCAGAAAACAGGCATAAAAAAAGTGACCACTTTAGTTCACTAAGTAAGCCATATACCGTGTCAGATTCCTTGACGTATTAGCCAATTAGCTGTGATGCCGCAATAAAATAATTTTTTAAAAGAACAAGATCTACACGCTACTGCGCATTTAAAATGCGGGTACAAAAGTGCAATTGGAATAACGATAAGCCAACTAGCAGACGCTCTATTCATGAAAAAAAGTACCAATCTGCTAGTCAAGTCTATAAAAAAGGGATGCATGTTTTTTAGAACGAAATTCAGGAGATAGGGATGATAGATATCAGAGTCAAAACACGCATCACAGATATGCTCGGCATTGAAAAACCAATCATACAAGCAGCAATGGGCTGGATTGCTCGCTCACAACTTTCTTCGGCGGTATCTAACGCGGGCGGCATGGGGATTATCGAAACAAGCTCAGGTGAGCTTGATGCTATTCGAGAAGAAATTTTAAAGATGCGTGACCTGACTGACAAACCCTTTGGTGTGAACATCGCCCAAGCGTTTGTGCGCGATCCTAAAATACTGGATTTTATCATCGACCAAGGCATAAAATTCGTCACCACCTCAGCCGGTGATCCCACCAAGTATACCACTCAACTTAAGCAAGCTGGCCTCACGGTATTTCACGTCGTGCCTAATCTTAAAGGCGCGTTAAAAGCCGTTGAAGCAGGCGTCGACGGGCTCATCGTGGAAGGCGGCGAAGGCGGTGGTTTCAAAAACGCTGACGATGTATCAAGCATGGTGCTCATCCCACAAGTGTGTGAAGCGGTAAACGTGCCAATAGTCGCCGCAGGCGGCATTATGGATGGGCGCAGCATGGCAGCGGCCATGGCATTAGGTGCAGAAGGGGTGCTTATGGGCACGCGCATTTTAAGCGCGATAGAAAGCCCAGTTCATCAAAACTGGAAAGACGCCATCATCAAGGCTGATTCAACTGACACTGTATTTCTAAATCGCACTGGCCCAGGCCCTGCCCTTCGGGCGCTACGTACTGAACGCTCAACCCGTATTTTGAATGAAGGCTCTGCAAATATTTTCAGCGAGTTTCAAGACACCCAAGCCGTCTATTTTGGCGGTGACTTAGAAGCAGGAATAGCTCTAACAGGCCAAGTCGCCGGGCGTATTAAAGAAACAAAATCGGTCAAGCAAATATTTGATGAAACGCTCACTGAGTTTGGCGAAGTAACAGGCCGATTGGCAGCATTAAGCGCACACTAATGAGGCAATTAATCGCTTCTCCCTTAGAACAAAGAAACGTAATCTAAATACTGGCAGTGCTTTCACTCTATTTTGCTAGTCAATTTATGGCCTATGCGTAATAGTTGAGCGCCATTGAGGCGCTCTTTTTCAAAATTCTAGTTATATACAGCACTCGTGTTTACGTTTAAGCGTCGGGCTGCACGTCTGGTGCGGCGTCCTTAAACGCTTGGATCCCATTGCACTTATCATAAACAGCCATAATTTTGTCGAACTTTGCCATTGGCTGTTTAAATCTCAGCGCGTTGTAAACCTGAGGGATCAGGTACACATCAGCCATAGTGACGTCGTCCCCAAAGCTAAATCCGATTTGCCCTAAACTTTTCTCTATACTGGTAAACCCTAGGTCTATCCAGTGCTGATACCAGGTCATCTTGGCATCACTATCAACATTTAGGTTTTCTGTCAGATAATTGAGCACCCGCAAGTTATTCAGTGGGTGAACATCACAAGCAATGGTATTCGCCAAAGCTCGTACCTCGGCCCTTTGCATTGCATCCTCAGGGTACAATGCATTTGCTGGGTATACCTCTTCAATCCATTCAAGAATGGCAGTAGACTGCGTGATGAACTGCCCTGTGGGAGTTTGTAATGTTGGTACCAGCCCCTGGCCATTTCGGGCCAAATTCGCCTCACTTCGCTGTTCTGCTTTTATTAAATTGACCCCAATATGCTCATATTTAATGCCTTTCAAATTAAGCGCTATACGCACACGATAGGCGGCAGAAGAGCGAAAATAACCAAATAACTTCATACAAACTCCCTAAGGCAGTGCCATATTAACGAGCAGGTAAAACCGTGCTCACAACTTCACCAAAACCGATTCGAGCAGCGTTTTCGTTCGCACACCAACCACGAATAAAGATTGAATCTCCGTCTTCAATGAAGGTTCGAGTTTCACCGTTACTTAAGGTCAGGGTCTTTTTCCCCCCAACTGACAACTCAAGCATAGAGCCACCTTCACCCGGCTCTGGGCCTGATTGAGTGCCGCTGCCAAGTAAGTCACCAGGGCGCAAATTACATCCGTTCACTGTATGGTGGGCAACGAGCTGAGCCACAGTCCAGTAGGAATGTATAAAGTTTGAAGTGGCAATACTTTCAGGTGCTTGACCATTTTCACGCATTTTCTGAGTCTGAATAAGCACTTCAAGGTCGATATCAATTGCGCCTTGGCTACTATTTTGTTCCGAAGACAAATACGTCAATGGTTGAGGGTCATCTGCCGGATGGCTAAAGGCCGCTCGATAGGGTGCCAACGCTTCCATGGTGACAATCCAAGGGGAAATTGTGGAGGCAAAGCTTTTAGACAAGAACGGCCCTAAAGGTTGGTACTCCCACGCTTGGATATCTCGTGCTGACCAATCGTTAAACAAGCAAATACCAAATATGTGTGCTTCGGCTTCCTCAATGGGTACCGATTGCCCCAATTCATTTCCCGAGCCCATAAAAATGCCCAGCTCTAATTCATGATCTAATCGCTTACATGGACCAACACTGGGTTGCTCAGCATCGGGGGCTTTGGTTTGTGATACCGGACGATGAAAGTTTTGCCCTGATACACCAATAGATGAGGCGCGCCCGTGGTACCCAATTGGGATCCACTTATAGTTGGGTAACAAGGGGTTATCTGGGCGGAACAGCTTTCCTACACTGGTTGCGTGATGAATAGAGGTATAGAAGTCGGTGTAGTCACCAATCGTACAGGGTAAATTGTATTCGGCATCCGCCTGTTCAACTAGACAGTTTGTTAATGCAGACTCAAGTGGCGAGCCCTTTGTTAACGCTTTAGATAATGCCAGGCGCAAAGCGCCCCAAGCTTCTTTGCCCATAGCCATAAACTCATTCAGCGTCGAATTAGCACACGCTACAGCGCCTTTTTGCGCCAAATCAGTCAATACGTGCGCTTCACTGAGCTTTTTTAGATCGACAATTTTATCACCGATCGCCAGGCCGCCTCTGAATACTTCATCGCTTTGCTTTCGTCTAAAAATGGCAAACGGTAAATTCTGAATACCAAAATCGCAGCCTTGTTGATTGGCAGATGTCACCCAGCTAGAAAGGTGGATATCGTGAGTTTCATTGATCGAATACATAATTTTCACCTTTTATTTTTGCTCTCTAAAATAGTTTTTCAAATTGCTATAGCACGCATGGTACTCGCGCTGACGCGTAGTACTTTGCAATGCAAATTCAGTTGGTTCGAAGATAAAACGTGACTCAAACATAAAGGCCAGCGTATCTTCATAACGTTGCGGTTTTAAATCTGCGTTTGAGGCCTGCTCAAATACCGCGGCTTCGGGCCCATGGGGTGTCATACAGTTATGTAAGCTTGCCCCACCTGGCATAAATCCGTGCTCTTTGGCGTCATACACTCCTTCAATTAAGCCCATAAACTCGCTCATTAAGTTTCTGTGATACCAAGGCGGTCTAAAGGTGTTTTCAGCTACCATCCAGCGAGGCGGAAATATAACGAAGTCTAAATTAGCGGTTCCCTCGGTATCGGTTTGTGAGGTTAACACGGTAAAAATAGAGGGATCAGGGTGATCGAAACTCACCGTGTTGATGGTATTAAAGCGCGATAAATCATATTTATACGGATAAGACGTGCCTACCCATGCCACAACATCTAGCGGGGAATGATCTAAGTCACAAACAAACATGCCACCGTTGAATTTACACACCAATTCAAAATCACCGTCTATGTCTTCGTAGGCCGCAACGGGGGCTTGAAAATCCCGCTCATTAGCAAATCCATTTGAGCCCACTGGGCCTCGCTCAGGCAGTATCATTGGCGCACCATAATTCTCTGCGATATAGCCTCGCGCTGTGCCATCAGGAAGATCCACACGAAACTTTATGCCTCTGGGAATAACGCAAATCTCGCCTGGTGCTATGTGTAAAATGCCGCATTCAGTATGCAATAACAGCGCCCCTTGCTGTGGCACAATAAGTAATTCGCCATCTGCGTTATAGAAATAACGGTTCTGCATGGATTGATTAGCAGCATATACATGCACACCCACACCTTGCACGCCGACACTGCCGTTCGCGGCAAGAGTGACTAGCGAACTCACAAAGTCAGTAGGTTCTTCAGGCATTGGGAGCGGATCCCAACGAAGCAAGTTTGGCGGTGATGGCACCTCAGTGATAGGCCCACTGCGCATCAAACCTTGAGGAAATGGACGATAATCGCTTTGCGCCGCAGACGGGCGAATACGGTAAAACCACGTACGACGATTTTTATCACGAGCCATGGTAAATGCAGTCGTACTAAACTGCTCTGCATATAATCCAAAAGCGACTTTTTGCGGGTTAAACTGCCCTATGGGCAGTGCTCCCTCTTTAGCTTCAGTCTCAAACTCGTTTCCAAATCCATTGAGATACTGTAATTCATCTGGACGGATCATATTTTCTCCTTAGGGCCCACTTACTCTGTACTAACTATCTACGCTGTGCAGACAAATGATTTTTTAATTAAGCTGTGTAATTTTTTAGTGTTTACTCGCGGCTTGAATACCGATCCCTGTTTCAGACGTCACATACTGCTCTTCAAAGCTTGCACGCTCTTTCACAGCTGATTCACTTTTGTCGCTTACGGAGAAATACCAAATCGACAAAAAGGCGAGTGGAACGGATACAATGGTCGGGTAGGCATAAGGAAACAGTGCTTCATCCATGCCCATGATATCGACCATGACCTGTGGCCCAAGCACGATAAATAACAGAGAACTTGCCAAGCCAACCACCAGCCCAGCGATGCCACCTTTGGTGGTCAAGCCTCGCCAATACATGGCCAATATAAGTACAGGTGCATTGGCACTAGCCGCAATAGACATGGCCAAGTTAGAGATGAACACCACATTTTGATGCTCAAATACCAAGCCGAAAATTACCGCCAAAACGCCCATTGCAATCACCGATAATTTTGAGACCAACATCTCTTTTTCTTCTGTGACCTCACTTTTCGCAAATGTGCCAGCGTACAAATCGTGAGCAATTGTGGCCGCTGCCGATATGGTTAAACCTGACACCACAGCTAAAATAGTGGCGAAGGTCACAGCAGCGATAAAACCAAGTAGAAAGTCGCCCCCAAGGAAGTGCGTGACATGCAAGATCACCATGTTATTTCCGCCAATCAATTTACCTGCGGCATCGTGATAATCGCTATTGAACATGATCAGCGAGATAGCACCAAAGCCAATTAGGATAATCAGTAACTGAAAATAACCAATGATGGATATGGCGTAAAAAGCGGACTTTCTAGAGGCCTCAGCGTCTTTCACTGTAAACAAACGCATCAGAATATGTGGCAGCCCAATAAACCCAAAGAGTAAGGTCAACCCGACAGAGAACACTGACAACGGGTCTTTTAACCAACCGCCTGTGTTCATTATTTCAGCGCCCTTCACATGCACACGCTCAGCACTTGCGAAAATCTCGCCTACATCAAATTCAAAATGTATGAGCATCAATAAGGCGAGTACAGAGCCCCCCACGACCAGCATGACAGACTTAATAAACTGCACCCAAGTGGCCGCTAACATGCCACCAAAAGCAACATACACCACCATTAGAGCGCTGACTGAAATCACAGCAACGACGTAATCTAGTCCAAACAGCAACTGTATTAATTTACCCGCCCCGACTAATTGGGCGATTAAATAGAATACCAACACGACCAAGGATGCCGCCGCGGCAATCGGCCGAATTTTGGCTGCATTTAAGCGAAATGAAATCACGTCAATCAAGGTGAACTTACCCAAATTACGTAACCGCTCAGCAATCAAAAACAACACTATGGGCCAAGCGCCAAGCGTCGCGACAATAATGGTTAACCCATCGGCTCCCATCGTATAAATACTACTAGTGATCCCCAACAGTGTGGCCGCCGATAAAAAATCACCTGATATAGCGATGCCATTTTGCCAAGCGGGTATGCCGCCACCCGCGGTGTAGAATTGTTCAGTGGTGTGTGTGCGACTTGAAGCCCATTTTGTGATCCCCAGCGTCAGTAATACAAACCCAATAAAGATAACAATGGCCACCATATTCAATGATTGCTTTTCAACTGGGCCAGCTATCGCATCAGCGGCTAAGGCCAGTGTGGGCACCCCACAACCCCATGCGAACAGGAATACTGAGATAAGCTTGGTAAATTTACGCATCTTGCTCGATTTCCTTTATCAATTGCGCATTTAGCGCGTCTAACGATTTACCGGCAACAACGGCGTAGTATGCAGACAGAAAAATAGCCACCAAGACCACAAAAACACTGAACCATATGCCTATGGTCACTGAGCTATCACTTGGCAGGCGCGTGTTAACAAGCCCAGGGAAGTAAGCCCAAGCAACTAAGTAGCTCATAAAAACAGTGAGCATTAACCCAATCATGGTCACTCTTAGCTGATGACGCTTTTTCACTAGCTCGATAAATCGAGGGTGCTTACTTATATCCGCTAAACTCATTTGAGACATACCTTATTCCTGCTTTTAATTGGCGTTTATCTATAACTTTCGAAAACAATTTATATTCACTGCACACGCATGCCACGAGATGAAATTAGTCGGGCAAACCGCCATCACTGCTCATCTTGTGCTGATAATGGGAGGTGCCATTGGTGTATTGGATATCCACCTTATCAACCACAACCATTTCGTTTTGCGCGACGTATTGCTCCCAAATTTTGCTTAATTTGGCGACCACCTCAGGGTACTGAGAAAACACGTCTTTGCTTTCTGCTGGATCATTGGCCAAGTTATATAACTGCCAGCGATTGTTGCCCCAAGGGTCATTGAGCCAGATCATTTTCCAATCCCCTGAGCGCACTGCTCTGCGTCCAAATAACTCCCAAGCCTCATTAAAATCAGCGCCGTGCAAGGTATCTTCCTGATCCATCAAATAGCTCAACATGCTTTTACCTGTCATGGGTAAAACAGGGCGTTCGTTATGGGAAGCGATATCCAGCGGAATACCAGCAAGCTCCAAGAATGTGGGCGCGATGTCCTTGACTGAAACAAATTCGTGAGACAAATGAGATTGACGGGCGAGTTTAGGGCTAAAGATAAAAGCCGGTACTTTTATGCCACCTTCAGCAGTAAAGCCCTTAAATAATCGTGACGGAGTGCTACTAACACCAGCCCACCCCGGCCCTACTGAAACAAAAGAGTTTGCTTTGCCAATATTGGCAAAACTGTTGTCAAAGTTTTCTGGGATCCACTGTGCGTTTGGTTGAGCCGGTGTGGTAATGTCCATTGGGTCCGCGCCTTCTGCACCGTTATCTGACACAAAAACAATGACGGTATTCTCAAACTGCTTGGTCTTTTTTAGGTATTCGATCAATCGCCCGATGTTGTAATCTAGGGCATCAACCATAGCAGCGTAGACTTCCATCAAACGCGCTTCTCTGGCTTGTTGACTTGGGGTGAGCTTGTTCCACTTAGGGTAGAAATCAGGGGTAGATTGCACTACTGCATTTTCATCAACAATAGCCATTTCTTGCATGCGTATTAAACGCTGTTGCGCTATTTCCTCATACCCTTTGTCATACACACCTTGGTATTTATCGAGAAACGCTTTTGGTGCCTGAAGAGGCCAATGAGGCGCCGTATAGGCCGCATAAGCAAAAAAAGGTTTTCCGTCTTTGCGATGACTTTCAATGTTGTTTATTAAGGTGTCGGTGTAAAACGCAGACGAGAAAAAGTCCTCTGGCAAGTCAACCGGCTTACCGTCTTTTATATAGTTAGCCTTCGCCGCTTTTGGAATAACGCCACGTTGGTCTAAATGGCTCGCTCCGCCCTCTACTAGGGCGAAACTTTCCTCAAATCCTCTTGATGACGGATAGCTCGATTCGTCGTAGCCGAGATGCCACTTCCCTGCCATATATGTATGGTAGCCCGCGTCCTTAAGTCGTGTGGCGACGGTTACGAATCGATTATTTAAATACCCTTCGTAACCGGGGCGCCCTTTTTGCTCTTCGGCCCAGTAGTATTTTTGCGTCCCTAAACCGACCAAATGATTATCCATCCCTGAAAGCATCATGGCCCTTGCTGGCGAACAGGTAGGTGCACTGTAAAAATTAGTAAATTTAACGCCTTTGTTTGCTAACGCATCTAGGTGCGGTGTCTGAATTTCACCACCGAAACTGCCTAGATCAGAGTAACCAAGGTCGTCGGCAACGATAAGCAGAAAATTCGGTTTATCCGCCTCTTTCTGGTTTTCACTCAATGCACTGTTTGAAAACAATGTGAGTAACAGTAACACTATGATTTTGTCCATTAATATTTACTCAAAAAATAGCTGATAAATGGGTGAATCGCGCCAATCTCAAGGCAGTCGCAATGCCGGTACATCAGGCTCAGCGAGCACCACGCCATTGTTTTTGACATACTCCCGCCAGTACCCGAGCATTTGCTGCATTTTTTCTGGTCTACTGTGAGATAAGTCGACTTGCTCACCTGGATCATTGGTTAAATCAAATAACTCCCAACGTGCCAGTTTGCTCTGCTGCTGATTGTATAAACCGGTTAATTTCCAGTTGCCGGCGACAACGCCGCGCCCCCCCCAAAACTCGAACCCTAGATAGTCGTCATCGGTGCGCACAGAGTCGACTTCGCCATGCAAAACAGGCACTAATGACTTTCCAATAGGTGGTTGGAATCGCCCTTTTTCTGATGTAGATGAAGTGTTACTTGATGATGACGTTGACGGGTGCGCCACACCTGCCAGCTCAAGGGCAGTCGGCATAAAATCCAATACACTGGTCACGCCATGATTAATGCCTGCTTTTAGTGGGCCAGCGGGCCAAGACATAATAGCCGGAACGCGAATACCGCCCTCAGCACCAGAGAATTTGTACTCACGAAAGACCCCTTCCCCCGCCGACGCCCACGTGTGGGAATAGAGCACGACTGAACCTTTCCTGCCCATGTTTGCTAGGCTGTTGTCGACATTTTTCGCTTTAGGAATAAGAGCTGGCGCATGGCCGCGCAAGTGAGACGCCGCCTCTGCGCCGTTATCACTTAAAAAGATAATCAGTGTGTTGTCATATAAGTCGTTCTTTTTGAGATAGTGGATCACTCTTGCGATATTGCTGTCCATTTCATCGACCATCGCAGCATAGATTTCCATTGCCCGAGCAGAGGTTTTCTTTTCATCAGCTGACAGAGCATCCCACTGTGTAACATCTGCTCTTTGGTGGCTAACCTGGGCATTTTGCGCTAACAAACCTGATGACATTAATCCTTCAGCACGCTTTTGACGCAAAACATCATAGCCAGTGTCGTATTTACCTTTGTATTTATCGATGATGTCATCAGGGGCTTACAGCGGATAATGGGGAGCCGTGTAAGCAAGGTAGCCAAAGAAGGGACTATCTTGCTTACGCTGTTGTAAATGTCCGATAAATTCATCAGTAAATGAGCGAGTTTGGTAAAAGTCATCTGGTAAATCGTTTGCCACCTCTCCGTTACGCCAGTAGTCTCTGCGCCCAAAACCAAACGAGCCTAAACGATCGTTAAAATGATCAGAGTTTTGCTGAATAGCAAACGTTTTATTGAATCCGCGATTTATAGGTCGGTTTTTGGGGCTTGCACCTAAATGCCATTTGCCCACCATAAACGTGTCATACCCAGCCTCTTGCAATAAAGTGGAAACGGTAATCGCGTCATCTCTAATCTCTCCTTCGTAACCTGGCTTGCCTTGCTGGTTTGGTGCTGGCTGTGAATAAGCCCCGACTGTGGTGCCCATACCGGCTTGATGATTATCTAAACCAGTAAGCAGCATTGAGCGAGTGGCAGAGCACTGGGCGGCAGCATAGAAGCGCGAAAACGCTAAGCCTTCTTGAGCCAAGGTGTCTAAGGTTGGCGTAGCAATATCGCCACCGCCAAAAGCAGACAAATCCGTATACGCCATATCGTCTGCTACGATGAGCAAAATGTTTGGCCGCTCATCATTGTGCTGCTTTGTTTTGTTCTCAACTGCATGTGCATTGGCACTTACAATAGCGAGAAAAAATACACTTAGCATGACGTGGTAAGACTTCAAAAAAGTCAGTGCGGTGTGAAACATAAACTCGCCCTTATTCTAAATATTGATAACGTAACTCACTAGCCTAGGGGTACGGCCCTAGGCTTGATCCAAGTAGCAAATACAGCGACTTAGAAGAAGTAACTCGCTTCAACCCCTATCGTTCTGCCCTGTGCAACAGAAAAGTAGTAGTCGTTATTTGCGCCAGGGGCGTTAAATGAGAAGTCGGCATATTCTTCATCGGTCAAATTCTTTGTATAAAGTGCAACTTTATAGGCAGAGTTAATCAGTGAGATACTGGCGTTTAGCAGAGTAACGGCATCAATTTCGTTGAACTGGTTGCTTTCGCCTGAGGTTTCATTGAGCCAGTGAGATGACTTGTGGTTAATGTTGACACTGGCTCGCATATATAAATCATCGGCTAGCTCTTCTGATTCATATGTGAACGTCATGTTTGCGGAAAACTTTGGTGCGCCGGATACATCTGCATCATTGGTGGTATCTTCAACGTCCATAAAACCTAAGCCGGTCACCATGGTGATGCTGTCGGTTAAATAGTAGAAAGAGTCAATCTCGATCCCGCGGCTTTTTACATCAAATGAGCTGATCACGATATTGCCGTTAGAAAAACCCGCATTTTGAAAATCGGATATATCCATATCAAAAATAGAAGAGTTGATGTAGCCATTTTCTAACTGGTATTTGAAGCCTGCTTCAATGGTGACTATTTCTTCGGTTGGTATAAACAAAGAGGTAGAGTTAACAAAATCCGCATTATTCACCGGGTTGCCGCTAGCAAGTCCTGGTCTTTTAGAGCCGGTTGCAACCCCCGCATACAATAGCAATGCATCACTGGCAGACCATTCAAGCGTTAACGAGCCATCTAAGGTGCTCTCATCAACGCTGTCACTCGCTTGGGCAAACTCGTCGGGATCTTCATTGCTGCCAAGCACAATAATGTCAGCGTCTTTATTCTCTTGGGTATAACGCAAACCTGCGATTAATCGAGTGTCATCATTCAAACGATAGGTACCACTGGCGAATGCTGAAATTGCATCCATATCCTGTTCGCCATACCAAAACCGCTTGTCATCATTTAGATACTGAAACGTTAGGCGATCAATGGTTTGCTGAACGTAAAACAAGCCGACAATATAATCGAAGTTTTCGCCACTAGGAGAGGTTAAACGTAGCTCCTGTGAAAACTGTTCATAGTCTTCGTCATACCAAGAAACCACTCTAGGGCCGCCTAAAATCGACGGGTCAAACGCTGACTGATAATCCATCTGGTTGAAACCGCTGATCGCGGTTAAAGTATGCTCACCCATTGGGATATCGAGCTGCAGTGACGTATCAACAAAGTCACGCTGAGAGCCAATGTCCGAATTAAGAATAACTGGCGCGTTAATATCCACACCAAATGCGTTCTCAGAGTATCCAAGCAAAGCGGCTGCTGGTTCTGCCGCTGGTGTATAAGAATCAGTGCCGTCATATTCAGTGAAAGTACCTTCAAGTAAGCGCACTGCACTGTTGCCGATTTGCTCTTGCTCTGTGACCTGTACTTTACCGGTGACAATCCACTCTGCATCGGTGTAGTACACCCCTGTTAATCGTATTGAGTCATTGGTATTTTCTGCTTCATCGCGCCCCACCCCCTCATTTTTAACCCAACCACCAATTTCTTCGTGCATACCGGCAATCCGCACAGAGAAGTCATCAGTGATAGGCAAACTGAGACCGCCTTCTATCGAAGTAGACGAGTTTTCAAATTCGTAGCCAGCTTTGACGTTACCTTCCAATTCACCTTCTGGCTTTTTAGTCGTAACTGAGACCACACCCACCAATGCATTGCGGCCATATAGTGTCGCTTGAGTCCCTTTTAGCACCTCTATAGCTTCAATATCCATTAGGCCAGCTTGCATTTGATTATTTCGACCGGCCCAAACGCCATCGATAAAAAGGCCTACATCTTGTTCTAGCATCGCGCCACCAGCGCGTGTACCTATGCCTCTAATGGCAAGTACGGGCGTACCACTTGGGGCTGCACTAAAGGTCGCATTCGGAATAAAATCAACAACGGCGTCCATGTCGTCAAGTTTGAAATCCTGCAACAGGTTTTCTCCCATGACTTGAACTGAACCTGATACTTTAAGCAGGCTTTCCTTACGCTTATTCACGGTCACAATCACTTCCATTTCTTCTCTATCGTTTTTTGCCTTTTTACTTTCTTGGGCAGCAACGTAGGCCGAGGGAGAAGCGATTGATAGAGAAAGTAGGCTGTAGGCCATTAAGTTTGATTTATTTATTACCTTCATTTGCGTGTCCTCAAGTGAAATCTATTAACAAGTTACTACCGTTTGATTTACATATTACCTGAAGAAAAAATAATTAAGATTGATATAAATTGATGTTAAATTAACTTTTGGTTATGTTAACCTAATGCTAACAAAATGTTCAGTGGTGTATCTGAGTATTAAAATACACACAATTATTAGGTAGAGCCGGGATGAAAACACACCAATTAGACGCATTTATTGCTATCGCCGAGGGGCTTGGTGTGGCGGGCGCTGCGGACCTCTTATGCGTTAGTCAGCCAGCAATAACAAAAAGCATTAACAATCTTGAAGATGAGCTTGGGGTTCGCTTATTTGAGCGAACAAGTAATAGGTTACAACTCAATCAGTACGGTGAAATATTGCTGCTCAGAGCGAAAGTGGCAAAAACAGAATTAAGCCGGGCTAGCGAAGAAATTCAGCTACTAAAAAACCATTTAAAGAGCGTGGTAAAGTTTAATGCATCTCCTCTACTTGTTCCTAAACTGATACCTAAGGCCATTAACTTATTTAGAGAAGAGTACCCTAACGTTAATATCGAACTGGCAGGCATGCTAGAAGGGAAACCGGAATACAAAATTCAATCTTTACTTAATGGTGAGTATGATTTGCTTATCACTGTCATTGACGAAAACGACCCTAACCTGGGGATCAGCTACGAAAAGCTATTAGACGTAGAAGTTAAATTTATTGCCAGTAAAGGCCACCCTGCACTCGATTTAAAGAATCCCACCTTAAAGGAACTTCGAAAATTCAATTGGTTGTTCCCGGGGGCTGGGGGTTTACCTTACCAAAAGCTAAGGGCTGAGTTTAAAAGTGCAAAAACAGATATGCCCGCTGACGTATTAATACTATCGAATCGACAGATCACCTTTAAGCTGCTTGAAGAAGGAATGTACATTGCTGCTATACCTTACAATTCAACCTGTTTTGAACGTGACTTGAGTCAATTTGAACAGTTGAATGTTAAGAATAACAAAATAAGCTGGCCGATTTATCTCATCTGGCGAGAGAACTCTAAGTTCTCGGTATCAATGAATGCATTTGTAAAACAAATTAAAACATTAGCGTCAATAAACGAAAAAAGTGAAAAGTAGAATGGCAGATAAAACGTGCTGATTGAGCATTACTTACTGCTATTAGTCGGCAGCTTTTTCGCCACCCTAATGGGCTCTCTGGTCGGCGTTGGGGGCGGGTTTATCATCATAGGTATCCTATCAATATTTCTACCTATTAATATTTTGATCCCTGTGCTGGCGGCCATTTTAGCCAGCATTGATCTAATTAGGGCTATCGCATTTCGACAATATTTGTTCAAACCCATTTTCTTCCCTTTCGCTTTGGGCTGTATTGTGGGTGTTGCCTGCGGCACGTTTTTCTTTGTGACACTACCTGAAAAAGTTATTGGTACCGGGCTAGTTGCCTTGGTCATAGTGACTTTATTTACGCCTTTAGGGGCTAAATTTAATCGCTTGAAATATCCTTATACTTGGATTGGCGTCACTCATTCATTTTTATCTACCATTTTTGGTTTTGGCGGGCTATTTCAATCGGCAATATTAAGAACGAAATTGGTCAACCTGCAACTCACCGCAACGCTGGCCACAAGCTTTTTGGTACTTGAGATTTTAAAAATCAATTTTTACATGATCCACGGCTTTGATTACACCCCCTATCTCGGCATTATTTTAAGCGCTGTGGGGGGCGCTATCCCAGCATCACTCATTGGCAGAAAATACGCGGTAAATATCAGCGATAACTTTTACCGTACTTTTCAAAAAGCAATCATTGGGTGTATTGCTATGAGTATTTTAGCCAAGGTTTGGTGGTAGCTAAACAACGCACAAGTCACAACGATAAAGCGGAGTGATGAAAGCGATATCAGGCGTCGCCATAGCTATTTCGCGATGTGATTTAGCGATATTTTGACGAAGCCGATTCGTTACTATTTTATTTTTTATATTTAAGCACAAAGCTCACGGCGGATAATCTCAGTACCCGCGGCTAATGCATTTAGCTTGGCTCTTGTTACCTCTTGGGATAAAGGCACCATGCCGCAATTAGTGCAAGGGTATAGGTTTTGTGCATCAACAAACTGCAGTGCTTTTCGCAGCGTATCGGCGACTTCTTCCGGGGTTTCGATGTTGTTAGTTGCTACATCAATAGCACCTACCATCACTTTTTTGCCACGAAGCAGCTCGATTAATTCCATGGGTACCCGAGAGTTTTGACATTCCAAGGAAATAATATCGATATTGGATGATTGCAGCTTAGGGAAAATTTCTTCGTATTGGCGCCACTGTGCTCCTAAGCTCTTTTTCCAATCGGTATTGGCTTTAATGCCATAGCCGTAACAAATATGCACCGCAGTTTGGCACTTGAGTCCTTCTACTGCGCGCTCTAATGCAGCGATCCCCCAGTCATTGACCTCGTCAAAAAACACATTGAACGCTGGCTCGTCAAATTGAATAATATCCACACCTGCCGCTTCAAGCTCTTTTGCTTCTTGATTGAGTATTTTAGCGAATTCCCAAGCTAACTTTTCACGACTTTTATAATGGTCATCATAAAGGGTGTCGACCATGGTCATAGGCCCAGGCAGCGCCCATTTTATCGGTTGCTTAGTTTGCTGGCGTAAAAACATGGCATCTTCAACGAATACAGATTTTTTCCGTGCTACTGGCCCCACTACCATGGGCACACTAGCGTCGTAACGGTCACGAATTTTAACGGTTTTACGCTTCTCAAAATCAACACCATCAAGGTGCTCGATAAAAGTAGTCACAAAGTGTTGGCGAGATTGCTCACCGTCACTAATGATATTGATGCCCGCCTGCTGCTGATTAAGCAATGACAAACGTAACGCGTCTTGTTTGCCTTGTACAAGTTCAGCATCTTGCAGCTTCCAAGGTGACCAAAGTGTTTCAGGTTGAGCAAGCCAAGATGGCTTAGGTAAGCTACCGGCAATAGTAATAGGTAATAGTGTCTTCATAATAATAACGTTGTCTTATTCGGTTAGTTAGATTGTTTCAGTAAGTTAAACTGCGCTGTTTGCTGACCACTGCGCAAGAATAGGCTGATAGGGCTTGATGAAGTGCTCTTCAACAAACTTGCCTTGCTCCACCGCGAGCTGGTTGCGCTCTTCTCGGTCGTATTCAATTTGGGTCAGTGAATGATCTTGGTGACGTAAATTCGGCTGGTAATGCTTACCTGCTACCGCATTGGCGTTGTATATCTCAGGGCGATAAATTTTCTGGAAGGTTTCCATAGTACTAATCGTGCTAATCAGCTCAAGATTGGTGTAATCATTGAGCAAGTCACCCGAGAAGTAGAAAGCCAAGGGCGCCACACTGTTTGCAGGCATAAAGTAACGCACCTTTAAGCCCATTTTTTCAAAGTACTTTTCTGTCAGCGACGAGCCGTTCGGCTGATACTCAAAGCCCAACACAGGGTGCTGATTCTCGGTGCGATGATAAGTTTTGTTTTCTGACACACTCAAGCAAATAACCGGTGGCTTTTGAAAATTTGCTTTGTACACATCTGAATTAACGAAGTGCTTAAATAACTTGCCGTGTAAATCGCCAAAATCATCAGGAATACTAAAAGAAGACTTCCCCTTATTGTGCTGTGTCAAAATAACGCTAAAGTCATAATCTCGCACATAGGAAGAAAAATTATTGCCCACGATCCCCTCTATACGCTGGTCCGTGACGTGATCGACGATATTCGCTTTGAGTATTTCTATGGTAGGAAAAGTATGCCCGTTACCTTCAACATCAATATCAACTGAAATGATTTCTAGCTCAGCCGAATAACGATCGCCCTTGTGGTTATCCCAATAGGCCAAGGCGTTGAAACGGTTATTGATCATCTGCAGCGCATTACGCAGATTCTCTTGGCGTCTTTTACCTCTGGCCAAATTGGCGAAATTGGTCGTGATCCGAGTACTGTCCGATGGTTGATAATTTTCATCGAAATCAATGCGCCTAATAGAAAATGTAAAATGGTTATTCATCGTGACCTGACATTCCGTAAATTAAAATAAACCTAATATGCTGCCGCTTTTTCGCTGTGGATTTGAAACACAATAAAGTGAAAACGAATAAAGCTAGCGTGAATAATCACTCTTCGTTCGCAGCAGAGTAGGTTTTATACGTGGAAGATTAGATGAATAAAAATGATTTAATCTCATTAATATATGAGCAAATTTCATAACCCAATGCGAGCATTGCACAAATTAAACGAGAGAAAGGTATTACCCGAGCGGCCCCGATCGGGTTCCTCGTCGTAGGGTTGAAAGACGTGCAAAAAAATGAATGGGAAATTGTTGCTTAACGACATTCGATTAATTCTGGCGCCTGCGCAGACCTCGCCATTTTTTGCTCGGGTACATTCACGCACTTCCAAACCCCAGACGCAATATTGCTATGCTCTCCCTTTCTGCACCTAACTAGGTATTGCTCAAGCGACAATTCACCATGATTTTCGATATTCAATGTCGCTAAACTGCCTTCAGCTAATTGCTCTGCTACTAAATGCTGTGGAAGTTCACCCCATCCCAACCCTGAAAGGATCAGCGAGCGTTTAGTGTTCATATCGGTGACGCTTAAAGATTTAGCACCCGCAATTTTAAATCCACAACTGTGCCCCTTAAAGCCAGCTAACGTACCGAGTACAATCTGGGTCTCATCTAGGATATCTAACATTTTAATTGGTTTGGGTAAATTCGCTATGCGCGAATTAGCAAGAGCTACGGGGAAAATAGGAACAGACGCAATGTGTTTCGCTTCTATAGTTTCATCTGTCGAGCCCCACAAAGGAGTAAGCGCTAAATCTGCATTACCAGCCAACACTTTTTGCAGGGCATTACCATGATATTCAGTTGTGATATTCAACTGCGTATCCGGAAACATTTCACTCACCTGAGCTATGATGTTGACCAGATTGACTTGTGGTACAGAAGCATCAATCGCCATGGTGATACTTTGCTTTCCCAGTTTACCTTTACGGCGAGAAAATCCATCTAACTCATTGACGACACGCAAAATTTGTTTGACTTTAGCATGGAACTCCACGCCGTCTTTAGTCAAATTCAAGCGATAGCCTTCGCGGGAGAAAAGTGGTAAACCTATATGAAACTCCAGCGCTTTGATAGCCGCACTGATGGAAGGAGCAGACTTGTATATTTCGCTGCTTGCTGCACGCACCGACCCATACTTCACTACTGCTGAAAATGCTTTTAATTGTTCGAGAGTCATTTAAAAATACAACCTAAATTCTTTGCTACGTTAATTTCCTATTACTTACGCAACACCAAAGAATGACGTGAATAAATCCATCTTGGGCACTCCTTGTTACCCTGGATTTAAACAAGTGTTAGGCCTCTCAAACCCAAATAGCTAACCATCCAAATTCACCAGAACTGTTCTGACTTAATGGACTGCGGACTATTTCTACACGTGTTGGAGTGTATAAGTAGCGCAGTTGCAATTCAATAGCCTTTGCCCCTGCCGCTTATTGAAGAGAATTATTTTACTTATTTAAAATCAAATAGTTATATGTAAATGTAAGGAATAACCAGATAAGTTAGATAACAATTTAATACATCTTTTATCAGTTTTCGTGATTAGCATACTTTACCAATTAGCTGACATAAGCAGGATACATATGGTAAACGAAATAGCTCAATCTAATGTCAAAGGGGCGCTAAATAGCCCTCTCCCCGCGCAAATAGCTCAAACTGACACAGAGCATTCTATTCTCACACAAGGGATAACCGCGTTTGAGCAGATATTTGAGTATATCAATCCTTTTGCCGAAGACAGCGCCGATACACACGACGAGCTCCTAACACAAGAGCAGGCACCCCTTACAGCCACGAATGTACTCATCGACAACGAACAAGTAGCAAACACGCAAGCTGAGCAAGCCATTAGTAGTGAGCTGTTTGGCGATATATTGGCCCAGTCCGAGTCACTCGCTAATTTACCCCCTGAAGAAGTGACTTTTTTACAGCAAACATTGGTAGATGCGTTAAAACGCTCGCTTTTAAATACAGAATCTTCATCAAGCGACCAGCAAAGTGTTGACGGTAAAACAACTGCAAATCAAGACTTACTTAGCAATGGGGAACCAACTGGTTTTTGGCAATCAGTGAGCAATATTGCCTTTGGCGATGATGGATTTGATGTAAAAGACGCATTTGATTCCATAAATATACTTAATCACATTCCCATAGTGGCTGATTTTTATAAAGAAACCACCCATAGCAGTGTTAATGCTTTTTCTTCCATAACGGGCAGCTTGTTACTTGGTGGGCCTGGAGCCGCAGCTTTTGCCGCGGCAGATGTGGTAACAGAAGAATTCACAGGCGAAAGTATATTTGGCAACTTAATGAATTGGGGCACAGACACTATCGGCAATCTTTGGAATACACCAGGCACCGTTTCGACCAATGCCACAACAGCAAACACAGAGGCAAAATTGTAATGAATTCTGGATTTACGTTTTATACCCCGCCTAATCAAGGCTGTTTTAGCAAATACGCTTTACTAAGATCCTTGACCTGTTTACTCAGTCTGCTGTTGCTTGCGGCTTGCCAGAGTTCTGTGTCATCCGAACAAAAGTTAGTGCAGTCCTTACCTAGTAATCCAAATGTTACCTCAGCTGCACTTAGCCCCTCCACACAACAGCCTGTCACTCAAGGTGACCCTAGGTTTCGCCCAGTACGAAGTAATACAACCCAGGCGATAGTCGTCCCCACAGGCTCCTTATTCAGCGAAGTGAGCTATTCTGGTTTGTTTTTACATAAACGCATTTATAAGCATGGCGACATGATCCAAGTTAATTTAGAAGAACAAATTAATGCCACTAAACAACAGAGCCTGAATCAAGATAAAGATAGCAAAATTGATTTGGAGCCTGAGGTGACCGCCGGCTTCATTCATATTGATAATACCGACTTAAATGTTAAGCATCGCCAATCAAGTTCATTCAACAGTTCGTCAGACAGTCAACAATCCAACTCCCTTGATGGAGTCGTAAACGTATTCGTAAATGAAATATTAGCCAACGGAAATCTTATAGTTTCTGGAGAAAAATGGATAAAGCTCAATGAAGGTGTGGAATATATTCGCGTTTACGGTGAGGTACGAGTGTCCGATATCACCGCAGACAACATTGTGAGCTCAACCAAACTTGGCAATGCGCTAATTGAGTATAGCGGCAATGGTCCTTTGCAAGAAAACCAAGATAAACCATTGGTAGGCAAAATATTATCCGTATTTCAATAAACAATAGGCTGACTAATTAATGCGAAAATGGATTGTATATCTAATCTTGCTATCACCTTTTTCAGTATTCGCTGACTGGTTCGAAGGTGAGGCGAGCATGCTCATCGGCGATGCCCCCGTTGATCAAATACGGCAACAAACCATTAAAAATGCCATCGCTGATGCATCATTTCAAGCTGGGGCTATGGTTTCTTCCGAGGATATTTTGCTTAACGGGCTGCTCGTCAATAGTAAAGTAATGTACCAATCTCAAGGTATGGTTAGACGAGCGCAAGTGCTCCAAGAAAGTATTGATGACGGAATTCTTAGTGTCAGAGTAAAGGTAGACATCAGCCCAACAGAATCCTGTAAAGCAAGCGCATACGCCCGAAGCATTATGATCACCCAATTTCAGATGTTGAAACCGAAACAAGCTGCAATTGGTGGTGTGTTTGAGCTAAATAAACATGTCACTAAACGTATTGAACAACAGTTGGCAGGGTATAACCAACAGGTAGATATTCTGCTAATGGCTCAGTCCTTTACCGAGCAAAATATTCTTAATGGTCTAAAACGCGATGACATCGCTGAAAAAGCTGAATATCTGCGACGCAAGTTTGGCTATCAATTCGCCGTCTTTGGTACTATTCGCGATCTTAGCGCATTTAAGCGCATCACAAAAAATAGGTTTAGCGAAGAGACTACCACAAGACGTAATTTTACTTTACGCATCTACGTATTAGATATTTATCACAAAGCCATTGTCTGGGAAGAGTCTTATCATAGCGAAGCCGACTGGGATTTTGCGCTACACCATGAAATAGATATGAACAGCAGTATATTCTGGGGTTCTGATTATGGTAGAGCCATCCTCAATACTATCAGCAGCGCTGTGGTCGATATAAACGATCTTATTACCTGTCAGCCAATATATGCTCAGGTGGTGCGCCGGATAGCAGACCGTCTAGTGATCAATCTAGGCCGCCGTCATGGCGTGAAAATGGGAGATAAATTTTTCTTACTTAAGGCTCTTCAAGATCCAAATAATTTGTCCAATAGCCATGTCGTTATTAGCCCAGTAGCAAACAGTAGCGTACAGGTCGTAGCCCTTGACAATGACAGCGCGCAATTAGCGAGCGTCCAAATAAATGGCTCAGTCTCAGCCCAGTTATTAGACCTAGTAAGTCCCATACAGACACAAAAGATTGGCATATCTCAAGGTATCTCTACTTACGATACCTCAAGTATTCCCTCTTTACAGCCAGCGCCCACGCCTGCAAACAATTCACATTGACTCTACCCTCAGGCTGTAATTTACCTTAATGGTAAATCACTCATCTTTGAGATAGCGACCAAGTACAATGAACACGGCTCAACCGCGATTTAACGCAAAGCTGCAGGGATTACACAGTCAGTATGATAATTTTTCACAGTGGCTCAGTATCTTCCTTTCAAATGTGCGTGGGTCACATTCAAAGTTGAATGACGTAATTTCCCTTTATATGCTTTGCACCGCGCCATGCTGTGAGCCGTGGTGCGTATTGTCACAAGCTTGCTATTGCCCAATTACAATGCCTGTGCGTTTCTATCTATTCGGTATCTTTCATGCATTTCGGTACGTTTTATGAGTTTCGGTACTTTTAATGCATTAACGCATAGAACAATTCGACCACAATGAACAACGGATGTGCTTAGTACCTGCAGTGCATGACGAGGAATATTAAATGCGCCACCAGATAAACAATTCTAATAACGAGCCTACCAGTAACCCGCTGGGCAATATCAATGCACGATTTCATTCCCTATACGGGCAACAAAAAAATGAAATCATTAACCAGATCAAACAAGGCGACGTTTTGCTGGTCTGTCGCATGGACAATCGCCTTATTGTGAAATGTGGTGAAACAGAAGAAGCCTTCACTATCAACACGACTCGCTACCATGACCTTAAAGCGTTGAGTCACAGTACTCTAGCGGTTTACTACAGTCTTCTAAATACGTGGGATAAAGAAACACTAAAGGAAGTAGATGGCTGGATAAACGAAATACGCAGCCATGAGCCTAAGGAACTAAGCCAGGAATTGGCCGATGTCACCGCCGAACTCGTAACGCACGTGAGAACGGCCGGCGCCCTAACGCATTCAGATATGAGCCAATACCAGCAAGCGTTAGAGCCAATTTACGCGAAGCTCATGACTCAAGCCGCGAAAGACGAAATTGAAAGCCTGGTAAGCACATTAAACGCGATACGCGAGCAGTATAACTACCCGAGTTCAAAGATGTTTATGATCGTATTCGGTGGGCACCAGCCCCGCTACAAGGCGCTAGCATCCATGGTATTCAAACGTTGGTTTAGTGGCTTAGAGGAGCACACACTTAATAGTGATCACCATGTTCGATACTGTGAAGGAGGTGAAAGCCTCGACGACGCTATCGAACTCGTCGCCAGTGCTATCCTCGACAAAGATTTAGCAAAATCGACCTTAGGAAGTGCCTTAGCATTAAATCGAGATGTGCTGAGCCTTGTGGCACAACGAGCCATTGATGATTATTGGCGACAACACAACCTGCGCTAACACTCTTTTGGTGATTGTGGTTAGCCAACCCCAAGTACAAAAACATCGATTAACATATCCAGAGCCTGCACCTGCGAACATTTTCAATGTCAGGGCATGTCCGCCAGATAAATCCTAAGTGGAGCTACAAGCCTAGCCCCTAATTTAACTAGTTTGCTCATGTTCTGTTTGCCTATTTTCATTCGGCTTTTCTAATATATCTTCAACATACAACTTATTAATAAAAACCATTGCGGCCACGCAAAGTGGCGCCGCCAATAAGATACCCGCCATGCCGACCATCGCCCCTAAAGCAACCTGAGCAAATAGCGTTAATGCTGGAGGTAAGTCGGCTAATTCGGCTTGCAACATAGGCGTCAACACATAGCTTTCAATCATCTGCACAGCAACGTACAAAATAGACACATACAACAGCGTATCAAGCCCAGTAATCACGCTGACCATTGCCGCTGGTATAAAACCCAGTATCGGCCCGATGTTAGGTATGAATGACAGCAAAGCCGCGATCACCCCAAGCACAAGGGCAAGGTCTGTGCCCAGCGCCCATAATCCTAACGTGGTTAATATCCCTACTAGCACCATTGAAGCGATTTTAGCCACCAGCCACCCCGATAATGCTCGACCACAAGCACCTAGTACTTCCCTTATTCGCTCGCGTCGTGCAGGCGGAACAAGTGTAACGGCCCCTTTGATATACCAGTCTGGATTGACCGCTAAAAATAAACCAAGAAATAGCGCAAAAATGAAGCTGCCGAAGCCATTTAAGGTCGATGAAAAAACGCTCGATACCGCATTCACCACAGTACTGACCTCTGAATCAGCAGAACTTAAATTAGTAAGGTTCTCCTTCAGCTGTGTCCCCCAGGGAAGCCCAGATAAATGTTCATTAATATAGGTATCTGCTTGAGGGATGCGCTCCATTAGCTCTTCCCCTTGGGCTGATATCTGAGGTGCTGTGTAAGCGAAAAAAAGGCCTACGAGAACAAAAGGCGCAATAATGGTGACGGGCAGCAGAAATTTACTCTTAACGCCGGTTTTGTGGCCGATCCAACTAGCGGATTCGCGAAACAACACAGCTATCAAGATCCCGCCAAAAAAGGTCAACAGAATTTTACCATTGGTGACAACCAACCAAGCAATAAGGAAAACGATCGTAGCGGTAATAGACTGAACAAGCGTGCGCGTGGCCAACTGTCTGGTATTCATATCATTCCTTAGCAGTAAACTTGGTTAGACGCATATTTGAGCCTAACCACGGTATATATGAGCACCTTATGCAAGAACGTGTCCTGAATTCCTCTCTAAAGCAGGGCTGGTCGTGATTTTAGAAATGAGCAGACTCAAATTGAGTAAGCGTCTCGGCTCTATTGGGATGAATGAGGACGTCACTAGTTTACAAATGGTGTATAAACAAGAAATTCATTTCTCAAAAGGGCGGGTTTTAGGTCTTTTTTTCAAACGATTTTTGCACACAAGCGAATACTTTACACAGATACTAATTCTCCTGTGAACAAAATTCACGGCGGTGAATTCCCCTTGTAATGGTCTTACAGTCTTCAGGTTAAAATGGAAAAGGATTTTCTCGCTCAGGTAGATCTACAATAAAACGAATGTCGAGCAGTAAAGCAAAATAGAGCAGGCATTCTACTGCCAGTTAACTCTCGTTACGTGCTATCAATCGCCGCTGGCACTATCAACCGCTGCCCGACACGCACTCACGTAATTTCGCGCATTTTCAGTGACTTGTTCTACTGTCATACCCGCTGTGTATAACCCCGAACCTAAGCCAAAGCCACCAGCGCCAACTTCAACAAAGCGACTTATGGTATCGCTTGATACGCCCCCCACTGGCAATACAGGCACATTCTTGGGTAGTACAGCCATCATGCCTTTGAGGCCATTGGCACCAATGGTATCTGCGGGAAAAAGCTTAATTGCATCGGCACCTGCATCAATGGCGCTGAATGCCTCGGATACCGTGTAAAAACCGGGCACTGAATACAACCCTTTTGCTTTTGAATGACGGATAACATCAAGATTAACGTTGGGTGAAATAATAATTCGACCGCCCACAGCGCTTACTTCATCAACCTGTGCACAGCTTAAAACCGTGCCCGCACCGATAATTAGCTCTTCGCCAAACGCTTCAACTAAACGCTTGATGCTCTTTAATGGTTGAGGTGAGTTAAGGGGCACCTCGATGATTTTAAATCCCTCGTTTTGTAATGCTTTGGCGACGGCGACGACTTCGCCAGGGGTAATCCCACGTAAAATAGCCACCAAAGGTAATGCATTCATAGCTGCGTTTAATGTCATTGAACTCATGCTATTTCCTTTGAAATTCTGTTTATGCACGGTGCGAATTATGGTTTACCTGTTACTTTGACATTATTACCACTGCCCAGACAAGAGACTGTTTCCCCCTCTATTAAGCAAACACGAAATACTGCTCTAGGAAATACACGCTAATCTCATTCTAGTTTACTAGGGTACGGGGAAACGTGTTCCCCGATGGCATTATCGAGCAGGCATGCGAATGCCGCCGTCTAAGCGGATGGTTTCCCCGTTGATATAGGCGTTCTGTGTTATGTGAATACATAGGCTGGCAAATTCGTCAGGCTGTCCCATCCGTTTAGGGAATTGGATGTTCTCCACCAATGCATTTTGCACTTTTTCTGGCATTGCCAGCAGCATAGGTGAACTGTTTGGTCGTATCCTAGAGCATTATTTCTTCTTCATTAAACGAAATATTCATTGTGATAATTGAAATAAAAGTAGGCGTAGTCTCACCTCTTATTTTAATAGATAGCACAGTCATCGTTTTGCTCAGAAGCATTTCCCAATAATAAGCCCCTATTAACCCCACCAATTAAATTCACATATAAAAATAACAATTCAAATAAAATATTATCAACTTCAAAAAAAAACTTGAATCTAGGCGCTCAATAACTAAAAAAACACAGCAAAAAGCATAAACAAAACACGCATTTTACATATGATTTACAAAATATTAATATAATGCTTTAATAACACTCGGCTTAAAGGGTAATATTTTAGGCCACTCATGAAATCTAAAAATTCAATTTGAACGTTAAAAGTAAGGTATCGAATGAACATTAATTTTAGAAAAATAGTGAAATCCGTCTCGGTCGTGTGCGTTTTGTCGGCTTCTGCACTAACGCACGCAGTCACTCCGGATGTTGACGGGGAAGGCAATTGGTTAATCAATGACGCAGGCTTTACGTTTGATGCAAACGTAAGTGATGAATTTAACCAAGCAGGACAGTGGCAAACGCCAGACACTGCAAAATGGAACCGCTATCATCCTACAGGTTGGCTTGGCAATAACAGCTTTACCTACAGCAATACACTTGCTTACACCCATCAGGGCAACCTTGTATTAGAAGCAAGGCAAGGTGACTTTCTCGGTGATAAACATACCACAGGGATTGTCTCTAGCAAGCAACCGCTTAAATACGGATATTTCGAAGTCAGAGCCAAAGCGGCTAACAATAATATTGCCAGTAGTTTTTGGTTTTTTAATCGCAATAACAGCAATGGCGATCAGTATGAAATAGATGTATACGAACACTTTCCTTACGTTGGCTGGAATGATCAGACCAAGAGTAAAAGCAATATTCACCACTTTGTGTGGACACAACAAACAGGCAATGTGGATCAAATTCCAAATTACAGTTACGCAGCCCAGCTTGAAAACGGCGGTGTAAACACAGATTGGCACACTTATGGCGTGATGCGAACGCCTGCGGGCATATACTTTTACGTAGATGGTAAAAAAGTACGCACCATTTGGAAAAGTGCAGTGAACCCTGCGGATTACCCAGGTGATGTGGATATGCCGGTTATACTTGATATATTAGTGTACGATTGGCAATCAGGGGACAATGAGCCTAGACAAGAGCGTTCATATTATTACGTGGATTACTTTAGAGCGTGGCGCTAGCCTAGGGTAATTAACATATTAACGGCCGGCCTCTACCGGCTTTTTCACTGTAACGATATTTTCCCAGCCATCAAGCACGTGTCAGCGTATACCTGCTCGTAGTCATACCAAACTTTACTAAATACATTAAAAAAATAAGGATGTTAAACCAGTAACCCCGCTACTTTTAGACTCTTTATCTGCGCCAAGCTTTTTGTAAATAAATTCTTATTAGGGATAACGTATTGTATCACCACGTTTGGTAGCTTGTTATGCCATAGGCAAACAAAGAGTGCGCTATGCGCACGGTGCTTCACTGAGCGATAACTCTGACAGTATCAAAAGGTGAGAAAAGTTAGGTGGGCCGAATCGAAAATAAAATTAACTAATCTGAACGAAGCTTATTTTTGAGGAAGCTGAGGACTAAATCACGCCGAGTTTTAGTACTCGGCGCGGTTATTTTCGTTCACCATTACTCTGGAGTAATGTCCTCTAAGGTAAAGTCATCTGCATACCAAACATGCCCTGGGGTCATTAAATTCACTTCAAACAAAGTTTGCGTATCAGGCCAATCGAGCCCATCAAATTCGATTTCGACGAGTTGCCAGTCTCCGGTTTGGGTGCCACCAAACCATTTTTGTCCCGAGCTTTTCCAACCACCGTTTAAATTGATGAACTGACTCATACCACCAGACCACGCTCCTGTTGTCAGGCGTTTTAGCTGAAAACTTAACATAAACTTCTTGCCTTCTTTTATTAACGATTGTGGCAATACAGTTTCGTTTACTGAAATTCCCGCCCTTCCATTTGTAGTATCAAATTTAATACCATAATTCCCGCTATAAGCCGCGTCTTCGCTGACTTCTACATCACCATTTGAACCGAAAACCAGTTGCCAATCTCCCAGAGTACCTGACTCAAAGTCACCGTTATCAGCCAGCAAATTGTTGCCAGAAGGAGGTGTGTCCGTTGAGGTAATTTCAACGTCCGTTATGGTATGACCATCTACACTGGTCCGCCAGTCTCCGCCAATTTCACGCAAGGCCGCAATTATTTTATAGCCTTTGCCAGAGGCAAGTGTTTCTGCGAAGCTAAGCGTGACTTGTGTTGTACCTTCTCCCGCTGGCACAGTAACACGGCTCAATCCAAGCCATGTGCCTTGCGGGTCAATCAACTCAAACGCAACATCGCGAGGGATCCCCGTCGAGTAATCAATATCAAGAGTAATGCTATTCGTCGGCGCCATAGAGGAAACATCGTTGGTAATGACGATGGTGTTTCTTACCGTTAATTCATCTTTAACTTCAACACTCGTAGACGCCATATGACCGCCGTCATAACTTTGCGCACTTATCTCTACAAACCCCGGCGAAACAGGGGTTACTACCCCATCTTTAACCGTTGCGACAGATTCATCACTGGATTGCCAAAGTAAAAATTTGTTTGTGGCCGTTTGCGGCAATACATTGGCTTGCAAGCGATAGGGCCGATCTTTTTTGATGGCGACGAAAGATTTCTGCATTTCAAGGCCTGAAACAGCAACCTCGTGCAATGACTCTTGCTTCTCAACTTCTAAAATCAAAGAACTCACATGCCCTTGAGAGTCGGGAAATGTTAACGCAACGTCGGTGTTAGTTTTCAAAAACTTAGCGGGTACTGGGATTTCAATGACGCCAAAAAAATCATCACGGGCGGCCTGATCATACCCGCGCCAGTCATTCGGCACCTCAATTCTGTGGCCATTGACCAATACAATTGGCTGCTTAGATTTATCATGTTTTCGCCCGATCCCCATTTTAAGCATCGCCGTGCCCTGTGAGCTATTGTAGCCATGCATGGCATAGTGGTACTGCAGGGCTTTTGCTGTGGTAGGCGAACGCTCTGCTCTTTGTATTAGACGTGCAAAATCGGCACTGTCACGCCAAGCATCTGGATATTTACGTATTATGTTCGTCAATTGACGATCGAAACTGCGCATAACAGATGTTAAACGATTAACTTCGTTTGGTTTGATAGCGTCAACCACTGATTGGTCAAACTCTACACCTTGATATACGTCAGCAAAGGCTGTGGTAGTTTGCGCTAAATCGATATCATTAAACACAAATGACAGCTCAGTGTTTTCTATTATGGGTTGCAAATAAGTTTGCGTGTAATAACTGCTTTTTCGCACGATACTATCAGGAGAGATTTGCTGTGCAAACACGTATTCGAGCACGATGGTTTCGTGCGCTGCCATGGTAATAGTAGACGGTGCTGAAGCGAGCACTTGGTCCGTGTAATTTGCCGCTTGATCGTAAGGTACATCTAGGCGTTTAGCTCGAACTTGAGATACCGAGTTCCCATGATCGATGAAACGCAAATCAACCTCTTTACTGTTATCTTCATAATTGTTCAGCGCCACATATAGCTTATTGCCATAATTGAATGCCTGTACTGCAAGGTCAGGATCTAGCGTATCTATCGCAACTCGATTTCCCTTTACGTCAGACCATAAGTGATAGAAATAGGCTTTTTCGGTTGGTAGATATCCATTAACTTTATTTGAAGTGATTTTATCCGGGTCAGGGCGCAGCACGCTGGCAGAATACGGGTTAAAATTATTTGCATCATAAAACCACTTTGATATTCCGGTGATAAACGGTGTAGAGGTGAGTACTCTATCTTCCCTTTCCAGTAACGAAAATAGAATGTGATTATAAGAGCGTAATTCCTGAGCACTTTTTGCAGCACTGTATTCAACGGGATAACCGTCAATGATCCCGCCATATTCGGTGATAGCGTGATCTTTGACTTCCCCCCATTTAATGTAACTGTACGCTTCAATCATATCGATAATCGCTTCAGCATTACTCCCTGAGCGCAAATTGTCTTGCCCCGCAACATTTACACCATCGTATAAGTGGAAAGAGAAACCATCCATGTGGTCACCAGCGACATCCATAAACATCTTTTGCCGTGACTGCCAATGAGAGAAGTCTGACAGCTCAAAAGACGGCCAAGCAGAAGAAAAACCAATAACATTGGTACTTAAACCGCGTTGATCAAACGCTTTCCCTATCTCAGCAAACCACGTTGCCATGTGTCTTTGTATCGCTTCGTTCGCCACTGGATCCCAGGGGCCATCCACAAAATCTGACGCATGTACAAACGGCTCATTCATCGGCTCATAGAAGAGCGGCCGTCTTTCCTCTTCAAAATAATACTCGAAGTAATCAGCTGCCCAACGAGCCCCTTCAACAGGGTCGTTGTCTGCTACTATTACGCTTTTTGGGTGTTCCGTGGCAACGATGCGATTAGTACCAAACTCATAATAAGCCCCCGCTTTAGCATTGCTAATAGATTGCGCCCCATCAAGCATCGCTTGTTCTGTATCTGGATAATTAGCGCTGCCACTTAGGGCCATAGGCCCCCAAAATACGCGGCCATACTGAGCATTAAGTTCATTTTTAATGTAAAGCATATCTTGCTCACTAGCCCCAGGCTCTCCGGGACTTGAATGAATATTAAAGAACTTATTGCGATCTAATGCTGTGTTGTCGCCTACATACAATTGTTTACCTAAATCAACGTTAACCAGCGCCGTTTGACCTAAAGATACATGCGTATATGCAACACAAACCAAACCTAGGGCTATGGCAACCGATGCCTTACTGGGCTTAAACCGTTTCATTTAACACCTCATTTTATTTACATATGATTAACAATCATTGCAGATAAAATTCGCTGTGTAAAAATATTCTTTATTAAGTATCTTTATGTAAAGTGTTTTTTAGGTAACTATTTTTCGTTGCACAAGGTATTTCGACCTAAATACAACAAGACCTCATCTTAAATCTTAGCTATGAAAAACTCTAAAACTTAACATTAACAGTAAGTTAAATGATATTCCGCAGTGAAAAATAAGCCGCTACATCAATTAGCTAGCAAGCCTAATGTAAAACTAATGTTAAATCACTTGCTAACATACCTACGATCACTTATAAATAGATAAAATTCACATACAAAAACAAAAACTCATGAGTAAAAAAATAATATTTTTAACGTTATTGTCATTCTTAATATTTCCAGTCATCACGCAAGCCAGTGTTGTGCCAATAGGTACAGCTGCAGACGCTACGCTCGCTTTTGACGACCTCAGCTCGTACATATCAGCAACACAACAGACCGACAGTTTTATGATGGGTGCGCAAAGTAGCCAGGTAAACAATGGCCTATTATCAGGGAACAACCCCATTAGTGCGGTAATGAACGACCCTATTTTTATTAACAGTTCACTTGATGCTGAAAATTCTGATGTAGATTTTGAATATGTACGCTACTTTTTCGAGGTTAACTTAAATAACGCTAGTGCAGACAGCACAGCCGAATTTGTGTTTGACTATCGAATTTCTCAACAGGTCTCAGCCAGCGCCTCAGATCCCTTGGTTGATGACGCATTCGTGGATTCAGCGTTTGCTTTACTTGATGACACTAATCAAGAGTTTCTCTTCCGGACGATTTCGTCTGAGCTTAATACAGGTCCCCAGACTTCCAATGACAGCGGAACATTTTCATTTTTGCTGAATGCAGGAGAATCACTTTCTTTTGGTGGTTATTATGAATCAAACTTGTATAGCTTTGGGGAAGCGGCTTTTTCTGCATTGACGAACGCTGAGCTGACTTTATCTTCTGTCAATATAACAACGAACAACGTATCAGCCCCTGGCCACCTTGCCCTAATGTTTATGTTCTCTAGTTTGATGTTGGTGAAACGCCGACGAGCGTAACGGTAGCTATCCGTCGTGGACTATTGCTGTTAATTGCTGCTAATTCTCAGCAAATTTGCAGACCTTTTTTGGGGCGCTATGCCTTTATCACCTCACGACGTTTTCTGAGCGTGCCGAGGCTTAGCTTTTGCTTAAGTAAATGGTTGTGTCGGTGCAGGCATTTAGTTATACCAACGCCATTAAATAATTCGCCGGATGAACCCTGAGAGGGCACTATTTAATGGAATTGGTATTAGTTAAAGGCAACACGAAATGCTCGCTGAGTCGCAATTGAATGATAGCGCCAGGATGCTGAACCACAACAGCAGCGAATTTAGACGCATGCTCCACTGCATCCTCGCTAGAATAACCATTTAAACGGCTAGATAAATAGACTCCAGCGAAGGCATCCCCTGCTCCTGTGGTATCTTTTTGTATTGCAGCTGGCTCAAACGCTTGATGGCAAATCATGCCATTGATGTCGCAAATATCAATTCCTCGCGCCCCACATTTAATGACTTGCTCCTGCACTGCAAATTGATTCAAAAAATGATGTACATCCTTTGCCTTGGCATGTTGATACAAGGTTTCATGGTCTTCTAAACCAGGTAGCGCAATGTCCGTCAGCGCATAAGCTCGCTCTAACCAATACCTAGCTTCGGTTTTATCTGCCCATAAACGTGCACGATAATTGGGGTCAAATGCTATGGTAGTTCCCCTATCTTTAGAGCGTTGCAATATACTTAACAGCTTATGTCGGTCTTGCTCGTCTAGGATCGCAAGGGTAATCCCACTAAAAAATATCAGCGCGTAGTTGTCGTCGTCAATAACGCTTTCTTCGAACTGTTTAAGCATGTTCGTGGCCGCTGAGTTCTCACGCCAATAGGCAAATGACCGTTCGCCGCTATCATCTGTGGTAATCGAATAGATGCCCAAATTGCGTTCGTGATCACGGCGAATCAAGTGGCTCTCAATCCCCTCATTTGCCATTGTTTCCAGCAGTTGCTGGCTAAACACATCTCTGCCTATGGCGCTCAGGTAAGCGACCTCAAAACTAGGACAAACTCGCTTAGCGTAGACCGCACTATTATAGGTGTCGCCCGCAAAACTCGTGTGCACTTTATCGTTTTCGTCGCGTCTTAATTCGAGCATACATTCACCAACAAATAGTAGCTTACTCATGTCATATTCCTTGTGCGTGTCCGGCTACCACCAAGTTGCATACAAACCCGTTAAAATAATGATCACACCAATAGCGGCCATATTGAATCCATTGGTTGTTCTAAAGCTGATGTCTTTTAGTTCAACACCTTTATTTACCTCTGGCGCGGCTTCAAATAATGAAACGACATACGCCAGCGCTAAACATAGAAGGAACACCAAGCCGATGCGATCCATAAAGGGTAAGCTAGGCCAGACAATAGCAAGCAGTACAGAGAAGGCTGCTGATCCTAACGCTGCAGCAAGTGCAGCCGTTGATGTTGTTCGAGACCAAAACATACCCATTAAAAAGATCACCGTAATACCAGGTGAAAATAACCCGGTAAACTCTTGAATGTACTGGAATGCTTGTTCTGATTGGCCGATAAGCGGCTGAGCAACTGACACTGCAATCACTAAGGAAACCAGCGTGGCTACGCGACCAACATTAACGTAATGATGCTCACTTCTTCCCTGATTTAAAGGACGGTATAAATCCATGGTAAAGATAGTAGAGATACTGTTAGTCATTGATGCTAATGAAGAGATGATCGCGGCCACAAGCGCAGCAAAAACCAGCCCTTTAATACCAATCGGCATTAAGGACATCATTGAGGGGTACGCTTGATCTGCCTTCTCTAAATCAGGGAATAACAGTACTGCGGCTATTCCCGGCAATACCACAATAATTGGCATTAAAAGCTTCAAATAAGCGGCAAAGGCAATGCCTTTTTGTGCTTCTTGTATATTTTTGGCAGCTAAAGCACGCTGAATAATGTATTGATTAAAGCCCCAATACCCGATATTCATCACCCACAATCCCCCTACCAGCACTGATATGCCAGGTAAATTCATGTATTCGCTGTTGTCTGGGCTCAAAATCATGTCAAAGTGACTGGGGACTTTGTCAGTTAAAATAGCAAAACCTTTGACCAGACCTTCACCGCCAGACACTTGTTGCAAAGCGAGGTAGCTCAGTAGTAAGCCCCCAAACACCAGCAGCACTACTTGAATAATATCTGTATAGGCCACCGCCTTTAGGCCGCCATAAGTAGAGTAAGCAACAGAAAATATCGCTAAAAATAACATCCCATACAGCCAGTCAATCCCCGCTACGCTTTGGATTGCCAAGCCCCCTAACCACAATACAGACGTCAGGTTAACAAACACATACACGGCTAACCAAAACAAGGCTAAGGTTGTTTTTACTCTGCCATCAAAGCGCTGCTGCAAATATTGCGGCATGGTGTAGATTTCGTTCCTCAAAAAGATTGGTAGAAAATATTTGCCAACTAAAATCAAGGTAATGGCAGCCATCCATTCATAAGACGCGATCCCTAATCCCAGTGCGAAACCAGAGCCTGACATACCAATAATTTGCTCAGCAGAGATATTCGCTGCGATCAGTGACGCTCCGATGGCCCACCAAGGTAACGATTTGCTCGCCAGGAAGTAATCTTTCGTGTTTCGTTCATGAGACGTTTCGTCCCGGGAAATCCATAACGCAATAGCAAGAAGCGCCAATACATAGGCCAGAAATACGCCGATATCCAAGGGGGCTAATGTGAGTGTCATCCTAAATTCCTCTTACGCAGACCAGCTATGCTGATTGTTGTTAATGACAGGAGCTAAATTGATATACGCCGCTTCTAGGGCATGTTTGAATTCGCCATTAGCGGCTAATGATGGGTGAAAGATAGCTGTCATTGTCAAAAATAAGGCCGTGTCGTTGTGTGCTTTGCCGTTGCACGAGTCAGTTACTTTCTTTAACTGAGCTGCCAATGGGTCCACCACATTTTCACCTTTCGCGAATTGCAGACGTACAAAGTGCATCCAACTGACTAACGCATGGCAAAGTAACGCCACGCTGCGTCCTTCAATTAAATTTTGCTGAACAATAGGTAAAATACGCATGGGGATTTTTTGTGAACCGTCCCATGCTATTTGACTCAACAAATGGCGAATGGCAGGATTTCTGAAGCGCTGCAAAATATCTTGGCTGTATTGTTTCGCATCCAGCTCTTTTGGCCCATCAATTGAGGGCAAAATTTCTTCCTCGATCATTTTCTCAATAAATTCCACCAACTGGGTGTTTTGCATGGCGTCATACACTGTTTCAATGCCGAGTAAACAGCCTAAATAAGCAATGCTTGAGTGAGGGCAATTTAACAACCTCAGTTTGGCTTTTTCAAAGCCCTCTACATCTCGGGTTAGAATAGCCCCCACTTGGTCCCAAGCGGGTCTATCAGCGGGTAAGCAATCCTCAATCACCCACTGTAAGAAGGCTTCCCGTTTAATGGGCCAATTGTCTTTTATGTTGAGCTTTTGTTGGACTAAGTCGCGCAGACTATCGTCTGTTGCAGGGGTAATACTATCTACCATGGTACTTGGGCAAGTTAATGAGTCTGCGAGCCATGTCGCCAGTGTTAGGTTCGTCTGTGCAGCAAACGACACCAATGCATTTTTTAATTTTGTGCCATTACCCGTTATGTTGTCGCAGCTAATAACGGTGAATGCAGGCAAGCCTTTTTCGTGCCTAACAGACAATGCCTGGACGAGTATCCCAACAGCGGAAATACGTTCATTCGTCCCAGCCAAATCGTGCTTAATATCCTCATGCGTCAGGTCAAGTTCACCTTGATTGTTAAGGCAATAGCCCTTCTCAGTAATGGTCAGGGTGACAAATTTTGTATCGATGTTCGTTAGCCGAGCAATAACATCATGGTATTGCTGGCGTGCAACCAATACTTCTTTTATTGCCCCAACCACCTCAAAGTGTGTTTTTTTATCTAGCTCAGCCAAGCAATATAATCCATGTTGCTCGGTAAGTGCGTCACTAACACCACTAGAGCGCAGCGATACAGCGCTGATACACCAGTCTCCCCCGTGTTGCTGCAACGCTTGATGCGTGTACCAAGCCTGATGAGCTCTAAAAAACGCACCAGGTCCTATATGCACTAAGCCGATTTTGGCGGCACTAGGCGGCATACGGTATTGCGGAACCCTAATTTTTTGGTTAGCAATGTCTTTAAGGCTGTTTTCGTTAAGATTTATAAGCTGGGTCATGGGGTTACTCTACTACCTGACTGATCAAAATGGCGTCGGCGCTGCCACGCCACGGTGAAATAAATAGCTGTCCTTTTTCGATATCACTAGCCTCGGTCATCTCCCCTGTTAGGGTGTTAAACCACTGCATCGTACGATTTGGCTCTTTGCCCTCAGGCATCAGATACCAGTTTCCTCTAGACATCTGAAAATTATCTTTCGATACATAAATTAGATAGGTGTCTTGTTCATCTACCATGGTAAAGCCCGAGCCATTCTTGCCAGGCACAGGTGTGAAAGAAGAAAACGTAAAACGCTCAAAGAATGCAGCCATAGCGCTGAAATAACTAAACTTGGGATGGGCGCTGGGGTCGACTTGTTCAAATGGATTATAAATAATGACGTTCCACGCATTTGCTTGCCAATAGTAGGTGCTGTACACACCGGCAAATATCGTTAACCAGTTTCTTCTAAGTACCACTTCAGGGTCGGTGTAATCCCCTGGGAACACTTCATAAGGAGCGCTTTCATAGCCGCCATGTTCAATGTTATATATCACCTTGTCGGCGAAGCGTTTTCTAACATTGAGCATGCGGTTATAAATGTCATACCCCCAATCTTGGGTAGATATAAAATCGACTTGCTCAGGATATTTCGCACAATAATTAAAATCGTGAACCGTCACTAAGCGATTAAAATGGTTCATGCTGCGCAGCCGCTCAATACGCCCCTTAATGTAGGCTTCATCCGCTCGCCCATAGAACAATGCTTCTTTTGAAATATCCCATACAATATTGGGAAACGCTTGATAGCGTTTAACCACGTAGTCAAAATACATATTGTCTGCATCTGAATTCATATCAGGCCAACTAACCATTTTATTCCACACGTAAATCATTAGATGACTGACCATGCGTTTGTCGTGAAGCAATTGAATACTGCGATCCAGCTTTTGGAAAAACGCCACATTTAAACCTGAAAAATCAGGGTGTTCGTTACTTCCCAGAAACGGGTAGATATCTTGACGTCCTCCGAATTCATGCTCTGGATGAGCTGCAAGTTTTGGGTCTTTTTGCCAACGCACATCATGAGCATACACATTCATCACCACATGATTAAAACCATGCTCTTTTATGCGTGACAACAAATGTTCACTTTTTGGCGTGTCCTTGTCATTGCTATAATCTAAGGCGAATAACCAATCTAACTCGTACCCCAGCAGAAAATACTCACTGCCATCTTCATAGGCGAATGCTTGTTTATTGTCAGGTGATAAGACCATGGCTCCGTGATTCGACGGATCATCATTCGCTACCACCTGCACAACACCCTTCACACCATTAAGCTCAGGCACATCTCCTTCGATTTGGTAGTGCCAATCGCCAATTTGCGCAGCAGAAAAGCGCAACAGCCAGTGATGTTCGCCGTTAAAAACGATAGGAACAGTTTGTTTCTTACCCGTTGCCTGATGGGTAAAATACGCATTCACCTGAGCCACAAAAGGATTTTTAGTGGTAGCTTGGGTCACTAAGTCAATATCCAGCACTTCCCATTTCTCAACTTGAAGTGGCACAGGATCGCCAGCCTTTGCCTGTGTTGAGGCTGACACTGGAGCTACGCAGAGCATTATCATCACAGAGCAAAAACAACATAGGGATTTGAGGTTAAATGTCATCGACTGCTCCTGGCGTTAGCTGAGAAAGGCGAAAACCATTTAGGCGCACTTGTTGGTTGCCCTTGGGCGCCGCCATAGACAATGACGCTTTCCCCTGTTCGTTTACAGTAAAGGTGTGAAGCGCAAAACCAGCCGCACCTTTATTCGAACCCCCATCGCCTCTTTCTCCACCGCCCGCTTCGGTGATAGCGATACGCTTGCCAAATGTGGGACGATATTGACTAACACTTTGAGCGTTCTTGCTGTGTTGGCTTGTAAAACGCAAAGGGCGAATAGCGTCGCCATCATCACTTAACATGTGATGCCATGTTTTTAGTTCATATTGCCCTTGGGGTAACTGACTGAAATGCAGCGTAATGGGCTGTCCATTCGTGTTGTTTATTCCATCTTCGATTAAAAAGCTCAGGTCACCCGGAACCCCCCAAGTATTATCCCAATGCAGTGGCTCAGAGCTGCCAGATAAGGCTACTTTTACCGGCTGTCCGTTGTCGGCAGTAAGCGTACGTGCATCATTGCCCGACTGATGAGACCACACATAGAAGTTTTCTTGAGGATGCTGCTCATGATTACCAAAATCGACGTTCAGGGTCAGCGGGTCCAGTAAGCGGGTCGCGTCGTGCTTTGATTGTGCTTCACCAGACGCATTTAACGTCAAACTAGCACTGCCTGATTGCAACCCCTCACTATGGGCAGTCAAGGTTAATACCGTCGCCTTTGTACCTACCCGAATCATCACAGGAGCATGGCCGTTTCGCCAAGTCACAGGATTAGCACCAATGCTTTTATCACCCACAATCTGCCCATGGCCTTGTAACTCAAACCTAACCTCAGGGGTATCCTTATCAATAAGCCCCCCTTGTTGGTCTGTTACTTTTGCATAGGCAAGAATGATACTCGAGCCATCTGCCGTTATATCGAACCCATCAGCAGTCATATCTGTATCAAACGTGACTTCTAGCTTAGCAGCATCATTACCTTTCGTTCTTTGATGCTTAGCGACAACGCGTTTTCCGTCACTGTGGTATGCCAGCGCCGTTAACGTGCCGCTTTGCCAATGAAAAGGCACCAAAATAGAGGGCGAGTTGAGATGCTCGTTTTGCGCCGTACGTGTTGCTTTAAAGCGGCCAACAGGGCGATCGTTATGCAATAGTTCAATTTCTGATGCATTGGTAAAAACCTGTACCTGCTGTTCAAACTGCCCACGAACGTCAGCAATATGTACCATAGGCTCAGACGTTAGCTCTGACTGATACCAATAGTAATTTGGTTTGGGTAATCGAAATGCGTCCCAGCTAGCTGCTTGCCAAACGGATAAATTTGGATATTGCTCATCACGTTTTATAAATGATTGGCTGTCGTGTGCACTCCAAGATGCCAAACCAATTAAGTTCGGATCACCCTTGTAACGAGATACAATTTCTTGCAGAGAAAGGCTGTCAGTAGACCCTGAGTGTTCCATAGCAAAAAGCAAATCATCTGCTTGGCGCTTCGCTCCTCTGTAATCCATAACCGCATACAAATCGGTAATACCTGAGTGCTGTTCACCGGTCCAAAGGGTGCCATTATTCATACTGATCCGTGTAGGATCTTCTTCTTTGGCCGCATAGTGGAGCCGCTTAATGGTTCCTCTGTGATTAATGCCTGCCCCCCATCCCAACACTGATGGATGGTTGCGGTGATTTCGAATCATCCGCCGTGCGGCCTCTTCTAATCTTGCCATCCACAGTTCGTCTCCCATGCCAATCCAAGTTGGCGGCTCTTCCACTACGATTAACCCGAGTTCATCACAGGCTTGCAAAAAAGCATTGTCATGGGGGTAATGCGCCAAGCGCACTAAATTCATCCCAGAACGCTTAAACTTCAGGGCATCCAAACGGTGCAGGTTGTTTGGAACCGCATCACCAATATACGGGAAGTGCTGATGACGGTTCGCGCCGATAATTTCTATTGGCTCGTCATTGAGTAACAGCCCTTTATTTAACACTAATTCGAATTTGCGGATCCCCAGTGGGTTAGTTTTACTGTGTAAAACCTTTCCTTCTTCATTTAGTACCTGACTGACAACCTTGTATAAATAAGGACTGTCGGGTGACCAAAGTTGTAAGTTTTCATCTATCCCTGTGGTGTGTTTCACCAAGCGAGTCGCGCCTGAATCAAGCGTATGTTCAGTGCGTTTTCGCTTTATAACAACAGCTTGTTGATCAACGATATAGGTTTGTACATAGAACTTGCGTGGCTTTTTATCTGCGTTTACAACCTCACTACGCACGGTGACCGTAGCGTCCTTTTTTGTCACCGCTGGGGTGCTAACAAAAATGCCTGAGGTATTTGAATCCCAATCGAAAGTAAAATGCAGCGGGTCTAAAACATTAAGGTAAACATCCCGATAAAGGCCACCAAATAGTACATAGTCGGCCGTGTGGCCATCAGGAGGGATCTGCTTGTTACGGCGATTATCTAACTCAAGCGTAAGCGTATTAGTTTGACCAAGAGCGACAAATTCTGAAATATCAAAATGAAATGGGGTATAGGCGCCCACCGCATGTTCACCCACATATTGGCCATTAACCCACAAACGGGTTTTCTGGTGAGCCCCTTCAAACTCAAGATAAACCTTACTGTCTGGACGACCACTGATATTTAACGTTCGTTGGTAAAAACTAATATCGCGATGAAATGTCTGCTGGGATTTATCATCAGTGCTGTTATCTAAGTTGATTGAAGTAAGTGCATAGCTATGAGGAAGGCTAACCTCTTCCCAGCCGTGCGCAGACCATTGTGCGCTGCTTGGCTGATGCCTCACCGGCCCCTTGTGATAGCGCCATCCCAAATTTATATTCTCTCGCGCGCTTATAGAAGTCGTTTCAAGTGTTTTAACTTGCCCGAATACATCTAAAACCACACAAGATATTAGACACAAAAAAAAGATACGCAGAGACATAATTCAACCTTACATCAACCAAACAATTCACCGACAATACATCATTCAAATGCAATTGTTAATATTTATATATGATAATCAAAAGTATATTGTACGTTTATTTAACATAAGGTCATTAAGGAATTGAGTACGCAGAATCAGCAATAACACTATGATTGGTAGGTTAATTTATTATTATCAGAACATACATTTAGCTATTTTGAGCTTGGCGTAATCGCGCCGATAAAAACAAGGGAGAACCGCGAACACCCCAAATGCATATAAAAACAATGACTTTCATATGTAAATTTTATTTGCAATTCCAGGGCGTTTGAATTTATAGTATTGCTAACATTTTATTAACGTGAATTAATCAAAAATGGCTCGAAAAATGATACCAATGAAAAGTCTATTAGCTGTCACTGTTGCCACCTTACTGGCTGCGTGCTCAGAACAGCCGCAGGATGTGTCTACCACTACGAACGATAAAGCCGATCACAGTGAAAAGTTATCTGAAATCCGCAGTGTCGCTAATCAAGGTCCGTTTAAAGCCAATTGGGAGTCTCTCAAAGAGTATGAGATCCCTACTTGGTACCAAGATGCCAAGTTCGGCATTTTTATTCATTGGGGCGTTTATTCCGTGCCCTCGCATAATGGCGAATGGTACCCACGTAAGATGTATTTAAGCGATACAGAAGAGTTTGCTTATCAGCAGGAAAAACACGGCCCGCTAACCGAGTTTGGTTATAAAGATTTCATTCCACAATTTACCGCTGAAAAATTTGACGCAGACAAGTGGTTAGAGGTCGTTAAAGACTCAGGGGCTAAATATATCGTTCCGGTGGCAGAGCACCATGACGGTTTCTCTATGTATGACAACTCCTACTCACGTTGGGATGCCGTTGAAATGGGGCCCAAACGGGATGTCATCGCAGAATTAAAAACGGCAGCAAACAAGGCTGATATTTATTTTGGCTTGTCCAGTCACCGTGCTGAAAACTGGTGGTTCTTCGAAGGTGGGCGAGAAGTGCCTAGTGATGTACAAGACGATGCCTATCGCGATCTGTATGGACCCGCCGTTAGCCGAGAAACCTCTGAAGCTGGCGAAACACCACCGACTCAAGAATTTTTAGACGACTGGTTGTTAAGAACAGTTGAAATTGTAGATAAATACCAACCTGATCTTATTTGGTTTGATTGGTGGATGGCATCAGAGCCGTTTCATCAACATGTAAAAGAGTTCACCAGCTACTTCTACAATAAAGGCTCAACATGGGACGACATGCCAGCTCTGAACTACAAAGACTTGGGCGAATTTCGCTCGTTTCCACCGGGTTCGGCAGTGCTGGATATAGAACGTGGACAAATGTCTGATACCTATGAGTATTTTTGGCAAACAGATACCTCTGTGTCAAAAACGTCTTGGGGCTATGTTACCAACCCTTCCTACCGAGACGCTAATTCGTTAGTCGATGATTTGATCGATATTGTCAGCAAAAATGGCTCTATGCTGCTCAATATCGGTCCAAAACCGGATGGAACTATACCGCAACCAGAAATTGATTTACTGGCTGAAATTGGCAGTTGGTTAAAACTTAATGGTGAAGCGATTTACAATACTCGCCCTTGGGTTACATTTGGTGAAGGCTCTACTGTTGTCATAGATGGCACTAATTCCAATGATGCAGAGGCCCACCGTAAAGACTTTAATAGCAGTGATATTCGTTTTACTCAAAACGGCGATGCTTTGTACGCGACCGTAATGGCTTGGCCAGAAGATCGTGATGAGCTTACGATCCGTTCAATTAATAGCGAAAATTACCCTGATGAGGTAACCAGCGTGACCATGCTTGGTCATGATGGGGAGTTAAGCTACTCACAAACTGAGAATGGCCTAACGGTCACCTTGCCAGATTCTTCACCGTCGCCTTTCGCTCAAGTGATAAAAATCACGAAATAGGTCCTGTTGGCAGTCATCGGTTGTGTCCGCTGATGGCTGCCATTTTCTGTAGTTTCCCTAACCGGCACATGCAGCCATTTCAGTTCTACTCGTTCACTCTTTTTTAACGCCCTTTCGAATACCATTACCCATCGATTGCTATTACCCATCGATTGCTATTACCCATCGATTGCGATTATCCTCAATTACCATTACCCCTCTATTATAATCCCGCGGCAATTTAAACCGCTTAGGCATAGGCGAGAAAGACCAATAGCAGATTAAGATTATTGCTGAACTAGTGAGCGATAGACGCCGCTGAAAGGACTTACGCTGTGTCGCTCGAACTTGAAAGCACAGTGGTTAATTATTTATTAACGTGGAATGGTATAAGAGCCGGCTAGATGCTGCCTCTTGCACACTCACCTCAGCAGCACTAATGTCCTGTACTGACTGTGGCCATACCCGATTGCCTGATGTGTTTATAGCTTTTCAGCATCTGTTTGATTCTATTTTGATGCTTAGGCGATTTGAGCAAATTCTTCGATTCATGCTCTTGTGGATTATGACTTAGGTCAAACAGAGCGATAGGTTCAAATTTCGAGATTTTACGGTCACTTTGCATGATGAGCTTCCAATCCCCTTGGCGATAAATCAATTCGTTATTCGACCCACCTTGCAACATCATAAAGTCGCGTTCTTCCTCGGATGCACTGGTCAACAGAGGCAATAAATTTTTAGAATCTGTCGTGGCTTTACTGTCGATGGGTGCGCCCGCTGCTGCGGCAATAGTGGCTAAAATATCTTGTACCAAAACGGCAGACGTTAGCTGCACACCCTTACTCAACTTACTCGGCCAAGAGACAATAAACGGCACTCTGTGCCCGCCTTCATATGCGCTATTTTTACTTCCTCTATATTGACCACTAGACCGATGCCCAGCCTCAAGTGTGCCGGGAATGCGATAGGCCAAACCACCATTATCAGACGTAAAGATAATTAAGGTGTCGTTGTAACGCCCTGTGGATTTAAGCGCAGCCACTATCCTTTTCACTTGTAAATCTAATTCATGGATCATATCCAGGTGCGCAGAGGGCGTACTACCTGCCACCTTCTCACCATCAAAATAGGCTGGTGGCATATGGGGTAAATGAGCCATAGGACTGGCGTAATATAAAAAGATCGGCTGGTCTTTGGCCTGCCCTTGAATAAACTCAACCGCTTGTGAAGAAAGCACATCACCTATTTTACTGGTTTGCCAGGCACTGTCTCCCATGCCATCGCCTTTGTCAGATATCGTTTTTACATCAGACGCCGTCGACTCATTAACATGAATAATACTTGAAGCACGTGATAGCGGTGCCCAGCGTTGATTTTCATATGCTAAATACAGTGGCCCCTGGATCCCATCAGGAAGCATATAGCTATAATCGAAGCCGAGATCATTCGGCCCGCCTGCGACCATTACCGATAAATCAACGTCTGCTAGAAATCCTTCATCAGAACCTCTAAAAACGTCTTTAGCGCTTTTTCGCAAGAAATCACCACCGAGGTGCCACTTACCAACGAATCCAGTTTTGTAGCCTGCCTGGCGCATCACATTGCCAAGGGTAGGTGTATTGGGCGCAATAACATTTTGCTGAAAACTCCCCCACACCCCCCAAGGTGATTCAGAGCGATAGTTATTCTTGCCTGTCATCACACTAAAGCGCGTCGGCGCACATAGTGCGGTAGCCGAATGCGCATCATTAACCCACACGCCTTGCTGGGCGAGCGCGTCAATATTCGCAGTGCGCACGACAGGCTTTTTCGCCAAAAGGTTTTCTGTGTAGTAACTAATGTCACCCAGTCCGATATCATCGGCCAAAATCACCACCACATCGGGCTGCTTGGCGAGCGTTCCAGCGCTTTGAAACGGCAAAGAAAACAGAAGAAATGACAGCCAAACGAAAGGAGAGCGGGCCGAAAAACGTTTGGCAAAAACGCCAAATAAGCGCCAAAAGGGGTTAAAAAAGCGGTGAAAAAGAACCGATTTCAAAATATTGCTCAAATTATCTAGGTCGAAGGTTTGCTTCACGGTTACATGCACTCCTGCTCGCTTGGGTGATTTCACCCTAGCAGACTTGGTGAAACGTCCATATTTTATATATGAATGTATAGTTTCTAAAATCGCATAACATTAACCTCACATTACGCTTCATTTTTGGCGTACTTTGTCATGATAGCTTTGCGATAGCGGTTTGGTGTGCAGCCATATTGTTTTTTAAATTGAGCAATAAAGTGTGAAGGGTTCGAAAAGTTCAAATCATAACTAAGGTGTGTAATAGAGACCCTGCTCTGCCCTAGCATTCTTGCTGCGTGATACAAACGATGACGCACCACATATTCGGAATAAGAAAAACGGAATATGCTTTTAAAAACGCGAGAAAAATAAGAGGGCGACAGATGACATTTTTTCGCTGCTTCTTCGAGGCTCAACACCACACTAGATTGCTTTCTAAATATTTCCATTACCGGTTTGATCTTCGCATTGAGCGATCTTGAGCTTAAAATACGCGGTACTTGAGCATTTTTTACTTCCCCATGCTCTTTGAGTATGACCAATGCTAAATTCAGTAACGCGATACTTTTGGCATGATACTTATCTGAGTTAAAGCTTTCGTGAGCCCAACGAATAATCTGTAGCAGTTGCGCTTGATATGCATCAGGGATACGTAAGTGCATGCCAACTTCAAATAAAGTAGATAAGCCACTGAATTGCTCGGTTTCAAAGAGAGCTTTCGGAAATTGCACGATATACCACGACTTAGCATCATTGGTGAGATCAAAGTCGTGGGTTTCCATGGCGGGTGTGTATACCACATCGAACGGTCGCAAGGTGGTCTCCCCTTGATGATAGTAAAACGTGCCTTCTACCTGTTCGAAAAAAATGAGTTCTTGTACTTCATGGAAATGCATTTCACATTGGTAGTGTTCTTTCTGGCGATAGCTCACATGATGAATTTCAATTTCGTGGCCGTCCTTGATACAACAAGGTTCGCAATAAGCACCTGAATGTACTGTATTCATTGACTTTCTCCGCTGTTAGCTTGGCTCACTTTCATCGTGTCACCTCTACCATCACAGACGTTGAGAGCCCTGTACGTTGATAAGTGGGCGCTTTATTGGCCGCTAAAGGCTGTGCATCTTCCCAAGAATAAGCACGAACTGTTGCCTGCCCCACTTTGTGTGCTTTGATCTGCCCAAATTTGTCAACGCTGACGATATCTGGGGCGCTGGACTCCCAAATAACACCTTGCCTTTGGGCGTGTTTAGGTAAAGCGTTGACATGAAGTGTTACGCTGTCACCAGGTGATAAGTGTGTTTGTGCTGCATCAATACTTAGTTGCGTAACTGGGGTTAATTTATGTTTGTCTAAGATGGCCCCAAGGTAGCGATAAGCATCAGCTTGCTGCGCTGTAAGGTGCGAGATATCCAAGCCGCTGAAACGCTTTAACTTCCATTTCTTTTCAACAACCTTGCTCCCTTGACGCTCAAGGGGGTCAGTACGCAAATCAAAAAACCTGCCTTCAGGGAAGTCTTTATCTGGTGCATAGCGCTTAAAGTGTTTATTGAATGCGTAGCGCAAAACCTTATCTTCGTCTTTGTAGGTCTCATTGCCGATATACCAGGTGTAAATGTACTGCCTGTGCTCGTCGTTTCTCTGGCCTGTTGCTTGGGGCCAAAAGCTGATGCCATCTATTTGCTGAGCATTCGGTAGCTCGATACCAGCGGCTTGCGCAATCGTTGGATAAATATCGGTTAAATTAACGAGTCCATCATAGGTGCGATATTCAGTTGAATTTCCAGCTGGAATTTTCCCCGGATAATGCAGCACCAAGGGCACATGTAAGCCGTTGTCTGCGTTGCCGCCTTTTCTACCAGGATAAATGCTTCCATCAGGTAGCACATGGCCGAAAGTTTCTTTGGTCCCGTTATCGCCCATAACCACGATTAAGGTGTTATCGAGCAAATCTTGCTGGCGCAACTTTTCCACCACATTTCCTATCATTTTGTCCATGTAGCGGATCATGTCCGGGAAGTATTGGCGATCATCTCCTCGCGTGTTGTTGTAGTCGGCATTTTCAGGGAACTCATCAAATATCGATTCAGGTTGTGTATCAGGTGTCGGCTTATGATCGTCATGCACTAAAATCATCGGGTAATACAAGAAAAAAGGATTGTGTTTGTTTTGTTCTATAAACCGTAACGCGTGGCGATTAATAATGTCTGGCCCGTACCAACGTCTGCCCGTCTCAGGGTCGAGGTCATTTCGGCTGTTGTAATTGTGCACTTCACCATTTATCACAAGGTTCGGATTAATATACCGTTGGCCTTCAGTTACCACATCAAAGGCGGCGTAATCATCCCAACCAAACTCGCTTATATAGTCTTTGCCTGATACCTCTACTGTGCCGCGGGTTTGTTTCCACTTTCCAAATAGGCCTGTGGCGTACCCTGCTTTTTTAAAGGCATCGCCAAAGGTTAAATCAGAGCTATGCTGAGATTTTGGTTGAAGATAATTTCTGTCGTTTCGTTTGCCACTCATCAAGGCAATTCGCGTGTTTTCACAGATTGGATAAGCAAAGGCTCTATCTATTCGTATACCTTGCTGCGCTAATGCATCGATACTCTCAGTAGCGAACTCTTCCTTGGTAAATTCACCGTCATAACTGTGTAATCTGTTTGCCCCGTATGCCGTCACACCATAGTGACTCAAATCATCAATAAGGATCAGTACCACATTGGTATGTGTTTGATGTGCTTTATCTATTTCCGATTGCGGTGTAGCAGCTTCAACTGACGTCTCAAGGCTAGCAGTATCATTTTCTCCAGAGAGCCTAGTACAGGCCGTTAATAACAGCGAAGCGATTACACAACCAAATAAACCGACGATCATTACCTGCATAGGACACAAACCCCAGAAAACAAACTTTTACATATGATACACATAATTTATATTTAATGTATACTGCTTTACCTATTTCTGTTGCATTAATGTAAATAAAGAGGCTTAGATGATAATTAGAAACGCAGCAATGTCCTTACTCGCTTTGTGTGTAGCAACGCCTGCTTTAGCAAATGACCAACCCTGGTTTGATACCCAACTTCCTACTCAAAAGCGTATCGATTTGTTAATTGATGCAATGACGCTTAAAGAGAAAACATCCCAGCTGGTCAATGGCAATGTAGCCATAGAGCGTCTTGGATTACCTGAGTACGACTTTTGGAACGAAGCATTGCACGGCGTAGCAAGAAACGGCCGGGCAACGGTTTTCCCTCAAGCCATAGGAATGGCAGCAACATTTGATCAACACCTGTTGCTAAAAGCTGCATCAGTGATTTCGGATGAAGCTAGAGCAAAATTCAATGTTTCCAGCGAAATAGGCAACCGCAGTAAGTACTCAGGATTAACGTTCTGGACACCCAATATCAATATTTTCAGAGATCCTCGTTGGGGACGAGGTCAAGAAACCTATGGCGAAGACCCTTATCTTACTGCGCAAATGGGCAAGGCCATGGTCAATGGCCTGCAAGGGGACCACCCCAAATATTTGAAAACAGCCGCGGCGGCAAAGCACTTTGCCGTGCACTCTGGCCCTGAAGCACTGCGCCATGAGTTTGATGCTATCGCCAGCCCAAAAGATATGTACGAAACCTATTTTCCTGCCTTTGAAGCTCTCGTCACAGAGGCAAATGTCGAAACCGTTATGGCCGCTTATAACCGAGTCAACGGGCATCCTGCTGGGGGCTCAGACTTTTTACTCAATACCGTGCTAAGGGACAAATGGGGATTTAGCGGACACGTGGTGTCAGACTGCTGGGGGTTAGCTGATTTTCATCAATATCATAAGGTGACCGCCAACGCCGTAGAGTCTGCCGCTTTGGCCATCAATACAGGTACGGATTTAAACTGTGGGGCTGTCTACAATGCACTTCCCGATGCAGTTGAAGCGGGCCTAGTTGACGAAAAAACCATAGATAAACGTCTGTCTAAGGTACTGGCCACTAAATTTAAGTTAGGCTTTTTTGACCCTAAAGATGATAACCCGTACAACAATATTTCTGCTGACGTCGTCAATTCAGAGGCGCATGCACAAGTCGCTTACGAAATGGCGGTTAAATCGATTGTGCTTTTGCAGAATAAAAACGACATTTTGCCCTTAGATAGAAATATTCGAAACCTGTATGTTACCGGCCCATTTGCCAGTAGCAGCGAAGTCTTGCTGGGAAATTATTACGGTTTGAGTGGTAAAACCACAAATATTCTCGATGGCATTACTGCCAATGTCAGTGTCGGCACCACAATTAATTACAAACAAGGCATTTTGCCCTATCAAGCTAACGTAAACCCGATTGACTGGACAACAGGTGAAGCCAAGCAAATGGGCGATGTTATCATTGCCGTGATGGGGCTATCTGGCGCTTACGAGGGTGAAGAAGGTGAAGCGATAGCGTCCCCACACAAGGGCGATAGGCTCTCTTTAGATTTACCTGAACACCAAATTGCATTTTTACGTAAATTGCGAAAAGACAATGATAAGCCAGTTATTGTGGTTTTGACCGCAGGTACGCCAGTCAACTTAACCGAAATAGCAGAACTTGCTGACGCCATTGTATTTGCTTGGTACCCAGGCCAAGAAGGCGGAAAAGCCGTGGCCGATATTCTGTTCGGCGAGCGCTCGCCTTCCGGTCGCTTACCTATCACGTTTCCTAAATCAGAAGCGCAACTGCCTCCTTACGATGACTACAGCATGCAAGAGCGTACTTACCGCTATATGACACAAGAGCCTATGTATCCGTTTGGTTTCGGCTTAAGTTATGCGCAAGTCAAATTTGATAACATTACGCTTGGTAACACTCAGGCACTTGCCAGCAAAAACGAGCCGCAAGAGAACATGACGGTAACTGTGAATGTCACCAATACAGGGGAGCGCGAGTTTGAAGAAGTGGTTCAGCTTTATCTTAAAACGCCTGACGCCGGTGTCAGCCAACCCCTTCACTCGCTCAAAGGGTTTACCCGAATCAAATTGGCTGCTGGGCAAACCGAACAAGTGCTATTCAACATCCCGAAGAAGCACTTGTATTCCATAAATGAGCAAGGCAAACCAGTGCTACTAAAAGGTCAGTATAGTGTCATCGTGGGTAATGCCTCGCCTGGCAATCGCAGTGAAACACTAGGTGCTGCTAAACCACAAATAGCCAAGTTCGTTATCTAAAAACCCACCAAAAAGGCCAACATATGAAGTGACCCCCAATAGTTGGACATTCCAATTACTGGGGGTCTTTTTATGTCCAAACATCACAGAGCATTTAAATTAAAGCTCGCTCAGCTAGGCCAAGAAGGGAGTTCTAGAGCGTTAGGCTTAAAGTACAAAATCAATTCTAGCCTTATTCGCTATTGGTCTCAGGTCTATCGCCTCAACGGCGCTAACAGTTTTCTCCAAGAGCAATTGCCTTACTCCTGCGAATTTAAGCTTCATGTGCTTAAAACGATGGCAACGAATCATTGGTCACTCACTTATACCAGTGCCTGCTTCGACCTATCATCCCCTGGTATTTTATTTCAGTGGCAAAAGCTTTATGCTCGCGACGGTATAACCCGTCTAAAACCAAAGAAAAAAGGTAGGCCTCGCGTGACAAAACACTCTTCGACACCAAAACCATCAGAGCAGATGACTGAAAAAGAACTTAGAGAAGAGTTAGATTATTTACGCGCAGAGAACGCTGTCTTAAAAAAGTTAGAAGCCTTGGCTCAAGCCAGAACGACAAAAGCAAAGACAAAAGCAAAGACAAAACGATAGTTGTCGAAGAGCTCAAGGCAATATACAGCTTACAACACTTATTAAAGGTTACAGGACTTCCCAAGAGCGTGTATTACTACCATCGTAATACGCTGAATCGGCCCTGTCTCAATACTGATTTACGCGTAAAAATACGTGATATCTATCACAAACATAAAGGGCGGTACGGCTATCGTAGAATTACCAGTACCCTTAGAAAAATGGGCTTGGTAATTAACCACAAGCGCGTACAGCGCCTTATGAATGAGCTTGGTCTTAAATCGAAAGTAAGACCTAAAAGATACAAATCCTATAAAGGTGAAGTCGGCAGAATCGCGGAAAACGCCTTGAACCGTGACTTCACCGCAAAGAAGCCTAATCAGAAATGGGTGACTGATGTGACTGAATTTAAAGTGAATAACCAGAAGGTGTATCTGTCGCCTATGATAGACCTATTTAACCAAGAGGTTGTCAGTTACGAAGTACGAACATCCGTCCCGCTTCCATTAGTCACTGATATGCTCAAAGCTGCAACAAGTAAGCTCCAGCATCATGAGAAGCCACTCATACACTCAGACCAAGGATGGCAATATCAAAATAGACAATACCAACAACACCTCAAAGAAAACGGACTACTTCAAAGTATGTCTAGGAAAGGAAACTGCTTAGACAATGCCGTTGCGGAGAACTTCTTCGGCATATTAAAAACAGAGATGTATCACAACGAAACGTTCAAAGATGCCAATGAACTTATTGAACACATCAAAGAATACATCGACTATTACAATAACGAACGTATTAAGCTGAAACTAAAAGGCCTGAGTCCGATAGAATATCGAAATCAGGCCTTGGTTGCCGCTTAGAAATGAGTCCAACTTAATGGGGTCACTTCACATAGATGTTGGCCTTTCTCTTTGGTTTACCCGCATACTCGCTGATTCAGCTGTCATACTGCACTTAAATATGCGTACTTAGATATGCGTAAGAGTGCGAATTAATTGTTCGTCACTATTCTCATAGCAATGTTATCAAACACAGTACTATTAACTTCAGCGCCATCAACTTTAGTGCTGCCTTGCTCAGCACCACTCATACGCAGTGTGATTTTTTGCCCCTCTTGCCCCGAAAAGCGCAAGGTATAAGAAGAAAACGTATCAGCTGAAATACTCACCGACTCGAGTATTTCCCCCTGTTCATCTAACACATTTAACGTGCCTTTCGTCGCGTCTACTTTGTTGGTATTTTTAGCGTATACAGAAATCTGATACTCAGCGTCCTCAGTCAAGGTTACCCTTTGCTGTACATGACTTTGAGCGCCTAGTTTAACGCCCCATGCTTGGGTGTAACTCATATTCGGTGCGTCAGTAAAATTCGCTTGCTCACCCACCAGCTGCCAGCTTTTAGCTCGCATTGACGATTCAAACCCAGCATCCCTTAACAGGTTATCAGCAGATGACTGCAACTGATAGCTACGCACATGGTCGTAATAAGCCGTATTAATTTCAGGGTCATCTAATTCACTCTCGCTTGGATACGGTGCGTGGCCTTCAGGTATCCATTTAGGTTGCCAATTATACGTTTCAACTACCATGCGTAATGACATCTCACTGTCAAAAGGTAAGCGGTCTCTCTCGTGGGCAAGGTCAACTGTGCCGGTGAGCTTGCCGTTAAAATAAAAGTGCATTTGATTTGGAGTGACCCACCACATTGAATAGGTGTTAAAGTCCTCAGAAAGCTTAGCTTTGCTGTCATATTTCGTGCCCTTTGAAATATAAGGCGCCCCTTGGCATTTTCCGTCAACCATTTCGCTTGGTTTGTAGTGCGTATTTGAACGCATTACGTTAGCCCAGTTATCTTCTGGCCAGCCACCAATTGTCTCCAAAATATCCAGCTCGGTTGAATGATACTGACCACAGCCTTCCTCTCTTGCGTCCGCCTGATCAGAATGCAGCCAAAAAGTAGTCGACATTTTGGTTTTCGACGCTTTGATACGTGCTTCAAAGTAACCAAAGGTGGTAGGCATTTTTCCAGATACAGCAGCACCCGCCATGGAGTATGTGTCGTTAGGCTTAGGGTGAGTCGAAGTTTTGAGCTCTAAGTTGCCGTTTGCTACTTTCACATTCTCTTTTAAAAACTCTGCCGGTGGTCGTCCCTGCCAAGTCGTAATGTGGTCGCGCCATTTTGTGCTATCGAGCTGATGTGTATTAAACTCATCAGACATGCTTTGAATAGGCACCCATTCAAAGCCCTCTGGAGCTTGCGGTAAATAACTTGGGACACTGCTTGGTGCCGCCACAGTAGACATATCGTTATTACTTTGTTGGCAGCCTACCAAGCATAGCGCAGCCGCTAAGGCCGTTAGTACCGGCCCGTTGTTGTTAGCAATCATAGAAAATTCCTAATATTAGATAAAGAATGATTCCCTGAGCGTTTAAAGCACGTCAGGGGGAAGGTCAGCTAATTCGATTTTGATCCCAAGCGCATATTTGGCCGGACGCTTATTAGGTAGGCTTACTCTGAGCTTATCCGCATCTTGTTGCCAGTCGAGCTCCTTGTCGGTCGCTAATAAAGAAACGCGTTTAATCCGGTCAATCAAATGGTGTTGCTCACTACCCAGAGCGTTAAAGGAGATACTGCTTTGTTCTTGCGGCCAATCGAGTACAAAGGCATAAATCGTTTGGCCTTTTCGGGTATAGCGGATATCTCGCGAGGTATAGCCTGTGTCTTTATGATTGCCATGCAATACAAGTTTGGCATTCGTAGGACCTTGCCCGAATACGCTAAAAGGTCTTGTTTGGTAGATCCCCTCGCCGTTTTGCTCCAGCCAATCGCCTAGCTCCATTAGTACATCGACTTGATCTTGCGAGATAACCCCGTTCACATCAGGAGCCACGTTGAGCAGCAACGAGCCATTTTTACTTACGATATCAATTAGATCGCCAATCAACTTATCCGCTGGCATAGTTTGCCAATCGTCATTGTAAGACCAGCGCCACCCCCCGAGTGACATGTCTGTTTGCCACGGCATCTCGCGTATACGGTCTAATTTACCTGACTCCACATCGAGCACTGCCGCTCCATCTGGTATGGGCTTGTAGCTAATATTTTTATAATTTAATACCACACCTTGGTCGTTTTTAACGCCCTGGTTGTAATATTGGGCAAGCAGCGATTTACGCTTTTCTTCGTACTCTGGGTTAGAAAATCCTAAATCAAACCAGAGTAAGTCGGGTTCGTAGCTTTTCATCATATCCATGCTTCGGGCAAACCACTTGTTTACATGCTCTTCACTGTGGGGATCGGTAATAGCGTGAGGTTTTCCATAAAAGTCTGCAAACGCCGGGTCAACCGTATCCGTTCCTTCTTTGTAACCCCACCAGTACCAACCATAAGCATAATGGGAAGACATACCCACCTTCATGCCCTTCTCTCTAGCTGCTTCGAAAATCTCTCCTACAACATCCCGCTTAGGCCCCATGTTGACGGCGTCCCAACGGGTGATATTTGAGTCGTACATTGCAAAACCATCGCAATGTTCAGCCACAGGTACAACGTATTTCGCTCCTGCCTTTTCGAATAACGCTATCCATTGCTTGGCATCAAAATTTTTACCGTGAAATTTGGGAATGAAATCCTTATAGCCAAATTCTTGTGTGCCTCCATAGTGCTCTATGTGATGCTGGTAGACTTTGTTAACTCTATCTGGATTCGGATTACCTTTAATATCAATAGTTTGCTCTCGATACATATGGTATCCATAAAATGGCCCTAAGTATTTAGGCACCACATAAGGGCCCCAATGTATGAAGATCCCTAACTTTCCATCTTGGAACCATTGCGGTGTCTCATACTGTTTCAACGATTCCCACGTGGCTTCATAAGGACCAGAAATAAAAGAGTCTGATTGATTAGCTGACGTTTCTTGAGCGGCGACTTGCACACTGATACAGGTGCTCAAAATCGTCCCTAATATCGCACTAAAATATATAAAGCGAGCCATTAGCCTCTATCCTCATCAAAAATCTGCTACACAATCACCACAAAACTATCACATATAAATAACAACATTCAAATTTAAATTAAATGTATTACTGTTCAAATGTGAGACACACCCAAGGCGTAAACCATAAAACGCGCCATACAAACCAGGTTGTACCAACCCACATTAATAAGTGCCCCTTAAGAACGCACCCAGCGGTTTTTGATAAAGGCGTCGCTATGTCGTAATGACTGTTCTTTTTCAAATAGTGAGAACTTTTAAATAATGAGGACTTCCAATTCGCGAAAACGCAGAGCAGAAGCCGCTGGGACATTCCTTCAGGCGAGTTTTAAATCATATATTTTTTCCATCTCCACCCACTTCTGCCCTTCCTTTGCCCAAGGTAACGGCTTTTGAAACTTCCACATTAGAGCTTCCCATTCATCACTCTTCGCTTTGCCCTCAGGCGTTGACGGTAACGCGTTAGGATCATAGTGCTCGTTTGTTTCCATTATCATAAAAAGCCTATCCCCTAGATGATAAATTTCCATATCGACTATGCCCATCTCGCGCATATTTTGGGTGATTTCTGGCCATGCCTTATCTGGTTTATGAAACGCTATATATTGTTCTATCAGCGCGGGATCATCGATTAAATCTAATGCTAGGCAGTAACGTTTGTGGGCCATGTGTATTCCTTAGATCAAAATTTGTCAGTAATAAATGCATAAAACAATTGTTGTTAAATTGTAAATACGGTACATTTTAATTAAATATGAATCAATCAATTAATATGTAAATTTACAGTGCTTATTTTTAAGGTGGGTTTACAAAATAAAAGAGGTGTTTTACCACATGCTTTACGCCCGTTATGCCACTTTCTTCATCATTACCCAAGTATGTTTATGGCTGCCCGCTACGGGGAGTGCAAAACCAATTGAGGTCAAAAACGATTGGGAAAACCCAGACGTTATACACATCAATCGGTTACCTGCTAGGGCTACCTCCTATTCTTTTGACTCCACCGAGCAGGCATTAACCCGAGACCGCAGTCAATCCACCATGAAAAGCTTAAATGGCCAGTGGAAGTTCCATTTTGCAGAGAAAAGTCAAAATCGACCTAAGGATTTCTATCGCACAGATTTTGACAGCCAATCTTGGTCTTCCATTACGGTGCCGGCAAACTGGGAACTAGAGGGCTACGGCACACCGATTTATACCAACTCGGTCTATCCGATGTTTGAAGATGAAAACGACATCGTATTGCCATTGATCACCCGTGATAATCCTGTAGGTTCCTATTTAACAGACTTTAGCGTACCGAAAGACTGGCAAAATGAGCAGATTATTTTGCATTTTGGCGGGGTCACATCAGCCTATTACGTGTGGATAAATGGCCAAAAAGTCGGGTATGCACAAGGCAGCCGCCTGCCATCGGAATTCGATATTACCGATTACCTAGTGCCCGGTAAAAATACGTTAGCAGTGCAAGTGTTTCGCTGGAGTGATGGCAGTTATTTAGAAGACCAAGACCACTGGCGATTAAGCGGTATTCACAGAGAAGTATTACTGATGGCCCAACCTAAGGTCGCTTTAAATGATTTTTTCGTGCAAACCCACTTGAGTGACAACTACCAACAAGGTGTGATTGAAATCAATCCCAAGCTGTCTAACCCTGAGCGACAAAATTTAGCAGGTTGGAAAGTCAGTGCAACCCTATACAACGCGATGAACCAAGAGGTAGAGAATACGCAAATGCAAGTTGATGCCACTAGGTTAACGCGTGTGGCTTATCCCCAGCGAGATAACTTTGCATTTGACCTCATGAAAACCAAAGTAAACAAACCTGCCCTATGGACATCAGAAACCCCTAATCTCTACACGCTAGTATTAAGTTTACACAACCAACAAGGAAAGCTGGTTGAAACCCGAAGCACTCGGGTGGGATTTCGCGACGTTAACATTAGCCCGCAAGGCGAGCTACTTATTAACGGCCAAAGCGTTGAACTTATTGGTGTGAATCGTCATGACCATGACGCCAAAAAAGGCAAGGCACTCAACCGAGAAGACTTGCGCCAAGACGTTATTAAGCTAAAGCAGTTTAACTTTAACGCGGTGCGCACCTCTCACTACCCTAACGATCCGTATTTTTATGAACTCGCTGATGAGTACGGTTTATATGTCATGGATGAAGCCAATATCGAGTCTCATGGCGTTGGTGGCCTACTTGCCAACTTACCTCAGTGGAATGACTCAATGAGTCAGCGTGCTTTGCGAATGCTGGAAAGAGATAAAAACCATCCGTCTATTATTTCATGGTCCATGGGGAATGAATCCGGAACAGGCCCTAACTTTGCCGCAATAGCAGGTTGGCTGAAAGATAAAGATCCCACTCGTTTTGTGCATTACGAAGGCGCACAAGGTGATCCCACCCATCCACAATACGTCGGTTTGAGTGAGCGCTACCCGACCGCAGAAGAAAAAAGTCAGTATTTTACGCCCCTTGCTAATCCAACTGATCCAAAATTTGTTGATGTTATTAGCCGAATGTACCCCACCCTTGAGGATCTAAAAGGCTTAGCAGACAGTCCTTATATCGACCGCCCTATTTTAATGTGTGAGTACGCCCACGCCATGGGCAACTCGCTGGGAAATCTCGCTGAATACTGGGAAATGGTTCGAGCACGACCCAACCTGATTGGCGGCTTCATCTGGGACTGGATTGACCAAGGCTTAGAAACTCAAAACGCACAAGGCGAAACCTACCTTGCCTATGGTGGCGACTTTGGTGACACCCCAAATGCATCTAATTTTTGCTTGAATGGCGTCATGGACTCTTATCGCCAACCTAATCCCCATGCTTGGGAAGCCAAATATGTTTTCCAACCAGCTGAATTTACTTTACTTGACCCAGCCAAGGGTGAAATAGGCGTACTCAATCGCTTCTTTTTTAATAACTTGGCTGACTACGATATAAACTGGTCGCTTTCTGAGGATGGTACGCGTATTTCACAAGGGGTAATTCAATCAGGCGATGTGGCGCCAGGGGCACATAAAAACCTCATGCTCCCTTATCAAAAACCGCAAATTAAACCAGGCGCACATTATTGGTTAAACGTTAGTTTGTTGCTTCCAGAAGATACATTATGGGCAGCGAAAGGCCACGAACTCGCTAAAGCGCAATTTAGCTTACCTTTCTCTCGCCCGGCTGAAAAAGTAGCCATCAGTAAAAGTACCTTGCAAGTAGATGACGCCGAAACAAAAATCGTCATATCCACAGACAACAAGCGTATTGCTTTTGATAAAACAACGGGTTATCTAAACAGCTTTGTTGCTGATGAGCTGCAGGTGTTACACGAACCACTTAAACATAACTTTTGGCGGCCACAAACCGATAACGATCGCCTCGGCTGGAAAACCCTAGAAAACAAAAAAGTATGGTTTGACGCTACGCAGCATTTAGCCCTTAGCAGCTTTGAATACAGTCAAACTGATACTGGGGTAACAGTGAAAACCCGCCATACAAACGGGTCTTCAATCAAAGTCGCCACCCAATATCACATTGATGCTACAGCTAATGTAACTGTTAACGTTACGCTAGATGCAGACGCGGATTTACCTAGTTTGTTGCGAGTAGGTATGTCTACAGCGGTAAGCGGTGAGCTAGAGCGCATGGCCTACTATGGTAAAGGCCCTCATGAGAATTACATCGACCGTAATCAAAGTGCAGAAACAGACGTATACCAAGGGTTAGTATCAGACTTTATACACAGCTACGCGCGGCCCCAAGAAAACGGAAATCGCACCGGAGTGAAGTGGTTAACGTTAAGTGATTACGCCCAGCACTCGTTTAGCGTAAAAGGCCTACAAGATCTTAGTATGTCAGTTTGGCCTTGGTCAGCCGAGAACTTACAAGAAGCTAATCATCCATACGAATTGGTCGAGCGTGGTATCTACACCGTCAACATTGACCTTGCTCAAGCCGGTGTTGGCGGTATCGACTCGTGGAGCGACAAAGCAGCCCCGATTGAAAAGTACCAACTGCCATCTGGCCAGTATCAATACCAATTCACCCTAACAGTAGGACAGCAGTAGCATGACGTTCAAAAGAAGTAATCGCTTAGGGTTGCGCCACTTCACACTACTGGCAGGCAGTATTTTATGGCCGCTAACTGCGTGCTCAGCCGTGTCAAATGAAAAAGCTGACATTGAAGTGCAGCCTAAGCCAAATATTGTGCTTATCGTCACGGATGACCAAGGCTATGGCGATCTTGGATACCATAACAACCCTATCATTCAAACGCCGAACATTGATGATATAGCGGCACAAAGTGCAAGACTGACTAATTTTCATGTCGACCCTACGTGCTCTCCTACACGGTCTGCTTTGTTAACAGGTAAACACTCCCTAAGGGCGGGGGTCTGGCACACCATTTTAGGCCGTTACATGCTTGGCCCTGAACATGTCACCCTTGCTGAATCGCTACAAGAAAATGGCTACACAACAGGGATATTCGGCAAGTGGCACCTAGGTGACAATTACCCGTACCGCCCGCAAGATCAAGGGTTTGACGAAGTCCTCATTCATGGTGGGGGTGGCGTAGGACAAACACCAGATTTTTGGGGAAATACCCAGTTCGATGATACCTATTTTCGAAATGGCGAGCCTGAAAAGTTCAACGGATACGCAACCAAAATTTGGTTTGATGAAGCTAAAAAGTTTATCGATAAACAGCAAGAAAAACCTTATTTTGCCTATATCGCGCTCAATGCCCCTCATGGTCCATACCGCGCCCCCGAAACGCATATTAAACCATATGAAAAGCTTGGCTTAGGCAGAGACATGGCCAGCTTCTACGGCATGATCAGCTACATTGACGAACAAGTAGGAGACCTGCGTGCCTATCTGCGTACTCACGGACGACTCGACAATACCATTTTTATCTTTATGACAGACAATGGCAGCTCCTACCATACCACCAATGATAAAACCTTATTAACCAAGGGCCATCGTGCACTCGCAGAGCAATTTCCTGATTGGCAGCCCAACGCCAATTTGCGTGGTTACAAAGGCCAGGTTTACGAGGGGGGGCACCGAGTACCTTTCTTTATTTCATACCCTAACGGCGATATACCCGCAGGCGATTACACCGATTTAACCGCCCATTTCGACATCATGCCAACCTTGTTAGAACTGGCCGATATTCCACAACCAAATGACACCTTTGACGGCATCAGTTTGGCCACTTACCTCAGCGGCCAACAAGCCATCGGGTTACCCGAACGACCTGTAGTGATCACAAACCAACGGGTTTATCACCCCAGTGTAAAGCGGCCAATCGCTGTTGCCTATAATCATTGGCGTTACATTTCTAGCGAAGATGGCGAGCAGCTTTTCGACCTAAAGCAAGACCCAAAGCAGCAAAATGACCTAAAGCAAGCCTACCCTGAGATACTCACCAAAATGCGCGAGCATAAGCTAGCCTGGTGGCAAGATATGCAAGCCAGTGGTTTCAAAGACCGCTATATCTCAGTAGGCAATGATGCTGAAAACCCAGTGCGCCTCAATGCAATGGATTGGATGGAGGTGCCAGACAATCAAGCTGTTCCTTGGTTTATCGGCCATCAAGGCCCAGCGCCAGAATGGGACTATGTACATTGGCTAACAGAGGAAGACAAATATCAAGCCCTGCCTTGGTACATTGATGTAGAACAGACAGCAAAGTATCGCCTCAAAGCTTACTTTCACGACGCACCCGCAGCGACCCCCATTAATAAAAAACGCTGTGTTATTCAAGTCGATAACAAGCAGTTTTCAGCGCCCGTTTACGGTCGTGCCTCCCACTGTGCTATTACCTTACCCTTAGCCTCTGGCAAGCAAAAAATAACGGCATGGTTCACTGATAACGAACAGAGCCTAGCGAAAGAAAAAGCCGCTTTTTATCTCTATCTTGAACGTATCTAGGACGAGGAATTAACATGTCATTCATCAACGGAAAAACACTGCTGGTAGGTAGCGCTTTTTTATTACTTTGCGGATTAGGTATTAGCGAAAAAGCAAATACCCGCCCCCAAGCTCAAACAACGACACAGACGACGCAAAACAAACCTAATGTGATTATCTTTTACGTGGATGATCTTGGTTTCAATGACATTGGTGCCAATGGCGGAACATTAGTCAGCACACCCAATATTGACCAACTTGCGAATAAGGGGATCCGCTTTACCGATGCTCACAGCTCATCTGCAACCTGTACGCCTTCACGCTATTCTTTGCTCACGGGTGAATATGCCTTTAGAAATAACGCGGCAGTGCTACCAGGCGATGCGCCTCTTATTATTGACCCAGATAAACCAACGCTACCTGCAATGCTCAGCAAAGCCGGTTACACCAGTGCAGTGATAGGAAAATGGCATTTAGGGTTAGGTGACGGTGAAAGCCCAGTAGATTGGAATCAAGAAGTTAAACCCGGGCCGCGTCAAGTGGGCTTTGATTACAGTTTTATTCTACCCTCAACCGGTGACCGCGTGCCGTCTGTATACATGGAAAACGGCCAAGTGTTGAATTTAGATCCCGCCGATCCGCTTAACGTTAGTTACGTTGAAAAAATAGGCCAGCGCCCTACTGGGCGTGAAAATCCTGAGTTACTGCGCCAGCAAGCTGATAATCAACACAGTGACACCATCATCAATGGCATCAGTCGTATCGGCTTTATGCAAGGCGGCAAATCTGCTGAATGGAAAGACGAAGAGTTTTACCGAGTCTTCACAGATAAAGCCAATACCTTTATTGAGCACAATGCGAGCAACCCGTTTTTCTTATTTTTCTCGTTCCATGATATCCATGTTCCGCGTTTACCACACGAGCGCTTTTTAGGAAAAAGTCCTTTAGGTATTCGCGGTGATGCCATTATGCAAATGGACTGGATAACCGGACAAATCGTGGCGAAACTGAAAAAAATTGGCGCTTTGGAAAACACACTCATTATCTTTACCAGTGACAATGGGCCTGTGTTAAATGACGGTTATCAAGACGGCGCAGACAGTACCTTGTCTCAGCATCAGCCGGCTGGCATATATCGAGGCGGCAAATACAGCGCCTATGAGGCAGGTACTCGGGTACCAACGATCGTGCATTATCCCGCCAAAGTGCGTCCGGGGGTGAGCGATGCGCTGGTCAGCCAAATCGATATATACGCTTCGTTAGCCTCAATGCTCGATATTGAACTAGGTGACAAAGAAGCCATCGACAGTACAGATTATTTAGCAACATGGTTAAACAGTGACGCTGCCGGCAGAACTGAGCTGATTGAAGAGTCATACACCTTGGCACTTCGAAAGGGCGATTGGAAATATATTGCGCCAACGGATAAGCCCAACGCGTGGATAGCCAATGAAAAGCGCATTGAATCCGGCCTGATGCCTAGCCCGCAACTATTTAACCTTAAAAGCGATCCACAAGAGCAACACAATGTGTTGAAACAGCATCCTGATAAAGCTGCGCAACTTAGCCAGCGAATAACGGAATTGGTCAATCGCCAAACGCGCTAGAGTAAACCTAAAGCTTGTATAGCCCCCGAATAAGATGCCTAGAAGCTAGGCATCTTCCCTTTCCACGTTCGTTCGAGAAAGCCCATGATAAACCGAAATATTAAATGTGTACTCCCCCTGTTGTTACTCATTTTGGGAGGCAGTGCACTGGCCCGTGCAGAAAATGCCTCCGGGGTTAGTCGTCCTAATTTTTTATGGTTGGTCAGCGAAGACAATGCAAAACACTTTCTGCAACTCTACAACGACGCGGGTGCCCCCATGCCCAACATCGAGAAGTTAGCCGCACAGGGGCTTGTATTCGACAATGCATATTCCAATTCACCAGTATGTTCGGTGGCGCGCTCTACCCTTGCGACGGGTGTGTACGCACCCAAGATAGGGACACAATTTCATCGAGCCGCACAAAAAGTGGTGTTGAAAAAAGGCATTCAAACTATCAGTGAAATGTTAAAGCAAGCAGGCTACTACACCAGTAACAACGCCAAAAAAGACTATAACTTTAGCGAGCCACAGGGTCATTGGGATGACTCATCCCATAGCGCAACATGGAAAAACCGTGACCCAGATCAACCCTTTTTCCACATGCAAACTTGGCAAGATACTCACGAACATGTTCTGCATTTCGCCGCTGATGAAATACCATCAGCGGCTACCACTGCAACGCCCTCTCTAGGGCATCCCGCTATCTTGTTTCCCGTATATCCCGATATCCCTGCTTTTCAGTACACCCATGCCTATTATTTACAGCAACATCAAATACTGGATAACAAAATTGGCCAGACCCTTGACGCGCTGCGCGCCGACGGTTTGTTAGAAGACACTTTCATTTTTTATTTTGGCGATCATGGCGGTGCACTTCCCGCCAGCAAAGGCACAATTTATGACAGAGGTTTGAACATTCCACTGGTAGTAAGAATACCTAAAAACTATCAGCATCTGCTGCACAGTGATTTTAGCGCCCCTAACAATGTTCGCGTAAAAGGAGTGGTGAGTTTTATTGATTTCGCACCAACATTACTCGAGTTAGCAGGGCTCGAAAAACCTCCGCAACAGGATGGCGAAAGTTTTCTAAGTAACACTATGAGCCTAGCCGAGCTTAATAGCCGAGATACCACCTTTAGCTACGCAGACCGATTTGATGAAAAAATGGATTTCAATAGAGCGATCCGTGTCGGGCGTTATAAATATATTCGAAGCTATTTTCCTTACTACCCTGATGCGCTGTTTAACGATTATCGCGAGCGACAAGTCGCAGCAAAACAATGGAAAGCGCTGTACCGTGCTGGCAAAACCAATGAAATTCAGTCCGCATTCTTTAGACCCAGAGCGCCCGAGCGTTTGTATGACATTGCGGCTGATCCCCATGAAACAATCAATTTGGCTAGCAAGGCGCAATACCAAAACCTATTAACGAGTCTGCGCGACCAACTAAACGACACACTGAAAGGCATGCCAGATTTAAGCTTTATACCTGAATCAGTATTAGTAAATAATAAAGTGACCACCACACAAGAGGCTGAGCAGGCAAGAAAAAAGCATATTGCCAAGTTGCTTGATATCGCCAACCTTCAATATCAAAATTACAGCGATTCAAAAACCTATTTAACTCAGTACATTAACAGCCAAGATGCCTTGTCTCGTTATTGGGCGCTTATCGTTTTGTCTTCGTTCGCCGAGAAAGCCGCAGTGTTTTTACCTTTGGTCAAGCAAATCGCGGCTCAGGACCCAAACAACTTAGTACGCGCGAGGGCCATCGAGTTTTTGGCCATACTAGGTGAACAAAACACAGCCTCCCAACTGATAGCACTGTTACAAAAGACCACTTCTGACCTAGAAAAACTAGAAATATTGAATATCGCAACTTATCTACATGATGTGCATGGCTTACTTTTTGATATTCAGGATAGTGAGCTAACCACAGCGGGACAGATAGATAAAAACCTTGTCGATTATTGGTTTAGTAGCAGGCAGGCGCACCTAAGTAGTCAAAACACGCTGATACAACATCAATAAGTCGTTTCAGGCAACGCACAGCAAAGGCGCGAATATATTGGCTAATATAATATCTTCGCCGCATTAGCAGATATAATCCTTAGTATTTCGCTAACGGTCTTTAGTAGGTTGCCCAGGTAAAAAGCGTATATTGTACTCTTTGCGAAACCCACTGGGTGTTACGCCAGTTTCTTTTTTAAACGTACGAGAGAAATGAAAAATATCACAAAAACCGCAACTTTCGGCCACTCTATCAATACTATCGGAACCAAGTAATAAGCGCTGTTTCGCCAGCGCTATTTGCTTGTGCAACATGTAGCGTTTTGGGGAAACATTAAATGCGGCTTTAAATTTTCTCGAAAAGTGCTCTGGCGACATATTTGCAGCTTCTGCAAGTGCCACCAAACTGGGTGGGTTGGCCACCTGTTTGTTAATCAGGCTAAGGGTCGAAACGAGTGATGGATGCAATAAGTGCTTACGCTGTTGAGGTACATCATCAAATATATGCATAAATGGCCGCAGCAAGTTTAGCAATAAGCTTTGACGCTCAAGCACTGCGCTTGGGCGCATGACCTGCATGTTTGAAATCAATTTATTAAATAGCTTGCTAGTCGTATCGGGCTCAGCGCACTTGACTCGAAAAGGCTTGCCGTAGAGCATAAATAAGTCCAACCCTTCATCAAGACTAGCCTGAAAATGCACCCATTTGAAAGACAGCTTTCCTTGGGCAGAGTGTGACAGAAGCTGATAAGGCGGGATCAGGTACAAATACCCAGGCTCCATAGTGAGCACACGGTCAGTGAACTGTAATTCGGCTCTACCAGATTCAACATAGTAAACACGGTTGTAGTGATTAACGAATTGACTGCCATTCCACTGTGCACCTATCTGCATATCAAAGGCGGCATAAACATGAAAATGAACTCGGCTGAATAGCGCGTCAGGCTGCTGATTTTGCCAGACAAATCCGCCTGATCCCGTTTCGAATTGCTCTATTAACATAACCTCATCTCACCTTAATACACAAAAAACGGTAACTCAGAAGACCAATTACAAACAAATTCACTAGTGAAATATCAATTTCATACAAATATACATCAAGATTATCAATGGAGATAGACTTAACATCTGAGTAACATTAATTACATCGAAAATACACTTAAAGATAACTATGGATTTATTTCAATTCTTTGCACGCTTTCACGTTTTAGTGTTGCACTTGCCTATTGGGATCCTCATGCTGGCCGCAGTGCTAGAGATGGCAGTTCGCTTTAAAGAGCAACCACGCAGTGCTTTATTGAATGTTGTTTGGTTTTGGGGTGCCATATCAGCTGTGGCAGCCTGTGTACTGGGCTGGATGCTATCTCAAGCCGATGGTTACAGCACAGAGGCCATATTTATTCACCGTAGCTTTGGTATATCTGTGGCCATAGCGGCATGGATTTGCTGGTGGGTATTTAAACGCAACAGCCCGCCGGTGGCCATTTACAGCCTTTCGAGTATCGTGCTCGCGCTGCTTTTTTCCACTGGGCACTATGGCGCCAATATGACCCATGGTGAAACTTACCTTGTAGAGTACGCGCCGAACCCAATTCGCCAAATTGCTGGCTTTTCACCACATAAAGCCCCAAGGCCGCCCATTACCAGTCTTGCACAAGCGGATGTGTATTTAGACGTGATTTCCCCTATGTTTGAAAAGCGCTGTGCCAGTTGCCACAACGATAGCAAACAAAAAGGCGGACTTAACCTAGCATCATTTGCAAGCCTGCAACAAGGTGGCAAGAGTGGTGATACGCTCGTCCCAGGCAATCCAGAACACAGCGAGCTTTACCAACGCATCACCTTAGATCATGACGCAAAAGGCTATATGCCTGCAGAAGGCAAAAAACCCCTTACAGAGCAAGAAGTCGCCGTGATTAAATGGTGGATAACCACAGGTGCCCCCAATCAAGGGCCCGTGACTGAGTTTGTACACAACCAACAGCACAAGACTTTACTTAGCAAGTTATTCGCTATTCATTCATCATCATTAGCTGATATTCCCCCCATTAGCGACGAGCAATACCAACAACTGGTCAACGCTGGCTTTGTGGTCAAGCAAATTGCGCAAAACTCAAACTACCTAGACTTAGACATGTCAATCTCTGAATTACCTCTTTCGCCAGACACCTTAACTCTGTTAGGCGCAGTCAAATCTCATGTGTTGTATCTAAATTTGGCAAAGAAAAGCGTGAATAAAAACCATATGGAAGTCATTGCTCAACTACCCAACTTACAAAAACTGCGTTTAGAGCACTCTAACGTGACTACCAACGCACTGGCGCCCCTGAAAAAAGCCGCCAACTTGTACTACCTCAACCTCTTTGCAACCCAAGTTGATAACGATGTACTGCCAATGCTCAATGAATTTGCCGCATTGCAACAAGTGTATTTGTCAGCCAGTAAGGTCGATGCTGAGGCATTTGAGCGTCATTCACTAAGCGGTGACACCAAGATGTACTACAGCGCGCTAGCACGTAACGACGCCAAGATCGCCCAGAACAATAAACACGGATTGAAAGTGGAATAATCATGCAAAACACAAATTTGAACACCACACAGACAGCTCCTTCAGGCGCACCTTCTAAGTCATCTCATGTTGATGCTAGTAAGCGCCAGTTTTTGCACGGCGGCGCCACACTTGGCAGTGCCTTATTGTTGCCCGGAATAAGTAATACCAGCCGCGCTCATGAGCCAGAGAAAAAACAGCTGCCCAAAGCGGGCCGCTCGCCCCACGGCAGCATCGTCGGCCACGGCGATTTTCAATATAAAGTCGACTACAACTGGGGCCGTCTAGAACCACACAAAGTGCCTGTCGAAAATAGCCACGGCCTTGCCATTGACGCCAAGGGGCGAATTATCATGGCCACAGACAGTGACGTGAATAACTTCGTTATTTATAACAAAGACGGCAAATTACTCGATGCATGGGGTACGCAATACCCAGGCGCTCATTCCGTTAAAATCTCCCATGAAAACGGCGAAGATTTCATCTACATCGTTGATTGTGGTTGGGTACTTGATCGCAACCGTCCGGACAATCAATGGAAAAATAAGTGGTATCGGCAAAGTGGTTTTATCGCCAAGCTAACGATAGATGGAAAGCTGGTTTACACCATCGGCCACCCAGTGACGTTAGGAATTTATACACCGGACATGCGTTACCAGCCGACTGATCTTACCGTCGCCCCCAACGGTGATTTATATGTCACTGATGGCTACGGCTCAGACTTCGTCATTCACTACGATAGCAATGGAAGGTACATACGCCATTGGGGCGGAACGAACAACGCGGATCCAGCACTGAACTTAGTTAACACCCATGGTGTTGGCGTGGATACACGAGACCCGAACAATCAACACTTACTCGTTAGCTCACGGGGCGAGCAGACCATCAAGAAGTATTCAATGCAAGGAAAATGGTTAGGGGATATCCACTTACCCGGCGCCTACGTAGGCGGTCCCGTATTTAAAGGTGAGCATTTCTACGCCCCTGTTTGTTGGTCACACATAGACGGAAAAATGGCCGCCAATTCAGGCTTTATCACCATACTCGACAAACATAATCGCGTGGTTTCTAACCCTGGCGGTTTAGCGCCCGAATATGTTGATGGTCAGTTGCAACCGATGCAAACCAATTACCAGGTATTCAATCACTGCCATTGTGTGTGCGTAGATGACGATGAAAACCTGTATGTCGGGCAGTGGAATGCCAATCAAATGTACCCCATCAAGTTAGAACGTGTGTAGGTCAAGCCATGAAAAATCATTTTTTTCTCTCGTCTGTTGTTGTCGTTTTCCCTGTTGTAGCCCTGCTTACTGGTTGCGGTGAGGATGCAAGCGATGTGGCATTTAAAGAGCCGCTACCTGACGTGGTGGATTTTAACTATCACGTTAAACCGATTTTGTCTGATACCTGCTATTTGTGTCATGGCCCAGATGTAACCAACGCAAAAGCAGGCTTGAGCTTATCAAACTTTAACAGCGCCACCAGCCACATGACTGATGAAGGTCTTGCCGCCCTAGTCGCGGGCTCTGCGAAAGACAGTGCGGCCTATCGTCGCATCATGTCAGATGATGAGAACGTGGTCATGCCACCACCAGAATCGAACCTGTCGCTTTCAGCTCGAGAAAAAGCCCTGATCGGAAAATGGATAGATCAAGGCGCAAAATACAAAAAACATTGGTCATTTATCGCCCCTGAAAAATCAGCCTTACCGACTCCCAACAATGCAACTTGGGCGGCAACCCCTGTGGACAATTTCATACTCAAAGCCATCGAAGATAAAGGGCTAACGGCCAACCCACGTGCCGAAAAAGAAACCTTGATACGCCGTGTTACCTTCGATCTCACTGGCCTGCCCCCCACGTTAGAGGAGATAGATGCTTTTCTTGCTGACACCAGCCCAGATGCCTATCAAAAGGTCGTTGAACGTCTGTTAGCCAGCTCTGCTTTTGGTGAGCGCTTGGCAACACAGTGGTTAGATGTAGCGCGTTACGCCGATACCCATGGATACAGCACCGACTTCTACCGCGATATGTCGCCTTATCGGGACTGGGTCATTCAAGCATTCAACCAAAACATGCCATTTGATGAATTTGTCACTTGGCAGCTCGCAGGCGATCTTATGCCTAACCCAACAAAAGAACAGGTGTTGGCGACTGCCTTCAATCGTATTCATGCGCAAAATGGTGAAGGAGGGATTGTCGCCGAAGAATTCAGAGTGGAATACGTCAAAGATCGGGTGCAAACGGTAGGGACAGGACTACTCGGTTTGACCATGCATTGTGCTCAATGTCACGACCACAAATACGACCCCATCTCAGCCAAGGAATACTACGCCACCACTGCATTTTTTAACAATATCGAAGAGTCAGGGCAGATTTCCTACGATGCCAACGATATGCCGGTGCCCACATTACTGCTACCTACTGATACACAAGAGGCGCAACTCAAACGCGTCACAGCAAAAATAAATGCGCTGACCCAACAAATGGATTCTCGCTACACAGCTGATAACAACGAATTCAAACAATGGGTGAACAGTCATCTACCTAACGCCCCCCGTGACACTAACCAGAACTTAGTGGCGTATTTCCCATTGCAAGCGTCAGACAGTAACCAGCGCATCGCAAACCAGGTCAACAAAGATGCGCCGGGCAAAGTTATCTTTGGCTCTGACCCGAAAAAGAAAGTCGGCGATGCTATGGTCCACATTAACAAACAGGGACGTGAAGCAATTCGCTTAAATGGCGACGACCCTCTTTACTTTCCACAGGTAAACGGCTTTGAGCGCGCTAAACGCTTTAGCATAAGTTTAGATACGCAAATACCTGACACATTAGAAGAAGGCGTGTTATTTCATTACAACAAAGCCGGTATTCTTTATAACTTTAAAGGTTTTGATGTTTCTGTTGAGGACGGACGTTGGCAGGTGCGTTTTGCCCATACTTATCCATTCAATGCCATTACGCTAACCTCAGCAGAAAAAATTAAACGCAACCAATGGCAAAATGTCACTCTGACTTATGACGGCTCTTCAAAAGCCGCAGGGGTGCATTTTTATATCGACGGACAGCCGTTAGAAATGCGTGTTGAGAAAGACAACTTATACAAAGACTTCAAACACACACGAGAAGGCGTGCTTAAGGAAATGGGCTTGAAAATTGGTGCAAGGTGGCGTAGCCGAGGCACACCTGACACCCTAGTCGATAACGTAAGAGTGTATGACACTGATTTAACCATGGTGGAAGTTGCTAAGGTATTTGGTACTCCAAGCAGCACACCTGAGTTTGCTCAACAAGATTTATTAGCCCTATACAATCACCGATACAACAGTGCATTTCAGCAAGACATTGCTCATCTGACCGAACTACGGGCCGAACACAGCAGTTTAGCTGAGCAAATTCAAGAAATAATGGTTATGAAAGAGGCGTCGAATCCTAAACAAGCGTATGTGCTGAATCGAGGAAGTTATGCTGAGCATGGCGAACCAGTGCAACCAGGTGTTCCCGAGACCGTCCTTGAATTTGATGAAAGCTTGCCCAAAAACCGCTTAGGCTTAGCGAAGTGGCTTACCGATGCTAACAATCCACTTGTGTCTCGCGTGGTCGTTAATCGCTATTGGCAGATGATTTATGGCCAAGGCTTGGTCACCACGCCAGAAGACTTTGGCAGTCAAGGCAAACTACCATCACACCCAGAGTTGCTCGATTGGCTTGCGGTAGAATTCATAGAATCTGGGTGGGATGTTAAACGGCTGATCGCCATGATGGTCAATTCATCTACCTATACTCAATCCTCTAAAAGCTCACCTGAACTAAAAGAGCTCGACCCAGAGAATATCCTGTTAGCACGAGGACCAAGCGCACGATTGTCAGCTGAAATGATCCGTGATAATGCATTAGCCAGTAGCGGTTTATTGGTCGAGCAAGTGGGCGGACAAAGCGTACACCCTTATCAACCTGACGGTATTTGGCGCATGAACAACATGGATTACGAACAAGGCTCTGGGCAAGATTTATATCGTCGTTCCATGTATACCATCTATAAGCGCAGTGTTCCGCCGCCAAATATGACAGCATTTGATGCACCGTCGCGTGCCCACAGCGTTGGTGTTAGGCAAGAAACCAGTACGCCACTGCAAGCGCTAGCTTTGTTGAATGATCCGCAAATTGTTGAGGCATCTCGAGTCTTAGCCCAAAGCGTATTGACCGATACCGCAAATATCAGCGAACAACTGAAAAAAGTCTACCGCATACTGACAAGCCGTGTGCCAAGCGACGCAGAACTGACCCTGATGCAAGAAATGTATAGCGATATTGAACACAGTTTTAGCCAAGCACCTGACAAAGCAACTGAGTTTCTGTCTGTGGGCGAAGCACCTACTGATGGTGAGCTCGATGAGATCAAGCTGGCAGCCCTAGGCACAGTAACCAATATGTTAATAAACCACGACGCTAGCGTCATTAAACGTTAGGAGCCGCAAGATGACAAACAGACGAGATTTTCTAAAAGGCACAATGCAAGGATTAGCCGCTGGTGCAATGGCCAGTGCCTTACCAAACTTCGCTCAAGCACGCGACCTGAGTCCTGGCTTAAATGGTATCTTGGGCTCCCCCCATACACCGGCTAAAGCGAAACGGGTGATTTACTTATTTCAAAGTGGAGGGCCTTCTCAGCTTGAAACCTTTGACTACAAACCAACCTTAGACAAACGCCACGGCCAGCAACTCCCCGCAGAAGTAAGGGGTGATCAAGTGCTAACTGGCATGAGTGCCCAGCAAAGCTCCCTCCCCCTTGCTCGATCCGTTTATGATTTCAAGCAATATGGTGAATCAGGCGCTTGGGTGAGCGAGCTGTTACCCCACACGGCCAAAATAGTTGATGACTTATGTATAGTGCGCTCGATGCACACTGATGCAATTAACCACGACCCAGCGATCACCTTTTTACAGACGGGTTTTCCTATTGCTGGACGGCCCAGTATCGGCGCTTGGTTAAGTTATGCGCTAGGATCTGACAACCCAAATTTACCGCCCTTTATTGTCATGGTATCAACCAATGCCGGGGGCCAACCCCTGTATTCACGCTTATGGGGAAATGGCTTTTTGCCGTCTATCCATCAGGGCGTTCAATTTAGAGGGGGAGCAGACCCCGTGCTTTATTTAAATAATCCCCCAGGGTTAGACGTAAAAAGCCGCTCGAAATTAATGGACAAATTCAAGCAACTGCAAGATGCACAATATCAGCAATGGCAAGATGAAGAGATTATGTCCCGTGCGGCCCAGTACGATATGGCTGAGCGTATGCAAAAGTCAGTGCCCGATGCCACGGACTTCAGTGACGAACCTGACTGGGTGTTCGAGATGTATGGTCCTGATTCACGCAAACCAGGCACCTACGCGGCTAACTGCCTACTGGCAAGGCGCTTGGCTGAGCGCAACGTGAAGTTTACTCAGCTTTATCATCAAGGGTGGGATCAACACGACAACCTACCCGGCGGAATTAAAGCGCAATGTGAGAAAACCGATCAGGCATCTGCTGCTCTTGTCACAGATTTAAAACAACGCGGCTTGCTAGACGACACCTTAGTGGTTTGGGGCGGTGAATTTGGCCGCACAAACTACTCTCAGGGTAAGCTGACTGAAACCAACTATGGCCGCGACCATCATCCTGGTTGCTTTACCATGTGGATGGCTGGCGGAGGAATAAAACCTGGGATAGTCGGAGAAACGGACGAGTTTGGCTACAACATAGTCAAAGATCCCGTGCATGTTCACGACTTTCAAGCCACCTTGATGCATTTAATGGGAGTAGAGCATGAAAAGCTCACCTATAAATATCAAGGAAGGCGTTTTCGCCTAACCGATGTGCACGGCAAGGTGATGAAAAATTTACTAATCTAAGCGTTTGATATGCCAGCACTTAACATAAAAAAGGCCACTTCACGTGGCCTTTTTTATATGAATACCAACTCCATTAATGGAATTGGTTAAGCCTGAATCAGAAATTGTAGCGAGCAGAAATACCGAACAAATCTACGTCATCAGCGATAGTGTAAGATGCACCAACCGCGAACTTAGGTGTAACGAAGTAATCTACACCTAACTCAAACGCTGTATCATCTTCTTCAACGTTAACGTAATGAATAACACCGCGTAGCTCAACAGCCTTTGTTACCATTGAACGTACACCTGCAGACACACCATAACCGTTATCGTCAAAGTCATCTTCAGCAAAGCCAGCGTCAACAGAGACATCTGCGTACTCATAGCTTAGCGCTGCGAAGAAATCTGTATTTGCGGTAACGCCATAATGATAACCGATACCGACTGATGCTTGGTCTAGCTCAACGTCGACACCCATTTCGTCTTCACTTAGCGAAGAATACGAGCCCATCAAGAAGAAATTTTCACCAAACGACTTGAAGCCTCTTAATTCAAACCCTTTAGGTTCAAAGTCACCTGCGTCTTCAATATCAGCTTGAACATAGCCACCTTGAACAAAATCCCATGAAGGTGAAGCTGCGTATGCATTTGCACAAAGCAAACTCATCACTGATGCAAGTAAAGTGCGTTTCATAATACTAATATCCTTTTAATTGAAATGTAAAAGCCTCTACCAGATTAGAGGCTTTCGCTATATGAGGCGTTTACTTAATTTTTTCAAGCCTTTAACACTGTTTAACGAGTGTTTTATTTCACAAATAATCACACAGTTACTTAGGTATCGCGTTTAAGGTGTACCACGCTTTACTTTGAAATGAATCGAGTTCATTAGCGAAGTCTGTGTTGGATAAATCTAGCTCGTAGATCCGCGAGGTATGTGTCACGTCAGCTCTTTCATCAAGTCCAAACTGAGCCAATTTAATATGCAACGCTTGGCCATTATCACTCCATGCTAAATGCTTAACGCTTTCCTCTTTCATGTCTCTTTCTTTTGAGCCATAACTGGCGTCTTCAACATAATACCAAGACGATAGCGAGAGCTTGTCAAATGACGGGCGCTGCTCTGGCGGCACAGCTTGGGTAAAGCGCACAACAAAGCCATCTTGGCGAACCGAAATAGAATGCATGGATTGAGGAACCGTTTCGTTATCCCACACTATGCGTTGTAAGCCCGTTAAGTTGCCGCCTTTTGCCCACCAGCCTCTGCCTGTTTGCCCCACCCAAAGACTGTTATCGCGAGGAGAAAAGGTCAAGCGCATTACGCCTGACGCGGTTCCAGCTACGAACGGCAATAAAGCTGCTTGTTCAACACCATCAACCGATTCCGTGTACACGCGAAAAATATTAGATTGCGATTGATCGCCAACAAACATTTGCCCAGCATAAGGACCAAATTTCCCCTCTGTTTCGTCCCAAATTGGGCTGCCAGGTGAATTCATCGCCCGCGCATGCGGTAACAATGCGAGGGCAAGCTCTCGCTTAGCTTTAGTGTTATCAAACGAAATATCTGGATGGCCAATAACCATATTAGGTTTATCCACTAGCCCAGCTGGGTGACCATAATAGGCATTTTCTTTTAGACGAAAGAGCTTTGATGTACCAAAAAAGTCTCCTTGGTTGTCCGTGTAATAAGCATCGCCTTTGCTGTCAACAGCTAAACCAGCTGGGCTACGTAAACCAGATGCCAGCGGTCGAATACGGCCTTTGTTATCAACGTGCATTGCCCAGCCTCGAAAGCCCCCTGATGTGCTCATGCTGCCGTCAGCGGCATACCCACCATGCAAGCCATGACCAAGATTGAGGGTAAACAGGTATCCTCCGTCTGGTGTTTTGGCGGGCCCATGTAAATACTCATGGTAATTGCTGTTAAAGCGAAATTGGTCGGCGACATTTTCTCTGCGCTCAGCCCAGCCGTCTTTATCAGCATCTATAAGTCGAGTTAGCCCTGGCTTTTCACCGATCACGATTGTGTTATCGTCATCTAACACCAAACCAAGTGAGCCAAACACACCTTCTGCAAACTGTTGCCAATGGCCATTGGTGACTTTCCATACGCCAGCGGTGCGAGTGCTCACGTAGGTATCACCTTTTGAGTCAAACGCTATTCCTAATGGTTCAAATAAGATGTCTCTGCCGAATGTGTCTTTAGGCACTGAACCGTGCTCTAAGGTATATCCTTTGGGTAACGATAGCTGTTCAGAGCGAGCGCGCGTCCACGTAATAGGCTGGGGCACATTTGCTTGGCTAAACTCCGGGTCATCTTGCATAGCCATGTAATCTGGCGCCTGTGGAACGTTGGCCTTAAACGTCACTTGGGAATATTCGCCTACTGGTATTGTCCACACACCTTGCTCAATTGAACCAACGGAAACCTCGATATCAGTTAATTTACTGTCAGCAAGATTGAGCTTTACCGGTGATAAATTAGTGAAATCGAAACGGCCCATCAATGCCTTGTGTTGATTAATATTCAGTTGCATCGCTACCGTATTATCATTCACTTGATAATGAAAAACCGGTATTTGCCCTGGATACGTGTCTACGCCGATAAATGCTGCGGGCGTTTTTCCTATCTCAGTCAAAAAATCGGTTTCGTGCTTCAGTAAACGCTGCGACAATTTACCTGTGACTTTAGGTGGCTCACGAAACGAAAAATCAACTTTTTGGCCATCGTGTAAAACAGGCTGAAACAGAGCTGATAATACGGAAGGCGTCCAAATTTTAGCTAACTTACCCGGTTCGCTAGGCGCATCTGCGCGGCCTTGCTTCTCATTTTTCATATTTAAGTAACGACCCGACCACACCATTTCAACTGCTAGAGTTCTGGGGTCAAAACTGTAATTCATATGGTTTGGTAGGCCAACATGGTAGGCGCGACCAGACACACTATCACCAATATTGACTCGCGTGAGTCTAGGCGTATCGGCAATCAATTCTGCGTTAGGGTCTTCGCTTAATATGTAAGGCTTCTCCGGTTTTTCTTGCCACACAAACTGTTCACCGACATTGCTTCCACTGTTCAAAGATAACAAGTAGGTGTACAAGGCATTCGTTTCATTTTCACTCAAGGCATCGGCGTTAAATGCAGGCATGATCGGCAAGAACTGTTTAGTGCTGCCGTCTTGCTCTAAACGCATCGCTAGGTGCTTAGTGGGTGAGCGCAAAGAGTCGACTAAATAGGCTTTCTCTGCTTTAAGTTGAGTGACGTGACTCTCTGCTGCGTCAAAGACCGTCAGTAATTTAGCCGAGGGGGCAAATACATCAAATAACATCGGTCCTGTTTTAACGGATTGCGCTTTAGGGTTGATTTCATGACACTCTTTACAACCTTTATCCGCGAATACTTTTTTGCCTAGCGCCACTATGTTTATCATAGGCTTACCAGACTTTGGCCCTAAAGGAAGCCGGTCGATATCACTGACTGCTTTTTGAGCCTCAACCTGACTGAAGTCTCGCTCGGTGACCGTTACATTTTTGATCGCTATCTGGCCTGCGCCCCCCATAATAGCAATAGGCCCTTCAGGGGCATCATCTTTGGCTAACGCATAGCGGGCAGGCCCTGTAGCGACGGCTTTGTCTTGCACCTGAATGCCATTTACCTTGACGCTAATAAATTGGGCATACTCAGTTTTAAAACCATTTTCATCAAAGCGCGGCGCTTTAAATTCCACCTCTAATGTTTGCCACTCGCCCGGCGCTTTTGCCGCATTTTGACTAGCGGCAACACCATCATAGTTCTTCCATTCTCGCTCTTCGTCATAGCGGGAATCAATTCCCCCCATTAACGAGGGCCACAAGTTTCTGGAACCGTAGATATCGGTAATATTCAAACGATAGCGGCCTAAAAGGTACAAGGCTGAGCGACTTCCTTTCGTTAAATTAAAGTCTAACGTTATGTGCACATCTCGGTAATCTTGTGTGCTGCGTAAATTCGCCCCTTGCTTACTATTGGTTTGCATCTTATGCAGAAAAACGCCATCGCCTTTACTGGCAACGAAACTTGTATCAAGCTCATCCGTTTGCACCTCTGCTACTTCTGTCCAGTGTGCGTTTTCATGAAAAAGCACGTTCCCCACGCGCAACATGGCTGCGCGGTTGTTACTTTGAGTCGCTTGGGTATTCTTGCTGACCGTGTTTTGCGCTGACACTGCATGTGTACCTGCAATCGATAAAAGCGTTAACACAGCACCGAGTAAGACAGGCGGCAGTCTGCTTGCGCTAAGGCGCTTATCTGCCCTAAGACGCGATTTTGGGTATTTCATTTGGGTTCCTCAGTTTATTAGCGCAACCGATACAGACACATGCTATTGCGCGTTAGGATAATTCAGGCGACTCACCGAACCGTCCAATTCGTTGTTTAGTTAAATTCCACATCCAGCATGGCCCATGCGTATCGTCCCGCGTGACGATTCCCGACACTAAACTCTAGATCTTGTTGCAAGGTGTTTTGCAGCCCCACGCGCAAGGTGTATCCCTGAGTCAGAACAACTGCAGCATCAAGCCCTAGATTGGTCCCATTACCAATCTCTATTTGTGCGGTGGGTATACTTGACGCGAATACTCGTCCCTTATAATCCAACGTAGCGTTTAAGGTGATGCCATTTTGCACAAATTCTTTGCTTAAAGAAAAATGAGCACTGTGTTGCGCTCGCCCTAGCAGCACTTGACCATCTGCTTTGGCATCAAGGTAGGTGTAATTGGCTGCCCAGCGAAAATCACTGGTACTGATATGACTGGCGAAGCCTAACGTCACGCCTGAAGTGTCACTATGCGCTCTATTTACCAATTGGGGAGGCGGGCCCGGTTCGAAGTCGACCAGGTTTTCGAAGCTATTATCAAATAAGTTTATCGACCAAAAACCGAGAGAGTCTCTGCGCTCGAACCGCAGTTGACGCGTTTCAGAGCGCTCGCTTTTAAGCGCTTCATTGCCAATCAGAGGGTGACCTAGGGCGTAGAAACTCGGTAATTTAAAGCCCTTTCCCCAGTTCACGCTGATCCGGTGTTGATTGTCCACTTGCCAAGCCACGTCAACAGACGGTGAAAAAACACTGTCTTGCTCAGTATCGTCTACTCGAGCAGCCACAGTGGCACTTAAACCTGTTGTCAGGTTAAGTTGGCCTTCAGCAAAATAGGCAAAATAATCCCGCTCTATATTGAAATCTGTAGGCACAGAAAATACGTTAAAATCAAGCTCACCTTGGCTTTCTCCGGTTTCATCAACATAATCTATCCCCATCAACCACCGACTATGTTCAAAGTGGTGCTGAACATGGCCAGACAATCGTACTTGACGTAATTTGTTAGCATTAAACGAGGCCGGCAACCCAGCGGGATCCCGTACTCCTGGGGCAACACTGGATGAGTCAACGTCATGTTGTTTATCGATATAAATGCCCTGCAACCAAATTTGTGTATCGTCAAACGTATTTTGATAGTTGCCTGCAACACTCACATTGTCATGTTCGCTTTTTTCAAGCGCGGTGGTTTCAGCGTACTGCTCCCCTCCGCTATCAGGGGCGTAACCTTGACTATCGCCATTACTGGCGAGCAAGGTTAATGTCAACTCTCCTGATGACAGCTCAGGCGACGCGACAATCAGCGCAGTGTTTGTTTTTAACTCACTTTGCGGATACATTTCAGGCGCGCGTTCAGACGCAAGCTTTATTGACAGCCTTTCAAATTGCGCCTGTGCGCCCAGCATAAAGCCGCTTCGTGAATCTGCCCCCAGTCGTATTTTATGGGGCGCTTGCCCCTCAAATTCTGTTGCATCAGGCAATGCGACAAAATTGACTGCTCCTGCTAGCCCTTGAGAGCCGTACAAAGAAGACTGCGCGCCTTGAACGACATCGATTCGGTCGACCAAAAAGGGGTTAAGCAAGGATATATTCGCCGCACCGCCTCTAGAATTGGTGCCATCATTCAGGGGAATACCATTGAGCATTACCAGGGTGTAATTTGAATCAGCGCCTTGCAAAAAAAGTTCGTTCACACTGCCAGGACCAGCATTCGGGTTCACCTGCAACCCTGGGATTTGATTAAGTTGTGCAGGCAAATTGATACTTGCTTTGGTAGCAAACTGAGACAGCTGTGAATGGTTATTTATGGCCAATCTAGTGCCCAATATATTCATACGTTCGACCTGCTGTGAGGCGTCTTGTGAGGCCAAACTACAAGCAGAAATACTATATGCACTAATAAACATTAGACGGCTAATGGCTGGTATCTTAATCATGATACAGAAGACTTCCCTATTTTATGAACTGGCGACATACAACACGGATCAATTCGATTCGTTGTGAGTCAGCTCGTCAGAATTGCGTGATGGTTTGTAATACTGTGATTGAAAGCTGAAGCGCTTAATTTGATTTCCACCTGACATCCAAGTTTTGCCCGCTGGAATAACATATTCATGGTACAAGCCCCATTCAAGACCAGCCGTTGGGTGCGCATTTTTATCAAGGGACTCAACCAGACCCATCGCACTGGGAACAGTTGGAAGGTAAGCCATGATTTCAAAATTAATACCATCCGGTGCAAATTGTATGGTTTGCTTTTCCGGTCCGTCATGGGAAGAAACAATGGCGATACCATCTTGGTACTGCCACACACAGAGCTCATGACCACTGTGAGTAATAGGATTAAAGTCAGACTTGATATACGGTCCTTGAGGATTATCAGCAATCGCCACGCCCCAGCGAATTTCTCGGCCCCCTGCCGTTTTGCGCTCTCCCATACGTTCGCCTTTGTAATACAGGTAAAACTTGTTGCGATAAAAAAGTAACGTGGGGTCATGCACTTTATGACTGTCAAAATCACCTTGAGATTTGACTAAAAAGTGGTTGTCTTGTGTCCCTGCCCACTCCCCAGTATCTGATGCGGTGAGTATAGGCGCATCCAGTTTACGCCAAGGCCCCTCAGGTGAAGAGGAGTATGCCATGGCTACGGTATTTTTGGTGCGGTTTAGATACGGGGCTTTAATCGCTTGATACACAAGGTAATAAGTCCCTTTGTGAGCCAGTACTTCTGGGGTAAACACAGAACGATCATCAAACTGCCCTGCTTGGCCCGGCCCGACTGCTCGGCCCTTTTCTTGCCAGTGGTAACCATCTTTTGACGTGGCATACCAAATCTCAGCGTGATCCCATGGAAACACTTTAGCGTCAGGATCACCCGTACCGAAGCCCTTTGTCTCACCTGTTGTGCGGGTATACCAAGTATAAAATACCCCGTTTATTTTGAGTACCTTAGAGGGATCGCGCCTACTTACGTCTTCATCAAAGGCGAAGTCACCAAACAGGGTTTCATGTCGAAACTCACCGAACCACTCTTCATTCTTATGGTAATTTCGGGCTAAAGCACGTTTAGAAGCTGCGCTCATTTTTTCAGGATCGCTGATTGCTAAGTAGTCATAGTCTGCTTGTGAATATGCGTGACTAGGCGCGGCAAGTGATGATGGGTCTGAACGTTTCGATGGTGAGATTGATGCACTGTTACAAGCAGTTAAAATGAGGGCGCTCGCCCCTAGTAGTAGGTATTTCATAGCCTAGCCTCTTGCACGATATGATTTGGAAAAGTCTTTATTGGGCGCACTTTAACATCTCTAAAAAACACCTCAGCCCCTTCAGATTGCAACTGCAACTGCCCCGAAGTTAATGGTTGGCCTTGCGCATTTATCGAGTCAGTAACCACCATAACTACCTTGTCATTCACCACAAATATCGCAGTATCTGCCAACGCATACAGCTCAACAGTATTCCACTGGCCATGTTGGTAATCAGGCTCTACATGAGCATGACTGTAGCCCTTTACCGGATTTTTCACTTCGCTGGTAGGGTCATAAAATTGTTGCTCGTTTTGATAACGTGAGCGAATAGTGCCACTCGGGCCCGCAAGAGGAATGTAGTCACCAAAATCACTTTCTTGAATTTGTAGCTCCTGACATGCTTTCCACACTTTCCAGAATGCTCCGTGCTCACCTTGGCAATGAAATAGCAGGCCGCTGTCGCGCTTGGCCTTGAGCCTGGGAGACCACTTTTTATCGCCCCACTTCACCTGCAGACTCAAGTGATAGTTTTCAAAGTTTGCTTTACTGGTTAACCCGCCATATATCTCGCCACTTACATGCAGCACAGGTTGTTGGTTTTGCACGGTGACTGAAAACACACTTTTCACATCGGCATTTAGCCCCATTGCATCGCTTGGATCCCCGTTCACGTTTAAGTTGTCAGCTTGGTACGTTCCCTCTGGCAAGCCATTTACCGTTGAATGCGGCACCCCCATCCATGCATCCCATTGGGACAACTCACTATCTAACAAATAGCGCCATTGGTTATCAGATGCCTGCGCAGGCTCATCTTGTGTTTGGTTACACCCAGCTAGAAATAGCAATGTACTTAGCGCACCAAGAGCACAAAGCAAGCTCTTTATACGCGCTGAAAAACCTGAATTATTCATTTGAAAACTACCTTTCTTTAGGCACAGCATGTGCCAATACCCACTACTTAAAGCTGACCCAATCGATGTTGTACAAGTAACCCTGCTTGGCCCCCGTAAATACAAATGACAGATTGTTGACCCCAGTAAGCTTGGTGTTAAGTGGTGCTTCAAATGTTTGCCACTTATCCCAGCCACCCGTATTCCTAACGGGCACCAGAGCAATAATTTCGCCTTTGGGGCCGCCTAAACGGACTTCTACCGTGCCCCCTTGTGTTTGCGAAGCCGCTTGAACAATAACTTTTTGTGCTTGGCCCTGCTCAAAATCGACGCGGTCGTAATTTAACCAAGCGCCATTCTCGACCCAGTCCACTTGCCAATTTGCAGGTAGCTCATTGCCAGTGACTTTCGACACCTTGACGCCTTTGTCAGACAACATACTGTATCTGTCTATCTGTAGTTTCGCCGATGCTGGCGGGGTACCAATCCCACGTTCGGTGGGAGTGACCATCTGAATTTGCCCGCGGTTATCAAAAAATAATTTGTCGGCACGCATTGAGCGCAAATGTTGGTTTTGACTTATCTGATGATGGTGATAAAAAACGTACCACTGATCTTCGTACTCGACGACAGAATGGTGATTGGTCCAAATACCGTCACGCCAGCGCTGCATAAACATGCCTTGATATTCAAAGGGTCCCAATGGACTGTCACCGACGGCATAAGCCAACTCTTCAGAGCCGCTAGGGGAATGGGGAAAGGTAAAGTAATAAAGGCCGTTGCGCTTAAATAAGAATGGCCCTTCTTTATATTTAGACGGCAGCCCCTTGACTTCCTGAGGCTCACTTGCCAGTTCAACCATGTTTGGCTGAAGTTTAGCTACGTACAGTTTCTCCCCGCCACCGAAATACAAATAAGCTTGGCCATCGTCATCAATAAATACATTGGGGTCGATTCCGCTGACACCTTTTATATAGTCTTTGTTCACCGTAAACGGACCAGCAGGTGACTTTGAGGTTGCTACACCTATACGTCTAAACCCGCTTTCATCTAAAGGGATATCAGGGAAATAAAAATAGTATGTGCCATTTTTTTCAATGGCATCTGGTGCCCACATACCAAAGCCATCTTTTTTGCCCCAGGGCACGTCAGTTTGGTCAACAATCGTCCCGTGATCTTGCCAGTCATGAAGGTTACTAGAAGAAAATACATTGTAGCTGGGCATACAAAAACCATTGTTGCCAAATCCTTCTTCACAGACCACATCTGTTGAAGGGTAAATGTAGACCTTATCTTCAAATACCCTGGCCGTAGGGTCGGCAGTGAACATATGAGTAACAAGAGGGTTATCCGCTAGTACCGAGCTAGAAAGACAACATAGGCCTAGAAGCTGAAATTTTAAACGCGCTGTGAACATGATCTTTTACCACATCAATATATGTATATTTGAATATACATTTTCATATATACACTTTCAACAGGGTTTTTACATTTGCACACAGCACTACTTATACTTTAGTAGTGTAAAAACCACTATTTTGGCCCAAAAAACACACCTTTAAGTACCGAGAGACATAACAAATTGATTTAATATAACGAGTTAGCAAACAGAAGTTTTGTGCTAAACGAGCCTGAATTAAGGGTTTTGTTAGGCATTAACGTTATCGATGTGAGTACCTGCAGCCGGCAAAAACAAGCGTTCAAGAAAGGAATGTTATTTAATTGTTAACAATAAACCTGTTTATACTTAATATTATGAGACGTAGAGCGCTCATCTGCAAAAATGTACACCAGCGAAAAACTCAAAAAAACAAATGAAAATAACAATAAAAAACAACAGATTAGACTAATACCGCAGTTCACCTGACGTACTAGAAAAGCCCAAATCGCCCCAAATATTTCACTACATTGATAAATCTCACGATTTATATGTGAATTTTCTTTACATAAAAGAAACAACTCCATATACTTATCGATATATAAAAATGACATTTTATATATAATACGAAAAACACACACAAACATTTAGTCATACTTGACTTACACAGAGCCGGATTTTCAAACGGATCTAACGGCTCCAAGGTCGGTATTGAATAGGAGAACTAATAAATGTCTGCAAGTTTCAAATTAAAGCCACTCGTCCTTGCGATGATGCCTCTTTTATTTGCTTCCAACTCTGCAACTGTATTTGCTCAAGATACCGATGCGCAGAACACACCCAGCGAAGAAGAGAAAAAGAAAAAAGCTGAAGAAGATTTAGAGGTCATCAAAGTTTCAGGCTATAGAGGAAGCGTTATTCGCTCAATCAACGCCAAGAAATTTTCTGACGGGGTGCAAGATTCGATATTTGCAGAGGATATAGGTAAGTCAACCGACCAAAACATTGCTGATGCATTATCTCGGGTAACCGGTGTAACGGTGCAAGAAGCTGACGGTGAAGGTACACGTATTTCTGTTCGTGGTGCTGGTGCTGCACTAAACCAAATCTCCCTTAACGGCGTAGCGCTTACATCTGGGCTCAACGGCTCTGGCTCAAATCAAAGTGTGTCAGATGAAAGTGTCGATTTAAGCACATTCTCATCGGACATTTTATCGTCTATTAACGTGATCAAAACCGCAGCGGCGGATCACGATGAGGGTTCGCTAGGCGCCAACGTTATTCTTAAAACATTTAAGCCTTTGAGTGTTGAAGAAGACCGCCGTTCCATTGAAATTCAGGGTAGACACAATGAATATGCAGAAAAAAATAACTACAAACTAAGTGGTACGTTTTCTGAAAAGTTTCTTGATGACAATTTAGGCGTCATAGTGACTGCGTCAAAAGAAACTCAGGATACACGCCGAGATTCGCTAGGTGGAAATTGGTTATCTCCCTATAAAGTAGCCCGCATTCGCGAAGGCGGCGCAACCAACCTAGACGGCGAAGTCATTGGTGAAGAACGTGATGCGCTAATCGCCAACGGTCGCTCTTTTAATACCTTTGTGAACACTCGCGACCGCGATACACTGACCATGGGCATTCAGTTCTTACCCACAGATGTAACAGACGTGCAGTTAGACTTGAGCTATTCAAAACAAACGTTTGAGCAAGACTCTCATAGTATATACGTCACCACACCCGATTTGTCCGTTCTAGGTTCTGCGGTTACCAACTTTTACAATACCGAATTCAACGGTACCATTCCTGAAACACAAGCACACCTAGGAACAGTCTTTACCGATCCGCAGCAAGACTGGTGGATACTCGACGAAGCAAACAATACGCTCGTCAAGTCAATCAACCGCTTTGCATCAGGTGGGTTCTCGCGCCAGCTATCTGGTAATGAAACCGAGAACAAGGTCGCAACCTTAAAAATCAATCACGAGATCACCGAAGACTTATTGGTTGAGTTCACCGCTGGTTATTCAAGAACGGATTTTGAATCACTACCGAACGCCTCGGTTAGAACGCAAAACTGGAACAAGGTACCTATTCCAGATTTAGCAGAAGTTCCAGTGGTTGACCCGAACGGCAATGCTGTATTGCAACCTGTTGGTTTTGATTGCAGCACGGGCCAATGCGTATTAGTTACTGGCGACCAACCGGTATCATATGTACCGACTAATGCAGGGGGTGCTCAGTCAAATATCTCTCCCACTGGGTTTAGCCCTTATGACTTAAATGCCAACCATTTGGGTGGCTTATCCCGCTACAATGAAGAGCAAATTGATACCAACAAGTCTGTGTTTTTAGATTTTGACTGGGCAGTTGATTTTGTGGGCGTCAACAAAGTCGAGTTTGGACTTAAATACTCTAGTCGTGATAAAGAAGTTTTCACTGACTATCAGGACTTCTCAAATACCGACGATATTGTGTTAAACCCTGAGACGGGGGAAGTTATTTCAGGTTTGGGCCAAGGTGATATTACCGTCGCTGATTTCACTACAGGAACCGGCTTACCTGTTAGTAATTTCTTTGAAGACTTACTCGGTTCAAACGCCAGTGAGTACAACACCAACTACCTTAATGGTTGGGCGATCCTTGACCCCGAAAAAGCATTCGCTGAGCGATTCCAGATCCCCAATTCAGTATTGGTTAGCAATAACAATGGTGATAGGCAGATCACTCAGGACAACGTTTCAGCTTACGCCAAACTAAACTTCGAATATTTCGATTCAAAACTCACTGGTAATATTGGTGTGCGTTATGTGAAAACAGAGAATACCTCGATTGGTAATTCAACCTTTAGCTTTAATGGCCAAAACGTTGCTTTTGACCCAGTGGCGCTTATTTATGATAAACAGTTAGCCAATACGTCTTTGGCGCCGTGTCCAGAAGCGGTATTTATTAACGGATCAGTGGTCAACGCCGACCCGAATATTTATCCTTGTTATGACTCTGGTTTTTCAGGGATCGTCACTAACCCCGCAGGTGATTCCGTAGATAGAGGGTTTGCTGTTGAGTATGACGCAGACGGCAATGTTGTGAGTCAAGTGGGTCAATACCCACAAAACGAACCCGTCACCAACAACTCTCGTAATTGGTATCAATTACTTGACCACAGGGATACTTCGACCCAAGGTGCTAGCGCCCAAGAATTACTCGACGCAGGTTTGATTTCTTCTCTTAGAGAAGTGAACAACCGAGCGTTCGCCGGCACAGGCGAAAATGAATCTGAAATTTGGTTGCCAAGTGCAAACTTAAACTACGCCATCAATGATGAGTTGATCGCTCGCTTTGCCGCGTCAAAAACCATGGCACGCCCCAGATTTGACTCGCTAACACCTGGCTTTAGTGCCAGTGAAGATCCGTGGGGCGTTGATTCAAGCAGTATTCGTACTAACAACCCAAGACTTCAGCCTCTTACGTCAAACAACATCGATATTTCATTGGAGTGGTATTTCAATAAAGCCGGTTTAGTATCAGTCGCACTGTTTAGAAAAGACATGAAAAACTTTGAGGAGCGCGTAAGTGCCGAGGTTTATCTGAAAGATATTCGAACTGACTATGGGCTAGAGTCAATATCTCTTGATGAAGTGGTCATCAATCCAGGTGCTGAAACGGAAGTCATTAACCCGAATGATGGCCGCGTTACACTGGTAAACGAAGTTACGCCATTTAATAGCGACTGTTTACCTTTCAGGGTCGTGCAGGTACAAATAGCCGACGTACTGCCGGTGGAATGTCGCAACTTCCAAGCCAGTGTGTTGCGTAATGGTAAAGGCTCTCTGACTCAGGGCTTAGAATTTTCCTACAACCAATCTTACGATTTCCTACCCGGTTTTTGGTCCGGCCTTGGGGTTAACTTTAACTACACCTTTGCTGATTCAGAAAACGACTCAGACTTTGATGAAACCCTTCAACGCGTGGTTCAACCTGTACCGCAGGCATATACGCCAAGGCACAGCGCGAATACAACTTTGTTCTGGGAGAAAAACGGCCATCAGTTACGTTTAACGCATAGGTTCAACTCAGATCAATTCGTTGGCGAAGTAACCAACGGCAACGCTTGGCAAGATTCCACCACTAGGCTTGATTTTAGCGCCACCTACAAATGGGACGAGAACATTACGTTTACGCTCCACGCGCTGAATCTTACTGATGACATTACTCGCACGTATTTCACATCTCGAGACATTACCCTCAGAGATGCTGAGGGCAACGTGACTATATTGAGCGAAGGCAACGCCTTGACGGATGACGTTTATGAAGGGCGAACAATCGCGGAATATAAAACAGGTCGTCAATTCCGTGTTAGCGCCAGAGTGAATTTCTAAGGTTCATAAATCGTATTGTCGCGCTTGTTATAACCAAAGGTTAAACCAGCGCCAAAAATTGGAGAATTAGTAAGATGTACACAAACTTACTTAAAAAATGTAGTTTAGGCTTAGCTGTATCTTTAGCATTGACCGCGTGTGGAGAAGGCGATGGCACGCAGAAATTATTCGGTGACGACGTACCTGCGCCGCAGGTCGCTCAGTCCAATCCTACCTTAACCTTTGACGAAGGTGAGGTCGTCACCGTGGATTTAACTGAAGGGGTTACAAACCCTGCAGACACCCCTATTTTTATTCGAAAACTCACCTACCTTGAAAAGGTCATAGACGAGTTTGGCAATGAAATACCTGGGCCTGACGGTCTCGTTCAAAACCTATTCGTGGGACCACCGCTACCTAACAGAGCGGTAACCGCCATTGAAAACGAGCTCACCTTTGATGGTACTGCGTTCGAAGATGTGCTTGTTCACCCTTATACCGTTGAACAAAGAGACGCGTTAATCGAGCAAATCAATACGCAAAACAGTGAAATTGAAGCGAGCAACAATGCCGACGATGACATAAGCAATGATGAACCACTGATTACCGTGCCTCCAGAGCTCTATTCACAAGGTATATATCGCTTTACCTATTCAGTTGATAACGGCGCTGATACCCAACCTGAAGTGGAATTGACAATAACCGTTAACGGGGTAGAAGTTAAACCGGAAGCAATCAATTTAATCAGTGATGCCAATGTAGAAGTCGCAAAAGGCTATACCGCACAAATCAACGCGAATTTAACGCCAGCTAACACGACCTACATCAACCCCGTATTCACCAGCTTAGATCCGCAAGTTGCCTCAGTCAGCGCGCAAGGTCTTATTACGGGTGTTGAACTGGGTACCTTTACCATTTTAGTTGCTAGCCAAGATGGCGCTTTAACTACAGAGGTAACAGGTGAAGTGGTACCGCTAACTGACCCGACCGGTATTGCGATTATCGATGACGATACAGCTGAAGAGCCAAATACCTTGGCCACCGTAGAAGTACAACTAGATACACCGTTGGATCTGGATTACCTGCTACTACCCGATACGGATGAAGTGGAATTTACCAGCAATGTGCTTTGGACATCTTCAGACACAGAGAAACTTACAGTGGATGAAGATGGGCTGGTGACGCCCCTGATGTATAACAATGCAGTGGATATGCAAGAAGACAATAAAGTGATTGTTACCGCCACGATTGAAGACACTAACTTAACCTATAACACCGAAGTGACTATTGTCCCAGGCACAAACCTAATGGCGGCAGGTAAGCGTGAGTTCTCATCTGATGATGCATTAGGAGAAGACTTCTTATTTGCCAGAACTGATGCCGGACAGGTCAACCTTGGGATAATAGAACTACGTGATGATGCTAACTCTATTGATGGCCAAAGCTTGTACGTCAACTCAATGGGAGGCAACGGTGTAAAAGCGCAGTTTTCACCTAAAGCGTTTGCCCATGCTGGTGTCGATACTTCTGTCGCCCATGAAGTGAGCTTCGATGTGCGCGTCATTCAAGGCAGCGCTATTCAAGTGTACTTCCAGTCTCCTGGGGTAATTAACTGGCAAACTACCGTGTTAAATGTCACACCTGAGCAAGTGGCAAATGGTGAGGTCGTGCGCTTTACTCACAGGTTTAACAGCCCAGGGGAAAGTCGCAATGATGGTAGCTTCTACTTCAACTTCCATGTTGAGCCCAGCGTAGAAGCGTACATAGACAACCTGTCTTATGAAAATGTGGAATAACCTTTAATACCTACCTATTAAGCCCCGTTAATCGGGGCTTTGTCAGTAACACGCTTCATGTTTTTCACGTAAAAAGAAGTCGGTTACCTATATGAAAAAAACAGCTATAACAATATTAGGCGGCGGCACAGCAGGCTGGATGACGGCAGCTATTCTCGCCAAAGGATTACCTAAAGATAAATTTCATATTTGCTTAGTAGAAAGCCCTGACATTTCAAGTGTCGGCGTTGGCGAAGCCACTATTCCGCCCATGACATCATTACTGGCGTATTTAGAATTAGACGAAAGCAGCTTTTTAAAACGCCTTAATGGAACGTTCAAATATGGTATTCAGTTTGAAAATTGGTCTGAACTGGGCAATCAATATATGCATGCTTTTGGGGACATTGGCACGCCCCTTGGCACACTTTCGTTCACTCAAGCATGGCTCAAATCTGCGGCAGCATTAAACTTCACTGAGTTAGGCAGTTACATTCCAAGTGCAGTCGCTGCTAAAACTGGAAAGTTTCATCCTCCGGTGGATATCCCTCAAGGGGCTAACCCAACTCACTTCTACCCTCTTTCATTATTATTTTACGCCTATCAATTTGACGCTACTGAGCTTGCCAGCTTATTGAAAGACTACGCGACTGACCACTCGGTCAAGCACATAGTAGGTATGGTTAATCGGGTTAACAACAAACGAAATGGTGATATCTCAAGCTTAAGCTTACGTGATGGGCGCAATATTGCAGGGGATTACTTCGTAGATTGTTCAGGTATGCGCGGACGACTCAATAAGTCACATTTTGGATGCGAATTCGATGACTGGAGCAACGAACTTCCGTGTAATTCTGCTATCGCGGTACAAACCAAGCGAGACACGCCTGCTGCCCCCTACACTAAGTCAATAGCTATGAGTGCGGGCTGGCGCTGGGAAATTCCCCTGCGTGATCGAACAGGAAATGGGTACGTATTCTCAAGCCGATTTCTAACTGACGAGCAAGCGCTACAAGAACTGAATGAGGCACTTGCAGGTGAACAATTCATCACCGAGCCAAAGATCATTCATTTTAAAACAGGTTGTTTGACCACGCCTTGGCATCGCAACAGTATTGCCATCGGGCTTGCTAGCGGATTTACCGAGCCTCTGGAGTCAACCAGTATTCATCTTATTCACAAATACGCTCTCGAGCTAAAAGATGCGCTTTTATGTGGTCAAGACTTGGCTCACGAGGCCAAGCGTTTTAACCACATGTTTTATCAGGAGGCTTTAAGCATAAAAGACTTTTTGCTCGCGCACTACCATGTTTCTAAGCGCACCGATTCCCCGTTTTGGCAGCACTGCAAGAATATGCCTATTACGCAAACGTTGCAGAATTACTTGGCCGAGTTTGCTCGCAATGGCTACATCAACTTACCTGAAAGTAGTTTGTTTCCTTTTCAAAGTTGGTTTCAAGTGTTGGTGGGGCAAGGTTACTTGGCGGACTATTGCGCCTTTTCAGACAAACAGTTCGATGCGCAGCAAGCAAAGCCGTTCTTCAATAACGTGAAGCTCGCCATACAGTCAGAAGTCGCGCGCTTAGCACCGCATCAGTCTTACCTTCAATAATAACTCACGACAATAACAAGGAGGCTTTTATGAAATACTCACATAAATTTTACAGGCGTCGCACTTTAGCGCTTTTAATCACTGGTCTATTCACGGCGCAAGTATTCGGATTCGGTACCGATCCGGTATCCAGTTATCTCACTCAGGGCAAAGCGGTCGGTAATTGGAGTGCGTCGATAGGCAATGGCTTAAATTACTATATTCCCTTGGAAGACCAGCAAGCCGCCACAGTAAGGGGAAATCTAACGGTGCGCCCTGATAAACAAAACGCGAAAGGAGACGCCCTACATCTTAAATGGAAAGGCAGAAAAGTAAAAAATGAATGGGGTGGCAACGCGCTCTACGACAGCACCTTCAGTTTAGGAAGAAGCAATGCGGATATATCATCAGTGAAAGAGTTGGCAGCGTTAGTCCTTAACATAAAGGTGTTAAGAGCCCCCAATGCGCTGACTAAACTAACTCTACAATGCAAAAACTCAAATAAGTGCAAAAGCGAGTTTCCCATCAATACTGCGCTGGGAAAATTACAAAAAGACCAATGGCTAAATGTGCCCATACCCTTGAGCTGTTTCGATAAATCTGGGCAGTTCGATTTTAGTAACCTAACCGGCATATCTATCGCCACCCAAGGAAAGATGGAGATTGTGTTGGCTAATGTCGGCCTAGCGCCTTTGCCTGATAAAAATGTCAAATGCTGAAATACATCAAGAATTAACTCACTTTGTATTGGTTAACGCCTTTTGGGTAATTTCAGACGTTTAAAAAATTCAAAAACACAATAAATTAAATGTGAAAACCAAACTTTAAATGCAAAACAGCACCGAGTGATGTATAATTTTTTAACCATAATTATGTGGTTGAAACATTTTTAAATTTCATGGAGATCCAAAAAATGAAAACCTTAAAATATCTACTACCGTACTCTATTGTATTAAGCGCTACTTTTACGTCTTTTACAGTATCAGCGACTACAACAGATACTTTTATAGAACCTAGAGGTGTGTATTCATTATTTGTCGATGCAGCATCAATTCATCAATGGTGCGTAGACAAAGGCTATACATGGGGGGCGGCTCAATCTTACTATATGACTGATAGTAGTCAGACATTCGCCTACTACAATGGAACAACATGGGGTGCTTCTAGTTCTGGTCCTAACATTCCGCCATATTACGGTCACGTTCCAATAGTTGATGTAGCAGAATGTTTCAAATAGCACTAAAAAAGTGCAGTCTAATGTAATGATTAGACTGCACTAAGCGAAACCTCACAGTGAAATTATCCTCTAATACTGTGTTTTATATATTAAGATAATACTGCAATAATTAAGTTTGTTGCCAAACTCGCACATATTTAACTCTATACTCTTGGTCAGTGCGGCTATCATCTGGTAAGGCTTTAAACCATTTATTCGATTCATTGTTAACGTTAATCGTCAGTGGCTGATGCCAGTGGGTATTTTCAACTTCTCGAAACATGAAACCATCAATAAAGAAGCGAATAACGTCTTTATTCCACTCTAATCCCCACACGTGATAATCCTTTTGGATCTCATCTGGGTGGTAATACTTTTTCGGGTCAGAGAAGTGCTTCTTCACATTGCCGTGTTCCTTCGGTGAGCGAAATACATGAAGGTTACTGTTGATGTCATGACGTTGCCCTTCTACGCAGGGGCAATTTTCTTGTATATCGATTTCAGTCCACCAGTCTTTGGTGCCCATAGTAAGCCAAAACCCAGACACCCAAGGTGCATCCATCAGCTTGGCCTCTGATTCAAAATATCCGTACAGTATGCGCTCTTTCGTTTTAATAAACCCTGACGAGTGGGTATAGCCTTTAGGCAGCTTAGTATCGCCATGTTGGTTAATCGACATCACCAGCTCACCCTCTTCTAAGCGAGCATTGTCTTTATGAAAGAAGGTCGGCTCCCTGCCCTTCCAACTGGGATTGCTGGGGTGCCAACGCTTGGTATCCAGTGTTTGCCCATCAAATTCGTCGGTAAATTGTGCGTTTAGGGTCCACTTTCCACTGTTGCTTTGATCCGACAACGGAAATTGTTGATTTTCCCTTTGCACTAAATCACTTCGTTTAATGACGTCGGTATAGCCGGGGGGCGGCACGGTCAACTCTTGGGCGTAGCTGAGCGTGCACAACGCCAAAGACAACCCACTGACAATAGTTTTCATCGTTGTTCTCATATTCAAAACGCCTTATTTGTTACTTTTCAAGGTAATTAGCGCGGGCTTTGCGCCTTGGGTATCCACCCGAAGAGTGATCTCTCCTGCTACATTCGTACTTTGAATAATGGCCAGCGCCCGCCCTTGATGAGGTAAAATATTGTCAGCTCGTTCATCTTGCACGCTGTTCTGCCAACCATTGTCCACCGCCATCAAAGTGCCCGGCCCCGCCAGACGAAAGCTCACACTATCGTCGTGATTCAGTACGGTATTGCCATTTTTGTCCACCAGCCTGACATGCACATGGGCAACGTCATAACGATCTGCTTGCAGTTGTTTTTTAGACGATGTGAGTTCAATTGACGCGACAGATTGATGGGTATTTAGCGCATATTCAGCCACGGGTTGCCCATCATTGTAACCGACCACCTTTAGCTCACCTTCTTCGAAGGGTAACTGCCAAAACAAAATACGATTGTTGTCGTCACTGATTGACTGCTTACCCAGTGATTTGCCATTAAGAAATAATTCACTTTGCTCGGTGTTAGCATACACGTGCACGATAACGTCTTGTTGCGGTTGATAGTTCCAACTGTCGTCAACGTCGTACCATTCCCATGCTCTTAGCCATTGCATTTTTTCAATTGGGTGAGCACGTTCGTTAAACACCCAGCCATCATTTTCATCATACTGATATTCAGATTTAGCCGCGTCTATCGTCGCTAAGTAAACCTTTGGTTCATCAACCCAAAACCCTTCAAATTGATGACCTCGGGGGGTTTTGTTGCCCGCATAATCAAACAGTGAAATTTCCAGTCCTTTGCGTGGCCAAGGTCCTGCTTCTCCTTTGTAAGCAAAACCTGTCCAGATAAAGATCCCTGGGACAAATTCGCGCTCTTTTGCCGCTTTCCACTCTGGCCAAGTTCCCCAATTCTCGGAACCATAAATAGGTTTATCTGGGTACATTTCGTGGGCAGCATCGTATTCTTGTGAACGATAGTTAAACCCTGCTACATCCAGTGCATCGGTATAACCAGTCACAAAATTAACTGACGGGGTGACCATACCGGCTGTAACGGGTCTTGATAAGTCTAGTTTTTTAACAATGTTGGATAAGTATCTAGCCGTTCGCGCGAGGTGATCAACTTGCCCGCCTTTGTTCTTAACAAACTCTTGTCGCACTCTAGCGGGATCGTAAACAGGCGGTCGCTTGCCGTGGTAATCTTTTTTCTCACCATCCCATTGCTGAGACGCATTATAAAATGGGTAGGTCCATTCTATTTCGTTGCCAATACTCCACATAATAATCGAAGGATGATTAAAGTCGCGACGGATCAGATCAGTTAGATCTCGTTCTGCCCAGCGAGGGAAGTGTTCAGTGTAAGATTTAACCGAATCTCCCTGGCCAGCATTATCACTTAAAAATACGGCACTCTTGTCTTTAGGACGTAGCCAATCATCGAACATTTCAGCGATCACCAAAAAACCCATTTCATCAGCCAAGTCGAGTAAGTCTGTCGAATGTGGATTATGCGCCAGTCGCAGGGCATTCACGCCAACCGATTGAAGTTTTTCTAAACGGTAACGCCAGATCTCCTTGGGTACAGCAGCCCCTACAGCCCCAGCATCATGATGCAAATTCACACCTTTGAATTCTGTACTTTTGCCATTGAGTAGAAAGCCTCGGTTGGCATCAAACGCGATACTGCGAACGCCAAATCGCGTTCGTGTTGAATCAACAACCGCGTTTTTACGCCGCAGTGAGACTTCAGCGGTATATAAAGCCGGCTGCTCAAGAGACCATAATTGGGGCTGCTGTAGCGACAATTCACTGTCAATGTGTGTGGCATAATATGTACTGACGTTAATTGATGAGGTTTCAACCTCATTGCCGTTAGGGTCAAGAATACGAATATCGAGATATAATTCTTTTTCTTTCTGACTTACCAGGTCAGTGAGCACCAACTTAGTATTGATAGTGAGGGTCGCTTTGTTCTTGCTCACCTTGGGCGTTAGTACTTGTACCCCCCAATGACCAATATGATTCTTATTGGTTTTGATTAATCGAACGTCACGGTATATCCCTGAACCTGTATACCATCTGGCGTCGTTATAGGCTGTGCGATTCACTTTCACGGTTACCACATTCTCACCTACCACGGCGTGCGACGTTAGGTCCACCGCGAAGCTGCTATAACCGTTGGGGCGCCCCCCAGCAAAATGGCCATTTATCCAAACTTCAGCATTGTTGTAAATGCCATCAAATTCAAACCACATTGCTTTTTGCACGTCGCTTTGGGACAGGTTAAAAGACTTTTGATACCAGCCTATTCCCCCTGTTTTAAAGCCTGTACTGGATGCGGTATTTTCTTTGCTGTAAGGCAAGTCTACTGACCAATCGTGGGGTAGACGAATGTTTTCCCACTCTATGCCTTGAGCATTATCTGGGAGGAATGCCCCCTCAGCTTGGCCTAGATGAAACTGCCAGTTAAAATTGAAGTCTAGCGTTTTGCGTGCCTCAGTGTCGGCAAAAACAGAGCTGCAAAGGCAGCCGTAAAGCATTACGAATAGTGACCATTTTTTCATTTATTTCCCCTGACAAGTGGCGCAAGACGCTAGCAACCTAAAGAACCATCTAAAAATCACCTAGCAAACACGCAACATATTGTTGTTCCATCCTAATCAAGCTGCGCCAGGGTAAATACGATCGTTGCGACCAGAAATATCAGAATCATGTCTTTTGCTCGCTTAGAGCAACAGTGACAGATGTTAGCTTTGTTTTAGCGCAGCTAGAGCGTCATCATGCAATGGATAGTGCTTAGCACTGGTTTCAACAAAGTGCTTAATTTTTTGCATATCAATACGCATCGCAGTGGGCAGCGCATCAATAGTGTGCTCACTTTCGGGAAATACGCCTTTTCCAGCAAGCAGGCACAGCCACGATTCATGACCAAAAAGTTGCAAACTCACGGCTTCCTCATCAAGCACACGTGGAACGCTTTTCCCTTGGTGCCACGTTGTTAAAATACGCTGTAACCGCCTTGAAGGAGTGTGGCTTCGAGCGGCTTTCCAATAGGGAGTGTCGTGGCGGCTATTCGCTAAATAGTGCAACTCTATATAGTCTCGAACGCAGCTAAATCTATCACTTAATTTGTTGTTGTACGCTGTTTGGTTTGAGTACCCAGCTTGGTCTGTGCTGTTATCGACTGCACTGACGAAATCCACAACCGACTGGGTAGCGAAATGCAATGCTGTGGCCTCAAGCGGCTCAATGAAGCCTTGAGATAAGCCCACTGCCAACACATTTTTTTCCCAGCCTTTGGCAAAATGCCCCACGCGCATTTTTAAATGATTAAACTGAGCGCTTTCAGGTAACGCTAAATGTCGCCTAAATTCCTCTTCGGCATCTTGTGGAGATTGAAAACGGCTACTGAATACATAGCCATTCCCAAAACGATTTGTAAGAGGTATGCGCCACGCCCAGCCACAAGAGAGCGCAGTTGAGAGCGTCATCGACGGCGTTGTGTCTTCACGTTCGGTAACTATGGTCACCGCAGAGTCATTCAACAAACTATCAGCAAAGCTGTTGTAGGGTACTTTCAAGCTCTTGCCCAATAGTAATGAGCGAAAACCAGAACAATCGACAAAAAAGTCAGCTTCGATTGTTGCCCCTGATTCAGTTACAACAGAAGCAATGCTGCCATCGTCTTTCTGCTTTACCTCATTTATCGTCGCCACCTGATGCGTTACATTCCACTGCAGGGCTTTTTTCTTTAAAAACTGAGCCAATAAAGTTGCATCAAAGTGATATGCATAAGCCATATCAAACGGGTAGTGCTCGGGCTCAATGGGCGCTTTGCGCTGCTGCGCTAACTCACTGGCCAATAGGTATTGGTCAGGATGAGCATGAACGTCAAACCCGCGGTGTTTCAACTGAATATTCTGGAAAAACTCGTGCTGAAAATACTCATCTAACTGTGAGTAAAAAGGATGAAAGTAGCTCTTATAATTCGGATCAGACGACCAGTTTACGAAGCGAATACCCGTTTTGTAGGTTGCATTGCAGGCTGGCATCCATTCTTTTGCCTCTATACCCAACTGCTCAAAAAAACCTTTAATAGAGGGCGTTGTGCCCTCACCCACGCCTATGGTGCCAATCGCGTCAGACTCAATAATTTTGATCTCTAGATCGTAATCCTGCCACATTTTGGCCAAATAGCAGGCACTCATCCACCCGGCGGTGCCACCGCCAATGATAATTATTTTTTTAAACGGCAGTGACGTTTGCATGGTGTTTACCTTCGGCTATTAGGTTGTCATGTGTTTGAAAATTTAAACAACAACCTGCTAATTTTCTGCACATGTCTTGAATATTATCTTGTATAGCCCGCGATTTGGGATGGGGCTTTAACTCACCTGTAGGATAGTGGCCTAACCCAGAAAACAAGGCATACCAAGCTGTTAGGCCATTGATGTCTAAAATCGGTTCAACACTGAGATCTTCGCCACTCAGCCATTGGCTAAATAAAGAGCGGCCAATGGGGGTAAGCGCGTTCGCATCTTGGGGAGTTTGCCAATAAGGCGAGTTGCGGCGGCTGTTTAAAAGCTGCAATGTACTGTGATAAGAATGGGCATATACAAAACGGCTTTTTATTCTGTGATTGTAATTTTTGATCACATCTTTTGCATCATCAGGGCTTTGAATACTAGACACAAATTGCTCAAGCATGGCAAAAGTATGGGAAAGCTCGTGGTCTTCTGTGCCCTGTGTTAAGCCGCAGGCGGGGCCTATCGCTAAACAGTTATGAATCCAAGGTTGAGATACGAGATAAGCTTGGCTCGCACTCAAATGGCGCTGTAACACCTTCTTGTATCCCTGCTGAGAAATGTGCCTTTCAAGGCGCTGAACAGCTTGCGGATCCTGAATAAATTTACTGCTGTAATGATACTGAAAATGCACTGCATCTTGTAAAGTGTATTGCAGCACAAAGCCGCAATCGAGTGCGGTTGTTACTACCTCACTGGCGCAGCACTCAGCCGCCAACGTATAGGTTAACACCCGATCATTTATTCTTACTTCTGGCAGGGTTTCCTGACGAAAATCGGGCATATTGCCTATGAGTAATTGCGCGCTTTGTGTGCAATCAAAAAAGTAATCTCCGCTCAAAATCTGATCTTCACATTCAATGTGCTTTAGCGTTCCATGCTGATCGAGCTGAAGTGTCTCTAGCGTACTTGGTCGCGTAGTTATGCTGTGTTCAGCTGCTATTTTTTGTAGCAAAGTGAACAAACAGTTGGCATCAACTTGGTACTGGTAATCTGTTTCAAAAGGAAAGTCTTGGGCTTTAGGGGACAAGTTTCTTTTGGCTAATGCTGCAGCAAAAAAGAAGTCATCTAATGACAAATCGAGTTGGTAGGCTTGGCGTTTTAATTTGCTCAGTTCAAGCATTAATGGTTGGTGTAGAATATCAACCTCAGACGCATTCGCTACGCTAAACTCTTGTTCACTAAAGCCAACATAACGATTACTCAACTTAAACGTTGCTTGTGTTTGCCTCATCCAGTTTGCTTCTGAATAACCGAAATGTTCCAGCAGTGTATTCAGTGCTTTTCCCGCGATGTACGCTTTAGGGGGAGAATCTTCTTCTTTTAGCCCAACCAGCGTAATCCCAGTAACCGCTGGCTTGTATGTTTTACGCAGCAGCAATGCTGTGAGCAAACCATGAACGTTTAGCCCTACAATGGTAATGTTCTGGGGGATTGGTAGCACGGGCTTTTACATCCTTAATCTAGTCTCTTATGTTCCCATTGCCAGGCTTCGAATCAATTCAAAATTAAAAGCCTTCATGAATCACATATAAATTAATGATTTTATATTAAACATAGCATACTGTGATAGCAGTTGTTCTAGTTGGTTCTACTATCACTGATACAGACTCACCGACCTAAGCTGAAACAAATGTTTGTATGGTACTCTTTCATACCAACAAACTGCGTACGGGCATTCGTATATGCATTTAACTTATCGAGCATACTTATAGTGAGCGCGATACCCGTACAAACATATCATTGCAAAGCAAATGAGCGGTAACACGAAGGACGTTTGTACCGACGGGATCCCACTGATTAGCGCCGGCCCGTCAATCATGGAACCTTGCATAGGCGGCATAAGCGCACCACCAACAATAGCCATAACCAAACCAGCGGACGCTAGGCTAGCATCTTCGCCCATTCCTTTGAGCGCAATGCCGTATATGGTTGGGAACATTAACGACATACACGCTGAGGTAGCGATTAAGCAGTACAACCCTGTGTACCCTCCGACGAAGATAGTACCTAGTGACAAAACAAAGCCGCCCATAGCCAATAGCATTAACAACTGCCCTGGTCTAAAGAAACCTAAAAGGAATGTACATATGAAGCGACTGGCTAAAAATATCCCCATGGCGACCATGTTATAACTTTGCGCTTCGGACGCACTGAGCCCCACTGACGTCATTCCGTAATGGATCACAAATGTCCAGCACATGATTTGTGCTCCAACATAGAATGCTTGCGCGACAACGCCCTCTAAATAACATTTATTAGCAAATAAACGTTGAAAGGTACTTTTTAACTCAGAAGTAGTTAACGGTGCCGCATGTGACATGGTTTTCGGCAGTTTGCTGAATAGAAATACAAAAAACATAATTGCCACCACGATAGCAATCGCCACATATGGCCCACGCACTGTGATTAAGTCTGCTGCTTGCATCGCTTGGTGTTCAACAGGATTATTTTGCGCAAAATTATACAGAGCATCAGTTAGCTTACCGTCCACCTCTGAAGGTAGCATTTGGGCAAATTCAGGGTGCGCTGCTTTTTCTTGCTCTCTAAATGCTTCAACGCGCAATTCGCTAAGAATATAGCTACTTGCAACGAACATACCTGTTAATGAGCCTATAGGATTGAACGCTTGAGCTAAATTCAAACGCTGGGTAGATGTGTCTGGATGGCCCATGGACAACACATAAGGATTGGCCGTCGTTTCTAGTAACGCCAGACCGCAGGTCAAAATCCATAGTGCTGCCAAAAAGAAAGAGAATTCCATATATATCGATGCAGGAATGAAAAGGCTCGCACCGATGGCGTACAACCCCAAGCCAAGTAGAATTCCTGATTTATAAGAAAATCGGCGAATGAAAATAGCCGCAGGTATAGCCATAACGCCATACCCTAGATAAAAAGCAAATTGCACTAAGCTACTTTGCGCATTTGAAATCATAAAGATGTCTTTAAACGCTTTCACTAACGGGTTAGTTACGTCATTTGCAAAGCCCCACAAGGGAAACAATGAGGCAACCAATAAGAAGGGGATAATATATTTCGCTTCCAAAATACTGGGTTTGGTTTCTTCCTTTTTATGTTCTGGCGCGACCTCTACGGCTTGCTCTACCCCGATTGCCATTTTACCCCCTTGCTTTTACAAATATTATTTTAGAACCATTGCTTTCATAACTTTTAATTTTATGAGCAGTATTCTTTTTTTATATGCAAATTAAATGACGTATCATCTAACTTAACTAAAATTTTACATTTCATCTACTTTAAACTTAAAACCTTACTATGTCGACAAATCTGTGCAGTAAAATCATGAATAATTATAATTATTCAACAAACAGTGTATTTTTTACATATAAATAGTATATTTCATATAAACATATTCGAGGTGAGATATGCAGGAAACAATCAGCAAAGAACTATTGGAAAAAACTGCTCGTCAGCAGCGTTCTGTCCTTCAAGTACATAAGCAAGATAATGTGTTGATAGCATTAAAAGACTTAGCCAAAGGCGAACAAGTCAATTACAGCGAAACCACCCTAACCGTTCAAGAAAATATCAAAGCCGGTCATAAAATCGCGATGCGTGACTTTGAAAAGGGTGAGACAGTCGTGAAATATGGTTATGGCATTGGCAGTACCACCCAAGCCGTTAATGAAGGCGCACATATTCATAGTCACAATCTTGCTACTGATTTAGATGGCTCAGAAACTTACCATTATGCTCCCTCGCAGATGACGGTCGAGACTCCCTCCAGAATGCCTACTTTTAAAGGGTACAAACGCCAATCAGGCCACGTGGGGGTCAGAAACGAAGTGTGGATAATCAACACGGTTGGTTGTGTGAACCAAGCAGCAACGCGTATTGCACAGTTGGCAAAAAGGCAATTTGCAGCCCGAGCTGATGACTTTATCGCTAATACTCATCCCTTTGGGTGCTCACAATTAGGTGACGATTTAAACAATACCCGAAATATATTAGCCAGTTTGATGCAAAACCCCAATGCAGGTGGGATACTTGTCATTGGTTTAGGTTGTGAGAACAACCAGCTTGATGCACTTATCCGCAGTTCTCCCACTATTGACCCCAGTCGCTTACGCTTTTTTAACTCCCAAGAAGTCGAAGATGAGGTTGAAGTCGGTCTAGCGCTTGTTGAGGAGTTACTCGATGAAATGGCTACTGATCAACGAGAAGATCTGCCCGTTTCCTCTCTAACCCTGGGCATGAAGTGCGGTGGTTCAGATGGCTTTAGCGGGTTAACAGCCAATGCCATAGTCGGTAGAGTATCTGACAAATTAACCGGCTTTGGTGGGCGAGTGATACTCACAGAAACACCGGAAATGTTTGGCGCTGAGCAAGTACTGTTAAACAGAGCTAACAGTGAAGCGACCTTCAACAACATCGTAAAATTGGTCAATGATTTTAAGCAGTATTTTATTGCGCAAAATCAGCCTATCTATGAAAACCCTTCACCAGGCAACAAGGCCGGTGGCTTAACAACATTAGAAGAAAAGTCGCTAGGGGCGATTCAAAAAGGTGGAAAGGCAATCATTAATGAAGTCATAGATTATGGCCAGCGTGCATCCACAGGCCAAGGTATGACACTATTGCAAAGCCCAGGTAATGATGCGGTTTCCTCAACTGCGTTAGCCGCTGCAGGTGCAAATATTGTGCTGTTCACCACAGGACGCGGCACCCCTTTAGGATTTCCCGTACCGACTGTGAAAATCGCATCTAACTCGGATTTAGCCGTACGTAAGAAGCATTGGATTGATTTTAACGCGGGTAAAATATTGGATGAAGACATTGATATTGACCAATGCGCAGACGAGCTTTTTGAGTGTATTTTGGCGATTGCATCGGGTCAGAAAACCAGAAATGAAGAGAATGAGAACCGTGAAATGGCCATATGGAAAAATGGCGTTACGTTATAAAAATTGAAGCATGAAAATCGAAGCGCCGGAGTCAATCCTATCCGGCGTTTCACGCACGACTAAAAAGATTACCTGTCTTGGTTTTTTTCATAGCCAGAGGGCCACGTACAAGGAACATCTGCGAAAATCTGCTGAATTTCACTCACCAACGCCGCGTCGGCTTGCCTTGAGGCCCACTCAACATTTTTGGCAATATTCGCCGGGTTTGCAGTTCCCACCAAGGTAGAAGCAATGGATGGATGGTCAATTGCAAACTGCAGCGCTAAGGCTGTGATATCTACCCCCTTGGGCTGGCAAAGACTGACCGCTTTCAAGCTTGCTTGCTTGAGCTGCTCATTTCCAGGATGCCAATCAGGTGCCCCACGCTCAGTTAATAACCCCATACCTGTAGGTGAGGCATTAATAATGCCTACCGATGCCTCATCGAGTTTTGGGATAATGGATGTCAATGAGCTGTCGTACAAGGCATAGCGACAGTAGGTTAAGATGCAGTCAATCTCGTATTGGCTGATAACCTCACTAAACACTTTCAGAGGATAACCCGTTACCCCTGCATAGCGTATCCTACCTGCTTTTTTGAGTGCTAATAAACAAGGAATACTCTCTTCTAACACTTGGCGCATGTCAGCAAACTCAATATCGTGTAGAAACAGTATATCTACCTCATTGACGCCCAAGCGAGCGCAACTTTCATCAAGGCTTGCTTCAATTCGCTGCGCAGAAAAATCAAAGTCAGCGAAATCAGGCCCGTAACGGCCGGCTTTAGTCGATAGAATATACTTATCTCGAGAAATACCTTTTAATGCTTTGCCCAGCACAGTTTCGGCCACTGTATCGCCGTAATAAGGCGACACATCAAGGTAGTTAATTCCTAAATCTAGTGCGCTGTGAACCGTCTTTATTCCTTCTTGTTCACTGATGTTTCTAAAAACACTGCCTAACGGAGAAGCGCCATAGCTGACTTGGGATAGTTTAAGATCTGTCTTTCCTAATTGCCTATAATTCATAATAACCTCACTACAATCGGTAGAATCGTTCGGCGTTTAAGCCAAATATGTGCTGCGAAAACTCTGGGTACATACGTGCTACGTAACGTTCAACGATCTGTATTACTTCAGGGTAGGTTGCGGCGAGCTGGCAAACAGGCCAGTCAGAGCCGAACATGACGCGTTCGGGACCAAATGCAGAGAACACGACGTCCATAAATGGAATAAAATCTTCTTCTTGCCATTTTTGATGATCAGCCTCAGTCACCATACCGGAGATTTTGCAATACACGTTTTGCTTCTCAGCAATGCTCTGCATGTGCTCTTTCCATTTAGCAAAACCGTCGCCGTTAGCAATATCAGGCTTTGCAATGTGATCAATAACAATTCTGTGTTGAGGCAATTTATCTAGCAACTGACGCGCTTGTGGTAATTGAGAGGCGACAATCAGCAAGTCATAGGCGTAGTCAAATTGGTGCAACAACGTTAAGCCTTTGATAAAACTGGCTTGCAACATAAAGTTCGGGTCTGACTCATCTTGGATCACATGCCGAAAGCCTTTTAATGCCGATGCACTTTGCCAACGCTGTAACTGTTCTTCTAACGTTGGGCTCATCAAATCAACCCAACCGACTACCCCTTTGATCAAAGGGTGCTCGTGCGCTAGAGAAAGCAGCCATTGGGTTTCAACCGTCGATTGTCGTGCTTGCACAACTACAGTGCCATCTATCCCTTGTCCGTTAAGCTCAGATTGTAATGCTGGGGGTAAATAGTCGCGCTTTAAAACACGCTCATTTTCGCCAATCCAGTCGAATTCTTCTGGGCTATAAACCCAAAAATGTTGGTGTGCATCAATCCTCATCACTCATCCATTTCTACCACGGCTTTAATCACACCGTTTTCTGGTTTTGTCCATTGATTAAAATCTTCAAATAACTCGCTAAATTTACCCGTATGGGTAATGAGTGAACTACTCACCACGGAGCCATTTTTCAGGCAGCTCACAACAAATTCGAAATCCTGAGCAGTCGCGTTACGGCTGCCTAAAAGTGTGGTTTCTCGCTTATGAAACTCAGGGTCGTCAAAGCAAATACTTTTCTTAATTACGCTGATAAATACGATTTTGCCGCCATGGGCCAAATTAGTAAAGGTTGACTGCATTGCATTCACATTGCCAGTGCAATCCATTATTACACTTGGGTATTGCCCGTCAGTCAGTGCTGCTAATTGCGCATTCACATCACCTGATGCATCCACCACACCGTCTAAGCTATATGCTTCTTTACAGAACTTAAGCTTGTCTTCTCGGATATCAGACACGAACACTTTGGCGCCTGCGACTTTAGCGAACTGGGCGGTACCTAGCCCTATCGGGCCCGCTCCTTGAACCAGTACAGTGTCATGTTCACTTAATTGTGCCCGTCTAACGGCATGGGCGCCAATGGCCAGACACTCAATTATCGCCATATCATTAAATGTGAGCCCATCAGCTATCACAACAGCAGAAGCCGGTACACAGATATACTCGCTCATGCCGCCATCTCGGTGCACACCAAGCACTTCAATATTGGTACAGCAGTTCGGCTTGCCGTTATTGCACGCGATACAGTCACCGCAATTCAAATAAGGAATAATATAAACTGATGAGCCTACAGGTAAGTCAACACCCTCACCAAGGCTAGCGATTGTGCCTGACAATTCATGGCCTAAAACCCGAGGATATTCAAAGAAGGGTTGGTTCCCGCCAAAGGCGTGTATATCAGTACCGCAAATACCAATAGATTTAATTTTAACTAGCACTTCGCCTGCGATGGGTGAAGGTCTTTCGACTTCTCGTTTTTCTAAAATACCGGGCTCAATACATACGATAGTTTTCATCAAAGGGGATCCTAAGCGGTCTTTGTTTAATCTAGTCATATGAAAATCATAACACTTGAGACAAAAAACTCTAACTTATTTTTCGTATATGAATGCATTTATTTATATTTAAGCTGCGCGAGGAGCCTCAGGCAAATATCGAATATACCCACTGTAGTTTCTCAAAACCTCAAGTTAGCTGCACCGTTGAGACGAACTCCCTCAATATATTATGCCGCCAAACAGGGCGAAAACAGTCGACACAATATTTACCAAAACTTACATATTTCATTTAGCCACGAATGTAAATTTTGATAACTCAATTCATATACAAAGGTTAATCAACAAAAACGAGATGATTTTTGAAAGTACAGCTGAGGTAGGCATACCTATTCAGCGTCGTGTCACCTGAGTTTGTCAAAGTCAGTCATTTGATGTTTCGGATAAAACTTTGACGATCGCGCTTGATAGGTAAAGGGATAGGGAAATTAGGTAGATAGCATTTGGTGAAAAGCGTTAAACGAATATCGCTTAAATGAGCCTAAGAGAAGACGGTAATAACAGAAAATGCTTGTAAATTTTTCGTCCGCTAACTAAATGACCGACGGTAAAGACTTAAGCAGAAATCAAAAGCGAAGATAACGCTATTTATTTAGTGCCATCGGTGAAAGAAAGGCAATAGCAAAAAACTATCGCCCTACTAGGTCTTAAAGGGTAACCCTTTAAAGCTTACGAACAATTCCGTAAGTCACCGCTTTTGAGATTTCCTCAGCTGCTCCCTTAAGCTCCTTTAAAACATCATCAATACCCATTATTTCAGGAATACGCATGATATAAGGGATGGTCAGTGTGGCAACGGCATGGTCTGAATCAATGATCGGATACGATAAATCAGTTACACCATGAACAAACGCACTAGGTGCTTTCAAGTAGCCTTGCTTAGCGACTTTTTTGCAGTCAGCCATAAACTGCTTAACTTCTTCTTCGCTGTGGTGCTTTTTAAGCAAGTTGATCATTGATTCTTTTTTCTCAGCGGACTGATTCACAAACAAGATCCGCCCCGATGCAGCAAAAGCAATAGGACGTCGATAACCCACTCTTACCGAATAGGACAAGTTGCTTGGTGTTTCCACACGTGAAATAACAACGATTTGCTCTTGTGATTCCACCGCGATATGACAAGACATACTGGTCTTTTCTGCGAGTGAGCGCATGATCGGTTGCGCATACTCCAAAATATCTTTAATTGGCTCATGCTCAGTGCCCAATTGCAGCAATCTACGTGTTACTTGGTAGCCGTCAATATCCTCACTTTTCTCAATATAACCACGCTGTTCCAACACTAAAATCATACGGTAGATTTCTGCATTTGAACGACCAAGCTTTTCAGCAATGGTTGAAGTACTCAAAGGAGTGGCGTCTTTGGATAATAGTTCGAGAATATCTAACCCCTTCTCAAGGGCAGGCGCTGAGTACTTCTTCGATGATGTCGCTTCCATATTTAAAACCTTATTCGTTTATTTTTGTTCTGCTGAGCAGAGCAGTGTTGATCTATATTTTTTAAATACAAAAATTAAAAAAGCATATATCAATTTTAAGGCCTTTTGAGAAGAAGTCGATACCTTAGTTCAAAAAGAATTGAGCGTTACGACAAATATGAAACAAGCAAAATTTAAATATCTGTAAGCAAGCATTGATAATATTTATATTTAACTTTACATTATCATATATGATTAAAAAGAGATGATATAATGAAGCTAAGATCAAAGTTACTCGTCACTTTAGCAACCGTTTTTGCGCTCGGAGCTTGTGTGTCTACTACGCCTTCTAATTCAAACGGGTCTATTTCCAGTCCTTCTAGCACACAAGCCTCTGTTTCAAGCGGCGAAACACGGCAATACAATATTCTTTATATCATGACCGACGATCATGCAGCACACGCCGTAGGGGCTTATCAAGGGCGCTTTGCTGAACTCGACCCCACGCCAAATCTTGACGCTTTGGCAAACAGCGGCATGAGGTTTACCAATGTCTTTGTAACCAATTCAATTTGCACCCCTAGCCGTGCGACAATTTTAACGGGTCAATACAGCCAAACCAATGGTGTGCTTGACCTAAGAGGGGAAATTACGACACCTCAGCAACACTTGCCTCGTTTAATGAAAGAGGCAGGCTACGAGACAGCAATTATTGGAAAGTGGCATTTAAAAGCCGAACCTGGCGCATTTGATTATTATCAAGTACTCGAATCACAGGGCACTTACTTTGACCCTGAATTTAGAACCAGAGGAGCAAAACCTTGGCCTGAAAACGAAACCCAGTATCAAGGTCACTCTTCTGATGTCGTCACAGACTTATCCATCGAATGGCTTAAGAACCGAAGCTCTGATAAACCGTTTTTCTTGATGCATCAATTCAAAGCGCCCCATGATATGTTCCAATATGCGCCGCGTTATGAGGATTTTCTAGCCGCTGAAACTATTCCAGAACCAGATGATTTATATGGAGTTGCTAAAACATTCGGCTCAATCGCCACGAGGGGCAAAAATGATGCGCTAAGAGCAGAGATTGGCACGTCCGTCTCGCGAAGAAATAATCGACGAAATATGGGTATAGACCTAGGGGTTGCCCCAAATCTAAATGAAGAAGAATTTACTCGCCAAGCGTATCAGAAATATCTAAAAGCATATCTTCGCTGCGTTAAAGGAGTAGACGATAACGTCGCTCGTTTAATTCAGACACTCAAAGACGCTGGGCAGTATGAAAACACCATTATCATCTATACCTCGGACCAAGGCATGATGCTCGGTGAGCACGACTTGCAGGACAAACGTTGGATATATGATGAGTCGATCAGAATGCCGTTTATTGTTAAGCACCCAGATGCAGTTGCAGCAGGTGTGAAAAGCGATCTGTTGATCAATAACACTGACTTTGCACCTTTTATTTTAGATCTAGCGAATATCAATGCCCCCGAATACATGCACGGGAAAAGTTTTAAATCAGCCTTATTTGGCCAGCCACCAGAGCAATGGCGCACAGCAAGTTATTATCGCTACTGGACCCACAGAGCCTATCATGATGTTCCTGCTCACTTTGGCGTAAGAAGCAAAGATTACAAACTTGTCTTCTACTATGGCACGAATCATATGGACACCCCCTACCCCTTCTACGATAAAGCGTGGATCGCTAAAACGGGGCATGCAAACAACGCAATCGATACGCCAGTTGCATGGGAGTTTTATGATCTAAAAAATGATCCGAAGGAACAAAACAACGTTTACCAAGACAGTCGTTATGCCAGCGTCATAAGCGCTTTAAAGTCAGAGTTACTTAAGCAACGAGCTAAGTACGGTGAAACAGACAAAAAATACCCCCGCATACAGAAAATCATCGACCAACACTGGAATGATTAACGCCTAACGAATTCAAAAGAAGCGGTTATTTCAGGAGGAAAAAGCAATAAAAAAGCCTCGCGAGTGCGGGGCCTTGGATTCAAATGTATTTTATTTATAACGAGTCATCTTCACCCATTATTTTGTCATAGAGTTTGTCTGGTATACACGGAATTACTACTAGGAATAATCCAACAAGCAAGATCGCTAGCCATACAAAGAAAAACAGCATTGGTGATTCAGCCTTAACTATTTCAGATGCCCTAATACTTATTTGCTCGTTGATATATGAATAATGAGCATATTTAAGAATACCTATACCAAGCAAAATATAAAAATATTGTTTCATTGAAGGCATGGTCTATTTGAGCCTGTAATTAATTTTGTGTAACTGCCTATCACAACATACTCTGTAAAATTCTGCGCAGCCTTGTACAGCTAATGCAAAGAGCATCGCGAGAGCACGTTTGCTTATTTTTTTTATGAAAACAATGCATTAAAAAAGTACTCCATAAACTTGTCTGCAATAATTATCGATTCAACAATTCATCGTTAATTAATAATATCAAAAACGTGTAATGTCTTAGTTGAATCTAAAGCATACAATTCATCATTTCGGATAACAGGTGCATTCAATTCAACTCCCTTTTCTAACCCAAGATTAAAATGTGAGGTAATTTTTTTACTGGCTAAATCAAACGCCCAAATAACACACCCTGCAGTGTAAAAGTCAGATACATACATCACATTTTTATAGATTTGCGCTAACCAAGGAACCGAGGCGACTACTGTATTTTTTTCAACAATGTCTAGTGTGACTTGCCCCGTAGACGTATTTAAACAGTTGAGGTAAAGGGTTTTACCACCTGGCTCGTGCCTTCCAAACAGTGCATATAAATTGCCATCGGTATCATTGAGAATGTAACGGTGAGAGCCTTGAAAGTGAGTTTCCCAGAGTATTTGTCCGCTATCTAGATCGCAACAGGTGGCAATCACCTGTTGCATTTTTGATGTCTCGCGTTTTTTCTGGTACTGAAAAAATATAACTCGATCATCAAAAACGTGATGCGAATTACGAATAAATTCGAACGGCTCTGTCGCTGAAATTTCTTTCTTGATTTCAAATGTATCCATCTCCCTAAAGTGCAGGGTTTTATGCTTAAAATCAGGAAAAGTAACGAGTGTGTTACCTCTGTATATCGGCATTCCCTTTTCTTCAGGAACAGACCAAACCAAAGTATCCTTATGATACAGACTATCAGTTCCTTCATGACCCTCAGCGCTTATTTGAATGTATTTTTCTTCATCGACAATTAAAAAAAATTCGGAATTTTCGTCACAAACAGACTCAAAACCATCTCCGGTTAGCCTGAAAAGATTCGAATTTGATTTGACGTAAACTCTATTATTGTCACCCGCCTCAACCGTAATGTAAGGCTTTGTAGGAGCAGCTATTTTCTTTCCGCTATTGAATACCAATACACTTTCTTTTAAATACGCGACCTCGGACTTAGTCGCCACAACAGTATCGACATTTTCAAAAAATGCTTTTTTTAATAGTTCCATACTTACTCCACCAAAACAAAAACATCTTCAAAATTATCAGAAATCAATTCACGAAGTTGCGCATTTCGCGTAAATCCGAACTTACTCAATACATTGGCTGAAAATGAAAGGTCATTAACCACATTCAACAGGTTGCTCTTGAAATCAGGCGGCGACTTCGCCCCGTCAAATATCCATTGTATTTGTGACAAATCACCTACATTGTCTCTTGATAAATCTTTAATAAATTGTCTCTTGATAAATCTTTAATAAATTGCGTGTTAAAATCATAAGGGGAAACTTTGTCAACTAGTTTAAATTCATAATATTCAGGAGCAAATCAGTCGGTTAATTCAATATGATCTTCCCCTAACTTTGTATGCAAAATTAGCTGAGTTTAGCACTGATGATTTTACTTGTATTAGTTTCAACTAAATCTGACAGTCTCTTAAACTGAGTTCTTGAGAGCTACTGTCTGTGAGTTGCAGTTCTGCTAGTCGTATTTGGTTATCAACATCTGCGAGCAAGGGGATGATTAGGCTTTTGGCTTCACGTAAATCTTTGGTGTTTAGTAATTGCTTAAATACAGCTTTCCCAATGATAGGGACTAGACGTTTTGGAACGCCTTTTCTGAGGTAGTAAATACCGGATTTTGGATGCTTGAAAGGAGAACTCATTATACTCATTTGTACCAACCTTTTGTACCAGTTGGCACGCAAGGTCAATCCGCTAAACCCTAGAAACAACAAGGCCCTGCGTCATCCAAGGCCTTGATGGTATATGGCGGGAGGAATGGGACGAGTATGGGCACTGGTTTTATTCAATAAAATTGCCATTGGCTTAGAATAATCACCTTTGCTTTGTCTGGACCTACTTTAGAGCTTCGAAAAATATGTTTTTTCTAAACTATCCTCAGGCATTATAACCTAACTAATTACTGTTATTTAAATTTATGGATGCAACTTACAGCTTTGATTTAAAATATTTGTTACATATGATAGTTCATATTAATAGTTACCTAACTAATCACAAGATGTAAACTCGATATACAACGTAAATTAAAATAGCGCTATATGCTACTTCTTTAACTTTTCCTAATAAAGACGCTGACATATCTATGAATCCAAATCTCCAGAAATTGTCTTTTCTTTTATCGACTATTTCAAGCTCATTGTATTCAGAAAACAATGGAAGCCAGTAACGTTTTATAAAGCTGCCATCATTTTCAAAGTAGTGTCCATGACCGCCAGTAAAGTATCTGTTAACAAATCTATTATCATTTGTCCCTTTGAAACCAACTTTGCCAGCCATACCTGCAAAAGGCACAAATGCTTCACTCAATGACAATATATAATCCCTATCTCCGCAATCGTTAACAATTTTAGCAGCAGTTTTCTTTTGTATATCCTTGAAACAGTAACCTTTTGGTAACACACTCCCTGAAAGTACAATTGTGCATATATTCCTATATTCTGATTTTTTGATGAGTTTTTCTAGTGCTTTAATTAGAATATAAGTTCCAAAACTATGTGAAAAAAGAATTACTCGCTTGTCTTGATTATTATCCAAAACCCCTTTTAGGTCTTTCGAAAATTTACTGACAACAGGAAGCCTAAAGATCGGAATAAAAAAGGTTACTAAAGAAAAATAATTGTATTTGTAAGTACCAAATTCTACGTTATCAATACTTTCGCTAACTACACTCTTTAAATCTTGCTGCCATTGCCCCCTTGTCCGAATACCATGAATTGTATAACAATAAATATCGGTAATAGATGTCCCTTTTTTTAAGTTTGCCTCTTTCTTATAATTTACGGCATTTGATATTTTCTTTTTCCAGCTTTTATTCGAATTTGTCGCTTCAATTACAGTTAAACATCGTTGTTCAAATTCTTCTTTAAAACCCTTAATATCATCGCTACTTGCTGTAATACCAATAATAGAGTCAGGCTTTTTAAGTTTTTTGTTACTATCTAGAACATTCAAAAATTCAAATGTTGTTTTTGCATAAGGTCTTTCATCTCTCTTAGGTAAAATAACATCTAGAATTAAAATATCGAATTGGATTGCTCTTAAAGCGTTTTTAATTTCTTGGGTGTTATAGTATGTATGAATGTATTCTTCATTCAGGTCACACTCTTCGATAAGTAAATTCTTTATTTCTAAATTTCTTCTCTCGTTGTCGTCTACTACTGCTATTTTCATCTCTATAGTTCCATTAAATGAGACTTAAGTTCGTCTCTCCAGCTACTTATTTTATTGTGGTAAAAAATCACACCTAAACATTTATTTTTGTAATCATTTAATAATTCAGATTTAAGTTCTTCAAAGGTATATGTTTTATGATTGTCACTAAAGCTTTTATAGTGAGTGATAAATATATATTTGGCTTCTATTTTCTTTCTTTTCATTTTCTTTGCTAATTCTTTCCCGCCAAATATTCTTAACCTTCCTCCACTTTCTGTTTCTGATTCATCAAAAGTAGGCAAACTCATATCGAGGCAAATAAGATCGAAGTGGTTGTCTTTAATTTCATTCCAACCACTTGTAAACGAACGACAAATATCGATTTGTACTTCGATATCATTACTTTTTATAGAGTCTACAATTTTGTTAAGCTTATGAGGATTATCTTCCACTACTAATATTTTAAGCATTGTACGAGACCTCTGTGATAAACCTTTCTGATTTTACATCTATCTTTAGGTCAAATCTTTCTGACATGGTTAATAATTTATATTTTGATTTATATAATCCAGTACCGCCTTCTTTAGATAATAAAGAATTAGAATTCATTGAGTTTAACTTTTCTTGAGCTGTTTCTAAGGAACCATTTAACAAAGCATGTTCATGACTTTTTGTAATGCTATTGTAAATAACTACTTTATATCCATTTTTATCGAGAAGAAATAATTCAACTTCTATTTGTTGTCCATTTGACATGTGTTTCTTCGCGTTGGCAAAGATATTAATGATCGCCATAATAAACTTAGGGACAAAAGCTCCTTCTATTTTTATCTCTAACTCATTCAAAAACATTATATTTTTGTCTAGCTTTGTATTCAATTTAAAACATCTTTCTGCAATTTTTATTACATCAGCAATAGGGTAAGAAGCAAAATTGTTATTGTTTCTGAAATGAAACCACTCACTAGCAGTTTTTACATCTTCTTTAATAGAGTTCTTCGTATTGAGAATTGCACTGACTAGATCTGTTAACGAAGCAGATTGCTTAATACTCTCAATGTCACTTAACAAGTCATCAAATAAATCTTCAAGCGCTATCGCAAAATCATGATTTATCTTATCTCTCATTGACTTTAAGCAGTCACTCAACTGCATTTCCAGACTTTCAAAAACTATCGAAGTTAAATCATTTAAACTAGCGCTGAGGCTGAATTCGTGCGCGAGGCTTTGAAATTCCACCTGCGGTTCTTTAAATATAAAAACTCTTTCAGGTTTTGAGTCGTTTGTTGATACTTTCATCCAACTTTCGGCTTGTTCTATCAAATTATTAAAATTTTCAGAAAATTTAACTAGCTTATTATTAACTTCTTTGGTGATTTTTGGATTCACTATTTTGTAGCGTTCTAGCCAATAATTGTTTGGCTTATAGTTTTCGTTTACATCCAATTCTGTTAATAAATAATTATCCTCCGGTCTTGAAGACATCAAGTTACTAAAAATTGTATGTCTAATATCACCACTTAAATTACTGTCCAAACCATATTCATGATTATGTAAGTATTCAGTCATGCTTAGCTGGTAAAAGTCTACTAGAGCGTTATTCATTTTTACGTCTAGCTCTTCTGACGCTTTCGCTTCATATAGTTGCTTAGCTTCAAAAAATTGATTTGCTAGAGTATTTAGCTTACCTCTATTTGACTTAACAATGAAACCTTTATCAACGAAGATTTTAGCCGAAGTTAACTGGGCTGTAGCTTCATGAATTAGAATTTCACTTAATGTTTCTTGATACTCAATTTCAAACCTTTCAGTATCAGTGCGGTCATCTTCTTTTAGACTATTTAGTATTTTAATCCTTTCAAACATTAAGTCGGTCGTACCTGAAAAACAGCCCATATAATCCATTACGCCAACAGTGGCTATTTCAGTAAATATAAAGAGTTCTCGTAAAGACAGGCGCTCAACTTTATTAAAAAACTCCCCCGGCCTGTCGATATCATTACTTAAAATAAACTCCTCAAATACCTCGTGAAGAGAATCAGTACTATCGCTGTCTATAATTAAGCTATAAAAATAGAAAAAAATAAGAGAATTCTCAGTTTCAATTGAATTTTCTTTTATAAACTCAGCTATTTGTTTCATAGGAAAACAAATGTAAGCCTCTTCGCGGTCCATAAGTGTTTCAACTGCATAATCCAACAGTTCCTCATGTTGTTGGTGCAATAGCAACATCGCTGCTTTTACTTCAATTAAATCTTTATCAATAGGATTGTAAGAAAGGTACTTCTCAAAATTTTCACGACTTGGAGTATTTAGGTAATGTCTTTTAGCATATTCTCGAACACTGAAGCTCGTATCGGTCAAACTATTAGTCAATGCACTCGGTAAATACTTGGAGGCTTTAGTATTCCCGTATGCTGTATAACTCCCTAGCAGAGACAGTTTCAATTTTTTGTTCGGAGAAGACGTATAGCTAAGAGCCTTTTCTATAGATATCAAAATATGCTTAGAAATATCAAAGCATAAAGTATTAACAGATAGAGAATTGAGTACAGAGAGTGATTGTTGAATGTCTCGTATCTTATATATATTTAGTAAATTTTCGATACATGTTCGTAATATATAGGGTAAATTTTCACCTACCTCTCTTTCTTCATATAAATAGCTTTTTGCATAAATATTTATATTTTTTATGCTTATACTTTCTATGCTATTTTTACTTTCTAATTCATCCAGTATTTTGTCGTATCGACATTCGTCATACCAACACATTTGTTTATTATGGTTACATGAAGATGTATTCCAGTTACTGTCTATTTTGCTAACTACCTCGATTAGTTTTGGCTTATATAATTCATCAAAATTTGTATCTATAGATGCCCTTTCTGACACATCGGCTTGTATCAGCACTTCTTTGATAAAAACAAAAAGGTCTATATAGTTAAATTGCTGTAATCCCCAAAGAGAATAAAACGGATGAACGTTAAAGGAACAAGGGAATGGTAAATACAGCAAAATATTGATGGCGGCTAAGCCACTAGCATCACCATCAATAAATTCCCTAATATCTCTAATTATCGTATTTTCTAGCAATAAATAAGGGTCTGCTATTTCAAATAATGAGGCAAATGTGTGAAGAATACGAAATATACCTTCTGCTTCTAAGTTTTTATGACTGTCAATTAGATCTTGTAGCTTATCCTGATTTTCACTCTGACTTACTAGTAGTAACTTTGCTTTAGAGAGCCAAACAGAAGAACCAAATTGCTCTTCTATTTCATTAAGCAATATAGATGCATCGTCATCAAAGCCACATACTAATAGCTGTTCAAACTGAAACCTCTTTTTTTCGAATATCTTTATCTCTTCACAAAAAACCTCTAAAGGAGTTATCAATAGTTCAACTAACCGCATATATTCAATGTCATTGAACTGAATATCATTTAATGTTTTGGAAAAATCGAAGTTAAACAAGGGAGTTATTTTTTGAAAACCTTCATTTTTTAGCAATACAGAGTAAACATCTTTAAATTTACTCCCCTTATATTCGAAAACGAAATTGACAAAATTTTGCCTAATAGTTTCATAATATTGGGGTGATAATTTGGGGCACCTTAAAATACCTCTTATCAACTCATACAAAGGCTTTTCTTTAATTTTTGTCCTTTTCGACTTTCTATTTCCTTTTGCCATCTGATTCTCTTAATTTTTTGCAATTAACTTATTTCATAAATACACATTCCACCTTTTTGCCTAATATTTAGCTAAAACCGAAAGTAAGCTTTAATAGTGATGTGTAATATTGAAACCCGTACTATTTTTTTAATAACACTTATGCCACAAAACGACACGATTTAAAAACTATTTTCAATAAAATCAATTAGGTTTTATATGATTTGAGTTGTGTCAACCACCTCTTAATACTACACAACAAAAAAGCTGGGATTAGATCCATGCTTTTACTATGGTTTTAATCCAGTAATCGCTAATCTAACCACAAACGAAATACAGTGAGTAACTCATGGAAACATTGGTGAAAAATTGGCAAATCGTAGAAGCTTTTGACGCTGAAACAGTTATAGGTGATGTCCTTTGGGTGATTGTAGAAGATGATCAAACTCTTCGTTTCTACACTGGCGATTATGTTTTTAGTTCAAAAATAACCAAATTTGACACTGTAAATCATGTTGTCATTACCGCTTCAAAAAAAGCATTTATAGGCTAATTGGAAAAGGTATTAAAAGTAAGGTGGGCTTTTGTGATTTTGAGCTACTTAGAAGCGGGTTTAGACCCCAAGAAATTGAAATGCTAAACCAATCTCCAAACACTTTACATTAGCAGCACCAAGGCTCTGCTACCCACTTTTGAATAATCTCGATTTCTTTGTCGCCAAGCACGCGCATTGCTCGAAATAGGTTGAACTCATATTCAGTATTTCCACCTCCTGTCCATAACTGAACCGCAAAACAGCACATTATTGCTTCACCACTAGAGCAAACAGATAAAAAGTCATCCACTCTATCTTTTTTATACCTCATTTCCCCAAAATCCCATAATTTTACAAGGTAAGGTAAATTGTCTTTAAGCCAAAACTCAAACTTCTATTCGTTGATGGATAAGTATTTTGATGTATTCAAGTTTTTCTCCTACTAAACATTTACCTTTAACGTTTAGCGTAAATAAAGTAAAAATCAAATAGCATCAATCTTCAGCTTCAAGAGATTTCATGGACAAACCTGTAGTTTTACACGCTTTTCTCTTTACATTTAACTTATTGATTGCGTTATAACTTCACTATATAAAACTTGAGTAATTATTTAATTAACACTTAAATATATGTAATTACGTAGTTATTACCAATTTTTTAACAAGTTAAGAACACTTCGTTATTAAGAATAATGCTCACTTATTACACATCTAAGTAAACAACCATAAAAAATAAAGTTAATTATTTTTAATTAAATTATTCAAAGAAGTAGTTAATTAGTGGATTCAATACTATAAAACTAAAATTTTAATAAAGAGAAAAAAAGAAAGACACCCATGATAAAAATGGTTAATTTTATAGGCTGAACTACACTTAATTTGTGTTTCATTCTGTCAGGTAGATGAATTATGCCTCAACCTCGAAAAAGCCAAATTAGGTTAATCGATACGCCTTATTTTATTCACAACATCCATGTCGTTCACTTCTTCGAAGCCAGCTAAAGCTGTTCAAATTTTATTCCCGATAAATTTGTCATTGTGTTTCCCGGTGTGTCCGTCAATCATATTTATGTGGCACTGATAAGCACTCTGGGCAAAGTTACGAGCATCGCCGTGGTTGGGTAGAAGAACGTTTATTATTTTTGTCTACAGTATTTGCCATCGACATTTGTGCTTATGCGGTTATGAATAATCACACCCACGTGGTGCTTTGTGTGGATAAAGCCTTGACTGATAATTGGGATAACGATGAAGTGTTGAGGCGCTATCACAAGCTGCACAGAGGCACATTGCTGACTCAGAAATTTATGAATGGCGATACGCTGAGCCAAGGAGAGCTAATCACCTTTGATGAAACCGTTGAAACCTATCGGCAACGTTTGTACGACATAAGCTGGTTTATGCGTGACTTGAATGAGTATATTGCTCGCGAAGCCAATAAAGAAGACGGCTGCACTGGTCGTTTCTGGGAAGGAAGGTTTAAATCTCAAGCTTTGCTGGATGAAAGTGCGGTCTTAGCGTGTATGACCTATGTGGACTTGAATCCCATTCGTGCAAAAATGGAAAAAACACCAGAAACATCAAAGCACACCAGTATCAAAAAACGTATTCACGCCGCTAAAAACAAACAACCTCAACCGAGCGTTTTAATGCACTTTGTGGGAAGTCCTCGTGAGAATATGCCCCAAGGTATCCCCTACTCACTGAAAGAGTATTGTGAGCTGGTGGATACAACAGGCCGATGTATTCGTGATGATAAGGCGGGACATATCGATAATACTCAAAGCCCCATTCTAGAACGACTCGGCTTAGATTCTGCTCAATGGCTAACCTTAACCACTGAGTTTGAAAAACACTTCTGCTACGTCGCAGGTGCGGAGCAAATGATGAATGCGTTCAAGCGTCATACTCATCATCAACGACTGCGAGGAATGACCAAAGCGAAAGAGCTGCTAAAGCGAGCCTAAATCAATTTCGAACATTGCATATCATGCACATATTGTAGCCTACTCCCCTGCCTGAAAATTGACCTTGCGCTGCGTTTTCTCCGTCAATGCTCAATATTCCAGAAATAATTCTCAATCACTCAGATCAAAAAGTGCCTTAACGCTTGTTTAGGGTAATTCACCCCTCTAAGCAAACGAGCTTTTTATACGATTTTAAAGATGGCTGTCTCTGTTAGTAGTCTCTGTTAGTATCATATGACGTTCCCCCAGTACTTGTAGAAAAAGACGGGTTAGCATTAAGCGGGCTAGTACATGCTTTTCCGTTAGGCCAATAGGCAGTTTTATAATTGCCGCTTCTATCCGTTATATATGTGGAGCGTACATGAGGTATTGCTAAGCTCCAATTTTCAAATTCACGTGTTTCTTTAAACCAAGAGTCGGGGTTTGAAAGGGTGCGGGTTATAGCAACTGGGATTGCTGAATTACCGGGTAAAGATATGTCGACCTGCTCAAATCGTATGTCACCTGTGAACATACTTATTTTATCGCCCAATAATTCAGTGGTAAGTGATGCTAACTTCGGATTATCGTTGATATTCTCGAAAATATTGTAGCCATAATCTTTTACTTCAAATGCACCTGCGAAATCACCACCACCATCATCAGGAGGGCCAAATACTGACTGCGCTTGCGCTGTCTCTTTCGTATGTATCCTGGTTGCTGGAGTATACTCATCCTCGATTTCAACTTGTCCAAAAGTTGGCAATGAAATCAGTATAAATACGACTGAGATTAGATATAACTTGAGGGATAACAATAATGTAGCCATGCTCATCATAGTCCTTTTAAATATAGAAAAACGAATGTGTAATTGGTTTATTACTTCCCATGCGTAACGTATATTTTTAAAAGACAATGACCGATAGCGTTGAAACTGATCTAAAACAGGTTAAAAAATCACACCAAGCATTTACTAATTAAACTTTCATTCTGGGTTAATGATTAAAGTACAGGTTAGAATACAATGGTGAAAAAACAACCCGAAAAAGAAAAATGAGATTTTCCGCTATTTTTACTGATATCAAAACAGACTGTAGAATTAACTGAACATTTCTATGAAAACACTCGCGTAAAATGGAAAAACACTCCATGGTGCAGTAACGAAGAATCAATTATCTGAAGTGAAGCTCGTATTTTTAGGAACGAAGTTCCGTCGAGCTGAACGACCAGACATGGATGACTGGGCTGAGGGAGTTTCATCAGGGGTGAAGCTCGTATTTTTAGGAACGAAGTTCCGCCGAGCTGAACGACCAGACATGGATGTCTGGGCTGGGGGAGTTTCATCAGGGACGTGTTAACGCTGTACCCAATACATCCAACAATCCAAATCCCAAATACAAAAAAACCGACATAAGTCGGTTTATTGTTATCTCTTTCATTGGTAGAAAGAGATGGTACCAGTGGGCGGACTCGAACCGCCACGCTTATTCAGCAACGGATTTTGAATCCGTCATGTCTACCAATTCCATCACACTGGCAAAGGTGCTTTCAGGTTGCGTGCAACCTTTAAGAGCGCCGCATTATAGCGATTTACATGACACGCGCAAGCGATTTTTTGCGTTGTAGGTTTAATTGCTCAACATATCATCAACTTTGTCAATTTCGCTATCGCCCCTACCCTATCCCTCAGGAACTGTGCGAAACTATTGTCATTATGTGCATGCATTTTCGTATGCTGAATTTTGATTTTCTTGAGAGAACACCTTTTGACTTCTGAGCATTACCACCGTGCTGGTTTTTTTCGTCGCTTAGCTGCGATCATCTACGATATTTTAGTCGCTGTTGCCGTGGGTATGTGCGCCGCCATGGTGATGCTTGTGGCTATGTTGTTATTAGTAGAAAACAATGTGCTGAATAATCATGGTTACGAGCATTTCAGTGACTTAATTCAGCATGCGCCAGTTTATCAGTACATTTTACAAGGTTGGGTGGCTGCTTGGGTTATCGCCTTCTTTTTATGGTTTTGGCGTAACGGTGGGCAAACAATTGGTATGCGCGCTTGGCGTTTACGTATTGTTAGCACCAATGAAAATCCACTGACGTACACACGCGCATTTATACGTATGCTTACGTCGTTCTTAGGTTTAGGCACTTTACTTGTGCTGCTTGATTACAAACACAAGCAGTCACTGCAAGACCGAATAGCGGGTACTGAGGTGATTTGTTTAAGCAAAGAGGCCAACCACCATCGCAGTTGGCGTAATTTGAATTAAGTGTGACTAATAAAATTTATTGCGCTCTTAGCGGCGCAATAAATGTATTGATATTCCGGTGAACACAATGCTCGGTAAGATTGCACCAATAAAAGGCGGTATGTGATAAACCGTACTTAACGAGCCAAACACTTCATTACTGACAAAAAAGCCAAAACCTGTGAGCACGCCCATTATCACTCGTGCCCCCATAGTCACACTGCGTAATGGCCCGAAAATAAACGACAATGCCATCAATAGCATGACCCCCACCGAAATAGGTTGCAGTACTTTGCGCCATAGCGCCAACCGATAACGCTCTGAGTTTTGGCTGTTATTCTCTAAATAATTAACGTAATCGATTAATCCGCGGATCGACAGAGCTTCAGGCTTCACCGTGACCACCCCTAATTTATCGGGTGTTAACGATGAGGACCATGCGCCATCTGCGGCGTCTTCTACCTGAATGCGATTATCAGAGAACTCGGTAGATTGCACATGGCTTAACTCCCATGAGTCACTTTGATAATTCGCCGCCTCTGCGGTGGTGATTTTGCGTAAATACAGGTCATTATCGAATTCGTAAATGCTTACATCTCGTAAGTTATTTTTATCCACAACTTCACCAATACTGACAAAATTATCACCGTCTTTCGCCCACACTAATCTGTCTGATGAGAACAAACTCCCCCCAGATATAGCTTGAGTACGAATTTCCTTGGCTTTTGTCTCACTGATCGGTGCGACCCACTCGCCAATGACCATCACAAAAAGCACCATCAAAATAGCGGATTTCATCGCGGAAATAATAATATTCCAGCGGCTTTGCCCTGCGGATTGCATCACCACTAATTCGCTATTACTGGCAAGAATGCCCATGCCGATTAAGCCGCCTATCAACGTCGCCATAGGGAAGAACTGTTCTAACTCACGGGGTAAGCTTAAAAAGACATACACAGCCGCTACCGTCATGTCGTAGCTACCGCGGCCAACGCTTTTCATTTGTTCAATGAATTTAATTAATGCGCTAAGGCCAACTAGCACCCCTAAACTCATTGCAGTGGTGCTTAGTAACGTGCGAGCAATGTACCAATCAAGAATTTTAATCATGCTTTGCTCCCGCGCAAACGTGCCCGTATTCGCACGCCCACCGGACGCCCCTTAAAGATCAGCGCCAAACCAATTACGCCTATTACAGCATGTACCCACCACAGCCCGAGCATTGGCGGAATTTTACCGTCTTCAAGCACTTTACGCCCCGCAAGTAATAGCAAGAAATACCCTAGATACAGCATAAGCGCAGGGAACATTTTACCAAAGCGCCCTTGCCTAGGGTCAGCAGCACTGAGCGGCACAGCGATAATCACTAAGAAAAACAAGGATAATGGAATAGCAAAACGCCACTGTAATTCCGCGATAGCATCAATGGATGGATCGTTAAATAGCTGTGCTGTGGTGTAGGCTGACAATTTGCGACGTTTTTGTTCAGCTTCTTGTTCGGCAATTTGAATTTGATATTCACCAAATTCGACCACACGATAATCCTTTTCACCCAGCGTACCTTCGTACTGGATACCATCTCCCAATACTAAGGTTTCTGAGCCATCTGGCAGCTCTCTCAGCCCACCTTGTTTGGCGTAAACTAGGTGTACATTTTGACTGTCGGTAGTGGTGTCATGCTGGGCCATAAATACCCGTTTCAACGGCTCACTGTCATTGCCAATTTCATGCACGAAAATAACCGCTTTTTCATTGGCAGTTTGTTGAAAACGCCCAGGGATTAACGTGGTTAATCCAGTATCAGCGCCCGCTTGTTCTTCTAACTGGTATTCACGCTCCACCGACATAGGGGCAACCCACAATGTCATGGCGCCTGTAATCAATGCCATGATCACAGCAAGCACAAGCATAACGCGCGTCACATACCATTCACTGATACCACAGGCGCGCATCACAGTCATTTCGCTGTCTACGTACAATCGCCCATGGGCAAGCATGATCCCCAAAAACAAACTTAAAGGTAAAATAAGAGACGCCAATACCGGCATACTCAAGGCTAAAAAGCCTAGAACCAAACTGGCAGGAATGTCTCCGTTGGACGCTTCAGAGAGCACCCTAACAAATTTATTGGTAATAAAAATGGCCATCAAAACCAGAAAAACGGCTGTTTGGGATTTGACGGTTTCTTTGACTAAATAACGAAATATCAGCACGCAATATCCAACACAAAAGTGGTAATTTTAGTGGCAAGCTACAAAATTTTAAGTAAACTTAACGTTTTCACACGTTTCATTTGCAATGTGTGCCATTTTAAAGCGCTTGCCCGCACGTAATTTACAGATTATGTCTGGCTTGAGCTCTTCTTGCAATTGCAATGAAACGCTGTTTACGAAGATAAGCCGTAACGCTTTGCATAACATCACAACAACAAATTCAAAAAGCTCAGTGTTACAACCAGTATGTAATGACAGATTAACAGTTTCGTGACGAGGATGCCCCGTGGAATTTAGTGTAAAAAGTGGAAGCCCAGAAAAACAACGCAGTGCCTGTATCGTAGTCGGTGTATTTGAACCACGCCGCTTAACCTCAGTGGCCGAACAATTAGACGAAATCAGTGGTGGCTATCTAAGCAACCTATTACGCCGCGGCGATCTTGAAGGTAAACCCGGCCAAATGCTATTGCTACACCATGTACCAAATGTATTAAGCGAGCGAGTATTACTTGTTGGTTGTGGTAAAGAGCGTGAACTAGACGAGCGCCAGTACAAGCAAATCATCTCAAAAACCATTAAAACCTTGAACGAAACCGGCTCAATGGAAGCAGTCTGTTTCTTATCTGAGTTACATGTAAAAGGCCGTGACACATACTGGCGCGTGCGCCAAGCGGTAGAAGCCACCCAAGACTCTTTGTATACCTTCTTGCAATTGAAAACCAAAAAAGGCGAGCCTCGCAGACCACTGCGTAAAATGGTGTTTAATGTGCCAACACGTCGCGAGTTAACGATTGGAGAGCGCGCAGTGGAGCACGGTCTTGCGGTTTCACTAGGTAGCAAGACTACGCGTGACGTAGCCAATATGCCGCCTAATATTTGTAACCCTAAGTACCTGTTCGAACAAGCCAAAGCCCTTGAAGCCGAGTATGAAAATTTGCATGTTGATTCAGTCAACGAAAAGCAAATGGACGACCTAGGCATGCATTCTTACTTGGCAGTCGGTCGTGGCTCTGTTAACGAGTCGATTATGACCATCATGGAACACAAAGGTGGCCCAGCGGATCAAGCCCCTATCGTACTTGTCGGTAAAGGCTTAACGTTCGACTCAGGCGGTATTTCGATTAAGCCGGGCGAAGCCATGGATGAAATGAAATACGACATGGGCGGCGCAGCAGGTGTACTTGGTGCAATGCACACCATCAGCGCGCTAAACTTGCCGATTAACGTAGTGGGTATATTAGCCGGTTGTGAAAACATGCCCGATGCTAACGCCTACCGTCCAGGTGATATTCTCACCACCATGTCAGGTCAAACTGTTGAAGTGTTAAACACTGATGCAGAAGGCCGTTTAGTGTTATGTGACGCACTAACTTATGTAGAGCGTTTTGATCCAGAATTGGTTATCGATGTGGCAACCTTAACTGGAGCTTGTGTTATCGCTCTTGGTCATCACGCAACGGGCGTATTCAGTAACCATAACCCTCTTGCTCACGAATTAGTAAATGCATCAGAGCAAAGCGGTGACAAGGCATGGCGCATGCCATTGTGGGATGAATACCAAGACCAACTGGAAAGCCCATTTGCTGACATGACCAACCTAGGTGGTCGCCCAGCTGGCTCAATTACCGCAGCGTGTTTCTTGTCTCGCTTTACCCGTAAATATAACTGGGCTCATATGGACATAGCAGGTACAGCTTGGGTTGGCGGTAAAGAAAAAGGTTCTACTGGTCGTCCTGTTCCTATGCTATCTCAGTTTTTAATGAACCGAGCGGGCATCGAGTCAGAAGATTAGCCAATCACAACGAACGGATAACCTGATGTCTAAGGTCACGTTTTACCTGCTCGAACAAGAAGCAGAAGCAACAAGTCAACAGCCAGCGCACCTTGCGCTGGCTTGTCAATTGGCGGCCCAGTGTTTTAGCAATAAGCAGCGCTGCGTGGTGATGTGTCAAAGTCAGGCACAAGCCGAGCAATTCGATGAATTGCTGTGGCAATTACCAAACGATCGTTTCGTTCCTCACAACTTAACAGGTGAAGGGCCCCAAGCAGGCACGCCGGTTGAAATTTGCTGGCAACGCCCAAGCCAGTTCAACAAACCCGTACTGATCAACCTCGCCGACAACATGCCTGATTTTCATGGCAAATTTAGTCGCATATTTGATTTTGTACCTGCCGCTGAAACACTCAAGCAGCAGGCCCGCGAGCGCTATAAGCATTACCGCGCCGCAGGCCATCAATTAGATACGTTACCCGGCAAAGAGTTACTCAACTCACTCGCTGGTCATTAGTCATCGCAATAACGAGACCAAATACAATGGATAAAACATTTAGCCCACAAAATATTGAACAGCAATGCTACCAAGCGTGGGAAAATAATGGCTATTTCAAAGCCAGCGGCGAAGGCCAACCTTACTGCATTTTATTACCGCCCCCCAACGTCACCGGTAGCTTGCACATGGGTCACGGTTTTCAACAAACCATCATGGATACCCTGACTCGCTACCACCGCATGAAAGGTGATAACACCTTGTGGCAATGTGGTACTGACCATGCTGGTATCGCCACGCAAATGGTGGTCGAGCGTCAATTGAACGCGCAAGGTAAAACCCGTCATGACTTAGGTCGAGATGCTTTCGTAGATAAAATCTGGGACTGGAAAAAAGAGTCCGGCGGAAATATCACCCAGCAAATGCGTCGTTTAGGCACCTCTCCTGACTGGGACCGTGAAGTGTTCACCATGGACGATGACCTTTCTGAAGCCGTTAATGAAGTCTTTGTGCGCTTGCACGAAGAAGGCCTAATTTATCGTGGTAAGCGTCTAGTAAACTGGGATCCTGTATTACATACAGCCGTATCTGATTTAGAAGTGCTTAGCGAAGAAGAAAACGGCTTCATGTGGCACATGCGCTACCCTCTTGCTGATGGCACAGGCGAGCTGATTGTTGCCACCACACGTCCAGAAACCATGCTTGGTGATACCGCCGTGGCTGTTCACCCTGATGACGAGCGTTACCAAGCGCTTATTGGCAAGCAAATCAAATTGCCGATCACCGGCCGCCTTATTCCGATCATTGCGGATGACTATGTTGAGCAAGACTTTGGCACTGGCTGCGTAAAAATTACCCCAGCCCATGATTTTAACGATTACGACATGGGTAAACGTCACAACCTTGAGATGATCAACATTCTCACCGATGACGCAAAAATTAACGAAATCGCTCCAGAGCAATACCGCGGCCTTGACCGCTTCGACGCGCGCAAGCAAATCGTCGCGGATTTAGAAGCTGCCGGAATTTTGGTTAAAATTGAAGATCATAAACTAAAAGTGCCCCGTGGAGATCGTTCTGGCTCAGTAATCGAACCCTACCTAACAGACCAATGGTACGTGGCAGTTGAAGAACTCGCCAAACCTGCGATTGATGCGGTGAAAAGTGGCGAGATTAAGTTCGTCCCTGAAAACTGGGATAAAACCTACTACCAGTGGATGAACAACATTCAAGACTGGTGTATTTCACGTCAACTTTGGTGGGGGCACCGTATTCCTGCTTGGTACGACGAGAGCGGCAAAATTTACGTCGGACGCACTGAAGCCGAAGTTCGTGAAAAGAACGCCCTTGATGCGAGCGTTTCCTTGCGTCAAGACGAAGACGTACTAGACACCTGGTTCTCATCTGCCCTTTGGCCGTTTGCTACTATGGGCTGGCCTAAGAAAACGCCTGAGCTAGATACTTTCGTACCAAGCGCGGTATTGGTCACAGGTTTTGACATCATCTTTTTCTGGGTAGCCAGAATGATCATGATGACCAAAAAATTCACTGGGCAAATTCCTTTCAAAGAGATTTACATCACCGGCCTTATTCGCGATGAGCAAGGCGATAAAATGTCGAAATCGAAAGGCAATGTAATTGACCCAATAGATTTGATTGATGGGATCAGCATTGATGACTTAGTGGCGAAACGCACCTCAGGCATGATGCAGCCCAAATTAGCGGCCAAAATTGAAAAGAACACGCGTAAAAGCTATCCAGAAGGCTTCGCAGCCTACGGTACTGACGCGCTGCGCTTTACGTTTGCCGCAATGGCGTCCACCAGCCGCGACATCAGCTTTGATGTAAAACGGGTTGAAGGCTACCGCAACTTCTGCAACAAGCTGTGGAACGCATCACGCTTCGTGTTGATGAACGCCGAAGATCAAGACACAGGCGCCAATGGCGGCGACATGGAGCTTAGCCTAGCAGACAAGTGGATATTGGCTCGCTTCCAGCAAACGCTAAAAGACTTTGAAGATGCCTTGAGCGGCTATCGTTTTGATATCGCAGCAAACTTAGTATACGAGTTTACCTGGAATCAATTCTGTGACTGGTACTTAGAGCTATCAAAGCCAGTGCTAAATTCAGAAGTGAGCACAGAAGCGCAAAAACGCGGTACTCGCCATACATTGGTTAACGTACTTGAAAGTATTCTGCGCCTAGCGCATCCGATAATGCCTTTCATCACAGAAGAAATTTGGCAGCGCGTAGCGCCGTTATGTGGCATTCAAGCCAATAGCATCATGACTCAGCCATTCCCTTTACAAAACGAAGCTTTGCGTGACGAAGACACCCTAGCTGAAATGGAATGGATCAAAAGCGTGATCGTAGGCATTCGTAATATACGCGGCGAAATGGATATCTCTCCGAACAAGCCACTAAATGTATTACTAAGAAATGCCAGTGCCCAGGATTGGCAACGCCTGCAAAGTAGCCGCGAGTTTTTAGGGGCGTTAGCAAAACTTGAAAGCGTTGAATTGTTGCAGCCTGAAGAAGAAGCACCAGCCAGTGCCACAGCACTTGTGGGCGAAATGGAAATTCTTATTCCAATGGCCGGTTTGATTGATAAAGACGCCGAGCTAGCCCGTATCAACAGAGCGCTTGCAAAAATTGAAGCTGACTTTGGCCGCACACAAGGTAAATTGAATAACGAAAAATTCGTTAGCAATGCGCCACCAGCGGTTATTGATAAAGAAAAAGCCAAGCTTGAAGACTTCACCATGCAAATGAAGAAGTTAAAAGAGCAAAAAGAGACTATCGAAAATCTATAGTCATTGATGAAGGCAACCGAACTTACCTTTGTTAGTTCGGTTGCCTTTACCGCAAAATGTGACTTTGCTCTTTATCAGCTTAGACTAAAAGCTGATTACCGATTTCATCATATATGTGATATTTATATTAAACGTATCAAATAGTTAAGCTTTTAAGGTGATTTAGGTAATGTCATGAACAGAACACAAATACTACTGTTACTGACGGGTGTATTTTTCACCTTTTTTACCTGTGCACAAACGCCTACGTCTACCACTTCTGCGCCTAATAAACAGAACATATCCATTATTTATGCCTCTGACATGCCCGTCATTGGGCTAAAAAAGGTCGGTGGGTACCCTGAACTTGCAAGCGCCCTACAAAGTTATCGAAATCAAAAAAATACTAGCACTTTCTTTTTGTTCGGTGGCAACAGCCTAGCGCCAAGTCCGCTTGCATCCTTAGATCGGGGTACGCATATCATCGACATTCTCAATAGCCTTGAGCCTGATGCGATGTCTGTTACCAAGCGTGAATTCAGTTATTATGAAGATGAACTGTCATTACGGGCCTACGAAGCTGCTTTTCCCATTGTTGCTAGCAATGTCTTTGATAAACGCAGCCAAGCTAACGTAGACGGGTTATTAGACAATGTTATTGTGGAGCAACGCGGCGTTAAGATAGGCATCATTTCGATTTTAGATGAGAGTGCAATTTCAGATTACTTGCTCAAGCAAGTCGTGATCCTTGACCCGCAAAAAGTGATTTCAGACTCGGCCTATGAATTACGAGAACAAGGCGCAGAACTTGTCGTGCTTATGTACTCCTATAACTTTCCTTTTATTGACCAGTTGTTGTCGAAGGACACGGTTGATATCACTATTACAACTAGCCCAGAGTTCACCAATCTGCCCAATGAAATTATGCCTAAGCACCCTAATGCAGTGGTACTGAGTAAACTTAATTATTTAGCTGAACTCAAACTGGCATTAGACAAAGAAAGCGGCGATATCTCCAATCTAACTTGGCAGGAAAAAGAATTATCTGGCTTTCCCAGCGACCCAATTTTAGCAGGGCAAGTTAAAGGTTATACCTCTCGATTAAATCGATTGTTAAACCAACCGATAGCCACCGTCATCAGAGACTTTCAAACACTAAGAACCAGCGTTAGAACACAAGAGAATGCCTTTGCCAATTTGGTGGCTGATACGGTTCGAAAATTTGCTAATGCTGATATGGCCCTTATCAATGGCGGTATTATTCGTGGTAACCAGAGCTATGTTGAAGGCCAAAGACTCACCCGAAGAGATATCGCCCAAGAGCTCCCCTTTCGCAGTAAGTTAGCTGTGCTCACCATCACAGGCCAACAACTCAAACAAGCACTTGAAAATGGCTTGAGTACCATTGAGCAAGTGCGTGGAAGATTCCCGCAAATTTCGGGGATAGAAGTCACTTATCAACCAAAAAATAACGTGGGCGAAAGGATCACATCTATTAAAATTGATGGAGAAAACATCAACCCTACGCGTTCTTATAAGCTCGCAACGACAGATTATCTTGCTAACGGCGGAGATGGTTATCAAGTCTTAGACGAATGCCCCAAAATCGCTTTGGGCTACATGGACCCACCAATGGTCGTTGATGTACTCATTGACAGTATCCGTCAACAGGAAACACTTGGCCCGACCCTAAGCCAAAGACTGGTGCAATCTGATGACTGAAACGAGCACCTCTGCCACTGTCGCTGCCTCGAACAAATCGAAAGCGCGAATATCTTTAAGCTCGGTATTTGCACTCTCGTTTATCAGCGTGTTCGTCATATTCATTAGCGTGACCCTTTTAGCCTATTCAAAATTGGTCGATTTCAGAAATATTCTTGATAGCATCGCTAATGACTCTTTGCCCCAAGTGGTTTTCTCTGAGCAAGTGAATAACCACATTGCCACTTTATCTGCGATTAGTGACGGCTTGAGTTTTGCGTCTTCTGAACCCGCACTGCGTATAGCAGAGCGCAATGTTCATCAAAAAATTGACGAAATTCGTAGCTTAGCGGAGCGTCGTGAAGGCACCCAATATTTAGACTTTCACTTAACTGCGATTGAGAGCGAAATTCTCGAGTTGAAAACCCTCGCTCTGCACCGTATCAAGATGGCGAGTTTACTTTCAACTCAAGAACAAGCCTTGTACGCATTGAACGACAGAGTCGTAAAACTCACCACTGATACCAGCCTATCTAAACAAGATATTCAAATGCTACAACGCTGGCGGGCTGCTATTTTTGAGGCGGTTGCATTGGCCAGTAACGCCGTCAACTTGTCTCGTTTACAAACCATTCGTCAATCTTCGTTTAAAGTCACTGAAATCATTGATGAGCTTTATAGCAATATTCAGCAATTTCCTGCGGCACAAAAGCCAAAAATGCAGGCCATAGTCGCAGAGTTCAATCAAATAGCCCTCAGTGAAAATGGCATTTTTCCACTACAAATAAACCTATTACGATTATCAGGTCGTGTTACGGGTGGCGGCAATTTTGTGCATAGTCTCATTGCTGATTACTCTCGCTTGCTTAACTTTAAATCGTATCAACTGAGTGATTCACTGATCACGCAAACTCGCCGAACGTCCGTTCGCATCAGTGAACAAATTCAGAATGTGGGTATGTATGTACTCAGTGCCCTACTCCTGCTGCTAATTATCGTATTTTTCATTCAAAATCGCGTGGTTCGTCGCCTCGTTAGGTTAAACGCAGTCGTTCAAGACAGAGCAAATGGCTTCAGTAATTCGACCCATATATCCGGTAATGATGAAATATCTGATATTGCTGACACCATTGATTATTTTGCCGCTACGATTGAGCAGCAAAAGATCACCTTACAGCAATTATCCTTACTTGATGGACTAACCGGTATCCCTAACAGACGAGCTCTTGATGAGCGCCTAGCGCATGAATTGAAACTGGCAACACGTGAGAAATGGCCACTGTCACTATTAATGGTTGATGTTGATTTCTTTAAACCCTTTAACGACAACTATGGGCACGTGGCTGGGGATGAAGCTCTGGTGTCAATTGCGCAAATCCTTGAAAGTGTCGCTAAGCGCAGCGGTGATTTCGCCGCTAGGTATGGCGGTGAAGAATTTGTGTTTATCCTGCCAAATACAGATCAAACCGGCGCGAGAAGTGTCGCAAGTACTTTACTAAACAGTGTGCGCAATGCCAATTTAGAGCATAAATACAACCCAAATACAGATCACATCACAATCAGCGTGGGCATAGCGACCAGCCTACCAGGTGAAGCAAAAGACGCTGACTATCTTCAACGACTTGCAGATCACGCTCTGTATGCTGCGAAGCAAAACGGTCGAGATCAAGCTATTCACTATCTTGATATAATTAGTCAAGCATAAAAAAACACCGTAATGACGGTGTTTTTTTCTATCTAGCTTTTCGCTAGGTTTTGCTCAAACTGTTCTTCAAACCACATACGCAACATGTTCTTTTCATAGCGTAAGTTTTCAGAGGAGAAAAACGGGTTGTGACGATCTTGAAACGACATGTCTTTCAAGTTCTGCTCACCTTGTTGCAAAACCGTACCGTCAGCCCCTAGCAACTCAAAACTAAAAGCAATACGCGGAATATCAATGCTCTTAATCAAGCGCACATCGTTCGCTCCATTGCCAATCCCGACAAACGAAGCCGGCCAAACCTGGCCTGCTAAATCAAGGTTAGTGACCGTCATGTTCAGCGTTTGTCCTTCTGGCAAGGCCTCTGCCAACTCAACTAAATACTCATCTAGCTGTTTAAACGTGCGCTCTTTAAAACGCTTACGCGATTCATTTGACGGGCGCACATCAGTGTATTTGTCTGTGTTCTCCCACGTTACCTCAACTTTTCCTTGGCTATACGCTTGTGCTGATAGCATTAAGGAGACTCCGGACAACAAAACTACGGCTAATTTTTTCATATCCTTCCACCTCTCATATATGATTGAGTAAAAGATGCTTTACGTATGATGACATAGCTTACACGAGCGTGCTGAATACAACCTGAATCTCGGTTACTTTCATGTTACTCAAGCAAATCATTCAAGATAGCCACCACAACGTTTAGCAATTTAATACTTATACTTAATAGACCGACGTAAGACGAATAAATTCGCACCTTTATTTAGGGCGTGTTGATCTTTGCTGAACGAATTTAGGTCTAAATAGAAGCGTTTTAATCGCGAAGCAGTCCTGCGGGCCTAGTGTAATAACACCACTTCATACCCGCTAGGAGAACTCGTTGATGTTTCAACACTCACAATGTAATTCTCATTTTGGTCAATGTTGAGCATCGGGCTGCGTGTGAGCAACAATTGTGTATCGTCCTCTTGGTTATGCACAATCACAATTTCATACTGGCCGCTTTTCACGGTCAACCGTGCTGAATGCTCAAACGATAGGTTTTGCGCACGATACTTAGCGGTGGCGATTGTTTCATTTTGTCGCACAAAAAATACGTCAAGTGCGGCGTAATCAGGGGTCACGTTGACTACTTGCACATCATGCTCCACGTTTTGCGGTAAGTGGCTTTCTTCAAACGTCAGCGCATCTAATGTTTGCTCAGCATTTTCATACAACACAACCGCTTTGCTTCGACCTTGGGTTAAGCTGAGCAGTTGATTGGAAAATGCGAAACTTTCGTCATCTGAGGCTTTGCCTGATAGCTGATAATCTCCATGGGCGATCGCATCAAACTCACTTAGACCATTCGCTGCTATGGTTAATGCGCGCTGTTCATCTTGGGCACCCACAATGTCTACCGACACCTCTTTATCATCTAGACTGTTATAAATTCGAAATTGTGCAGCTTGATCTATTGCAGCGTAGGTATTCACCGATGAAGAGTTAATCACCAGATCCAGTTCTAAATTGTTTTTAATCGCCCCCGCACTTGAACGAATAACAAAGGTATATTCGGTGGCGTACTGAAAGCTAATGTCAGTACTTTCAAACACGGGTGTATCTTCACCCGGTAAGGTCAAGTAAACATGGTAATCACCTTGACTAAACGACTGACTGTCTTCAGCCTGCCATGATTCAAACTGGGTTAAGGCCCCCTCAGAGACGCTGGAAAGCAAATGTGCATCAGCAAAAGTGTCACCACTTTGTGCTAAATATAAATCATAGTCTTGCCCTGTGCTGAGCACCGAGGTGGCGAATAATCGAAAGCGACTAACTAACTCGGTGCGTTCAATAGGATAAGCAGTAAAATTCGCAGCAGAGGTATCACCACTTAGCACCACAAGTAACTTTTTTCCTGTGGCAATGTTCGCAGAGAGCTCCCCCAAAACTTCGCTGCTACCATCGCTATCTTGTTGACTAAACGACAGTTGAACATCACTTTGTTCAAGAGAGACAACACTTGTTGCATCACCATACACGGCAGATCCAATATTGTTCGCCTCATCAACCGTAACGTACACCGCACCGCTGTCGGCTGAGCCGTTGTAGAATTGCAAATAGGGCTTATCGTATTTTTCGCTCTTTTCATTGTCATCCGAACCGCCACATGCGCTAATCTGCATGCCTAACATTGCCAGTAATAAGCCCCTGAATATAAAACGTACCATGGTGTATTCCCTTGTTGTTAAATTGCATCGTTTCGATCACGACGAGTAGGCTTATCATCCTAATGACATGGCGCGGTGAGTCTCGATCATAATTGCGAGGATTTGTGAATAATTGTAACCCTCAGATGAGCTTTGCTTGGGGGTTTGATAGCATGCCATGATAGGAACTAACTGAGCACAGACTCGTTGGCTTACTACATTTCAAATGCAATTTTTCGTGATATAGGTGAATTTAATGCGAAAATTTAATGGGCAGACTTAATGGGCAGATTTAATACAAAAAGCCTTAGCATAAGCTTGCTCGTACTATGTTTTTTTGCCCTACCTCATACTGCCCTCGCAGACTGCACAGGGCAGCAATGTATAGAGTCAGGTCAGTGGCGATTCGGGTTAGCCTTGGGGGTTGGCGCAAAAAGCAATCCCCTTGTCGATGGTGACGCGATCCCATTGTTGGTGCTACCTGACATCGCCTATTACGGTGACAACCTCTATCTCGATAACACAGAGCTGGGATACCAGTGGCTGCAAAGTGACACATCCGCACTGGATACATTCGTCAGTATTAACAGCGAAAAAGCCTTCTTTACCTTTTGGCACCCAAGTAATCTATTGCTTCCTGCCAACAACGCATTTAACCAAGCGGTTGGGCCTTCAAATGAGTCCCCTTATGATACACGTCGCGTATCAATTGATGATGTTCAAAGTAGAAAGTGGGCTATCGACGCTGGCATACGTTGGCATATCCGAAGCGGCAACTCACAATGGCGTTTCACGGCACAAACCGATGCCACAGGCGTACACCATGGCCATCAATTTGAAGTAGGCTATCGCTATCATTGGAAGTGGCAAGAATGGCAAGTCAGTATCGCACCGGGAATAACTTGGAAGAGCAGCCAATTAATTGATTACTATTATGGGATACACCCACAAGATAACCTCGACAGCACGTTTTACTATCAAGGCGCGTCGGGCTGGCAACCCACTATGGCGATAGGGGCGAGTAAGGCAATCAACCAAGATTGGCAGTGGCTAGCGCGGGCAAGTTATACCTGGTTTAACAGCGGCATGACGAACAGCCCACTAGTAGATCAGTCATTCACCCGTGCTGTATTTATCGGTGTTGGATATGTATTCGAATGACTAGCCTAGTCATCATTATATCGTTGGAGCATTGCTAGTTTGAGAGTGCTGTTAACCTGTTTGGGCATAGTGGGCTGTGTATTGCCCAGCGTCATTAAAGCTGAAGAACATCATTTAAGTTGGCTAATTCAGCCGAATGTCTGCGTTGCAGAGCGGGCGAACGAGCCATGCACCTTTACTCTCTCAGTTGAAGTACATAACAATAAACAGCAAACATATTGTGTTTATTTATCGCAACTTTCCGAACAGCGTTTGTTTTGCTCTACCCAGCGCCAGCTTCAGCGAAAGCTATCGTTAACGATCGATAACAAAGCCAGTTTATTGCTTAAAAATTCACTGGGTGTAACGGTAAGCGAACAAACGCTACGCGTGAAATCGACCCAACGCCGCACCCGATTTCGGGTAAACAGCCCATGGAGCTTATTTTAATGTCACACATTCTGCTTGTCGAAGACGACAAACGATTGAGCCAGCTCGTCTGTGAATACTTAACCCAGCACGATTTTAAAGTTACAGCCTTACCTGACGGTACCGCTTTATTAGAAACGCTCAAGCAAATTAAACCGGATGTGCTTGTACTAGACGTGATGCTTCCAGGAGAAAACGGCTTTACTTTATGCAAGAAAATTCGCCCTCACTATCAAGGGCCACTACTATTTATGACCGCCAAAGATAATGATTTTGATCACGTACTTGGGCTAGAAATAGGTGCTGACGACTATATTGTTAAGCCTGTGGAACCTAGAGTGTTGTTAGCCCGTATTCAAGCTTTGCTGCGCAGAAGTGCATTGCCACAATCCCAAAGCGAACAGGCAAAGCAATTATGTTTTGGTCAACTGCAACTCGATTACTTAGCGCGTAAAGTCGTTTTACACGGCCAGGATGTACCATTAACCAGCCATGAGTTTGATATGTTATGGAAACTCGCATCAAACGCGTCACAACTGGTCGATCGCAATACCTTGTATCGGGAATTAATTGGCCGTGAATACGACGGCTTAGATCGCTCAGCCGATGTGCGAATTTCGCGGCTACGCAAAAAACTTAAAGACGATCCTCGCCAACCATATCGAATAAAAACCATATGGGGAAAGGGATTTTATTTTGTAGCTGACGCGTGGGGATAAGCAGTCTATATGGCGCGTCTATTTATTAGCTTGTACTTGTTTATTGTGTTGGCCATGATTGGTTTAAGCGCTGGGCTCGAGCGTGCTTTTAGCCCAGAGCCGCAAGGCCCCACCGGCCATGTAAAAACAATTATGACGCTTTTCGATACCGCCATTAACACCCATAGTGACCCACTACAGCTTGCAAAAAACACTCAACTTCCCTATCGGATCGTACCATACGCCAGTATCGGTTGGAGTGAGCAAAGTGCTGCGCAGCTCAAAGAAAACAAGAGTGTCTTACTTTTTGATGAAGCCATAGGCGAACAGCTATATATCCCGTTGAGCAATACCGATTTACTAGAGCTAGATATCACCAGAGCGCAAAACAATGGCCGAACACTCGCCCTGTACAGCGGTATATTCTTTCTCTTACTTGGCGGCCTTATCGCCCTTTGGATTTGGCCATTGTGGCGCGACTTAAGTGAACTGAAGCGCAGCGTTAGCCACGTTCAGGATGATGGCAGCCTGGCTGATAACCACATTTCGCAGACGTCCCTTGTTGCTCCTATCGCGCAAGCGTTAAACGATATGAGTGTGAAAGTGAAGAGCTTACTGCAGTCTCAACGAGAATTGTCAGGCGCCGTTGCCCATGAGTTTCGTACGCCCTTAGCTAGATTAAAGTTTGCTCTTGAAGCGCGCCCCAGCGCTGGCTCGCCTCAATGGCACGCCATGACGCTAGATGTAGAAGAATTAGAGCGCTTGGTGCAAGAAATGCTTGATTACTCAGGCAGTGATGTACTTTCCCCTGAGTTGAATTTAGCTGAAATCCCGCTAAAGGCATTAACCACCCAAGTGGTACAACAATTACGGGAACCTTATTTGGCACAACTTGATATTTCAATTGAAGGCGAAGATCTTATTTTGTTGGCCGACGATCATTTTGTGCAACGGGCGCTAGAAAATCTATTGATTAACGCCAGTCGATACGCCAAAACCTGTATTTGCGTCACGATTTATCATGAACAACAGGACGTTGTTGTGAGTGTTGAAGATGACGGCCCCGGCATAGATAAAGCAGTGCAAGAGAAAATATTTGTCGCATTTTATCGGCCTGATGAAGCACGCACTCGTGCATCAGGAGGAGCCGGCTTAGGTTTAGCTATTGTGCGGCGCATTCAGCAATGGCATGAAGGCGATTGTCAGGTTCAGGACTCTCGCCTAGGCGGGGCAAAATTCATATTGCGCTACCCTAGGCGCAACACTTAACGCATTAACTGATTGGGTTTATTCACGCCCTGTGGATGCTTCTTTAGGCTGATCTCTATCAATCTTTAGAGCGATGAACAAAGCAAGTTGACGTATTTTGAACTACGAACTGCTATAATGCGCCGCGTTTATGTGCCTTAAGTATCTCGGTTCAGTCTAGGAGCAGCAATGAGTGACCGCATTCCCGTTAAAGATATCTCTCCGGTTCAGGTTCATCGTCCTGACAAAAGCAAACACAATGATCACTATACCCCTCGCAGTCGCATTTATGTGCGAGCAGTAAAAGGGGCATTAGAGAACTTCAGACGCTTCTTTGGGTTGGTGTTTTTATCTCTTTTTGCCATTCTTCCGTGGTTACAATATGAAGGCAGCCAAGCCATCTTGCTGGATATAGGCGCGCAGCGCTTTCAAATATTTGGCCTAACCTTATGGCCACAAGATCTTACCTTATTAGCATGGATTTTTATCGTTGCTGCATTCGCTTTGTTCTTTGTTACCACCTTTGCAGGACGAGTATGGTGCGGTTTTATGTGCCCCCAAACCACATGGACTTTTATCTATATTTGGTTTGAAGAAAAGATTGAAGGTAGCCGCAATAAGCGCATCAAGTTAGATGAACGCAAAATGGACACCGACAAATTCGTGCGCAAAACCTTAAAGCATGTTGCTTGGGTCAGTGTTGCCCTACTCACATCGCTGACTTTTGTGGGTTACTTCACACCGATTGACGCACTGTTCATCGACTTTTTTACTTTTTCATCTAGCTTTTGGGCGACTGTATGCGTGCTGTTTTTTGCCGTGTGTACATATGGTAATGCAGCCTATATGCGCGAAATTATGTGTACCCACATATGCCCGTATGCGCGTTTCCAAAGCGCCATGTTCGACAAAGACACCTTTACGGTAGCCTATGATGCCGCACGTGGTGAACAGCGCGGCCCTCGTCCGCGCAAGGCGACTCGTGAACAAAATGCCGCCAAAGGCTTGGGCGATTGTATTGATTGCAACTTGTGCGTACAGGTATGCCCAACAGGCATCGATATTCGAAATGGTCTCCAGTACGAGTGCATCAATTGCGGTGCCTGTGTTGATGCCTGTAACGGCGTAATGGATAAAATGAATTACCCTAAAGGGCTCATAAGCTTTACCTCTGAAACACAATTAGCTGGGGGCCAGACTAAAATATTCCGCCCTAAACTTATCGGTTATGCAGTTGTTTTGGTATTGATGAGCGCACTATTGGTGTTTGAATTATTAAGCCGCGTGCCGTTAGAGGTTGATATCATTCGAGATCGTAACGCCCTATATCGTGAAACTAATGACGGCCTAATCGAGAACGTTTATACACTCAAGATACTGAATAAATCACAACATACTCAGCATTTTGATATTAGTGTGAATGGCTTAGAAGGCCACAGATTCATAGGTGATGAGAGTGTCACTGTGATGGGTGGTGAGGTATTTAACTTGCCAATCAGTATCGCTATCGACCCTTACCAATTGGATGAGCCCGTGACTGAATTTAGCTTCACTATTCGTTCGCAAGAAGACGAGGATGCCATTATCAAGCAGCCCTCTAAGTTCTTGTATCGCTAATGAGCACTTTTAATTTTAGTGAACTGACCCCGGACCTTATTCTTGACGCCATCGAATCAGAGGGCGTCTTGGTAGAATCCGGCCTGTTAGCCTTAAACAGCTATGAAAATCGTGTCTATCAATTTATCGGCCAAGATAATAAACGTTATGTCGCAAAGTTCTATCGCCCCCAACGCTGGAGCGAAGCCCAGTTAAGTGAAGAACATAGCTTTTCATTAGAGCTAGCGGAACATGAGGTTCCTGTGGTTGCGCCTTTGGTGATTAATGGCAAAAGTTTGCACCAGTATCAAGGCTATCAATTTGCGCTTTTCCCTTCTGTAGGGGGCCGCCAATTCGAAGTCGACAACCTAGATCAGCTGGAATGGATGGGACGCTTTATCGGGCGTATACATCAGGTGGCTAAAACGCGATTGTTTTCCCACAGGCCCACCATTGGGATTGAAGATTACTTGGTTAAGTCTGTGGCTGAATTACAAAATAGCCAGCTTATACCACAGAGCTTGCACGAGGCTTTTTTCACCATTTTAGAGCAGGTGGTCAAATTAACGAGCGAGCGTTATCACACCACGGATATCATCCGATTGCATGGTGATTGTCACCCAGGCAACATCTTGTGGCGTGATGGCCCTACTTTTGTCGATTTAGATGATTGCCGCAACGGCCCAGCCGTACAAGATTTATGGATGATGTTATCTGGCGATCGTCAGTCGCAGTCATTGCAGTTAAGTACGATCGTTGAAGCTTATGATGAATTCTGTGAATTTAACCCTACGCAGTTAAGCCTGATTGAGCCACTTCGCGCTATGCGTATGGTTCATTACATGGCTTGGTTGCATAGGCGCTGGCAAGACCCTGCGTTTCCTCAGGCCTTTGCTTGGTTTGCTGAGCCTAAATATTGGGAGCAGCAAATTCTGGCGCTCAAAGAGCAGTTTTCAGCGTTGCACGAAACTGAACTTCGTATTTGACCTTATTCAGTCTGCGTTAATGCATGCCCCATAGGATATATTTTCTTATAACTGGTTACAAAGTGCAGTCGGCATTTTATTTTAGCTATGCTAATCTGCTCCGAGTTATTTTTACTAAAGAGATGAATTAACAATGAAAAAAATCATACTTGCTTTTGTTTTTGCGGTTTTAGTTCCGCTTCAAGCATGCGCTCAAGAAACATGGAAAGAAGGTGAGCATTACACCATCATTAACGAAACCGCCACCGACAAACCTGTCATAAATGAGTTCTTCTCTTATTGGTGCCCGCACTGTTTTCAGTTCGAACCTATCGCTAAAAAAATTCAAGAGAAAATGGGCGACGACGTAAAGTTTGAAAAAGTACATGTAAACTTCATGGGCTTTACCAGTGCTGAAACTCAAGACGATGCAAGTCGTGCCCTTATGGTAGCCCGTGCGCTGAAGAAAGAAGATGCCCTAAGCACCGCTATCTTTCGTTACATACACGTACAAAAATCACCAATCACTAACATCAAAGATTTGAAAAATATCTTTATGGTTAATGGTGTAGAAGAAGCCGATTTCGACAAGCTGGTCAGCAGCTTTGGCGTAAATAGCATGCTGAAAAAGAACAACAAATTAGTTCAAGAGTACCGTAACCACTTGCGCGGTGTACCTAACTTTATTGTCAACGGTAAGTATCAGGCTAAGTTTACTCGTGATATGACCAACGACGATATCGTGAATTTGATTGTGTGGTTGTCTAAGCAAAAGTAACACGCTGTAATTGGCTGAGTAACGGAGTAACGTTTATCAGCTTACTTAGTTAAAGCGAGGCTCACTGAGCAACCTATTAAAGCCCCATTTGAGCATTTCAAATGGGGCTTTTTTGTGGGGTAATTTAAGTGGCTAAGCTCGGTACAAAAACCTACCTAAACCGCGTCATCACTGGCTTTACGCGGTTAAAAATAGATTTGATATGTCGTGACTTGAGCATGTTTTGTGTCAGTATGTTACTACTTGCGAATATTTACCGAGTCATCGAGTGCAAGATTGACGCTCGTACTGGGTAAATATCAATGTATAAAACCCAAGTATCGACCTAGGACGACGTTCACCCTGTCCGCGACTTTGGTGTCGTAGTTCTCGGCCTCTATTGTTCAGGGGTGAGGTAACTATGCAAGACAATATCCAGTCTACAGCAGGCGTCTTCAAATGGCTGCGCGGTATTACCTTTATGGTGTTATGGCTAACAGTATGGGCTGTTGCACAACTCATGGAATATACCGCCCACGCCAGTGTGTGGTTCCCCGCATCAGGATTAACCTACGCCGCTTTGCTGATCATTGGCTCATCTGCCGTATTACCATTAACGTTTTGTGCTGTCATCGTCACTTTGCTCACATGCATACAATACGCTTTGCCATTAAACTTACCCCAAGCGATACAAGCAGGCCTGCTATTCGCCGGGGCGCATATTATTCCCTATTGGCTAAGTGCACAGCTATTTGTGTGGATAGCTAAATTAGATCGCCTAAGCACACCTGGTATGATTATTCTTTATATTATTCACTCTGGGGTAGCGTCTCTGTGTACAACTGTGCTGGTGATATACAGCCTCGTATTTAGCAATATGATGCCAGCAAGTGACATCAGCCAAACGTGGCTTGCGTTTTGGATTGGAGATTATGCAGGCGTGCTTATTTTAGCTCCTTTGTTTAGTGCTTTACTGAGCGAACATTTTGAGAAAACACGTTTCGTGTTGAAAAAGTATCTTAGTCCTAATCAAACCAAAGCAAGTCCCTTTTATTTTTGTAAGATGATGCTTGTGACCCTGCTTGTTAGTTCCATCATGCTATTGAACCAATATACTCAACAGCAAGAGAGTGCCTTTGTAATCTTCTTGCTGGTGCTGCCGCATATGTGGATTGCTTGCACAGAAAGTGCGCTGTTCAACATGCTTAGCCTGACTTACAGTTGCCTGCTTATTGCGATATTTGTGAACCTATTTGGCCTTAATGAATATGTATTGATCTATCAATTTGCCATTATCATTGTTGCGGCAAACGCTTTATTTGGCATCGCCGTGCCTGCGTTAGTGGCAGACAACGAAAAATTACAAGCAATTATTACCACCGATGCCCTCACTCAAGCAGCCTCACGACAACATTTTATGCAACAAGCCGAACGTGCAGTTAATCGTAGCCTGAACGATGAAATGCCACTGTCTCTTATTATGTTCGACATGGACAACTTTAAAAAAGTGAATGATACATTCGGTCATAGCGCTGGCGACAAGGCATTGCAGAGTGTTTGCCAAGTGGCGCAGCTTTCCTTGCGCCCTACTGATTTACTTGGGCGTTTCGGTGGGGATGAATTTGTCGCTTTACTGCCCGACTCGACTAACTTAGAAGCCCAGCAAATTGCACAGCGTATTTTAACCAGTGTCAACAAAGCAGAAGTCGCCCCAGGACAACCGATTCACTGTAGTTTTGGCGTCGCTCAATTAAGCCAAGATCAGAATTTTACCGAATTATTTAATGCCGCTGACAAAGCCCTGTATAAAGCAAAGCAACAAGGGCGTAATACTATAGTTAATGCCCAAAGCCTAGATGCAAAAGAACTTAGTGCCAAAAACAAGAAAACAGCTGGGGGAAATCTGGTTTAAATTTGCCAGTCTATCGGCCTGCGACCGCTGTCTTTTAATATCTGATTGGTTTGTGCGAAATGCCCACACTCAAAGAACCCTCTATAAGCTGACAAAGGCGACGGGTGCGCAGCGGTTAATACGTGATGTTTAGATGCATCAATTAACGCTGCCTTTTTCTGTGCATGGCTGCCCCACAGTAAAAATACGACACCACTGGCATGCTCATTGAGCTGAGTAATCACATTATCAGTAAACCTTTCCCAACCAATTTTGGCATGAGAATGCGCCTTACCTTGCTCAACAGTGAGCACAGTATTAAGTAAGAACACACCTTGAAGCGCCCAAGACTGCAAACAGCCGTGATCAGGTACGATAAAGTCAGGGAAATCGTGTTGCAGAGCTTTGTACATGTTTTTTAGCGAAGGAGGCGGTTTAATGCCCTTTTGTACTGAAAAACTCAAACCATGGGCCTGTTCTGGCCCGTGGTATGGGTCTTGACCAAGAATAACCACTTTCACTTGGTTAAGCTCGGTATTGGCAAACGCGTTAAATATATCTTTGTCAGGCGGGTATATCACTTTACCTTTAGCCCGTTCGCTGGCGATAAAGTGCAAAATATCGGTGAAGTAAGCTTGCCGTTTTTCTTCACCGAGTACATCTTGCCACGTAGCGGCTTGGGTCATTTATCCCGCCCTTGTATGATCAACGCCACACTTAGCCTAATAAGCTAAACAAGTGCTTTTTAAGCGTTTCATAATCGCTTGGTAAGTCTACCGCTAGGCTTTCTTTGGTAGAACAGTCAACCAAAGGCTGAGGCAAACTAATCGGCTGGCCGAGTACGTTCTCTACCGTTTCACGGAACTTAGCTGGGTGCGCTGTACCTAGGAATATACCAGTATCGCCTTCTTCCATATGGCGAACTAACGCTTTGTATGCAACTGCGGCATGGGGCTCACTAACGTAGCCGATTTGCGCAAGTTGGCGCATAGCCACCTGAGTGTAATCTTCATCAACGGTATCACCTGAAAGCACTTCACGGGGTAAGTAACCCTGTTCAATGATTGCTTCGATACGTGGCCAATTGTTTGGTTGGCTTACATCCATTGCGTTAGACATGGTCGCAACCGTGTCTTTTGGATCCCATTCGCCCGTTTTTAAATAACGTGGCACGGTATCGTTTAAGTTAGTTGCCGCAACGAAGTGCTTAACCGGCAAGCCCATGGTTTTGGCAATCATACCTGCGGTTAAATTACCAAAATTACCGCTAGGCACAGAGATAACTGCGTTTTCACGTTGCTCTTTGCTTAGCTGTGAAATCGCTTCAAAGTAGTAACACACCTGAGCAACCAAACGGCTGATGTTGATAGAGTTCGCAGAGTTAAGGTGTAACCCTTCACGCACGTCTACATCATCAAAGGCGCTTTTTACCATTTGTTGACATGTATCGAAATCATCTTCAATCGATACCGTGTGAATGTTGTCACCTAAGGTCGTAAACAGTTTTTCTTGTAGCGGGCTAATTTTGCCTTTCGGGAACAAGATAACCACATTGATGTTATCTAACCCGTGGAACGCGTGAGCAACCGCAGCACCCGTATCGCCAGAAGTGGCGGTTAGAATGGTGATTTTCTCGCCCGCGGCAATTTCAGTTAAACACTGGGCCATAAAACGGCCGCCAAAGTCTTTAAACGCGAGGGTTGGCCCGTGGAACAACTCAAGGCTGTAAACGTTGTCAGCCACTTTTGCCAAAGGCGCTTCAAAGGCGAAGGCACGCTCAACAATACCTTGCAAACGGTCCCGCGGGATCTCGTCACCAATTAATTGACTCAGAATTTCCACCGAGCGCTCAACGAACGGCATATCAAGAATGGCGTCGATGTCATCAAATGTTGGCAAACTAGTTGGGAAATATAACCCTTGGTTTTTGCCTAACCCTTTTTTAACCGCTTCAGCAAAGCTGACTTTGTCTGAGGGGTCTTTTAAATTAACTAGTTCCACGTTTCTTACCTTATGTGCTTTTTCAATAAAGCGTATTTTTAATAGTATGCTAGGCGCTGATATCTTTTGCCACAGCACCTTGTTCATCAAGCTGACATACATGGCTAAAGCCGGTGTCATTTTGAATGTAATTCTGTTCTAACCAGGTGCTGATGGTTTGCGCCTGTTCAAGGTTATCGCACACTGCGAAGACCGTTGGGCCCGAGCCTGAAATACCGAATGCCATCGCGCCATTATGCATCGCAAACTCACGGGATTCATCAAAGTAGGGTAGCAAAGATTTTCGATAAGGTTCTGCGATTACATCGGTCATCATGCTCACCGCTAGTTTTTCATCTTGGCGATACAAGGCATCAATAAAGACCGCCAATTGACGACCAAATTTCAAGGTATTTGGCATCGACACTTGCTTAGGCAGAATATCTCTTGCGGCAGCGGTTGATACAGTGATACCTGAATAGCATGCCACCCAATACCAATGCTTGAATGTAGGCAGTTGTAGAGCCAGTGTGTCAGCCTGTTCCGCCATTAGCGTTAACCCACCTAAATAACAAGGTGCGACATTATCATAATGTACGCTGCCACTGATCTGACCTTCTAACTCGCCCATAATCAGCAACAGTTCGTGTTGGTTAAAAGGCACGTTTCCTAATAACTGGCCGTAAAATTCATTTAAACCATGCAGCGCAGCCACCACTGATGCAGCACTTGAACCTAAACCACTGCCTATCGGCAAGTGCTTGTGCAGGATCATTCGTACCGCCGGCAGTTCTACGCCCTTTTCACGCATCACTTTTACAAAGTGCTGGTAACAGCGCGTCACTATGTTGGTATCGTGATCAGCGGGTAATTTATGAGCAAAATCACCTTTGACTTCAAGACTGAATTCATCGGCTAATGCAAGGTCTACTTCATCACCAAGCACTGTGCCGTCGATCGGCTTTAACGCGGCCCCGAGTAAATCAAAACCTAAGCTAACATTACCTGTTGAAGCTGGGGCAAAAGCGCGCAGCATTTTACCCGCCATGTCATTAAATTCACTCATTACACGTCTTGCTTCCATGGCATGGTTCTAAGTACATCAGCAAACACACCTGCAGCTGTAACTGCCGCGCCAGCACCATAGCCACGTATAACGTAAGGAATAGGCTGATAATAGTTACTGTGGATAGCCAAGGCATTTTCACCTTCTTTAATCACAAACAGTGGGTGATCTTCACCAACCGCTTGAATCGATACCACACACTTACCTTTGCTGATAGAGCCGACATAACGTAGTACTTTGCCTTCTTCTTTCGCCGCGTTGACTTTCTCAGCGTACAAATCGTCAAGTTCTGGCAACTTAGCCATAAACTCTTCAATACTGCCGCTGTCGTCAAAGTGTGACGGCAATACGGGCTCAATTTGAATATCATCAAGTTCAAGCTGTAAGTCCGCTTCTCGGGCCATAATTAATAGCTTACGAGCAACATCAGTACCGCTTAAATCATCACGAGGGTCTGGCTCAGTAAAACCGTTTTTCTTAGCAATTTCGGTTGCCTGAGACAAGGTTAAGCCTTCATCTAGTTTGCCGAATACGAATGACAACGAACCAGATAAAATCCCTTCAAAACGCTGAAGCTCATCCCCTGCGTAAATCAGTTTTTGCAAGTTATCGATAACCGGCAAGCCTGCGCCCACTGTGGTTTCATACAAGAACTGACGGTTAGTATTTTGTGCGGTATCACGCAGTTGCTTGTAATAAGCGTATGAAGCGGTATTGGCTTTTTTGTTTGGCGTAACAACGTGAAAACCACTATTCATTAGCTCAACATAAAGCTCTGCAATCGCAGTACTGCTGGTGCAATCTATCACTACAGGGTTAACCAAACTATTACGCATTACAAAGTCTTGCAAGGCATCAACTGATAGTGACTGCTCACTGTTATTCAACTGGCCTGCCCAGTCAGCGTTCAAATCAACACCGCTGGCTTCAAGTAAAAGTTTACGGCTATTGGCGATACCGTAAATTTTCAAACTGATACCACGTTCAAGTAATACTGCTTGCTGGCGAGCAATTTGCCCGAGCAGCTCTTTACCCACGGTGCCACACCCTACCAAGAACACATCGATAGCATGTAAATTGGAAAAGAAATTTTGATGAACCACTTTCACTGCTTTTCTCGCCTTGCTGCTTTCAATAACCGTTGAAATTGAGCGCTCAGATGACCCTTGAGCAATCGCTACATTGTTGACGCGCGCTTGGGCTAATGAACTAAAGAACTTAGCTGCCAAGCCTTGTGAATGGCGCATACCGTCGCCAACCAAAGTTACAATTGCTAGGTCATGACGCACTTCGATAGGGTCAAGCAGGTTATTGGCCAACTCAAGGGCGAACGAGTCTTCTAGCAAATCTTGCGCACGCGTGGCGTCTTTGCTGTGAATACAAAAGCTAATGCTGTATTCAGAAGATGACTGCGTAATTAAGCTAATAGAGATGTTGGCATTCGACATGACTTCAAATACACGACTGGCCATACCGACCATGCCCTTCATGCCTGGGCCTGCCACATTAAACATGGTCATATCATCAAGATGCGAGATGCCTTTAACGCTGGTCCACTTGGTGCTTTTTTCATTGCTGATAAGCGTGCCTGGGGCAGCTGGGTTTAAGGTGTTACGTATAAGGCAAGGTATATGATGCTGAGCAATTGGCCCAATAGTTTTCGGGTGAAGTACTTTGGCCCCGAAATAAGACAGCTCCATAGCTTCTTGATAGGTTAATTTATCAAGCAACACTGCGCCATCAACCTGGTTAGGATCGGCATTATAAACACCGTCTACATCAGTCCAAATTTCACAGCACTGGGCATCGATACATGCAGCTAAAATAGCGGCTGAATAGTCAGAGCCATTGCGCCCCAACGTGACCTTTTCACCTTCAGCGTTAACCGCTACGAAACCTGGCATAATCAATACCACGTCGCCAGAGCTATCTACGTCACTGAAACGCGCTTTACTCACGGCTACATCAGCGATGCTATCAAGGTAATCGCCTTCGGCAAGAATCAGTTCAGCAGGGTCAATAATTTGGTTTTTAGTACCAAGCGTAGTCAATATTTGACTGAAAATGTTCACGCTCATGTACTCGCCAATACTTAAAATTTTAGCGACTACAGATTCAGGTGCGCAGCGCAATAACGCAAAACCTTCAAGGTGTTGATTTAACTCATTCAATACATTCTTAATGTAAGGGGCAAGCTTGCTGTCATCGAATTCAGGTAGGGTATTTTTCAAATCATCTAAAATACCGAAAAGTACCATGTTCAGCTTAGCAAACAACTCACCGTAATCTTTACCATTTCCCGCTTCTTCACATAACAGAGATAATGCATTGGTCACGCCTTTAGGGGCTGATAACACAACAGCCGCGCCATTGGTTGCATGGGTATCCAAACAGATATCTTTTACCCGTAAATAACGCTCTGCATCAGCTAAAGACGAACCGCCAAACTTCAACACCTTCATTTATTTTGCTCCTCTGTTGGTTGTTTACGCAGGGCTTTCACCGCGTCGAAACAACCATTAATTAACTTTTTGCTGCGCTAAATAACAAAAAAGCCCGCTATATTTGCGGGCTTTATGTCTGTTTTATGTGCACAAGCCAGCAATCACCTCAAAGAGGTAATAATCATAATCATGCCGGTGGTGCTTGTTATTATTTTCGAATCTACGTTCATGGAGCTCAATTTGCCGTATAGACGTCTATATGTCAACCGTCTAGACGTCTTGTTTTTATATTTTTTATCCGTTAGTAGGTATTAAAAGAATAAGCACCACTAAAACTAACTCAATATAAATCAGCCACTTAAAGAAAGTTACACCAAAACCAAACCAGAAACCCAGGCCAAAGTGGTTAATATTACACCCAGATTTAGACCGTTTTTATTTTATACAAGGTACAAAACACCCCTAAATCCCCTGACTTGTAGAATTTACCCTCGCATTTCCGTTGGCTCAATGGCTACATGAGATGAGCAAACAAGTACTTAGTGGCCAAAAGCGCTATTCGCCCTCTTCAATCCCTATTTTGCGCTCCAAAGAATGAAATAAATTGGGTTCACACATGAAATAACTCAATTGGTAGGCTGTATTTTGACAACATAGACTTGAGCATCTCAACGCAAAACAACTCAAGAGCGGCTGCGCAATGACTTGTCTGTGGCTACTGGTATTGGAGGAAAAGATTATGTTCGTTGTTGTTTATCAATTTGCTGTCAAGCCCGAACATGAAAGCCAATTTGTTAAAGCATGGTTAAATACGACGAAAGGCATCGTCCTGCATAAAGGAGGTTTAGGTTCTCGTTTACATCGCGATAAAGCCGGTTCATTTATCGCCTATGCGCAGTGGCCTGACGAATACACTTTTCAGGCAGCAAAAAAAATCTTTATGTCTGAAGAGTACGAAAAGCACAGGCAGACAATGCAGACCTGTCTCGATGTGAAACAAACGCGCATTCTCCATGAAATGAACGTTGCTATTGATTATTTACAACCTTTCTCGTCATCACAAAATACGCCATTAGGTAATTAACTATGTTTCATCTATCCATTATTAAGCTCAGTGTGGTTATTTTAACGGTATTTCTGCTGCTTGCGGTGCCACAATGCTGCAGCGCATTTGAGCGAACCACTTCTAAAAAAGAGGTAGATTTACTGATAAAAGCGCCAGAGATAGATATAGGTGGAACACTACTTGTCCCGCAAACCGCTAAACGTGACCTGCTTGTCATTTTTACTTCAGGAAGCAGTTGGCAAGACCGCGACAGCACCCTGTTTGACTTCCCTATGTTTAAGGTTATTGCTCAACATCTAGCTCAGGCGGGTATCGCTAGTTTTCGTTACGATGACAGGAGTGTTGGCACGAGTACTGGCGATTTTGTCAACAGCACATTAGATGATTTAAGCTCTGATTTAGATAGGATAATGACTTTTTTTGCCACTAACAAAGCCCACCATTATCGGCACTTCGTGCTGCTTGGGCATAGTCAGGGCGGTATCGTTGTTAGCAAGGCTGCAAAGAACAATCAAAATGTAAAAGCAGTTGTACTAGCGGCATCACCGGGGGTGACCATTTCACAGCTGGTACTTGCGCAAATACGTTTGGAATATTCACTCAATAATCACCCAGTGGCTGATGTTGAAAATGTCGTGTCCGCCAATAACGAATTGCTGTTTGCTGCGTACAGTCATCAGAATACAGATGTGGCCTTCCTGCGTTTGAAAGAAAGCTATGCTCAGCTCCTGAAACCCAGTCAATTGGCTAACACTTCCACTGATAGTGATTTAGAGAACCGGATTAATAACACCGCAAATGAAATGAAAATCAATTACGGGCTACCGGCGCTAACGTCTTTCGCCTATTACGATCCACTTAATGACCTAACCGCGTTACGAATCCCCGTGCTCAGTCTTCATGGAGGAAACGACAGGCAAGTCACGATTGAACCAAACAAAGATCGTCTAGAGACAGCTCTACTTAAGAGTGGTAGCCCCTATCGAATTAAAGTGTTTGAAGAAGCCAATCACTTTTTTCAACCCTCAAAAACAGGGCTGAGTAATGAATATGGCACATTGGAAAAGCACTTTGTGAACGGTTTTCTTGATGAAATTTCGTCTTTTATCCTTCACCTTTGAAAGCACATTATTCCAAAGTAAATAGTATCGAACACAAGTTGAGATCCCATGCACAGTAGCGTATACATAAATCACCCACTGCGCTTTGCATGCGACAAATTTTTAATTCGCCACAAACCAAAAACTCAAAGGCAATGGCTACAAGAATTGCTTATTATGCCTGATGTTGACTTAGAAATTGATAGTTTTGGCTCAGGCCCGGCTTTGGAGTTGCTCGAATCGAAGATGGCGAAACTCTTGGGCAAACCTCGTGCTCTGTTCCTTCACAAAGGAATGATTGGTCAGTTGTGTGCCTTAAAATATCACGCAGATACAAGTGGTTGTAATACAATTGCCATTCACCCTCAATCCCATATTCAAGTAGATGAGTTACAGGCTTATCATGAACTTTTACGTCTCAACGCCCATTTCTTCGGCACGTTGAACAAGCCTTTTACCTTGGGTGATATTCATCAATTACCCTCAAACCTTGCCGCTGTTTGCCTTGAGCTCCCTACTCGTCATGCAGGGTTTCAATTACCTCAATGGCAGGACTTAGAGACGCTCAACAGGCATAGCAAACAAAACGGTTATGCATTGCATTTTGACGGTGCGAGATTATTTGAATCTGCACCTTATTGGAATAAATCCTACCAAGCTATTACTCATTTAGCAGACAGCGTGTACGTTTCTCTCTACAAATCTCTCGGTGCTATGGCAGGCGGTATAATTGCCGGTGATGAACACTTTATTGAAAGCCTATCACCTTGGAAAAGTCGCTTTGGAGGAGACGTAAACACAGTTTTCCCTTACGTTTTAAGTGCTTTGTGGGGAATTGAGAACTACTTACCGCACATCCCCGACTATTGCCTTAGAGCCAAAAAATTGTCACAGCTTTTAACAGAAGTATTCGGCCAGCAAGCAGTCCCCTTCGAGGTTCAAACAAATGGCTTTGTTCTTCAGTTGCCGATTGAAAAATTTTTCCTCGACAGAGCGGTTTTACGTTATGCAGACAAACACAAAACTTGGCTGTTCGATAAGATACTTGATGGACCAAAGCGCACCAGTCGAGTAGAGATTCAGGTAGGCAACGCTTTGAACGAATGGAGCGACCAAGAAGTGGTAGAGGCACTACACTGCGTCATCTCTATGGCTGGTGAAATCAAAAAATGAAACATAATACCCATTAGGCCTACCCTATTGGCTTTATAAGCATGTCACGCCTTTTACCACTTCATCGTTTTAAAAGTACTTAGCTAGAGAGCCCCTTAACGACAGGCACGCATTTATCCCTCACTGCGCTTTCTCATCGAGCTTTCCTATCTCACGCTCCTATCCCGCGTCACATACCGCACAGCAACATGTACGTCTTCTATCATGAATTTTTTCACGTTTTACGATGGTTTTTAATCATTTTTCGAATGCTAAATAGGCCGCTAACCTAATCGCTATCAGAAGTCAGTACCGAGGTTAATTGTGACAACGATAGAGTTTTTCCACGATGCAGTCTGCGGATGGTGTTATTTGCTATCTCCCCGCTTACGTAACATTGCGGCTAAGTATCCAGTAAAAGTTGTGCATCGCACATTTGTGTTGCAGCGAAACCGGCGTGAAATGATTGAACGCTTTGGTTCATTGTCTCAAGCCAAAAAAGAAATTCTTCAGCATTGGGCACAATGTCAACGTTACGCAGAGCAACCTGAGCTTATCAATATTGAGCGAATGCAAGAGGCAAAATTTGAATATCCATCGGGTTATCTAGCGGCGCTCTACGCAAAAGCCATTGAGCAACTTCGTGGGCAACAAGCGCACTGGGACTTTTTTGATGCCGTACAACGGGCACATTTGTATGAAGCGCAAAATATTTCAGATGCCCAAGTGTTGAATCAAATCGCAAAAGCACAAGGGGTCAGTCACTTAGATCTTATCGCTACTTTGTACTCGCCTGAGGTTAAACAAGCGATCATTAATGACAAATCTCGCGCTGCTAACTTTGGTATTCAGACCATTCCCTCGTTAGTGATAAATGGAAAAAATGTCATCTCACAGACGCTGTCACAGGAACAACTCGAACAGCTCATTTGTACTCAGATTGCCAATCAAAAAGAGGAGGAGGAAATATGAAGCTGCTAATGAGCGCTCTGCTCGCTGTTTCATTGCAAACAGCCAATGCCGAGCAATTTGTGGGCACAAGCCCATGGGGTAAACATGATGAAATCGGGCGTTTGAATATGATGACGCCGCAACGCCAGGCGCAGGTGATGTCGCAAATTGATGCGCACCGCATATTTGACTTATCGGTCGAGTACTTTGTTGGTATGCCAAGTTGGCAAGCCGCAAGAGACCCGCACTATCAGTTTTGGATGACGCACACTCCTAGGGGCGCGGTTATCGACAACGTGCTTGATATGGGAGAAACGGTAAATCGCCATGTAAGCTATTCTGGCAGTGCGTTTTCAATGTATACCCACACTGGTACGCACATTGACACCTTGAGTCATTTTGGTCTTGATGGCGAAATTTACAACCATTTTAGCGCAGATGAAAACTTAGGTGACAAGGGCTGGAATCGAAGTGGTGCCGAAACTATTCCGCCACTAATTGCGCGAGGTGTACTCATTGATTTGCCCAAGGCAAAAGGTCTCAGCATGTTGCCTGACAACTACCGAGTGACCGAGGCGGATATTAAACAAGCATTAGCGCAACAGTACGTCACGTTACAGCCGGGAGATATTGTTCTATTGCGCACAGGACGCATGCAAAATTACGCACAGTCAGCCAAGTATATGGCTAACTCTCCTGGACTAGGCATAGCTGCAGCGACTTACTTAGCAAAAGAAGCGGAGGCTATGGTTGTCGGCGCAGATAACCTAAGCTTCGAAGCCTTCCCTTCGGAAGTTGAGGGTAACTACGTACCTGTTCACACCTACTTATTAACGCAAATGGGCGTTCCCATCATCGAACTGGTTAACTTAGAAGAACTGGCTGAAGCCCAAGTATATGAGTTTGCGTTTATCGGGGGCTCGTTGAAATTGCGTGGTGCTGATGCAGCACCACTGCGCCCAATCGCCTTTCCATTAAAAACAGCTAAAAAAAAACCGCAAGAGGAGTAAGTTATGGCTATTTTAGAAGCACTAAACTGGCGTTATGCCGTACGGGAATTTAGTGATACCCAATTATCAGAGGACGTTGTGACAGAGCTAATTGAGGCTGCTCGGTTAAGTCCTTCTGCCTATGGTCTGCAACCCTATCGACTTTTAGTTATTAGCTCACCACAGGTGAAAGAGAAACTGCTTCCATACGCCATGGGCCAAACGAAGATCCAAGACTGTTCGCATCTATTCATTTTTGCGACCAGTACCACTATCGATGCACAATTTATTGAGCAACACTTTGCGCGAGTAGAGCATGAACGTCAACTAGAAATAGGCGCACTGACTGGGTTTACTCAGCATGTGAAAGAAGCAATGCTGTCAATGTCTTCATTACAATTACAGCATTGGGCTGAAAACCAAGTGCATATTGCACTGGGCAACGTGCTAACGGCATCAGCATTGAAAAAGGTTGATGCGTGTCCCATGGCGGGGTTTGAAAACCACGGCTTTGACAACGTCTTAGGGTTAGCACAGCGCGGACTCAGAAGTACGGTAATTTGCGCTTTAGGTGAACGAGCCCCTACTGACACAAGCGCTGATGACCGAAAAGTTCGACTACCAATTAACGATTTCTGTATAGAGATTTAGCTCATGCTCGTGCTAATGGCGCTCTTCGCTGGCGCCCTCATTGCAGTACAAGCGGGTATGAATAGCCAGTTAGGAGTACTTTTGAAAAACTCCCTTATGGCCACCGTCGTTGCATTTGCATTAAGCGCTTTAGTCAGTGCAATGGCATTCATCAGCTTTACAAAGCAGTGGCCAAATTTGGGCGAAATGCGCGCAGTACCATGGTATTTGTGGTTCGGTGGCGTGGTCAGTGCAATTGGGGTCGGGCTGTTTTATTTCCTGATCCCCAAAATGGGCGTGGGTGCTATGATGTCCTTTGCGCTCACGGGGCAGTTATTGCTTGCTGTGGTAGCGAGTCATTTTGCGTGGTTTGGTTTACCACAAGCTCAATTAAGCCATATGAAGTTGCTGGGCTTAAGTGCGATGGTTCTTGGTTTGGTACTTTTGAATAGGTAGTAATATGAACCCTTTTATTACGAAAAATTGCATGAACTTAACGGCGCTTTGGCATTGTTATGGCGCCAAAAAAGAAAATGACTTATGGTTTTCAACAGATTGGCCGCATCGTGTTTGGCACGATTCATTGGCAAAAACAGTGACCTTACATGGCCTACAGAAAAGCCAGCTAAACCCAAAACAACAATTAGTGATGCTCGACTCTTGCAATGGGCAACGTGACCAACTGCCAGAAGGACTAAAGGCTGATGTCAGTTTAACGCTTATGCATTTGTTGGTATCAGAGTCTTGTCAGTCTTTAAGACCGGGCAGTGATCTTGAGTGGCTTGCAAGAGATGACGAGCTTGGGATACAAGCTTTTGTGGAAATGTGTAGCGAGGGCTTTGGTTACCCAATGGATATTGCCCCCTTACAGCGATGTGCCGAAAAAGCAGGTGGAAAATTAGGTTTTTTACGTAGTTCAGGCGAACGCGTAGCTACTGTGCTTCTTTTTCAGCAAGGTTCAACCTTAGGTGTATACCAAGTAGCGGTGCCCAACATTCACAGAGGTAAAGGTTACGCCAGCGAAGTAATGCGTCACTGCATACTTTGGGCGCAAGAACACGAGGTAGAATTAATCACTTTACAAGCATCCGAGATGGGCCTTAGTTTATATAGACGATTAGGCTTTCAAGAAGTCGGCAGCATAACGCTCTGGAGAAAATAATGCACCGGATATCCTTAGAACAATGGCGTATGTTTGTTGCAGTCGTTGATAATGGTGGTTTCGCCCAAGCGGGAGATGCCCTTTATAAAACCCAATCTACTATTAGTCACAGCATCAAAAAGCTCGAAAGCACAGTAGGTAAACAACTCTTCGAAGTCGTCGGGCGAAAAGCCGTACTGACAGGGTATGGAGAAAGTTTGTTAACAGCAGCACGCACGCTAGTAAGCCACGCAGACGCTCTTGAGCATGATGCAATTTCGCAACAAAGCGAAATTCGCACAACGTTTACCCTCGCGGTCGATATCTTATTTCCTAATGAGCGGCTTTGGTATGCACTGGCGCAGCTTGCCACCGAATTTCCCGAGCTCAACATTCAGCTGTATGAAACAGTGCTATCACGATGTGGCGAGCTACTTGATGATGGCACGGTTGATGTCGGCATTGCCAGTGCTATTCCCAAAGGATATGTCACACAACTTGCTACAACAGTCGACCTTTGTGCTGTGGCACACAAAAATCATCCATTAGCGTCTGACAAAAAACACGCCTTGAGTGAGCTTGAACAATATCGTCAACTTGTTATTCGTGATGCGGGTTTACGGGGCAATGTCAACTCAGGTTGGTTAGGCTCCAATAGTCGATTAACGGTGAGCAATTTTGAACAAGCTTTACAGGGTATTCAACACAAGGCTGGCTTCGCGTGGCTACCGTTATGGTTTATACAACAACAAAACAAAGCAGATATTATGCAGCTCAAACTTGATAATGGTCATATGCGCACAGTCGCTATGCAATTGGCCGTTCGAGCAGAACTCGCTTCCAGCAAAGTGGTAAAAGCCTTCGTAAAGTATTTATCTGCAGAACGCACACCTGAAAGTAACTGATCCCCTGCATAACGTTTGTTTGTCACGGGCTGGGCGCCGCGCCATTCGCGCCCAAAAACGCCGCCCCCACCTACTCCATTTCACGCATTCCCTTTCACATATTCCCTTCAGGGCATGCACTAAATAGTGCAAACATTCGCTCAATACTGATTGATTGATTAGGGTTGAAGGCAAAGTCATTGCTTTTTTCTGTAAAAAGTCAGTAGATAGCCTTAGGTATTTCCGCTAAATTATTATAGTGATTATTTTTTTCTGATTTCATTGCAAAAAATTGAAAATGCTCTAGCGACAAATGAATGTCACAACACATAAGCCCTGAACAATTATAAGCCACAAGAGCGCAACGGAAAGAGTCATCAATGAACGCGTTAATTGAGAAAGATATCCAGACTATTCAGTCTATTGAAGCTGTTCCGCATATTATGAAGATGTTGTCAGATACCACAGGTTTGCGGTTCATCTGTGTGGCGCGCGTGACTGATGAAAAATGGACAACCTGCGCTGTGCTCGACGGCGTTAACTTCGACCTTCATCCTGGGGATGAGCTTGATATATCCACTACTTTTTGCATTCAGGTGAAACGCTCGACCCAGCCGATCGTTATCCAGCACGCTTCAAAAGATGACCACTATCGCAAAAGCGAAATTCCAATTATGTATGGGTTTGAAAGCTACTTTTCCTTTCCCATTTACACCAAAGACGGGCATTTTTTCGGTACGCTATGCGGGTTAGATCCGCTGCCGGCGAAGTTAGAAACAATCGAAATTCAACAGCAAATCAAGTCATTCGCTGAGTTGATTTCAAGGCAGATTGAAGCTGACGAAAAGTTAATCAGTGCCGAATCTGATTTATTCGATGAAAAAGTAGCAGCTAAATTACGCGATCAGTACATTGCCATTCTAGGTCACGATTTAAGAACGCCATTATCCGCTTTAACTATGGGCGTAGACTTTTTAAAAGATCACGTAACAGATGCCACCTCTCAAAAAATACTTGCCCGCATGGACAACAGCGCAACGAGAATGAAGCGTTTGATCAGTGACGTTATGGATTTAACCCGTGGTAAAATGGGTAATGGCATGGAGTTAAACGTTAAGACAGTCAACAATCTGCAAGATATGTTAACCCATACGGTTGATGAACTATCAGGGCTGCATCCCCAGCGCGCAATTCAAACCAATATCGATGTTAAAGGGACACTTTCTTGTGATCCTGAGCGCATTGCCCAATTGCTGTCGAACCTGTTGATAAATGCCATTGTGCATGGCGACCCTCAGCAAGCAATTGAGGTAACAGCAACGATAGAAAACGGCCTATTCTCACTTAGCGTTAGCAATGGTGGCGAGCCAATAAGGCCAACCGTGATTGATAAACTGTTTCAACCTTTTTGGCGCAATGAAAGCAACAAGCAAACCGGCGGCTTAGGGCTAGGCTTGTTCATTGCTTCGCAAATCACCTCAGCCCATGATGGAAGCCTAACCGTAAGTTCAGATGAACACAGAACTGTTTTCGCTTTTCAGGCAACCCTTGGCTTAGATGCGATTGAAAGCTAGTGCTTGTGTCATAGCAAACCTTTTGTTTTGCCTGCTTTATATTAACTCGTCTTTAAGTACGAGTAACACAACTTGAACATGGCTTTAATCAGCCCTATCCAATGTCACTCACACCTAAGGAAAGCGCTGAACGAATTGTGATGGGGCACTTATTAATGCAGATTGGCATTCGCTGTAGACTAAACCTTATTTAGCTTGGTCAAACTATCAAATCGTTATTGTTTTTCTTTGCCCCGCCTTTCTTTTCTTGTACTGCTTTTCCTTCAGGTAAAATATTTCCGCTTCCGGTTACTATTCTTCTGCTTATTTAATATTCTTGCTTAGGTATTATACATTGCGCTAGTCGCTAAATTTGCATGTCAAAAACAGCAAGGAGTGAAGAACGTGAATCAGTTAAATCTTGCCTTGATAACCATCGGTGCGGTTGTTTTAGTGTTGGGTATGCTTTCGCGTATTATTGACCGTTCTTACCTTACCATGCCTTTGCTGGCCTTTATTGTAGGTGTTGTGCTTGGCCCAATCGGCACAGGTTTATTAACACCGGATTCATGGGGCGATAGTTATAAACTGCTGGAAGAATGTGCTCGAGTGACCATCGGGATCAGCCTGATGGCGATAGCGCTGCGAATTCCTAAACACTACCTATTTGATCACAGGCGATCATTTATTCTCTTGCTTGGGGTGGGCATGCTTGCGATGTTTTTAATGAGCAGCCTAATGGCCCACTGGATCTTAGGTTTACCTGTGCTAATGGCATTGTTAATTGGCGGAGCAATTTGCCCAACTGACCCGGTAGTCGCCAGTTCCATCGTCACTGGCGGGCTAGCGCGCCAACACTTGCCTGACCGTTTTCGTTATGGACTGTCTACTGAATCAGCCATTAATGATGGTTTGGCTTATCCCTTAGTGCTCTTGCCGGTACTTTTATTACAGCCTAACGAAAGCAGTCCTTGGTCAACTTGGGGCTTGCGGGTCATATTATGGGAAATTGGTGGAGCCGTGGCGCTAGGCGCATTATTAGGCTGGGTTGTTGGCAAGGCCTTGCTAGTCGCTGAACACAAGAAATCGCTCGACCATTCAGCATTTCTCGCCACCACCTTAGCCTTAACACTACTAACATTGGGGGTAGGCAAATTTTTAACTACCGATAGTGTACTCGCGGTGTTCGTAGCAGGCATGGTTTTCAGTCAGATGGTGGGCGGCTCAGATCGGGCAAAAGAAAATAAGATCCAAGAAACGGTAAATCTATTTTTCACCTTACCTATCTTCATATTCTTGGGCTTGATGCTGCCAGTTGATAGTTGGTTCGAGCTTGGCTGGGAGGGAATCTGGTTCACCATAGGCATACTCGCTATTAGGCGTATTCCAGTTATCTTGGCGCTTTCCCCTTTTCTGCCCATTTGGAACAATTGGAAATTGGCCTTAATGGCGGGGCATTTTGGTCCTATCGGCATTTCCGCCCTGTTTTACGCCATGGTTATTCTGGATAAGACCGGAAACAACATTGCATGGACTGTCGGCAGCCTCGTTATTACCTCTTCTCTTATCATTCATGGAATGACAGCAGCCCCTCTGGCACGGTTGTGGGCGAAGGTAGATGAAGGTCAAGATGAAAGTGAGGCATAGCGGCATCTAGGCATAAGAAAGTACAATAGAGAAAGGAGAGTCGCCTCAACTCCCCTTAAAATACATCCGTCTGACTAGTGGTAGTGTTTACAACAATCCACTATAGATTTTGCAGTATCGCTATTTTCACACTTGCTGGCGATATCACCTACGGACACAACCCCTGCTAACTGCTTGCTTTCTTCGTTATCTAATACAACGAGACGTTGAACTTCATTTTTGCTCATATTGGCTAACACCGTGTCGGTGTCGTCGTCCTTGAAACAATAAAGGACCGGCTCACTTAGAATAGGGGAAATGCTGTCATCTAAACTTATTCCTTTGGCTACCGCATTTATCACCAAATCTCTATCAGTCACAATGCCTACCAATTTATCATTGTCATAAACAGGCATAAGGCCAGCTTTCATCTGGGCCATTTTATTTGCGGTTTCTTTTACAGTTGCGCTAGAAGGTAAAATTTCAGTATTTTTAGTCATAACTTCATGTATATACATTCAACTTTCTCCTTTTGGTTAACACCTGGAAAATGCCAAGCGCCCTTGACCATGCAAGTGATTTACCACTTCCCAAAACTGACCTAAAAGGACTACCCCGCTGTTAAATCGTGTAAATATAAAGACAATACGCGTTTAAAAAGCGTGTAGAAAATACACCGTACCAGTAAAGATTATACTTCGCATTAGACGTTATTTTCCCCGATGAAATCTCACCTTTATTACCAATATGACGCTATAGCTTGCACATAGACTTAAGACACTACTTTGTAAGCAAGGCGCGGTAAAAACAATATAAGCCTTGGCATGGATCCAGCAAATCAAAGATTAGGCGTTATTAATGCCGTAAGGCTTTTAGCCATGTTCTTTTATAGCTTTAGCACATTTATCGCTATGGCAACGTTAGACAAGTAGCCATTTAACTTAAGAGAAATAAACTAGGAGAATATTATGTCTCATGAAAAATACCGTGAATGTATTGATGCCTGTAATCGTTGCGCGAACGCGTGCGATCACTGCTCTACCGCCTGCCTGAAGGAAGATAACGTTGCACAAATGCAAAATTGTATACGCTTAGATATGGATTGCGCGGCCATGTGCCGATTTGCAGCCGCTGCAATGGCAAGAGGCAGCGATTTCGCCGATAAAATATGTCAGCTATGCGCTGAAATATGTGAAGCCTGCGCAAAAGAGTGCAGCCAATATGACTCTCAGCATTGCCAAGCATGCGCTCAAGCCTGTAGCGAGTGCGCCAAGGCTTGTCGTTCTATGGCAGCATAGCCCAAAGGTATAACACAAAGGCAGAGTACGTTCAGTTTTTGGTAACCTACTCTGCCTCAAACATTCCACCCTCTACCATCAACTATTATCTTCAGCCTTGATCATTACTTTGGCTACGTTTTCGATATCTTGTGCAGACTGCCCGTTAACGTTGAGCATACCCTCTAAACTTAAGGTTCCTCCTTGGTTGTTGTAGCCCAAAAAGGTTGTTTTGTGTGGGCCTAAATCTAACAGCCTTAACACCCCTGCCATTATTTCTGCTCCGGTGTGGGTAACAAAAATACGTAGAGGTGACTCAGGAATAATGCGCTTTATGGTGGCAGAGTCGTGGCAATATGCAGCTTCTGTTTTATCACGAGGCACTCTAAATCGGCCCGGCTCAAGCAGAGCAACAACCGAGCATTTTATTGATCCTGCTTGCAACGCTTTGGCTGCACTGAGGCAAGCTTGCAGCTGATAACCGCCAATGGCGATAAGCTGTATGTCTGGGTTTGACTCTTCAACCGCAATAAATAGCCCTTCATTTGCTGCCTGCTTGGCCTCATCTTCAGTGGTGACTACCGGTAGTGCTTTTTTTGCCGTTACCAGCGCGGCAATTTTTCCGTGCGTACGGTATACGCTTTTAAGCACAGTTTGTGCGGTATTGGCATCGATAGGAAAATATACGGGTGCTACGTCAGACATCTCGCAAATCCAGTTTTCAGCAAACTTAGGATCTTGATGAGACTGCTCATTTTTTCCATTTTCCCAAGTATGCGAAGTCGCGATAAAGGGGATACTGATCCACCCTACAGAGCGATTTGCTGTTTGTAAATTACGCGAGAAAATGGCCTCTTGGCGCATAGCACCCAGCATTTTCATAGCAAAGGCTTCATAGCTTACAACTAACCCGATACCTTGCTTATTAGCCAATACTGCTGACGCGACAGCTTCTTCATTTAACGCGGTAATCACACCGCCTTTTAACGATTCTAACGCTTGGTCTTCTGGTGAAATGACACGGTGCTTAAGGGAGCGAACCGTCGCCTTCATCCGATTACTTTGTATTTCATCTGGGTTGCCTAATCGAAAGCGCAGTGCCTTATTGCACAGAATCAAATCGTTAAACCAATGATCAATCTGTGCAAGGCAAGAAACGGATTTACCGACTTCTGAATATTTATCATCAGGAAGGGTTAAGTTAACGTGCTTCAGTACCCTTAATGGGTGATCTTTTTCACGTACACGGCCCGAATTTGTGTGGTTATTCAGCACTTTAACGCTGTCTGCAAGCTCTTGTACCGGGACGTGAAGCTTAGCGGTTGCCTCATTAAAGTCTGCTCTGGCTTTTTCATCCTCTACTAAACTATCGCCTAGCGGAAGACTATGAGCGGCGTTCGTTCCTGCTGCTGGCAGACCATAGCCTTTGTCTACTTCAGCAATAATATAAGGCATTTTAACGGGATACGAACTAAGACCAGATTCTGCTTCTTGGCCGCGTTTTGATAGAAGTTCCATCGCATTGATAATAGCAATCGCGTACGCAGCCGGGTCACTTCCATCTATAGTGACAGGGTCAAAATCATGTAACGCCAAATGTTGTTTAAAGTAACTGGTTCCCCCTTCTTGTACCATCAAAGTACGTTGGTCAATTCTGCGACCGTTATCAATCATTACAGGCGCGACTAATCCTGTGTCTGAGGCACGCCACCATCGCGGAGCCCAATCACTTCCCCTTTGTTCTTCAAACGCGCCATCGCTTAAAAAAGTGACTAACTCTTGGCCCGGCAGCGGCATATGAACATACTGAAGTGATGTGAAGCCTAAATATCCACCTTCAGAAATTCCGCCTGCTGTGTGAATATTTACGTGGCTACCCACATGAGATTCTAACTGCCCATCCGCGTTAAGATCATAACGGTAATAGTCATTGCACAGGCGACTCAGCCCTTCATCATCACAGGAATAAAGCGACGCTTTTTCTTCATACTGATTACCGGTAATCGCGTTCACCGCTTCTATTGCTGCAACACAGTGCCCTTGCCCCATTATCCACGAGCGGGTTTTCCCGTTTAAGGCATTCGCCAGAAGATAACCTGTATAGGCGGGCGTCATATTTAGTGCGCCCCCTGTATGCCCCTGTGCTTTCTCTTTAAAGTCATCAATATTAAGCGTGTTTCCAGCCATAGATACGCGTTTTGCGTAGGTCATATGGGCCACAAGCCACATGCTAGCACTGCAAATTCTATCGGCTGCTTTTAGTAACTTTAGTGCATTTAATACTGCGGATTGTTCATCATCAGCAGCGTCGCAAAGTGATGATAAATACTTTTCGACAATACTGATCGTCTCAGTAGTGTGTTGGATTTTTCCGTACCCCTGCGACCACTCATCAAAAGCGTCGGTAACCACTGCGTTGAAACTTGTCGGCATTATTCATTCTCCTTCGTATACGTTTTATATTGATTAAACATCACCTCACATTCGTCACTAGGGGTAAGCCAAATCTCTGTTTGGGAATTTGCGCCGTGAATGGCACAAACTCCCTTCGCATGCTTGTTCTTCTCTTTAGAGATAGAAATGCCCATGCCTGTAAAACGTGACAAAGCAGACTCTCGAACATCAGGTTGATGTTCGCCAAGTCCACCACCAAAGGTAATTGCATCTACGCCACCCAACACAGCAATAAACGATCCAATGGCTTTGGTAAGCGCATAGGAATATGCGTCGCGAGCGACATAAGCATCGCTATTTTGGCTTTTTTTAAGCGTGCGATAATCGCCAGAAATACCACTCAAACCGGCCAGCCCTGCTTCACGATTAAGCAACTTAGATAGGCTTTCTAACGTGTAGTTTTCACGCTCTAGCAAATGCAGAACGATGTTTGGGTCGATGCCGCCACTGCGCGTTGTCATGGGGAGCCCGTCAGTCGGGGTAAATCCCATTGTCGTATCTACTACTTTTCCATCTTGCCAAGCAGCTAACGAACTTCCGCCGCCTAAGTGAATGGTAATAACGCGCTCATGCTGCTTTTGCTTTTGAAGTAAGTTCCACTGAGATTGGTGCGCAAGCCCGTGAAAGCCATACTTCATAATTGGCCATCGATCAGATAGCCCGTCAGGAAGGGGATAAGATCGCGCGTAGTCTGGAAGGGTATTAAAAAGCGCAGAGTCGGAAAAAACAAAGTGGTTAGCGTCAGGCCACTCACTAAGCCCGTGTTCAATTAATTTAAGCGCAATGTGGTTATGAAGAGGCGCTAAAGGTAGCCAGTGCTTAATGTCGTTCAGGCAATTTTCATCCACCTTTCGCGGATTTCGCTTCACCCTGCCAATGTGAACTACCCGATGTAAAATTGCGCTGCAAGGCACCGCGTCACTTAGGTACGAGGCGAAGTGATTAAAGAGTTGATCTGCCTCCCCCTCTAGCGACTGCTGATCAACACAACGTTCCCCTTCCCACATCTGTAGTTCTAGGGAGCCACTCCCTGCGTTACAAACAAGCACTCTCTCAGCATTGCTAACCTTAAGACTATCTTTAGGATGCTTATGGGGGTCATTTAAAGAACGCGAAGATTCATTATCTTGCATGACTTAAATACGTGCTTTGGAATATTTTCATTGGATAAATGCTCCTCAGTATTGGTTGCTTCATGTTTAGACCTATGGGCAACTATTGAGAACAACACTGTCGTCGAACAAAAAATAATCGAAAACCACTTTGAGCAAAAACAGACAGACTTAGATTCTGCTCAATGGCTAACATCAACCGCGGAGCTCGAAAAACATTTCTGCTGCGCAGCAGCGCAGATGATGAGGATGGGGAGCAAGTGATGGGAGTACAGCGCAGATGATAAATCCATTCAAGCGCCATACCCATCATCAACGTCTGCGAGGCACGGCAAAACACTCGAAGCTGCGTTGTATAAAAATGGTCAAGTATAAGGTTATAAACGGCTACCTGACTTTATGGTTATGCGCCAAATGCTTTCACAGAAGATAAGAAAGTGAATAACACAAAGAGATTAACCGCTCATCAAAAGAAGAGGCTCCTTATCTGAGAAATAATTACAATTTTACCCGTAAGATAGTTAGCGAATTTTGCTACTGCGATTGTTACTGCGCAAATACCCACTCCTCTTTTTCGTTGTAATCAGCCTACAAGCGGCATTACAACTGCAACTCGAACAATAACGTAAGAAATAGACAGAGTAGGTCTATGGTTTGCACTAAGTTATTAACGCACAATCTGGAGGGGTACATTATGAGCAGTAAACAACTCATTACGAATGTAGGTATTGGGCTTGCCGCCGCATCGGCAGGCATTCTAGCAAGAAAAACGCTACAAAAATCGTGGGAAAAGGTGACTAACGAACCCGCACCGAAAGAGAAGGAAAGTGAAAACACTGACCTTAAAGAGGCTGTAACCTGGGCAGTAGTGTCAGGCATTGGTGCTGGTCTTGCTAGAATGGCCGTTCAATATGTAATTGATAAACGCCAGTCAAAGTAACACCTTAAAATTGATAGCGTTTGAGAGTTTAAGCGTTTACAAGAGGCATCTAATCAAGACAGGCATGTTTGTTTGCTCAGATGAAAGACGATATTAAGGCACCCAATTTGTATATGCATTCTGTCAGGTGGATGGACTGTGCCTCGACCTCGAAAAAGCCGAATTAGCCAAAAGACTATTGTGAGTTTGTCGATACCACAGGCCGCTGAATTCCTGATGATAATACGGGCCATATCGACAACACTCACAGTCTTATTCTAGAAAGACTCGGCTTAGGTTCAACTCAGTGGTTAAGGCTAAACACTGAGTTCGAAAAACACTTCTGCTACGTGGAATGACCAAAGCGAAAGCGTTGTTAAAACGCCCCTGAAATAACCTTAACGAATACATTCCAAGCATATCTTGTAGCCTGCTCCCTTACGTAAAAATTGACCTTAAACGCCATCTCTTTCCTCAACCATCAACCGTCAAGAGCCCAGTAAAAATCATCAATCTATCTGAGTTAAAGTACAACGGCTCTTTTTGTAGGAAACCCCACCTCTAAATAGGAGTGAATTATTACGATATTTTAGTTATGGCTGTCTTTTAAACTACCCTGCTACAAAAACCGGTGCGAATATGTAAAAGCATAAACAGGCGTTCAGGAGCGTTTCAATTCCATGAGTTTTTTGAAATTGCTCGTTGACTTATTATGTGTTCTGTCTGATATTTAAACAAAATTAATTGAAGTACTTGCCAGTTGCTCAGAGCAGGATGAATTTTGCTAAAGGGAACAGGCAATGGCGACATCAACAGCTAAAGCAAATAGTGCGAAAAAGCAGGCAGTAGTGGTTATTCATGGCATGGGTGAGCAACGCCCCATGGATACCATTCGCGAATTTGTTACCCATGTTTGGAAACAAGATCCTAACCTCACCTCTCCCCATTTTTGGAACAAACCCAGTTCAGTCAGTGAATCCTTCGAGCAACGCCGCCTTACCACAGACAGGCCACAAGCCAACGGCAAAGATGAGCCCGTTCAGCGCACGGACTTTTTTGAATACTATTGGGCCCACCGAACAGTAGGCACTAAGTGGGAGCATTTTTGGGGCTGGATTAGCGCGCTACTTTTCTGTTTTCCCAGCCGCTATGATAACCATGCCAATACGCTAAAACCCCTTTGGTTTATCTTGTGGGGGCTTATTCTTCTTGGTGCTCTCCTTGCGTGGTGGTGGCGTGATATTGCCAGCAGCTCAAGTGCTCTGTCGTGCCTGCCCTTGACTTTTGTATCACTAGCCAGTGCAGCTTGGGCGTTTCTTGCGTATAAGGCGCGTACCTTCTTCACTCATTACTTTGGTGATGTGGCCCGTTACATACAGGCAAAACCTGCCAACATTGCCATCAGGCAAGCCATTCGAAAGGGCGGTGTTGAGTTACTCGAGCGCATTCATCAAACCGGTGACTACGACAGAATTGTGCTTGTGGGGCATAGTTTAGGTTCGTATGTGGCCTACGACATCATTACTCACTTATGGGCGCGGCATAATAAATTTAAAGATCATAACGACCTTCCTACACCGTTAAGCCAGACGTCGTGCGAGCACTGCAACTCGCTAACAGCGCTTGCCAAAAACTGCGGTACCGATGCCTTCGACACTGACGCGTACTGGCAAAAGCAGCGACAACTCTTCAGTTCGCTTACCGACAACGACCCAGACAGCAACTGGCTGATTTCAGATTTTATTACCTTAGGGTCACCACTGACTTATGCCGATGTATTGCTATTCAAAAATAAAGAAAACTTTGAAAAACGCAAGCTGGATAGAGAGCTACCGACTTCTCCGCCGCTTACCGAGCACGGAGCCTGGTATTACGGAGGCGATGATAAGTACCTGCATCATGGCGCTGTATTTGGAGCAGTGAAGTGGACAAATATTTATATGCCACACGATTGCTACATCAAGGGCGATTTAATCTCTGGGCCGGTAAGCCGCAACTATAGCTTTAAGGCGTTTGACGTGGCAAATGGCACCATGACGTCCCCCGAAAATATATTAAAAACCCCCATTGAAGAAATTGCTTTAGATTATTCAAAGATAAAAGACGGATTCACCCACACCGCTTACTGGAAAAGTGCCGAAGTGCCTTCTGACAATGAACACTTAGCTGTGCTACGAAAAGCGGTGGGGTTGTATTAACTTACTACAAATCTAAGGAAGGATGATGAGAAGAACAGTCAGGCTAAGGCAGCTTATAAAGCCCAAAATTGCTATTAGCGTTGCTACTATTATGTTGGCTGGTTGCAGTGTTGCACCAGAGCATCACGTCAGAACAGGGTCTGACCCCAGGTTTCAGGATAAAAACGTCGCTTTTAGAACCACCTACTATTTTCGGGTATTCGATTATTGCAAGGGGCAAGATGGCAAACATCCGAACGTGCCTGCATCTGATGGGTTATATCGGTTTACCATGACGGGTAAAGCAAACACGACTACTAACAATATCAAGTTTGAATCAGGGAGCTTAAAGAGTTGGGAAATAGACCCGTTAGGAGCTGCTGTGATTTATGATGAGAACATCAAGCGCTATCGGTACGTATCTGAAAATGAAACTCAGGCAAGAGCAGAAAAAGCGCAAGCGTGGGATGAGTACTTAAGCTTACAGAAAGAATACAGCAGGATCCTTAAACTAGTAGGAGAGCAATCCCGGATAAAAGACCTTGTGCATGTTGAGTTAATAAAGGTGCTAGAAGAAAAGGATATTGCAGTCGACGCAAAGTTTGACAGCAAACTAGGCGATGAAATGCTAGAGAGCAAAGATGCGCTCGATAAATCGTTTAAAATTAACCTTGCAGGTGCCGTGACTCAAAAAAGAACTGCGCTGATTGAAGCAAACAAAGACGGCATGAACGCAAAGCTTAACGCGATGTCGCGGGAATGGTTAAAAACCCTGGTTATTCAAAAATTGAAAGAAAATTTAGACAAAGCCGTCAGTTCCGCTTCGTTACCCAGTAATTTTCTAAGTGCACAGACATCACAGGCGACATGGGATGGTGTGATAACAGGTACATTAACCCCCACGTTGGATTTTACCGCTAACGAAAATGCTTACGTTGATGCCTTGTCTAAATATCTCGTTAGCAACAAAGACATTTCGAATATAGCAGGCTCAGATGGCACAACACCTTTTTCAGAACAGTTTGCTCAAGTGTTTGTGGATGATGCTAAAACAAAAAATACAGAACTGGCGGACGTCACCGCTGACTTTGCCCCAGTGCTAAATTGGTTAAAGGATTTAGCAAAAGGTGATGCAGATGGTACTTTCAAAGATTTAACACCAGAACATAGAGAGGTGCTAAAAAACAAGTTGTCAGAGAGAGTTGATACGATATTGATCTCCATTGGGCAGATGCTAACTCGAGTCGATAATCTCCCAGATTCGCTTGACTTTGATAATGAGAAAAACTTATTACTTCTCGCGAATAAAGATAATGTTGCAAAAGCACTGATAGATCAAAGCGGCGTTTTAATAGCGGCAGTGGTTGAAAACAGTTATCTCAATGGCGATAACAATTTTGGTGGTGTATTAGCCTCTATTCGCACCGCAATGAACGCAAAATTGCAAGCAGCAACAGGAGTAGAATTATCTTCTTCGACTGCTGATATTGACCCTAAGGCAATGCTTGCTCAGCAAAAAGAACCCATAAATTGCGATATGACCAAACACAAAGGCTTCCAAGTACTTGGGCCTGAAGGATGGCGTACCTTCGACCAGGATGAGAGGTTAATCATGGCTATGTACGTTGACAATTCACCTATTACGCAAGTACTTAAACAGTTATCACAACAAGTTTTAAACGCGCATCAAGCGAACGAGCCTCAACTGCTACCTGTGGTTGAGGCAGAATTGCGGCTGAGCAAAGCCAAAGAAGCGTTAGCACAGAAAAAGCATTTGCTTGAAGCGGCTGCGGACAGTGACCAATTAGCTTCATTGTGTGAACTGACAAAAGCCGTTGAAGCAACGCTACACGATGACAACCAGATTTCCAGCGCACCTGTTTTACCTTGCCAAGGAGAGGCATTATGAAAGTAATCACTTTATTTGTAGCATCTATTTTTCCTGCTATGGCCCTTGCTGCAGGGTCGATGCGAATAGATGTGGAAGTGTACGACGGCCCACTTAGCAAAACCCTGGAAGTGCAAAAGGCGGAGTTAATAGGCACCATTAACCTCACTGCTCATGTTCTTGAAAACATTACCCGGGCAATTCAGCTCAGTGAGTGTAGGCTGGGGTGTTTTGGTACACGAAGTGAATTTGGCTCTGAACACCCGAACCAAATGATAAAGCAGTGTACTGCCCCAGGAAAATCCAATTCTGAATTAAAGGTTTTGAAATCTGTAAACAAATCACCTGCAACCGTCAAAAGGTTATTTTCCAATATTTTTCCGATGAAGGATCACAACTGGTTTAGTTTGATGACGACAAGGCGAGTGGCTAAAAGTACCGTTGAGTCTAACGAGCATCTCAAATTCTATTTTTTACAACCGAACGAATACACCACCATACCTACAAAAAGAGAAGATCAGCCACATCAAATTTGCCCGCAGTTGGCAGATGTGAAGCTGAACGTACTCAGCGTACTTAGTTATATATACAACACAGAGGCATCTCAGATTGAACAAGGTGAAAAAGATATTCTGCACTGCAAAAAAACCTTGCTGACATCGCCCAGAGACCCCAAGAGCCCTGGTGATTTAGGAGTCACCGAAGACTGCCTTACCCGCATTGCCAATGTTGGCAAGCTTTTAACTGAAGGGGCAGAGCATTGGGCAACTACGCAAGTGGCCATTTTGCCAAACTCTAAACGCACCCGCATCGCCATTGCAAGGGCTGCGGTAACCGTGGCTGAATTGGGCAACGAAATTCTTGCTCGCACTGACGCAATTGTTCGGCAACAACGTGGTGAAGCAAAAGCGGGACTATTACCCATCAGTATGTTTTTGAGAGAATCCGAGGGTACAGACTATTTAAATCTTTTCGAGTGGTTAAATGCCACACCTAGAAAAAGTCGTCAGTGGCCCGTACAAAGCAGAACCCGCATGATTGAAAGGCTTATTAACGACAATAACTGGTCGAAGATCAATACTGCATTTGCGCAGGGAAATGGCAAAACCAGTATGGTATTTGTGAAAGACGATATTGGTAACTGGAATCTTAAAAATTACGACAATGACCCCAGCGAAATGTTACAGGCATATAAAGAAGTAGGCACAAACCTCTTAACCAGTGCCGCAAAATTAGCGTCGGGCATGACAACGGCCGAAGACGTCATAGGGAATTTAGCGGGCATGCAGCAAGCGACGCAGCAAGCACAGAGTATGTTATTTGGCAGCTCTACAAGCACACAAACGGATAGCTTAAGCAGTAACATTGAAGAGAGGATTAGAAAGCGAATAGCATCTACTTATGAAGATTATGCTGCGAGGATTAAAGCCAAAGATGCTGAGATTAAAGATATTGAAAGTGAAGTGCAGTCGACGGAAGCAGCATTAAAGTTAGAGAAACAAGCGTTGACAAACTATTTTGAAGAGCTCGACGTGAAACAGCAGAATTTTGCATCTGCGCGAGTAAAATACCGAGAGTTAGAAGACGCCTTCACAATGAAGCAGTCTGAAGTAGCAGCCAGCAATATCCCCTCGAAAACCTTGCTCCGAGAATACAAAGATGCGAATGAAGAAATGCAAGCATCAAAAGACGCACATACCGCTGCTGAAAGCGAGGTAGAGGAATTTAAAGAGACGAATAAAGAACTTTTGAGTCGTTACCAGACTTTAGAGACAACACTTAATACGTTGAATGATAAGAACAGCAAAGCAGAGAGGTTGCGTGAAGCGTTACCAGGCGAAGCGGTGGTGGTAATAGAAGAGATCCTCTCTCATTATCAGGAGAATCTCATAGCATTAAAAAGTAGTATTCTTGAAGCATCAGTCACACCCGAATAATTACCTGAGTGTGACTGCGGGAAAGTCAATAAGGAGCTTGTAACAGATTCTGTGGTGCGACGCGATGTTGTTCCTGTGTTTGAAGTGGTCAAGTATTATTGACCATAGTTTTGTAGTAAAGCCAGTATCTTCTTCCTGACTCGGTTGGGCTTAAGCCAGCATTGTACTGGTGTGATCTAGTCTGGTTGAATAGATGATAATAAACATTGTTTAATTTATGTTGATAATATGTATTCAATAATAGGACATCCTTGTTAAAACACATATTGAAAGGACAAATCAATGAAAAGGGAATCGATTTCTATACCTATGTCAATTGCACTCACATCTGAGAGCTCTTGGGAAAAACTAAACGAGAAAGCAACATCGTTTTTTGTGATGCGGTTTCATTTTCAACTTAATGAAAAAATCATAGATGAACCTCATAAAGTTGGTGACTGGATTGGATTATATCAGTCGACTAAAGGAATGAGTGCTCAGCATGTCCGTTCAGAAACGACTGAGGTAGAACAAGTAATTTCGACGCACTCGATAGAAAAACATTTTTTGGAAAGTGAGTTTCTTAGTGAATTGGCAGTAGATCTTGTTCAATCTTTTGAAATACCTAAACTACTGAGATTTAAATCAGGGGTAAAGTCGAAAGTTAGTGACACAGTAAAAAAACATCTTGAAAAAAGTGTCGAAATATTAGATTCAAACAAGATTACAAAAACAGAAAAGTTAGAAATAACAAATTTTTATCCTGGAGAAGAAACTAAAGCAATTGTATCTGTCCCAGTGTATCGTAAAAGGGCTGTTGAAGTGATTCTTTCATACATTGACTACCTAAAAGTTGACTACAGGAGATCACCTCTGGGATTGAGGAAGAAAAGCGATAAATCCCCTAAAATTACTAACCCTAAGAAACATTCAAATATACATAAATTAGGGTTACCAATTGCTAGAGCTTATTTTTGGGAGTTGCAGAAAAATTCCTCCAAGTTTATGTATGAAATGGAACATCAAACTGAAGTAAAGGATCCTTCTCAAATTAAAATTTGTGAACCTGACGAGATCAAAGAAAAATTTGTCGAGTTTCCGAATGTTCCGAGCTTATATCAAATCGCAAATGCTGCATTTCCTAGAAAGTGGATTTGGCGTAAAACTCCAGAAAAGCTATGGACAGAAGAGGAATTGAAATTAATTGAATTGGACGAGGTGGCATCTCAGGGTAATGGTTGGTATGCAAAGTATGCTTTCTTGAAAAAGTAGAGAGCCTATAACAGATTCTGTAGGGCGACACGATATTGTTCCTTTGATTGTTTCATCCAATCGCTAAGATTGGTTATGAAAAGGGCACATCTTCTTGTATGGCAAAGCCATGCTTTTGATTTACAGCGACTCCAATTTTCCAGATTTTAAATAGACTTGTCAGATGGCCTGACATGGACGTCAGGGCAAGGCGAACCGCTTTACATGGATGTT
>Ga0189289_10038_pt1 | contig 206038 bp, 203 predicted proteins | sample UW106minimetaG_FD_130313 | JGI IMG/M metagenome (GOLD analysis project Ga0189289, IMG submission 130313) | Marine microbial communities from the Costa Rica Dome - UW106 mini metaG | ecosystem: Environmental > Aquatic > Marine > Oceanic > Photic zone | place: Costa Rica: the Eastern Pacific... | reverse complement strand
CCAAACATCCTATCATTGGTGCGCGATTTCGCCCAATTAAACACAAACAAACCCGATTGATGGCGATGCACTCCGCGTTCTCCCGGAAACTCCAAACTAGCCATTGAATGCGCCACCGCCAACGGCAGAAAGGTCCCGCATGCCAGACGTTGGCGCTCAAGGCAGCGAATGACCGCAATGTGTCCTTTGAACCATTTTTGCGACAGGGCTTTCCGAGGCCAGTTTCTACAGTGTTTTCTCAGCCATGAGGGCAACTAACCCGAAAAGCCTCTAGTCGCAATTAGCATATTTTGTGTCTAGTCTGGTATTTAACCGAGATAGCGCCCCCAGGATCGACCTGGAGGCGCACTTTAAGTGAACGGCTGGGCACGGCGCCCCCCTCCTATCGAGCCTGAGATACAGAGCCGTCAGATCGCGGACAGCTCCTGCTCTAGATCACCCATTTCGGCCCCACCAGACATCAGACGGCGCATTTCCTTGTCGGAAATGTCTTCCGCCTTGCCGGCACCGATGACCTTGCCAAGAGCGAGGAAGGTGAAGCGATCCCCCACGAGACGCGAGTGGATCTCGTTGTGGGTGATAAAGATGATCGCGATGTCGCCGCGCGCCCGCACCTTCTTGATGGTTTTCAAAACCCCCATCTGCTGCTTTTGGCCCAGCGCCGATGTTGGTTCGTCAAGGATCAGCACCTTGGCTCCGAAGTAGATCGCCCGGGCAATGGCCAGCGTCTGGCGCTGACCGCCGGACATCGTGCCAACAGCTTGCGTCGGGTCAGAGAAGTCGATCCCGATCTTGAGCATTTCGTCATGGGCGATCTGGTTCATCTCGTCCATGCGCAAGGTGCCCAGCGGCCCCTTGAGCTCACGGCCCATGAAAAAGTTGCGCGTTACGCTCATGAGCTGGTTGAGCGCTAAGTCCTGATAAACCGTGCCGATCCCAGCGCCGGAGGCATCGCGCGGCGAGCGGAACTGCACCGGTTTTCCCTCGATGTAGATCTGCCCTTCCGTGGGTTGGTGTACCCCCGCAAGCGTTTTGATCAGCGTCGATTTACCGGCACCATTGTCGCCCAGAAGCGCGTGCACCTCACCGGGATAGACCTCAAGATCCACCCCGCCAAGCGCCGTGAACGGACCGAAGCGTTTTACCAGCCCAGAGACTTTCAGATATGGTTCGGCCATCTTTAGATCCCTCCTGTGATGCGCTTGCGGATACGTTCGTTTGCGAACACGGCGGCCAGAAGGATGGCGCCGAGGAACACGCGGAACCATGCACCGTCAATCGCCGGGATAAAGAACACCGCGTTGGCAACAAGGCCCACGGTGATCGCGCCAAATACGACGCCCAGCACCGATCCAAAGCCCCCTGTCATGAGCGTTCCCCCGACAACTGCGATCGCGATTGCGAACAGTTCCATCAGGTTGCCCTTGGCCGCATCCGATGTGTTGGTATCAAACACCTGGCAGGCCGCGAACATGGTGGCGCAGAACGCGGTGCACATGAACAGGCCGATCTTGACGCGGTTCACCGGCACACCGTTGGCACGGGCCGCTTCCTTGTTGTCGCCTGTTGCGTAGATCCAGTTTCCGATCTGGGTGCGGCTGAGGATGAAATAGGCCACAACAGCGATCACGATGAACCACAGGAACCGGGCATCAAACCCTGTGACCCACTGTTCCATGCGTCGGTTGATGTTGAGCAGGCCAAGATATTCGATCAGTTCGATGCGCTCGGCGCGGGACATGTCGGCGTTCATGTCGATGCCGGAGGATACTTTCGTGCCGATCCAGTACCAAGCATCGTAGAACCAGCCGAAAACCTCGCCGCCAAGAATGTTGGCGAACCAGCTTTCCTCTTTGTAGTCGGGCAGACCGGAAACCTGCGTGGACTGGTTGATCAAGCGGAACGCCACTTCCGTGACACCGCGCAGGAAGAACAGAAATCCAAGCGTCACGATGAAACTCGACAAACCGGACCGGACAACGATTGTGCCGATGATATAGCCGATCGACAGGGTCATGATCAGGGTGACGAAAAAGGCGGTGAACGGTGTTGCTTCACCGAGGCCGAAAGGCAGCCCCCATTTCAGCATCAGCGCCATGCTCATACCGGCAAAACCGATCATTGAACCGATTGAGAGGTCAAACTCCCCCGCGATCATCAACAGGGCAGCCCCAATGGCGATGATTCCATACTGAGAGATGATCTTGATATTGTTCTTCAGACCCAGGGCATTGAACGCCTTCATGTCTGAAGCGATGGCAAGTGCCACGATAATGATGACCATCACGATAAACGCCCCGATCTCGGGTCGCCGGATCAACTTCTGAAAACCGGTCTCTTTTTGTAGCCGGTCGGATTCACTGCTGTCCGCCATGTCTACCCCGCCTCCCCTATTATACTGGCTATTTTATGAAACAGGCGGGGAAGTTCCCCGCCTGCCTCTATCTTCATCCAATGTCGCAAGACTTAGCGGTCGATGCCCGCCAGCGCCTTAACGGCAGCTGCGTTGGACTTGTCCACGAAGCCGGGGCCGGAAGCGATGTTGTTGCCCGGCAGGAGGCCTGCGTGGTTGTTGTACAGGTGCAGAACGATGACCGGCATGTAGCCCTGCAGACGCTGCTGCTGGTCAATGGTGAAGGAGGCGCGACCGTCTTCGATCATGTCCATCACACCGGGCGACAGGTCGAAGCATGCCAGGTGCACGTCGGCGCCAACGGCGTCGATGGCTTTGACAGCGGCTTCACAGACATGCGGGCCCACAGCCAGAACACCGTCGATCGACGGATCAGCCTGCAGGGCAGCAGCGGTACGGGTTTCGATCTGGGCCGGGTCGTTCGACACGTCGATCATGTTCAGATCACCGCCGAGACCGTCAAAGTAGCCGGTGCAACGATCCACCAGTGCGGTGTTGAAGGCTTCCTGGTTGAGGCACAGGCCGTTGGTCACCCCTTCGGACGCTGCGCGCGTACCGGCTGCGGTGCCGGCGTCGCGCTCGGGCTGGCCCACATGCATCAGGGCACCAAGCTCAGCGGAAGATTCCAGACCAGAGTTCATGGTCACGACCGGGATACCGTCAGCAACGGCGGCCTCGATTGCCGGGCCAAGCGCCGCGGCGTCGGGCAGCGATACGATGATCCCATCCGGGTTGGACGCTGCGGCGGCTTCGATCAGCGCGGCCATGGCGGCCATGTCACCGGACACGTCGAAGTTGTACTCGAGCGTTGCGCCGATGGCGGCGGCTGCATCACGACCACCTTTTTCCACGACGGGCCAGAACGGATCCGTGCCCTGCGTGTGTGTGATCATGACATAACGTTCGGCGACTGCTGCACTTGCCAGCAGCGCAGCCGCACATGCGGTTGCGATAAGTGTTTTCATAATATTTTCCTCCCATAGGACGTGCCCGAAATTCGTTTCGGTGCACTTTCATATGGGAAGCACGCCCCAGACTCGATTGCAAGGCCCTCGTTAGCGCTACCAGCATTTTTTGCAACCGGTTGCGAAATTTTTAATCACAACGCCAATCGAAGAAGTCCTGCGGCGCGCGTTCCAGCAGGCGAGCAGCTATTTCTTGGCCCAAGGCGGCGCCATCCTCAATCGGGGCCGTGCCATGGTCATCCAGCATCTCAGATCCGTCGGGACGAAGGATTTCTCCTCTCAGGCGAATCTGCCCGCCATCCAGCTCTGCAAGGCCTGCAATCGGCGTCTCGCAAGAGCCATCCAAAGCGGCCAGATACGCCCGCTCCGCGGCCAGCCGCATGCCCGTGGGCCCATCGTGAATCGCCTCAAGCATCTCCGCCGTTCGGCTGTCATCAGCCCGTCTTTCGATCCCAATCGCCCCCTGTGCCACAGCGGGCAAAAGGTCATTCTCAGAGATGGGCGTGCGCTTCACCTCATCCATGCCAAGCCGGTTCAGACCGGCACATGCCAGAAAGGTGCCCTCTGCCACACCGTCCTGCAGCTTGCGCATTCTGGTCTGAACATTGCCCCTGAACTCTACAATTTGCAGATCTGGCCGACGGTGGAGCAGCTGTGCGCGGCGCCGCAGGGAAGAGGTCCCCACAACCGCGCCCTCTGCAAGATCCGTGAAATTGCGGCCATCGAGGGTGACGAAGGCATCGCGCACATCCTCACGGGGCAGGTAGGTCTCCAGCAGCAACCCTGCCGGTTGCTCGACGGGCATGTCTTTCATGGAGTGCACAGCAATATCGATCTTCCCGGACAGCAGGTCGTCCTCGATTTCGCGGGTAAACAGCCCCTTGCCACCCAATTCCTTGAGCGGCTTGTCTGCTTCGATCAGAAATCGGTCATCCCCGGTTGTTTTGATGACCACAATTTCAAACGCCTCTTCCGGCAGATCGAACGCAGCGCCCAGACGCCTTCGGGTTTCATACGCTTGAGCAAGGGCGAGCGGGGAGCCACGTGTGCCAATTTTGAGAGGCGACATTGGCGAGGGGAGCGTGATAGTCATCGTCGAAACCTTTGGTCTTGCCCTCGTTGTCTTGACATTATCCGTCATGAGTGTCTAGTCAAGTTGACACATGCGCTCTGATGATCTGTCAGACCCAGGCACCACACAACACATATGCGAGGACCTGTATGGCCGAAACCAAGAAAATGATGCGGGTGTTGGCCGGGGAGACGTTGCCCACACCACCGATCTGGATGATGCGGCAGGCGGGGCGTTATTTGCCCGAGTATCGCGCGACCCGCGCCCAGGCCGGCGACTTTCTGTCCCTGTGCTACAATTCCGAACTGGCCGCCGAAGTCACCCTGCAGCCAATCCGGCGCTACGGGTTTGATGCGGCGATCCTCTTTGCCGATATTCTGCTGGTGCCCCAAGCCCTTGGCGCGGATCTTTGGTTTGTCACCGGGGAAGGCCCGCGTCTTTCGACCATCACCGAGCAAGGCGATTTCAACAAGCTGGTGGGCCGCGACGACATTCATGACCATCTGGCCCCAGTGTATGAAACGGTGCGTATCCTTTCAAAGGAACTGCCATCCGAGACAACGCTAATCGGCTTTGCTGGCATGCCCTGGACTGTCGCAACCTACATGATCGCCGGCCGCGGCACACCTGACCAAGGGCCCGCCCATCGCTTGATGCAAACCAACACGCCCCTGTTTGAAGCCCTGCTGATGCGCATCGAAGAAGCAACGGTGGAGTACCTGTCCATGCAGGTTCAGGCCGGGGCCGACTGCGTGAAACTGTTCGACAGTTGGGCCGGCAGCCTGAAAGGGGATGCGTTCCGTAAATATGCGCTTGAGCCCGCCGCGCGCATCACGTCAGCCCTGAAGGCGCGCCACCCCGGCCTGCCTGTCATTGCCTTCCCCCGCGAAGCCGGTGAGGGCTATGTCGGGTTCCACAAGGCCACAGGGGCCGATTGCGTGGCGCTGGACAACTCAGTGTCGCCCAGTTGGGCTGCCGCGAATGTGCAAAAGGATGGCTGCGTGCAAGGCAACTTGGCCTCCTCGCATATGGTGACAGGTGGACAGGCGCTGATTGACGAGACCCAGGCGATTGTCGAGGCATTCTCTAATGGGCCGCATATCTTCAATCTGGGTCACGGCATCACCCCCGATGCAGACCCGGACAATGTATCCCTGATGATCGAGACCGTGCGCGCCGCGCAAACCGTCTAGACACAAAGAAAGGCTCCCGCCACGGCGTGCGATCGCAGATCGCGTGCCCTGTTGGGCCGAGCAGGCACCCCTACGGGGCTGCCTGCTGATCCGTGCGGGATCGCGCCGCAAGCGCCGCCCTGGGCGTTCCAGAAACGGGTATACGCTCAGACTTTGGCTTGATGCCGGCTGGCCAGACGGCGCGCGATGACAAGCGTCAGGATTGCCGTTGAGGCGCACAGACCCGCCACCACCCCGTTGGCCGAAATGCCCATCGAAGCGATCGAGAAGCCCCCGATCGCAGAGCCCACGGCCGCGCCCACGTAAATCGCCGCCGCATTCAGCGCCAACAGAACCGGGGCTGCCGCAGCATCCAGCGTAACGAGGCGGGCCTGCTGCGCCGCCACGAAGGACCAGCCCATGAGATTTTGGAAAAATATCAGCAGGTAGACAGCGATGACGGGCATCGGCAGGGCAGAATAGGCGCAGAGCAGCACCATCTGACTTGTCGCGAGAATATAGAGCGTCCGCTGCGGACCCAGCTTATCGGCCATGAAGCCACCAAGCAGATTGCCGAGCACTGCCCCGATGCCAAGCACCAGAAGTGCGAGGGTAATCTGACCGGGTGTGAAGGCCATCTGCTCTTCCAACAGGGGCCCCATATAGGTGTAGACCACATAGATCGCACTCAGGAACGCCGCCGTGAACAGCACTGCCGCCATGAGATGCGGCGTGGCCAACACCCGGCCCAAATCCGAAAGCGAGACCGGCTGGAACCGCAGCCCTGCTGGCACGCTGACCCATATCAGCCAGACGCATGGCAGCCCGATCACCACAACCAACGCAAAGGCCCATTGCCAGCCAAACGTATAAGCCAGATAGCTGCCAACGGGCACACCCAGCACCTGTGCAAGCGTCAGTCCGAAAAAGACAGCGGCAAGGGTTTTCGCGCGTTGCTCGGGCGGGCTAAGCGCCGCGACAACCGCCGCAGCAACGGGCGTGAACAGCCCGGCCCCGGCCGCCGAGATCACCCGCGCCACATTGAGCCAGAAGAAGTTGGGCGCCACCGCCGTCAGCAAGGCGGCCAAAACGAAAAGAGCCAGACCAAAGGCCATCACCCGTCTCCGCCCCAAGCGCCCGGTCAAAGACACCAGCAGCGGCGAGAGCAGCGCATAGGCCAACGCATAGGTTGTCATGACCTGGCCCGCGACATCCGCCGTAATCTCGAAACTGTCGGCCAGAGGGCTGAGCACGCCAATCACGACGAACGCCCCTATGCCAATCACGAAATTGGATGCCGACAGAACAGCAACGAGACGTCGGGTGGAAACAGTCTGCTCAGTAATCTCGGATCAGGTCCACTTGGCCAGGGGGGGCAGGCTCATCAGCACCGCGTTTGCATCATGTCCGGTCTCAAGCCCGAACTTTGTGCCGCGGTCATAGACGAGATTGTACTCCGCATAAAGGCCCCGATGCACCAGTTGCGCCTCCTTGTCCGCCTCGCTCCAAGGATCATTGCGATGGCGCTCGGTGATGGGCAGGAAAGCAGGCAGGAAGGCGCGCCCCACATCCTGAGTAAAGGCGAAATCCGCGTTCCAGTCGCCGGTGTTCAAATCATCATAGAAGATCCCGCCAACGCCCCGCGCCCGGTTGCGGTGCGGTACGTAGAAATATTCATCGGCCCAGGCCTTGAACCGGGGGTAATACTCCGTGTTGTGACGGTCGCAGTAGGATTGCAGCACAGCATGGAAGGCGGCTGTGTCGGCCGGCACCTCAATGCAGGGGTTGAGATCAGAACCACCACCAAACCACCATGCCTGCGGCGTCCAGAACATGCGTGTGTTCATGTGAACCGCCGGCGTATGGGGATTGCGCATATGGGCAACAAGGCTGATGCCCGCGGCCCAGAAGCGCGGATCGCTCTTTATGCCCGGCAAATCCCGACGGGCGGCCATTGCGGCCTGCGCGCGCGGCGCGAGCTTGCCATAGACAGTTGAGACATTGACGCCAACTTTCTCAAACACTCTGCCGCCCCGCATCACGCTCATGAGGCCACCACCAGCGTCTGATCCGTCTTCGGAGCTGCGGCGCGTTTCGGTTACCTCAAAGCGGCCCGCGGGCAGATCGGCGAAGGGCCCTTTTTCCTGACTGTCTTCCAGGGTCTCAAAGGCGGCAACGATGTCGTCGCGCAAACTGCGAAACCAAGCACTGGCGCGCGCCTTGTGATCATCAAAGAGTTCCGTCATGGGGGCCGTCCTTTGTGGTATCGGAATATGTCTAGCACACTAGACACTAACTGCAAATCAGAGTTGACAGTCGCAGCGCGAATCCGAATTTCCTTGGTGTATCTTGCTATGAAAGGCTATCATTTCGCCATGCGACGCTTCATGCCCCTTACTTTCGCCTTTGTTCTTGTAGGCCTGCTGGCGGCCTGCGGAACCCCTCAAGAGCAATGCATCCAGCGGGCAAGCAAAGACTTGCGTAAATTGGATGCTCTGATCGAGGAGGTCCGCATGAACATCGCAAGGGGTTATGCGAAGCAAGAAGAAACCTACACAACACCGGTTTGGCAGGTTTGCGCAGTCCGGCGTGATGCCGAAGGCAATATCATCGAGCGGGAATATTGCTGGCGGGATCAGGTGATGACACGTGAGAAAGACGTGCCGATCGACCCGGCTGTTGAAAAGCGCAAGCTGGCCGGACTGGAGCGCAAGCGCGAAAGCGTTGCCAAGGCCACCCGCCAAGCGATCGCCACCTGCCGCTCCACTTACCCGGAGTGAGCCACCCGCAACGCGTCATTGCCCTGCTGGGCCTTTGGGCCGTTTTGTGCGCCACAGCCTTCGTGACCCTCCATCAAACCGCGCCGAGCGGCGATGGCTTCACACGCGGCCTCAACCGGACATCCCTCTTCTTGCAATGGCAATTGGCAGCGTTGGTGCCCGGTGGTCTGGCCTACATTCTGGGCCGACGCCTGCCACCAGGCGCCCTCCGCAGATTGTCCGCCGTCCCCGCCCAGTTGGTCATGGCGGCGCTGGTTGGCTTTATGCTGCTGGTGATCTGGGCACAATTCATGGCCTGACCGCCCGAAGGCCCCTGACCAGCAAAACGATAGGGAAAAGGGTGAGAGATTGGACACGACCCAAGCGGGGCTCGTTGCGGCTGCTTCCTTCCGGACCTGACCGGGTTGGCGAGGCGCTCGCCCGCACCAACCTCTCAACGCGGGTATCTAACCGGCGCGCTCCACTTTCGCAAGAGGCCGTCACTCATCCAGGCTGACGCTCTGCCCAACCGGCGAAAATCTTCTCCAAGACCACGACCACGTAGTAAAGAAGGATCCCCAACACGGCCAAGGCAATCAGGACGGCAAACATCAACGGGTAGTCCGAGTTGGTCTTGCCGCTGTCGAAAAGCGCGCCCAGACCGCGGCCATGGGGGCTGACGATCTCCATCAGATTGGTCCCGATAAAGGCCAGCGTGACCGCCACTTTCAAAGCCCCAAAAAACTCCGGCAATGTTTTGGGCAAAGCAATCTTCCAGAAGATCGTCATCTGGCTCGCACCCAGAGACCGAAGAATATCGCGATACTCCGGTTCCAGTGTGCTCAACCCAATCGAGACAGAGACGGCAATCGGAAAGAAGGAGATCATGAACGCGATCAGGATGGTGTTAAAATCATGCGCGCCCACGAACATCAGCGCGATTATGGGCACAACTGTGGCCTTCGGAATGGCGTTGAACCCCACCAACAGGGGGTAAAGCCCATCCCGCATCGTCCGTGAAAACCCCATGATCATGCCCAGCGCCGTGCCCACAACAATGGCCAAAAGCAATCCCGCAACCGTCCGCCATAGGGTTTGCCAGCCATAAACAAGGAACAATTCCCAATAGCGCGTGAACGCGGGGCCGAGATCAGACGGGGACGCCATCTTGTAATTCGGCCAGTCATTGACCCACACGAGGGCCTCCCAAAGGCCCAGAAATACCAGCACCGCCAACACCGGCGTGATCACTTTGGAGATGTTCATTCCGCCGCCTCCTTGCGGTCATCATCCGAAGTGCGGCCTTGGGCGATCTGAATCTGGTGGCGCAGGATATTCAGCCGCTCGGCGGCCTCTGGCGTATAGAGGTCATCCAGCGCGCGGGGCCCGGTCGCCGGCACATCCATAAGGTATTGCGTGTGCGCAGGCCGCCCCGACATGACAACAACCTGATCGGCCAGAAAGATCGATTCGCGCAGATCATGGGTGATCAATAGGCCCGTAAAGGGCTCTTCCTGCTTCACCTTGTGCATGGTCTGCCACAGATCTTCGCGGGTGAAGGCATCAAGCGCCCCGAAAGGCTCATCGAGAATCAGCACCTCGGGCTTATGCACCAGCGCACGGCACAGGGACGCGCGTTGCCGCATGCCGCCCGAAAGCTCAGAGGGACGCTTGTCCTCAAACCCACTCAAACCCACAAGGTCGAGCAGAAAGCGCGCGCGCTCTTCTTTCTGCGCACGGGTCAATTTATTGGGCACGATCTCCAGGGGCAGAACGACATTGTTCAGGATCGACCGCCACTCAAGCAAAACGGGGTTCTGAAATGCCATGCCCACAGTGCTGCGGGGGCCCCGCACCCGCTCCCCATGGAGCCACACTTCACCCTCATCCGGCTTCATCAGCCCGGACACCAGCCGGGTCAGCGTCGACTTTCCGCATCCAGACGGGCCCACAACGGCCGTAAATCCACCTTCCTCAATCGAAATGTTCAGGTGATCCAGCACATGCAATGGCCCGCTATCGGTCTCAAAGCGATGGGACACGTCCCTAATTTCGATCAGTGCAGTCATCGGCCCCCACGCCGGGCCATATCCGTGCGGTTGGCCCATCATCTTGGAAAAAATACTCCCGCCGGAGGCCCCGGCAGGGGTGCGGTGCCCGGGCCGAAGGGCCCGAACACCACCGTGTCAGTTATTTGACGGCAAACAGGCCATCCGGCAGGTAGCTGTTGTCGAAGTAAGATGCGATCGGCAGAGGATCGTTCTGGAATTCATAGGTCAGCTTCAACTGCTCAAGCGCTGCAGCAAAACGAGCCTCATCAATCCCACCCATGCCGTTGGCCATCACGTAATCGGTCAGAACATTGGCCGCGGTGGCAAGTTCAAGCCGGCGCTGCTCCAGCGCGACATCGGCCGCCGGGTTGCGGGCAATCACGGCCTTCGCACCCATCTCCGGATCTGCAATCACATCTTTCCAACCGGCGGCAACCGCCGCAAGGAACGCTTTGAGCGTGTCTGCATTCTCTGCCGCCCAATCCGTGTTCACGAGGATCGCGTTTGAATAGAGCTCCAGTCCGTGATCGGCCATCAGGATCGTCGAGATGTCTTCCTCTGGCACGCCAAGGCGCACGAGATTGAGGAAAGAGGAAAACGAGAAGCCCGCCACGGCATCCACTTCCCCTTCCGCCAACATGGGCTCGCGGGTCGGAAAGCCCACCGGTTCCACGGTCACCTTGGAAGGATCTATGCCCGCTGCATCGGCAAAGGCCGCGAACTGCGCCCAGGCACCATCCGGGGGCGGCGCGCCCAAGATACGGCCTTCGAGGTCAGCCGGCCCGGAGACACCCTGACTTTTGCGGCCAATAATGGCGAAGGGCGGCTTGTCATAAATCATCATCACCGCAGTGATCGGCGCACCTGGATTTTGATCCAGAAAGCGGATGACTGCGTTGATGTCACCGAAGCCAACCGGGAAGGCTCCCGTGGCGATCTTGGGGATCGTGTTGGTCGAGCCGGAGCCCGCCTCGATCGTGACATCGAGGCCTGCATCCCCGAAATGGCCATTATCAATGGCTGCAAAGTAGGCCGCAGATGGGCCTTCGAATTTCCAGTCCAGAGCAAAGGGTACCTTGGTTTGTGCATGGGCAGCAGCAGCTGTCACAAGCGCGGCGGCAGCCAAAGCGGCAGTACGAAGCGGGCGCGTAAACACGGGGTCAACCTCCTGTCGGTTCTAGTATGCGGCGACAAAGATGGGGCAGAGCCAACTCCAGCGCCATTCGACCATGTCCCGGTCAGCAGGATCAGCGCGCGGACGCCAGTCATATGCCCGCCGGGCAGGCAGTGCGCCTATGATTTAGGCAGATCAAAGCCGCCCTGTCACCGAATAACTGGTGCGCGGTCCAGATTAAGCCCTGCCGCAAGCGCGCCTTCCCAAACGGTTTCAGCGGCGAAATCCGCATGGGCGCTCGGTGTGCTCTGGAGATTGGGCACTTGCACCACCGTGCAGCCAGCGCGGCGCGCGGCCAGCGCGCCGGTGTCACTGTCTTCAAAGGCAATGCACTGAGCAGGGCTTTGTCCCAATGCTTCAGCGGCGGCCACGAAGATATCAGGCGCGGGCTTGGCGGCGGCAACCATGTCATAGCCGATCAGCACGTCAAAGCGTGGCTCCAGCCCCCCCAATCCCAGCTTGCGCCAGCCCTGCGCCCGGGAAGAATTTGTTGCAACGGCCTTCGGGATTCCATGCGCATCAAGAGCGTCCAAGAGGCGGATCACATCCCTGCAAACAGGAATGCCCTTCGCAAAGATGGCATCGATTCGCGCTCGGCAATCTGCGTTGACCGCATCAAAATCTAACGTGGGGAAGCGTGACTCGCGGATCGCCCTACACGCGGTTTCATCCTGGCCAACCATCGCATCAACCGCAGCACGGGCCTCCTCTGGATCTGCGCCGTGGGCAGTGAGCACTTCCAGATCAACCGCATGAAAAACGGCCTCGGTATCCAGCAGAAGTCCATCCAGATCGAACAGCGCAGCAGCAAACATCATCCACCTTCCAAACTTGTTGGGGTGCCGGGCATCAGGGCCAGGCATCCGGGCATGTCGCAGGTAGCGGCGGGATCGGCTTTGGGCAAGGGCCTCTTGCCCCTGTCCATTCCCGCTCCACTATGTCACCCCTTCCACAAAGGCACAGGGACCAGATCATGCGCGACGCAGAAGCCGTTACCTTCGGAACATCCGGCCTCGACAGGGCCGCGGAAATACGCGGCGATGCCGATGCGCTGGCACGCGCCCGCGCCGAAGGCCGCATCCTGACCATGTGGCGCGGCAAGCCGATGCTCGATGCACAGGATCAACTTGCTTATGTTCCGGACGGCCACGCCATCCTGGAAGATGCCAGCGCCGAGATGCTGTTTCTCGGCCGCTCTGACGGCGTTCCCTATTTCGCCGCGAACCTCACGGGCTGGTCCCCAGAGGTGGACGAAGCCGCCATGAGCGCCTTTTTTGATCCCACCGAGCAAGCCCACCCCAGTGCCCCCGATGCACGCTTTGCCGAACTGCGCGGGGTGATGACACGCCTGTCACGGCGGGATGCAGAACTGGCCGCCACCGCGAAAGCTTTGCAGAACTGGCACGATACGCACGGCCATTGCGCCCGATGCGGCGCCAAGACCACGATGCGCATGGCGGGCTGGCAGAGGGATTGTGCGTCCTGCGGGGCCAAGCATTTTCCACGCACAGATCCTGTAGTGATCATGCTGATCACGCGGGGGAATGCCCTGCTGGTCGGGCGCTCTCCAGGTTGGCCAGAGGGGATGTACTCCCTGTTGGCCGGCTTTGTCGAACCTGGCGAAACACTGGAAAACGCTGTCCGGCGGGAGGTGTTCGAGGAAGCCGGGGTGCCCGTTGGCCCAGTGGCGTATTTGTCATCGCAACCCTGGCCCTTTCCGGCATCGCTGATGTTTGGCTGCAAGGGGGAAGCGTTGGCAGACGAGATTACCGTGGACCCGAACGAACTTGATGATGCCCGGTGGCTCACCCGCGAAGAGGTGGCGGAGGTCTTTGCGGGCACCCATGCGTTGGTCCGCCCCCCGCGCAAGGGCGCAATTGCCGAATTTCTGATGTCTGCATGGCTTGCGGACCGGCTTGATTGACCGGATAAATCACTCCACTGCCATTTGATCGAGGCCCAGAATGCATTTTTCAGCCAGCGAAAATATTGACGCCCCACAGGAGACTGTTTTTCAGGAGGTCACCGATTTTGCAAATTTCGAACGCCAATTGCGCCGTGCCGGAGGGCAGATCGACCGAACCGGTGCACCGGGGCCTGATTGCACCTGGACCGGCAATGTAGCGTTTCGCGGCACCACGCGAGAAATCGAAGCAAAGGTCGACAAATGGGCGGCACCCAACGGGTTTACGGTGCTTTCGCACAGCGGAGGCCTGAAAGTGACAGCCGATGTGACGACTGTTGCCCTCTCGCCCACGCGCACACGGCTCGATATTCTGGTCGATATCAAGCCGCAGACATTGCCGGCGCGGATGCTTCTGCAATCGGCCCGCCTGTTCAAACAGAAAGCAAACCAGCGCTTCAAAGAACGGGTGCGCGCCTTCGCCAAATCCGTTTCAAAGCGAGCAGACAGCGCGATCTGAGCCGCAGAGGGTCGCTGTTAGCCGGCCCTGCCCACATCACAGGCGGCTCCACGTGCCTGTAGGCGACTGCAGGTGCGATTGGCTTGCGCTTCGCTGAGCCCCAGGAACCGCGCCTCAAAGCCTCTGCTGCCCCGAACAACCTTGCGCAAGGCTCCATCCAACACTGTCATCTCGCGCAATGCGGTTTCCAGCAGGGCACGTTCCGCATCGAAACGGGTGCTGTAGGTGCCCAGTGAGACGCGCCACAGCCGCCCGCCCGAGGTGGAGACCCGGGTGACAAGATTGGTTCTGGGCGGCGGGCTTGCGGTCGGCGCGGCCTTGGCAAGCACGGTCATGTCAAGCGGGGGCGGTGCCGGGCGCGCCATCGGGCGCACTGTCGCAACTTGCAGGGCAACTTGCTGCACCGAAGCGCTGCTCTCTGGCGCCGGTGCTGCCGTGGGCGCAGCACTGGCCACAGCCACTTGACGGGCCTTTGGGCGCACGGTTTGGGGCGTGGCCTTTGCCACGATAACAGTTGGGGGCGCTGCTGCCTGGGCCTCGACCAGCGGCGCATCTGCGGGCACGCGGGCGGCGGCTGTCAGGGCCGCACGCGCCTGTGCAAGGGCGTCAGACACTGCGGGCGTTGGCTCAGCTTGCGCCAGCGCCGCGAGATTCAGCGCGTCATCAGACGGCTGCTCCGCCGCAGCTGGTGCGCTGGCAGAGCCGCTTTCCGGACGGGCCAGGGGCGCCGTGCCTGCTGGGGGGGAAGGTTGGGCGGCAGGGGTCAACGCGGCTGTCTCAACCGCCTCTGCGATGCCCTCCTGCATCGCCAGCAACAGTTCCGGCGCAGGCCGCGCGCCCGGGCGCAGCTGCGGGTGCAGGGATTTCTTCACAGCGCCCGATAGGCGCACAACCTTGCCCGGCGGGTTCGCGCCCGCATTGCCAGCGTAGCCCGGGCGGGATGGTGCAGCGGTCGCCACGCGGCGCGGGGCCCGCTTGAAACCGAGATCGAGCAATTCAGCCACGCGGGCATTGCGCGTTGCCGTGGATCGGCCGCCAAAGACGGTTGCAATGATGCGTTCTCCGTTGCGTTCGGCAGAGGCCACCAAGTTGAAGCCAGCCGCCCGCGTATAACCCGTCTTGATGCCATCAGCGCCCCGATATGCGTTGAGCAAGCGGCGGTTGGTGTTGGACACCTCACGCACGCCAGCATCCGTCGTCCGGCGTTTAAAGATGTTGTAATATTGCGGATAATGGTAGAACAGCGCGCGCCCAAGAACGGTCATATCGCGGGCCGTAGACAAGTGGCCGTTTTGGGTCAGGCCATGGGCATTGCGAAAGGTTGTACGCGTCATGCCCAGTGATTTGGCCGTGCGGTTCATCCGGCGGGCAAAGGCCGCCTCCGAGCCGGAAATTCCTTCAGCGATGGCCGTAGCAGCGTCGTTTCCGGATTTGATTGCCGCCGCACGCACCAGATACTTCAGTGCAATTTTCTGACCGGCACGCAGACCCAGCTTTGAAGGCGGCTCTGCAGCGGCTTTGCGGGACACGGTTATCTTTGTGTCCATGCTCAGCTCACCATTCTGAACCGCCTCAAACGCGACATAGAGGGTCATCATCTTGGTCAAAGATGCCGGATGCAGCCGGGTATCGGCATTGCGCGAATGCAGGATCTTCCCGTTGCGCGCATCCATCACCATGGCCGCATAAGGCGCAGCACTGGCCAGCCCCGAAAGAAGGCACACCATGCCGCAGATCAGCGCCACATAAAGACGCAAGGTCGCCCCGATCATTTTCATCGGTTCTACTCTGAATAATTGCCTGTTTTGCCGCCCGGGTTTGCCCGTGGTCAGCGTGCTCTTGAGAGGATGCTAGCACGGTAATGGCGCTTTGGGAAACAAAGCATTGAATTTTTTAGAAAAAGTTGTAATTCAATATATAGTGCCGCAATGCGCGCACAGGGCAACATCTTGATGGCGGGCGAGAGTACCCCCTAGCCGATCTCGTCGATCAGGGCGCGCAGCCCCCCGAGATCCCCCAAAACGCGAAACCGTGGATGCCCTTCGGGTGCCTCTGCTTTTTCCAAATCCCACTCCATGTGAAACGGCACATGGATGCCCCATCCACCGGCTTCGATCATGGGCAAAACGTCGGATTTCATGGAATTCCCCAACATCAAACCACGCGCCGCGCCAGCCCCGTGACGCGCGAAAATCTGCAGATAGGCGTCTGGCGTCTTGTCAGACACGATCTCAACCGCATCGAACAACTCCCCCAGACCGGACTGCGCCAGCTTGCGCTCCTGGTCGAGCAAATCGCCCTTGGTGATCAGGATCACGCGATGGGTTTCGGCGGCCGCCTCGACGGCGGCGCGGGCATGGGGCAGCAACTCGATCGGATGGCGCAACATCTCCCGTCCAATGGCCAGGATCTCAGCAATCACCGAAGCCGGAACGCGCTTCTCTGTCACCTCGATGGCCGTTTCGATCATCGACAGCACGAAGCCCTTTATGCCGAAGCCATAGTGGCCAAGGTTGCGCCGCTCGGCCTCGAGCAGTCGATCATCCAGATCGGCGGTTTCCGCATGATCTGACAGCAATTCTGCGAATCGCTGCTGCGTCATTCTGAAAAAGCGCTCGTTGTGCCAGAGCGTATCATCCGCATCGAAGCCAATGGTGGTGAGATGCGTGTCGCTTTGTGCGGTGGTCATGGGGACAAAACAGCCTTTGCAGACAATGGAAACGATGATGCATGGACACGCCCCCTTTTCACACGGGCGCCACACTATATATAACCCTCTACCAGACAGATCTTCCACGCCCTTACATTCGAGGCACTGCGCGTGCGTTCATTGACAGACCAAGTCCTGATGGCAGACGACGACACCCCCGGTGATGGCGGTGGCGCTGACACGTCTTTGCTGACGAAGACCAAGCCCAAGACGCAGAAGCCTCCGCTCTACAAGGTGATGTTGCTCAACGACGACTACACGCCGATGGAGTTTGTCGTACATGTGTTGGAGCGTTTTTTCGGGCTCAGCCATGCACAGTCGTTCGAGCTGATGCTGGTGGTGCACAAGAAGGGCCTCGCCGTTGTGGGCGTGTTCAGCCACGAGGTGGCCGAAACAAAAGTGGCGCAGGTGATGGATTTCGCCCGACGCCACCAGCACCCACTGCAATGCACCATGGAAAAGGAATAGGCGGCTGACCACCCGTCTGCGACTTGCACTGGAAAGCGGCACGCTGGCCCTGCCGGATGCGGGCACACTTGTTGTGCTTGGAGCGACCTCCGAGACTGACCTCTCTCAACTGGCGCCTGACCGTGTGATCCATGTTCAGGGCTTTCGCCCCCATTACGACGCGCTCTCGGCGCGGGGCGGACAGGTTGTGCCCCGCATTGCGGACGTGGCAGAGAAACCTGCCGCAGCCATCCTGTGTTTGCCGCGGGCAAAAGACGCTGCGCGCGATCTGGTTGCCAGGGCAACAGCCTGGAATGTGCCAGTTGTCGTGGACGGGCAGAAATCCGACGGCGTCGACAGCCTTTATGCCGCCACCCGCAAGCGCTGCGATGTCTCTCCGGCGTATTCGAAGGCCCATGGCAAACTGTTCACCTTGGCACCGGGGGCTGACTTTTCAGATTGGGCGCTGCCTGAGACGCGGCAAGTGGCCGACGATTGGCACACTGCGCCGGGCATTTTCTCGGCGGACGGGCCCGATCCCGGCTCGGTGGCGCTGGCAGATGCCCTGCCAGAATTGAAAGGCAAGATCGCTGATCTCGGGGCCGGGTGGGGCTACCTGACGGCGCGCGCCCTTCCACAAAGCCCAAAGATTGCTTCCGTACATATGGTAGAGGCAGAGCACGCCGCTGTGACAGCCGCGCGCCTTAACGTGGCCGATGACCGCGTGCAGATCGACTGGGCGGATGCCACCACCTGGCGCGCACCGCATCAGATGGATCATGTCATCTCGAACCCGCCCTTCCACACCTCGCGCAAGGCTGAGCCCGCCCTTGGAATGGCATTCATCACGGCCGCAAAACGCATGCTCGCCCCATCTGGCAGCTTGTGGCTGGTCGCGAACCGCCATTTGCCCTATGAAAGGGCCTTGCAAGACTCGTTTGCAGAGGTAACCCCATTGCCCGGACCGGGCGGCTATAAATTGATCCACGCGCGCAAGCCGCGCCGGCGCTGAGCCCGGCCACCTTCCCTTTCCAGAATACCGGGGCCCACCATGTCCTTCTCTATCTCAGGCAAGACTGCCATCGTGACCGGCGCCGCAAATGGCGTTGGGCTGGCCATTGCCCGGCGGTTTGTCGATGCCGGGGCGAATGTCATGATGGCAGACATGGATGAAATCAGCCTGGCCGATGCCACCGATGACAACACCGACAATCTCCGCAGTTTCGCCGGAGACCTGCGGGAGAAGCTGACACAGGTCAACCTGATCGCTGCCACGCTGGATGCCTTTGATCAGGTCGATATCCTCGTCAACGCCTCTCGGCAGATGGAGGCCTCTGATCCGCTGGACCCTGAAAGTGACGCGGTAGAGATGTTGATGCAGCAAAACATGATCACCCCGCTGCGCCTGAGCCAACTGGTTGCGCGTCGCATGATCAAGCAGGGGGAAAACACCCCTCCCGAGGATCACAGCCCCATCGGATCGATCGTGAACCTCACTTCGATTGCGGCCCGCCGCACCCATCCGGAATTGCTGGGCTACTCCGTTTCAACCGCCGCCCTTGATCAGATGACCCGTGCGCTCGCCGTAGCGCTGGCCCCCCATCGCATCCGGGTAAATGGCTGCGCCTTGGGCTCTGTCTTGTCGGAATCGCTGAAGAACGCCCTGAAGGAAAACAGCGCCTATCGCGACGACATCAAAGACCACACGCCCCTGAACCGCATTGGAAAGCCCAGCGAGGTTGCCGATGCTGTCCAGTTTCTGGCCTCGGAGGGTTCTGGGTTCATGACGGGCCAGATCATCACCGTCGATGGGGGCCGCACGCTTTTGGATCCCGTGACCGCCCCTGCGCACTGATCACCCATCCACGAATTGTTCAGGCCGAAAGGCTGCTGTCTCCTTTCGGGCTTTTCTGAGCGGCCGCCGCACGCCATGGTGACATGGGGCACGGCGGACGGGAGATGCCATGAAAACGATCGTGATCGGCGGCGGCATTGTCGGCCTCTGCACAGCTTGGGCACTGCGCAAGCAGGGGGTTGATGTAACGGTGATCGAAGCTGGGCGGGTGCCCTGCGCCACTGCCGCCTCTTCTGATCATCACCGGCTGACACGCCCATTCTATGGTGCCGCCCACGGCTACGCGGCGCGCATGCCCGCAGCCTTTGACGCGTTCGAGACGCTGTTCGAAGACCTCCCTGCACCGCGCGGGCGCTACTATGTCGAAACCGGGATGGTCGTGACCAGTCGGGAGCGCGGCGATTATGCCGATCTGTCGCGTCAGTCCCTCGACCGGATCGGAGAACCCTACACCCTGCTGGAGACAGAGGCAGAGATTGCGCAACGCTTGCCCATGCTCGAGCCTGAGGGCATCACCTATGCGATGCTTGCGCGCGGGGGCGCGCTCATGGCCGACACCATCCTGCGCGATCTTGCCTTCCTGCTGCGCAGCACCGGCGTGCCAGTCGTGGAGCTTTCACCGGTGACGCGGCTGGATACGGCTGAGGGGATTGTGCATCTCGCGAGCGGCGACAGCCTGCGTGCGGATCGCGTGATCCTATGCGCTGGCACGGGGCTGTCCGCCCTGCTTCCGGGCCTCAACATTCCGCTGACACCACGTCGGACGCTGATTGTCTATGCCGATCCCCCCGCAGACCTCGCGGACGCTTGGGCGCAGGCGCCCGGCTGGATCGATCTGGGCGGGCCCACGGATTACTGGGGCCTGCCTCCGGTGGCCGGCCTGCCCCTCAAGCTGGGCAACGGGTTGATGGGCCGGGACGATCCCGATGACAGTGACCGCCAGATCACCTGGGATGAGATGATTGCCCTGCGCGAAAGCTATCGCGGACTGTTCCGTGATATCGACGGGTTTCGCCTGCGGTGGGGACAGGCAAATTACTGGATGAAGGCGCCCGAACATCGCTTCATCCTGCGGCGCGAGGGGCGCGTTCTGGCGGCGTCGGCCGACAGTGGGCACGGGTTCAAATTTGGGGCGCTGAGCGGGATCGACATCGCCGAGGCTGTGGTTTCAGACGATGTCGATGGCGTGGCCGCGCGCATGGCGGGCGGTGATGATGGCGGTGATCTGGTGGGGCGCTGACAGTGCCGCGACGGTCACTGCCGCCGCTCAAGGATGCATCACGAAACGATAGGCACCGGCATCATCAAGGCTGCGTGACACGCGGCCCAACCGATGAAGATGGTTGAGATGGGCCACCGCCTCCACCAGCGCGAGGCCATACTCGCCCTCACCGATCTTGCGCTTGAACAAGGGCTGGAAACATTCCGCAGCGGTGCGGGGCGTATCCAGCCAGGCCTCAAGGCGCCGCAAGGCGCCGTGGTGATTGTCGATCAACTGCCGCATGCGCGCAGGCAGGCCCGTAAATGGCAGCTTATGGCCGGGCAGCACGAGGTGATCCGGACGGGCATGGGTAGCAAGGCGCGTGCAGGCCTCCATCCAATCGCCCACGGGATCGGCGTCGGGCTCCGTGGCGTAGACACCCAGATTGGGAGAGATTGACGGCAGCAACTGATCACCGCCGATCACCAGATTGTCGTCGCGCGACCACAGGGTAACATGCTCAGGCGCATGGCCATTTCCCATGCGCACGTCCCAGTCGCGCCCTCCCAGCGTGATCGTGTCCCCCTCGCAGATGCGGGTATAGCCAAGGGGCATCGGCGCGACGCAATCGGCAAAATTGAAGGGCCGGCCCTCGGCCCGCGCCTTCAGGACATCCGGCGCCATACCGGCGCGCTGCCAAAACAAGAGCGTCTCGGCAGGTGGCACGGGTTGCGTGTCGAGTTGCAGCATCCGCGCCATCAACCAAGCGGTGCGCGAGGTCAGAAGCTCTGCGCCGAACGCGGTCTGAAACCAGCCCGCCAGACCCACATGATCGGGATGGTGATGGGTTACCAGAACCCGGGTCACAGGCTTTCCGGCCAAGGGGCCTTCGAACAATGCCTGCCAAATGGCACGGGTTTTCTTCGTGTCAAACCCAGTGTCGATCAGCGCCCAGCCGTCGCCTTCGTCAAGCGCATAGAGATTGACGTGATCCAGCGCCATCGGCAGCGGCAGGCGAAACCAAAGCACGCCCGGCGCCACCTCAATTGCCTCAGAGGCCCCCGCGGAGGGCGCCTCTGGGAAGGGATAGCGGATCGGGCGCAGTTCAGAAGAAGTGGGCGCTTGCACCTATCAGGCCACAGCCAGATCGTCGGCGGAAAGGGCGAAGATGTCCTCTGCACCTGTTCTGGCCTGTGCCAAAAGGCCCGTATGCTCGGGCAGCAGACGATTCATGAAGAATCGCGCCAGCGCCGTCCTTGGGCCCGTGCCGCCCTCCGCCATGGCAGAGGCGAGGTGCACATGACCGCCAAGCACCCGTGCGAACGCCGTCAGATACGGCACGGCCCCAGCAAAGCGGGTGTCCATATCCTGGCTGACCAGCCATTCCGTGACCTCGCGGAGGTTTTCCGATGCCTGCCAAAGCGGCTTTGCCAGATCGGGCAGGGCCGCGCGCGCAGCTTCGGCGCCGTCTTCGATCTCTTCCAGCAGGCGAGCAACCGCTTCGCCACCATCCATGAGCTTGCGGCCCACAAGGTCCATGGCTTGGATGCCGTTGGTGCCCTCATAGATTGCCGTGACGCGCACATCGCGCAGATATTGCGCCGCGCCAGTTTCCTCAACAAAGCCCATGCCGCCATGCACCTGCACGCCGATATTGGCCACGTTGATGCCCACATCCGTGCCATAGGCCTTGGTGATCGGCGTCAACAATGCAGCGCGGGCGGCCCAGTCTGCATCCTCGGTGGCGTTCGACATATCGATCGCCACGGCATTCATCAGTGCGATGCCGCGGGCGGCGTAGGTCTCGGCGCGCATGGTCGCCAGCATCCGGCGCACATCTGCGTGCTCCACAATGGTGCCCGAGCCACTGGCACGGCCCTGCTTGCGGTCCTGCGCATAGGCCAGCGCCTTCTGGGTGGCGGCCTCGGCGACACCGATGCCCTGAGTGCCCACGCCCAGACGGGCATTGTTCATCATCGTGAACATCGCTGCCATGCCCTTGTTAGGCTGGCCAACCAACCATCCTGTGGCGCCGTCATACTGCATGACCGCGGTGGGCGAGCCGTGCAGGCCCAGCTTGTGCTCAAGGCTGACCACCTTGAGCGAATTTGCGACACCCAGAGAGCCATCCGCATTGGGCAAGCGCTTTGGCACCATGAACAGGCTGATCCCTTTGGTGCCCGGCGCCGCATCGGGCAGGCGCGCCAGCACGAGGTGGCAGATGTTTTCGGCCATATCGTGATCAGCCCAGGAGATATAAATCTTTTGGCCGGTGATCGCGTATGTGCCATCCCCATTGTCCACGGCCTTGCTCTGCAGGGCCCCAACATCGGAACCGGCCTGCGGTTCGGTCAGGTTCATGGTCCCGGTCCACTCGCCGGAAATCAGCTTGGGCAGGTAGAGATCTTTCAGGGCATCGCTGGCATGGGCTTCAAGCGCTTCGATCTGGCCCTGCGTCATCAGCGGGTTGAGCTGCAACGACAGGCAGGCGCCCGAGAACATCTCATTCACTGCGGTCGTCAACGTCAGCGGCAGCCCCATGCCACCATGCTCCGGGCTGGCATTGATCGATGTCCATCCGCCCTCTGCAATCTGCCCGTAGGCCGCTGCAAATCCCGGGGACGTGCGCACAACACCGTTCTCCAGAACGGCGGGCTGCAGATCGCCCTCCCGGTTCAGCGGGGCCAAGGTGCCTTCGCTCAGCTTGCCCGCCTCTACCAGGATCGCCGAGGATACATCGGCGGTCGCCTCGGCAAACCGATCTGTTGCCTGAACGTCGGGAAAGCCGGCAACCTTTTCCATTAGGAACTGGAAATCAACAAGCGGAGCGCGATAGGACATGGACAGTTTCCTCGAAATGGGGTTTGGCCAGAGCAATTGGGTGTGCAGTGGGCAGACCCTAAACGCCGTTTGAGCGGCTGGGCAATGCCGAACGCGGCGTCACACGGAGCAAGGCAGCGATGCAGCCGGCAACCGAAATCCTCACCCCGGACGCAAACGGGATCGCACGCGCAGCAGACTTGCTGCGCGCCGGCAAGCTCGTCGCCTTCCCCACAGAGACGGTCTACGGGCTGGGCGGCATCGCCACTCGGCCCGACGCTGTGGCCTCAATCTATGCGGCAAAAGGCCGGCCCAATTTCAACCCGCTGATCGCCCATGTCGCCGATCTCGACACCGCGCGGCGCCTTGCCCATTTCTCTGACATGGCAGAGGCCTTGGCCGCCGCCTTCTGGCCCGGCCCTATGACGCTGGTCCTGCCCTTGCGGGAGGGGCACGGTCTGGCGCCCGGTGTCACGGCAGGGCTGGAGACGGTGGCCCTGCGCATTCCTGCAGCCCCGGTTGCCCAACGGGTGCTGGAACGGGTGGGCCAACCTGTCGCGGCCCCCTCAGCCAATCCGTCGGGGCGCATCAGCCCGACACGGGCAGAGCATGTCATTGCTGGGCTGTCCGGCCGAATCGCAGCTGTGTTGGATGGTGGGGCCTGTCCGGTTGGGGTGGAAAGCACCATCGTGGCCACCGATCCGGCGCCCCGCATCCTGCGCGCAGGCGGGCTGTCGGCAGAGGCTATTAGCGCCGCATTGGGCCTAGATCTGGCAGCGGGCCCCGTGATTGAGGACAGCACACCCACCGCGCCCGGACAGCTGACATCGCACTATGCGCCGTCAAAGCCCGTGCGTTTGAATGCAACAGCCGCCTTGGATGGCGAGGTGTGGCTTGGCTTTGGGCCGGTTGCCGAGGGTCAGCATACCCTGTCTCAAAGCCGCGATCTGGCCGAAGCTGCGGCCAATCTCTTTGATATGCTGCACGACTTGGATGATGGGCCACACACGGGAATTGCCGTCGCACCGATCCCTGATACGGGCCTCGGCGCCGCCATCAATGACCGGCTGCAAAGGGCCGCCGCGCCGCGCCCACGCGGGGGTGCCCCCGAAGTGGGCTAACGCCTATTTTCTAATGTCGCGGAGGTTTCGCCAGCAACGCTGCGCGGAATTCAGCGATCTGGGATTGAGCTGACCAGCCGTGGGGCGGGGCACTTTCGCCCCCGCTCCACGCGCTTGTTTAGCCCAGCAACCGGCGGGCAATCACCTGTGCCTGAATCTCGGCAGCGCCCTCAAAGATGTTGAGGATACGCGCGTCACACAGAACACGGCTGACCGCATATTCCAGCGCAAAGCCATTGCCACCGTGGATTTGCAGGCTGTTATCCGCCGCAGCCCAAGCCACACGGGCCCCCAGCAGCTTGGCCATGCCCGCTTCAAGATCGCAGCGCCGGCCATTGTCCTTCTCCCACGCGGAGAAGTAGGTCAGCTGACGGGCGATCATGATCTCGACAGCCATCATTGCCAGCTTGCCGGACACCCGCGGGAAGGCCACCAGGGACTTGCCAAACTGCTTGCGATCCTCGGCGTACTGCATCCCGATATCGAGCGCAGACTGGGCCACGCCGATGGCGCGCGCCGCTGTCTGGATACGGGCGCTTTCGAAGGTCTCCATGAGCTGCTTGAAGCCCTTGCCTTCCTCCCCGCCCAGCAGGTTTTCACCCTTCACTTTGAAATCGTCGAAATTGACCGTGTATTCCTTCATGCCCCGATAGCCGAGCACTTCGATCTCACCGCCGGAAATGCCGGGATCCTGCCAGGGCTGCTCATCCGTGCCGGGCGTTTTCTCTGCCAGGAACATGGACAGGCCGCGATGATCTGTCGTGTCCGGCACAGAGCGTGCCAGCACCGTCATCACATGGGTGCGCGCCGCATGGGTAATCCAGGTTTTGTTGCCGTTCAGCGTCCAGTCACCGTCGGCACCTTTCACGGCCTTGGTGCGCAATGCGCCCAGATCCGAGCCGGTGTTGGGCTCTGTGAACACGGCGGTGGGGAGGATCTCACCGGAGGCAAGCCCAGGCAGCCACTTTTCCTTCTGCGCATCCGTGCCGCCACAAATGATCAGTTCTGCCGCAATCTCGGACCGGGTGCCGAGGGAGCCAACGCCAATATAGCCGCGTGACAGTTCCTCGGAGACAACGCACATGGAGGCTTTTGACAGTCCAAACCCGCCGAACTCTTCCGGGATCGTCAGGCCAAACACACCCATTTCGGCCAGTTCCTCGATGATCTCCATCGGGATCAGCTCATCATTGAGGTGCCACTCGTGAGCAACGGGCAAAATCCGATCCACGGTGTAACGGCGGAACTGCTCCCGGATCATCTCCAGCTCTTCGTCGAGGCCGCTGGCGCCGACCGTGCTTTCCGCCTTGCGCTCCTGCATGAGGGCCACGAGGCGCGTGCGTGCAGCGGACGTATTGCCTTCTGTGCTGAGGCGCATGATCTCGGGGGTCATCAGGGCCTGCTGCGCATCCGCCCCAAGGCCCAAATCCTGCAGGCGCAAAAACTCACCCTGGTTCATCGGGATACCGCCCTGCACTTGGCAGAGATACTCGCCAAACCCGATCTGCAAGAGCAGCTGCTCGACCTCGCCGAACTTGCCTTCTTCCTTGAGGCGGCTGGCCCAATTCTGCATCTGGCGCAGGCTTTCCACATATGTGGCCAGCCATGCCAGGCCGTGGGTTGCTGTCTGGTTCTGCTCAATCAGGCGGGCCGAAACGCGGCCATCGCGTTCCACAAGGCTGCGCACCTGTGCCTTGGCGGCCTCCAACAGGGCCTCCAGGGGGGCAATCGATGCGGCCGTCAGATCGGTGAGGTCCGAAAGAACGGGCGTTGGGGTTGCAGAAAAGTCCTGTCCGTCGTGGGCCATGGCCGGGCTCCTTTGCATACATTCATAGCAATCGGGCCGCAGGTTTGCCGTCGCCCGATCTTTAGATTGGCCCGGTCTACGGCCTTCGCAACCGCAGCGCAACAAAAATTCGCCGCGCCGCGGCGAATTGAACAAAAATAACCAAAGGGCCAAAAAACCTCTTTCCTTTCCCCCGCGCGGTCCTAAGGCGAGGTTGCGCAGCGCTGCCCTGCCCCCCTAGGCTTTAAAAAGGTCATCACACAGCCAGACAAAGGGGGCCGCTCAATGACATCCGTGCGTTTGCGCCTGCTGGTTCTGGCTTTGGCACCCCTGACCGTTCTGATCCCGGCGTTCCTGCTCCTCGGTATGACCCGCTGGACGCAGGACTATGACGAAGTCCTGATCGCCAATGTTGAAAGCGACCTTCGCATCGCCGAACAATACCTGGCCCGGATCATGGCAGGCACAGGCAACGACCTGACCGGGCTTGCCAATTCTGTAGAGTTTTCAAATGCGCTTGAAGGCGGCCCGGCACAGCAAGACGCCTTTTTCTCTGCTAAGCAGCAAGCGCTCGAACTGGATTTTCTCTCCTATCTCGATGCCGATCAAGCACAGGCTGCGGCCGCCCAATGGCCCGTAATTGCCGCTGCAGCTTCCGGCACGCCCCGCACCGAAATTGACATTCTGAACGCCAACGATCTTGCTCAATTCCCGGGCAACCTCGATGACCGCGCCAGAATTCAGCTGATCCCGACGGAGGCCGCTGTCCCGACAGACCGGGTTGTCGAGGATCGGGGCATGGTGGTGCACAGCGCAAGCCCCGTGACACGCAGTGGCCAAACCGGGGTGCTTGTCGGAGGGGTGTTGCTCAACCGAAATCTGGATTTCATCGATTCGATCAATGCCCTCGTTTATCTCAACGCCGTCACGGGGGGATCACGACAGGGCACGGCCACACTGTTTCTGGATGACGTGCGGGTGTCCACGAATGTGCGCCTCTTTGAAGACGTGCGCGCGCTGGGCACACGGGTGTCGGCGGCTGTGCGCTCTGGCGTTCTGGAAGCCGGGGAGACCTGGCTCAACCGGGCGTTCGTGGTGAATGACTGGTATATATCAGGCTACCTGCCCCTGACCGACAGCTTCGGCAATCGGGTTGGCATGTTGTATGTCGGCTTTCTTGAAGCTCCTTTCACAGCCGCCAAGCGAGAGGCTCTTTTGTGGATGCTGGCGGCCTTTGCCGGGGTGATGCTTGTCTCGATCCCGGTGTTCCTGTCCCTTGCACGGGGTGTTTTCGCCCCGCTCGAACAGATGACCCGAACCATGCGCAAGGTGGGCAAGGGCGATCTGTCTGCACGCAACAAACTGCCCTCAGTCAAAGGGGAAATCGGGCAGGTGGCCGCGCATCTCGACGACTTGCTTGATCAGGTTCAGGATCGCGATGCGCGTTTGCGCGCCTACGCAGAAGAGCTGAACCAGCGCGTCGAGGAACGCACCGCCGAGCTGCGCACCGCCAACCGGAAATTGGAAGAGACCTTCCAGCAGCTTGTGATGCGCGAAAAGCTGGCCGCGATCGGTGAGATCACCGCAGGGGTTGCCCACGAGATCAACAACCCCGTGGCGGTGATTCAGGGCAATATGGATGTCATCCGCGACGAGTTGGGCGCGGATGCCAAAGCCGTCGAAACTGAGATCGAACTGATCGACAGCCAAGTGGCGCGCATCCGGTCCATCGTCGGAAAATTGCTGCAGTTTGCGCGCCCCGCTGACTTTGCAGACAAAGCAAGCCAAGTGGCGCTTGCCCCGCTCATTGAGGATTGCCTGGCGCTTGTCGAACATCTGACGCTGCGCAATGACATCGAACTCAAGCTCGCGCTGGACGATGCCCCCGACGTGGCCATTGATCCCGGGGAAATGCAGCAGGTGGTGGTGAACTTGATCGTCAATGGCGTGCAGGCCATGGGCGACAAAGGCACGATCACCATCAGCCTGAAAGAGGCTTTGCAGGGTACCGTGCCGGGGGCGTTGATCACATTGCGCGACACGGGCCCCGGCATTCCACCGCTGAGCCTCGACGTGGTGTTCGATCCATTCTTCACGACAAAGCCGGGCGAAGGCAGCGGGCTTGGGCTGTCGATCTCGCAGACCCTCGTGCAGCAGGCGGGCGGTTTGATCTCCGTGCGCAATCACCCCGATGGCGGCGCAGAGTTCTCGATCTGGCTGCCCAGTTGTGCTGCGGTCGCCGGCAAAGATGCCGCCGAATGATCGGAGCGGGCGGATGCCCCCACGGCCCGAAGCGAAGCGCGGGGCGCAAACCTACAGCTTGGACACCCGCACGGCAGAGAATTTGAATTCGGGGATCTTGCCGTAGGGATCCACAGCCGGGTTTGTCAGCAGATTTGCGGCCGCCTCCACATAGGCAAAGGGCAAAAACACCATGTCCGGGGCCACTGCTCGATCCGCACGGGCCATGATTTCGATCTCACCGCGCCGGGTTTCAAGCCGCAGCATATCGCCAGGCTGCGCCCCTAAGGCCCGCAGAGTTGCCGGGTGGAGAGAGCAATTGGCTTGCGGCTCGACCGCATCCAGCACCCGCGATCGGCGCGTCATTGAGCCCGTATGCCAATGCTCCAGTTGCCGGCCTGTCGTCAGCACCATCGGGTAGTCCGTATCGGGCTGTTCACTGGGCGGGATCACATCAGCCGGGGTGAACCGCGCCCGACCATCCATCCGCGGGAACCCATCGCCGAACACGATCGGCTGGCCCGGGTCATCCGGCGCAAGGCTGGGATAGGTGACAGCACTTTCGGCTTCCAACCGGGACCAGGTGATATTGTCGAGCGATTTCATGCCCTGCTTCATCTCGGCAAAGACATCGCTGGGATCGCTGTAGCTCCAATCGAGGCCGAGCCGGTTGGCAAGTGCAGTGGTGATCGTCCAATCGGCGCGGGCCTGCCCCGGCGGGCGGGCTGCTGCGCGGCCAAGCTGCACCTGACGGTTGGTATTCGTGACAGTCCCCGTCTTTTCGTAGAAGGCGGCAGCGGGCAGGATGACATCCGCGTAATTGGCGGTTTCAGTCAGGAAGATGTCCTGCACCACGAGGTGCTCAAGCTTGGCAAGGGCTTCGCGGGCATGGGCCACATCGGGATCGGACATCGCGGGATTTTCACCCAGGATATACATGCCCTTGATGCTGTCTGCATGGATTGCATCCATCATCTCAGTGACAGTCAGACCCTTCTGATTGGAAAAATCTTTCGTGCCCCAGATTTCGGTGAAGGCAGACCGCACCCCATCATCCGTGACGCTTTGGTAATCGGGCAAAAACATTGGGATCAGGCCCGCATCAGAGGCCCCCTGAACATTGTTCTGGCCCCGCAGCGGGTGCAGCCCCGTCCCCGGCTTGCCGACATTGCCTGTCATCAAGGCAAGGCTGATGAGGCAGCGCGAATTATCCGTACCGTGGATATGCTGGCTGATGCCCATACCCCAAAAGATCATGCCCGGGCCAGAGGTCGCGAAATCGCGGGCCACCGCGCGCACCGTGGCTGCATCAATGCCTGTGAGCTGCTCAAGCCCTTCCGGCGCAAAGCGGGCAAGGTGCTGCTTTTCGGCGTCCCAGTTTTCCGTGAACTGGTCGATATAGGCCTGATCATAGAGGCCCTCCTCGACGATCACAGACATGATCGCATTGAGCAGGGGCACGTCCGCACCCGGGCGGAACTGCAGCATATGAGAGGCTTGCCGTTTCATCGCGGTGCCCCGCGGGTCCATGATGATCAGCTTGCCGCCCCGCTTTGTGAACTGCTTGAAGAACGTGGCAGCAACGGGATGGTTTTCTGTCGGGTTCGCGCCGATGACGATCGCAACGGAGGCGTGCTCGATCTCGTTGAACGTAGCAGTCACAGCGCCGGAGCCGACATTCTCCATCAGCGCCGCCACAGAGGAGGCGTGGCACAGACGGGTGCAGTGATCGACGTTGTTATGTCCAAAGCCCTGCCGGATCAGCTTCTGAAAGAGATACGCCTCTTCGTTCGAGCACTTCGCAGAGCCCAGCCCAGCGACGGTTTCGCCTGCCTGATCGCGCAGGCGCGCCAAACCGCCTGCCGCCGCATCCAGCGCCTCATCCCACGTCGCTTCGCGGAAATGGGTGAAGGGGTTGGCCGGATCCACGTTTAGGCCTTTCTCAGCACCCGTCTTGCGGATCAACGGCACGGTGAGGCGATGCGGGTGGTGGATATAGTCAAAGCCAAACCGCCCCTTCACACAGAGGCGTCCTTCATTGGCGGGGCCGTTTATGCCTTCCACCTGCTTGATCTTGCCGCCCTTGAGCTTGAGCGAGACCTGACACCCCACGCCACAGAACGGGCAGATCGAGGTGACCTCCTCATCGAAATCCTTGCTGTCACCCTGCTGGGTGTCATCCAGCGCCGTGGCCGGCATCAGGGCCCCTGTCGGACAGGCCTGCACACATTCCCCGCAGGCAACACAGGTGCTCTCACCCATCGGATCGGCGAAATCGAAGGTCGGAAAGCTGTCATGCCCGCGCCCGGACATGCCGATCACATCGTTTACCTGCACCTCTCGGCAGGCACGCACGCACAGCCCGCAACTGATGCAGGCATCAAGACTGACACGCATCGCCACATGGCTGTCATCGAGCAGCGGAATGCGCGCCTCTTCCAGTGCGGGAAAGCGACTTTCGTGAACATCCTGCTGGGCAGCCATATCCCACAGATGGGAGGACCGGTCATGAGCCGCTTCCTGCGCGGGCTGATCTGCCAGCAAAAGCTCCATCACCGTGGCGCGGGCTTTTTCGGCCCGCTCAGAGGCGGAATGCACAACCATGCCTTCCGCCACTTCGCGGATGCAGGAGGCCACGAGCGTGCGCTCGCCCTCCACCTCAACCATGCAGGCCCGGCAATTGCCATCGGGGCGATATCCGGGCGCGGGCTTGTGGCACAGATGCGGGATCTTGAGGCCCTGCCCATTGGCCGCCTCCCAGATCGTTGTGCCCTCGGGCACGGTTACGTCGCGGCCATTAAGGATAAGGGTTACGGTATTGGGGCGGGATCCATCAGCGGCCATGGGAGCAGGACCTTTCGCAAGAAGGCAATGGGTTTGCAGGGGCCATGCTCAGGGCCTGAGGCCGCAAGGAAGCAAGGAAGGCAAAGTGGTGGCGACCTGTGAGCACTGCTTGAGAGAGCATCAGGAGATCTCCTCGGGGAAGTGCTTCATCACGAGGCGGATCGGATTCGGGGCCGCCTGCCCCAACCCGCAGATAGAGGCATCAACCATCACCTGGCTGAGGTCTTCGAGCAGCGCCGTATCCCAGATATCAGCCTGCATCAGTTTCACGGCCTTTTCGCAGCCCGCCCGGCAGGGCGTGCATTGGCCACAGCTTTCATCTTCGAAGAAGCGCAACATGTTGAGCGCGGCATCCCGCGCGGCGTCCTGATCAGACAACACCACAACGGCGGCAGAGCCGATGAAAGAACCGTGGGGCTGCAAAGTGTCAAAATCCAGCGGCACATCGTTGAGGCTGGCCGGCAGGATGCCCGATGACGGCCCGCCGGGCTGGTAGGCCTTGAAACTATGGCCCTCCAACATGCCGCCAGCTGCTGCGATGATATCGGTGATCGTGGAGCCTGCGGGCAGCAGGTACACGCCGGGCGCGGCCACCCGGCCTGAAACGGAATAGCTGCGCTGACCCTTGCGGCCATTGTGCTCGACCGCATTGAGGATGTCCGGGCCTTCGCGGCAAACCCGCGCCACCCACAGCAAGGTTTCCACGTTGTGCACCAGCGTCGGACGGCCAAACACACCTACCTGCGCCACGAAGGGCGGCCTGTGACGCGGCAAACCGCGCTTGCCCTCAATGCTTTCGATCATCGCGCTTTCTTCGCCGCAGATATACGCGCCGGCCCCGCGCCGCAGATCGATATATCCGGGCGTGACAACGCCCGCTTGCTCGAGCGCAGCGATCTCTTTTTGCAGGATTGCGCGCACTGCGGGGTATTCATCGCGCATGTAGATGAAGCAGGTCTCAGCCTCGACGGCCCAGGCCGCGATCAGCATGCCCTCCAGAAACAGGTGGGGCGTGCGCTCCAGATAGTAGCGGTCCTTGAAGGTGCCCGGCTCCCCTTCATCGCCATTTACGGCCAGATAGCGCGGCCCGGGATTGCCCCGCACGAAGCCCCATTTGCGCCCCGACGGGAACCCCGCGCCGCCCAATCCGCGCAATCCGGCAGACAAGACGCGTTCCTGCACCTCTTCCCAATCGCCATGCTCGCGCAACTCCAGAAGCGTGTCATAGCCGCCTGCGGCCCGGTATGCCGCAAGCTCCTGATAATCCGGCACATGGGCATGGGTGTCTCCAGCCGCGATCGCCGCTGTCACTTTCTCTGGGGTGGCGTGATCAATGTGGTTATGGCCCAGCTCCAACACCGGCGCCGTATCGCAGCGCCCCATGCAAGGGGCCCGCAAGACCCGCACCCGGGCCGGGTCTGTTCCCTGTTCCAGTGCGGCGATCAGCGCCTCAGAGCCAGCCAATTCGCATGACAACGAGTCACACACGCGGATGGTCAGATCCGGTGGCGGCGCTTCGCCTTCCTTGACCGGATCAAAATGGGCATAGAAGGTCGCCACCTCCCACAGCTCAGCCATGGACAGGCGCATTTCCTCGGCCAGCGCGCGCAGATGGGCGACCGGCAAACAGCCCTTTTCATCCTGAATCAAATGCAGAAACTCAATCAGCAGATCCCGTCTGCGCGGGCGGTCTCCGATCAGGGCCTGTACATCGGCCAAGGCCGTATCGTCGATCTGTCGACCCTTGGTGGTATGGCGTCCCTTGGCGTTTGTCCGGCCTGAACTCCAGACTCCCTTTTGCTGATCCAGTGCCATCGCGCGCTTTCTTGCTGGCTAAGTGTCCGTCCCCAAGCCGTGCGCCTCCTTTGGTTTGCAATCAATATCGAAATTTCGTCAGTTGATAGAATTTTTCTATCAAACGCTTGCCGCTGGACAGCCCTTCCAGTGCGGGTTACGCCTTGGTCATGGATTGGGATCAAGAACTGGATGCGCGCGGCCTGCTCTGCCCGCTGCCTGTGCTAAAGGCACGCAAGCGGCTGGGTGCCATGGAGACGGGGCATGTGCTGCGCATGATGGCAGACGATCCCGCGGCCATAATTGACGTGCCCCACTATTGCAGCGAATCCGGCAATGAATTGCTCGAGGCCAGCGATGGTGCTGACGGGCAGGTCTATCTTATTCGCAGAGCCTGATTGACTCAGACGAGGTCAAAAGCCGCGTAGGGGATGTAGCGCACCGGTGTTCCGGGGCGGATCTGAACGGCCTCATCAGGCAATTCCACCAAGCCTTCAGCCCAGGCCAGCCCGCTGATACGGCCTGATCCTTCCGACGGGAAAACTTCTGCCGACCCATCTGCCCGGAGCCGCGCGCGCAGGAATTCCCGACGCCCGGGCTTTTTGTTCTTCTCGAACGCGGCAGGAACGGTAAAGCCCTGCGGGGCGCGCCACCCCGCGCCCGCCATCAGTGAAAAGGCCGGGCGCGCGAACACAAGCGCACAAACCAACGCCGCCACCGGATTGCCCGGCAGACCAAAAACCGGAACGCCCTGCCACATGGCCATGGCGAGCGGACGCCCGGGCTTGATTGCGATCCGCCAAGCCGACAGGGCACCCGCGTCGCGCAGCAGCGCCGATACGTGATCTTCGTCTCCTGCGGATGCGCCCCCCGATGTCAGGATCACATCCGCCTCCCGTGCCCCCGCGTCTAGAGCGGCGGCAATGGCTGTGCGATCATCGCGGGCATGGCCTAGATCCACAGGGATACAGCGCATAGAGCGCACCAGCTCCAGCAGCATGGGCCGATTGGCATCCCAAATCTGGTGCGGCAACGCGGGCTGCGAAGGCGCGCCGATGATCTCATCACCGGTGGACAGCACTCCGACACGCAAGGGCCTGTGCACCTGCACCTCAGCCACCCCAAGGGCGCAGAGCAGAGCAATATCAGGCGCCCGCAGCCGGTGCCCTGCCGGCAAAGCCTGTTCCCCGGCGGGCACATCTTCCCCATCCTTGCGGGCATTGGCGCCTTTGCGCAGAGGGCCGTTAAAGGCGATCTGGCCTGCCTCAATGGCACAATCTTCTTCCAAGACAACCGTATCCACCCCCGGGGGCAGGATCGCCCCCGTGAGAATCCGGACAGCCTGCCCTGCCGGCACGGTGCCCTCGAAAGGCTGGCCTGCAGCGGCGCGACCGGCCACCAAATGCATCACATTGGGCCCCTCGGGGGCGGGCCCGGCAAAGCCGTACCCATCCACAGCCGCATTGGGCATGGGCGGGTTTGCGCGTTGCGCCATTGCGCCAACCGCCAGCACCCGCCCTGCCGCCTGCAAGGTGGGCACAGTTTCAACTGGTGTAATGGTGTGCAGGGCCTCGCGCAGCCGTGCAAGGGCGGTGTCGACGGGCATCCAATCGACGCCCTGAGGCATGGCAAAGCAATCGTTGCGCAGGGGCGGTGGCTGGATCATGAGGACAGCCAATCCTGTCCAGTCGCGCGGGTCAAGCCCAGCGCGTCCGTCAGCAGCCCTTCCTGGCCCGCCCCGAGGATCCATCCTTCCTGCGGACACCCTTCGCGTGTGAGGCGCTCCAGCACAGGGCCATCAAGGGCAGCCAACGCCTCCGCCAATACGCGCACCTGTGCCCTGTCCTTGATCTCTGCCTTGTCTTGAAGCGTAGCGACCGCGCCCGCGATCAGGGAGGGATACACCTCCACCAGCGTGATCGGCGTGACACTGTCCTCAAAGGGGCGCACGGATAGCTGCGGCCCAAAAGCGGCCCGCAAAGCCTGCAAGCGCGGGATGCCCAGCAATGCCTGAGAGCCAACAGATCCGGTGGTGAACAGTTTCCAGCAGGGCTGAGCGCCGGGCAGGGATTCTTCCACGCGGCGGCGTTCCGGCAGCCCCTTGAAACTGCGCAGACTGCCCTTGTGTGGCAACCGCGGATCATGATGCGTGGGCGGGCATCCCCAAAAGGGGCCGACCCCGGGAAAGCCATCGTTCAACGCGGCTGCAACAGCCCAGCGATTGTTGCTGTTGTCATCCCCATCTTCGATCCGCTGGGCCAGATGCTGCCACAGGCCAAGGGGATCATCGCTGCCGGTAACGGCACGCGCGAAACCGCGCGGATAGCCAAACGGGAAATCGAAGCCGGCCAACACCCGGCGCCCTGTGGCAAGCTCCGCCTCAAAAAGCGCCGTCAGAGCCACCATCGCAGCCGCACGTGTGCGATGATACTGGCACGAAACCCCTGCCGCGCCGGCCACAGCCACCCAGATAGCATCGGCGGTTTCCTTTACAGGCGAGGGCGCGGAACGCGCAGACCAATCCACCACGACAATGGTGTCAAAGCCGCTCACAAACCCACCTGTTCAAGAATGAAATCGGCAATCGCGGCCGTATCATCCAGATCGAGCACGGGCAGATCTGTCTCAAGCGGCGTATCCGTGGCGATGGCCATGATGGTTGGATATTTTCCGGCCAGAGGCGGCCTGCCATTTGCCGCGCGATAAGCCTCAATCTTGGGATGATCGGCGCGCTTATAACCTTCCACAAGCACCAGATCGACCGGAGAGAGACGCGGCAACAGATCGGACAGCTCAGGCTCCGGGGTGTCGCGCAGCTCATGCATCAGCGCCCAGCGCACGGGCGAGGCCAGCAGGACCTCGCGCGCGCCTGCGGTTCGGTGGCGATAGCTGTCGCGGCCCGGCTGATCGACATCGGTATCGTGGTGAGCATGTTTGATCGTAGATACCGTGACACAGCGCCCGGCGATCTCGGACACCAGACGTTCCATCAGCGTGGTTTTCCCGGCGTTCTTCCACCCCGTTACCCCGTAAACTTTCACAGCATGGCCTCCGCTGCCTGCAGATCCTGCGGCGTATTCACGTTGAAAAATGGATCTCCGGGGCCCTCAAAAAGGGCTTCCCGTCCCCCGTGGCGCTCTGTCCAGATCACAACCTTTGTCAGCCCGTCTTGCAAAGCGCTGCGCAAATCATCGCGCAGCGCAACGGGCCAGAGCCCAAAGGTGGGGTGGCGGATCAGGCCCGAGCGGGACATCGACTTCGTCTTTTCGCCCGCCGCGCGGGGGGTGGCGGCCAAGACCAACGGATGGGTTTGCCCCTCCGCCACGGCCTGCAAACGATCAACGAGGTCAAAGGGAAAAAAAGGCGTGTCTGCTGCCACGGTGACGATGCTCTGCGCGCCCTGCTCTGCGGCCCAATCAAGGCCGGCCAAAACCCCTGCCAAAGGGCCCGGAAACCCGGCGATTGAATCGGGCAAAACAGTGAGACCATAGGCCGAAAACCGCAGCGGATCGCCGTTTGCATTCAGTGCAACCGCCCCTACCTGCGGCGCGAGCCGGACCGAAACGCGCGCCAGCAAGGATTGCCCGCCAAGGGGGAGCAGGCTTTTGTCGCCTCCGCCCATCCGCGTCGCCTGGCCTCCTGCGAGGATCACCCCAAGCGGCCGCGTCATGGGGCGGCGCTCTTGCGGCGATGTTTGCGCTCTTCCTCGGGCATGGCCGCAGGATCCGCATCGCGCTGCAGCCGCGCCTCACCCGACAGGCAAACAAAGCGGCGCCCGCGCATCCGGCCCACCACCGTCAGCCCAACCTGCCGCGCAATCTCCACGCCCCAGGCCGTAAAGCCAGAGCGGGACACAAGCGCGGGAATGCCCATCTGGGCACATTTGATCACCATCTCAGAGGTGAGCCGCCCCGTGGTATAGAGGATCTTGTCATCGGCGGGCACAGTGTGGCGGAACATAAAGCCCGCGATCTTATCCACTGCGTTGTGACGGCCCACATCTTCCATATAGACCAGCGGCTTGTCCCCCTGGCACAGCACCGTGCCGTGGATTGCACCCGCCTCAAGATAGAGCGAAGGCATGGTATTGATCTGCTTGGCAAGCGCATAGAGGTCACTGGTTTTCACAGGCGTTTGCGGCAAGCGCAAATCCTCCAGCCCTTCCATCATATCCCCAAAGACCGTGCCCACTGCACAGCCGGAAGTGCGCGTTTTCTTTTGCAGTTTTTCTTCGTAAGTGGTTTCCGATTGGGTGCGCACCACCACGGTTTCGACCTCTTCATCGAAATCCACGGCTGTCACCACATCATCGGCCTTCAGCATCCCCTGATTGCGCAAAAATCCCAGCGCCAGGTATTCCGGGTGGTCTCCGATCGTCATGGCCGTGACGATTTCCTGCCGGTTGAGATAGATCGTGAGCGGCCGCTCTTCGACAACAGACAGTTCGACCTCGGCGCCCGATTGGTCATGGCCCGTGACGCGCCGCGTCAAGCGCGAGTCTTTGGGGTCGGGCAGGATCGGCAGAGGGGGTGTCATGGCAACCTCCAAAACAGGGCGTGGGGGACGGAACGCCTTCCCTGTCGCGCAATCATTTTGTATGCCTGTACAGCCGGTTGCAAGAGCCGCCTGACAGGGAGACATTCATGCTTGGCTATGTGGCATCAGAGGGCCGTGGTGCAGGTGATCTGCTGATCCAAGCGGTTGCTGAGCGCTTGCGGGCCCAAGCCATACCGCTGGCCGGTGCGGTACAGATCAATGAGGAGCGCGATCCGGATCGCAAATGCGATATGGATCTGCATCTTTTGTCGGGCCAGAACATCGTGCGCATCAGCCAAGACCTCGGGATCCTTTCACGGGGATGCCGGCTGGATCCGGCGGGCCTCGAGCGTGCGGTGGGCATTGTGTCTCATGCGCTGGATGCGGGCGCACAGATGCTGGTTGTCAACAAATACGGCAAGCAGGAGATCGACGGACGCGGCTTCCGTCCCTTGATCGGTGAAGCGCTGGCGCGCGGCATTCCGGTTTTGACCGCTGTGAATGCGAGCAATATCGATGCGTTTCTCACCTTCGCCGAGGATCTGGCAGAGCGCCTGCCCGATGATGTGGATGCCATTGTCGAATGGTGCCTGCGCCAACTGCCCGCCGACGAGCGCCGGGTACTGGCAGGCTCAGCCATTCCACCGCACAGCACCAAGCTCTGAGACATCATACCCGCCCATGCCGCGGGCTTTGCTTTGGAACGCCGCGCTGCGTAGGAAGGCAAACATATGCTGCATCTGCGGCTCAAACCAGGACCGCCGATCGATCAGAAGATCATAGCGCTCTTCCATCAAGGGTACGAAAGACAGAGAGAAATCCCGCGCCATCGTTTCAAGGCCCAGCGCCACATCTGCATCCCCGCGGGCAACGGCCTGTACGGCCTCCGTCTCGGTGCGGGCCATGGCTGTCATCTGAAAATCCTCGGGCGTCAGCCCCTCACGCGCAGCAAGGTGATCAAACAGGCTCTGCGCACCAGAGCCGGGCTGACGCGGCACGATGCGCTGGCCCTTCAGATCCGCCATGACATCCACATTGGCGCTATGCCCCGCCAGAACCAGCCCGCGCACGCGCTTGGCAAAGCCGATCAGCGCCACATTGCGCCCGGTTGCAGCGCGCTGCACCGCCGGAATGTTCCACGCGGCACGGGCAGGATCAAACAGGTGCAGGCCCGCGGCGACACCGCCCCCATCCAAAAACCGCTCTAACCCATCGCCAGAGCCATCAAAGAACGTTGCCAAGCCGCTCCGGCTTTCCCGAATGGCCCAGTCCAGCAGGGGATCGTGACTGCCAAGCAGGATCGGCGGGCGGACCACATCCGTCCCTTGGGTGCCGCCCGCACTTTCCCGGGCAATCCACGCCCGGATCTCTGCAGAGGGGAACAACAGCTTGCCCGTTGCCCGCGAGCAAGGCACGGCACCGGAGGATGCCAGATCGTAGATCTTGCGTTCCTTCAGGCGCAAAAGCGCCGCCAGTTCCTTGACGGTCAGAAATTCGGGATCGGGCTGCATGGGCACCGCCTTCTTGCAACGGGCACCCTCACCTTCCGATGAGGGCAGGCTCAGTTCTTGTCGCTCAGCTTGGCGCCCGCATTCGGGAAAAACAATTGCTGATCCTGCACCCGGTAGGCCGCAATCGCCGCCTGCCCCTCCGCAGACAAGAGCCATTCCGCAAAGCGCTGCGCGGCTTGGGCGTTCACAGACGGGCAGACCTCAGGATTGACCGGGATGACCCCGTACTGGTTGAACAGGGCATCATCGCCCTCCACGGCAACCGCAAAATCCTGCTTATTGGCAAAACTGATCCAAGTGGCCCTGTCGGTCATGGTATAGGCGCCCATGCCAATGGCTGTGTTCAGGGTTGCCCCCATTCCGGACCCTGTCTCCAGATACCACCTGCCGGAGGCTTGCTGTGGATCCAGCCCCGCCGCCGCCCAAAGCGCCACTTCCTTCTTGTGGGTGCCGCTGTCATCGCCGCGCGAGGCAAAGCGCGCCCCGCTGTCGGCAATCTGCGCCAACGCTTCACGCACATCGCTTAGCCCTGCAATGGCCGCGGGATCGGAGGCCGGGCCCACAATGACAAAATCATTATACATCAAATCCTGTCGCCACAGGCCGGCCCCATCGGCGACAAACTCCTCTTCCGCGCCCTTGGCATGCACCAGCAGCACATCGCCGTCACAGTTGCGCGCATTGCGGATCGCCTGCCCCGTGCCCACGGCCACGACATTGACGCGCATATCCGTGCGCGCGGCAAACAGCGGCAACAGATGATCATAGAGGCCTGAATTGGCCGTAGAGGTTGTCGACTGAACGATGATCGCGCCGCCTGCCGATGCCATCCCCCCTGCACACCCAAGGCCAAAGGCAACTGCAAATGCGACAAGCGCATCCATGCGAAACGGGAAGCGGCTGATCATGGGCACCTCTCATGGAAAGCAAATGGATGTCTCAAGGGATGATGGCGCCTTCAAGATAGGCACGGGCAAGGGCTGTTCCGGGCTTTGGAAAGAAATCTGTCGCCGGGCTGTGCTCGACCACGCGGCCCTTGCTGACAAACACCACATCATCAGCGATCCGTCGCGCCTGATGGGCATCATGGGTCACAATCAGAACCCGGACGCCATGCAGAGCAACGCTTTTGAGGATCTCTTCGATCATCTGCGTGGACGCCGGATCGAGGCTGGCTGTGGGCTCATCGAGCAATAGAACATCCGGGCCCGTGGCAAGGGCGCGGGCCAAAGCCAACCGCTGCGCCTCTCCGCCAGACAGCAGGCGGGCCGGTTGCCCCGCCTTGGCCAGCAGGCCCACATGCTCCAACAGAACTGTGCGGCGCGCCAGGTCCGCCCCGCGCGCCTTGAGCACGAAATCCACGTTTGCCGCAACCGATCGCCTCAGCAGAACAGGCTTTTGAAACACCAGCGCCTGGCGGTGCCTTGCGGCCTCGGGCGCCAATCCGTTCCACGACATTGCCCCGGCATCCGGCGTGACGAGGCCATGCAAGCAACGCAACAAGAGGCTTTTGCCGGCCCCATTCGGCCCCATGATCGCCGTCACGCCATGTGCCCCGAGTGACAATTCAAGCCCATCCAAAAGGGCACGACCATCACGCCGCACGGTCAGCCCAGCCACCTCTAGGGGCACAATCGGCCGGTTGGCGGGCATCGCATCGGCGAGCGTATCCAGCAGAGGAAGGGCGGCATCACGCATAGGCTTGCCTCACGGCACTCAGCCGCAGGGAATGCACAGCCGCATTCACCCCGAGCGCAATCACCAACAGCACGATGCCAAGCGCCAGCGCCAGCGGAAGATCCCCCTTGGAGGTTTCCAGCGCGATCGACGTCGTCATCACACGGGTCAGATGATCAATATTGCCACCGACAATGATCACGGCCCCCACCTCGGCAATCGCGCGTCCAAATCCGGCCAGCCCCACCGTCATCAGCGCATAGCGCCCGTCCCAGAGCAGGGCTTGAATGGTCTGCCTTCGCGTCAGACAGAAGGATCTGAACTGCTCGGCATATTCGAGATGCAGATCTTCAAGCACCTGCCGCGACAGCGCTGCAATGATGGGTGTGATCAGCAGGGTCTGCGCAATGATCATGGCCGTGGGGGTATACAGCAGGCCGAGGAACCCGAGCGGCCCGGAGCGCGACAAATACAGGTAGACGATCAAGCCAACCACCACCGGCGGCAAACCCATCAAAGCGTTGACTGCCACGATCACGCCGCCCCGCCCCCGAAATTTTCCGATGGCCAGCAATGCGCCAAGCGGCAAGCCCAGACATAAGGCAATCACCGTGGCCGACAGGCTGACATAAAGCGACAGCGCCACGATCTGCAAAAGATCAGGATCGGCGGCCAGAACCAGCGCGCCGGCAAGGGACAGGGACTCTGCCATTCCTTGCATAATTTCCCGTTCCTTCCTGTTGAATCCTACCAAATCTTAGGGCAACTCTCGCGGTGAAACAAGTTTTTAGTCTGCTTTTCATCAGTGTAGGCAAGCCTTATCCGCATCAAGCGCGTCACAGTATGTTTTTTACTGCATAATTTACGGAACCTAGCGCGCCCATGCCGCAACCTTGCGATCCACGGTCTTGCGGCTCACACCAAGACGTCGCGCCGCCTCTGCTCTGTTGCCGTCGCATAGATCGAGCACGTGCAGAATGTGGCGCTGCGTGACCAATTCGAGATCTTCCACCGCTTGGGCGCCTTTGACATCCCCATTGCCCGCAAAGGCATCCGGAAATGCGCCCAAAATCACCGAGCGCTCGATCAGATTCTTGAGTTCGCGTACATTGCCCGGCCAATCGTAGCGGCTGAGTTTCACCAATGTTTCATCGTCCAATGCCAGCTTCGGCATCCCAAGCTGGGCCGAGAAATGGTCCATGAACAGCACAGCAAGTTCGACAATATCTTCGAGACGGTCTTTCAGATGGGGCATGGCGATCTGCACCACGTTGATGCGATGGTAGAGATCTGCCCGGAACGTGCCCGCGTCCACTGCCGCGCGCAAATCAGCATTCGTTGCAAACAGGAAGCGCACGTTCAGAGGAATTTCCCGCTCTGCGCCGACGGGCCGAATGCGATGATCTTCCAGCACGCGCAAAAGCGCGGTCTGTACGCCATCTGGCATCTGAGCGACCTCGTCCAATAGCAAGCTGCCACCATTCGCCAGCAGCAAAAGCCCCGGCTGGACACGATTGCCATCGACAACCGAGCCGAACAACTCCTCCGCGATGCGATCAGCACCGATCGCCGCACAATTGACTGGCACAAATGGTTTCTCGGCGCGATCGGACAGGCTGTGCAACTGACGCGCCGCAAGCTCCTTGCCTGTACCACTGGGCCCGGTGAACAAAACCGGCGTCGGCAAAGGCGCCAGCCGATCCAGGATAGAGCGCACTTCGCTGAGCGCCACCGAACTGCCCACAAGGCGTGATCCCGCCGTGTCCGCGGCCAGTTCGCGCCGCATCAGCGTATTGTCGCGACGCAGGTATTTCCGATCCAGCGTGCGCGCCACAGCCCCAAGGATCTGGTTGGCCCGAAAGGGCTTGAGCACAAAGTCTGCAACTCCGGCGCGCAGCGCGGCGATGGCCGTATCGAGATCCGCATAGGCCGTGATCAGTATAGCATCCGCGAAAAAGCCCTTGCGCCGCTGTTCGGCCAACCAATCCAGACCACGTGTGCCCGGCATCACATTGTCGAGGATCACCAGATCAAAATTGCCATCATCCAACGCGATGCTCGCCTCCGCCGGCGAGGCTGCTTCAACGACACGCCGCACCCGAGGGCGCAGCGTCTTGGCCAGAAAATTGCGCATTCCCGGCTCATCATCCACCACGAGAATGGATGCGCCAGACAGCGTTGCGCCATACTCGTCCAGTGCCTTCAACTGCTGCACACCGACCCTCCTTGCCTAGCCTCGATCAGTCCAGTCGGACGTTATCGCTGGAAGAGACTTCTGCGGTGGAAAAATGCATGTTTTCCAGTATGAAATACCCTCCTATTGCGAGCACGATCATGGCTGCGAATCCCGCGAACATGGCTTTCATATCGTTAGTCTCCCATGGTTGCTTGCTTCAGATAAGCGATCAGGTCCGCGCGGTCATCAGCGCCAGAGATCACCTGCATCGGCATTTTCGATCCCGGAATGTAGTGATCCGGACCCTCGTCAAAAAGCGCATCCACCGTCTCCTCTGACCAGATGATATCCGATCCGTCGAGCGTCTGTGAATACGGGTAGTCGGGCACAGTGCCCGCACGCCGCCCAAAAAGCGCATGCAATGTGGGGCCAGCCTTGCGCGAGGGCCCTGCCTCCAGCGCGTGACAGATCGCACATTTGCGCGTGAACTGCCGCTCGCCGTTAGGCATTGTTTCGGGGTCGCGCAGGAAGGCACGCTCTCCGTCAATGGCGGGATCGAACGTCCCCAGAAGGGCAACCGGCCAGCTATAGACAGCGTCATCCAGCCCGCCCGCATGGATAACCGACCCGTCATTGGAGAACGCCAAAGCCCAGACAGGCCCCCGACGCGTTGCCCGGAAATCACGGGTGATCCGCCACTTATCCGCATCGACCATCATGATGTAGCCATGCCCGTCCCCCACAGCGATCTGCGCTGTGTCCGGGTGATAATCCATTGCAAGGATCGGGCGGCGGTCCAGCGTGAAATCTGCGATAGGCGCGCCGGTATTGGCATCGATCACCCGGGTGCCGCCATCGACCGCCCCATAGGCAACCCAACCGTCCCCGGCAATCAACTGATTGACCCCGAACCCATGCTGGATCATCGGGTAGGGTGTCGCGCCGGGGTCCCACAGGTCATAGCGCAGCAGCGCCCCCTTGGATGTGCCCGCAAACAGAAAACGCCCAATCGGATCGAAGGCCACGCTGTTGACACCAGAACCGGGCACGGGCAGGGCCTGTCCGTCGCTGCCATCCAGCGGCCACAGGTGGATTGTCCCATCCCAACTGCCAGAGGCAGCCACACGGCCGTCAGGCGAGATCGCGACCGTGGCCACTTTGCCCAGATGCCGGCCGAGCACGCGTGGCACCTCCCCCCAAAGCCGGACGGTGAAATCATCCCCTCCGCTCACAAGCGCGCCCGTCGGGCCAAAAGTGACGGCCACCACAGCGGCGTCATGGCCCTCCAGCCAGGTTGGCTCCCCGTTTTTCCAAAGCCCGACAGAATTGTCAAAACTTGCTGTCGCGATCAGCCCATCAGGGCCCACATCCACACCCATGATCGGGCCGCCATGGCCTTTCAATGTGGTGAAGCCCTGCGCCACGACAGATGTGGCGCAGCTGAACAGGACCGCGCATGCCACAGCCAAGCGCATGCTGGCTACTCCGCGGGCGTGGCAGCACCGGACTCCGGGGCCTCTGCCTGCTTGGCCTGAACCTCTTCCAACCACAGCGAGTGGTGTTGATGCGCCCAAGCCTCGTCCACCTCGCCGGTGCCCATGGCGGCAAAGGCCCCCTCCATACCGACCGAGCCGATATAAATATGGGCCACGATGATCGCCATCAGCACAAATCCGACGAGCGCGTGCCACGTTGCGGCCAGTTGCATTTCTTCCTGTGGTGCCAGCTCCACCGGCAAGGGGTCCATTCCGAAGAGTGCGGTAATGCCGATGTCATTGAGCACCGTGAACGTTTTGGCAAAGAGCGGCAGTTCATAGGGGAAGAGCAGCGACAATCCTGATATGGAGATCGACCCACCGAGCAGGATCACGCTCCAGAAAATGATCTTCTGGCCCGCGTTGAATTTTTTCGCAGGCGGGTGCTTCTTGCCGACAATGCCCCCGAACTGCGCGATCCAAGTGATGTCCGTCCGGTTCGGGATATTGTGCCAGACCCACAGGAAGAAGATGCAGATAAGGGCCAGCATAAAGGGCCACGCCAAGTTGTTATGGGCATATTTTGCACCGGTCAGAAGCATGGCATTTGCCTCTTTGCCAATCAGCGGGGCAACATAGTCACGGCCATATTTCACCAGCAGCCCAGAGAGGCCGAGGATGATGAAACTGCCCGCAAGCATCCAGTGGGAAAACCGCTCAAACGCCTTGAACCGCGTGACCGTGCGGCCCGTCTCTGGCTCATCCAGCGGCACCCGACCGCGCAGCAGGAAGAACAGGGCAAGCGCTCCGATGGTGCCCAGCAACAGATAGGCCCCGAACCGGGACATTGGCCCGTCGCGGTACTGCCACCATTTCATGCCACCATCCTGCATCAGCACACGGGCCACATCGCCCCCGGCCGAAACCTCAACAGTGTCATGACCATAGCGCAGCGCGCGCCACACCTCAGAGTCACTGGCACCGCCAAGGGTGCCAAGCTGATTGGCCATGCCCGCCGCCGTATCTTCGATGTCCGCATCTCCACGCGGGGCAACCGGCAAACCTTCCTGGCGGCGCATGATGTCATCGAGGGTTTGTGCGCCCCCTGTCGCGGAGCGGTCTGTTTCGGGGGCCGTCGTGTCCTGTGCAGCAGCGGGAAGGGCTAGGAACGTACACAGAAGGGCCACGAGAAGGGCACGGATCATGGTCAGTTTCTCCAGTCAGGACCCGGGCAGATCGCCTGCGGGCACAGTTTGAATTCAGGGTCCGGGCGGACAGGCCCGGCATCAGATCGCCGGCTTTCCGCCCGGCTTGTGTGTGATCGGCGCTGGCCGGCCGACCTGTCTTGCTGGTGCACACGCAGCGGTCATCCTTGTGCGCCTGCGCTGGCCATCTGGCCATCTGCGTCCCGCGCCCAACGCGAAAGCGCAGGGGTGTTGAGCACCAGATCGTCACGGAAGACGCAGGGCTGCGCCTGAGCTTGGCGTGCCAAGCATGCGGCAGCCGCTTTGGAGATGCCTGCAGGTGCGGGTTGCATAAAATGTCCTCAGTGAGGGGCAAAAGCGAAGAGGGGATGCCTCGCTTGGCCTCTGTTGGAGCGGGCGCCCTGCAAGCAAGGCGCCCGTCCCATCTCTAAAACCGAAAGCGCGGCTTAGCCGTCTTTCTGGTCGTAGGCCGTACCCCAGCCCCACGCACCGGAGCCGAAGCCACGGGCCACCACACGCTCGCGGTAGATGGCCGAGACAACGTCACCGTCACCGGCGAGCAGCGCCTTGGTAGAGCACATCTCGGCGCAGATCGGCAATTTGCCTTCCGCGATCCGGTTGCGCCCGTACTTGGCGAACTCTTCGGTGGAGTGGGTTTCTTCGGGACCACCGGCACAGAAGGTACATTTGTCCATCTTGCCACGGGATCCGAAGTTGCCAGCCTGCGGGTACTGCGGCGCGCCAAAGGGGCACGCATAGAAGCAGTAGCCACAACCAATGCAGAGGTCCTTGGAGTGGAGAACCACCCCTTCCTCGTTTTGGTAGAAGCAGTCCACCGGGCAGACGGCCATACAGGGCGCGTCTGAACAGTGCATGCAGGCCACGGAGATCGAGCGCTCGCCCGGCTTACCATCCTGGATGGTCACCACGCGACGACGGTTGATGCCCCAAGGCACCTCGTGCTCGTTCTTACAGGCCGTGACACAGGCGTTGCATTCGATGCAGCGCTCGGCGTCACACAGGAACTTAGCTCTAGCAGCCATTGTTCGTTCTCCTCCTTACGCTGGCATGATCTTGCAGAGAGTCGCTTTCGTCTCCTGCATCTGAGTCACGGAGTCGTACCCGTAGGTCTGCGCGGTGTTGGTGGATTCACCCAGAACATAGGGATCTGCCCCATCCGGGTACTTGGACCGAAGGTCTTCACCCTGATAGTGGCCACCAAAGTGGAACGGCATGAAGGCAACGCCTTCTCCGACCCGCTCTGTCACCATTGCCATGACCTTGACCTTGCCGCCTTCCGGGCCTTCGACCCAGACCTGAGCGCCATCCCGCACACCAAGGTTATTGGCGTCACGTGGATGAATCTCGACGAACATGTCTTGCTGAAGTTCAGCCAGCCATGGGTTAGACCGCGTCTCGTCGCCGCCGCCCTCATATTCGACCAAGCGGCCGGAGGTGAGGATGATCGGGTAGTCCTTCGAGAAGTCCTGCTTCTGGATCGACGCGTACATCGTCGGCAGACGGTAGAACTTGCGGTCTTCGTAGGTGGGATAGTCCGCAACCAGATCGCGACGGTTTGTGTAGAGCGGCTCGCGGTGCAGCGGCACCGGATCCGGGAATGTCCACACAACGGCACGGGCTTTTGCGTTCCCGAAGGGCGCGCAGCCATGCTTGATCGCAACCCGCTGGATGCCGCCGGAAAGGTCGGTCTTCCAGTTGGTCTTGGGCCCGGCAACAGCGTCGATCGCAGCGCGCTCTTCGTCTGTCAGATCACCATCCCAGCCCAGATCCATCAGCATCTGCATGGTGAATTCCGGATATCCATCCTGGATTTCGGACCCTACAGAGGCCACGCCATCAGCGAGCAGGTTGTCGCCATCCCGCTCGACACCGAAGCGCGCACGGAATGTCAGGCCACCTTCTGCCACAGGCTTGGACATGTCATAGAGGTTTGGTGTGCCGGGGTGGCCCATTTCGGCCGTGCCCCATGAGGGCCATGGCAGACCGTAGAAATCCCCATCGGCGGGCCCACCCACAGCTTGCAGCGTGGTCCGGTCGAAGGTGTGCTGGTTTGCCATATGCAACTTCAGGCGCTCCGGCGACTGGCCGGTATACCCGATCGTCCACATGCCCGAGTTGATCTCGCGCAGCGTGTCCTCGATGTTTGGAGTGATCCCATCCTCCTCGATCGAGATGTTGCGGAAGATCCTGTCATGGAAGCCGAACTTCTTGGAGAACAGGCCGATGATCTCGTGATCGGGCTTGGACTCGAAGAGCGGATCGATGACCTGCTCGCGCCACTGGATCGACCGGTTGGACGCGGTGACCGAACCATAGGTCTCGAACTGGGTCGAGGCCGGCAGCAGGTACACACCGTCTTCACGGTCATGCAGAACGGCGGAGACGGTGGGGAAGGGATCGATGACGACAAGCATGTCGAGCATCTCCATCGCCTTCTTCATCTCAACCATACGGGTCTGAGAGTTCGGAGCGTGACCCCACAGCACCATGGCGCGGACATTGTCCGGCTGGTCCATGTTGTCCTTCTCCTCGAGGATGCCATCGATCCAGCGCGACACCGGAATACCGGTGAGGTTCTGCAGCGACTTCTCCTTGCCATCGGCGCCGGTGGTTTTTGCGAACTGGCCATTGAGCCAATCGGCATCCTCACCCCAGACACGGCCCCAATGCGCCCAGGCGCCCTTGGACAGACCGTAGTAGCCCGGCAGCGTGTGGGACAGAACACCGAGATCGGTTGCGCCCTGCACGTTGTCGTGGCCGCGGAAGATGTTGGTGCCACCGCCCGTGGTGCCCATGTTGCCCAGCGCGAGCTGGAGCACACAGTATGCACGGGTGTTGTTGTTGCCGTTGGTGTGCTGCGTGCCGCCCATGCACCAAATCACCGTACCGGGACGGTTGTTGGCCATGGTGCGCGCAACGCGCTTGAGCTGAGAGCCCGGTGTGCCGGTGACACGCTCGACCTCTTCAGGCGTCCATCTGGCAACCTCTTCCTTGATCTGGTCCATTCCCCAGACGCGGGTGCGGATGAACTCTTTGTCCTCCCAACCGTTCTCGAAAATGTGCCACAGGATGCCCCAGATCAACGCAACGTCCGAACCCGGACGGAACCGCACATATTCATCCGCATGGGCGGCGGTGCGGGTAAAGCGCGGATCGCAGACGATCAGCGGAGCGTTGTTCTGCTCCTTGGCCTTCAGCACATGCAGCAGCGAAACCGGGTGGGCTTCGGCAGGGTTGCCGCCAATGATGAAGATGGCCTTGGAGTTGTGGATGTCGTTGTACGAGTTCGTCATCGCACCGTAGCCCCATGTGTTGGCAACACCGGCAACCGTGGTGGAGTGACAGATACGGGCCTGGTGATCCACGTTGTTCGTGCCCCAGTAGGCAGCAAACTTGCGGAACAGGTAGGCCTGCTCGTTGTTATGCTTGGCGGAGCCCAACCAATAGACACTGTCCGGGCCACTCTCTTCGCGGATGTTCATCATGCCGTCGCCGATCTCGTTGATCGCCTGTTCCCAGCTGATGCGCTTCCACTCGCCGTTCTCTTTCTTCATGGGGTACTTGAGACGCCGCTCGCCGTGGGCGTTTTCACGCACGGCCGCACCCTTGGCGCAATGTGCACCGAGGTTGAACGGGCTGTCCCAGCCGGGCTCTTGCCCAACCCAGACACCATCCGACACTTCGGCAACGACGGTACATCCGACAGAGCAATGTGTGCAGACAGTTTTTTTCAGGTCCACCTTGCCGCCGATACCGGCTGCGGCTTGCGCCTTTTGGACCGTGCCGCCTGTGGCAGCGATGGCGGCAAGGCCGCCGATGGCCAGCCCGGAGCCGCGCAGGAACGCACGACGATCGACCGAGGCATTGGCCATGTCAGACAGGATACTTGTCCGCTGGGGGCGTCTCGCAACCCCGTTGGTCTTTTTCCTCAACATGTTTCTCTCTCCCTTGCTTGCGTCTCCCGAGGGATCTGCTTGCTTGGCTGTGACGGAGGCCTAGAACGTTTGGGCGTCACGCAACCGGTTGTTCTCGACCGTTTTGCAGCGTCCGGGGCCTCCGGGCGGTGCGGGCCGTGCCATGTCCGGCACGGGTCAGCGCTTAGAAGCGGGCGCTTTCAAGATACGCGCGCGTGTGCGCTGTATCCTGCATCCGTTCCAGCGTCGGGTCGGGCGCGGATGCTTCTGCAGTATCCGTCCCGGCCGCCACCGCGACCGCCGCAATGGGCGCCGTGGTTCCAGCCAGTTTCAGGAAATCGCGGCGCGTGGCCTCTTTTTCCTTTGTCATCTCGGTTCTCCTCCTTCGATGTGGTTCCGACGATGTCTCGCCGCTCGAAAAGGTGGCCTGCGCCACCCGGTGAAATCCCGTGCGGTTCAGCGCACGGGGCCGTGCGTCAGTCGCCGCCCAATCGGAAGGCTTCCTGTTCAATCTCCATGAAGGCCCGGCCAACCGTGCCCACGGGGCTGAAGAAGACAGCGTTCTTTGCTGCCTCCAGATCCGAAAAGAAATGCGCCGCCCAAGGGCCGATATGCCGATTGAAGAATTCACGCTGCGTGGCCAGATCGGCTGGCGCCGCAAACCGGCCCACGATCATGGCCCCCATCATCTCCATCAGGCTTGCGATGTTGTCCTCGGGCTCAAACACGTTGGGCGAACGCGCGAGGCCCCGCGCCATCATATCCTGACGCAACACGGCCAACGGCTTTTCGTTCAAGAAACCCGTCAGGTAGTAGCTGGCGTATGGCAGCAACTCGCCCCGGCCGAGGCCGATGAACAGCCTGTTATATTCGCTCTCCAAAGCCTTGGGCTTTGTCACCTTGGCAACCTTTGCCAGCGTCTGGATCGATTGCCCAAGCGCGCTGTCATCGCCCGACAGACCGGCACATTGGGCGATCAACAACTCATCCGCGGGGCCGGCCAGAAGCACGCCAAGAAAGTTATACAAATCCGCACGCAGACGATCTTCTTCGGCGATCGGTGTGTCGTGCTGGAAATCTGGGGCAGCGGTCATCTCGTCCTCTTCCATCATGTCGCTGGGTCAAATTCGAACCGCATGCGCCGGGGCCGTGCGGGAAGTGTGTCTGCATCAGAAGCCACGGCGGCCTCGAGCCGGTCTGCGGCTTCCTGAGAAGTCTCCGTATGGATGGGCGTGATCGGCTGCTCTTCGTCAGACGCAGCGGCATCCAAGGCGGCCCGTTCGGCATCTGCCCCGTCATCCGCGCCTTCGGCATCGTCCTCAGCTGCGTTGGGATCGACCCAATCCTCGAGGGTTTTCAGCATACCTTTACCCACCTGATAGGCGGTCTGCAGGTTTTCGACCACTGTGGCGGCATCGGTGAAATCCTCCCCGTAATCCACAAGGCCATCAACATTTGCGAGCACCGGGTTGAGCCGCCACATCCGGCGCAGAGCCCGGGTTTTGAGGCGTTGGGGCACCGCAGACTTGAGAAGTTCCTGCACCTGTTCGGTGCGCTCCATCTCATCAGGATCGGGCAGATCAAGCTCGGCCAGTATTTCGGCGTCGGAGCGCTCGGCCAGCGCGGCCTCCTGCCGGGCAGAGGCTTCTGCCTGCACGGCATCGCGCTCCGCGTCCTGTTCGGCTGCGACAGCTGCTTTCCGGCGGGACCAGAAATCACCTTTGGGTGCGGGGCGGGTGGAGGCGGGCATGTCACGGCTCATTGCAGGCGCGTCCTCTTCAGGGCGGGGGAGGCGTAGATGTCGCCGGCCTTGGCCACGCGGGCATCCCCGATACCATCTTGGACGAGATCAACCCGCTTCTTGTCGCGCTTGCGTTTCACGAACACTTCGTCCTCGTGATACGTCTCCACGAAATCGCGCACCCAAGCCACAAGGCCGGGAGGCATCATCACCTTCTCAACGATCTCTTCGCCGCTGTCGGTGTAATCCTGCGCTTCATAGGGGGATGCGGTGGCCAGCACGACCTCAAGCGGGCAATCGCTGTCCTCCTCCGCCTCGCGCATCACCACGTAGATCGAGGGCACCTTCGCTGTCAGACCATGGAGGTAAGCTTCCGTCTCGGCCCCGTGCAATTCCAGCGCCATCGTCGCTGCGTGATATTCGACCGTTTCCCCATCCCGGCGCAGTTCGCGCCAATCGGCTAAACCGGCGCCCGGAAGCACGGCAACAGCCGTCCACGACCACGGCACCCAACGGGTAACACCCGGGGTGCGTCGCAGGACTATACCCAGCGGCATCGTCCGAAACACGTTTGGATTGTGGATCACGCTGCTCCTCCTGACAGCAGCGTGCGGCCAAGAGGCCTGTCCCACCAAGGACAATTTGGTGCACCGCGGTATTCTGCCTCGGCTGAGGTCAATTTGGGCAAACCAGAATGCCCTGCATGACCCTACGGGACAGGAAGTCTAACCTGAGTTTTTTTATTGGATTAGTTCATTGGCAGAGGGCTGCGAATCATGCCCAACGAATCAGCAGCTTTGGTGTGCGGCCCCGCAGGCCGGCATTGCAGAAAAGCGGTTGTGACTTTGCTGCGAACCCGTGTAGCGTTTTCCCCGCACCTGCAGCTGAAATGTCAAATTTTCGTGCTACGCAAAGGGATGATTTCATGATTAAGACATTGATAACGTGTGACTGTATGGGAAGTCAGACGATTGACGCCGAAGGGCTGTCCCAAGCCACCGGAATGACAGTGAAAGCCCCCTGCACCGCCCTCTGCACCACCCAGATGGACCGCGCCGCAGCCGCGATTGAGCAGGGTGACTCGATTTTTTGTTGCACCCAGGAAAGCCGGGTTTTCGAGGCCTTGGCAGAGGAAATGGAACGCCCTGCACTCGCCGTGCTTGACCTCCGCGACAGGGCAGGCTGGACCGAAGATCAGGGTACGACACTACCCAAAATGTCCGCCCTCATTGCAGAGGCCGCACTGCCAGCCCCCACTGAGAAGACAATGGATGTCTTTTCGGAAGGGTTGTGCCTCATCCTTGGCCCTGCGGAGGTGGCTCTTTCTGCAGCCGCTCAGCTGAAAGATCACCTCGGCGTAACAGTCCTTTTGGACGACAGTTCTGACATCCCTGACACAAGAGACTTCGACGTGGTTGTGGGGCAGTTGCGCCGTGCGTCAGGCGCCTTGGGACAGTTCGAAGTGGTCATCGATGGGCTGCGCCAACTCGTGCCCGGGGGGCGCGGTGGTTTCTCGGTGTCAGAGCCGCGCGACGGCGGCACATCCCAGTGTGACATCCTGCTGGATCTGCGGGGAACGACCCCGCTGTTCCCGGCCCATGAGAAGCGCGAAGGCTACCTGCGGGCGGACCCTACCCACGCGCCCTCAGTTGCAGCGGCTGTCATGGCCGCATCCCACCTCATCGGGACCTTCGAAAAGCCTTTGTACATAAAGGCAGAGCCAATGCTGTGCGCCCATTCTCGGGCCGAGCAGACCGGCTGCACGCGCTGTCTTGACCTGTGCCCGACAGGGGCGATTACACCGGGCGGCGATCATGTGTCCATTGATCCGATGATCTGTGCCGGGTGCGGTGCTTGCTCAGCGGTCTGTCCCTCCGGTGCAATCAGCTATGATGCGCCCCCGGTAGACGCCACCTTCCTGAGGGTGCAGACGCTCGCGAAAGCCTATCTGGCTGCAGGAGGCACGGCACCAAGGCTGTTGGTGCATGATACCCACGGCGCAGAGATGATCCGCCTGTCCGCCCGTCATGGCAGAGGGCTGCCAGCAGGTGTGGTGCCCCTCGAAATGGCCGCTATCGGCGCCTTTGGACATGCCGAGATCGTAGCCGCTTTGGCCGCCGGTTTTGCCGATGTGGCCGTGCTGCCCGGGCCCGCCGCAGACATTGACGCCCTCTCCGCCCAGGTTGCGCTTGCCAGCGCGATCTCGGGCAAATCAAACGTCATTCTGATGGAAACAAGCGATCCCGATGCCATGTCTGACGCGCTCTATGCAGCGAACGCCTCCGACCCGGTTGAGAGCCCCGTACGCCCCATGGGAACGCGGCGCCAGATCACCCGACAGGCCGCGCGCGCGCTGCACCCGGACACGGATCACCTGCCCCTGCCTGATGGCGCGCCCTACGGTGCGGTATTGGTCGATACGGATGCGTGCACCCTGTGCCTGTCTTGCGTCTCTTTGTGCCCTTCTGGCGCGCTGGGCGACAATCCGGACTTGCCACAGCTCCGCTTTCAGGAAGACGCCTGTCTGCAATGTGGCCTCTGCGCCAATATCTGCCCCGAAGATGCCATCACCTTTGCACCGCGTCTGAACCTCACGGATGCCGCCTTGCGCCAGGACATCCTGAACGAAGAAGAGCCCTTCGCCTGCATCGAGTGCGGCGCCCTGTTCGGGGTGAAATCAACGATCGAGAAAATCACCGAAAAGCTGCAAAGCCACGCGATGTTCGCCGATGAGAGCAAACTTCGGATGATCCAGATGTGCGACAATTGCAGGGTGAACGCCCAGTTCCATGCGCAAGACAACCCTTTCTCGGGGGGCGAACGACCGCGGGTGCGCACCACCGACGATTACCTCAGCAAGCGCCGCGATCACTGATGTTCCAGCGGCGCCCCAAGATCCGCCGCAGGCATTGCGGCAACATAGGCCAGCACGGCGTCGAGCTCGTCCAGCGACAGTTCGATCGGCACAATTGGCGGCGGGCGATCTTCAGGGAAAGGCGGCGTCAGATCTGTGATGATGGTAAAGGCCCCATGGGGCTTCAGCACGTAGAACGCGCTAAACCGCTCCTCCCAGTCATCGAGGCTGCGCAGCACACCAAAGCTTGGGGTCGAGCCGATGCCTTTGCCACGCGTGGCCAGATCTACAGCATGGCAGCGGGTGCATTGACGCAGCGACACCTCATGCCCCAAAAGGGCATCTCCCGACATCTCGGCCACCACGACTTCGGCCTTCTGCTGTGTCGGCGGGCCGAACGGCGTGGCCCCGTCCGGTGCAAAGGACACCACCGTGCGCAGGCCCACATCCGAGTGCAGCCATTCCGCGAAGGTTTGGGTGCCCGGGTGATCCGGCGCCAGAATATCAAGCGCCCAAGCGCTGCCCAGCCCATCAAAGGCAGGCCGGCCCTGCGTGCCCAGCACGGCCTCGGCCGCATCCCCGGGATCGACGAGGTCTACCTTGACCCGCGTCTTCAATGTGAAGCGCGGCAGGATATGCTTGAACAGGCCCGATTGCACCAATTCCTGCGGCACGGCCAAACGCACAAGCCGATCATCGGCCCATGCCCCAAACGGCATCACGAACAGAGCAATACAGATCAAAATCATGCGTCTCATGCTTCAAGGCTAGGCGTGAAAACGGCCATCCGTCAATTGTTACAAGAAAGGGAAGCGGCATGAGCGACGCGTTCAACATGTCCATGAGGAAGTTTCTCAAGCAGGTCGGTGTGACCTCACAACAGGCAATCGAAGAGGCGCTTCGCACGGCAGACGACAGCGGAAAAACCTATGAGATCAAAGCTGTCATAACCATAGAAGAGCTTGGCATGACCCATGAGGTCATCGGCGAAATCACAGGGCAGGAGTAAACCGTGGCACCGAGCAGAGAAGAGGTTGTTACAGCGCTGAAAGCCGTAGAAGACCCGGTGTCCGGCGGCGATATCATGGGCTCTGGCGTGGTGCGCGCGCTCAATGTTGACGAGTCGGGCGCCGTGCGTTTCGTGATGGAAATTCCGCCCTCCGCCGCCACGGCCTATTCTGCCGTGAAGGATGTTGCAGAGGCGCGTTTGAAGGCAATGGCCGGCGTGTCCAGCGTCTCGATCATCATGACCGGCCATACGGAAGTGGCCCCGCCCGAGCTGAAGCCCAAGAAACCAGCGCAGCCCGCAGGGCCGGAAAAGATACCGGGCGTGAACCACATCATTGCCATCGCATCGGGTAAGGGGGGCGTCGGAAAATCCACCGTTTCAGCCAATCTGGCCTGCGCTCTGGCTCAGCAGGGACGCCGTGTCGGTCTGCTCGATGCAGACGTCTATGGCCCGTCGCAGCCGCGCATGCTGGGGGTGAGCGGGCGGCCCTCCTCTCCCGATGGGAAGATCATCCTGCCCATGCGCAATCATGGCGTCACGATGATGTCGATCGGGCTCATGACGAACGAAGATCAGGCGGTTGTCTGGCGCGGCCCCATGTTGATGGGGGCGTTGCAACAGATGATGATGCAGGTCCAGTGGGGGGCTCTGGATGTTTTGTTGGTGGACCTTCCGCCGGGCACCGGCGATGTGCAGATGACGCTGTCTCAGAAGGCCCATGTGGATGGGGCGATCATCGTCTCTACCCCGCAAGACGTGGCCTTGCTCGACGCGCGCAAGGGGATCGACATGTTCCAGCAGCTGAAGGTGCCGATCCTTGGCATGGTTGAAAACATGTCGACACATATCTGCAGCCAATGCGGCCATGAGGAACACGTGTTCGGCCATGGCGGTGTGGCTGCCGAAGCCGCCAAACTGAACGTGCCCCTTCTGGCGGAGGTGCCGCTCGATCTGCAAATCCGGCTGGCCGCAGATGGCGGCGCCCCGATCACCGTGACCCAGCCCGACAGTGCCCAGGCCAAGGCCTTTCATGACATTGCCGGGGCGTTGGTGGCCAAGGGGGTCGCCTGACATGAGCGCTGAGCACGACCAAGACATGTCCTTTCCGCCGCTCATGTCAGGCGAGGAAACCCGCCAGAGCGCGCTTGACCTCGCCATAATGCGGGCAGCGACAGGCTGCGATGCAGGGCTGGTTGTCTATCGGGTAGATAGCAGCACAGCCGAGGCCGCGATGGTCTTTGCACCGGAAGTGCCCCTGAAAGAGGCCGTCGTGATGATGCCCCTTTGCGGGGTGGGCTTCCAGAATGCGCTGGGGGCGTTGGCGCCACCGGAAGTGGCCGTTCACCTCGATTGGGATGGTGGCATTCGGGTCAATGGTGCGTCCTGCGGGCACTTTTCCCTGCGCGCCTCGGATCAGGACCCCGACGCCGTGCCAGACTGGCTGATCGTTGCCTTTACCCTGCCCTTGCTGCCTGCCTCTGACGCGCCTGGCACCACGCCCGACGAGACCTCCCTGTTCGCAGAAGGATGTGCCGAAGTCAGCCCCTACCGCCTGATCGAGGCCTGGGCGCGGCACTCGTTGCACTGGATCAACCGCTGGGAAGACGACGGCAGTCGCGCGTTGCATGGCGAGTGGCGCGGGCTTGCTTTCGGCGTTGGCGAACCGGCCACGCAAGACGGACAGACCGGCACCTTTTTGGGGGTAGATGAACAGTTTGGCATGCTGTTGCGAGACGCGCAGACAACGCATCTTATCCCGCTGACAAAGCTTCTGGAGGAAGCCCCATGAAATTGGCCCGAGCGATCCATTTCGACGAAAGCGATCAACGCGTTTTTGCCTCACCGGCGCGCACCGGCGAATGGTGCATCTCGGGTGGGTTCGAGTTCTCGGACTGGACAGAGGCCGATCTCACTGGCAAGGCCCGCCAGGCCTTCGCCAATGGCTGGTTCGGGCTGGAAACCGCCGGACGCGTGACCTTCGTTGCCGTCACCCAGGTCGAAGCGGACGAGATCGACACGCTCACCCGCCTCCTTGCACGTTATTTCGTGACCTATTTCGGTGCGCCCTCCGAAGAGGCAGCGCTGCCGGTGGCCGCCGAAGAAATCGCCCAGATGGCCGAGCTGTGCGACGAGCATGCGCCAAACACGCTTTTGACGGTGGCCCGTGAATTGACAGAGGCTGGCGTACGCGAGGCCTACCGCGTGATCGAATCCCAAAGCGCGGGATTGGACCAGTTTGCCATCCATGGTGATCTCGACGATGGCCACAGCCATTGATCCATGCGGGTATGTGGCGGCGTCAGGCGCGCCCCGCCTCCGCTGAAAGCATCAGCGGATCGACACCCAGCGTGGCCAGCGTGGCCTCCCACTTGGCGTCATCCTTGGTGTCGAACACGATCTGGGGGGAGGCATCCGCTGTCAGCCAGCCATTGCGACCAATCTCTCCCTCAAGCTGCCCGGGCGACCATCCCGCGTAGCCTAATGCCAAAAGGGCCTTATGTGGACCGCGACCGGCGGCAATATCCTCCAGCACATCGCGCGTGGCCGTCATGCCAAAATCGTCAGACACAGCAAGTGTGCTTTCGTTGCCACGATAATCCGGCGAGTGCAGAACGAATCCCCGACCCTGCTCCACCGGTCCGCCCGCATGCACCGGCAAGCTGGCCGCCGGATCTTCGGCTTGAAGCGGCTTTCCAAGATCGATCTGCTTCACAAGGTCTGCAAAGTGCAATTGCGGTGTAGGACGGTTAATAATCAGGCCCATCGCCCCTTCCGCATCATGGGCGCACATCAAAATCACCGTTTGTTCAAAACGGAGATCGCCCATGCCGGGCATCGCAATCAACAGTTTTCCAGTCAAATCCATGGGTGCACTGTGCGGCGACAGGCACCGCGCGGCAAGCCCGATCACAACAAGTCCGCGTATTGTGATTTTCAACCCGAAACAGGCTGCGTAATATGCCGCCATGTCGCGCAAACTTCGCCCCATATCCCGCATCGCATTGGCCATTGCTGCCTTTGCCAATCTTGCGCCACCTGCCGTGGCCCAAGCCCCCTCAGATGTGGTTGAAGCCCAGATCCTGAGTGGCTGGCAGGAACCGGACGGACAGCGCGTCAGCGGGCTGCAACTGCGGCTGGCACCGGGCTGGAAAACCTATTGGCGGGTGCCCGGCGATGCCGGCATCCCACCCCAGTTTGACTGGTCCGGGTCGCGCAATCTGGCCGGGGTCACCGTGCAATGGCCGCGTCCTGAAATCCACGATATCAATGGGATGCGCTCGATCGGCTATAGTGGGACCGTGGTGTTGCCCTTGCAGATCGAGGCAAACGATCCAACTCAGCCCGTGCGCCTTTCGGCAGAGATCGCAATGGGCGTCTGCGAAAGCATCTGTATTCCCGTTACCATCACCGTCACCAGACAGTTGGCGGGGGCAGGGCGCTTCGACGCCCGGATCGACGATGCGATCAGAACGCGCCCGCGCAGGGCCATTGGTGGCGGCCAGCAGCAGGTCACCTGCGAGGTCAGCCCGATCCGGGACGGCATGGCGTTGCGCGCCACAATAAATCTGCCGCAACTGGGTGGCGATGAAGCGGTGGTGATCGAGCCCAGCGACCCGCGAATCTGGGTGTCAGAACCGATCACCAACCGCTCTGGCAATCTGCTGGAGGCCGAGGCCGAACTCGTGCCGCCATCGGCAAAACCCTTCGCTCTGGATCGCAGCACCGTGCGGTTCACTGTGATCGGGGCCGGTGACGCAGTGGAGATCATGGGCTGCAAGGCAGGCGGCTAAATCGCGGCCCTGTGCCTTCGCCCAGCGAAACAACCAGACTTCAAAGCGAAAAGAAGATACCTGCATCGCGGGCCAGCGCGCCCAGCGATGCAGGTCGAGCCCCGGCCTATTCGGCCGGGGTCATTGGTGTTGGTGTCGGTCGGCGGCGCAGCAGGCGGGTGATCCCTGCCAGAATATACACCACCGGCAACCACACACAGGTTAGCAACACGAACAGCCCAAAGGCGGGCCAAGCCGAGGGCCGGTAATCCGGCGCGGCCTCAGGCGGGCTCAGCCATCCTGCAGCAAAGGGCTGCGGCAATTGATCTGCCACCGGCTGCCAGACCGTGCCCATGACCAGCAAATGCCCAAGCGTGGCCGCAAAGATCGCGACTGTGCCCGCAATAGCCAACAGGGTGAACAGGCCCGTTGCCCCTGCCCGACGTGGCTCTGACACGGCGCGGCGCAGAGCTGTCACCTGGCGGCGAATGTCGTATTGCATGGCAAGCAATGCTGGCACCAAGAGCAGCACCACAAGCAACCCGAAGCCAAGGCCATAGATCAACGTGATCACGGTTGGTTTCAGGAATTGCGCTTGGCTTGACGGCTCATAGAGCAGCGGCATCAGGCCAATCACCGTGGTCAGCGTTGTCAGCATCACCGGACGCAAACGATCGGAGGCCGCATCGACAATAGCAGGAAGCAACCCCCGTTCCCGAGAATACTCATCCACCGTTGTCACCAGCACAATCGAGTCATTGATGATGATGCCTGTCATGCCGATCAAGCCGATCACAGTGAACATCGACAGGGGCAGGCTCCATTCCACATGCCCATAGATCGTGCCGATCAATCCGAAGGGGATGACAGCCATGATCAACAGCGGGCGCACCCAGCTGGAGAACACCCAGGCGAGTGTCAGGTAAATCCCAATGAGACAGGCCGCAAAGCCCAGCCCGGCATCCTTGAGGAAGCTGCGCTCCTGCTCGGCCAAACCAGCCTGCTTGAACTCCACTCCAAAGCGCTCACTGATGTCGGGCAAGATGATCTGCGCCAACTCATCTGTGATCTCTTGGGCGCGGGCCGGATCATCTTCAGAGATTTCACCCGTCACCGAGATCACACGCAGGCCATTTTCGCGCCGGATGGTCGAGAACCCAGTTTCCCGGCTGACCCTGACGAGATCCGCGAGCGGCACGTAATCGCCGGTCGATGTGCGCAGCTGCGTACGCTCAAGGAAATCGGCTGTCAGCTCATCTTCGGGCAAAGCCACCCGGATGTCCGCGGTGCGCGGCCCGACGGGAAAGGTGGCGGCCTCAATGCCCGCCAGCCTGTCCCGCAGGACACGGCCCAACCCATCGATGGTAAAGCCCAGCGCGGCACCTTGCGGCGTCAGGTCAAGCACAAGCTCGTCCTTGTCAAAGGCCATGCTGTCTTCAACCGCAGAGACTTCCCCATAGCGCGCCAGCGCGGTCTTCAGCTCCTCCGCAGCGGCCTTGAGCCCTGCAGAGCTTGCGCCGAAGAACTGCACATCGAGATTGGAGCCCCCCGGGCCCCGCCCCCAACGGCGGAAGGAAAGCGTTTCCACCAACGGATGGCGTTCCACGGTCTGCTGCAGATCCCGAACGAATTTCGCAGACGAATAGGGGCGCAGGTCAGGGTCGATCAGTTCGACAGCGACACCGCCCAAAAGATCGGGGTCTTTGGTGTCGGCGCCAGCCAGAGGCCGCCCTGTGTTGCCACCCACCTCAGCCAGCGCATAGGCAACCGGGTTGACCCCGTATTCCGCCTCATACTGCACGCCCAACGCCTCAATAGCGGTCTGCAGCGCGCGCATCTGCTCAATCGTATCACTGCGCTCAGCCCCGGGCGCCATGGCGAAGTTGCCCGACACACTGCCCTCTTCAGGCGCCGCAAAGAAGCGCCATTGCACATCCCCGCGCAGGAACACCGCGACCTGGGAGGCGAGCAGCACAATCATGGCCGCCAGCACCGGGTATCGCGCCCAGATCACCAGGGCCATGAACCGGCGGAAGATCACCCGGCGGAACCAGTTGAACCCGCGGTTCACATAGTGGCTTGGGTAGTCAAACCATGACAGCTTGCGCTGCGAAGCCGCAAGTGATGAGGCCATGTGATGTGGCAGGATCAGGAAGCATTCGACCAGCGATGCGATCAAAACCACGCAGACCGTGAAAGGAATATCTGCGATCAGATCGCCAAACCCACCTTCGACAAGCGTCAGCGTCGAGAAGGCGATGACGGTTGTGATGGTCGCGGCAAACACCGGCAGCGCCATCCGGCGGGCCGCGTTTTCTGCTGCCGTTTTTGGATCTTCGTCCAAGCGTTTGGCCCGGAAATCGGCGTGCTCGCCCACAACGATGGCATCATCCACCACGATCCCAAGGGTGATCAGCATGGCAAACATCGAGATCATGTTCAGCGTAATGCCCACCATCCACATCAGGAAGATAGCTGCAAACATCGCCACAGGAATGCCTGCAGCCACCCAGAAGGCTGTCCGCGCGTTCAGGAACAAGAACAACAAGCCTACCACCAGCGCCAAGCCAGTCAGGCCATTCTCGACAAGGATGTTGAGACGGTCTTCGATGGCGTCAGCACGCGTCCGGATCAGGTCAATCTCAACACCTTGGGGCGTCGAAAGCTCCATGTCCTCGGCAACTGTCTCAACGTCCCTCTGGATCGCGATTGCATCCCCCGCAGGCGATCGATCAATGCGGATCGAGATGGCTGGGAACTCGTCACGGAAATAGCTGCGCGCGCGATCAATGCCCTCCACTTCGATCTTTGCAACATCGCCGATCGTCAGCTGGGATCGGTCCGCGTTGGTGCGTAAGACAATGGCCGCAATATCTTCCGGAGACCGCTTGGCAATGCCGGTCCGAACCCGCGCATTCGCCCCGGTCACATCGCCGGCAGGATCAGCTTCGGCCTCCTCGCGGATGGCCGCGGCGATCTGGCTCAACGTGATGTCGTTCTGAACGAGGTTGGCGGAGGTCACCTCCACAAGCACGCGGGGTGCCACAACGCCGCGGATCGTGGCCCGCGTCACACCCGCATCATACAGGCGGATGACGAATTCATCGGCCAAACGGCCCAAGACATCCATCGATACCGGCCCTGCGATGACGACATCCGCGACCCTGTCGCGCCATGTGCCCCGGCGGATCACCGGGTCATCGGCCCCTTCTGGCAGGTTGGTGACCTGCCCCATGGCCGATTCCACGTCATCTGTCGCCCGGGCCATATCCCAGCCGGGCTCAAATTCCAGCTGAATCTGGGCGCGGCCTTCTGAGGATCGTGCCGATGAGCCCGTCGCCCCTTCCACGGACAGAAGGGCTGGCTCCATCAGTTGAACGATCGCGCGATCGACGTCTTCAGCGCCTGCGCCTTCCCAGTTCACCACAACCGTCACATCATCGACGACAACATCCGGGAAGAATTGGGCGCGCATGTTCGGGAACGCATAGATGCCCGCGCCGATCATCAAGACGAGCAGCAGGTTTGCGGCCGTCCGATGCCGGGTGAAATAAGACAGAAGTCCCCTGCCTACGGCCGCAGTGCGGCTTACAGACTCAGCCATCTATCATCCCCCCATGCGGCTTTCGATGCGCGCAATAACCTGTGCGGGCACCTCGGGCTGGGCCAGTTGGGCCAGCATGCGTTCTTTGGCTTGGGCAGGCATGCGCCCGTTGCCCTCGACGAAGGCGATCAAGCGCGCGCGCCGGTCATCCGACAGCGCGATCATATCGCTTCCACCGACGCCGCCAGTGCTGGCACCACCGGTGCTTGCGCCCCCGGTTGAGCCATTCCAGCCCCCGCCACCACCGGTCGCGGAAGCAGAGGGCCGACCGCCTTGCTGACCCCCGGAGGACGGCCCGCCAGGGCGTCCGCCGGAATAGGCAGGCTGCGCACCCTCAGCACCGATCACGCGTACCTTCACGCCTTCACCCAAAAGCGGGATGCGCTCGGCCACGATCTCCTGGCCGACAAGCGCATCGGCCCGCACCACCACATCGTCGCCCTGGCGGCGCAGCAATTCGACGTCGTAGGCTGTCAGACGCCCCTCTTCGCCCACGCCCAGCACCTTGCTGTCAGAGCCAAGCGCAACCGCTGGCAACACCGAAACATCATCCAGACGCGGTTCGCGCACGGTAACCGTGACGAAATCGCCGGGACGCAGGCCCGCAGCATCCCCGATCCGGGCAAACACCTGACGGCCCGTCTGGCCTTCTCCAACAGCCGCCCCAACCCGATCGAGTTGGCCGTCGGCGTTCAGATCGATCCCTGCAACATCCAGCATGACACCGACAGGCGCCTTGCGCAGTTGACCCTGCTCATCCAGCAGACGCCCATATTGTGCCGTGGACAAGCGGAACGCTACTTCGAGGTCCATCGGGTCAATAACCTGGGCCACACGTTCATTGGCTGTCACCAGCCCGCCCTGCACCGCAGCCACCTCATTCAGAACACCGCTGAGCGCCGTGCGGATTTCGGTATCGGCCACATCGCGCTCGGCATTGGCAACGGCGATCCGCTGGCGATCCATGCGCGTGCCTGCCAGATCAAGCCGGCTTTCTGCCTGTGCCAGCGCCTGACGCCGCGACAGAACCTGCGCATCCGCAGACGCATTGGCGAGCGCCGCGTTCTCGACCGCTGCTGCTGTGCCCACACCGCGCTGCTGCAAATCCTGCTGTCGGATCAGCGCCCCACTGCGCAGGTCCGCCTGCTCGCGTGCGGCGATCAGCTCATCGCGGGCCAGATCCAGCGCGCGCTCGGCGTCGCGCAGTTCGGCTTCTGCTTCGGCCAACTGACTGCGCGCCACATCGAGAGCCGCTTGCGCGTCCGTCGGATCGATCCGTGCCAACAGCGTGCCAGCCTCCACGAAGGCGCCCTCTTTCATCTCATCGGCCAGCCAGACCAGCCGCCCGCCCGCAGACGCGCGCAGATCCAGAGTGCTGCGGGCCTGCACCTCACCAAAAGCTGTGATCACGGGGGTGACCGGCCCAGCCTCCACGACGAGGGTATTCACCGCATAGACCCGCTCCCGCGCAGGACGAGAAAAGGCTTCCTTGTTCAGTCTTTCCTGAAGTGCTGTGTAGAAACTGCTGCCCGCCACGCTCAGCAGGCCAAACGTGACGGACAACAGCAAGAGCCCGGCAAGTGATCGGCGCAAAAATTGCATCTTCATCTTCCTCAAAAACGTCTGGCGAAAGGTAGGGCGCTTCGCTGCGTCTGCAAACAAAAGCACAGCCCCTGCGCGCGCATGCGAAACTGAAACGCACAACGCGTCCGTTTCCGCCGCAGGGCGCACAATTTTTTTGAGCGGCGTTGGGCTACTTCCTGCGCTTGTGTTCGTCCAACCGGGGGAGGATTTCCACAAAATTACAAGGACGGTGCCGATAATCGAGCTGCTTGCTGAGGATTTCATCCCAAGCGTCCTTGCATGCGCCCGGCGATCCCGGCAGCGCAAAGAGGTACGACCCACCGGCCACACCCGCCGTGGCACGGGATTGCACGGCAGATGTCCCGATTTTCTGCATCGATACCATGGTAAAGACCGTGCCGAACGCATCGATCTCTTTTTCATAGACATCGCGGTGCGCCTCAACCGTGACATCCCGCCCGGTCAGGCCGGTGCCACCGGTGCTGATAATCACATCAACTCCGGGATCAGCAATCCACTGACGCAACTTGTCGGCGATTGCTCCGCGTTCATCGGGCAGAATGGCGCGATCGGCCAAGACATGGCCTGCATCTGCGATCCGCCCCACCAAAACATCGCCAGACCGGTCTTCGGACAGGCCGCGCGTGTCAGACACCGTGAGGACAGCGATATTGATCGCGATGAAATCCTTGCTTTCGTCGATGCGCGACATGGGCGCCCTCCTGTTGCTGGCCTGTCATCCTGCTGGCCTGTTGTCCCTGCCGCAAAGACCAATCCGTGGCAAGGGGGCGGCCTGTGAAGGCGTGCTGCCCGGCTACCCGCTGCCCAGCCGTGCCTTGAGCGCAAGCAAATCTGCCCAGGCATGGCGTTTCATGGCCGGGTTGCGCAGCAGGTAGGACGGGTGAAACATCGGAAGTGTCGGGATGCTCTGCACCTCCGCCCAGTTCCCCCGCAAGCGGGTGATGCCCTTGCGCCCCAGCATGGCCTGACAGGCGATATTGCCCATGAGCAACAGCACATCCGGCTTTACCAGGCTCACGTGGCGGGCGGCAAAGGGCTTGAGCATCGCGATCTCATCTGGGCTGGGATCGCGGTTCTGGGGTGGGCGCCAAGGCAGAACATTGGTCAGATATACAGCGGCTTCCGGAACATCTGCATCCCGTCTGAGGGCGACCGCTTCCAGCATCTTGTCCAGCAACTGGCCCGCACGGCCCACGAACGGCTTGCCAAGGCGGTCTTCGTCAGCGCCGGGCGCTTCGCCAAGGATCATCACGCGGGCATCGGCCCGCCCATCGGCAAACACGAGGTTGCGTGCGCCGTGGCGCAGCCCGCAATGGGGATAGTCTGCAAGCGCGGCCTGCAAAGCGGTCAGATCCCCTGCAGCCTCGGCGGCGCGCTGCGCATCCGCCACCGGGTCTGCAGCGCTTTCCGCGGCCACCAAGGCGGGCGCCCCAGCTCCGGCGGGGGCACCGGCCGCCGGTCGCTTGCGCTGCCCATGGCCCTGTCCGTTGCTCTGTGCAGGCTGGGATACCGGGCCGCTATCGCCACCCTGACGCAGCCAGTCCTCCACAGGGGGCTGCTTTTCCGGCAATTGCGTGCGATCAACAGGAGCTTCGGCGAGGGCATCGACTGCCCCAAGCTCCAACTGCCAATCCAGTGCCGCGACCATCGCCGCGTAGTCCATGTCGGCCTGTTGCAAGTGCCGCTCCCAAAATCTCTGTCTTGCCCCCGGGGGCTTCCCTGTTATATGCGCGATCCGAGCCCGGAGACCACATGACCTTTCGCGCCCGACATCTTTTGGGGATCGAACCGCTTCACCCGGTTGAGATCACCACCTTGCTCGACCTGGCAGACAGCTACGTCGATCTCAATCGCGGTTCGGCAAAGCATTCTGACGCTTTGGCCGGCCTGACCCAGATCAACATGTTCTTCGAGAACTCCACCCGCACGCAAGCCAGTTTCGAACTGGCGGGCAAACGGCTTGGCGCAGATGTGATGAACATGGCGATGCAGGCAAGCTCGATCAAGAAAGGGGAAACCCTGATCGACACAGCCCTCACGCTGAATGCGATGCACCCGGATCTGCTGGTTGTGCGCCACCCCCATTCAGGCGCGGTTGACCTGCTGGCCCAGAAGGTGAATTGCGCCGTGCTGAACGCCGGGGACGGCCGGCACGAGCACCCGACACAGGCCCTGCTCGATGCGCTGACGATCCGTCGCGCCAAAGGCCGCCTGCACCGGCTCAACATCGCGATCTGTGGCGACATCGCCCATTCCCGCGTTGCCCGCTCGAACATTCTACTGCTGCACAAGATGGAAAACCGCATCCGCCTTGTCGGCCCGCCCACCCTTGTGCCCTCCGCCTTTGGCGAGTTGGGCTGTGAGGTCTATGGCGACATGCGCGAAGGCATCGAGGGCTGCGACGTGGTGATGATGCTGCGGCTTCAGAAAGAGCGGATGGATGGCGGTTTCATCCCGTCTGAGCGCGAATATTACCACCGCTTCGGGCTGGATGCAGAGAAGCTGTCCTTTGCCAAGGATGACGCCATCGTCATGCATCCCGGGCCCATGAACCGCGGCGTTGAAATCGACGGCGTCATCGCAGACGACATCAACCGGTCGGTCATTCAGGAGCAGGTCGAGATGGGCGTTGCTGTGCGCATGGCCGCGATGGACCTGCTGGCGCGCAATCTGCGCGGGGAGGGCGCATGAGCAGCGGGCGCGATCCTCTCAGCTTCCGCTCCTCCGATCCGCGCACGGTCTGGGTCTTTGCACTGGATGTGCCCAGCAAGCAGGCCGCCGAAGCGTTCATGACACGCACGCCGATGATGACGGTCGACGGCAAGGGCCGCATGGATTGGCCGGTGCGCGACAGCCTCGGCGTGCACCCGCTCGATCCAAACGGGTTGGAGCTGACAGACCTCAAGAAATTGAGGGAGTATGGCTTTGCCCGCTATTTGGCTGACGCGAATGGCATGCCCGAAGACAAGGTAATGCCCGACGCAGCGATGCTGGATGCGCTGGAAGGTTTTGCCTTGTTGGTGTTTTCGTCGGCCCTGAACGGCAGCGACGCTCAACTGGCCCCCAAGGCACCGCTGCGCCACATCGCAACCTACCGCGAGCGCGATCCCGCACCGGACATGGCGCCTCTGCCCTCCGAGGCGGCCAAAGGGGCGCCGCTTCCCAATAAAAAGCCCTCTGATGCGGCCATGTCAGGCCGCTTTGCGATGCTTGCACTGCTGGTGCTCTTTGCGCTGACCGGCCTGATGATCTGGGTGGCGGGATGAGCGGCCAAGGCTGGGACAGCTACCTGAATCCGGGCGAAAAAGTGCTTTGGCAGGGGCAGCCTTCATCGAAATTGCGGCTCCAATTCAAGCACCCGATGCATCATGTGATGGGTTTGATTTTCATCGTTTTCTCAGTGTTCTGGATGACTCAGGCCGCCGCCGCGGGCGGGCTCTTCTGGATGTTTGGGCTGATCTTTATGGTGATCGGGCTGTTCAACGCGGGCGGTGTTTTCTTCTGGCGTGCCTATGCGGCCAAGGTGACGTGGTACAGCCTGACGAACCAACGTGCCCTGATCGCAACGGATTTCCCTTTGGTCGGACGCCAGCTGCGCAGTTGGCCGATTAACGCGCAATCCCCCCTGAGTTTCAAACAGGGTGCATCTGTCTCGGATCTGTATTTCGCGTCGCAACGCGTGCGCACAAAGAATGGCAGCTACATGCGCCCGATCGGCTTTGAAGGCCTGACGGAGGGCGCGCAGCTCTACCAAACCATGCTCAAGATCCAGCGAGGCGAAGATGTTCACGCTCTTTGAAAACGCACAGATCATCGACCCGGACCGCGATGCGCCATTTGCAGGCAGCGTGCTGACACGGGGCGACGTCATTGCCGAGGTCTCGCAAGGGCCGCTGGCCGCGCCTGAAGGCACCGACAGAGTGGATTGTGCGGGCCATTTTCTGGCGCCGGGGATCGTTGATATCGGCGTGAAGATCGGTGAGCCGGGCGAGCGCCACAAGGAGAGCTTTCGCACCGCAGGCGCGGCCGCGGCCGCGGGCGGTGTTACCACCGTCATCACCCGTGCCGACACCACGCCCCCCATCGATACGCCCGAAGCGCTGGAATTCGTGATCCGCCGCGCGGCCGAAACGATGGATGTGCGCCTGCATCCCATGGCAGCCCTGACAAAGGCCCGTGCCGGCAAGGAAATGACAGAGATCGGCTTTCTGGCGGATGCCGGGGCCGTGGCCTTTTCCGATGGGGATGCGGTCTGCACCAATACCAAAGTGCTTTCGCGCGCGCTGACCTACGCACGCAGCCTCGATGCGCTTGTCATCGCGCATCCGCAGGAGCAAGGCCTCAGCGCCGGTGCCGCAGCGACCTCCGGCAAGTTTGCCACCCTGAAGGGGCTGGCAGGGGTCTCGCCCCTGGCCGAGCGCATGGGCCTCGAACGGGATATTACTCTGGTGGAGCTGACGGGCGCATCCTATCACGCCGATCAGATTACCACGGCAGCAGCCCTACCGGTTCTGCGCTGCGCCCGCGACAACGGGCTGGATGTGACAGCGGGCACCTCGATCCATCATCTGACACTGAATGCGCTCGACGTGGGCGAGTATCGAACCTTCTTCAAGGTCAAACCGCCCCTGCGCGATGAAGACGACCGCCGGGCCATCGTCGATGCCCTCTCTGAAGGGGTGATCGATATCATTTCTTCCATGCACACGCCGCAGGATGAGGAAAGCAAGCGCCTGCCGTTCGAGGAAGCGGCCTCAGGCGCTGTCGGGCTGGAAACCCTGCTGCCTGCAGCGTTGCGCCTTTACCATGCGGGCGGCGTGTCGCTGAACGTTCTTTTCCGGGCCATGTCCCTGCGCCCGGCCCAGCGACTAGGTCTGCCCGGCGGGCAGATGCAGGCCGGCGCACCGGCCGATCTCATTCTCTTTGACGCCCACGCCCCCTTCGTGCTGGACCGGTTCACCCTGCGCTCAAAATCCAAAAACACGCCCTTCGACGGTCAACGCTTGCAAGGCAAAGTGCGGGGCACCTGGGTGGGCGGCGAGAACGTCTTCACCGCCTGATCCTTCAAGGCAGGGTCACCCCCCAAGATGGGCTGGGAGGGCAAAGCCATTGAGAAATATCTCTGCCTCGGCCGCCTTTTTGCCAGGACGCTGGGCGCGCAGGATCTCAACCGCCCCGTCTCCACAGGCAATCGTGAGGCCCTGCAAAACCGCTCCGGGCGCGCCTGACCCTGCCACAACGCGGCTTGAAAGCAGCTTGATGCGGGTGTCACCGGCCATTGTCCAGGCGCCGGGAAACGGCGACAGACCCCGGATTTGGCGGTCAGTTTCGGCGGCAGACCTTGTCCAATCCACCTGCGCCTCTGCCTTGTCGATCTTCTCGGCATAGGTCACGCCGACATCTGACTGGGGGTCAGGCGTGAGGCTGTCCAGTTGGCTCAGCGCCTGCGTGATGCCTGCGGCCCCCAGAGCCGAAAGCCTGTCGTGCAGAGCACCTGTCGTGTCTTGCGGAGAGATTGGCAGCGACAAGCGCAAAAGGACGGGGCCCGTATCCAGCCCCGCTTCCATCTGCGTGATGCAAACACCTGTTTCCGTATCGCCCGCCATGATGGCCCGGTGGATCGGCGCTGCCCCACGCCAACGCGGCAGCAACGAAGCGTGGATGTTCAGGCAGCCCAGACGCGGGGCATCCAGCACAGGCTGCGGCAGGATCAACCCATAGGCCACAACAACCGCCACGTCTGCTTGCAGGGCCGCAAACTCCGCCTGATCCACGGGATCGCGCAGACGCGCCGGGTGGCGCACGGGAATGCCAAGCGCCTCGGCCCGCAGATGCACGGGGCTGGGCCTGTCCTTTTTGCCCCGTCCGGCAGGGCGTGGCGGCTGGGTGTAGACACAGCACAGCTCATGGCCCGCCGCCACCAGAGCATCCAGGGCCGAAACCGAAAAATCCGGCGTTCCCATGAAAACAACCCGCATCAGACGCGACCCTTCGGTGTGCGCTTGGTGATCTTGCGCACCGCCATATCCCGCTTCACGCGGCTCAGCTTGTCGATGAAGAGTTTGCCGTTCATGTGATCCACCTGATGTTGAACCGAGGCCGCCCAGAGCCCATCGAAGATCCGCGTCACGCGCTGGCCTGTTTCATCGGTGTATTCAGCTTCCACCCGGCTGTTGCGCTCCACGTGCTCCATGACGCCGGGAAGGCAGGGGCTGCCTTCTGCGCTCCAGAAAGTGCCCTCTGACACGATCGGCCTGAGCACCGGGTCTGCCATGCGCACCACCTGATCGCGGGTCTCGGAGCCATCCACCACGCACAGGCGCAGCAACACGCCGATCTGGGGGGCAGACAGGCCAACATTCCCGGCCAGAGACATGTTGGTATCATCCAGATCCTGCCAGATCGCCGCGATATCCGCCCCAATCGGGCCAACCTCGACGCAGGCCTGCTTCAGACGCTTGTCGGGAAATCGGATGATCTTGCGCACTGTCATCGGGTTATTCCGACGGCGCCGCAGCCGCAGGATGATCGAGGATCAGCACACCGTCGAGATGGTCAAGCTCATGCTGGGCGATCCGGGCCCGGGCGGCCTCCAGAAGATGCTCGGAGCGGTTGCCGGTGGCATCCGTCCAAACCATGCGCACCTGAACGGGCCGCGAGATGCTGCGCGGCTGATCGGGCAAGGACAGGCAGCCCTCCTGCATCACGCAGGTCTCGGGGCTGGACCAGACCAATTCGGGATCGATGCAGATTTCGGGGCTGGGGGCGTCTACCTTCCAGCTTGCATCCATCACAAAAAGGCGCCGCGGCACACCGACCTGGGGGCCCGCCAAGCCGCGCCCGGGGGCGGCATACATGAGCTCCAGCATACGCTCTGCAAGGGCCAAAGTCTCCGCATCAGCGTTGCCGATCGGGGCACATACCTGCCGCAACACTTCGTTTGGGTAGATGATGATTTCATCTGCAGGTGCCATTCCCACCTCACACCTTGTCGCGCGCACGCTCGCGCTTGAGCTTTTGCATCTTGCGCGTGATCATCTGCCGTTTCAGCGGCTTGAGGTAGTCGATAAACAGCTTGCCATCGAGATGATCGATCTCGTGCTGGACACAGGTTGCCCACAGACCGTCAAAGGTTTCTTCCTGCGCGGCACCGCTGAGGTCTATCCAGCGCACGGTCACCTCGGCGGGGCGTTCCACATCAGCGTAGACCTCCGGGATCGACAAGCAGCCCTCCTCGTAGGTGGACAACGTGTCAGACTGGGCCACCACCTGCGGGTTGAACATGGTCAGTGGGCGCCCTGTGGTGCCCTCTTCCTTGTCGCAGTCGAGGGTGATCAACCGCGTGCCAATGCCGATCTGCGGGGCCGCAAGGCCAATACCGGGCGCGGCATACATGGTTTCCAGCATATCGGCGGCAAGCGTGCGCAATTCGTCCGACAGGTCGGTGACATCTTGTGCCGTTTTTTTCAGGCGCGGGTCGGGGTGGATCAGGATCGGCCGTTTCATGGCAGGGGATGTAACGGCCCGGAACGGTTCCCGCAAGCACCGGTGGGGTTGCACCCAGCGCACCATCGACTAGCTTCCCGCGCACAACAACAGGAGCAACCATGCGTTTCGACATCATCCTGCCCATGGCAGCCGCGAACAACTCCAAATGGGTAACCCTCGAAGACCGTTTCGGGATCGACCCGGCCGATGGCATCGCCATGGCGGTCGCTGATTCTGACTACCCGACCGCTCCGTGCGTTGTGGAGGCCGTGCGCAAAAGTGTCGATATGGGTGTTTTCGGGTATGGCTACGACAAGGCCGGATATCTCGACAGCCTGTGCTGGTGGATGTCACACCGCCACGGCTGGACGGTTGATCCGGATTGGGTCGTCTCGACCCAAGGCCTCGGCCACGCCATCGCGACAACCATTGATCTTTGGTCAGAGCCCGGCGAGGGCGTGGCCTACTTCACGCCGGTCTATCACGAGTTCCGTTTCAAAACAGAGCGGGCCGGCCGCACCCCGGTGGAATTGCCCATGGTGCTGACCGAAGGCCGCTACGAATTAGATTTTGAAGCCGCCGCACAGGCTCTGACCCCGGATACCCGCATCCTGCTGTTCTGTTCGCCGCAAAACCCCTCTGGCCGGATCTGGAGCCGGGAGGAATTGCGCCGCGTGGCCGCTTTTGCGGAAGAGCACAATCTGATCCTTGTATCGGATGAGGTGCATTGTGATCTGCAATATGACGGCACGCCCCATATCCCGATGGACATCGCAGCCCCGGAATTCCGGCACCGCACGATCACTCTTTTTGCGGCCTCCAAAACCTTCAACCTTGCAGGGATGCGCGTCGGTCAGATGATCATCCCGGATGCCGATTTGCGGGCGCGCGTCGTGCAGCGGCTGACAGCGCTGAACTACGACCCCACAGTCATGGGCATCACGGCTACGGCAGCGGCCTACACCCCGCAGGGCAATGAGTGGCTGGCCGCGCAGATGGCGCACCTGACCCGCATGCGCGACATTTTTGATACGGCTGTTAATGCGATCCCAGGCGTCAAATCCATGCGCCTGCAATCCACCTTCCTGCCTTGGGTGGATTTCTCAGGCACCGGTATGGAGTCCGCTGAAGTTCTGCGCAGGGTGCACGGTGACGCCAAGCTGGGCACCGCGCCGGGTGACTGGTTTGGCACGGGCGGAGAGAGCTTTCACCGCTTTAATATCGCCATGCCGACCGCCCATGTCGAGGCGATGGGCACCCGGCTTGCGGCGGCGTTCTCTGATCTGCAGTAAACGCCGCAGGCGCGCTCAGCCCCCCTGCCAAACCGTCGATCAGTGGCGTTACGTGGCAGTGGGGCCGGGCCCCTCTGGCGGCCAAGGCCGGTCATCCTCGGCGGCCAGCCAAGTTTGCACCCAGCCGGGCAAGTCAGGCGTTTGCACATCCGGGTCATAGGCCGCGGCGACCTTCGCAGTCGACACGATCCCGTTGGCATCCGTGACAGCGAGACGGAAGATCGCCTGCCCACAGCACTCCTCGCTGCGCCACATGGATTGATCGACATAGACGAAACGCTGATCCCACCCGATGCAGCGTGACCGCATCTGAAAACGGGCAAACGGGCGAATGCGGCGACGGTAGCGCACCATGGAGCCAGCCACTGTCAGGCCCCATTTATGTTCGCGCAAAAGATCCACCAGGCCGATCCGCTGCGCCAAGGGCAAACGCCCAAGATCGTAAAGCGTCAGCGTGCGCCCGTTGTTCAGCTCCATCCAGAAATCAATGTCCCAGGGCATGCAGATATGCTGCGAGTGATGCGTGCCCAGCAGGGGCAGCCGTGCCTGCCTGCGCGACTTGGCCATATGCCAGATCATCCGGATGAAAGGGTACATCTCAAAGCTCCGATTAAACGAAGCCTCTGATCACAGCATGGTTGGGACGGGTCAAGCGAAACCCCGGGTCAGCCTTGCCTGACCCGGGCTGTGTACAGTTGCTGCTGCTTGCACTTGCACTGCGCCGCCTCCGCGCCTACCTGTTGGGCTGCAACCACAAGGAGACCCGCGATCATGACCATGCTCTACCAGCTTCTGGACCTCGTCCTGGGCGTCGTATTCTTTATCATGATCGTGCACATCATCATGTCGTGGCTTCTGAATTTCGGAGTGCTGAACTACAACCAGCCCACCGTGAACGGCATCTGGACAGGTCTGAACCGGCTGCTGGAGCCGATCTACCAACCCATTCGCGCCATTCTGCCCGACACGCGTCCCCTTGATCTGGCCCCGCTTGTGGCATTTGTCATAATCATTGCCCTGCGCGACATCATTTTGCCGAGTATCCTGCTGGGCTGACCTTGCCCCCCGATTCGCGCTGTGAGACAGTGACGCTAACCCGCCTCAGCCCTTCGTAGCGCCCATGTCTCAGCCGGCAGACCTTCTGTCCAACGTCTTTGGATTCGACGCGTTCCGTCCGGGACAGGAAGAGATCGTGCAAGCGGTCACTGCAGGCCAAGACACGTTGGCCATCATGCCGACAGGGGGCGGAAAATCCCTGTGCTTCCAATTACCTGCCCTGTGCCGGGACGGCGTCACGGTTGTCATATCTCCGCTGATTGCCCTAATGCGTGACCAAGTGCGGGGCCTGCGCGAGGCCGGGGTTGCCGCCGGTGCGCTAACCTCCGGGAACACCGAGGAGGAAACCGAAGAGGTGTTCCAGGCGCTGGATGCGGGGGCTTTGAAGCTGCTCTACATGGCGCCTGAACGTCTGGCGGGCGCGGGCACCCAGAACATGCTGCGCCGCATTGGCGTGTCACTGATCGCTGTGGACGAGGCCCATTGCGTCAGCCAGTGGGGGCATGATTTCCGCCCGGATTACCTGCATATCGGGCGCTTGCGCGAGATGCTGGACGTCCCCGTGGCGGCCTTCACCGCCACTGCTGACGCCGAAACCCGCGAGGAAATCTGCGCGCGGCTCTTTCCGGGGGCGGCGCCGCGCATCTTCCTGCGCGGGTTCGACAGACCCAACCTGCATCTGGCTTTTGCCCCGAAAAACCAGCCGCGCCGCCAGATCCTGAGCTTTGCCGCCCAGCGCAAGGGCCGCTCGGGGATTGTCTATTGCGGCACCCGCAACAAAACCGAAAGCCTCGCCGCCGCCCTAGCCGCAGAGGGGCACCCGGCCGTGGCCTATCACGGCGGAATGGAAGCCGAGGCGCGGCGCGGGGTAGAAAGCCGGTTCGCGCGCGAAGACGGGCTGATCGTTGTGGCGACCGTGGCGTTCGGCATGGGCGTGGACAAGCCCGATATCCGCTGGGTGGCGCATGCGGATCTGCCCAAGTCGATCGAGGCCTATTACCAGGAGATCGGGCGGGCAGGCCGCGATGGCGCAGCCGCCGAAACTCTGACGCTGTTTGGCCCAGATGACATTCGTCTGCGCCGCAGCCAGATCGATGAAGGGCTGGCCCCGCCCGAGCGCAAGGGCGCCGATCATGGGCGCCTGAACGCCCTGTTGGGCCTGGCCGAGGCCCTCGATTGTCGGCGCCGGGCCCTGCTGGCCTATTTCGGCGAAACCCTGTCAGAGCCTTGCGGCAATTGCGATCTTTGCGACACGCCCGCCGAAACCTTTGACGGCACCACACCGGTGCGCATGGCGCTGTCTGCCATCCTGCGCACGGGTGAGTATTTCGGCGCCGGACATCTGACGGACATCCTGCTTGGGGCCGACACGGACAAGATCCGCCAAAGAGGCCACGACGCGCTGCCCACCTACGGGGTGGGCAAGCAATGGAGCCGCCCGCAATGGGCCGCCATTTTCCGCCAGATGGCCGGGCATGATCTGATCCGCCCTGATCCAGAACGCCACGGAGCCTTCCGCATGACCCACGCTGCCCGCCCCATATTGCGGGGCGAGCAGAGCATCACTTTGCGCGCAGACACGGTTGCCAAGGAACGCAACCGCCCCGCAGTAAAGATGCTGGTGAGCGAAGAAGACGCGCCGCTGCTGTCTGCCCTGAAAGCCAAGCGCCGGGCCTTGGCCGAGGCTGCGGGCCTGCCCGCCTACATGGTGTTCAATGACCGGACACTGATCGAAATGGCGCAAAACCGGCCCTCTACGCTGGATGAAATGGCACAGGTCAACGGGGTGGGAGCTGCCAAGCTGGAACGCTATGGCGCGGCCTTCATGGAGGTGATAACCGGCGCCGCGCCCGCCCCTGTGCACCCCACGCGCAGAGCGCTGGCAGGGCGCGATGCCGGTGCCCTCTACGACCAGTTGGAAGACGCTGTCAGGGAACTGGCGCGCGGCGATTGCGGCACCCTGAAGCCGATGGATTGCAAACGCTCCTCCCTGCGCCAGATCGCGGAACGCCGCCCGGCCAGCCTGCCGGAACTGGCCCGAATCCCCGGCATGGACGACCGCCGCACAGAACGTTTTGGCGCGCGCTTCCTCGATATCCTCGCGCAGGCCTCCTGATCGTGCTTGCACCCCGAACCCTGCGCCATATCTTATCGCAGGTGCGCGCACGAAAACCGGAGGGACAGCGATGCTCAGCGTAATTTCACCCGCGAAACGGCTGGATTGGGCAGACGTCCCGGGAATCGATGTGACGGACCCGCTGTGGCCAGAGGATGCCGCACGCCTGTCGCGCACGGCCGGCCGGCTTTCGCGCCAGGCATTGCAGGATCTGATGCATATCTCAGACGATCTGGCAAAGCTGAACCAGCAACGCTTCCGCGATTTTGCCGAAGTGCCTGAAGCAGGCGATACCCGCCCCGCCGCATGGGCCTTCGCCGGAGACACCTACCAAGGGCTCGAAATGGCCACCATGGATGAGGATGCCCGGCGCTGGGCGGATGGGCATCTGCGAATCTTGTCCGGGCTCTATGGGGTGCTGTCGCCCCGCGATGGCATCCAGCCCTACCGCCTGGAAATGGGATCACGGCTCAAGACGCGCCGGGGGGGCAATCTCTATTCCTATTGGCGCGACAGCATCGCCAAGGCACTGAACACACAGGCTGAGGCTGTGGGCACCGACACATTGGTAAACTGCGCCAGCCAGGAATATTTCGGAGCGGTCGACACCAAGGCCCTGAACCTGACCGTTGTCACGCCTGTGTTCATGGAAGAAAAACCACAGGGGCCCAAGATCGTCAGCTTTTTTGCCAAGCGGGCGCGCGGTGCCATGGCGCGCTACCTTTCCGAGCATCAGATCACGGATCCCGACGCCATCCGGGCGTTTGATACGGGCGGCTATGTCTGGAACGCCGAGCGGTCCACCCCGCAATCGCCCGTCTTCATCCGCCCGATGGAAGCCGAAAAGGCCGCCTAGGCGCCGGTTTGGGCGTTTTCGTCCAACATGGCGGGATCATAGGCGACAAGCTCCACCGTGTTTCCCTCTGGGTCTTTGGTGAAGACACCGCGCCACCCAATCCAGCCGAAATGTTGCACTGAATAGTCGATCCCCTGCCGATCATACCAAGCCATTACAGCGTCCTGTTCCCTGAACGGCAGAGACAGGGCAATGTGATGCAGGCTGCTATGCAAGCCTGTCACCGGGCTCTCTTTGTGCTGTCCGGTTGCGTCCGCATGTTGCGCCAGATTTGCGGGAGCATCTTGCGCGAAAAGGGCCAGCACGGCCGTATGCCCGCCAAACCCTTCCCCAATCCGGAAGAAGACGATTGGATCCGCGTCTGTGCCCCGCAGCCGCTCCAGACCTAGGACAGTCTCATAAAAATCAGCCATCCGCGCCATATCAGCCACGCGGATGGCAATCTCTCCGAGGGCACGGGGCTTGAATCCCCGGCCCGGCATAGTGCTTTTCTTTGTCATTCTCAGTGCTTGCCGCATTCCTGTGCCAGGTGCAACTGCTGTTAAGGGCACCCCGTCTTGCACCCTACCAAACGGTCTAAGCGGCAGAACTTGCTGAGCGGGGCTGCGGCGGGGCAAGCGCCTCAGACCGTGCCTTTTCCACCGCATCAAAGAGGTCTGGCCGATTGAGAGGTTTGGTCAGGTAGCGATCAAGGCCCGCAGAGAGGATCGCTTCGGCATCTCCGGCCATGGCATGGGCCGTCATCGCCACGATGGGAACATGGGCCGGGCAATCAGCCGGCTTATCCAGCCCCTCAGCCTCTCGCCAGCGGATCTGGCGCGTTGCCTGTTTTCCGTCAAGCAAGGGCATGGAAATATCCATGAACACGAGATGGGGGTGGAACGTTTCAAAACATTCCACCGCGGCACGCCCGTTCTCGACAATCTGCAACTCGATATCGAGATCCTTCAACATCTTGCGAAACACCAACTGGTTTGTGCGATTGTCCTCTGCCGCCAAAACGCGCATGCGCGGCAGAGGCGCTGGTGAAGCCTTGGCAGTAGAAGGGATTTCTGCAGGCTTTGGCGATGGCTGCCTTTGCCCTCCGGAACGCAAGCTTTGAAACGTGCCCCCTTGGGGCTGATTTGGATGCAGATCCGCCTCGATGAGGTGATCATCAACCACCGCGGGGCCCGCATCACGAGAGCCAGCCGCTGCCGCAGCTTGCTCGGATTGCTCCGGGCTCGCAGCCATGGTGCGCGCTCTGCCCCGCGTAGACAGGAAGGCAGGCGCGTCTGCCACGTCTGATGCTTCCTGTTCTGGTAGGCTGGTATGTGGTTCGACACCCGTTACCACTTGCGCTTCGTCTTGAATGGCGTCCGGCGCTGCGGCCTCAAGCAGGGCACTGCCGGCAGTATCCGTCGTGTCGTTTGAAATACGCACCAATGCATCGATCAGCGCATCACGGCGTGTGGGCCGGTTCAGGAAACCAGCAAACAGGTGCGCAGTCTTTGCACGGGCTGCCGCTTCCGGCGCCGCACACAGCAGCAAGGCGGGCACGCAGGTGCCCGTCTCGCGCAGGGTTTGAACCAACGTTGGCCCATCCGTGTCTTGCAGGCGCTCATCAACGATCACCAGATCAGCATCAGATGGTGTGCCACCTTCCCGGATCACATCCGAACCAGACCGGCACAGCGTGACCTGAAATTGCAACTGCTCCAACTGGCGCTGCAGAATATCCGCCTCGAGCCGGCCGGAATGCACCAGCAGAACATGCGACAAGGATTGGGCGATAGCTTCGGGCATACCCGCGGCAGCCCCATCAAGCGGGAGCGACAGCCGGAACCCGAAATTCGAGCCGCGCCCCTCTTCGGATTGCACCCAGATCTCGCCCCCCATCAGCCGGACCAGTTCGCGGGTGATCGACAGGCCAAGCCCTGTCCCGTCGAAGGCGCGATTGCGTTGATTCTCGACCTGCGTGAACTCGCTGAACACCGCTTCCAGCTTTTCTTCGGGAATGCCAATGCCCGTATCTTCTACTGCCATGTGCAATTGCACGGTGTTCGACGCCTCATCCTGCACACCGACAATGCGGATCAGGACATGGCCTTCCTGCGTGAACTTGATCGCATTTCCGATCAGGTTGGTCAGCACCTGCCGGATCCGTCCGGGATCCCCAACAAGGCGCGTGGGCAGGAACAGATCGTAGTCAAACGCCAGTTCCAGATCCTTGTCACGCGCGGTGGGCTGCATGAGCGTGAGCACTTCATGGATCAAACGCTCAAGGTCGAAGGGTTCGGCCACCAAGCTCATCTTGGCGGATTCAAGCTTTGAGAAATCGAGCACGTCATTGATGATATTGAGCAAGGCCTGGCCCGAGCTGCGGATCGTATCCACATAGAGCCGCTCTTCGGAGCCGATATCGCTTTCGGCCAGAAGATCTGCCATGCCAACAACACCGTTCATAGGCGTCCGTAACTCGTGGCTCATATTGGCAAGGAAGGCCGCCTTGGCGCGTGCGGCGGTCTCGGCGCGATTGCGGGCAGCTTCCAGCTCTTCTTCGCGCTCAATCCGGTCAGTGATGTCAACCATAAGAGAAATACGATCCCCATTGGCGACGCGGCGATCACTGATCTGGTAATGCCGGCCATTCCACAGGCTGAGCGTAATGTCCGGGATGATCTCGCCATCCCACCGGTCCAGCATTCTGCCAATCCATTCGGCCGGGGACATGCCGCCGATATCAAAAATGCCTTCCTCAGCCCCAAGCGTCAGGATCTTTGTGTAGCTGGTGCCGGGGGCAATGTCGGACAGCTCATCGAACAGGGCAAACCAGGCGCGGTTTCCCATGACCAGCGCGTCTGACGCATCAAACAGCGCGATCCCATCGGTGACAGCTTCAATGGCATTGCCAAACCTGTCCTGCGCGGCGGTGATGAGGGTTTCGGCCTTTCGCAGGTTTTCCTGCGCAAGATCGGACGCATGGCGAAACTCTTCCGCCTCGCCCCGCACGGCCCTCAGGTCCACCTCCTGCTCGGCCACCTTGACGGAAAGCGCCTTGGCCTGCACCGCCAGCTTCCTGTTGGCATCAAAGAGTTCACGGCTTTTGAGCGCCAGCATCCTTTCCGCAGCCAAACGGGCCCTGCGTTCAGAGGCAAGCTTGTCCATCAGGCTCATCGATCAGGATATCCCAAACTTTCAGATGCTCTTGGCACGGCGATCAGGCACTCTCATGTCTCACTGGGCGGCCCCTTCTGACGCCCATACGCCCGATAAGCTGCCGCCTCGACGTGAAGACCCGGTTAACAAACATGACCGAATTTTAAGTGTCCGCACCTCAGACGCGTGCCGCTTCTTTGCAATGTGCAGCCCAAACACAAAAGGGCCCCGCAAAGATGCGGAGCCCCGTTGGCTTTTATTCTGGAAGGAAACGTCTTAAGCGGGATCAGTCGATCCGCTCGATCGCGATTGCGATGCCCTGCCCGCCACCGATGCACATGGTGATCAGGCCCTTGCGCCCGCCTGTACGCTCCAGCTCATGCAGCGCCTTCACGGTGATGATTGCGCCGGTTGCGCCGACCGGATGGCCCAAGGCAATGGCCCCGCCATTCGGGTTCACCTTGGCAGCATCAAGGCCGAGCCCCTTGTTCACCGCAAGCGCCTGAGCCGCAAAAGCCTCGTTGGATTCGACCACATCAAAGTCTTCGACCGTCAGACCCGTGCGCGCCAACAGCTTCTCCACGGCTGGCACGGGCCCAATTCCCATCACCTCAGGGCGCACCCCGGCATGGGCATAGCCCAGCACGCGGGCCCGGGGCTTGAGCCCGGCAGCCTCAGCCGCATCGGCCCGGGCCAGAACCAGGGCGGCCGCCCCATCATTAATCCCGCTGGCATTGCCCGCAGTCACCCGGCCCTCCTTCTGGAAGGCGGGGGGCAGGCCCGCCAGCTTTTCCATGGAGGTGGATTTGGGATGTTCATCGGTGTCGAAAGGCACCATCTCGCGGCGCACCTTTACATCGACAGGCACAATCTGGCTGGCGAAGTACCCGGCCTCGATCGCGGCGGCTGCACGTGTCTGGCTCTCGAGGGCAAAGCTGTCCATCTGCGCGCGGCTGACGTCATGCTCCTGAGCGACATTCTCGGCGGTCACGCCCATATGGCCGGTGCCAAAGGGGCAGTGCAGCGCACCAATCATCATATCGACCGCCGCCGTATCGCCCATCTTCTGGCCAAAACGGGCCGAGCTCAGGATATGCGGCGCGCGGCTCATGCTTTCCGCCCCGCCGGCAAGGCCGAAATCCGCATCTCCCATCGCCAGGGACTGCACCGTCGAGACAATGGCCTGTACGCCAGACCCGCAGAGACGGTTCACATTCATCGCCGGGGTGCTGTCGGGAATGCCCGCCTCCATCGCCGCAGCGCGCGACAAATACATGTCACGCGGACCGGTGTTGATCACGTGGCCGTAGCTGACATGGCCAATCTGGCCACCTTCCACACCTGCCCGCTCCAAAGCGGCCTTCGCAACGGTTGCCCCAAGGGTGATTGCCTCTGTCCCTGCAAGGCTTCCGCCAAAGGTGCCGATCGCGGTCCGTGCGCCGCTGAGAATGACGATGTCGTCCATGGTGCCTTCTCCTCTCAATTCTGGGCCTCTTTTGCCGTGAGCGGCAGGCAGATGCCATCGTTACGCTACGCCCTATCTCAGATGCGCACTCATCGATCTGCGCACTCTTGCGGCGATCAATGCCAGAAAGCAGCGCAATTCCGCACAAAAACTAGCGCACCTGACGTGCAGGTCATCCCGTTTTGGGTATGGTTTTCCTAGCCAACCCCTCAGCGACCGGGCAAAACTGGCACCATAACAAACCGCTGACAGGTACAGGCACGTGAACAAGAAAATTTGGGGATGGTTTTTCTTTGACTGGGCGAGCCAGCCCTACAACACCTTGCTCCTGACATTCATCTTTGGCCCCTACATCACCGAAGTTCTGGGCGATGGGACGAAAGCGCAGGCGACATGGGGGTACGGGGTGGCGGCCGCCGGATTGCTGATCGCAGTCTTTGCCCCCTTTCTGGGAGCGATTGCGGATCGTTCCGGCGGGCGCATGGGGTTCATCTGGCTGTTCTCAACCTTCTATGTGGTTGGCGCGGCGGGGCTATGGATCGCCAGCCCGGACAGCCTGAACCTGTTCTGGGTAATGGCGTTCTTTGCGCTCGGCCTGATCGGCATGGAAATGGCGACGATCTTCACCAATGCCATGCTGCCAGACCTTGGCGCCCGCGATGAAATTGGCAAAATTTCGGGCTCGGGTTGGGCGTTTGGCTATTGCGGCGGCGTGCTGTCACTTGTGGTGATGCTCACCCTGTTTGCGGAAAGCGCCACAACCGGCAAAACCCTGATCGGGCTTGATCCGATTTTCGGGCTCGATGCCGAAGCGCGCGAGGGCACCCGTGCAGTGGGGCCCCTCACCGCGCTTTGGTATGTGGTTTTCATGATCCCGTTCTTCCTTTGGGTGCGTGAGAAAAAACGCCCCGATGCTCTGCCCATCGGACAAGCCGTGGCGGGGGCTTGGCCTGCACTGAAAGTTTCGTTGAAGCGGCTGCCATCGAACCAATCGCTCTTTGCCTATCTCGGCTCTTCCATGTTCTATCGCGACGCGCTGAACGGAATGTATGTCTTTGGTGGGATCTACGCCGCTGGCGTGTTGGGATGGGAAACCGTCGACGTGGGTATCTTTGGCATTCTTGCCGCGGTGACGGGGGCGCTTTTCGCGTGGCTGGGCGGCAAGGCAGACACCCGTTATGGCCCCAAACCAGTGATCACCATAAGCGTCGCTGCTTTGGCCCTGATCTCCCTTGGGGTCATCTATATCTCGCCGACATCCGTCTTTGGCATATCCGTTGCGGAAGGCTCTGCACTGCCCTCCATCGCGTTCTATGCCATGGGCGCAGGGATCGGAGCCGCCGGTGGTGTCCTGCAATCCGCCAGCCGGACCATGCTGGTGCGCCAAGCGGATCCAACTCGGATCACCGAAAGTTTCGGCCTCTACGCGCTGGCGGGCAAGGCCACCTCTTTTGTGGCACCTCTGACAATTGGCCTGACGACAGACATCACAGGCAGCCAGCAGGCGGGCATTGCGCCTGTCGTGGTGCTGCTTTTGATCGGGTTGGTTCTGCTGTGGTGGGTTGATCCGGAAGGCAACAGGCCCGCCGCTCCGGTCGCGGAGGCTGCAGAATGAAGCGCGCCGTCCTGTCCGCCGTGATCGCCGTGACCCTTGGCATCGTTGCACCAGCAGCGCAGTCAGAGACCAAGGCCAACCAACTGTTCGGCGCAAAACGCAGCGCCGCCCCTATGGCCCCCGCCGCCATTGGCAGCTATGCGAAAGGCTGTGCCGCAGGGCTGGTGCCCCTGGCACAGACCGGTCCCACCTGGCAGGCGATGCGCCTGAGCCGAAACCGTAACTGGGGCCATCCCGAAACGATCTCCTTCATCAAAGACCTCTCTGCCTATGCCGCGACACTGCCGGGGTGGAAGGGCCTTTATGTGGGCGATATCGCCCAGCCCCGCGGAGGGCCGATGCTGTCTGGACACCAATCCCACCAAACCGGACTGGACGTGGATTTCTGGATGCTGCCCGCCAACCGGCTGGATCTCACGCGGCGCGCACGCGAGAACCTGTCCTCGATCTCAGTTCGTTCCAGCGATCAGCGCAGGGTCAATGGCAATTACACGGCTCAGCATGCTGCCATCCTGCGTCATGCCGCCCAAGACCCGCGCGTGGACCGTATCTTTGTGACGCCCCCAGTGAAATTGGAGATGTGCCAGACCGCGACCCGACGGGATCGGAAATGGCTGCGCAAGATCCGGCCGCTGTCGGGCCATCACTATCATTTTCACGTGCGGCTGAAATGCCCGGCAGGCAACTCCGACTGCGTCACGCAGAAGCCCACAGTCCGGCAACTTTCCAAGGGGGGGGACGGATGCGATGCCACGCTCCAGTGGTGGGTCACTGACTTTCTTGACCCGCCAAAGCCCTCAGCCACACCCGCCAAACCTGCGCCACGCAAGCGCGGTGCGCGTGATTATGTCATGGCGGATCTTCCCAGCCGCTGCCAGAGCGTACTCACTGCGGACTAGGCAAACCCAATGTTCCAAACACTGAAACGCGGTCGGCGTTGGCTGCCGTTCCTGTTGCTCGCCTGCGCTGTCATTATTGCTGTGCAGGTTTTCAATCGTGTCTCCCTTCCAAAGGGCGTCCAAGTGGTGACTTTTGAGGCCGACATGCCCCGGTTTGGGGGCTGGTCCGCCATCGATGTCGACGCAACAGGACAGCAAGGCTGGATCCTCAATGATGGCAGCTTTCTTGCCCGTGTTGCGATCGCAAGGAAGGACGATGACACCATCGAGAGCCTGTCTCTGCAGCCCTTCGGATATCTCATAGCCCCGATTGAATCGGCCGATGTCTCGCCCACAGATACCACCTATCGCGACGCAGAAGGGCTGGCTCTCGCCCCGGACGGGGGCGCGTTCGTCCAATTTGAGCGCCCGCCCCTGTTGTTTCACGTCACCGCAACAGATGCTGTCGCGCCCCTGTCAGCCCTGCAAACGGGCTTTCCAATCGGCAGCAATGTTGGCCCGGAAGCTTTGGCACAGGATGCCAGCGGCACCCTTTACACCCTGCCCGAACGGCCCTTCCCCAGGCATGGGCCCTACACGCTTTGGGCCCAGCCACCTCAGGGCACCTGGGCCCCCATGCTCAAAATTGCGCGCAAAGGGCGCTGGCGCATGACCGGGGCGGATATCGGGCCCGACGGGGCGCTGTATCTGCTCGAACGCGGGATCACGCTCGGCGGTTTCATGAGCCGCGTCCGCCGCTTTTCGCTCGATCACCCTCAATCGGACGCGCCCCTAGAGGGGAGCGTCCTCTACCTGTCGCCACCAGGCAGGCACGGCAATCTGGAAGGCCTTTCTGTATGGCGTGACAGGGCTGGCGCCCTGCGCTTGCTGATGGTCGCAGATGACAATTACCTGCCCTTCCAGCGGGGCGAAATTGTCGAAGTGACGTTGCGCTAGCCCCTTGCCACGGGGCAAATCAGCCGATATTGCGCGCCCGGTCCGCTCAAACGGACAGACCGCTCGCCCCGTTCGGGGCCAAGTCGCCGCAACCTTGTAAAAACGGGCATAGAAAACATGACACGCTCCGCACTTCCCGGAATTCTCGCCATGGCGGCGATCGTCGTCGCCTCCAACATCCTCGTGCAGTTCCTGCTGCTTGACGGCCTCCTGACCTGGGGGGCATTCACCTATCCTCTGGCCTTCCTCGTCACCGACCTGATGAACCGCCTCTACGGCCCGCGCCAAGCGCGGCAAGTGGTGCTGATCGGCTTTATCGTCGGTGTGTTCTGCTCGCTTGTGGGCACGCAGATCACCTTGCAGGGGGACGGCTACACCTACGCTGCCGTGGCCTTGCGCGTGGCCGTGGCCTCCGGAACCGCTTTCCTTGTGGCCCAACTGGTCGACGTGGCGATCTTCAATCGCTTCAAAGAAGGCAGCTGGTGGCGCGCACCGCTGATCTCAACGATCATCGGCTCCGCTCTCGATACGGCGCTGTTCTTCACCATCGCCTTCTCTGCATCGATCACATTCTTCGGCCCCGCAGCAGATGCCGAGATCAATTGGGCATGGGACTCCGTTCCCTTCCTGTTGGGCGGCCCCGACGCGCCGCTCTGGGTAAGCCTCGCGGTCGCAGACTGGATGGTGAAACTGTCCATGGCCCTGATCGCCTTGATCCCCTTCCGGTTCATCGTGATGCGCTTCAACCCGGCGCAATCGCTGTAATGCGCAGCTTTCAGGCGGTTTCAGAGCCGCCTGAAAGCGATTGCCTATATTTTGTGCAGAAAAGGTGCTGACAACCTCCATATTGTAGGTGGCCGGATCACAACCCCATTGACTTGTAGGCTCAATGTGGCACGCTGATCTCGAACGCAACAATTGAAAGGAGGTGATCCAGTGTCTAGAGTTGAGCTGGAGAGAGGTGTCGGGACAACACGGAGGGCGCGCCGTTAAGGCAGACCTTGGCGCAGATGCGCCGTCCGTGCGGTAGGTCAATATACCACCTGACCGACCCCACCTCCAAGATACTCGAAGGGCCGCCTTTCCACAGGCGGCCCTTTTTGATGCGCGTCTTTTTGTGCCCGTCCCGCATGAGGCCTGCCCCGCACAAAGACAGCAAAAGGACGTTCCGAAGGGGCCGCCCGGGCACCGCTGGCAGATGCTACGCGCATAGAACAGGCCATTCACCTCCAGCCCGACGTTTCCCGCCCACTCGGGCGCCACCCACGCGCTGCTCCATCATCTTGGCAAAAATACTCAATCTACTGACACAGCACCAAACGCTCTCGCAACATCGCCCCTGCAGGACTATGCTTCCCCCATGCTGCGGATATCCGATACGATTGCCCTCCAGGATTGGGAACTGACCGAAGTCTTTACCCGGTCGTCCGGCCCGGGGGGACAACATGTCAACAAGGTCTCCTCAGCGGTGGAGTTGCGCTTTGCCGCCGCAAGCAGCCCCTCCTTGCCCACCGACGCCAAGCAACGGCTCAAACGCCTCGCAGGCCGGCGCTGGACAGATGGCGGAGAAATCGTGCTCCGCGTCGAAGACACCCGCAGCCAGACCAGAAACCGCGAGATCGCGCGCGCCCGCTTGGCCGAGTTGATCACGGCAGCCCTCGTGCGGCCCAAAAGGCGCATCCCCACCAAGCCCAGCCTTGGGGCCCGCAAACGCCGCCTCGATGCCAAAACACGCCGGGCGGGGGTAAAGGCCCTGCGCGGCAAGGTAGATCCCGAATGAGTATGCCGTCCTCTTTGCTGCACCGACGGGCGGCCCGCCTCGGCCCGAATGTCTCAACCTTCTACGATACGCCCCTGCATATCCTGCGCGGGGAAGGTTGCTGGCTCTGGGATGCCGACGGGCGGCGCTATCTCGATGCCTATAACAACGTGCCTCACGTGGGCCACGCCCATCCAAGGGTTGTCGCTGCCATGTCAGAACAGGCCGCGCAGCTGAATACCCACAGCCGTTACGTGCACACAGGCATCCTCGACTATCTTGATCGGCTGACAGGCCTTCTGGGCCATGGGCTCGATCAAGCCGTCATGACTTGCACAGGTTCAGAGGCCATGGATGTGGCCCTGCGCATGGCACAGGCCGCAACAGGCGCCACAGGATTGATCGCAACGGACAACACCTATCATGGCAACACCAGTGCCGTGACAGCCCTGTCAACACGCCGCCCCCCCATTGGAGGGCGCCCGCCCCATGTGCGTCTCGTCCCCGCACCGGATGCCCTGAGCGGGCTGGACGGTGACATCTTTGCGGCCCATGTGGCCGAAGCGGCCACCGCGCTGCAGGAAGAAGGCTTCGGCGTTGCAGCCCTCATAGTTTGCCCAGCGCTGGCCAATGAGGGCCTGCCTTGTCCACCTGCCGGGTTTCTACAACCTGCAGCCGCGCAGGTGCAGAAAGCGGGCGGCCTTCTGATCGCCGATGAGATTCAGCCCGGTTTCGGTCGGCTGGGCAGCCATTGGTGGGGGTTTGAACAGCAGGGCCTCAGACCCGACATCGTGTGTCTGGGTAAGCCCATGGGCAACGGCTATCCCGTGGCCGCAGCGATTGGAACCGCGCCCGTCGTGTCAGCCTTCCGCACTGCGTTCGGCTATTTCAACACCTTCGCCGCGTCCCCGGTTGCAGCGGCAACGGCCACAGCCGTGCTGGACGTGCTGGAGGAGGAAAACCTGCGCCAGAACGCCGAGGCCACAGGCGCAGCCCTGCTGGCCAGAATGCGCAGCATGCACCACCCACGCATTGCGGACACACGGGGCCAAGGCCTGTTCTTTGCCATGGAATTTCAGACAGAAGAGGGCACGCCCTGCCCCGTTACAGCGAAGGCCGTTGTCGAAGGTCTGAAAGCGCGGGGCGTCCTGGCCGGCGCCATTGGCCGGCAGCAACATATCCTGAAGCTGCGCCCCCCCATGGTGTTTGGTCCGGCCGAGGCTGATCTGCTGAGCACAGCACTGCAAGAAACGCTGGAAGCGCTTCCCGATGTTCCCTGAAGCGCACCAGATCACAGCCATCGCCGGCGCGTGGGGCCCGCTGGATGGCGCACCCCGGCTGGTGGCCGAACGCGAAAACGCCGTCTACGCGGTGCGCCTCGCCGATGGGCGACAAGGGGCCTTGCGCCTGCACCGGCCCGGCTACCGCTCCCGCGCCGAGATCACAGCCGAATTGCGCTGGACCGATGCCCTCGCCGCGGTCGGGCTGCCCTGTCCGCGCCCTCTGGCCTGCGCAGATGGGGCGCTGATGCCTGAAACCGAGCCCTGTGCCTCAATGGTCGGTTGGCTGGAAGGTACAGCCCCCCAGCCCGACACCGCCCTGACAGCCGCACACGCCCATGCCGTAGGACTGCTTCTGCGACAGCTACACGACAGCGCCGATAGCCTGCCTCTGCCCGCCTTTCCGGGGGTGGGCTGGACGTTTGAAACACTGCTGGGGCCAGAGCCTCGCATGGGCCGTTTCTGGGAAAACCCCGCCCTTTCAGCCCGGGATCAAAGCCTCTTGAAACAGACGGCTGAGGCGCTTCCCCGCGCGCTGGAAAAGAGCCCGCTCACCCGCATGGGCCTGATCCACGCCGATCCACTGCGCGAAAACATGATGCTCTGTGCAACCGGCCTGCACCTCATCGATTTTGACGACTGCGGCACAGGCGTGCGCGGCTATGATCTGGGTACAGCGCTGGTTCAGACGGTCGAAGCGCCGGGCCTTGAGGACAGGATCAGCGCCCTGTGTGACGGCTATGGCCTGCCCGACATCCAAAAGGATCTTCCCGGCTTCATACTGCTCCGGGCTCTGGCGTCCTGCGGGTGGGCCATGACGCGTCTGCCGCAGCACGACCCCCGCGTACGCCACTACGCCGATCGCGCCTGTGCCTTGGCGCAAAGCTGGTCAGGCTAACCCGTCAGACCGGGCGCGTATCGGCCAGCCGTTGCAGGGCCCACTGCGCTGCATCCGCAACTGTTGGATCAAGGTCTGAAACCAGCGGCAGCAGGGCATCTTTCAAGGCGGGATCCCCGGAGTTTCCGATTGCATAGGCCACATTACGCACGAACCTGTCGCGCCCGATCCGCTTGATCGGACTGCCGGAAAAGCGCGCCCTGAAGCCCGCATCATCAAGGGCTGCCAACTCTGCCAGAGGCGGCAGCAACGTATCGTCCCGCGCCGCATAGCGGGTCTCTTGCGCGGCGCCCGCAAACTTGTTCCACGGGCAAACCGCGAGGCAATCGTCACAGCCATAAATCCGGTTGCCCAACCCTGCCCGCAAATCTGGGTCCACCGGGCCTTTGTGCTCAATCGTGAGATAGGAAATGCAGCGGCGCGCATCCAGCTTGTAGGGGGCTGGGAACGCATCCGTCGGACAGATATCCAAACATTTCCGACACGACCCGCAGTGATCGATTTCAGGTGTATCGGGGGGCAGTGGCAACGTGGTGAAAATCGCACCCAGAAAAAACCAGTTGCCCAAGTCCCGAGAGACAAGATTGGTGTGTTTGCCCTGCCAACCCAAGCCCGCCGCCTGAGCAAGCGGCTTTTCCGGCACAGGCGCCGTATCCACAAAAACTTTCACTTCGCAGTCAAACTCCGCCACCATCCAGCGGGCCACCCGCTTGAGGCGTTTCTTGACCAGATCGTGGTAATCCTTACCGCGGGCATAGACGGAGATATTGCCCCTGTCAGGCTGCGCCAGCCCGGCCAGCGGATCCTCCTCGGGGGTGTAAGGCTCTGCCAACATGACAACAGAGCGTGCCTCGGGCCAGAGCGCCGCAGGGTTGCCACGCCAATGGGCGCGCTCCATCAGCCATCCCATCTGGCCATGATAGCCCGCATCCAGAAAGGCCTGCAGCCTGTCCGGCAAGTCAGGCAACGCATCTGGCGTGGTCACCTTGACCGCGTCAAACCCCTCCGAGAGGGCTTGGGCGCGGATCGCCTCAGAAGTCGAGATCTGCATATTGCGGCGAGGGACGGAACCCCGGCACCTGATCAGCAAGTATGTTGCGGAACGCAGGGCGCGATTTGATCCGCGCATACCAATCCCGCAAAGCCGGGAACGCGTTCCAATCGACATCCGAAATATAGTCGAGTGACGAGATATGGCCGGCCGCCGCAAAATCAGCCAGCGTCAGGCTGTCACCGGCGAGCCAGCGGCGCTCATCGAGCAAACTTTCCACATAGCCGAGGTGCCGCCGGATCGCCTTCAGCCCCATCTTAACGTTGCGACTGTCTGGGTAGCCCGCTCCGGTGATTTTCTTGTTCACCCGTTCGTACAGGATGTTCGCAGTCACCTCGCGATGGAACGTGTCATCGAAAAAATGGCACAGGCGGCGCACCTCATAGGCGGCATCAGGCGCTCTGGGCACAAGCGGCGGGTCACTCCAGGTCGCATCGAGATACTCACAGATCGCCTGGCTCTCAGACATTATCAGCCCGTTGATCTTTAACACAGGCACCTTGGCGGCGGGGTTGCGTTGCAGGAAATCGGGCGTGGGCTCCCAATAGCGTTCCTCCACCAATTCCACATCCACCCTCTTTTCCGCCAGAACAAGGCGAACTTTCCGGCAGAACGGAGACAGGGGAACGTGATACAAACGGGCCATTGGAATTCCTGATTTGGACGCTTCTTGTTTCTGCACAAGCAAAGGGTCGGATTCAATCCTCGATGCAGCTGGCGCGACCATCTCTTGCCAAGGTCTGCGCCCCATCGGCAATAGACGCGGCCCGCGCAGCAAGGGACCGCGACGGCGCGCCCGCGTCCCGATCCACCGGATTGGGCAAGACAGACACCAAAAGCGCGGCCTCGCGCAGGCTCAGTTCTGAGGGCAGCTTGCCAAAGTAGCGATATGCCCCCGCCTCTACCCCAAAGACACCCTCATCAAATTCCGCCACATTGAGATAGACCTCAAGAATTCTGCGCTTGGGCCACGCCAACTCAACCAGGGGCGTGATCAGCGCCTCCATCGCCTTGCGGGGCCAGGAACGCCCTTGCCACAGCCAGACATTCTTCACCGTCTGCTGGGATATGGTCGAGGCCCCACGCGCAGCCCCACCTTCAAGCGCCGCACGGATCGCGGCCATGTCAAACCCCCAATGCTGACAAAACCGGGCATCCTCGGCCGCAAGCGCGGCCCGCCGCAGATCCTCTGGAATATCTTCTATGGGCAACCAATTCCATTCCACACCCCCATTGCGCCACGAAGATTGGACAATCGTCGCCGTCGTGAGAGGCGGCAAAAACCGGTAGATCAGGATCGATCCCAGCAAACCGATCACCAGAGCGAGCGTGATCCGCACGGCCCACAACCTGATCCGGGCAAAGACAGACACTGCCCCACCTCCCTTCTCAGAAGCTTTCCCAGAGCTGCGCGGCTTGGACCGAGAGCTTTTAGCAGTGGATCGTTTTGTCTTGCGGGCCATGCCCATGAGTTAGACAGGAAATGCGCCGCAGACCAGCCCTGCCACAATCATCTTGGTGCAAATACTCCCGCCGGAGGCGCAGCCGCGGCTGGCCAAAGGCCCGCCGCGGCTGCGGGGGCGGGCGTGCGGGGGCATCTGCCCCCCAAAGCCCGCACCCCCTCTTTATTCTGCCGGGACGGCTGCCGCATCCAGCGTCACTGGATGCTCCAACTTGTCCAGCATCTCAATCGGGCAGACCTGAACGAAATGGGCTTTCGCAACATCCCAGTTCTGCAGGATCTCAGATGCGTGCTGACTACCGGTTTCTTCCAGATGGCGTGCAATCAAGCCATGCAACTGGTTTTCCCAATGGGGCACGGTGACCGGGCAGGTCACCACGGTCTCCGAATTGAGCATATCGGCAACGCGCGCGTCCGGATCATAAAGATAGGCCATCCCGCCGGTCATGCCTGCGCCGAAATTGGGGCCAATCCGCCCGAGGATCACGGCGACGCCCCCGGTCATGTATTCGCACCCGTTCGAGCCGCAGCCCTCCACAACGACCTGCGCACCAGAGTTCCGGACCGCGAACCGCTCGCCCGCACGGCCAGCCGCAAACAGGTAGCCGTCTGTCGCACCGTACAGCACCGTGTTGCCGACGATCACATTCTCAGACGCCCGCAGCGGCGAATGCATTGGGGGGCGCACAACAATGACACCGCCCGACAGGCCTTTGCCGACATAGTCATTGGCGTCCCCAAACACTTCCAGCTTCAGGCCCGGCGCAGCAAACGCCCCGAGGGATTGGCCCGCAGACCCCGTGAGCTTCACGGTCAGATGATCTGGCTGCAGGCTGTTGCGCATCCCAAACCGGCTGACGATGTGGCTCGACGTGCGCGTGCCAATCGTGCGCAGCGTGTTCTGCACCGCGTAGGATAGCTGCATCTTCTCGCCATCTTGCAGGAAACGATCCGCATCACGCACAATCTGGGCATCCAGCGTCTCTGGCACCGGGTTGCGGGCCTTGCCCGTGTCGTAGGTAATCTGATCAGCCCCATCCACGGTCAGCAGAAGCGGGTTGAGATCCAGATCATCGAGATGCGCTGCACCGCGGCTGACCTGGCTCAACAGATCTGCACGCCCAATCACATCATCCATGGAGCGCGCGCCGATCTCGGCCAACACTTCGCGGACTTCCTGCGCATAGAAGGTGATCAGGTTCACCACCTTGTCTGCGTTCCCTGTGAACTTGCCGCGCAGACCTTCATCCTGCGTGCACACGCCCACCGGGCAGGTGTTGGACTGGCACTGGCGCACCATGATGCAGCCCATAGCGATCAGGGCAGCGGTACCGATGCCGTATTCCTCTGCCCCCATCATGGCAGCCATCACGATGTCACGCCCTGTGCGCAGGCCCCCATCCGTTCTCAGCGTCACCCGTTCGCGCAGCTTGTTCATCGCCAGCACTTGGTGCGCTTCGGTCAGGCCCATTTCCCAGGGCAGGCCCGCATATTTGATCGAGGTGGCCGGAGAGGCCCCCGTGCCGCCATTATGGCCCGAGATCAGGATCACATCCGCCTCAGCCTTGGCCACACCGGCCGCGATTGTGCCGACACCGGACGACGCCACCAGCTTCACCGTCACCTTGCAGCGCGGATTGATCTGCTTGAGGTCATAGATCAGCTGCGCAAGGTCTTCGATCGAGTAAATATCGTGGTGCGGCGGCGGTGAAATCAGCGTCACACCCTTGGTGGAATGACGCAGACGCGCGATCAGGTCAGTGACCTTCATGCCGGGCAACTGCCCGCCCTCGCCGGGCTTGGCCCCCTGCGCAACCTTGATCTCGAGCTCTTCGCAGTGATTGAGATACTCCGCTGTCACCCCAAAGCGCCCCGAGGCCACCTGCTTGATCTTGGCGGAAGGGTTGTCGCCATTGGCCTCTGGCACGAAATGCGCCGGATCTTCTCCCCCTTCACCACTGTCAGATTTTGCACCGATGCGGTTCATGGCCACGTTCAACGTCTTGTGCGCCTCCGGGCTCAGAGCGCCCAGCGACATGCCAGGTGTCACGAACCGCTTGCGGATCGACGTGATGCTTTCCACCTCTTCGATGGGCACAGGGCGACCCAGCGGTTTGAAATCCATCAGGTCCCGCAGATGGATTGGCGGCGTTGCCTGCATTTTTGCGGAATACTGCTTCCACATCTCGTAGGAGCCATTGTTGCAGGCCATCTGCATCATGTGCATCGTGCTGGCCTGCCAGGCGTGCGTCTCGCCCGAGCGACGCGACTTGTAGAAGCCGCCAATGGGCAAAACGGTGGCATTCCCTTGCAGCCAGCCCTTGGCATGCACCTCTTCGGCCTTCTTCTGGATACCCGCCACGCCGATACCAGAGATCCGGGACACCATGCCGGGGAAGTACTCGGCCACCATCGCGCGCGACAGGCCCACGGCCTCGAAGTTGAGCCCGCCCCGATACGACGAGATCACCGAAATGCCCATCTTGGACATGATCTTGAGCAGCCCCGCATCCACCGCCTTGCGGTAGCGGGCCACGCACTCGGTCAGGGGGCCATCCAGCAGACCGCGCTCGATGCGGTCTGCAAGGCTGTCCTCGGCGAGATAGGGGTTTACCGTGGTCGCACCACAGCCGATCAACACTGCAAAATAATGCGGATCGATACATTCGGCGGCACGCACATTGATCGAGCAGAAGGTCCGCAGGCCTTTCTGCGTCAGCCAACTGTGCACGGCAGAGGTGGCCAGGATCATCGGCATGCCGATCGCTGCGCCAGACTGGTGCTGATCCGTCAATACGAGATGGCCCGCGCCAGAGCGCACTGCGTCTTCGGCCTCACTGCGGATTCGGTTCAGCGCCTCAGTCAGGGCGGCAGGGCCGGCAGCAGCGGGGAATGTACAGTCGATCTCAACCAGTTGATCTGCGCCGAAAGAGCCGCTCAGCCGCGCCCATTGGGCATTGCCAAGGAACGGGCTGTCGAGCACGACGATCTCCGTCTGGCTGCTGTCTTCATCCAGCACATTCTTCAGATTGCCAAACCGCGTCTTCAGCGACATCACCCGGTATTCGCGCAGGCTGTCGATCGGGGGGTTGGTCACCTGGCTGAAGTTCTGGCGGAAGAAATGGGACAGCGGGCGGTACATCTTGGAAAGCACGGCAGAGGGCGTGTCGTCGCCCATGGAGGCGATCGCCTCTTTCGCGTCTTCGGCCATGGGCGCCAGGATCTGCTCGACCTCTTCGATCGAGTACCCCGCCGCAACCTGCCGGCGGCGCAATTCATCGCCTGAGAACAGCGCCGTTTCCGTTACAGCGGCGAGGGGCGCATCCATCTCGGTGATCTTTTCCACCCAGTCGCCAAAGGGCTGGGCCGAGGCCAGCTTGTCCTTGATCTCAACGTCGTGGAACAACTTGCCCGCAGCCATGTCGACGGCAATCATCTGGCCAGGGCCAAGCGCGCCCTTTTCCACCACGGTTGCCTCATCAGTTGGCACCATGCCCACCTCGGAGCCCGCGATCAGCAGGTTGTCACCGGTGACCACATAGCGCATCGGACGCAAACCGTTGCGGTCGAGGCCACCACAGACCCATTGCCCATCCGTCATGGCCAGGGCGGCCGGGCCGTCCCAGGGCTCCATCACGGAGTTGCAATAGCTGTACATGTCACGCCAGGCCTCGGGCAGTTCAACCGCCTGCTTGGACCAGCTTTCAGGCACCAGCATTGTCTTGGCCATGGGGGCGTTCCGCCCGGCCCGGACCAGCACCTCAAACACCGAGTCCAACGCCGCCGAGTCAGACGAGCCTGCCGGAACGATCGGCTTAATATCTTCAGCCATGTCGCCGAATGCGCCGGATGCCATGCGGATTTCATGGCTTTTCATCCAGTTCACATTGCCTTTGAGCGTATTGATCTCACCGTTATGGGCCAGCATTCGGAACGGCTGGGCCAGCCACCATTGCGGGAAGGTATTGGTGGAATACCGCTGGTGATATATCGCGAAGGCGCTCTCGAAACGCTCGTCCAGAAGATCGGGATAAAACTCGGCTACCTGCTCGGCCAGCATCATGCCCTTGTAGATCACACTGCGGCACGAGAGAGAGCAGACATACATGCCAGCCACACCTGCGGCGGCGGCGGCCTTCTCGATCCGGCGGCGGATCACATAGAGCTCGCGCTCAAATGTTTCTTCGTCGACACCCTTGGTGTTCGAGATCAGGATCTGTTCGATCTCGGGCCGGGTAGCGTTGGCCTTCTCGCCCAAAATGCCGGTGTTCACAGGCACATGGCGCCAGCCATAGATGTAGTAGCCTTCGCGCAGCACCTCGGTTTCAACGATGGTCCGGCAAACCTCCTGAGCCCCGAAATCGGTCCGCGGCAGGAACACCATGCCCACGGCAATCAGCTTGTCGTTATCGGGGGTGTGGCCCGTGCGCTGGATCTGATCATAGAAGAACGGCACAGGGATTTGGACGTGGATGCCCGCGCCATCGCCCGTCTTGCCATCCGCATCAACCGCGCCCCGGTGCCAGACAGCTTTCAGAGCATCGATGCCATTCTCAACGACCTTACGGCTTTTCTTGCCATCGATCGAAACGATCAGCCCAACGCCGCAGGAGGAATGTTCGTCCTCATCGCGATACAGGCTGTTTTCGGACATCCACTGACGCTTGGCTTCTTCGGCCGCGGCCCAGCTATCATCAAATCTTGTCATTGTCCTGATCTCCTCTTGCGATCGGGTCTGGCTTTCAAAGCTCGACCGCGCCGCATCCATAAAGGGGCTTCACATTGCCAAAGCCCTTGTCACCGGGTCGCAGGATGTCGACCGGGCTGTTGTCACTTGTCTCGGTAGAGCCGTCCCGGCTCCAGGTTTCGGTGCCATAGAAAAACAGACGTTCTTCGGGCAAAACGTATTGGGTGCCGTGGCTGGAATAGAGCTCTTCGCCGGTTTCGGCATCCAGCGAGATGGCCGCGAAATCCGTCACGAGAAGGCGCTCGCCGTCGATCTCCACCGTCTCGCCGGTCAGGCGGTCAACGCCGATATATGTGAGCTGCCGCGACGGCATGTCACCGGATTCGAGGGTAGTGAATTCGTAGCGATCCTCACCGTCTTCCAATAGCCGGGACATCTCAGCCGGGTCTGGGCCGGGATTGACCAGACGCTCGCGGATGCCGGACGAAAACCAATACCTATCCAGCCACTGGAAATCCGCATCATAGGTGCCCGTGGATATCGGGCCATCCTCGTCATGGCTGGATTCCCAGGTGATGCCCTCGGGTGCAGCCTCGCACCGCCAGTAGAGGGCCGCGAGGCAGCCCTTGAACTGAACGCTCAGAAACGCCTCACAGCCGGCGGGTGGCAGAGCCGATTGCGCCTGTGCAGGCGCGGGCGGAAACGAGGCCAGAACCGGAAGTAAGGCCAGCATCGCCCCGGACAGGGCGCGCCGGCTGGCGGATACATCATGAGGCATGGCGATCACTCTGCTGCGACGCTCTGGGAGGCGTTCAAACGGTCGAGGATCGCCTCGGCCGCTTCGCGCCCATCCCGAATAGCCCAGACCACCAGAGACGCGCCCCGCACGATATCGCCCACCGCATATACGCCGTCGAGATCGGTTTCATGGGTGCCAAACTTGGCTTTTACCGTGCCCCAACGGGTCACGGGCAGATCTGCTTCGCCCCAGAGCGTGGGCAGGTCTTCAGGCTCAAAGCCCAACGCCTTGATCACAAGATCGGCGGTTTCCACGTATTCGGCGCCCTCAATCACCTCGGGCGATTGACGGCCGGACGCATCCGGAGCCCCGAGCCGCATCTTGTCGATCACGACGCCGCTGACCACATCCTCGCCCTGAAACCCTTTTGGCGCCGTCAGCCATTCGAACTGCACGCCTTCTTCCTCGGCATTGGCCACCTCGCGCTGCGAGCCGGGCATATTGGCCCGGTCACGGCGATAGAGGCATTTCACGCTTTCGGCCCCTTGGCGCACGGCGGTGCGCACACAGTCCATCGCCGTGTCTCCGCCCCCGATAACGACCACCTTGCGGCCCTTAGCGTTTAACTCGCCGCTGTCGAACTCTTCGACGGCATCGCCGAAGTTCATCGCCCGGTTCGAAGCGGTCAGATAATCAAGCGCCCGTACGACACCCTTTGCACCAACGCCGGGTGCCTTCAGATCGCGGGATTTGTAGACGCCGGTTGCGATGATCACGGCGTCATGGGCACCGCGAATGGCCGAGAAGGCAATGTCTTCTCCAACTGTGCAGTTCAAGCGGAAGGTCACGCCCGCTGCCTCCAGCTGTTCGATCCGCCGCATCACGACGTCTTTCTCAAGTTTGAAGCCCGGAATGCCATAGGTCAGCAAGCCGCCAGCGCGATCATACCGATCATAGACAGTGACCTGCACGCCCTGGCGGCGCAGCATGTCAGCCGCAGCAAGGCCACCGGGCCCTGCGCCGATGATGCCCACGCTTTCAGCGCGCTCGCGGGTGGGCGCACCGGGCTGTACCCAACCCTGCTCCCAGGCGGTGTCGGTGATATACTTCTCAACCGAGCCGATCGTCACCGTGCCGTGGCCGGATTGTTCAATGACGCAGTTGCCCTCGCACAGACGGTCTTGCGGGCAGATGCGGCCGCAAATCTCCGGGAACGTGTTGGTGGCTTGGCTCACTTCATAGGCTTCTTGCAGCCGGCCTTCTGCGGTCAGGCGGAGCCAGTCCGGAATGTTGTTGTGAAGGGGGCAGTGGGATTGGCAGTAGGGCACACCACATTGGGAGCACCGGCTGGCCTGTTCGCCTGCTTTTTCACGGGCATATTCAGCGTAGATTTCATCGAAATCGCGCGCCCGAAGATCAGGCGGACGCTTCTCTGGCATCTCTCTTTCTACGCTTACAAATTTCAACATTGGGTTATTCGACATCGAACGCCTCCCTTCCGGAACCTGCCTGATATCCAAGCGCCCGGGGGAAATAAAGTCACATATGCTGACCTATATGGAAGAAAATTGCGCGTTCGGCGCAGATATCTGCTTTTGCTACGCTATTTTTAGGTCATAAAAACTGACATAAATAGGCGACTGGCATAAATCCTGCGTTTCAGTAGGCTGCGCGCGACTCATAAAGACATGTGCCCATGCCCCTGCTTCACCTAATACTTCTCGCGATTATTCAAGGCGCTACCGAGTTCCTGCCGATCTCATCATCGGCCCATCTCATATTGCTGCCCGAATTGACAGGCATGGAAGATCAGGGCCTTGTCCTCGATGTTGCCGTGCATGTGGGCACCCTGTTTGCCGTCATCCTGTATTTCCGACGCGATGTGGCCTTGGCAGCAAAGGGGTTGTTGTCGCTTGTGCAATTTCGCCTCGATACCCCGGGCGCCTTTCTGGCGCTGTGCCTGATCATTGCCACGATTCCGGTGATGATCGTTGGCTTGGCCCTGAAGCTGTTTGGCCTGACTGATCTGCTGCGCAGCACGGCCGTCATTGGCTGGACCATGCTGGGCTTTGGTGTCTTGCTCTGGATCGCAGACCGTGGCCCCGCAGAAGGTCGGACTGCGAACCGCTGGACGATGAAACACGCCGCGATCCTCGGTCTCTGGCAGGCCCTCGCGTTAATTCCGGGCACGTCCCGGTCCGGCATATGCATCACTGGCGCGCGCTTTCTGGGCTACAGCAGAGACGGGGCTGCCCGGATCGCGATGCTGATGTCGATCCCCACGATCATCGCATCGGGCGCCCTTCTGGCGACTGATATTACAGCAGATGCTGCGCTGGCGCGGGATGCGGCCATCGCCGCGCTTTTTGCCTTTGTAAGCGCCCTTGCGGCGCTGCGCATCATGATGTGGCTTTTGCAAAGCGTCAGCTTCACCCCGTATGTGATCTATCGCATCGTGCTCGGCATCGCTCTGCTGGCGATTGCCTACGGTTAAAGCTCTGCCATAGGCGGCTCTGCCCTTTCAAAGCCCCCCCCAGCCCTTCAGATCGAAGCGCGGGTCAAACCTCATGAGGGGCCACCTGCACATCAACGGATTGGGCAGCATTGTTGCCAAAACCGGCCACGTCTGCAGGGGGCGTGAGGGGCTGTTCAGCACCGCTGTCATCGCGGGCGATGCAGCGCAGTTGATAGCGGCCGGGCCGCGCGTCCCAGACAGCACGCCAGTGCAACCAAGCGTGACTGCCAACCGGTGCAGACAGGTCGGCCTCAATGTTGGTGCTGCCATCTGTAAGGCGCACCCCCGTGATGCGGCGGCCCGGGCCTGTCCAGGCGCGCCCTTCCACGGTGACTGGGCCGGCCTCAAGCCAACGTCTGCGAGAGTACCAATCCGGCAGCCCCGGGGGCACCATCAGAGATTTCACGCGCAAGGTGGTGACAGGCGTACCGGCACTCTCCCGGTCTTGGCGGTAGCGATAGGTGTGCACCTGCTGGAAGCCATCAAACCGCTCTGTCAGCGCCTCGATCCGATTGAGCCACTTTACCGATGCCATCCCGTACCAGCCCGGCACGATCAGGCGCAGGGGGGCGCCATGCTGCGGCAGCAAAGGTGCGCCATTCATGCCGGTGACGAGCAGCGGTTGCGCCGCCGAAACCTCCGCCGGGGTGAGCGAGCGGCCGAAAAAATGCCGGACGCCGTCGTCAAAACCTTCGTCTGCCCCAAAGAAGGCCCAGTCCTGCACATCAGCGGCCGCACCGGCCTCTGCCAGAAGCGGGGCCAAAGGGGTGCCTGTCCACAGCGCGGTCCCGACGGCCTCATAGAGCCAGGGCATGGAGCGGTGACGGGGATCATGGCCCGCCCGCCCATTTCCGGCGCATTCCAGCGTCACGGGCATATCCACCTTTGGCCGTTCCAGAAGGTCGGCAAGGCTAAGGTCCAGTGGCGTGCCCACCGCGCCACCGATACGCAGCCGGAAGCTGTCACCGGGCAGGTGGGGCATATCGAAATGGGTCAGAAGGTAGTGCGCACCCGCCGGGGTGATATCATGGCGCAGCAATTCCAACGGCAGGCCGGAATTCCGGTTGGCCAGCCCACGCTCTTCGAATGAGACATCCGTATCAGGGGCAGGCACGCGCGCGGGCAGGTTTTCAAAAGGAGCAGCTGTCATGCCCACCTTCTAGGACGCGTGCGCCCCGCGGCCAAGCAAAGAACGCCGGATCAGCCAAAGATCGCCCGGCGGATCAGATTGAGGCCGAGGGCCAGGAAAATCCAAAGGAACACCTTGCGGAACAGGGCTTGGTCCATGGCATTGCGCAGCCGCTCGCCAACCGCAAACCCCGCCATCGCCGGAAGCACAAGCGCCAGCGAAATAAGCCCCAGTTCGGACGTCAGTTGGCCGGTATGGACAAACCCCCAGGCCAGCGGCAGCGATCCCAAAAAGATCAGCAGCCCGGTGACGCGGACGAACTCATCCTTATCGACCTGCCGCGCGGTCAAATAGATCGCCATGGGAGGCGCCCAAACCGCTGTCACCCCCCCCATCACACCCGCGACGCACCCCAGCCCGATCTGCGCCGCAAGATCCCACCGCTCGGGCAATGGGGGCACCCGCAGGGCCAGATTGACCAGAACAAACAGCACGATCACGCCGCCAAGGATCGCGTAGATCAGCCGATCTGATGCGGAGGCGGCCAGAACCGAGGTCAGACCCACGCCCACAGCCAGCGTCAGTGCAAAGGGAAGATACCGCATCAGGGCCGCGCGGATGTCACCCATGCGCCAGACCTGCCAGGCATTCGTCAGGATCATCGGAAACAGCACCAGCACAATCGCGGTGCGTGGTGCGATGAACAGCGTCATCACTGCGATCGCCGTGGTTGGCAGACCCAGGCCAACCATCCCCTTGATGGTGCCCGCCAGCAGGAACGCCACCGTGCCCAGCAGCAGCAGGCCAACGGGATCGTGCATCACCGGCTTTGCCTACCCGCGGGCGCGCGGCGCAAACTCACCGCGATGTGGACAACGACGAACACGCCAAGGGCCAGTACAACGATCGTCGGCCCGGTCGGCAAATCCGTTTCCATGGACACCAGCACACCGCCCAGCGCACTGGCCGCCCCCAGGAGAGCCGCCAGGATGGCCAACGCTTCAGGGCTGCGGGCCAGCGGCCGCATTGCCGCCGCAGGCAAGATCAGGAGCGCACCGATCAACAAAGCGCCCACAACTTGAATCGCGACGGCCACAACGATCGCAAGGGCGATGGTCAGGAACATCTTCTCCCGGTCAGGGCGAATGCCGGCAGCCACCGCCAGGTCAGGGTCCAGTGTTGCCGTCAACAGCGATGACCACCGCCAGAATAGCCCCAGCAGAACCACCGCAGCCCCCACCCAGATTAAGATGACTTCGCGCGGCCCCACCGCAAGGATGTCGCCCAGAAGGTAAGCCGATAGATCCACCCGTGCGGACGGAACGGTGGCCACGGCCAGCAGGCCAAACGCCAGCGAGCCATGGGCAAAGACGCCCAGAAACCCATCCGCCGCCATCCGGCCACTCATGTTTGAAAGCAGCAATGCCAAAGCAAAGGCAATGAACAACACGCCCACGGCAATCGGCAGGTTCAGCACCAAAGACAGGGCCACGCCGCACAATGCCCCATGGGCTGTCGCATCGGAGAAATACGCCATCCGACGCCACAGCACGAAACACCCCAAAGGCCCTGCAGCCAGCGCCACACCCACGCCCGCAAGCGCAGCGCGGACTAGAAAATCGTCCAGCATCTAACCGTCCTTGCCTGCACTGGACGCGGCAGGCACATCCGAAGCAGGTTCCCCGACGCCGTCAGCGCCCCCGTCCCCATCACAACACTCCGGCCCGTGTACATGGCTGTGAAGCGACTGTGGGTCAGGGTCGTGGCTGTGGACATGCTGGTGGCGGTACAGGGCCAGTGTGCCCTTGGTTCCGGGGCCAAACAGGGCCCGGTATTCCTCTGCCTGTGCAACCACTTCAGGGGTGCCGTGGCAACACACATGCCCGTTCAGACAGATCACCCGGTCAGACGCGCTCATCACGACGTGCAACTCATGGCTCACCATGAGCACAGCGCAGCCCGTCTGTTGTCGGAGGTTTTCAACCATCTGATAGAACGCAGCCGCGCCCACCTGATCGAGGCCTTGGGTCGGCTCATCGAGCAGCAGAATCTCGGGCTGGTCCAAAAGTGCCCGCGCCAACAAAACCCGCTGCGTCTGCCCCCCGGACAGGGCCGCAATGGGCCTCTGTGCCAGCCCTGTCGCGCCGGCCGCCTGCAAAGCGGCGCTTTGTGCCGCAGCCCCGGTGCGGCGTGGAAGGGACAAGAAGCGCGCCACTGTCATCGGCAGGGACGGATCCAGAAACAGCTTCTGCGGCACATAGCCGACCCGCAGGCCCCGCTTGCGCACCACCCGCCCTGACGACACCGCCTCTGCCCCAAGCAACGCCCGTAGAAGCGTTGTTTTGCCCGAGCCATTCGGGCCGACAATCGTGACGATTTCTCCGGGTTGGATCGACAGGGTCACGTCGCGCAGCACAGGCCGACCGTCCCGTTCCACAGAGATGGCTTGCGCCCCCAGAAGCGCAGTGTCTGCCCCTGCGGATTTCGGTTTGGGGCGGTGCATCAGGTTCATATGTGTTACTCTGCCGGTTCATTCTGTCTTGCGCGGCATTCAGGACACGTGCCCGATGCCTCAATCGCGGCGGCTTCCATTGCAAAGCCCGCCTCGCGCGCTGCAGCTTCAAGTGGGTTCCCGGAGGGGGAGGTGGTTTCGGCCACCTTATCACAGGCGCTGCAGATAAGGAAAATCGGTGAATGGGCAGAGCCGGGATGGGCACAGGCCACATAGGAATTCAGCCGCTCGATCTTGTGGGCAAACCCGTGCTCCGTCAAAAAAGCCAAAGCGCGATAAACCACGGGCGGCTGGCGTGGCTGCCCCTCCTCAGACAAAAGCTTCAGCAGATCATAGGCGCCAAGCGCGCGATGTTCGCTGAGCAGCAGTTCCAGCACACGACGGCGCATCGGTGTAAGGCGCCACCCATTCTCCCGGCAACGCGCCTCGGCTGAGGCGAGGGCATCGCTGATGCACGCGGAATGATCGTGGCCGGAGAACCCGATAGCGGTCATTTGTCTGTCCATTTCTGCTTGTATGGGGTTAGCCGCTGAGCTAATCCCTGTCGACATGTTATAGTATAACATCCTATCTGAGGACCCAAGCCATGAAATCTGTGCTGCACGTTTCGCTTTTCATCGCCCCCATCGTTGTGGGCACATCTTCGGCCACGGCTGCCCCGAAAGTTATTGCCGATATCGGCCCGGTTGCCGGGTTGGTTCAAGCGGTACTGGGTGACAGCGCAGAGGTGACTGCGCTGGTTCCGGCAAACCAGTCCCCCCACAGTGCAGCGCTGCGGCCCTCTCAGGCCCGTGCGGCGCAAGAGGCAGACCTTGTGATTGGCATCGGACCAGAGCTGACACCCGGCCTTTGGGAAAAGCTGGATGCCCTGGCCCCCAACGCGCAGATCATCTCATTGCTGGATGTCGAGGGAACTCATCTGCTGGAATATAGCGACGATCATGACGACCACGATGATCATGACGATCACGATGATCACGATGATCACGACCATGACGACGAAAAGCACGCCGATCATGACGACCACGACGATCACGACGATCACGACCATGACGACGAAAAGCATGCCGATCATGACGACTACGACGATCATGACCATGACGACGAAAAGCACGCCGATCATGACGACCACGACGATCATGACGACCATGCCGGCCATGATCACTCTGGCACCGACCCGCACGCCTGGCTTGACCCGGAAAATGCGGCACTCTGGCTTGATGCGATCGCCGATGCGCTCTCTGAGGTCGATCCTTCACAGGCGGCAGTCTACGAGGCAAATGCGGTTGCAGAAGCTCAGCGGATCGCGTCCGTGTCAGAGCAGGTTGTCGCCCAACTGTCAGAGTTTGGCGCGCGGAGCTATGCCTCGGGCCATGACGACATGCGCTACTTCGCCGAGCATTTCGGGATCACCCGCGCAGCCTCTGTTCTGGACGGCGATGCAGCGCCCGCAGGCGCGGCCCGGACACGGGAAGTTGTCGAGGCGATCGCGGCCAACAATGTCGGCTGCATGCTGACAGAGGACGGCCATCCCTCACGCCTCGCAGAGCAGCTGGCCGCCGATGCCAAATTGCCAGTTCTGGAATACACGCCCCGTGGCGTCGACGGCCAGAGCTACCCGGACATGCTTGCCGCTCTGGGCAACACGCTTGCCGCCTGCTTGGGCCCCAAGGGCTAAGCGCCTTTGATCAGATCCGCGGCGCGTTCGGCGATCATCATCGTCGGCGCCGCGGTGTTTCCCGATGTGATCCGCGGCATCGCGGATGCATCCACAACCCGCAGACCCTCCACGCCACGCAGGCGCAACTGCCCATCCAGTGGGGCATCCGGGTCGCTTCCCATGCGCACGGTGCCGACCGGATGGAAGATCGTTGTTCCGATCTGCCCAGCCGCCTCCGCCAGCGGACCATCGCCCTCCACCTCGGGGCCGGGCCTGAATTCCTGTGGGGCATATGCTTCCAGCGGGGCTTGGCTGACGATTTTGCGGGTCAGTCGAATGGCGTTGGCCGCGGTCAGGCGATCCCCTTCTGTCGCCAGATAATTTGGCGCAATCTCCGGCGCGGCCTCGGGCCGTGGTGAGACCACATGCACATGGCCCCGGCTTTCAGGCCGAAGGTTGCACACAGAGGCGGTAAACGCAGGAAACGGATCCAGTGCGCCGCCAAAAGCCTGCAGGCTGAGGGGCTGCACATGGTATTGCAGATCCGGCGTGGCCACGTCCTTGCGCGAACGGGCAAAGGCCCCCAGCTGGCTCGGCGCCATGGACATCGGCCCCCTGCGGTGGATCGCGTATTCCCAAGCAATGCGGGCCTTCCCAAGGCGCGAGCCGGCCTGCTGGTTCAAGGTCGGAACACCGCGCACCTTGAATGCACAGCGGATTTGCAGATGGTCTTGCAGATTGCGGCCAATGCCCTGCATGTCCCGCCGCACGGAAATGCCCTGAGCTTGCAGAACTTCTGCCGGCCCAAGCCCGGAATGCTGCAAGATATGGGGCGAGCCGATGGCCCCTGCCGAAAGAATGACTTCCGCCCGCGCGCGCACACAATGTTCGGCCCCATCGCGAAAGAACACAACGCCGCAGGCCCGCTGCCCGTCGAACAAAAGCCGTCGGGTTGGGGCATGGGAAATCACGCGCAGATTGGCCCGATCGCGCGCCGGGCGCAGAAACGCTTTCGATGTATTCCAACGCCAACCGGCGCGTTGATTGACCTGAAAATAGCCAACACCTTCGTTGCTGCCGGTATTGAAATCACGGGTGGCCGGGATGCCAACGGCCTGCGCCGCAAGCGCGAACTTGTCGAGGATTTCCCAGCTGATGCGGGGGCGCTCCACGCGCCATTCCCCACCCGCGCCATGCATATCACTGGGCCCGTCCACGTGATCTTCGGCCCGCTTGAACAGGGGCAGCACGTCCTCCCAGCCCCAGCCTGTCAGGCCTTCCTGCCGCCAACCATCATAATCGGCGGCCTGCCCACGCATGTAGATCATGCCATTTATTGACGAACTGCCCCCAAGGGTGCGCCCCCGCGGATAGAGGATCGACCGGTCCCCCAGCCCGGGCTCGACGCGGGTTTTGAACCCCCAATCGGTCACCGGGTTTCCGATGCAGTAGAGATAGCCCACCGGGATGTGTATCCAGGGGTAGCGATCGGGCCCACCGGCCTCCAGCAAGGCAACTGTGGTCTTGCCATCTGCGCTGAGGCGATTGGCGAGCACCGCCCCCGCGGAACCCGCCCCGACGATCACATAGTCGAACGTGTCACCCTGCTCCATGTCTTTCCCAACTGCCTGTCTGCGATGGACATACGCCCAAGCTACTGCCAGAATGTCGCAGGGAGAACCGACATGCATGACCACCCGCATCATGACAGCCCGCACCATGACCACGGACCAGACAACCGGCTGGACCCCATGGAGGCGCGGACCCGTGCGCTTGAAACCCTTCTCGTCGAGAAAGGGTTGGTTGATCCTGCCACGATCGAGGCGATTGTCCAGTCATGCGAGGAACGGATTGGCCCACGCAACGGCGCGCGTGTGGTGGCAAAGGCTTGGGTTGACCCGGAATTCGCCGAGTGGCTGAAGCAGGATGCCACCGCGGCCATCAATTCACTTGGCTTCGCCGGCCGCCAATCAGAGCATCTGGCCGCTCTGTTCAATGATGCCGAGACCCATCACATCATCGTATGCACGCTATGTTCGTGCTACCCTTGGGCGGTGCTGGGGCTGCCTCCAAGCTGGTACAAATCCCCGCCCTACAGGTCGCGGGTCGTGATCGAGCCGCGCAAGGTCCTGGCAGAGTTCGGCGTAGAGCTACCAGAGGAAATGCGCGTTCGCGTTTGGGACAGCACGTCCGAGATGCGCTATCTCGTGATCCCGCAACGCCCCGCGAATACAGAACATCTCGATGAAGAGGCGCTCGCCGCGCTTGTCACCCGCGACAGCATGATCGGCACCGGGCTTGTCAGCCTGCCCGGGGAGGCCGCGCAATGATTGGCCCCCAGGATCTGGGGGGGCGCGCAGGCTTTGGCCCCGTCGCCCCCGACCCGACCGACCCTCTATTCCACGCCGAATGGGAGCGCACGGTGCTGGGCATGACCCTCGCCTGCGGATCCTTGGGCCACTGGACACTGGATGAAAGCCGCCATGCCCGCGAATGCCTGTCGCCGCAGGCGTATTACGGGTCAACCTATTACGGGATCTGGCTTCAGGCCCTTGAGAACCTGTTGCTGACCCATGGTGAGATCACCGCAGAAGAACTGGCCAGCGGCACCGTCTCTGCGCCGCCGCTGCGGCCAGAGCGCAAAATGCTCGTCACAGCGGTTGCCAGCGTTCTTGGCACCGGCGCCCCGGTTGACCGGCCCGCCAGCGCTCCGGCCCGCTTTGCACCGGGCGATGCGGTCCGTACGACCGCGACAGTCAGCCCCGGCCACACCCGACTGCCCTCCTATGCACGGGACAAGCCCGGAACGGTTGTCGCCATACACGGGTGCCACGTGCTGCCCGACACAAATGCCCATGCACAGGGCGAGCAGCCACAATGGCTGTATGCCGTGGAATTCCCCGGCCATGTCCTGTGGGGGGACACCGCAGAACCGGGCAGTTCGGTTCTGATAGATGCGTGGGAGAGCTACCTTGGCCCGATTTGATCTTACCGCCGGTTCCGATCCCGGCTTCGACGCTCCGTGGCAGGCCCAGGTCTTCAGCATGGTTGAGGCCATGAAGGAAGCCGGGTCACTGAAATCGGCAGACTGGATGGGGCGGCTCGGGCGCATGCTGTCCGAGCGCCAGATCCAACCAGAGGATTACTGGCCGTGCTATCTGCTGGCCTTCGAAGAGATGCTCGAGGACGAACAACTGGCCACCCGCGCAGAGATCGAAGAGATGACCCGGGCCTGGCATGAAGCCGCAGAGGCCACGCCCCATGGCAAGGTCATCTATCTGTCCAACCGCCCCCCCGCCTTCGACGGCTGAGCCCCGCCTGATAGAGGCCTGCACGCAAGACGCACATTGCCACGCCTGCCTGCACGGCGACTGGACCTTCGCGCCTGTCTGACGTAAGGCGTGATGCATGAACGCAGGCAAATCGAGCAAGTCCGGATCCTCCCGCGAAGACCGCCTTAAAGCGGCCTTGAAGGCCAATCTTGCGCGCCGCAAGGCCCAGGCGCGGGCACGCACGGATGACGAAGCAGAGCAGGAACAGACTGCGCCGTCCCGGACCAATAAGGAAGAAGACGATGGATAGGATTTTGGTGCGCGGCAACGGCCCGCTGGATGGCACGATCGAGATCTCAGGGGCCAAGAACGCCTGCCTCACCCTGATGCCCGCCACGCTTCTGACCGAAGAACCATTGACGCTGACGAATGCACCGCGCCTCAGTGACATCCGAACGATGAGCACCCTGTTGCAGTCGCTTGGCGCCGAGGTGTCGGGGCTGGCGAACGGGCGGGTGCTGGCAATGTCGAGCCACAATATCGATACGCTGACCGCCGACTATGACATCGTGCGCAAGATGCGCGCTTCGATCCTTGTGCTCGGCCCCATGCTGGCCCGGTTTGGCTCTGCTGTGGTCTCTCTGCCCGGGGGCTGTGCCATTGGCGCGCGCCCTGTGGATCTGCACCTCAAGGCGCTTGAAGCCATGGGCGCCGATCTTGAACTGCGCGACGGCTATGTCCACGCGAAGGCCCCCACCGGCGGGTTGCGCGGGGCCCGGATCGCGTTTCCCTTTGCCTCTGTCGGGGCGACAGAGAACGCCTTGATGGCCGCCACATTGGCCAAGGGCACAACGATCATCGAAAATGCCGCCCGTGAGCCTGAGATCGCCGATCTCGCTGATTGCCTGACGAAGATGGGCGCGCACATCGACGGGGCGGGCACCTCCACTATCACCATCGAGGGCGTTGACCGGCTCGGCGGAGCGACCCACCCCGTTGTGGCGGATCGCATCGAGTTGGGCACCTACATGCTGGCCCCGGCCATAGCGGGCGGCTCGGTAGAGCTTTTGGGCGGAACGCGCGCGCTGGTGGCGGCCTTTGCCGACAAGCTTGAAGCCACCGGGGTCGAGATCACCGAGACAGACAAGGGCCTGCGCGTTGCCCGCAACGGCGAGAGGGCCCGCGCGGTCGACGTGGTCACCGAACCATTCCCGGGCTTTCCCACCGATCTTCAGGCCCAGATGATGGCCCTGATGTGCACGGCGCAGGGCACGGCCGTTCTGGAAGAGAAGATTTTCGAAAACCGCTTCATGCACGCACCGGAATTGATCCGCATGGGCGCATCGATCGATGTGCACGGGGGCACTGCAACGGTCACGGGTGTCGAGCAACTGCGCGGCGCCCCTGTGATGGCAACAGATCTGCGCGCCTCCGTATCCCTGATCCTGGCGGGCCTTGCCGCTGAGGGTGAAACGGTTGTCAGCCGCGTTTACCACCTTGACCGTGGCTACGAGCGGCTCGAGCAGAAACTGGGGGCTTGTGGCGCCAATATCGAACGGATTTCAGAAGATGACTGACGCACGTTTTGAAGATGGCGAGGAATCCGCACTGCGCCTCATGGCGCAGGACGCGGACAGCCTCGAAATCATCTCTGCCCTTGTGCAAGATGCTGTGTTTCCCGCAGCAGAAATGAAATGGCGCGCCAAGGCGCGGGATTTCGCCATCCTGCTCAACCGCTTCCGCTGGGAAGACAAAGACAACGCAGAGGCGCGCAAACGCCCCTACGAGCGCGTGCAGACCGTTCTGGTGATCTCGGACGTTGTGCGGGTGTTCAGCCAAGGGGTGGACCGTTCTGACCCGGAGATGATCCTGTCGCTGCTCTCGCTGGCCTGGGAACCGGGCGAGGATGGCACAGGGCGCATCACCCTGACATTGGCGGGGGATGGCGCAATCGCGCTGGACGTGGAATGCCTCAACCTCAGCCTGCAGGATGTGACCCGGCCCTATATCGCCCCCTCCGGCAAGGCCCCCGATCACCCGGACTGACACCGGCACGCCCCCATGGTCCATGCCCCCGTGCAGCAAGAAGCACGCTGCGAACAAACCCCAGCCGTGATGACGGGCCTTGCTGCGCTCCAGCGGCGCGCAGTCATCCCTACGCCCAACAGAGATGTGCGGCCTGATGCTGATGGCGGCTCAATCGACCCGAGGGGGGCACAAAACTGCGCGCGCCCCGCAAGTCTGGTTTCGCCAATGAAACTAAGCTCAAAAACTGTGCCCGGGCCACAGTTTCAACGACAGATTTGCCAAACACCGGACTTTACTGCGGCCCTGCCGGAGGCTTCAGGTGCGGGGCGGCTCTGCCGCTCGCTGTTTGTGCCAGAAGCAGGTCTGAAACCGTCCAGTCACGCGGACGCCAAAAGGGTCTCGAGAAGGCTCCTTAAGTCTTTCCGCAAGTCTGCTAATCCGGCGTGTGCCAAAGCTTCCATTCCAATGAGCGCACTGTAGAGAATGGTCGAATTTGTGCGGCCAACTGTTGGATCTGCACCGCATTCCCGAAAGAGCGTCTCCAGATACTCAATCCGCAGGATGTTCACTTCATTGACCATTGCAGCGGCCAGTTCGTTGTATCGCGCCCAATCCCGAATGGCCGCCTCTACCAACAATCCGCCATACGGCTCATTTGCATCGCCGGTTACGATCTCCACCAGAAATCGCAGCTTATCCGCGCCACTCCCTCCATGACTTTCAACCGCAGCAATACTGGCTTCGGATGCCTCCGCTTTCCACTGCTCGAGCATTTGCGCCTGCAGAGAGGCCACATCCCCAAAATGCCAGTAAAATGAACCTTTGCTGGCCTTCAAGTCACGCGCAAGTGCCTCCGCACGAATGGCTTGGTGACCGCCTTTGGTCAAAGCGCGAAATCCAGCTTTGATCCAAGCGTCTGGCGTCAGATCTTTCTTTGCTTTCATGAATTATACGGTACCGTATTGACGAGGTTGGCTCAGAGACTTATACGGCACCGTATATTTTTGACCGAGGTATGTCTATGACCAACAAAACGATTGCTGTTGCAGGTGTTCTATCTTTTGGGTTGTTCGCTCTGCATGTCACTGGGGGAAGCCAGAGTGCCCTTGTCCCAGCACTCGAAAGTGATGCATCCGAATTGGTGAAGGCTTTTATTACCGTCTCATTTCATGGCGTTACCGTCAATCTAATCATATGTAGCTTCATGCTTATGATGGCGGCACGGTCAGTAACGCATCGCACGGTTCTGACAAGCTTGGTGATCGCAGATTATCTAGCATTTGCCGGACTGTTCCTCTTCTACGGCATGACCCGGCTGGGGACAGTTTTTCTCATGATCCCATGGATCATTTTTCTGCTGATTGCCGTTGTCGCAACCGTTGGCCTATTGCAAACGCGGGGTTTTCGAGATGTTCATGCGCAAGCCTGACGTCATGAGTTTGAGTTCTGGATCCGAGCCTGAAGGAGCCTTTATCAGCCAGTACTCAACCACAAACGGCGGCTACTCAGACTGTTATTATGTTGATATTCAAAAGGACGTTGCGCTGTCTGACTACATATTGGCATTTTTCAGCACCCCCATCTTTCGGATGGAAAGGTTGATATTGAACCTCGTTCCTTCAGGCCGTTCGAACGAACAGTGCGTCTTGGACCTCGCTTCTGGCACCGGCGACAAGATGGCTGGCTGGAAAACAGAAAAAAGAGACGAAAATCAACTTCTCTTGGCAGTAGGAGACGGCCCAATACGCACGTGGTTGATGGTCCAAGGGAAGCAATCCTCCGAGACAACAACCACAACAAGGCTCTACTTTGGGTCCGCAGTTCTACCAACCAGTATGACAAAAGACGGACGCCCAAAATTGGCGATCGTGTTCAAGTTATTTTCAGGCCTCCACATTTTCTACTCCCGTCTCCTTCTGTGGTGGGCTGCGCGCGATTTGCGCCGCAAAACTCTTGTCTAAAGGGTTTGCAACGTGTGGCCGCGAGTGGTGACGAGATGAACCTGCTCGACACTGCGCCACGCTTTGCGGAGCCCATCTTAAAGTTTGGATCGCCTTGGTCCGTACGCTGCCCCCCATCTGCGTGGATCACATGCGTTAACGTGCGCCCTGCTCTAAAGTGCTGTGGCCTTAAACGCCGCTTGGTCGTGGCTTCGCCCGCGGAGCACGATCCACAGGGGGCGGCTCAGGGGGCTTTGTACTGAGTCGAGACCAATCCTTCTGCTATTGCCTTCTGCCAGCAGCGGGGATCTGAAACAGTGCCGCGCACGCTGCCCATTGCCCGCGGCTTTCTCAAGGCATTGCAGATGCTCAAGCGCCTCTATGGGAATGCGTCCTCGTTGCATGGTTGAGGACTGGTGCCGGGGGGGCTATGTCGTGCCCCGACCGTTCGGACCACCAGAAGGCCAGACATGCCCCAGTTTCTTGACAGCCGCGATACAGATTTCGAAGCCCGTTTCGCGGCCCTGCTGAACATGAAGCGGGAGGACAGCCCGGATGTGGACGCCACCGTGGCCGGGATCATCGCAGATGTGCGCGCCCGCGGGGATGCGGCCGTGATCGAGATGACGGAAACCTTCGACAGGATCCGCCTGTCGCCGGACACGCTGCGGTTTTCGCAAGACGAGATGGACCAGCTGATCGCCGAGGTGCCACAGGCCGAGCGCGCGGCCCTGACGTTGGCCGCCGAGCGCATCGAGAACTACCACACCCGCCAAATGCCGCAAGACGCGCGCTGGCAGGATGAGACGGGCGCAACGCTGGGCTGGCGCTGGGGCCCGGTTTCGGCGGCGGGCCTCTATGTGCCGGGCGGGCTGGCATCCTACCCCTCATCCGTGCTGATGAACGCGATCCCGGCCCGTGTCGCCGGGGTGGGCCGGTTGGTCATCACGGTGCCCACGCCGGACGGGGTGGCCAACCCGCTTGTCCTGCTGGCCGCACGCCTTGCCGGGGTGGATGGGGTTTACCGGATTGGCGGCGCACAGGCTGTGGCTGCTTTGGCCTATGGCACCGAGACGATCGCCCCGGTCGATAAGATCACGGGCCCCGGAAACGCCTTTGTCGCTGCCGCAAAACGCCGGGTCTTCGGGAAGGTCGGCATCGACATGATCGCCGGCCCGTCGGAAATCCTTGTGATCGCCGATGGCGACAATGATCCCGATTGGATTGCGCTCGACCTGCTCAGCCAGGCCGAACATGATGAAAGCGCACAATCGGTTTTGATCACCACAGATGCCGCGTTCGCCAAGGCCGTTGCCGACGCGGTGGACGCGCGGCTTCAAACACTGGCCAGACGCGCCATCGCAGGGGCATCCTGGCGCGATTTTGGCGCGATCATTACCGTGCGGGATCTGGATGAGGCCGCTGCCCTGTCGGATCGTTTCGCGCCAGAGCACTTGGAACTTTGCGTCGCAAATCCGGAAGCTCTGTCCGAAAAGATCACCCATGCAGGGGCGATCTTCCTGGGCCAATGGACGCCGGAAGCCATAGGTGACTACGTCGGCGGCCCCAATCACGTGCTGCCCACGGCCCGGTCTGCGCGGTTCTCATCCGGCTTGTCCGTCATGGATTTCCTCAAGCGCACGACCCTTGCGCGCATGACGCCGGAATCGCTCAAGGCAATCGGCCCAGCGGCTGAGACCCTCGCCGCCTCAGAAAGCCTCGAGGCCCACGGCCTTTCAGTGACGGCCCGTCTGGAGCGGCTCAACAAGGCCTGAAGACCCCCACAGGCACACCCGCCCGCCTGCGCAGATATGCCCCCGGCATGGGCAAAGCCTCGCAGCATTTGCGCGCTGCCGCAGGCCGCGCTATGGCTATCGGCGAAGAGAAGGACGCCTGCCATGAGCCGCATCAGCCACATCGAAATAGATGACTCAAACCTGCCGCCGCCCACCCCGGCAATCGAGCAGGAACGGCGCGTGGCGATCTTTGATCTTCTGGAGGAAAACAGCTTCACCCTGCCCCGTCGCGCAGATCGTGAAACGCCCCCGGGGCCCTATCACCTGAGCCTGTCGATCCGCGATCGTCGGCTTGTCTTCGAAATTGCAACCGAGGATTCGATGCCTGCGGCTGCATTTCACCTGTCCCTTTCCCCATTCCGACAGGTGGTGAAGGATTACTGGCAGATCTGCGAAAGCTATTTCGACGCGGTCAAGAAACTGCCGCCCTCACAGATCGAAGCAATCGACATGGCGCGCCGGGGCATCCACAACGAAGGCGCGCGTGTGCTGCAGGACAGGCTTGAAGGCAAGGCCGAAGTGGACACAGACACAGCACGCCGCCTGTTCACCCTGATCTGCGTTCTGCATTTCGGGGGCTGAGCAGTGCCGGAAACAGGATTACCCTCTTCCATCCTGTTTTGCTGTGATCACAACGCAGTCCGCTCCCCCATGGCCGAAGGCATCGCCAAACAAATGTTTGGCCAGAGGGCCTACATGCAGTCGGCGGGTGTGCGCAACGATCTTGAAATCGATGGCTTTGCGATTGCGGTTTGCCAGGAAATCGGCGTCGAGCTCTCGCGTCACAGATCGCGCAGTTTCGAGGAAATGCAGGAATGGGGTGACGATATTTCAAGCTATGATCTGATCGTGGCCCTGTCGCCCGCCTCCCAGCGCCAAGCCTTGGAACTCACCCGCTATTACCATCTTGAGGTCGCGTATTGGCCTGTTCTCGATCCCACCGGGCTGGGCGAAAACCGGGAGTCAAAGCTGGCCTCCTATCGCCAGACCCGGGATCAGATCATCGCCCGCCTCACGGATCAGTTCGGCGCCCCTGATCCTGCTTGAATCCATAGCACCAAACGCACTGTTCCTGAGGTCTCGGGCCTTGGCCAGAGCATCCTTGGCTCTCGGCGGGCGCCCCCCTCATAGCGGCACGAACGCTTAGTGCAGGCCCCGGCCCACCACCTGCAACGGGCCCGACGGGCCCGTCAGGGCAGCGAACACTGCAAACAAAGCATGCCCAATTGGTCACATTCGTATGTTTGCTGACGAATCCACCTTGAAAAGAAAACGCACAGCGCGCATCTACGGGGCGCTCGCAGTCAAGCGGGCGGCATAAGATGGAGTGAACATGGCCAAGGAAGAGATGCTCGAATTTCCTGGTGTCGTAAAGGAACTCCTGCCCAATGCGACGTTCCGGGTCGAGCTCGAAAACGGCCATGAGATCATCGCACATACGGCAGGCAAGATGCGCAAAAACCGCATCAGGGTTCTGGCAGGCGACCGGGTTCAAGTTGAAATGACCCCCTACGACCTGACCAAGGGCCGGATCAATTACCGCTTCAAGTAAGCAGCGCGTGGGAGCGCCTCAATGGCACTGATCCTCGGCTCGGGCTCACCGCGCCGCAAGGATCTGCTCGCGCAGATCGGTGTGGTGGCGGATGACATTCGCCCACCAGACATCGATGAAACGCCCCACACAGGGGAACGCCCAGCCCCCTACTGCGCCCGCATGGCGCGCGAGAAGGCGATGGCAGTGCCCGCCAGCGCCGAGGATATCGTCCTGTCGGCGGACACAACAGTGGCCGTAGGGCGCCGCATTCTCGGCAAACCCGCCGATGCAGACCAGGCACGCGCCTTTCTCGAACTGCTCTCGGGCCGCAGGCACCGCGTTATCACCGCCGTGGCCCTGCGCCGGGGCGAAAAGATGTGGGAACGGGCTGTCAGCTCTGCAGTGCGCATGAAGCGGCTGGATCGGCTGGAAATCGACGATTACCTGCACACCGGCGATTGGGACGGCAAAGCAGGCGGATACTCGATCCAAGGTCCGGCTGGGGCGTTTATTCCGTGGATCGAGGGCAGCTATAGCGCCATCGTGGGCCTGCCCGTTGCAGAAACCGCTGCCCTGTTGCAGGCCGCCGGGTATCCACTGCGCGGGGGAGGTGTCTCATGAAGGGCAGCAGCGTTCTGTTGGATCGCATCGCAGGCCGCCGCACGGCTGTTCGTCTGCAGGATGGTGCGTTGCAAGACTTTCTGATCGACGAAGCAGATGACAGCGCGCCCGGCACGGGGGCCATTTTCAGGGCCAAGGTAGACCGCCCCGTGAAAGGCCAGGGCGGGCTCTTTGTGGCGTTGGGCAATGGGCTCAAGGGCTTCATGCGCGATGGCAAGGGCCTGTCGCAGGGGCAGACGCTTCTCGTGCAGGTGACCGGCACCGCAGAAGCTGGCAAAGCGATTCCCGTCACCCGCCGCGTTTTGTTCAAGAGCAAATGGGCGATTGTGACACCCGGCGCACCGGGTACCAATATTTCCCGCGCCATCCGAGAGGAGGAAACCCGCCTGCGCCTGAAGGCAGCCGTGTCCGATCTAGACCTGCCAGAAGGGTGCGGTTTGATCCTGCGTTCCGCCTGCGCTGAGGCCGATCCCGACGCCGTGGCAGAAGATGCTGAGGAGATGGCCGGGCTGGCCGAGGCCCTTCTAAAGGACAGCAAAGGGGCACCCGAGTTGCTGATCGAGGGCCCCGACGCCCATCATATGGCTTGGCGCGAATGGGGCGATCCGGATGAATTGGATACGGCAGAAGGGTGCCTTGCAGCCCGCGGCGTGCTGGACCAGATCGAAAGCTTGTTTTCGCCCGTGGTTCCGCTTGCAGGCGGCGCCAGCATGGCAGTTGAGCCAACCCGCGCGCTTGTTGCGATCGATGTGAATACCGGCGCTGACACCTCTCCGGCGGCTGGGCTGAAGGCCAATATTGCAGCCCTAAGAGATCTGCCGCGCCAACTGCGCTTGCGGGGCTTGGGCGGGCAGATCGTTGTCGACATCGCCCCGACCCCGAAAAAAGACCGCAAACAGCTCGAGCAGGTGTTGCGCGCAGCCCTCAAGACCTGTCCGGTTGAAACAAACTTTGTGGGCTGGACACCGCTGGGGCACATTGAATTGCAGCGCAAGCGGGAGCGCCTGCCCCTGACAGAGCTTTTGCCAAATGGCCTTGCATGAGTGACCTCTTGCTGTGGCAGGCCTTATGCAGCAGGTGCCCTGCCCGGGTATAAAAAACGGTGCGCACAGCGACATTCAAAGCAAATGCGCCCTGAAGAATGCTGACGGGGCGCGTCTTTTTGGTAAATGCACGTTATTGAACCTCAAAGAGGTCTCTTGCGGCTTTTAACCATCAGTTAACCCTGAAATTGGTCTAGGTCAGCCACGTATCCGCCACAATCTTGGCCGACAAACACCTTTGGGACAGCCACAGGGTGGAGCGATCTAATGATCAAGAACAGGACATTCAGCCCGTTTCTTTACGGCGGTGCGCTTCTTGGCATTGTGCTAACCTGCGGCCTCTACATGGATCTGATCGCCGATCCTGAACACAGCGCGCAAAACCACCTCGAGGGCGATACCCCCCATGAAATGATGCGCTTCATGCGCACGGCAGATGCGGACATAAACCCGGAAGAATGGGTGGCGGAGCTGACCTCATTGCGTCCTGCCAAAGTCCTCTCTGAGATCCCCAAACGCTGCGGAACACGCACCCGCGCGGCGAACGCGGCAGCCGAGTTGGCAGGAAAGCAACGGTTGGCAGCGAAGAACAACTGCGCCCCCTCATTGAGCCGTGAAATATTGCAATTGGACGCGCCAATCGTCACGGTCCCCTCGGAGTGATACCGGCGCAGGGGACGCCATGTTTCATCAAATTGCCGTACTGCCTAGGGCATTGTTGGCCGGAATGCTCGGCCTTTTGGTGTTTGCCGGCCCGATCGCGGCTGAGCAAACGCTGCCCAGCGCCACGGATCAGAAACCTGTCACTTTCCAAGATTTCGAAAGCAGCTTCACTCTAACAGGCCAGCTGTTGTCCTATGACGGGCTCTATGCACGAATCCAAACAGAAGACGGCCCCGTAACAGTGGCCACAGAAGGGCTCAATTGTGTGGGCGCGGCCTGCCCAGACGCAAATACGGCCAAACCCACTTTGCGGCTTTCCGGCGTGCCCGAGATGACACGTGTCTTGTTGCCCGCGCTGATCGAACGCTATGCGCTGTCGGCCGGGATGCGGGTGCAGAAATCCGAAAGCGCCCCCGAGACAACACTTTTCTCATTGTCGCGCCCGGATGCTGTCTTCGACATTTCCGTGACAACTGACACCCAAGCCGCCGCAATTGCCGACCAGAAAGAAGGCCGCGTGGACATTGTTCTTGCGCTCAGCGAACCCGATGGCACGCAGGCGCGGCAACTGCGGGTCGTGGCGCTTGACGGGCTCGTGCCAGCGGTGGCGCGGGCCAATCCATTGCGCAAGATCTCACTCGCGGCCTTGCAGCAGGTTCTGTCCGGGGCAGTGACAGATTGGTCTGAACTGGGCCATCCCGAAGGAGGACCAATCCGCCTTCTGGGCTCGCAATCCCCAAAGGACGGGTTTCTCGGCCTGCCCTTGCCAGCCCCAACGCCCTTCCCAAACAGTGTCAGCGACCGACCGCTTTCAATGGCAGATCGGATTGCGTCAGACCCCTCTGCATTCGGGTTGGTGCGCGCGTCCCAACTGGGCCTCGCACGCGCCCTGGCCCTTGAAGGCGCCTGCGGGCGCCCAATTGGCGCAAATGCAACGCGCCTGAAAGCCGAGGATTATCCGCTTCATGCCCCGCTTCTTCTGGTCTTGCCGCAACGCCGTCTGCCCCGCGGCAGCAAGGCCTTCCTGCAGTTTTTTGAGACCCCCGCGGCGCAGTTGGTGGTCCGCCGAGCGGGCTATGTGGACCAGATGCCCGACAGAGTGCCGATGGTTCAGCAGGGCCAGCGTCTGGTCAATGCCGTCGCTGCAGCAGGCCGCAACGGCGCTGCAAGCCTCGCAGATATGCAGGAGCTGGTTGCGGGTCTTGCCGGGGCTGAGCGGCTGACAACAACGTTCCGCTTTCGCGACGGTGGCGCTGAGCTGGACGCCCAGTCCAGCGGCAATATCGAACGCCTCGCCCGCATGCTGGCCACCGGACGGCTGACAGGCACCGAGATGATCTTTGCTGGCTTTGGCGATGGCACAGGCCCCGCGCCGCGCAACAAAGAGCTGTCGCTGGAACGGGCGCAGGCCGTGCGCGGCGCAGTGCAGGCGCAGCTTGAGCAGCTGTCAGCCGGGCCGCCCCCGCTGGAATTGAGCGTTCAGGGCCATGGTGAGGTGTTGCCCATGGGCTGCGATGACAGCGCCTGGGGCCGCCAAGTGAACCGACGTGTGGAGGTCTGGCTGAAATAGGCTGGCACCGCCTGCCGATTTTGCCGTTCCCGTCACTGGAAAACCACGCTAGCGTCTGGCCATGTCCACGATCCTCTATACCCACCCCGATTGCCTCAATCACGTCACCCCGGCAGGCCACCCCGAGCGGGTCGATCGCCTCAAAGCGGTTATGGCAGCGCTCGACGGGGCCGATTTTGACCAGCTTGACCGGCGCGAGGCGCCCCTTGCCGAGGAGGCGGAGCTTCTGCGCTGCCACAGTGCCGCCCATGTCGCAGCCATGCAGGCCGCCATTCCGTCCGGTCCAGAGCCGCGGGCGCTGGATGCCGACACCCACGTGATGAATGGCTCCATGCAGGCGGCGTTGCGTGCGGCCGGTGGCTGTTGCGCTGCAGTTGACGATGTCGTCACAGGCGCCGCTCAGAATGCGTTTGTGGCCGTGCGCCCGCCCGGTCACCACGCAGAAACAGAAACGCCCATGGGGTTTTGTCTGTTTGGCAATGTGGCAATCGCAGCCAAACGCGCCCTCGATCACCATGGGCTGGGCCGCGTGGCCGTGATGGATTTTGACGTGCACCATGGCAATGGCACCCAAGACTTGCTGTGGAACGAGCCGCGGGCCCGGTTCATCTCGACGCATCAGATGCCGCTCTGGCCGGGCTCAGGTGCGGCCAGTGAAACCGGGGCCCATAACAACATCTTCAACGTGCCCTTGGCACCCGGCAGCGATGGGGCCGTTTTCCGCGCTGCCATGCAGGAAACCGTCCTGCCAGCGATTGACCAGTTCGCCCCGGACATGATCTTTATCTCTGCCGGCTTTGACGCCCATCACGCCGATCCGCTGGCACAGTTGGCGCTCTTGCCCGAAGATTTCGCTTGGGCCACCCGGGCCCTGTGTGATCTGGCAGACCGTCATTGCGACGGCCGGGTGGTGTCGGCGCTGGAGGGCGGTTATGACCTTGATGGCCTGGCCGACAGCACGGCGGCCCATGTGAAAGTACTGATGGAGCGGGGCGCATGAGCGACGATAACAACGACATTTCCCAGATGAGCTTCGAGCAGGCGATGGCCGAACTTGAGCAAGTGGTCAGCCGGTTGGAATCCGGCGACGTAGCCCTTGAAGAGTCAATCACCCTGTATGAACGCGGCGCAGCCCTGCGCGAGCACTGCGCGGGTAAACTCAAGCAGGCCGAGGAAAAAATAGCCAAAATCACATTGGATGGCAGCGGTGCGCCCACGGGCACCCAGCCGATGGAGCCCCAGTGAGCGGAACGGATGTAAAGGCCTTCTTGGCGCAGAGCGCATCGGTCATTCATGCCTGTCTGACCGCCGAGTTGGAGGGATTTCCCAAGGTCTCCATCGTGGAGGCAATGGCCTATGCCCTTCAGGGCGGCAAGGGCATCCGGGGTTTTCTGGTGATGGAAGGGGCCGCGCTGCACGGTCTGCCGCGCGAAGCAGGGGCCTATGCGGCCGCCGCTGTTGAGGCGCTACATGCGTATTCTCTGGTCCATGATGATCTGCCTGCCATGGATGACGACGATCTGCGCCGGGGCCGGCCAACCACCCATCGCAAATGGGATGAAGCCACAGCGATTCTCGCTGGCGACGCCCTTCAAAGCCTGTGCTTTGGCCTGCTGGCCCACGAACACTGTGCCGCGGATCCGGCAATCCGCGCAGTTTTGGTGGCCGGCATGGCAGAGGCTGCCGGGGCCCGTGGCATGGTCTATGGGCAGGCACTCGACATCGCTGCCGAGACGGCAGAGTCTCCCCTGACACTGGACCAGATAACCGAACTTCAGGCGGGCAAGACAGGCGCTCTGATTTCATGGTCGGGCTGGGCTGGCCCAACCCTTGCTGCAGCAGATCCCACGCGCATGCGCCACTACGCCGATGCGTTGGGCTTGGCCTTCCAGATCGCCGATGACGTATTGGACGTAGAAGGCGATGCGGCTGCAGTGGGCAAGGCGGTTGGAAAAGATGCGGATGCTGGCAAGGCCACCTTTGTCTCGCTGCTGGGCCTTGATGGCGCCAAGGCCCGCGCCCGCGACTTGGTGACAGATGCCTGTGACGCGCTTACGCCCTATGGTGACAAGGCAGAGCGTCTGCGCGCCTTGGCGCAATATGTGATCGAACGCGATCGCTAGCCCAAAAGACGCTAACAGATAGCCAACCCGGAAAGCCACGCCTATAAGGGCGCTGGATTCCGGGGGTCAGTCCCGCGGCGAAACAGGAGAGCCTTATGGCCGACAGACCGCATACTCCGCTTCTGGATCGGATCAACGTGCCCGCCGATATGAAGGGCCTGTCCGATGACCAGTTGGTGCAGCTTGCCGATGAGCTGCGCGCCGAGACGATCTCGGCCGTCAGCGAAACGGGTGGCCACCTCGGCGCCGGGCTCGGCGTTGTGGAGCTGACGGTCGCCCTGCATGCGGTGTTTGACACACCGCGCGACCGGCTGATCTGGGATGTCAGCCACCAGTGCTACCCACACAAGATCCTGACTGGTCGGCGCGATCGGATTCGGACCCTGCGCCAGCAGGACGGGCTGAGCGGTTTCACCAAACGCTCTGAAAGCCCCTATGATCCGTTCGGGGCCGCACACAGCTCAACCTCGATCTCAGCGGCGCTTGGCTTCGCCGCCGCCCGTGATCTGGGCGGACAGCCTGACGTGGCACTTGGCGATGCGATCGCGGTGATTGGCGATGGCGCAATCAGCGCGGGCATGGCCTATGAGGCCCTCAACAATGCAGGCCATGACAAGCGCCGCTTGTTTGTGATCCTCAATGATAACGAGATGTCGATTGCGCCACCCGTGGGCGCCATGTCGTCTTACCTGTCGCGCCTCTATGCCGGCGCGCCCTTTCAGGAATTCAAAGCCGCTGCGAAAAGCGCAATCTCCCTCTTGCCGGAGCCCTTCCAGGAAGGCGCGCGGCGGGCCAAGGAGATGGTCAAGGGCATGACAGTCGGGGGCACCCTCTTCGAGGAGCTTGGCTTTAGCTATGTCGGCCCCATCGACGGCCATGACATGGAGCAGCTCCTGGCCGTTCTGCGCACAGTGCATGACCGCGCCGACGGCCCCGTTCTGATCCACACGATTACCCAGAAGGGCAAGGGATATGGTCCGGCGGAACGCGCTCGTGACAAGGGGCATGGCGTATCGCGCTTCGATGTGATCACCGGCGAGCAGGCCAAGGCTCCGTCGAATGCGCCCAGCTACACCAAGGTGTTTGCAAAAGGGCTGTTGGCAGAGGCCGCCGCAGACAAGCGCATCGTTGCCGTGACCGCCGCCATGCCGGATGGCACGGGCCTGAAGGAATTTGGCGCCGTGCATCCCGATCGCACTTTCGATGTGGGCATCGCCGAACAACATGCGGTGACCTTTTGCGCAGGGCTGGCAGCAGGCGGCATGCGCCCTTTTTGCGCGATCTACTCCACCTTCCTGCAAAGGGGCTATGACCAAGTGGTGCATGACGTTGCCCTGCAAAGGCTTCCGGTCCGCTTTGCCATCGACCGCGCCGGGCTTGTGGGTGCGGATGGTGCAACCCATGCAGGCGCTTTTGACGTCGCCTTTCTGGCCAACCTGCCGGGCATGGTTGTGATGGCTGCGGCCGATGAGGCGGAACTGATGCACATGGTGGCCACTGCCGCCGCCTATGACGCGGGCCCCTGTGCCTTCCGCTATCCCCGCGGCGAGGGGGTTGGTATCGATCTGCCAGAGCGCGGCACACCGCTTGAGATTGGCAAGGGCCGCATCATCCGCGAGGGCAAGGGCGTTGCGCTTGTGTCATTTGGCACCCGCCTGCAGGAAGTGGAAGCCGCAGCCGATGCGCTGGCAGCGCGTGGGATCACCCCCACCATCGCCGATGCCCGCTTTGCAAAGCCGCTGGATGCGGATCTGATCCTTGATCTGGCTGCCCGCCATGAGGCACTGATCACCATCGAGGAAGGCGCTGTTGGCGGCTTTGGCAGCCATGTCGCCCATCTCTTGGCGGAAGCCGCCGTGTTCGACACCGGCCTGAAGTACCGATCCATGGTCTTGCCCGACACATTTATCGATCAGGCCAGTCCGCGTGCGATGTACGATATCGCCGCGATGAATGCGGAGCATATCGAGGCGAAAGTCTTGTCTGTGCTGGGCCTGTCGGGCTTGAAATCCGTCGGCGCCTGAGGCGCTGCGCCCCGTCTCTGTCTGAGTGCGTCACAGATGCACTCAGCCCCCCACGAGAGAGAACAGCAGGGCGCCAAACGCCCCGATCATGGCAAAGCCCGCCAGCACATAGAGCCCATCACGCAAAATCAGGCCCAGTGCCATGAGCGTGATCGCAAGGCAGGCGAGAGACGTTGTCATGGGAAGCAGTTCCAGAAGCGGTATGATCAGGCTCAGTGCAAGAGACGCGAGCCAGACCAGCAAGGTGGCCGGCGGTGACACCAAGACCCGCAATCGCTGCTTTTGGTGACGTTCCACCCAAGCCACGGGGCTTTCCAGCCAGCCCAGCGCCTTGAGAAAGCGGGCGCTGCTGATCCGGCGTTCGCGCAGAAAGCCGGGCACCCATAAATAGCGGCGCCGCAGCAGGGCCTGCACAATGATGAGACACATCACGATGGCCGTTATGGTGGGCAACCCAAAAATGGCGGACAGCGGCGAGACAAGGATCATGGCCGGAACAAGCAAGGCAATCGCGTGGGATTGCGCCCCCGTCACCACAAGGATGTCGCCCACCTGAACGGACTTGCCTTCCCCCAGTTCCCGCAGGTCGGCGAGCAAGTCATTCAAAGGCTGGTCAGTCTGCGGCATAAAAAAACGCGGGCCTCTATCGTTGTCAGGGTGGCCAAACCCTAAAGCATGCCAGCAGCTAGCCTTCAGTCATGGACATTTGCAACCGTTTGGAAAATGTTGGGCCCATGACATCGAAATCACCTGCCGTCCTTTTGTTCCGCCTCATCGTGTTTGCACTGGCCCTGTACTACACGGGCTGGGCCTTGCTTATGTCGGACTGGGGCAACCCGGGCGGCCCTCTGCGGTATCTCACGAATTGGGCGCTGTTTTTGTCGTTCTTTTCGGCGGGGGCCATGCTGGCCCTTTCGCTGGGCCGCGTTGCAGACAGCCCACGCTGGCGGGTGCTTGCAAGTGTGGCAGCCGTGGCAAATGCGGTGGTCGTGATCCAGTACTGGCGGCTCTATTTCGATGATCCGGCCAATGTGAATTCGGGCGCGCCCATCGAGGCTTGGCTGGAATATTACCTGCACCTTCTGGGCCCCATCTTGCAGTGGATTGACGCGCTTTTTCTGCTGGGCGCCTTCCGTCATCACTTGAAATCGCTGTTTTTCATGGTGTTGCTGGTGCTGTGCTATGCGCTGTGGGTCGAATTGTTCGTGGGCCCCATGAACGATGCTCCGCAAGGCAGTGTCACCAGCGGTCTGCCCTATCCGTTCCTCAACAATATGGAACTGAACGCGCGCCTAATCTTCTATGGGATCAATGCGGCGGTGATCGTGGCACTTTACGGGGCCTTTGTACTTATTGCGCGCTTTCTGCCTGCTCGCGCTTGAGCAGGTCGCGCAGCCCAACCTTATAATCCGGATAGAGCAGGCGCACCCCAAGCTCTGACTTGATGCGCGTGTTCCTCACCCGGCGGTTCGCCGCGTAGAAGCTGCGGGCCATGGGCGACATCTCTGCTGTCTCGAAAGGTTCTTCAGGGGGCAGCGGCAGCCCCAGTAGCTGCGCAGCATATCCGATCACATCCTGCGGAGGGGCAGGCATATCATCGGAACAGTTGTAGATCTGGCCCGGGTTTGGCCGCGCCATGGAGGCCGCCACAATCTGGGCAATGTCAGCAGCATGGATGCGGCCAAAAACCTGGTCTGGTTTGATAATGCGCCGCGCCTGACCAGACCGGACCTTTGAAAACGGACCGCGCCCAGGGCCGTAAATCCCTGCAAGACGGAAGATATGTCCCCCCAATGCGCGCCAGTCCTGCTCGGCGGCCAGACGCCACTGCCCTCGGGCGCTTTCGGGATTGGTCTCACTGTCTTCATCGACCCAGTCCCCGCCGCGATCCCCGTAGACACCCGTGGTAGACAGATAGCCAATCCAAGACAGGTTCGGCGCTGCCTCGATGGCCGGGGCCAAAAGAGGCAGAAAAGGATCCCCCTCAGCGCTTGGACCGGCCGATGACAGCAGATGTGTCGCCTGATGCACAGCCGCTCCAATATCATCCGTGCCCACGATCAACGGGGTGACACCCTGCGCGCGCAAGAGTTCCGCCCGTTCTGGCTTGCGGGTTGTGCCAAGGACACGCCAGCCCAAGGGTAAAACCCGCGCAGCAAGGGCCGCAGCGGAATACCCGTGTCCAAGGGAAAGCAGAGTTTGTGTCATGGGGGCCTTTGGTCCCTTCCAGAGGTCCGCGCCAAAAGGCGCCTCAGCGCGCAATTAGGGCGCAGACGGGGTGGCTCAGGTGGCGTAATCGCTACCTTCAGCATCGAGGATCGCCTTCAATTCCCCAAGGTGATCCCCCGCCGTATCGGGGTAGGCATCCAGTTCAGAGGCTGTTTTCTCGGCAATCTCATCGGAGAGCACGCGCAAGGGCTGACCCGTGGACAGGGCCCGAATGTATGTCTCGACCGCGCGCTCGAAATAATACATGCGGTCAAAGGTTTCCGCAGCATTCTCCCCAATCACGAGGACCCCGTGATTGCCCATCACCATGACTTTCTTTGCCGGGTCCTCAAACATCTGGGCACAGCGTTCGCCTTCTTCTTCCAGAGCAAGGCCGCCGTAATGCTCATCTATGATGATCCGGTTGAAGAACATGGCAGAGTTCTGATCCACAGGCAGCAGGCGGCTGTCGGCAAGGCTGGCCAGAACGGTCGCGAAGGTGGAATGCACATGCATGGCACAACGAGCATGGGGGACCCGACGATGAATCGAGCCATGCAGCCCCCAAGCTGTCGGGTCCGGTGCATCGGGCCGGTCGAGCGTTGTGGGATCGTTTGCGTCGATCTCCAGCAAGTCAGAGGCCCGCACGCGCGAAAAGTGCTTTTTGTTGGGATTGATCAGAAAGCGTGTGCCGTCTTCATTCACCGCTTGGGAAAAGTGATTGGCCACGCCTTCATGCATATTCAGACGCGCCGTCCACCTGAACGCAGCCGCCATGTCGACGCGGTCCTGCCAATGGGAAATGTTGGGGATCGGTGCATTGGCACCGCTGTTGCGAATCGTCATGGGCGCTCTCCTCGTTCCTTTGGAGGGTGCTTGGCCTTGAGGCCGCTGTCGAGAGCGATCAGCACTGCACGAAGTGCGGTGCTTGGTCGGCGACCAGCCGGACAGCGGTTAGCGGCCCGCCCCGATAGGCCCCCGTATCAATCGCAATATGGCGGCCTTCAATGCGCGGGGTGCGCGTTACCGTGTGGCCATGGATTACCCAATTTCCGTCTGGACGCGGGCGGATCCGCTTGGGCGGGCGTGCCCAAATCAGTGTCGACTCCGGTTGTGCTTCAATCGGCAGGCTAAGATCCGTCTGGGCATGGACGAACAGACAATCCCCGGAGCGATGCCAAAGCGGGCGCGCCCGCAACCAATCCGCAAGATCGCCAATCCGGGCAACAAACGCCTCGGCCTGACGGTTCAAACGCTCTTCCGCTGTGCCATCGCTGGCAGGCAGAACCCCAAAGCTGAGCAATGTCTCCTGCCCGCCATGCGCCAGAAAGCGTGGCCCTGCACCAACCGGTTCCTCCAGGAAATCCAGGAGCATCCTGTCATGATTGCCCATCAGACAGGTCACCGGACGCACTGTGCTTTCCGAAAGCGCACGGATACGTGTGAAAACGGCCGCGCTGCTGGGGCCCCTGTCGGCATAATCGCCCAGCAGCACGAGAGGCTCACTGCCGCCTCCTGCCTGCTCCATGGCGCGCAAAAGCCCGTCAAACTGGTCATCACAGCCGTGGATGTCGCCGATGGCCCAGATCGGGCCGTCGGGCTGGGGGAAAGCATCGGGCGGGCTGGACGGTGCCTTAGAAAAGGGCCAGATCACGATGAAGCCCTCCCCTTGTCATCCGTATCGAGCACCCAGCCAAAGATTGCGCCCACGACAAACCCGCCCAGATGCGTTTGCCAGGCCAACTGCCCATCCAGCGCCCAGTACATCACGATGTTGATACCCAAGAGGTAAGAAACAATCGGCCCGATTGCGCGCATGAGGCCGAGGCCAAGATTATCGCGCGCCAACCAGACCGTCAGCGCGCCCGCCAGACCAAACAGGGCCCCGGAGGCCCCAATCATGGGTATCGGGGATTCCATCAGGAGGGCGTAGCCCAACCCGCCGCCGATCAACGAGCCCGTGTAAAGCTGTATGAAGCTGCCGGTGCTGATCCTACGGGACATCGGCTCTGCCAGAACCCAAAGCGTGTACATGTTCATGACGAGGTGCAGCAGGCCGCCATGCACAAAGCCGTAGGTGATGAACATGAGGTAGCGTTGGCCAAAATAGTTTTCGCGCCATCCATCTAACAAGCCCGGCCAAAACCCAAGATACTCATAGGCAGTGGCGCGCAGCCGGGGCGTGTTTGTCAGGATGTCTCCCATCTGAAGCAACAGCTCCAAACAGGTGCACAGCGCGATAATCATCAGGATGACCAAACGCGTTTTCTTGGCTGTCGCTATTGATATGACGCCTGACATGGTACCCACCGTGCTGTGATCAAAGGCGGGGCTCAAGCGACAAATGTGCTTACTTCGCCAAGCCGCGGGAAAATGCCTGTCTGACCAAGTTGCCAGACAGCAGCTTTTGATCAGAACCGCAGATCGAAACTGCGCGAGACGTTGGCAAACAACTCGTTGCTGCGCAGGGTTGTGCTTCCGTCAGAGGAGGTGTTGGTGTGGCGTACACCCGTACTCAACATCCAATCATCCGTGATGCTGTAATTGTAGGTTGCACTCGCCGAAACACGGCGTGAGTCACCATCAGCCGCACCGCTTGTCTCACGGATGTCAGCGAACGCAACGCGCAAATCAAGCTGCGACAGGGCTGAAAGCTCCTGCACATAGCGGACGTTCGCACTGGTGTTCAGGAAGGTCTGTCCACTGACATTGGAGGATGCCACCTGGTCCAGATTGGCCTGCAGTGCTGCCCGCTTATAGGTCTTGGTATAGGCAAGCCCGTACAGCGCAGAGGTTTCACCGGCCTCTTCCCAGACCCCCCCAACGGTAAACGATAAAGAGCCCGCCGGCAGTTCCATGGAGCGGATGACGCGCAGGGTCTGTCGCGTGCCCGCACGCGTGTGGCCACTTTCCAACTTGACCTCTGCCGTCCCGTTCTTGACTTCCCGCTTGAGGCCAAAAGTGCCCACAAGAGAGTCGTAGTCCGTCGTGGTGCGCGCCGTACCAATGCCCTCGTCCACGGAGATATGAGAGGTGCCCAAGGCCGCGACAAGGCGGGTTGCCGGGTCGATATCTGTCTCTATCCCAACCGTATAGCGCGCATTGCGAAAATCCGTCAGATTTGCGTCCTCACGGTTCTCTTCGGACATGCGCGTAGACAGCACGACATCCGTATTCCGGGTGGCGGCCAAACGGACAGAGCCATTGAAGGTCAACAACTCCCGATCAATCAGGCTGGCGTCCGTGCTATCGTAAGACCGATCATCGAAACGCAGGCTGAGGCGGGTTTCCACAGGTCCCCCCTTGCCTGAGGTAAATTCCATATTCAGACGATTGTCGCTCCGCGAGCCGGCCTCAATCACAAGATCGTTTACTTCGAGAGTGTCGAGATCAAGCAGACTGATGACACTGTCTTGCAGCTCAATTTTGCTTGTCGCGTATTCAAGGGTGAAGCTGCTGCCCGGCCCTTGTCGCGTGTAGGCGAGCGTCGCAAAAGGGTCGATGATTTCATTGACCCAGCCACCTTCATCAGGCAGGTCGCCGACTTTGTACCGAGCGCCCAAGTCCATTTTGAAGCTGTCTTGGCGCGTCTCTGACGTCAGCGAAAACCCAAGGTCGGTCTCGGAAACGAAACCATCACCGCTCGGATCACTGCTTGCGGAGAGATTGTCACCAAAAGAGAAGCCCTGAGACAGGCTAAGAGACGCTTGAAATCCCGAGGTTTGTGCGACCACGGCACCCGCCGAGATCGCTAGGATGCTCATGCCAGATATAAGAGAGCGGTGTGAAATCCGCATCGTCATGGGTGGGTCTCACTCAAAAAGGCGCCGTTCGGGCACGAGGACAACATCCCCATCATGGAGCACAATGTTGCTGTCCAAGCGGGCACCACGCGACAAGGCGTGATAGTTGAGCGTGATCAGCTGCTCGCGACCGTCAGAGCCACGGCGACGGATCTGAATGCGCTTTGTGGCCGCGAAATTTGTGAAGCCGCCACTGGTAGACAGAAACTGCAGAATTGACGTGCCACGATCCACCGGCTTTTCACCGGGGCTGTTGACCTCACCCAGCAAGAAGACGTCGATCGTGTCTGATGCCTCTTCTTCCGGATCTGCGGGCGCGATGCCCCGCACAGCCACATAGACGTTTGGCGTATTGGCAAAATTCGGCTCCAAGCGGGAGGCAATTGCGCGCGCGATTTGTTCCGTTGTTCGACCTGCGGCCGCGACACTTCCCGCAAAGGGAAAGCTGAACCGCCCATCCGGCGTCACCAGCACATCGCGGTCCAAGCTCGAGTCCTCGATCACTTCGACGCGCAGGCTATCGCCCGGCTGAATTGCATAATTTCCCTGTGCCGTCGCTGCAGTCGCGACGAAGAGTGAAATGATGGCGACAATCAATCTCTGCATCACCCAACCCCTTTGTTCATTATTCTGCCTCGTTTGTTATGCGATTAACGCAAAACTTAGCTTCGTGAAAGCTGCAAGACGCCTTCGCGCGGGACTGCGCGCTGTTCCGGTTGCGAGGCGCGACCGATTTGCATCACTTAGCAGGGAAAGGCCGCCCTCAACTTGTGAGGACGGCCTTACCTGCAGCGCCGATTGGCGTCGTTTTCGGGTTACTGACTGCTCAGGTTTTCGATTTCCTGTCGCGCGCGCTCAAACTGCGGACGCGCGTCATCGCCCGCCATATCCAGCGCTGCGGTGTAACGCTCCAAGGCTTTATCGTTCTCGCCAAGAGCCTGATAGGTCCGGGCGAGATGATACTGTGCCAAAGGATCAGTCCCTAGGGCATCTGCAGCCGGCTCCAGATGACGCAGCGCCTCCTGATAGTCACCACGGCGGAACGCAATCCATCCGTAGGTGTCCTGGAACGGGGGGAAGTCACTGTCACGCAGACGACGGGCAATCTGATATGCCCGATCCAAACTGGCCGCATCGGAACGTACCGTTGTCAGCAAAGAAGCAAGATTGTTTGCAATCACTGAGGTTGAATTGTCCGCATCATAAAGGTCCTCGTAAACCCTTAGAGCGCCTTCATAATCGCCATCCGCCTCGAGCAAGGAGGCCTTCATCCATTTTAGAGTTTGGCTGTCGCTCACGCTCGCTAGAGCGTTATCGATTGCCTGTTTCGCCTCTTCTGATCGTCCCAGCGCATTCAGACTACGCGCTTTTTCGATCCAGACGCGCTCAGCAGAGGGCTCCTCCGCAATAAGCGCATCGTAGATTTTGAGAGCATCCTCATGCTTGCCTTCAGTCGCAAGCAGCGCCCCATCAAGGAAACGCAAAACACGGTCTTCGGGTCGCTGCGCGATCAATGAGTCCAGATAAGTGCGGGCAAGGCGCAAATCGCCCCGATCGATGTGGGATTGTAATATTGCCAGTTCAGCACCGAAATTGGGCGAGTCCCCCCCAGCGAGTTCTTCGAGGAACTCGTTAAGCTCAAGTTCACGGTCTTGGGCCCGAAGCATGGCAAGGCGCACATCGTTCGCGGTTGCGAGAGCCTCACCTGATCCTAGACGGCGCAATTCCCGTTCAACTTGTTCAGCGCGCGGCCAATCCTCCAACGATACATAGAGCCTTGAAAGCTCGGTCAGCAGATCCAAATCACGCGGCGATATACGCAATGCGTCAATCAAAACCGACTCAGCCGGAAGCATCTTGCCATCCGCACTCAGGAATCGCGCATAGCGTAAACTCTCCTCCACGCCCGATTGGCTTGCTTGCACTGCCAGCGCCAGCATCCCGCCAGCCAGGTCCCTGTCACCATTGAGAAGGTGCGCGCGGGCGGAAATCGTCATTGCGGCCGCGTCGTCCGGCGCTTGATCTAAAGCCGTTCGAAGATCAACGATCGCCTCGTCCGTGAGGTCTTCGTCAATTTTCCAGCCAGCACGAACTTTCAACGCCTCGACAGATGTCTGGTCGGACTCGAGCACACCTTCAATCATGGCGCGCGCCCCTACCTCATTACCCGTTTCTTCCAGCATACGCGCAAGCAGGACTTGAATCTCGCGGCGTTGGTCACTGGGCTCTGAATTGGCAACGACGTCTTCCAGCTCGTCGATGGCTTTCTGCTGGAAGCCATCTTCATAGTTCATCGTTGCGCGCAAAGACCGGAACAACTGATCGTTGGTTCCCTCTTTGATGAACTTGTCAAGTTCGGCGCGAGCCACATCGCGGCCGCGTCCTTCAGCTAAGAAGCGAACCAACGACACACGCGTGGCATCAGCTTGTTCGCCTTCGGTTATTTGCGCGCGTAGAAAACTCTCTGCTTCGTCCAGCTCATCCCGCGAGATGTAGTAGCGGATCAAGCTTTCCTTGACGTTTGTGTTTTCCGGAAAACGGATCAGCATGCGCCGCAGTTCCTGCTCTACGCGTTCAAACTCCCCACGGCGCAATAGGAGTTCAAGGTTCACCTGATAAAGAGAGATATTATCGGGGTCGAATTGAAGCGCGTTCTCGATTTCTTCGAGCGCCCGGAGATCTTCCCCGTCCCGCACGAAGCTATCGATGACAATGCCGTAAAGCAGGCGATTGTCAGGCAGACGCGCACGCAATTCAGAAGCATCCTCAGCAACCTCTCGACGCATTTCGGGCTGCTCGCCGATCAGTGAATTCCGGTAACGTACAGCAACATCGACCGCCAGAAGCTCTAAGTCGTCAGGAGCAAGGACAAGGCCGCGCGTTGCGGCATCTTCGGCTGCACCGAATTCACCTTGCTGCAGTGAGATCGTCGCCAAGCCACGCAGGGCCTTGAGGTTTTCAGGGTCCTGCTCGATGAGTGTACGGTATTGCCGGAATGCCTCGCCATATAACCTTTGCTCCCGCAGAATTTCAGCAAGCATAAAGCGTGCTTCCGCGTGATACTCGTTGAGGCGCACAGCGTTGCGCAACTCAATCACCGCTTTGCGCGGTTCATTTGCAGCTGCCAGTTCATTTGCGGTGATGAAATGGTCTTCCGCGCGTTCAGAAGAGGTTTTGCACCCCGCAAGTACGGCTACACACAAAAGAGCGGCCGCGAGTCGGGAAATATTGCGCAATTTCATTTGTAGCTCCGCGTCATGTTCTACGGGCGGGGCCCGTATGTCGGTACAACGAGTATTCTGGTATTTTCACCACCGCAAGGCGACGTAACGGCCGCAACTGCGATTCTGTCGGCGTAGTCAACACAAACCTGTTATTCGTTCGATAGCAGCTACCGCGATCAAGAACGTTCATCGCATTTCAAAGCAGGTCAGTAGCCAGTGCCGCGTAGCACCGTCTTGATCGTGCGAACGATCAGCGCTGCGTCCGTTCTGAAAGAAACGGTGGACGCATAAAGCGCATCATACCTTGCTCGACCTTTGAACTCGCAAGAGTTCCGCGCAGAGACTTGCCATGGTCCCGTGATGCCGGGACGAACAGTAAAATATTCTGTTCCCGGATAGAGGTCACGCTGCGCAGGCAGCATAGGGCGCGGTCCAACGAGTGACATATGGCCGAGGAGCACATTCCACAGCTGTGGCAATTCATCCAACGAGCTTTTTCGCAAGATGCGGCCGGTTGAAGTGATGCGAGGGTCATTCTTGAGTTTTTGGGTTGTGTCCCACTCTATTTTAGCGCCCGGATTTTCGTACAGGTATCGCGCAAGCATTTCATCGGCGTGCGGCACCATTGTGCGCAGCTTCACCATCTTGAACTCTCTACCACCGCGCCCAATGCGCACTTGACTGTAAAACGGGCCGTGCCTGTCCAGTGACACGAATACAGCCATGAGCGCGACGAGTGGCACTGTGAACGGGGCGGTCACAAGAACGATTGAAACGTCGAGGAATCGCTTGACCCACCGGCGGTATTGGCTCTGTGTGGGCTGCTTCTCAACAGCGGTAATGTCAGCTGCCTTAGCAGGAATGTCGTGGAAATGCGCAGTCATACCAATAAGTTCACCCTAATACAGCCAGAACCGTCGAACCAACTTGCTCTTGGTCTGCGCAGCGGAACCGACGCAAAATGCGCACCAAAACACAGACCCCTATACTTTTGGGTAAGGTAAATACTGTATAAAATACAGCAAAATATTTGTTTGCGGGCGCACATCATTATCCGGATTAGTATATCACCTAGCCGATTTGGTGAGCCCTGAATGAAACTTGTGTGCCGTTGGTGAGACAAATTTGCGGCAGCCGAGCGGTGCACAGGCCCTTAGCCAGCACGCAAATCGTGTGTCGACGGACTGGCGTAGCCCCCCTCAGTTGTGCGCGCCACCAAAACTCGCGACCAAAATAGGGACTTTGCCATGAATCTCTCGCCTCACAGAACTGTGGGCGTGCATCCCTCTTTAATACGGTATATTCCCACAGTATGAATCGCGTCGATATGCTTGAGAGATGCGCAAAGCGAGACGTGTCAAGGGTTGGGTTATGCGATCACATATGTACGAGACAGCTAGCGCGGGGATTAAACTTGCTAAGCTGGTGTTGCTTTAAGAATGGCCATCAAAAGTAGACAACGGAAACAGCGAAAGGACACCCGGAATGGTTGGGGCGTCTGACATCTATACCGACTACTTTGGTATGCAGGAGCGCCCTTTCACGCTCCTACCCGATCCAGATTTTCTGTATTGGACACCCGAGCACCGTGCGGCTTTCACCATTTTGGAATACGGAATTGTTATGCGCGCCCCGATCACTGTGCTCACAGGTGAGGTCGGCGCCGGCAAAACCACCCTTTTGCAACATCTTCTGCACTCGATTGAGGACGACACGCATATCGGCTTGATCTCCAACGCCCAAGGAGGACGCGGAGATTTGTTGCGCTGGGTGCTGAACGCCTTCTCTCTTGATGTTGCGCAGGGCACCGATTACGTGGGCATGTTCCAAGCCCTGCAGGATTTCCTGCTTATGGAGTACGCTGACGGCCACCGTGTCATCATCGTCATTGATGAGGCTCAGAACCTGAGCGTAGAAGCTCTCGAAGAATTGCGCATGCTAACCAATATCAACTCCAACAAAGACGATCTTCTTCAGTTGGTGCTGGTCGGCCAACCGGAGCTTCGAGAAGTCATCATGCGCCCGGACCTTCGCCAGTTTGCACAGCGCGTGGTAGCAAGCTATCACCTTGCTCCTATGTCGGCCGAAACGGTCGGTGCCTATATCAGCCACCGCCTGACACATGCAGGGGGAACCGGCGAAGAGTTTGGTCCAGGTGCCGCCGAAGAAGTGCACCGCCTCACGGGAGGCGTGCCACGTTTGGTCAACAAATTGTGTGATTTTGCCATGGTGTACTGTGCGCTAGGCGAAGAGGATGCTGTAACACCTGAAACAGTACAACAAGTGGTTTCGGATGGCGTCTTTATGACGGTGCCAACCATTATGGAACAGGCTGCGGAATGAACCCCGAAATTAAGTATTACCTGTCGGTATTTATCAAGAAACTACCGCTCTTCCTGATTGTGTTTGTGGGCTTGACCTTTGGAGCCTTGTCAGCGGCCATACTGCTTCCAACAGTATATGAGGCGCGAGCACTCTTGCTGGTCGAAGAGGCTCAAATCCCGGAAGGCCTCGCACAATCTACGGTAAGTGTTGGCGCCGCCGAACAGCTCGAAATTTTCGAGAAACGCCTTCTCACAAGAGACAACCTCGTCGACATCGCACGCGAATATGAAGTGTTTGATCGCTCAGCGAATCTGTCACCTGATGAAATCGTCTCTGAAATGCGCGAGCAGACCACAATGCGGTCGACCTCTGGCCGCAACCGGGCGACCGTTCTGGAGATCATTTTTGAGGGGCCTTCGGCGGCCATTGCTGCAAACGTAGCAAACGAGTACGTCACGAGAATACTTGCAGACTCGGCGCGCTTGCGCACTCAGACAGCTTCCGACACGCTTGAGTTCTTCGAACAAGAGGTAGACCGCCTCGGCCTTCAGCTTGAGGTGCAGAGCGCAAAGATTGTTGAGTTCCAGAATGCAAATGCTGAGGCGTTGCCATCCAGCCAAAACTTTAGGCTATCTCGACAATCAGATCTGCAATCTCGCTTGGCAGGTCTGCAACGCGAGCAGATCTCTTTGCGAGATCAAAAATCCCGTTTTCTGCAACTTTTCGAAGCAAGTGCCGGGTTGGAAGATCCAGCAACCGGTCGACCAATCCCGCGCACCCCGGAAGAGCGACAACTCGACGACCTGAAAACTCAATTATCAGATCTGCTTGCAGTTTATTCCGAAAACAACCCAAGGGTCACGGTCATCAAGGCTCGGATCGAAGCTCTGGAATCGAGTATTTCTAGCGGAGAGGCCGCGGTTATCAGCGATACCGTCACCGATGAAACCGATTTAGAGGACGAAAAGCCATCACGCGAGATGACAATCCTCAATGTCCAGATCCAAGAGATCGACTCGCTGATGGAGTTCAACCAAGAACAGATCGAGCTCATTGAAGCTGAACTCGCAGTTCTGAGTGAAGCCATCGAAAAGACGCCGAACAACACTGTGGCGCTCGAGGCTTTGGAGCGCGAGTACAAAATTGTACAAGCACAGTATAATCAGGCTGTTTCTCGGCTTTCTGCTGCAGCGACGGGTGAGCGAATTGAAGTTCTTTCCAAGGGTCAAAGAATCTCTGTGATTGAACAGGCTGTTCCCCCAGACGAACCCGCGAGCCCGAACCGCCCTCTCATCGCGGGGGGCGGGACGTTTCTCGCCTTTGCGCTCGCGCTCGGACTTGTTGTCCTTCTAGAAATCTTAAATCGATCGATCCGCAGGCCTATGGATCTGACAAACGCCTTTGGAATTTCTCCGATCGCCTCTGTGCCCTACATTGCGACGTCAGCTGATCGCCTGAAACGTCGCCTCTGGTCACTGTTTATCTTGGCTGTGTTCGCAGTAGGTGTGCCCGCAGCAATCTACTATGTTCACCTCAAAATCTATCCGATGGACCAGCTCGTCGATCTTGTGATCGAAAGACTACGTGAAATCGGCGTTTTGGAAGCGCCCGACACTGCAAACACTCCTACACCTGCACAAGCAGCGCCTTCTGGCGGTGAAATAGGCGCGGTAACAGGGCCAGCTCTTCCGAGCACCGGCAATTGATCAAAGGAGACGGACAGTATGGAAAAGCTACAAGCCGCTCTGGAAAAAGCCCGCGAGCAAAGAAACGCTGAAATTGGCGGCCTAAGCCCGTCAAAAACGCGCCGCGCCCGCGATGCTGGTGCCGCAGATCAGGAACTCAATGCCCTGTGGAATAGTCTGCCTGAACTCCAGATAGATCGAAATCGTCTCCAAAAGCGGAAACTTGTCTTCTCTGAGGCGGGCCGTTTGGCAACGCCATTTGACATGCTCAGAACCAAAGTACTGCAGATTGTCTCGACCAATGGTTGGAAGCGGATCGCAGTGACATCCCCGAGCCCGGGATGCGGCAAAACCACAACCGCAGCCAATCTCGCTTTTTCTCTTGGCCGCCAGCAGGACCTACGCATCATCCTGTTCGACATGGATATGCGTCGTCCGGCGCTCGCCAAAACATTGATGCAAAAGGGTATTCATAACACTTTCGATGTTTTGGAACGCCGGCTGCCCCTGGACCAGCAAGCACAACGGGTCGGCAGCAACCTAATCATATCCATGAACTTCAATGCGATGCGCGATCCAGCGGACCTGTTTCTGCGCCAGCGTACGGGCGACATCATGGATGAGATCGAGGCTGAATATAAGCCAGACCTAATGGTGTTCGACATGCCTCCGATGCTGATCAACGACGATACATCGGCGTTTCTTAAGCATGTGGACGCCTCTCTGATCGTCGTCGAGGCCGGGGTGTCCACGATCGATCAGGTTGATTTGTGTGAAAAGGAATTGGCTTTGCAGACCAATGTGCTTGGAATGCTGCTTAACAAGTGCCGCTTCCAGTCCGACGGCTATGGGTACTATTCGAATTATGGCGCCAAATACTAGCGCGGCTGATACTCCGATTAGCGACGCTTAGCCTGAAAGACATCAGGGCACTTACAGCCTCGTCAAAACTGTGTGTGCCCGGAAACCTGTGGCAAATAATCTGTGGTCCCGGGTCGCATGTTGCTTCGGCCTTGCATCCCGGCTGCAACGGCGCACAATCCCCCGCACGGAGCTTGGAATTGAGGTTAAACAATAATGCAGCCAAATAAGGTGACCCCTCTGAAAACTCCAAGGGGGCTCAGCGCTCGGAACTTCACGGACGCAGCCGAAGCCGTCGCATATCTCGAAGAGCTCTATCAAGCTGCCACGGATTTCCTCGCACAGGCCTTCGAGCAGGCTCTGGGCGGAGGGCAAGCAGATAGCCGCCATCGCGCCTACTATCCCGAAATCAGGCTGACGACATCAAGCTTTGGGCGGATCGATAGCAGACTATCCTATGGCCTTTTGGCGGGCCCCGGCACCTATGCTACAACGGTGACACGCCCAGATTTGTTCCAGAACTATCTGGAACAGCAAATCGCTGCCTTGATCGAGAACCACGGTCAGCCTGTTACCATTGGTCCGTCAACAACACCGATCCCGGTGCATTTCGCCGTGACTGGCAGAGATCTGACCATCCCGCAGGATGGCGCACTTGCGTTTCCCCTGCGCGATGCTTTCGATGTGCCAGACCTTGCGACAACCCATGATGGGATTGTTGACGATTTCAGCTGGCGCCACGAGGACGGTGCGCAACCGCTTGCCCTGTTTACAGCCCAACGCATCGACTATTCGCTCGCGCGCCTATCGCACTATACTGCCACCTCCGCGGACCACTTCCAGAACCATGTCTTGTTTACCAACTACCAGTTCTACGTGGATGAGTTCGAGGCCTTTGCCCGTGCTGCACTGAAAGACCCTGCGAGCGGCTACACCGCCTTTGTTGGCCCCGGAGACGCAATCATCACCGACGGCGATGCGCCCCTGCCGGCCTCTAGCAAGCTGCCACAGATGCCATCTTACCACCTTAAGCGCGAAGGCGATGCAGGGATCACACTGGTGAATATCGGGGTTGGCCCGTCCAACGCCAAAACGGCCACAGATCACATTGCAGTGCTGCGCCCGCACGCGTGGCTGATGGTGGGTCACTGCGCGGGCTTGCGCAACAGCCAGTCTCTTGGGGATTTTGTTCTGGCGCATGCCTATCTGCGTGAAGACCACGTCTTGGACGACGATTTGCCGGTTTGGGTGCCAATCCCACCTTTGGCTGAAATTCAGCAGGCCCTTGAAGGCGCCGTTGCAGACGTCACCGAACTGTCAGGTTACGAACTCAAGCGCATCATGCGGACAGGGACCGTTGCCACTATCGACAATCGCAACTGGGAACTGCGGGATCAATCCGGTCCAGTCAGCCGACTCAGCCAGTCCCGCGCCATCGCGTTAGATATGGAAAGTGCCACGATTGCTGCAAATGGGTTTCGGTTCAGAGTGCCCTATGGCACGCTGCTGTGCGTGTCTGACAAACCTCTGCATGGCGAATTGAAGCTGCCTGGTATGGCTTCTGATTTCTACAAAACACAGGTCAGCCGCCATCTTGAGATTGGAATCCGGGCGATGGAACAACTCAGATCCATGCCTTTGGAGCGTCTGCACAGCCGGAAACTGCGAAGTTTTGATGAAACAGCCTTTCTGTAGGCTCTTTCTTGTGTAAAACCGCCCAAGAATGTCGAAATTCCCTTGAAAACAAGCTCTCTGCGCCACTAAAAGTTGTGGGAGGCCGCAACATAGCGTAGGTTTAGCGCTGAAAGGCCCAAATAATACACCGCCCCAATAACGGTGCGAAACGAGGAGATCGACATGTCTAAACCAATGACCAAAACCCAGCTGGTGGCAGCCCTTGCCGAAAAGATGGACGCGGACAAGAAATCTGCGGCAGCCGCGCTGGACGCGATCACGACCATCATTTCCGATGAGGTCGCCGGGGGCGGCGCCGTGACTCTGCCAGGCATTGGCAAGATTTATTGCCGCGAGCGCCCCGAGCGCATGGTGCGCAACCCTGCCACGGGTGAGCAAATCAAAAAAGAAGCCGACAAGGTGGTCAAGATGACCATCGCAAAGGCTCTGAAGGACAGCGTCAACGGCTAAAGCCAGTTGTTCTTTTGACTTTATGGCCGCCCCATGTGGGCGGCCTTTTCATTTGGAGCGCGGCAGGCTACCGACAAAGAAGAAGCAACCATAAGGCTCTGTAGCCGTGATCGCTATGGCGTCGTTCAGAATAACCGGAGCTAGGGCGAAACAATGGATGCACGTGCTATCCTGATGGGCGTTGCCTTTGCATTCATGTGGTCGTCTGCATTCACGTCTGCGCGCATCATTGTCGCCTCCGCACCGCCCATCACGACACTTGCACTACGCTTCCTGATCTCCGGCCTTCTTGCAGTCATGATCGCACGTGCGCTCGGCCAGACATGGCGCCTCACACCCAGTCAGGCACGCGCGACCATCATATTCGGCATCTGCCAAAATGCGCTCTACCTCGGGCTCAATTTTGTTGCGATGCAAACGGTCGAAGCCTCACTCGCGGCCATCATCGCCTCAACCCTACCCTTGCTTGTCGCCTTGGCAGGTTGGCTGTTCATGCGTGAGAAACTCGGGGCACTGCCCACGGCAGGTTTGCTGATGGGCTTCTCGGGGGTTGTGATCATCATGTGGGGTCGCACCGGGAGCGGCACAGCCGACCCAGTTGGCGTCCTATTGTGCATCGCAGGCGTCTTAGCATTGACCATAGCGACCCTGTCGGTGCGCAATGCCACCGCGGGCGGCAACATGCTCATGATTGTTGGGCTTCAAATGCTCGTTGGCGCAGCCGCATTAGCACTGATTGGCGGCGCAACTGAAACATGGGAAGTCACGATGTCGTGGCAACTTGTTGCAGCCTTTGTTTACACCACTTTAGTGCCTGGCCTCGCAGCAACGTTGGTATGGTTCATGCTCGTCAATCGGATTGGACCTGTCAAAAGTGCGACATTCCATTTTCTAAATCCGATCTTCGGCGTTGCCATTGCTGCACTTATATTAAGTGAAAAGCTCAGCTTCACAGATTTCGTTGGCGTAGCGATCATCACTGTTGGGATACTCTTTGTGCAGATATCCAAAAAAGCCAAGACATCTACATAGCGAGCCTGCGTTCCTTCCGCAGCCAAGCTACGAACGCAAAATTAGGAGTGCAAAGCAACGAGCTCTTGCAAGCTTTCGGGACGGTGGATGTAGAAGCCTTGAAAAAAATCGATGTCAGACGTCAGGAGCAAGTCATGGATCTCTTTGCAATGAACATGTTCAGCGACTGTTTTCAGCCCCAGATCTGACGCCATTCCTGAGATCATGTTAACCATACTCAAGGACAGATCATCATAATGCATTTCCTTGATAAACTGGCCGTCTATTTTCACGATGCTTATCGGCAGATGTTTAAGATACAGAAGTGAAGAAAAACCGGTTCCAAAATCATCTAATGCAAACTCAAAACCTGCCGTCTTCAAGATAAGCATGTGCTCCCGGGCAAGATCCAAATCGGTTATTGTGCTCGTCTCTGTGATTTCAAAAACAATACTTCCCGCACGAATTTTGTGCCTCTTTGCTTCTCTCAAAATATGATCGCAAACACCGGCGTCGCAGAGTGAGTGCCCCGAAAGGTTAATAAAGAAGGTCAAACCATCTTCAAGAAGCCCGAATGCATTTGATACAACCCAACGGTCAATATCCACCATCATGCGGGAACGTTCAGCTATCGGAACAAATAGGCTGGGCGAGATATACTCACCATGTTCGTCAACCAGTCGAAGAAGAACTTCAAAGTTTACACTGCCATCATTCGAAAGTCGCCTATCAATTTTTTGACCGAACAGTGACAACCGTTCATCAGCGATAGCACTTGTCAAAAGGCTGATGACGCTAGAATCTCGGACAACAATGTTGTTATCTACCTCCTTTCCGCTCAAAATGCTGATATGCTGCGAACCACTGTTCTTGCTAAGGCCGCATGCTAGTATCGCGGTTGCAAGCGCTTGATCGGTATTTTCAAAAAAATCAGAGTTTATCTCAGTAATACCCGCAGAAAAATCAATCCGCATCGTTTTCTTTGCGTGTGCAACCTGTATCTCGTTTACTTTCTTTTGGATATTTCCAAGTATCGATTTTACCTCGGCTGCGCCCTTTCCTTTAAAAAGTATGGCAAACTCGTCTCCACCAATTCGAGCTGCACAATCAACTGAGTCCGTGTAGCTCAAAATAGAATTGGCCACCTTCTTCAAAACCTCATCGCCACACATATAACCGGCGAGATCATTGATGACCTTAAATCCATTCAGATCGATAAATGCAACAGAATCAATATCTTTTTCGCGCTCGGGCTCTATCAGAGCATCCTCCAAACGTGATTCAAAATATCTCCGGTTAAATAATTGGGTCAGATAATCATGAGTAGCCTCGTGAATAAGGCCGGCAGTCGATGTTACATCCTCAAGTAGAAACAAAGTCCAATCTAGCTTCTTTTCTACAATCACTTTAATATACTTACCTGGCGGAATATGAAACTGGTCTTGAAACCCTTTACGCTTATTATTCAGGACTATCTGTTCGTACTTGTCGGCGACCCCCTTCAAATGAATACACAGATCTGATATGTTTACGTCTGTGAACTCATCGGGGTCATCAGAGTTTATGCTTAGCACTTTCAGCGCAGCGCTATTTATAAGATCAATACAGCTATCTTGACCTAAAACAATCACGCCACTACTCAAAGAGCCGATAATACCCGGAAATATTTGCCGGATATCATCAAAGACATACTCGTGGCCTTTCAAGCTTTGCATCCTTGCCTCAATCGAAATAGATACCGGTGCTTATGCATTCTCCAAACGGGCTCAACCATAAAGTAACTTCCGTTAACAAGACGTTGATGCTCACCGCGGATTTTCGAAATCAGATTTCCTTTTAACTTTGGCACTTTTTTTTACTTTGACCTGCAATCCTTGGGGCTGTCTATTGCTAATTTGGATATCATCAACACTCCGGGACGCCGCACCGAGCCCCAACCCAAGACTAGGCGACGTAAAAGTCGTGTATCCATCAATGAGCGCAAGCTCAATGAAATCGATACCTGGCCCAAGATCACAGAACACAATCTCAATTGATTGTTCTTTGGCGTCGCAATAAATCTCTATTTCACCTTCGCGAGCGTACTTGAGAATATTGGTCGAAAGCTCTGAAGCAGCCAGCTTGACGTTTGCAATCTCAAAGGAAGAAAAACCTAGGCCACCGCACAACCGATCAATTGTTCGCAACAGGCTCGGAACCTCCGAATATTCCGCGATGCAGACTTTCTCTGTGAGGGTCTCCACATTACGTCCGTTGCGCTATTTCTTTTCCTTGACGGTCTAGAACCATCACAATGGCGGTTTTCAAATTCTTGCAAATGGTCAAATTGCCGAATGTCACTTTGGTCTGTGCGAGCACCCGTGCAAGATCACTTCGCACGCCGCAAACAACAGATTCGACGCCCATCAACAGTAGGGAGTTGGCCAAAGTTACAATATTCTGAGCAACAGCGGAATCGATTGCATCAACATTCGCTAAGTCTATGACTAAAAACTTTGCATCTGTTGATTCACATTTTTCGATGATGGTCTCTGCTGCTTCGGACATTCGCATCGAATCAATTGACCCAAAGAGTCCAGTATACAGACAATTATCAAGTATCTCAGCCGCAACGAGAGGCGCTTCAATATCTATTTTTTTTCGTGATATGGCTACATTTTTGGGGGACATATGACTTTCCTACTGAGCAGTTTGTTTCGAGTGTTTCGCACCGAGAACAGCACCTTTCGATCAGCTAGCTCGTAATTTGTCAAATTCTTTCCACCTTGCGTATCTTTTTTGCTTTCTCTTGGGTGGCCCTTACTTTTCTTCAGCACTAGCCATTATATAATTATTGAGCGATGGCATGATAGTAATAGCGCAAGGGTGCCTCTCCAAAGGGCCGCGTTGTTAGGGAATTGGGCCCGTTCGGCGTCCTTGATTTCGACACCCGCTATTTGTCTTTTGACTTACGCCCGTTAGGCATGTTGCACCGAATACTAACGTACGACGTCCAGTCAGACTGCGTGCATTGTGGGCTGTATCGTTTCCACAACGCTCACATGTCTTGGCATGTACGCGATGCGAGGTTCCCTAAATCGCATGCTTTAGTGGATCAAGATAACGCAGCACGGGCGTCTTCTGAGCGCCGAGCAGTTTCATGACACCACATGACATCAGGTCACTAGCCACCATTGGGCCGGTCAACAAAGTCAGATACCGTTGCATACTTCTCTAGGCATTCGGCCATTTGCTCTGATGCCCTAGGAAACCGATCTGCATTCGCAAGCGTTTTAAATTTTCAAGTACCCAATGGCCGCAACAGGGGCAGGGCACATCCGTGCTTCGAGCTTAATCATCAAACAGCGAGCGTCTATCTCAACTCGCCGTAGACACGCTTAGGATAATTGCAGCTTCTCAAATCAGCACAACGGGTGACTGAAGTGTATTTGGAGTAAGGAATTGGTTCTGGCTAAAGCGATCGCTCTATGCTGGAAGCAACGGTCAAAGAAAAACCTGCTGAAGATACTCAATGAAATTGAGCGCTCTCACCTCATATACTCCGATTTTCAGTTTGTCCTTTGCGTCAATGGCAGTGCTTTGCTTCCGCAACATAACCCGAGCGTATGGTATCAAGGCTAGACTTGTCCCAGCCCAATAGGAACTCAGCTTGCCGTTGCTATGCAACAGTTCGCCCACCTTGCGCACCAGTTGTTCATTCTTGGTCCTCCAGCAAAAAACCGGGACAGCAGGCAAACTTGGCGGACGGGTTGAAAGAACGGGGCTGGCACGCTCCACACGATAGCACACAGCCAGTGATAAGCAGAACACGTCCTTACACCGGAGCAGCTCTAGAAAAGCGGAATCCCGTTTTTAGGATCAAAAGAGCAGACTACTGGCCTTCGTGACTGGCCGACGTTACTAGGTTTACCCGCCGGGCGGCGAAGCACTGTCCGGACGCAGCCAGTACCGTCAACAAGGATGCAGATACACGATTATGTGGGAAACTTGGTGCCCAGGAGAGGACTCGAACCTCCACGTCCATACGGACACTAGCACCTGAAGCTAGCGCGTCTACCAATTCCGCCACCTGGGCAGGTGTCGTGGGGCGCGTGATATGGCCGGCTGCAGTGGGTGTCAACACGCAAAAAGCGATAAGCTGCAAAACGGGCGTTTGACCACGTTGCCGATGGCTCCGTCTCAGGATATCTGACGGGCGACAGCTTGCTAGGGACAAAAAATATGTCGAGACTCGTTACGATTTTTGGCGGCTCGGGCTTCGTAGGCCGATACATCACCCAGCGCATGGCAAAGGCCGGATGGCGTGTACGGGTTGCCGTGCGACGCCCAGAAGAGGCTGGTTTCCTGCGCACATATGGTGTAGTGGGCCAAGTAGAGCCGATCCTGTGCAACATACGGGATGATGCCTCCGTTGCTGCCGCGCTGGATGGAGCAGACGCAGCAGTGAATTGCGTTGGAATCCTGCTCAATGCCGGGCCAAACAAGTTCGATGCAGTGCAAGCCGAAGGGGCCGAACGTGCGGCGCGGTTGGCAGCAGCCGAGGGGATCACAAACTTCGTGCAGATTTCTGCAATCGGGGCCGACGCAGACTCTGACAGCACCTATGCGCGGACCAAAGCCCAGGGTGAAGCAGGCGTCCTAGAACACCAACCCGATGCAATTATCCTTCGGCCTTCCGTTGTTTTTGGGACCGAAGATCAGTTCTTTAACCGCTTTGCCAGCCTGTCTCGATTGGGGCCTCTTCTGCCCGTGGTCGGGGCGGACACACGCTTTCAACCCGTTTGGGTGGAGGACGTTGCCCGGGCTGCCGAGAAAGCTCTTGAGGGGGATGCTGCCCCTGGGGTCTACGAATTGGGCGGCCCTGCCACGATGACATTCCGGGAGTTGATGGGGCTTATGTTGTCAGTCATTCGTCGCCGCAAACTGGTCGTCAACATCCCGTTCTTTATGGCCCGCATCATGGGGGGCACTTTTGACGTGCTCTATGCAATTTCTGGCGGTTTGCTGAAGCCACAATTGACCCGAGACCAGGTGCGCAATCTGGCGCGGGATAACGTGGTGTCGCCGGATGCCAAGAGCTTTGCGGCTCTTGGCATCGAGCCCACAGCGATGGCGGCTGTTCTGCCTGATTACCTTTGGCGTTTTCGCCCGGCAGGACAGTACGAAGAACTCAAAGAATCGGCGCGAAACATCAAGGGATAACTACGCGGCCGACCGAGGGACAAGACGGGGCCTGCCAAGAGCAGGCCCCTTTTGCATTTAAGCGCGCAGCTTATACCCGGTGCGGAAAATCCATCCGATGATTGCAATGCAGAGCAAGGTGAACAGGCTGATTGCGGCGAGGCTCCAGAATATAGGCACATCCGCGGTGCCAAAAAACGCCCACCGGAACCCAGAGATCAGATAGACGACTGGATTGAACAGCGACACGGTCTGCCACGCGGGTGGCAACATCGAGACGGAGTAAAACGCGCCCCCCAGAAAGACCAAGGGAGTGATCACCAAAAGCGGGATCAATTGGAGCTGTTCGAAATTATCTGCCCAGATGCCAATGATGAAGCCCAAAAGGGCAAAGCTCAGCGCTGTCAAAACCATGAATAGGACCATGGCGACGGGATGAGCAATCGGCAGGTCGACGAAGAAAAACGCCGTAATCAGGATTGTCACACCGATGATCATGGCCTTCGCGGCCGCAGCGCCCACATACCCGACGACAATCTCGAGAAAGCTCACCGGGGCAGACAGGTGCTCGTAGATTGTGCCTATGAATTTTGGGAAATAAATCCCGAAAGAGGCGTTCGAAATGGCCTGCGTGATCACGGATAGCATGATCAGCCCTGGCACGATAAAGGCCCCGTAATCCACCCCTTCGACTTGCTCAATGCGGCTACCTATGGCGGTGCCAAATACCACGAAATAAAGCGATGTCGACAGGACAGGAGAGATCAGGCTCTGCGCAACGGTGCGCCAGAAACGGCTCATCTCATGGGCAAACATCATTCTTACGGCCATCAAGTTCATGACGCGCCTCCCGTCTGATTACGCACAAGATCCACAAAAATTTCCTCTAGGCTGCTTTCCCGAGTCGAAAGATCGCGCAGTTTCAGACCAGCCTTGGACAGGTCTCCGAGCAAGGCCGTGATGTGGGTGCGCTCCGCTGCTGTATCATACTGATACAGTAAAGCGCCTTCATCGATCGTTAGCTCGTAAAACGACAAGCTTTCCGGCAGTTCGCTGACCGGTTCAGTCAACTCTATGCGCAATTGTTTCTTGCCCATGCGCTGCATCAATGCGCGTTTCTCTTCAACGAGAAGGATCTCGCCCTTGTTGATTACACCCACACGATCGGCGATCGCTTCTGCTTCCTCGATGTAATGCGTTGTCAGGATAATGGTGACCCCCTGCGCCTTGAGGCCAGCAACCACCTCCCACATGTCGCGGCGCAATTCGACATCAACGCCTGCTGTCGGCTCATCCAGAAACAAAATGCGTGGCTGATGGCTGAGCGCCTTGGCGATGAGTACTCTCCTCTTCATGCCCCCGGAAAGTTCAAGCGTCTTGGAATTGCGCTTGTCTGAAAGCGAAAGCGAGGCGAGCAACTGCTCCAGATAGGCATCATCCCGCGGCTTCCCGAACAGGCCGCGCGTAAAACTGACCGAATCCCACACCTTGGCGAAGGGTTCGAGCGATATCTCCTGCGGGACCAGCCCAATCTGACTGCGCGCGGCCCGATAAGAGGTGACAACATCATGGCCATTCACCTCAACCCGACCGCCGCTGGGCCGTGTGATCCCACAGACAGTCGAGATTAATGTCGTCTTTCCAGCGCCGTTTGGCCCGAGCAGGGCGAGAATTTCACCCTCCTCTATGTCCAAGGACACATTGTTCAGGGCTTTTTGGCCGCTGGCGTAGGACTTTGTCAGATTTTCGATGCGGACAATTGGGGCCATGACATTCTATGAGCTTGTATCGGAAGGCACACCCTATCCTGTGCTCGATGGGAACGCCACGGTTTCTGAGAGGCAGATGCCTGTGCATATATGTCAGTTCTGATCTGCGCGGGGCCCATTAGCGGGCTCCAACAGAGAGCGCTTCATAGGCTGCGATACCTTGCTCAACATCATCAAACCATGTGAGCCTCCCGTTCTCTAGGATTGTCACGGCAGCACACAGACGTTTCACGAGTTTTGTTGAATGGGTCACGACGATAGCGCCCTTTTCGCTCAGGCGTTGATTGAGGACCGCCGCGGCGCGCGCCTTGAATGCGACATCGCCGACAGAGGAAACCTCGTCAACGAGATAGGCATCAAACGGAATGCCCATTGAGACACCAAAGGACAGTCGCGAGCGCATGCCCGAAGAGTATGTCTTGATTGGGCGGTTCAAATGCGGCCCAAGGCAGGCAAAATCATCAACGAAATCTATTAGTTCCTTTGTGTCCACACCATAGACCCGCGCAACGAAACGGACATTCGCTGCGCCCGTCATTTCAGCATGGAAATTGCCGCCAAAGCCAACCGGCCACGAGATAGACCCTTCCCTAAAAATACGCCCGCGATCAGGATCAATGCTGCCCGCAATCATCTTGAGCAGTGAGGACTTGCCGCTGCCATTCCGCCCCATGACAGCCACCGTCATCCCAGTGGGAAAGGCCACACTCAGATCTTCCGCAATGACGGTACGGGCGCCATTTCGCTTGTAACTTTTGTACACGCGGTCGAGCTGGATCATTCGGCGCAGCCCTCTATCGCCTGTCCCGGATCGAGTAGAGCACGAGTGCGAAAACCGACCAAATCAGGAACAAAAACAAAGCAACAATGCCAAGGATCGTGAATGCTTGGGGGTATTGCGCAGTTTGCGCCAGCGTTGGCGGCTTGTAGGTCGCAAGATAGCGACTGTTACGGCGTGCTTTTTCAAGGGCCGCATCAAAGGCCGTACGCGCTGCAAGATAAGATCGCTCAGCAAACTGCAGATCCACGCGCAGTTCTTCAAAGCGGCCCACGAGCTCTGTCACCGGACGCACATTCCCGGCAGGCGTCTCACTCACCGATGCCAGTTTCGCCTTTTCCTCGGAGATACGGTTCTCAATCACCTCAATCCTGCTTTGGGTTTGCCGCTCCGCTAACTGCAGGCGTGGATTACTGGAAGCTGCGACGTCCCCCAACAAATCATATTCGACAAGTGCGTCCGCCAATTGGCGCTGAAGCGAGGTCAACAAACCCATCTGAGCCGCCACCACGGCTTCAGGGTCAATGATCTGATTTTCCGAACGATACATCGTCAGCGCTTGTCGCGCGGCGCGCAAACGATCTTCGGCCCGTTCTAGTTCGTCCCGCGCATAACGTGTGGCATCCTCTTCCGCCTCCTGCGAGAGCCGGTTGATCATTCTTTCCGACTCCATGAGGATCGCGCGCGCAATCTCGCGCGCTTCATCCGGATCAAAAGCACGGACCTCAACTTCAATCAGGCCTTTGTCAGCCTTCAAACTCACTGCGACCATGCGGTTCCAGTAGGTCAGCAAATCCTCGATAGAGCCGCTTGGGTGAAACCGAAACACCCAATCCTCTAAGGGGCGGGCGTAATGGGTGCGGATATCAAGGGCCGCATCAATTGTCTCCAAAAGCGGCTGAGAGGTTATAAAGGCGTTCAGTATCTCCGCATCCGTTTCCGTCGCGCTATCAAATTGAAAGCCCAAAACGCTGGCCGCCGGGGCTGCGCCTTCGTCTGAACGCACATTGAATGCCATCGAGGACGCGTATTGCGGCGCGGCAATCGTGAACAGGTAGTGGCCAAGCCAAACAACCGGAGCGGCGACCATCGCGAGAAACGTGAAGATTATCACGGCATGGCGCCAACGAAACCGTGCGTGTTGGGCAACGGGCCGTACAGTGTAAGTGCCATTGGCTGCGGGCATCTCATCCGCATCGGCCAGATGAGCGGCGCCGGCCAACTCGACTGGCTGCAGTTTGGGTGCTGTAGCACTGGCAATGATCTTTCTGTGCTGCACGGTTTACGACTTTCTCCATCCTTTGGTGCCACATTGCAGACGCTCCCCTCTCAGGTGGCGGAGGATGGTCTTGGTTTTGGCACTCCTTCTTTGTCATTCTGGCAGAACAGGTGTTTAAGATTGCAAAACTTGACGCATAAACGTGTCTCTACCCGTAGATTTGCCATGTTTCGGGCCATCACAGCGCTGATGTTGCGGGAAATGGCCACCACCCATGGGAAAGCGACGGGTGGCTACGTTTGGCGACTTGCTGAACCGGTGCTTGGTATCCTGCTTTTCTCATACATCGCAGGCCTTGCGTTTCGCGCGCCGTCCCTTGGCATATCGTTTCCGATCTTTTTCGCCGGCGGATGGCTTCCATATCTGTGTTTCAATGATATCCAGAGGCAAGTGGCATCTTCAATTATGCAGACGCGCTACTTGCTGACATACCCGGCCGTGACCCTGATTGATGCGATTGCAGCAAGGGCCGTTCTATCCTTGATAACGCAGGTTGCCATCTTCTACCTAATTGTATCTGCTTTGGAATTTACGCTAACCACAGATACTTCCTACCGCTTCGAGCGCCTTATCGCAGGCATGTGCATGGCGGCTGCACTGGGGCTTGGGGTCGGGATATTCAACTGTTTCTTCTGGCACTATTTCCCAGTATGGCAGCGGATCTGGAACATCCTGACACGACCGCTGATGCTGCTTTCAGGGGTGCTTTTCATATACGAAGACGTTCCCGCCGGTTATCAGGATCTAATTTGGTGGAACCCGCTCGTTCATATCACCGGCTATGTTCGATCTGGCTTTTTTACCAGCTACGAGCCGACTTGGGTGTCCTTCACATATGTCTATCTATTTGCGTTGATCCCAAGCGTAATCGGCTTGTTCTTCCTGCTCCATTTCTACCGCCGAATCCTCAGCATGCTTTGAGCCCATATTTGGCAGGACATTCAACCAGGACACGTAGTGGCGCAGCATCCGGAGCGATTGGGATGGTAAAATCGCAGAGGCTATAAAGAAAGCAAAAGCCAAGGGTAAAAGATCAAACCTACGCATATGTCGGATCATTGCGAGGTTGAGACGCAGATTTAGCATCGCGCTTTCAAACGAACTGCGCGCCTGCGGGTTGAGATTATAAACACCATAAATCTCAGGGTCATTGACTAATTTCAGGCCGTGTTGCGCGATCTGTAGGCCCAGGTGCTTATCCTCGAGCCGCTCTGGCCAATATCGCAAGCCTCGCTCACAGAATGGCTGAATTCGAAAAGCAAGCGTCGGATGCAGCATGGCCGAATTTGCAAGGTAGTGCAGTGGCGTTGGATGACGGGGCGGCAGCATTCTGAGACGCGTGCGGGCGCGCAAATTAGTATAAACAAGACCTCCTCCAACGACATCAGCCCCAGACTGATCCAGAAGTTTGGCCTGTCGCAAAAATCTTTCAGAGGCAACCGGGTCATCTGCATCGACCCTGTAGAAATAGACAGCCCCCATGTCCTTGGCGATGTCTATCTGCCGATTTAACCCCTCCCCATTTGAGCCCGGCGGCAAATCGAGCATCTCAACATCAGATAGCCGTTCGAAGCGCTCGATAATCGAAGGGGAAAGACCGCTGGGTTGATGGAAAAAAACAATTCGCATGCTTTCATGCGGCCGCGCCACAGCCAAACGTTTTGCCGCCCTGAGAACAGAATGTACGGTCTGCGCGACGAGACCCTGATCGTGGAACCTATGGTGATTTATTGCAATAAAATGGTGGCTGCCTCCGCAGGGTTGGCATCCCGAGGCACTTGGTTTGCCCCCTCGATCAAGCAAGGCGTTCATAAAGTGCGATCACTTGGCGCTCGAAAATGCTGCCATAAGACCAAAGGGGCGCATCTTGCCAAACCGGCACCAACCCATTCCATCGATTTACCCGATCCACCAATGCATCCGCCCAATCCTGCTGATCCTCAGGGACGTATATTATGTCTGACAGGTTCATCCGACTGCCCTGCATACGCAGACCCGGCGTGTCACTTGCAATCACCGCATATTGCATAACCGCATACTCGACAAATTTCAGGGAAGGCGCTGCTGCGTGAAACTCTTTGTTCATGAACGCAACGCCAACACCGGGGCGGGCACGTAGATATTGATAGAGTTCCCTCCTCGATAGATTGCCGTGGTAAGATACAAATGGGTTCGCCTTAAGCGCAGCCTGTTGTTCAGGTCGGGCTGGGCCAGCTACATGGATTTCAATTGGGCGCTGAAGTGCATCCCGTTGTTGATAGAGCCGCTCAAACACTTCAATCAGGAATTCAGACTTGCGATTGCGCGGCCGCAGCGAACCGACAAACCAGATGGCACAAGGCAGGTCAGGCCGAATCTGATTGGAAGAAATATCAGGAAGATCATCATAGCCCAGATCGATAATGTCTGACGCTTTCCAAACTTTCCAATGATTTGTCTCAACCGCCAAGGGGTTGCCAGCCAGTCGATGCACCGCGAGTTGCATAAAGGCATTGCAAAGCTTCTTACGTATCGAAGGGATGCCGCGCGCCAAATTCACCGAACGATGGTCCATAATGATGGTTGAGCGACAAAATAGAAGGAGCAACGCAAGACGTAGAAACACAATCATGATTGCATTCTGCTGCCGATAGAAGACATGGATAATGTCGATATTCTCCGACTTGGCCTTTCGAGCAATGCGCGCGGCATCACCTACAGCTTGTAAGACACCACCCCCATAGTTTTTCAATTTCAGGAAGTCCGCACCTTGCGTTTCGCGAACAAGGCGTTTGTTCTCGAGATAGTCAGCGACAATAACTTTGCTCAGCTGTGGAGAATTTACCGCAAGCTTTGGGAAGATTTCAGCAGCATTGGCTCCTGAATCTCCGAGGACATTGGCAGTCACATACAAGATCCTCATGGCGAACGCTCAGGCAATCGCACGGATTGCGTCATTGCCTACGAACCAGTCCCATGTTTGTTGGATGCCCGCTTCGAGAGACCATTTAGGCTCAAAATCTAACTCCCGGCGAATGCGGCTGATATCGCAAGAATTATGACGCACTTCACCATCGAGCGCTGGTCCGTGCACAATCTCAGGGGGCAAATGCGGTAGAAGTCGCTGAAAAATGCCTGCCAACTCAAGTATTGATGTGCTCGTCCCTGTCCCCAATTGATACACACCGTTTGCATCAGGTCGGGTTATGACCCGGCGAATTGCGTCAGAGACGTCGTCAACATAAATGTAATCCCGGGTCTGTTGGCCGTCGCCATTCACTTTAACGGTATTTGAGCGCGCAATCTGCTTGCAGAAGGCGGAAACTACCGAGCCTTTTCTACCAGAGTTAGGCCCGTACACATTCGAGAAACGCAGGCTTATCGCCCGCATTCCAAAGCTGCCATGATACGCTGACAAAAGCCCCTCTACCGCCATTTTTGATGCCCCATATGGGGAGATGGGCCTTGGATTGATCCGCTCGTGGATTGGGCCGTCATGCTGGCCCACAATCGCCCCACCGGTTGAGGCAAAAACAAACGTTGCTTTGAGGCAATGGTACCGCACATGCTCAATAAGCTGCTGCGATTTCAGTACGTTTTCCCGAAAGGTGCTGATCGGATCACAGATACTTTCCTGAACAGTTGTCCGAGCCGCTAGGTGTATGATTACATCCGCGTCCGCGCAGCGCTCCAGAGCAGAAGGGTCCGCAAAACATGTTTGTAGCACCTCATTGTATATAGCGCGCTCTGCCGCAGCAGGCGCGCAAGCCCAATCAACTGCTGTTAGGTGCACTCCAGGAAGTGTTTCACGCAAATGAATAGCGAGATTCTGGCCGATGAAACCAAGCCCGCCTGTAATAAGAACCCGCATCACCAACGCGCCTTTGACTCGATGGTCGACTGATCAATTCGCGACCGATACGCTCCAACCGTCTGTTGGATTTCCCCGAGCAGACCATCTGCAAGGGTGATCGGCTGGAAGCCAAGGCTTCGCAAGCCAGAATTGGAAACTTCTAGATTGTTTTCAGGCAGTTCCTTGCGCGGGTTTTCACTGTAGCGAACCGGCGTACCCGTTCTTTCAGATATCATCTCAGCCAACGTTCGGACTGTGTGAACCTCCCCAACTTGATTGAAAACCTGCGGTCGGCTGCCTTCTGCAGGTGGATTATCACACGCCAGTTGGATACAGCGCGCAGTGTCTTGAATATGAATAAAGGCCCGGCTCTGCCCGCCTGTTCCATAAACCGTAAGCGGGTAGCCAATTTGCGCTTGTGTAATCAGTCGATTAAGCACAGTTCCATATTCGCCATCGTAGTCAAAACGATTGATAAGATCTTCACTGTTCCGAGTGATTTCAGTGTCTGTGCCCCAGACAATGCCCTGATGCAGATCAGTGATCTGAAATCCCCAATTTTTTGCATAGAATTGCATGAGTGTGTGATCGAGCACCTTCGTCATGTGATAGATTGAACCAGGATTGCCCGGATAGGGAACAGACGCTGTTTTGCCGGTCTGATTGATGGTGATATCGAGATAGCCTTCAGGAATCTCACCAAAATCGTCGTTGTATCCGTAGACCCCCATCGTACCGAGATGCACGACATGTGGTCTTTGTCCCAGTTCAACGAGATTGGAGAAGAGGTTGTTGGTGCCAGATATATTGTTATCGACAGTAAACTTGCGTTCCGCATCCCCGAGCATGGAATATGGCGCCGATCTCTGCTCGGCAAAATGTACGATACAGTCCGGCTGAATTTCTGAAAGAAGAGCCTTAAAGCTGACATCGTCCTGCGCAATATCGCACTGGCTAAAGGTGACATCACCCACCTTCTTTTGGGCGGCCTCAATGCGCTTAGAAACCGGGCGAATTGGTGTTAGCGAGGGCGCACAAATTTGATCCGCTATTTCGCGCCGCATGAGATTGTCCACAATGCGTACGCTATGGCCCTGTGCCGCCAGGTGGAGCGATGTGGGCCAGCCACAAAACCCATCTCCACCCAAAACCATTATTTTCATAGAGTCATCTCCCAGCGACTCGGGGCACGGTTTTCAAGGCACCCATTTCAAGGCAACGAAAAGCTCGGCTTCAGTCGGCTAGAAGCTCCGTCCCATCGTGCTCACCAATGTCGCGGCATATGGTTAAGCCGTGCTTAAAAGCTTGGGAACGAGTTCGGCGTATTGCACGAAAGCAATTGATTTGTCCGGCTTCTAAGCCGAGCTGCACGACGTCCCGGAAAGGGCAATATTTTCGATGCAGTCAGCCACAAGATGTAAAGATCTAAAGCGAACGACGCATGTTCGAGATAGAATGCATCCAGCCATGCTTTGCGAGGGATACACCTTGTTTCGTAAATCAGCTCTACTTCTTGCTCGTCTTGCCCGTGCGAGAGTAGCCATTCTTCATGGCTATGGAACATGACAGCCGCCAAGCTGGTTATTCCAGGTTTCGACCGCAGAACACGGGCGTATACGTGCGGGAACTTCTCGACATAATGAGGTGTTGGGGGTCGTGGCCCAATGAACGAGATATCACCCGAAAGCACATTTAGTAGCTGAGGCAGTTCATCAAGCCGCGTACGTCGCAAAAACGCGCCAAACCACGTCACACGTGCGATCTTGTGGCCGCCCAGCACCTTGTCGGAGATATCATGAGGATCAAGGATCATTGTCCTAAACTTGAGTAGGCTAAACTCTGATCCTGGAGCCTTAACGCGCCTAGAACCATGAAAGATAGGTCTACCATTGAAAAGCAGAACCGCCCCACACAGGGTCAGGAAAATGACCAACCAGGGTAGAAATAGGAAAACGGCCAACACTAGATCAAAGAGGCGTCTGCGCAAAGACAGACACAGCTTGCTAAACCTGCGTCCAATCGGCCGAGAGATATTACCGACCGACGGCGACATAAGCCTCAAAGCCAGCCCGTTCTGCATCTTCTGACGAATAGATATTCCTTGGATCAGCCATACACGGAGTTGCCATGGCGCGGGCCATGCGGCCCAGATCCAATGCTCGGAATGCACTCCATTCCGTGAGAAGAACATCAGCACCCGCCCCTTCGGCAGCCTCATCGACATTTTCGATCCAACGAACGCCCGGTAGCAATTCCTCACCTTCTTGGCGCCCATGAGGGTCCACAACGCGCACATGCGCTCCCCCTCCGATCATAGCTGGCACGATCGTAAGTGAAGGCGCTTCCCGCATATCGTCAGTGTTTGGTTTGAAAGTCACACCAAGCACCGCAATCATTGTATGCTTGAACGTGCCATCCAGAAGATCGCGGATCTTGTCGATCATCCGACGCTTGATCTCTTCATTGCCGGAAATCACCGTTTCTGTGATCGCAAGTGGGACAGCATGGTCTTGCCTGATCCGAGCCAGTGCTGTGGTGTCTTTCGGAAAACAAGATCTACCATAGCCTAGCCCTGCATGGGGGAACTTATTGCCTATCCATCCGTCCAGCCCCATGCCCATAGAGACCGCTTTGCTATCGGCACCAACCCGTTCACACAGCGTGGCCATTTCGTTCATGAACGCAATTTTGGTGGCCGGAAACGCATTCGCCGCGTATTTGATCACCTCCGCACTTTCGAGGTCCGTATAAACAACTGGGAAATCATGTAAAAAGAGGGGGCGGTAAATGTCACCCATCACGGCGCGGGCGCGCTCTGACTGGACCTCGACCACAACCCTGTCAGGGCGCATAAAATCGTCGATCGCAGCGCCCTCTCGAAGAAACTCAGGGTTGGAGACCACATCAACATCCGCATCCGGTGCTACATTCCGGATGACATCCAAAACCTTCGCATTTGTACCGACCGTGGCGGTCGATTTCGTAACGATAATGGTATAACCGCTCAAACAGCGCGCAATTTCTTCAGCAGCAGCAAAAACATATGTCAGGTCCGCGTGTCCGTCACCACGACGTGTTGGTGTTCCTACAGCAATGAACACAGCATCAGCCGCCGCAACTTCCGTTGCCAGGTTGCAAGTAAAAGACAAACGTCCAGCCTGAACGTTGCGGGCCATCAGGTCCTGAAGACATGGCTCGTAGATGGGCACTTTCCCAGCATTCAGCATCGCTATTTTCGCAGGATCTTTATCGACGCAAATCACTTCGTGCCCGAATTCAGAAAAGCACACGCCAGATACAAGGCCGACATACCCAGTTCCGATCATTGCGATTTTCATGGCCGATACTCTTCTTTTCTAACATCTCCCCCCGTCGGATGGGCGGAAGACACGCGCCTGCAAACGCCACCGAGGCAGCACGTCAGAACAGAGTTGCCCACAAGCAGAGCACGAAACTTTACAAAGGATGGTTAAAATCTTCCGGATGACCGTCGCATCCGAAGAGCTTTTCTAAAATTTTCTCCGCAATATACCAATCGACAAAGGATTGAACGCCTTTCTACAGCGGAGTCTGCGGCACCTCACCAATCAATTGATGTAATAAGCGCGTCTCTGCCCAAGTCGCAGGAACGTCGCCAAGCTGCATGGGCATAAAGTTATTTTCAGCTTCCTGTCCCAGCGCGGCCTCTATCACGGCGATAATGTCTCTTAGCATCACGGGGTTTGAGCTCCCTATATTGACCACACGCCACGGTGCCACTGCAGACAGGCTGTCGCCCGAAAGTGCCTCCCCCTGTCATCTGGGGAATGGGGTGCGACATTGATCAGGCGTACCAACGCTTCAACCAAGTCATCGATATAGATGAAATCGCGCTTCATATTGCCACGGTTGTAGACGTCGATCGGCGTTCCTGCGCGGATCGCTGAGACAATTTTGAACCAAGCCTTATCTGGCCGCCCCTATGGCCCATAGACAGTGAAAAACGGAACATGGTGACGCGCTGCCCGTAAATATGAGCATAAGAGTGGCTCATTGGCCTTCTTGGTCGCAGAATAGAATGACATCTCGCTGTCTGCCTTGTCCGTTTCGGCATAAGGCATCTGCGTATTGGCGCCGAAGACCAACGCGGTAGACGCCATCAACATGTGCTCAGGTGGATAGGCGCCGGCGGCCTCCAGCAGCTCAAATGTGCCAAGCAGATTGGCCTCCGCATAGGCTCTTGGGTTCTCGATGGAATTCCGCACGCCGGCCTGCGCCGCGAGATGGAGCACGATATTTAGCCGATACTCTTCGAGAAGGCGCTTGAGCAGACCAGCATCTTCAAGCTTGCCATGAACAAAGCTGAAGCCTGGCTTTTCTAGTAAAATGCTGCGGCGGCGGTCTTTCAGGCTCGGATCATAGTAGGCGTCCAGACTATCGGGCCCAATCACGCGCCCCCCTTCGTCCAACAATCTTGCGACGATATGAAACCCAGTGAACCCGGCCGCGCCGGTGACAAAAGCGATACGGGAGGAGTGTTTCTGAGGGGTCATGCCAGAGGCCTATCCATTGCAAGCAGCCCGGGCGATACACAGGGCGGCCTTGCGTGACGGGACCTGATCTGATGTGATTTTGGCAGGGATTGAATTCGGATGGGCAAGATGCATTTTCGCGATATCGTTAATCTTAAGAGTTACCCGCTGGGCAAGGCAACGTTTGCGACGACATGTGCAGAAACGTTGAACGAGAATGGCGTTCTGGTTTTGACAGATTTCCTTCGCCCGGACGCATTGGTGTTGCTGCAGGAGGAGGCTGAACGCAGTGCGGACAAAGCCTATTTCTGCACCCAACATCACTCCGTCTATCTGACACCACCCGATCCAACCTTGCCCCCCGAACATCCACGCAACCGGCAAGTAGAATCCTCTAAGGGCTGCATCTGCGATGATGTCGTGGCCGCAAACTCGCCGTTGCGGCAACTCTACGATGCGCCTGAGTTTCGCAGCTTTATCAAGCGCGTCACAGGCGAACAGGCCTTGCATCCCTACGCAGACAGTCTGTCATCCATAAACATCCACTATGCGCATCGCGGTCAGCAATTGGGCTGGCATTTTGACAACTCATCCTTTGCAATCACGCTGCTTATACAAAAGCCTGATGGCGGAAGCCGCTTTGAATACATCAAGGATTTGCGCAACTCTGCCTTGGGTGAGATGAACTACGCGGGCGTGCAGGCATTGCTGGACGGAGATTTGCAGCCAAATGTACTGAGCATGGAACCCGGGACCTTGGTGCTATTCCGAGGACGCGACTCGGTACATCGTGTTTCTCCAAATGAAAGCGACACGACGAGAATGCTTGCTGTTCTCGCCTATAACGCTGAGCCCGGGGTCAGCCTATCCGAGAGTGCGCGTATGACGTTCTATGGCCGCCTAGCCTAACGCTTGAACTGGTCTGCGGCAGGCTTCCATCCCAGAACAGATAGGCAGCATTCGCGCCAGCAAGAGGTTGGCGTTAGTCGCGGCGCAACGTCTCTCCGTAGGACAGAGTAGGTGTCAATTCGATCCGCTCGCCCCCTGCAAGTGACGCGTCGGCACTGCGCTCTGCGATTACACGCGCCGCTGCGGCACCGATCTCTTGGCGCATCGCATCCATGGTTGCCAAACGCCGGGGCAAGCCATCGATCAACTCAACGCCATTGAAACCAGCCATACCCAATCTGGTGGGTACATCTATTCCCGTTTCAATCGCATATAGCAAGCCGCCTGCTGCGATCATATCATTGGAATAATACAGAAAATCCAATTTCGGCGAGCGCTCGAGAATGGACTGGGTCATCTCGCGCCCCTTGGTCATTGCACTACCACCTTCATAGAACTCGCGATCTTCCACCTCGAGACCAAATTTAGCCAATGTCTCGGTGAAGCCTTCAAATCTTTTGCGCGCCCGGTGATCAAGCGGCATCTTGGTGCCAAGGAAGCCAATCCGGCGGTAGCCTTCGTCGATGATAGCCCGCGCCATCATACGACCAGCCCTGCGATGGGAGATGCCCACCAGAGCATCAATGGGCTCCCCGTCCACATCCATGATCTCCACAACGGGGCAACCGGCATTGCGCAGCATTGCACGTGCCGCATCCGTATGCTCAAGGCCTGCCACAATCACACCAGACGGCCTCCAGGAGAGCATCTCATAGAGAACCTTTTCCTCTTTCTCAGGAGAGTACTGCGTGACCCCGACGACCGGCTGCAGAGGTGTTTCATCCAGAACACTGTTGATGCCTGTAAGAACCTCAGGAAATACCATGTTGGAGAACGATGGGATGACGACAGCTACAAGATTGACACGCTGAGAAGCGAGAGCCCCGGCAATCTTGTTCGGCACGTATCCCAAGCGCTTGGCCGTCGCCAAAACCTTCTCGCGGGTCGCTTCGCTGACATCCCCGCGGTTGCGCAACACCCGACTGACGGTCATTTCACTGACACCAGACGCCTCGGAAACGTCGCGTAGCGTCAAAGGCCGACGCGGAGGAGGGGATGCCAAGTCTGTCACGGAGGGGCCTTTCTGAAGTCGCGTTTCCTGAGGTTACAGCGATTGGCCAGATAGCGCTATAGAGCATTCGCACCTCTTGCGGCATCTCGCTGGGGTGGGCCCCGAGATAAGGTTGTATCTTTGCGGCACTTCGGGCTTGCGGCTAGATTACTTGGTATCCATACAACAATTGTCGGCCCCGTGGCTCAACTGGATAGAGCAGCCCCCTCCTAAGGGGCAGGTTGCAGGTTCGAATCCTGCCGGGGTCGCCAATTCAAAGCGAGGAATATAATTGTTCACTGAAATAAGTGTTTCAAATGTGCGGCGTATCGTTTTTCCACCTCACCTCCTCTTGTAGCGTCAGCTCCATTGTCCGCGATGTCACCAAACTGTTTGCTGCGACGCTTATGACTAGAGCCGTTTCCCCATTGATGAAGCCGCAAATGCATCCAGTCGTGTCCGAGAGCCTCTGTCCACCGGCTCTAAGATGCGGTAACGATTACCACAGGAGCGGTCTTCGGGCCGGTTGGTCCGGTCCGGGGAAACGCATAAATGGACAGTTCTAAGATTGCAGGCGCTGTCGTCATTGGACGCAATGAGGGGGCGCGTCTTGAGCGTTGCCTTGCCTCACTCCGTGGACAGTTCCATGCAATCGTCTATGTGGACTCTGGCTCAACCGACAACAGTATTGTGGCTGCACAAGCAGCTGGCGCATATGTGATTAATTTAGACATGGGAAAGCCCTTCACAGCCGCACGGGCGCGGAATGCGGGCTTTAAGCATTTACTTCACAACCACAACATACAGTTCGTACAATTCATTGATGGCGATTGTGAGATGCGGGAAGGTTGGCTAGATGCCGCCTTGTCGTTTCTATCACAGAACCCTGTTGTTGCCGTTGCTTGCGGTCGGCGCCGGGAGCGTCATCCAGATGCATCCGTTTATAATCAGCTTTGCGACATCGAATGGAACACGCCCGTAGGGAAGGCGAAAGCGTGCGGTGGGGATGCCCTGATGCGTGTGGAGGCCCTAGCAGCAGTCTCAGGGTTCGACCCTAGTCTCATTGCAGGCGAAGAACCGGAGCTGTGCGTACGGCTTCGCGCAAAGGGTTGGGAAATCTGGAGGATTGACCAAGAGATGACGTGGCACGACGCCGACATCTCAAAATTCAGCCAGTGGTGGTCGCGCACAAAAAGAGCCGGCTTTGCATATGCCGAAGGTGCAGCTATGCACGGCGCGCTTCCTGAGAGGCATTGGGTAAAAGAAACCATTCGAGCACTTTTTTGGGGCATTTTTACGCCGCTGCTAACTATTGGACTTACAATTTCAGTCAGCAGTTGGTTTGTCTTTTTGCTTCTTGCTTACCCCACCCAAGTTGCTAAAATCGCAGTGAAGAATGGAGAACATAATAGTCCGTGGCTGGTTGCGATTTTTTATACCTTGGCAAAATTCCCAGAGGCCGCTGGCGTGTTGAAGTATTGGGCCAATAATCTGTCGCAAAAAAAGCCTGAAATAATAGAATATAAATGATCGCAGCGACTGGAAAATCACCAATATTTTTTTGTGCGAAAGTCTCAGATTTACTCCCGGCTTTATGTGTTTCAATATTCTAAAATTGCAGCTGGATATACTTTAATGTTTGCACTCTTGACACTTGGAGGAGGAGGGAGATTAACGCCCCCGAACCCATTCGGACTTCCCTTTACGCAGTCTCACTGCAATGTGCACAGCGCCATAAACTGCAAAGCCCAAAGGGTCAGACACAATCAAGCGCAAAAGTCGTACAAACGATAACTCACCCTTGCTCTCATTCTTCAGGAGTGTGGGGTACAGATCATGAAGCTCGACCACACCCAAATCCTGGCGCCGACGAACCCGAACAAGATTGGAAAAGCCTTCGACCATAGGCCAGTAATAGGGAGCTGAGACTTCGATCCGCTCACTTGGTGTAAATTGTATCCGCACGAATGTATCATCCGAGATGATGTCGGGGAAAATATTCCAACGCTTCCTTCCAGACTTGTTTACAGCATAGAGACCAACACCGACCGCCCCGCTTTGAACAAAAGGCAACTGACCCCAAAATCGAGCATATTGCCGTGTTGTCCAAGTCTTTGCCGACGCGACACTCAAGGTGCCTGTTGCATACCGAGCTTCCGCAGGAGACAGCGCAATACGCAGTTGTTCCAACAAGTTCGGATCGCAAACGATATCAGCGTCCAGATACAAGCGCATGTCACCTGACGCCATCTCATCCCCTACGTTTAGCGCCATCAGTTTGCCAGGCTGGCTTCTATCTAAAACTGTAAGCCGCCAGTTCCGCTTCTTAAACTCAGCCATGAATGATTGGGCAACAATAACAGTTTGATCTGACGAAGCATTTGAAACAACGATCACCTCTACAGCGCCTGCCGCATCACTTTGATTCAAGAGAGCTTTTAGGCATTGCCCGATGAAACCTTCCTCATTATTGGCTGGAACAATTACGCTGAGAAGATCAGATGCAGGGTTGGAAGACAAAGAGATAGGATCCTGTAAAATTCAAGTTCATCAGTTGTCTCATGAAGGAAACTGAGCGACCGATATCCCACAATCCCATAGAAAGACAGGGTCTTTTGGATTTAGCTAATTCTTCCAAGATGGAAAGTGGAACTCGCCAGATGTCTTAGTTTTACCATACTGAAGGGGCGCATTTCGGGGGATCGGCTACCTTTTGAACACCTACCTGCTTACCAGTACCACTTTTATCCGCCGTGAGGTCGAAGCCCTGGACCGTCTCGGTGTTCCCATGGAACGCTTCGCCATTGTGCGCTGGTCAGAACCATTGGTAGATTTACGCGACACGGCTGAGCAAAAGCGAACAAGATATATTTTATCAGATCGCAAAGGGGGCCTTGATATGAAGGTTGTTCAAAGAACTATCTGCGAACCCGCTCGGTTTTCCCAACGCACTCAGCGTATTGATCAAACTTACTTGGAACGCCAAGGGTGAGATCGTGCGCCATGTGGCATCCCTGCTTGCAGCTGTGTCACTACGGCACTTTGCCAAAACTAATGAAATTGATCGCTCTCATATCCATTTCACGACAAATGCTGCGACTGTTGCGATGCTTTGCAAGCGCTAAAGTGGCCCAAGCTGCAGTTTCACCGCCAATGTGCCTGTTGAATTTTTCAACTAGGGAGCATCCGCGCCAGCCATGAAGGTTGAGGGCGCGGAGTGCATTTCCGCGATTTCTCACTTCTGCGCCGCGCAATTGATGCTCGCTGCGGGGTTCAATGCCTGCAGCAAGGTCCAATTCACTGTCTGCCGGCTAGACTTGGATGAGTTCAAAGTAAGCGAGGCGACCTTCGCCACCGATGCCCCTTCCTGGTCGTTGGACGTCTTTGCCGGAGAAAGCGCAATCTTTGAGCCTCGAAGCTGCAGCAAAGGTTGCCGCCACGCATCCGCATACAAATGATTGGTGATGGAGAGAGCCGAGCCGATGCAGAGGCTGCCATCGCGCGCCATGACCATTCAGAGCAGGTTGAATTGCTTGGATGGTGCGACAATTCCGAGGTCAGGGCGCGTCTGGAGACAGCCAGCGCATTGCTGTTGCCCAGCTGTGCAGAAGGCCTGCCCGTCGTCATTATGGAGGCTTTTGCAACAGGGCGGCCCGTTATCTCAACCTACATCGCCGGCATCCCTGAGCTGGTGGATGAAAGCTGTGGCTGGATCATTCCTGCAGGATCTGTTGATGCGATTGCCGCTTCCATGATCGCGGCATTGCAGGCCCCATCAGAGCGCCTCAGAGCGTTTGGTGAAGAAGGCCGAAAACGCGTCGAGGATCGCCATGATATAGAGAGAAATGCTGCAAAATTGGTCGAATTGCTCCACGCTGCTGCGGCAGAATCAGAAACGGGATCGCGCAACATCTGATCTTTGGTGATATCTGCGGGATTGTGTAGACATCTACCAGGCGTCTCTCAGAGGCTTTGCCCTGCAAACACCGCTCATTCACAGCAACGCAGCTTTTCACAGGCGCGAATGAGCGCCTCGGCTAATCTAAACACTCATAGAGATTTCAATGTGCCACGTTCCACCACCGAACAGGCAAAAAGCCTTTTCTCCGGGGTGCGTTCAGGATCATTCAGCATCGAAACCATCAAATCCACTGAGCTTTCAACAATCTCAATAATTGGCTGCCGTATCGTCGTTAAATTGATATTTCGCCACGAGGCCATTTCCATGTCGTTCAATCCGATCAAGCCAATGTCGCTTGGAACCTGAAGATTCAAATCACGCAAGGCGCTAAGTGCGCCAATGGCAATCACATCATCCCCACAAAAATACGCCTCAGCATAGCCACTCTTGAGCACGCGCTGCATCTCACCATAGCCGGACTGGTAACTGTACCCATCGGCGAAGGAGACACTGTATGAGATGTCTGTCTCGGACCGGGCGACGTCTAAGAAGCCAGAAAGCCGATCTTGGGTTGATGTCGCCGCCTCCGGCCCGCCCAAAAAGGCAATGCTCTTGTAGCCACGACGCAGCAATTCGCGCGCCGCCATCCGTCCACACTCCACATTGTCTATTCCAACGGTGTGAATAGCAGGATCCGCGGTGGCCCTGCCAAAACTATGCACCACTGGCAAACCAGCGTCACGAAAGGCTTTTGCAAAGGCAGGAGACAGGGTGGAGGACGCAACTATGACACCATCAACAGAATATTGGCGCATCATGCGCACGGACTCAGCAGGCTCAGTTTCTTCCGAGAGATTGACGAGCAAAGGTCGTAGACCCTCAGCCTGCAAACGCTTCGTGAAGAGGTCGAATATCTCTAGAAAGAGAGGGTTTTGGAAGTTGTTTGCAATCAACCCAATGAGTTGAGTGCGGCCGGTGGTCAAAGACGAGGCAAGCGCATTGGGGCTGTATCCCAACTCAAGGGCCGCGGCCTCCACCTTGACACGCATGCGGTGAGAGACGGAGGCCCCTTTTGTGAACGTCCGCGACACAGCAGAACGCGATACCCCCGCTCTTTCCGCAACATCTTTTAGCGTTGGGTTCATGGATAGCATCCGCATCATTTCGGTGAGTCAAACGCCCACACAATCAGTTCAACTTGTGCAAAGATGATGCCTCACGCAAGCGGAGATGACCTAGTGACGTAGCTCGCTACTGCACGCCACGCCTCCAGCGCAACGCCACATCCCAACAACATACAGCCAAACCTTAGACATCTTAGCACAAAATGTAGACAGCTAGGCGACGCTACGCACGGACTAGAAGTGGATTTAGCGCCCAATTAGGGCAGATTGCCCTCCAATCCCCCACGACTATCCGCAGTAAACCCGCTCTTCACAGCAGTCCTATCTTTGCGGGCCCATTACAGCCTCAATGACCATTTTGGGGGACGCCACCGCCAATCGGATTAACATAAGTTACAGACTGAGTGTTGCCGAATTGGAAAACGGACTGTCACCAGGGAGTTTTGCAATCTTCCAACCGGATGGCTGCGTATTCGACGGCTAGCCAATTTGAGAAGGCCGGAAAATGCTTCCAGCCTTCATAAATTTGCGATCGGCTTCAATTATTCCGGCAGATATTCGGGCAATGTTGGCAGAATATTGCGCATCATCTCCAAGATGCGCTCATCCGCAGCGGCCACAGCATCAACTCCATCATCACGGGTAATCGGTGTCACAAAGCGCACCAGAGCTCCGTCTGAACGTCCGAGGACGACATTGTCAACCAGGACATCAAGCTTGGCTAGAAAGTCGTTTGTCATGCGTGTTCCACGCTGTTCAAACCAGTAGTAAACCAATTGCTTATCCACACCCCGCTGAATAATCGCACGATGTAGATCGAAAGTCCCATAAACGGTACCGGGCATATCTACTGTATGCTTTCCAATGCGGAACATTTCCCATCCCGACCCTGGTAGACAGACCTCAGGAGAATGGATGCCTGAATTGTCAGTTTGGCGTGCGTACCAAGCTGAGAAGAAATTCACCGGCTCCTTACCATTGGAGGGTAGGTAGTTTATTTCCACGTAATCATCAGCCTTCAGAGCAGCCTCGACTCCCTCGTCCAGTCGACGGCTCATTCCAGCCCAACCATCAAAACGCGTGGGAAATGTTGAAAAGGAGCTCCTATCAGGCAAATCAACGATACGCGGTGGTGTCACCAAAAAGGCAAATGACACTACGGCTGATACCAAAGTCGCCATGATCAATTCCCTGCTTGGCTGTATTGATTTGATCCGCATTGCTTCGGCCGGCAAACCATGAAAATCAAGGTCAATAGCTTCTGAAAGGGGCTTTGGGTCGCGTGTCAGGCGTTGCAACCCAACAGCCATCGCAAACAAGACCCCAATACACAAAAGGAAGATAACCCAGCCCTCAAAGTAATGGAGGAACCCCTCAGCAGCCTCAATGCCTCGGTAATTTACCATGATCCCGATCATGCCAATTCGGAACGAATTCATCATCACAGCAAGCGGGGCAGCCGCAAAAAATAGCACGAATTTGTGCCACATCGGGCCTTTGTACAAAATAGCCGTCAGGTATGAAAAACTGAGGATGGGAAACAGATAACGCAGTCCGGAGCAAGCTTCTGCAACATGTAATTGGTACACGCCAAGGTCGATAATATTGCCATTCAGGTAAACCGGAATACCCATAGCGCGGACCATGGCAACGCCGATCTCAGAAGAAACTCCCTGCAAAAATATCGATAGCTTCCACTGGATCACACCGGGCAGAGCGAGCATGAAAATCAGATGCAAGACTGGAAGTTGGTGCAATCGCCCCCGGGGCCAGCCAAAAACAGTCAGCACAAGGCCGGATGTCCAGACAATCATCCCATAGGTGGTGACATCTGGTATCTGTGTGACGTTTCCAGCGACACCAAGAAAGAGTCCTAAACCAATGATACAGACACCGATCCAGCGGCGCGGCGGCTTACCAGCCGCCTCTGCGACTTTGTCTGGCGAGATATCACGTAACTCTCGCAGGAAAAGATAAAGAGAAATCAGTGGGATCAAGGGACCATGGCTGTACTCCGGCGTCATCCATATTGAACCGAGAAAGCCAAACCCATACCAGAAAACTGGCAGAGAACTGACGATCAATGCACAAAACCAGAACAATCCCATAGGGTTCAAAGATTGCTGGAGGGTATTTGGATTACCCGCTGCGGAAACGTCCATATCAAAACCTTTGGTACAAAAGCGCGCTTGTCGAAATCTCTTAATGTGTCTTAGACCGGTGCAACAGGCCTTAGGGGGTGCAAAACTGCAAGACACGACTGCGTGACGTGTATCAACCCGCTTTCATTACCCTGAGAGTTTGTCTAGTTAGAGCGCCGGATTGCAGTGTATTCAAGCAGTAGACCACTGTAACCCATTTTTTGGAGCGAGATACAGGCCTGAATTAGATCTGCCCTATTGCGAATGAACGTGGTTGAGACACACTTAGCCAGAGCACATTCAAGAATGTAAGCACAGGAGCGTTTGATGCCTAACTCCTTGGCATACCTAGTTGTATTCTCATACCCGCTGGTCGCATTTGCATTCTTTAAGCTTTTCCGTCTGCCTGTTGCAACAGCAACCACCATCATCGCAGGCTATCTGCTTTTGCCAACGCAGGTCGAGTTAGAATTCCCGATGCTACCCCCTCTAGGGTCAGGACTCATGGCCAAGAGATGACGAATGCAGCGATAGCGATTGCAGACAGAAAGGCTTTTGAACATCTGTCGTATCGGGTTGCCACACGCCGCCAGTCCTTCAACATGCCGAACATGATCTCGCATCAATGCGCAGCAGTGGATCGCGCAGCAATGTCACAGGGGAGGCGATTGCGCCGCTGGTAGCGGCGCTTTTCGTTTTCACGGCCTTCTCGCGTCGCTTCCGACCACGGATGCAGGGACGTATCCCTATGTGTTATAACGCTTATCTGAACCAATCGGCATCATAACCTCTGTCGCCGCGCAACCAGTCGACCTTCGGCAGACCGCGCAGCAATGCCCGCGCACCGATATAGTCACCGACGTGTCCAGCTGTCACAAACAGGCTCATCGGTCGGCCTTGGCTGTCGCAGGCGACGTGAAGCTTTTTGTTCATGCCGCCCTTTGTTCGACTGCTCAGGCGTTCACGCCCCCCTTTTTGACGCCCATGCTGATCGCTGTTCGGTGCGCCTTCAGATGGGTAGCGTCTATCATGACGGTTTTTCTTCGCCGTACTCGGCGGCGAGGCCAGCGATAATCTGCGCGAAGATGCCCTTGTCACTCCACCGCTTCGAACGTTTGAAGAGCGTCTTGTGCGGCTCGTATTCCGCCGGGGCGTCGCGCCAACGCAACCCATTACGATTGGTGAAGATAATCCCACTCAACACACGCTTATCATCGAAGCGCGGGTTGCCGTGGGAGCTTGGGAAAAAGGGCTCCAGACAGGCCATCTGGGCATCTGCCAGCCAGAAAAGAACAGACGTTTTCACCGAGCACTTTTCGAGCCGTGAATCATGCCTCGATGCCTGAATCAATGAGTCCTGACTCTAGATGCTTGGCTGCATCATTTTACTATGCTCTCCCCTAAAAAGTGACCATTTCCCCGGTTTAACAACATCCGCGCAGCCCTAGTTCTTATTGAATAGTTCAAGGGAAAAGGGCCCAACCATGAAGATCATCCTGACCGCTCTCACGGCACTCTCGTTGGGCCTCCCGGCCAGTGCCAATCTCTCGATTGCTTTCAAGGAAGGCGCTCCGAAAGACCGTATCGTGCTCAGCCATCTGGGCGGGTGCCCTCTGAACGATGCGACCGTCGTGATCGATCTGGCCGATAGCGCAGGCCAACTCATCTTTGACACCGAGGGCACGGGCGCCGGCGTCGAAGTGTTCCAACCCCTCGTGGTCGAGCAAGGCGCGACGCTTCTTGCTGTTCCCCCGAGTATCGAGGATGGCGCCACGCTATTGACGCTGGACGTGACCCGCATGGCACCGGGCGAGGTGATCACCCTGTCCACCGACCTCGATGATACGCTGGGTGCGCGCGAAATCACCGTCAGTGGCGCGGAGTTCTCGGGCGTTGCCGTCTCGCTGGTGCATGCAGGTCAAACCGCGCGCAGCGTGTTCTCTCAAACCCCTGTGGCGACAACTGAAATCGCAGGCTGCTAACCTCTCAGAAGGTCAGATCCGACTTGAATTCGGAGAACCTTGCAGCCTTATAACAGGCCTGATACGATCAAATTATCGATTTTTTTGACCGTATCAGGCCTGCTTTCAAGAAGGGTGTGTGTGGCAGAGCTGCATCGCATCTCCAGCAAAACTCCGGGCTGAATCCTGCCCAAAACGTCAACAAGTTCAGACCTGTACGCGCACGATCCGAGCCGGTGAAAGGACGCACACATGCTGATGGCAAATGATCTTCCCGACGCCCGGGATGGCTCAGCCACACAACGCGCCTACCGGGTGCTGCGCAAAATGATCGTCACTGGAGAGTTAAAACCCGGCGAGAAACTAAAGATCGATGGTCTGCGCGGGCGGCTCGACACGGGAGCCTCTCCGATCCGGGAAGCACTCAGCCTGCTCACCTCGGACAATCTGGTTGAGCGGATTGATCAGCGCGGATTTCGCACCGCAGAGATCAGCGCCCAGAATTTTGACGAAATCCTAAAGCTGCGCTGCACGCTCGAAGATCTGGCGCTGCGCGAAAGCATCGCAAAAGCCGATGACGCATGGGAGGAGCAACTGGTGCTTGCCCATCACCGCATGGCACGCGCCAAGAACGGGAACGAGGCCACATTCGAGGATTTGCACAAGCTGTTTCACATGGCTCTGCTGGCCAATGCCAGTTCCCCAATCCTGCTGAAATTCTGCTCGCAACTCTATGATCTGAACATCCGCTACCGCTTCCTTGCGGGACGGGCTCTGAACTATCAGCGCCGTGATGTCAGCGACGAGCATGGTGGGATCCTGGCTGCCGCCGTTGCCCGCGATGCCGACGCCGCCAGCAGCCGTCTGCTAGATCATTACAAAATGACAGGCGCCTTCCTCGCGGGCCTTCTTGAGCGCAATGAGCTGAGCTGACCGGACACAGCCCAGCGCACGCCCGCAAACGCGGCTATCCTTGGCAGACCGTTCGTTTAGATCGCCGTAGCGGCAATGTTTATTTCGGAACCAAAGTCAGGTCGAACGCCACCTTCAGATAGGCGTCCGGCACCTGCCCCGAGAGCGCATAGCCTGTTTGTGGAAAGCTGCCTGCGGGCATGTGCTCATAGCGCATGACGAGATCCTCGCGCACCCCAAACACGGTATCCTGATCCAGATAGGGATCATCTTCTGGGAACACCTCCGTAACCAGCGGGCGAAACCCTTCAGCCTCTGCGATGAAATGCAGATGTGACGGGCGCCAGGGATGACGGCCACAGGCCCGCAAGATATCCCCGACAGGCCCGTCTGACGGCACCGTGTATTCCACTGGCTTTACAGTTGTGAAAGCGTAGCGGCCATCGGCGCCGACTGTCTGCAAACCATGGAAGGAATAGGTGTCCTGATCCGGATCCTGGCTTGAATAAAGTCCGTTTGGTGCGGTTTGCCAGATATCCAGCGTTGCACCCGGGATCGGATTGCCGTCAGGATCCTTTACCACCCCTTCCACAAGCAGCACCTGCGTCGTGAAATCCTGGCGCATATCCCCGCCCACTTCCAGCGGCGGAGAACCGGTGATGTGGAAGGGCCCCAGCACGGAAGACGATGTGCCCTCAGGCCGGTTGTGCAGCATATCAACCAGGGACGACAGGCCGAGCACATCTGACAGCAGCACAAACTCGTGCCGTTCCGCATCCGAGATCTCACCGGCCTGTTCAAGAAAGGCGATGCCCTTGTTCCACTCTGCGTGGGTCAGATTCACCTCGCGGGCAAAATTGTGCAGATGCCTGACGAGACTGCCCATCACCTCTTTCAGGCGGGGGTCGGTGTTTTGCCCCATATAGCCCATGAAGACATCTGTGATGTTGTCTTTTGTCACGTCACGCATGGGTGCGCTCCTCTAGTTGAGAATGGCAAGGCTGAGTGCAGGGAACCGGATCAGCAGGATCAGCACCAGCAACATTACGAAAGCAAAGGGCAAGGCCCCAAGAAACACATCCTTGAGCTTGATCCTATCATCATCGAGCGTGGCCTTGATGACAAAACAGCTCAGCCCAAGAGGCGGCGTCAGCAACCCGATCTCAGCCGCAACAACCGCCACGATACCAAACCAAACAAGGCTGAGCCCCATGGACTCGATCAGCGGCAGGAACAGCGGCACCACGATCAAGATAATGGAGGCCGTGTCGAGGATAGTGCCCAGAAACAACATCAGCACAACCAGCAGCACCATCACCCAGAAGAAGCTGAACGCATTGTCGGCGAGAAAAGCCTGCAACTCGTTGGGCAGCCCCGCCAGCCCCAGCATCCGGGCATACATCGAAGCAGTGGTGATCAGAAACAAGATCGCAGCGGTGATATGGCCCGTCTCGATGACGGTTTCCCAAAAGCTTTTCAGGGTGATCCGGCCACGCAGCGCAGCGATGACAATGCCCAGCAAAGACCCCGCCGCCCCCGCCTCAGCCGGGGTTGTCCAGCCGGTGTAGATACCCCCGAGCACCACAACAATCAGGGCGAGGATCGGCAGCGTTTTCGCGGCAATTTCACCCCACCCCATCATGTCTTCGGGCTCCAGCAAGCGTCCGCCCACAAAGCCAGGGGTGAACCGCCCCATAAACCAGATTGCCGCCACATATGCCGCCGCCAGCAGCAAACCCGGCACCACACCGGCGAGGAACATCTCACCCACCGATTGCTCTGCCACGAAGGAATAGATGATGAGCATGGCAGAGGGCGGGATGATCATGCCCAGAACCGAGCTGCCCGCCACAACACCCACAGCAAAGCGCGGGTTGTAGTCCTGGCGCACCATCTCGGGCACGGACATCTTGGAGAACACGGAGGCAGAGGCGATCGAGGATCCCGTGACGGCCGCAAACACTGCGTTGGCGCCCACCGTGGCCATGCCGATCCCGCCGGTGATGCGCCGGCAGCCCTGGTTCATGACGCTGTAGACATCCGCGCCAAGCCCCGCCTTTGAGACAATCAATCCCATGAAGGTAAACAAAGGGATGGTGGCGAAGGTGTATTCCATGGCGCTGTCGCCGATGGCGATCTTTAACAGCGCGAAAGACAGGTCGATGTTGTCGCGCATGATCCAGATCGCAATGAAGCTCACCATGCCCAGCGCAATCGGAATATAGACCCCGAGATAGATCAGAAGAATGATTGCGACGATGGACACAAGGCCAATATCGATGGGCGTCATGATCCGTGTCCCGCGTCAGTTGTTTGCTCGCCGCCCGGCTGCAGAATGTGCAGGACGAAATGCACGGCGCAGAGGCAGGCGCTGAGAAAGATCACCAGCTTCACCGGCCACCAGGGGGCGGTGAACACGCCCGGCACGCCAAAGAAATCGCCCGTTTCCCACATCTCGGTAAATTCAGGCCAGATCGCGATCGCGACCAGCACCATGAAGGCCGCGCCGATCAGATCGATGGCCCGGCTCAGGGCGCGGCCCGCGGCCGGAGATCTGCGCCGCAACAGCCCAAGAAATCCATCAGAGCGGGTCAACCGGCCCACTCGGATCACATCAGGCAATTGCAGGAACACGATCAACACCATGGAGAACTGCACCACCTCCACCGCACCTAGAAACGGCTTGTTGAACAGGCCACGGGCGATGATGTCGTAGTTGACCACAGCGATGAGGCCCACCACCACAAGGGTGCCGGCGGCATTCGCAGCCATAGCGATGCCGCCGGCGATCTTTGCAAACAGGCTCACCTGTATCGTCCCCGATCAGTTGGTTACGGCTTCGGCAGCCCAGTCCCGCACCGGCTCATGCCCGGCAGCCCGCAGCTTTGCCATGTAGCTGTTGAGCATGTCGCTGCCGGGCTGGCCGGCCGCGTCGAGGCCCGCCGCCCATTCAGCAGCAATGTTGGGCATGGCAGCGGCCCATGCCGCGCGCTGATCGGCATCCATTTCGACGATCGTGCCCCCATCGGCAACGTAGGCGGCGCGGCTTTCCTCTGCGCGGTCCATGGCGATGCCCGCAACATGGTCGCGGTAGGCCACGGCCACTTCCTGCAGAACCGTTTTCACCTCATCGGGCAGCTTTGCCCAGTAATCCTTGTTCACGGTGATCGTTTTGGAATTCACCGCGCCCAGATCGGCCCGCAGCATATAGGGGGCCACCTCGGCGATTTTGAAGGTCTTGGCGGCTTCTGGCCACAGCATCGCTTTGTCGACGAGCCCGGTCTGCAGCATATTGTAGAAATCGGTCAGTCCGCCACGCACACCGGCCGCACCGTCGATCCCCTCGAGATAGCGCAGGTTCATCCCGGCGCCGGCAATCTTTGTGCCTTCCATGTCAGACAGATCATCGATCGGCTCGCGGGAGAACACCTGATAGGTATCCAGCACCACGCCCGTGGCGAGGTAGACTTGGTTCTGCTTGTCGAACTCCGCCTGCATGGCGGGGTATTCCTTGGCAATCTCATCCACGGCCTGCGCCACCGAGCGGGCATCAGCCGCAACGAAGGGCGTGACAGCTGAAAGCGCTTGGCTGGGCAGTTTCGAGCTGTGGAAAATCGTCGTGACAATGCCGATATCTCCAAGGCCAAGCTTGACCCCTTCGAGCACGCCTTTTGGCTTCACGATTGTGCCGCCATAGCTTTCCTGCCAGTCCATCTTGTAATTGCCGGTCATGGCCAGCCGCTTGTCCACCTCGGGTATGAAGAAGTTTGTGAACTCCTTCACCCAAAGCGCGCGCGCCGGATAGCCATCGATCACCACCGCCTTGATGGTTTGTTGGGCCAGTGCTGGCACAGCCGTCGTGGCTGCCAGCAAGGCCGCGATGGCCGTGCGGCGTACAATCCGTGAAATCATTGATTTTCCTCCCTTTACACCTGATCCCTCAGGCTTCCTTCCATTCGGTATGAAGATGCGTGTCGGCCCAGTGGGCACTGGGGTACTGCGCGTGCGCCCCCCAACTCATCGTCACACCGCCCTCAGACAATCGCGCAGACATCATCGAAGTCGAACCGGGGCAACTTCTGGAACAAGGCGGATTCCTCCGCGTATCCGATGTTGCACAAGAAGTTCGATTTCCAGCCCGTCTCAGCGAAGAATTCATCGTCAATGACCGCGTTCGAGAATCCCGACATCGCCCCCACATCCAGCCCCATCGCCCGGGCGGCAATCATGAGGTAGGCGCCCTGCAAGGTGGAGTTCCGAAAGCCCGTGTCATGGATGAATTGCGGCTTGCCTTCGAACAGGGGCTTGCGGTCATCATGGGGAAACAGAAAATCCAGCGCCTCCCAGAAAGCAGGATCCCAAGCCACAATGGCCGTAACGGGCGCGGCCTGCATCTTCGCCACATTCGCGGGCTTGAGCGCCTTGGCAATGCGGGCCTTTCCCTCGGCAGAAGTGACAAACAGGAACCTTGCAGGGCATGTGTTCATGCTGGTCGGGCCCTGCCGCACGATATCATAGAGGTTGCGCAGCATCTCCTCGGGTACGGGCCTATCCTGCCAAGCGTAGTGGGAGCGGGCATCCCGCAAGATCAGATCGATCGACGCCTCATCCAGCTGAGGCTTGCGCCGCCTGAGATCGCGCACCGCGGCCTGCGCTTGTGCGCGGATACCGTCCATGCTGGCATTGCCCTCGCCCATCATTCCGCGGCCGCCTGTGCTGCGATGGCGGCCTCGTCCAGAACGGGGCTGGCGCAAATCCCGATGCCTTCGATCTCAATCTCGACCGTTTCGCCGGGCACAAGCCAGCGCGGGTTGGGCTTCTTTGCATGCCCAACGCCCGGCGGCGTGCCCAATGCAATGTGATCCCCCGGCATCAACGTTGTGTACTCGGAAATGATCGCGATCGAACGGGCCACGCCCCAGATCATGTTGGCGGTGTTGGACGATTGCAGGATTTCCGTACCAACCCGGCTTTCGATCTTCAGGCCAGAGGCGCCGGCAGGCACCTCATCGGGCGTGACAACAAAGGGGCCGATGGCGCCGGTATTGTCGAAGTTCTTACCCGGGGTCCACTGGTGGGTTTTGCGCTGATAATCCCGCACGGACCCATCGTTGAAGACCGTATAGCCAAAGACATGATCCAGCGCGTTTTCCTCGGCAATGTGGCGTCCACCCTTGCCGATGATCACCATTAGCTCTGCCTCGTAATCCAACTTTTCAGAGCAGCTTGGCCGCACGAGGGGCGCGCCCGCAGCCATGATCGAGTTCCTGCCCCGCATGAACAGGGCCGGGTAGTCAGGGATGTCATAGCCCCCTTCCTTGATGTGCTCGACATAGTTGAGGCCCAGGCAGATGATCGTGGGCGGCGCCGTAATAGGCAGGGCTGGCGTGATGTCAGAGGCGGCAACTTGCGGGCCCGATACTTTGGCAGCCTCGGCCAACAGCTCTGGTGAGGCCGCAAGCGCGCTCAGATCCGCGCCGATCGCCGGAAGCGCCGCCGTCAGGTTGGTGGCGCTGTCTCCGTCCACAGCGTAAACGCTTTGCGCCCCATCGGACGTGCCAACAAGAAACCGCATCTGGTCCTCCAAATTTGTTCGATTCTTTTTTTGACGATTATATTTTGAAACGTCAAATAAAATCGATATTATGCGAAAAACAGGACAGGAGACGATAAAATGCCAAGTTGGGACAGCTATCGGGCTGAGGCGAAAGCGCGCGGGGCGCTCGCGATGGAAGTATTTGTTGCCGTTTCAACTCCGGTTGCGCCGCCAGAAGAGATCCGCGCCGTATTGCCCGATCACTTGGCCTATATCGGCAGCCTAGAGGCGCAGGGGGCTTTGATGATGGCCGGGCCGCTCTCGGATGAAACGGGCATGGAAATGCAATCGATGGGCATGCTCGTGCTGCGCGCAGCCACGATGCAGGCCGCCCATGATCTGGCCGCACAGGATCCGATGCATTTGACCGGGTGCCGCAGCTTTACTCTGCGTCGCTGGCTCATCAACGAGGGCAGCTTGTCTGTGACGGTTGGCTTGTCCGGCAGAACGATCGAACTCAGATAGTCCAAACAGGTGCGAGTCGATGGAATCAGACCATAGGTTGATTTTTTCTCGATAGTGACCTAAAAAATGTGAGACTATCCCAATAAATTTGGATCTAGCCATTACATTTGGGACCTCTTTGCGCAGGGTAGACGCTAATTTTGGTGCAACACTCCAGAGTTGGAAAGGACACACCATGACCCGCACCTTGCGCCAGATCTTCATCGACCACCCGAACTCGGTTGATGAGACATATTTCGAGCACATGCGTTTTGCCGGCTGGTTCGCTACCCGTCTGCTTCTGGCAGGGTGTGCAGCTTTGGTCCATGCCATCATTCCTTGCCTGTTTGAAAAGACCGCAGGCAACATGATCAAGGAAATGAACGCGAAACTCGTCAGCCGCCACTGACGGGATGGGGAGGGGTGTGCGCCCTTGGCGCGCGCCCCGCTGGTACGTTGTCCGGTGTCACGATCTGAACGGTCGAGACCCGGACTTCGGCCCGGTCTCCCTGTAGCCTGTGAAACGCCAGAAACGCGTGAAAGACGTTTCTCATATCCTGCGTGAGATCATGATGCAGAATAAAATCCAGTTGCCCGGCGTGAATCAGCGCCCGGTTTTCCGCATCCAAGTCATGGGCCACATACACCTCGGGCCTCAGGCCATGGCTGGATAGGGTGTCCAGGATAGAGCGGTTGCCTCCTCCCATGGAGTAGACGGCGCGCAAACTCCCGAATGTGCCGATCACCTGGTCAAGCGCCCGCGATGTTGGCCCCCCGACGCCACTGCCCCCTTGCACCGAGACCACCCGCAGATGCGGCGCGCAGTCGGCCAGCTTGGCGCGAAACGCGGTTTCACGCGCTTCTTCACCGGAAAAGCGCTCATGGCTGCGTGTGGCCAGCACATCACCGAGGCGATCACGCAAGATGTGCGCGATCAGCCCAGCAGCGGTTCTGCCCGCGCCCGCATTGTCGAGCCCCACATAATCCAGCCGTGCGTTAGTGGTGATGTCCGTTGCAAAGGTGACAACTGGAATTCCGGCCTCGGCCAGCGCCGCAACACAGTCCCGGATCGCACCCGTATCCCGCGCCTTGAGGCACACCCCATGACTGCCCCGCTTGGCGATCCGGCGCAGGGCCGCAACCACCGCCTGCTCTTCCATGATCTCCTGCATCAGAAAGCGGGGGCGGCAGACAGCCCCGCCGATCCCCGGCACGACAGCGTCGACAGCAGCGCGTATCTCTCGGCTGAACCGGGCTGGCGCCTCGACCACGAAATCAAAGAACAGGCGCCTGCCGCGGGCTGCCAATTGCGTTTCCTGTGTCTGCAATTCCTCCACGGCCGCGGCCACACGCAGCCGGGATTGCGGGCTGACATGGGCCCGCCCGTTGAGGACGCGATCGACAGTTGCTGTGCCAAGGCCAGCCTGCCGGGCGATCTCCTTTATTGGAAAGCGATGGGTCATTTGATGTGTTTTTGATGTGTTTTTGCGCGCATTTCAATGCTGGGGCCGCTATTGTGATGGGCAGCAAGGGAGGCCTCTCATGAAAGATATTCGCGACACCCATATCGGCTACTACGATCCGGAAACCTGCGATCCAGAGGAATTCAAAGCGCTGATCGCGCAGGACACGCAGGCCGAAGACGCACCCTTTGCCTGTGAAATCCAGAAGAACATTCCCCTCTATGACATGGCGGCCCTGCGCCCCGATCTTGAAGACCCGGTGCGCCGCCGCGCCATCCTGCAGGAATGGGCCCGTGTGATGCACAGCGGGGCAGGTGTCGTGGTGCTCAAAGCCGCCTATGCAGACACGGCCGTGCTGGATCGCGCCACGCAGATCTACGAGCAGATTATCGCGGCCGAGAAAGAGGGAAGCGGTGGCGGTGGTGACCACTTTGCTGCCTCAGGCGCCAATGACCGTATCTGGAATGCGCTCCAAAAGCTGTGCGAAGCCGCGCCCGATGTGTTCCTCGACTATTTCGCCAACACCGCGATTGCCGCGATCTGCGAAGCTTGGCTTGGGCCCAACTATCAGATGACGGCCCAGGTCAACCTCGTGCACCCCGGCGGCGCGGCCCAGCAAGCGCACCGCGACTATCACCTCGGGTTTCAAACAGCAGATGTCAGCGCATCCTACCCGGCCCATGTCCATGACGTATCGCCCATTCTGACGCTGCAAGGGGCCGTCGCCCATTGCGATATGCCCATCGAAAGCGGGCCCACCAAGCTGTTGCCGTTTTCGCAGGCCTACCGGCCGGGCTATGCAGCGTGGCGTCGGGAGGATTTCCGCGCCCTGTTTGAGGCCCATTATGTGCAATTGCCCCTGCAAAAGGGCGATGCCGTCTTTTTCAGCCCCGCCCTGTTTCACGCTGCAGGCGCCAATACCAGCGCAGATATTCACCGCTTTGCCAATCTGCTTCAGGTGTCCTCGGCCTTTGGCCGCGCGATGGAAACGGTCGACAGAGACAAGATGTGCCGCCTGACCTACCCCCATGCATTAGACGCTCAGCGCAGTGGCCGGCTGAGCAACGCAGAAATCGCAGCGGCGATTGCCTCCACCGCAGAAGGCTATGCGTTTCCGACAAATCTGGACCGGGACCCACCGGTGAACGGCCTCGCCCCGGAAACCCAGGCAGCCTTCTTTCAGCGCGCCCTGTCCGAAGGCCTCGACGCAGCGGGCTTTGCAAGTCATCTGGAGAAAATGCATCGGGCGCGGCAGGCCTAGCTTAGCGCGATTTAGCACGCGCGCCGCTCCCACTCGGGGCGTATGCTTATCGCAGCCAATCGGAGGGGGCTCTGCTAAAGCGACTGCCCGCTAGGCCTGTGTCAGCCAAGCTCCAGGCTGGTCACTGCGAAAAATGGCTGCGGTGGCCCCGCAAATGCGCCGCGATACATGCGGGCCGTCTTAAAGCCTGCCTGCAGACCCAAGCCTTGGCAAAGCTGTGTCAGCCCGGTCGCCGTCTCTGGCACATCGAGGGTCACGGGGCCTGCGAACTGGGCGGCTGCCACGCGGATCAGACGCGCGGCACTGTCAGTGTCAGACGCCAAAAGCGGGCCGATCTTTGCCCCGGCGCGGCACGCCCTGACGGTGCAAAACCCTGCGATCCCGGCATCGCTGCGGCAGACAAACGTCTTGCGCGATGCCGTCTGGTCCAGCCAGGCGCCCAGATAGCGGGGCTTCTCCACACCGGATGCGGCGGCCTCCATCGCAATCAGCATTGGGATATCGTCAGCGGTGGCCCGATCGATATCTGGCGCAGATTGGCCAGACACAACCCCACTGTACCGCGTTGTGCCCCCCGCATAGGCGAAGCCGGAGCTTCGGTAATTCTGCTGCTGTTCCTCTACGCCATCCAAGCCCACAACACGCTGGCCCGCATGTTGCAACGCATGGGTCCAAAGCCTCAGACCATAGCCTTTGCCGCGATGCTCCGGGCGGACGATGTAGAGGCCAAGAAACGCGAAATCGGCACTGTGATTGACCACAGAGATGGCAGCCAACGGTTCGCTTGCGTCATCCACCCCAACAAAAAAGCCCTCCGGGTCCGCCTGAAAAAACGCCTCCGCATCATCCAGCCCCGGGTTCCAGCCCTCCGATCCGGCCCAGTCCAGCATGGTGTGCAGATCCGCCAGACGTGCCGTTCGACATTGAATCATCGTTTCAAAGCTTCCCTCAGCGTGGCGGGGCCTGCTTCACGCTCTCTGAGGTCCAATTGCGAGAGCAAATCAAGCAAATGTCCCTTCATCAGCTGCTCAGCAGCTTCCCCATCCCCCGATGCCAGCGCGTCTACCAACGCATGATGCGCATGGCTTTCGCATAAAGCATTCCTGCGGCGCCAGTACAGCGCAATCACAAGCGAAGACCGTGATATCAGCTGTCGGAGGAACGCTTCAATTGTTTGCTGATCCGCAATTCGCGCAATTTCCAAGTGAAAATCGCCCGACAGTTTGAGCGCCAAGCCTGCCTCACCACGATCAACCGCTGCGTGCTCATTCTCAATGTGTGCATTCAGGCGCGCGATGTCTTCGGGGCTTGCGCGCTGAGCCGCAGCGCGCGCTGTGCTGGGTTCCAAAAGAGCCCGCGCCTGAAATACTTCATGCGCCTCTTTCAACGACGGCTGAGAGACCATCGCGCCCTTGTTTTTCCGGATGGTCAGCAACCCTTCCTGCGCCATAGACCGCAGCGCCTGACGCACGATTGTGCGGCTGACACCGAACAATGCACACACTTCATCTTCGCGCAGCTTCGTCCCTGGCTGCAGGCGATGCTCATGCACAGCCTCAGTCAGCGCAGCGATAATGCCGTCGACACTGGATTTGGAAGATTCGGTTATCGCGTCCATGGCCCTCTCCTCGGCTCAATGTGCAAAACCGGCTGCCAACACTCAACGCCCAACACAAAATGACGTGGGATCGTATACAATTTTCGCCTAAATTCTGAACAATAAAATCGCGGCTCGATTGTTTTCCCACCGCCCTGACAGTTTGCCCCCCCCAAAAGCGGTTTGCGCTTTGGCGGAAAGGGCCTGCACACCCATCCTCTTTGCAACGCGAGGAGATGACGCAGATGAGCTTGACCCTGGATCTTGAACTGATCGGGCTGACAAAGCGCTATGGGCACACAGTGGCCGTGGACGCGATCAGCTATCATTTCAGCGCGGGCACCTATGCGTGCCTTTTGGGTCCGTCCGGCTGCGGAAAATCTTCGACTTTACGCATGATCGCCGGGCACGAGACCGTCAGTGCGGGCTCGGTCACATTGGGGGGTCGCGATATCTCACGGCTCCCGCCGGCCAAGCGCGGCACTGCGATGATGTTTCAGAACTACGCGCTCTTTCCGCATTTGAGCGTGGCCGACAATGTGGCCTTCAGCCTGAAAATGGCTGGGGTAGATGCCCAAACCCGCCGCACCAAGGCCGGTGAAATGCTTGAGTTGGTCGATATGACAGCGCTCGCCGACAGGTTGCCCGCCCAGCTATCGGGTGGCCAACAACAACGGGCCGCTCTGGCACGGGCACTGATCACCCAGCCCGATGTGTTGCTGTTGGACGAGCCCCTTTCAGCTTTGGACCCCTTCCTGCGCATCCGCATGCGTGCGGAACTGAAAAAGTTGCAACGGGAGTTGGGCATCACATTCGTGCATGTCACCCATGGCCAGGATGAGGCCTTGGCCTTGGCCGATGAAATCGTCGTCATGAACGACGCAAAGATCGAACAGGCCGGCAAGACGCGCGCGGTGTTCGAAGCGCCACAAACGGCCTTTGTTGCGCGCTTTCTGGGCTCCCATAACGTGATGCAAATGCCGGATGGCATGATCGCGGTCCGCTCAGACGCGCTGCAGTTCACACAGCCGGATGCCGCGCGTCTGCCGGGCACCATTACCAATATCGAGTACCAGGGCACACACGTCGCGCTGACCGCCACGATCCCGGGCGATCAGGAAGTGACGGCCCTGCTGCCGGACAGAGATTTCTTCGAGAACCCGAAGAATTTGGGAGAGGCCATCGGCCTCGACTGGGACGCCGGGGCAGCCCATGCCCTGGCAAGCTAACTGAACCTAGAAACAAGGATGTTACCTATGACGACAATTTCGAAGGTCCGATATTCCAGAAGGTCGCTGCTGAAGGCAGGTGGCGCGGCGGTGGCGGCCGCCGCGCTCCCGGCTCCGATGGTATGGGGACAAGAGACGAAAAACATCACCTTGCGCCAGTTCGGCACCGGGGTGTCCAACCTCAATGAAGTGGCTGAGAAGGTCAAGGAGGACCTGGGGTTCACGCTGGAAATGACAGCGCTGGATTCCGACAGCGTCACACAGCGTGCAGCCACCCAGCCGGACAGCTTTGACATTGCAGATATCGAGTACTGGATCTGCAAGAAGGTCTGGCCAACGGGCAACCTGCAAGCGATGGATACCTCCAAGATCGCAAATTACGACAAGATTGTCGGAACATTCAGGTCGGGCAAGTTGACCCCGGAAAGCGTGATTGCTCAGGGCACCGCTCCGCACACCGTTGGCTTTACGACCGGTGCGGATGGGAAAGAGTTCGTGCAGGAAGAATCCGGATGGATGACGCTGATCCCAACGATCTATAACGCGGACACCTTGGGCATTCGCCCTGACCTGATTGGTCGCCCGATCAGCAATTGGTCTGAGCTTCTGAACCCGGAATTCAAAGGGAAGGCCTCGATCCTGGACATCTCGTCGATCGGGATCATGGATATGGCCATGGTCGTCGAGTCCATGGGCGAATACAAATACCCCGACAAAGGCAACATGACCAAAGAAGAGATCGACCTGACACTGGGCATCTTTACCGAGGCCAAGCAGAACGGCCAGTTCCGTGCCTTCTGGAAATCGTTCGACGAATCCGTGAACCTCATGGCGTCGGGCGAGGTTGTGATCCAGTCCATGTGGTCCCCGGCCATCACCGCCGTGCGGTCACAGGGGATCCCCTGTGTCTACCAGCCGCTGGAAGAGGGCTACCGCTCCTGGGGCGGTGGCATCGGCCTATCCGCGTCCCTGTCCGGCATGGAGTTGGACGCTGCCTACGAGTATATCAACTGGTATCTGTCGGGCTGGGTTGGCGGCTTCCTGATGCGCCAAGGCTACTACTCGGCGGTGCCGGAAACCTCCAAGAACTTCATGTCGGAAGACGAATGGGGTTTCTGGTTCGAAGGCAAGCCGGCGGCTGGCGACATTACCAACCCCTTCGGCCAAGTCATGGAGAAAGCCGGCGCCGTGCGCGATGGCGGTTCTTTCTACGACCGGATGGGCGCCGTGGCCTGCTGGAACGCGGTTATGGACGAAAACCAGTACATGGTTCGCAAGTGGAACGAGTTTATCGCAGCGTAAGCGATACCCGCCGGAGGGCTGCGGCCCTCCGGCACCCAGCGATCACACAAAACATGAGCAGGGGCGAGCGTGCGCAACAACTCGGTCATTGGTTGGCTTCTGGCGGCGCCATTGTCGCTGGTCTTGCTGGTATTTCTGGTGGCGCCGATCGTTATGATCGTTGTCGTCAGTTTCTGGGGAGCGACAGAATGGTCAATCTATCCGGCATTCCAGTTCGATAACTACGCCTTCCTGCTGACATCCGATGTCACCTACAGGGTGTTTCTGAACACGCTGAAATATGCGGCAATTACATGGGTTTGCACGTTGCTCATCGGCTTTACGGTGGCCTATTATCTTGCCTTTCACATCCGCAGCCTGACGTGGCAGGTTGCCCTGTTCCTGCTGTGCACAATCCCGTTCCTGACGTCCAACATCATCCGCATGATTTCGTGGATCCCGTTCCTCGGGCGTAACGGCATTGCCAACTCTACTCTGATCTCTCTGGGCGTGATCGATGAGCCCCTGGAATGGTTGTTGTTCAGCGATTTCAGCGTGATCCTTGCCTTCGTGCACCTTTATACGCTGTTCATGGTGGTGCCGATCTTCAACACGATGATGCGCATCGACAAATCCTTGATCGAGGCCGCCGCCGATGCGGGTGCAAGCGGATGGCAGACGCTCCGGCATGTTATCATTCCACTCACCAAGCCGGGCATCATGATCGGAACCATCTTTGTGGTCGCCCTTGTGATGGGCGATTTCATCACCGTGCGATTCATGTCCGGCAGCCAGTCCGCAAATGTCGGGCGGATGATCCAAAACGACATCGGCCTGCTGCAATACCCCTCTGCTGCCGCCACCGCCGTGATCCTGCTGGTCACCGTGCTGCTGTTGATCGGCACCTTGTTGCGCTTTGTCGATATCCGGAAGGAGCTTTGACATGGAGCCACGCCCCAAATCCTTCTACGCCCTAACCGCCTTTTTTGTCCTGTTCCTGATCTTCCTCTATGGACCGACGATCACCATCGCGATCCTGTCCTTTCAGGGGCCGGGCGGCGGCCTGACCTTCCCGATGCGCGGGGTCTCTTTGCACTGGTTCCGCGACCTGTTCGAACAGCAGGCCGTCGGCGATATCTGGGGGTCTTTCTACCGCTCCTTCACTTTGGGCCTGATGGTGATGGTGACAACTGTGATCGTGTCCGTGATGGGGGGGCTGGCCTTCCGCAAGCGGTTTGCAGGCGCAACGATCCTTTTCTACCTCATCATCACGTCACTGGTGATCCCGTCGATCCTCGTCTCACTTGGCGTTGGCTTGATCTGGTCCCAATCAGGCATGACGGTGCATTGGTCCACGTCAGGCTACGGGGCACAGCTCACCTGGACCTTGCCCTTTGGCCTTCTGATCATGTTCGCGGTCTTCAACAGGTTTGACCGTTCCTACGAGGAAGCGGCCCGCGATCTTGGGGCCAGCCCCTGGCAGGTGATCCGCCATGTCGTATTGCCGATCATTGCCCCCTCGCTGATCGGGGTGGCGCTCTTTGGCTTTACGCTCAGCTATGATGAATTCGCCCGCACCCTTCTGACATCAGGCAGCTACAACACCTTGCCGCTCGAAATCTTCGGGATGACGACAAACGTGACAACCCCCGTCCTGTTCGCCTTGGGCACCCTGACAACCGTGTTTTCCCTGCTGATCATTGTGCTGTTTCTGGCCGTCGCCTGGTTCATGAACCGGGCCCGGGCCCGGCAGGGTTCAGACGCCGGGAAAGGTTTGCTCTGATGACGGTTGTGATCATCAACCCCAACAGCACGGCATCGATGACGGAGGCGATGTTGTCTCAGGCGCGCGCGGCTGCCCCAACCATGCACTTCGAAGGGTGGACGTCCCATGCAGGGCCACCCGCGATCCAAGGCCCCGAGGATGGGGCGACCGCAATCCCCCCCTTGCTCGACCTGGTCAGCGCAGCAATCCGCTCTGGGGCACAGGGCATCATAATCGGCTGCTTTGACGACACCGGACTGCCAGAGGCCCAGCGCATGGCCAGCTGTCCCGTGCTGGGGATCGGGCAGGCCTCCTACCACTACGCTGCCCTGCGCGATTGGCGCTTCAGCGTTGTCACGACGCTGGCGGTGTCTGTACCGGTGATCGAGGACAATATCCGGACCCAGAACCTCGCACCGTATCTGGGGCGCGTGCGGGCGTCTGATGTGCCTGTGCTAGCACTGGAAACAGACACGGACGGCGCCAGCCGCCTGATCGCAGAGGAAAGCAAACGGGCAGCGGCTGAAGATGGGATCGATGCGGTGATCCTCGGCTGCGCGGGCATGGTGCAGGTGATTGACGACGTGGGCGCAGCGCTTTCCATCCCAGCGATCGATCCGGTCGCGTGCACCGTGCGCTGCATGTCTTGGCTGATCGCCCAAGACGGACACTGAGCGCCCGTCTCACAGACGCACAGGAACGACTGGCCGGGCTGGGCGCGCTGTGACGGTGTTAACCACACCGCCTGCGCTCTGTTTAGGCGCCTCAGGCGCTAAACATCGTCCTTAGATGTCTCCGGGTCGAGTTTCTCGAGAAGATCCAGCAAACGCTCATAATCCGAAGCCCCCAGCCTGGCTTTGAACCCATCGGCAATCTGTGCGGCCTGTGCAGCGCGGTCGGCGATAACACGCGCCCCGTTGGCGGTGATGGCAATCATCTGCCTGCGCCGATCGGCCGTGTCGCGCGTCTGTGTGAGCAAGCCCTTCTTGCGCAAGGTTGCGATAATCCGGGTGAGGCTGGGCAGCAGCAGCCCTGCCCGGCCCGCCAATGTCTTTGTGTCCATTGCGCCAAACTCATCAAGCACGCGCAAAACCCGCCATTGCTGTTCAGTAATACCTGTTTCGGCGAGCATCTCCCGAATGGGTGACATCACACCTTCGCGGGCCCGGATCAACGCCATGGGAAGCGAGCGCACCGTCGAAGGCAAACCGGAAATCATTCGAAGCCCCCCTTTTTCAGGCCATTGCGCCCATTCAGGCTGCGCCATCCCTGGCATCGCAGAGCATTTGGGTTTTACAACTCAATTGTTAACATGTTAACCAAAACCATGCCACATTTCCAGATCGACTATTCCGCCAACTTGGAAGACTTGCTCGACATGGCAGCCCTGTGCGAAGAAATCCGGGCCACAGCGGCTGGGATCGCCGCGTTTCCAATGCCGGGCATTCGGGTGCGCGCCACCAGCGTGGACCACTTTGCGATGGCCGATGGTGATCCCCGCCATGGCTTTATCGACATGTCCATCCGGCTGCGCGAAGGCCGCCCGGAAGCTGTCAAACAGGCCGCTACAGCCGAGATTTTTGCCGCCCTTGAGGCGTTTGTGGCCCCAGTGATGCAGACCCGATCCATCGCGATCTCCGTGGAAATGCGAGACATCAACGCTGCGCTTTCGCCGAAAGGCGGATCAGTACGATCACATTTGGGGGCGCAATGACAGCACTTGAGGACAATCGCGAAAAGCTTGAGGGGTATCTTTCTGCGGTACGGGCAGATGGCATTTCCAACCGGATCGCGGGGCAGGATGTGCCCGGACAGGGCGGTGTCTTCGCGACACACTCGCCGGTGGATCAAAGCAAGATTTGCGACGTGGCCCTGGGCACAGCCGATGATATCGACGCGGCTGCGCAGGCCGCCCACGCGGCTTTTGCCCCGTGGCGCGATTTGCCGGCCGCCACGCGCCGAAAGATCTTGATCCGCATCGCAGAAGGCATCGAGGCCCGGGCGGAAGAGATTGCCCTGTGCGAATGCTGGGATACGGGTCAGCCGCTGCGCTTTATGGCCAAGGCCGCCCTGCGGGGTGCAGAGAACTTTCGCTATTTTGCAGATCAGGCAATCCAGGCACGCGACGGACAACACCTGAAATCCCCCACCCTGATGAATGTCACGGCGCGGGTGCCGATTGGACCGGTTGGGGTGATCACGCCCTGGAACACGCCGTTCATGCTATCCACCTGGAAGATTGCCCCCGCGCTGGCCGCCGGGTGCACGGTTGTTCACAAGCCCGCAGAGGCCGCGCCCCTGACTGCGCGCCTGCTGGTGGAAATCGCCGAAGAGGCCGGCTTGCCCCCCGGCGTGCTCAACACCGTGAATGGCTATGGCGAGGTGGCGGGCAAAGCCCTGTGCGCGCATCCCCGGATCAAGGCCATCGCCTTTGTGGGGGACAGTCAAACAGGCCGCCTGATCATCCGCCAAGGCGCGGACACGCTCAAACGCAACCACCTCGAACTGGGCGGAAAGAACCCGGTCATTGTGTTCGAAGATGCCGATCTGGACCGTGCCCTCGATGCGGTGATCTTCATGATCTACTCTTTGAACGGCGAGCGCTGCACCTCCTCGTCGCGGCTGCTTGTGCAAGACACGATCCGCGACGCCTTCGAGGCCAAACTGATCGCGCGCATCAACAAGATCCGGGTGGGGCATCCGCTGGATCCGGACACGGAGCTGGGCCCGCTGATCGATGCCACCCATTTCGACAAGGTCACCGGCTATTTTGACATCGCGCGCGCCGAGGGCGCCACGATCAGCGCCGGCGGGGCTGCCATCGATGGGCCCGGATACTTCGTTGCGCCCACGCTCTTTACCAACGCCACTAACACCATGCGGATCGCACGCGAAGAAATTTTCGGCCCTGTACTCACCTCCATCGGCTTCTCAACCGAGCAAGAGGCACTCGCGCTTGCCAATGACACAGATTACGGCCTGACAGGCTACCTCTGGACCAATGACCTGACCCGCGCCTTGCGCTTTACCGACAAGTTGGAGGCCGGCATGATCTGGGTCAATTCCGAGAATGCCCGACACCTGCCCACGCCCTTTGGCGGGGTGAAATCCAGCGGCATCGGGCGCGATGGGGGGGATTGGTCCTTTGAATTCTACATGGAGCAGAAACATATCGGCTTTGCCATGGGTTCGCATAAAATCAGCAAGCTGGGAGCATCCTGATGCCTGTGCCCGCGCCTAACCTCTACCCGGTTTTCAACACGGTGCGCGTCAGCCATGCCTATCTGAACGTGCACGATCTTGCCGCCTCAAAGCAGTTCTACGCTGACACTCTTGGCCTTCAGATCACCGATGAGGATGCAGAGCGCGTCTATCTGCGCGCCATGGAAGAACGGGGCCATCACAGCATCGTTCTACAACAATCTGACCAGCCGGGCACCGTCGAGGCCATGGCCTTCAAGACGTTTGATGAGCGCGATCTGGATGCCGCACACGCGTATTTTGCTTCGCTGGGCCGGCCAGTGGCGTGGATCGACCGGCCCTATCAGGGGCGCACCTTGCGCACCTCAGACAATTGCGGGATTCCGATCGAATTTTACTACCGGATGGACCAGCTCGCCCCCATCCATCAGACCTATGCGCTCTACAAGGGCGTGAAGCCGCTGCGGATCGATCATATCAACTGCTTCAGCAACGATGTGGATGCCTCTGTCGCTTTCTACAGCAAGTTCGGCTTTCGGGTAACGGAATACACCGAGGACGAAGAAAGCGGCCGGCTATGGGCGGCATGGCTGCACCGCAAGGGCGGCGTTCATGACATCGCCTTTACCAATGGCACGGGCCCGCGCATGCACCATGTGGCCTTTTGGGTGCCAACACCGCTGAACATCATCGATCTGCTCGATCTGATGTCGACCACAGGCTACGTGGCCAACATTGAACGCGGGCCCGGGCGGCACGGGATTTCCAATGCATTCTTTCTCTATGTTCTGGATCCTGACGGGCACCGCATCGAGATCTATTGCTCGGATTACCAAACGGTGGACCCTGACCTTGCGCCGATCAAATGGGATCTCAAGGATCCACAGCGACAAACGCTCTGGGGTGCTGCGGCCCCCGAAAGCTGGTTCAAGCATGGTTCCCCCTTCCTTGGCGTGCCAACACAGGTGCCGGATCTGAAAGCCACGCCAATCATCGCACCATAATGCCCCGATGCCCCCTGAGGCCGTCACAGCACCACTTTTTGCGCAGGAGCGCCGTACATGAACTGGGATGAATTCGCCGATTGGAGCCGCCAGATTGCCGATTGGGGCGCGGCCTATCACAAGAGCCTGCGGGATCGGCCCGTGCGGGCACAAACCGTCTATGGCGAGATTGCGGCGCAGTTGCAGGATGCGCCGCCCGAAACCGGCGAAGACATGTCGGTGATCCTGGAGGATTTCGAGCGGATCGTGATGCCCGGCATGACCCATTGGCAGCATCCCCGCTTCTTTGCCTACTTCTCTGCCAATGCAGCACCGCCCTCCATTCTGGCCGAGCAGTTGGTCAATACGGTCGCCGCGCAGTGCATGCTGTGGCAGACATCACCCGCCGCCACCGAGGTGGAAGGGGTGATGGTGGACTGGCTGCGCCAAGCTCTGGGCCTTGCCGAAGGCTATACCGGTGTCATTCAGGACAGCGCTTCGTCAGCCACCCTGTCTGCCGTGCTGACAATGCGGGAACGGGCCACGGGCTTTACCGGCAACCGCGAGGGGCTTTCAACCAAAGGGCAGCTGCGGATTTATTGCTCTGAAGGGGTGCATTCCTCGATTGACCGCGCCTGCTGGGTGGCAGGCATCGGGCAGGACAATCTGGTGAAACTGCCCACCTCCGGGCCACGTCACGCCATGGATACTGCCGCGCTTGAGGCCGCGATTGAGGCCGATCTCGCCGCGGGCCACGTGCCGGCGGGGATCATCGCAATCACGGGCGGTACCGGCGTAGGAGCCAGCGACAGCCTCGCCCCAGTTTTGGCGATTGCAAAGGCCCATGACCTCTACACCCATCTGGACGCGGCATGGGCAGGCGCTGCCATGATCTGCCCGGAAATTCGCGAAGACTTCTGGGCGGGCGTCGATGGCTATGACAGCATCGTCTTTAATCCGCACAAGTGGATGGGGGCCCAGTTCGACTGTTCGATCCAGTTCCTGCGGGACCCTACCGCCCAACTCAACACCCTCAAAATCGAGCCGGAATACCTGAAAACATCCGGCGATGCGGTGGTGAATTACTCGGAATGGACGATCCCGCTGGGCCGTCGCTTCCGGGCGCTCAAGATCTGGTTCCTGCTGCGCTCCTACGGCCTTGAGGCGCTGCGCGCGCGGATCCGCAATCACGTGGCCTGGTCTGAGGCGCTGTGCGAGCAACTGCGTGCCCTCGACGGGTTCGAAATCACCTCGGAGCCAATCCTCAGCTTGTTCTCGTTTCGCTGTCCCGGCGATGACGCCACCCAACAGCGACTGGTCGATGCGCTCAATGATGATGGCCGGATCTACCTGACCCAAGGGGCGCTCGATGGCCGCAAGGTCATCCGCTTTCAGGTTGGGCAATTCGATACCACGCAGGAAGACGTGCTGGGCGCATGTGACGTGATCCGCGACGTATGGGAAGGGCTGGAATGAAGTTCGCAACCTTTACCAGCGCAGGGCGTCAGCATTATGGGGCCGTCACATCGGAGGGCATGATCGCGCTCGACGGCGAGGTGCCGGACTGGCCCACGCTGTGGGATGCGGTGCGGGCCGGTGGGCTTGCGCGGCTCGAACAGACGGCACAGGGGCGCGCGCCCACCCACAGGGATTATGCCTTTGACATGGTGCTGCCCGGCCTGCGCCGCATCCTATGCGTCGGCGTCAACTTTCCCAACCGCAACGCCGAATACAAAGACGGCAGCGCGCAGCCGCCGCACATGTCGCTTTTCCCGCGTTTCGCCAGCGGCTTTACCGGGCATGACCAGCCCCTGATCCGGCCCCCTGAAAGCCACCAGCTGGATTACGAAGGCGAGGTTGCGATTGTCATTGGCAAAGGGGGGCGGCGTATCCCGCAAGCGCAGGCCTATGAACACATCGCGGCGCTGACGATCTGCAACGAGGGCACGATCCGCGATTGGGTCCGTCATGCGAAGTTCAACGTTACGCAGGGCAAGAACTGGGACAGATCTGGCGCGTTGGGGCCTTGGCTGGTGCCGTTCAAGCAAGCTCAACAGCTGGATGGAGCGCGCATCGTCACCCGCGTCAATGGCGAGGTCCGGCAGGACGACACGCTGGACAGGATGCTGTTCCCAATCCGCCAGCAGATCGAATACATCTCCACATTCATGGCGCTGGAGCCCGGTGATGTGATCGTGACGGGCACGCCAACCGGCGCAGGCGCCCGCTTCGACCCACCCCGGTTTCTGGCCCCGGGCGATGTGGTTGAGGTGGAGGTGACGGGCATCGGCACGCTGCGCAACCCCGTCGCGGATGAAACTCCATGACCCCGCAGGACCACGCCGCTGCCGCCGAGGCCTTGCTGGACGCCGAAGAAACCGGCAGGCAGATTGGGCTCCTCTCGCTGGACTACCCCGACATGGACATGGATGATGCCTATGCCATCCAAATGGCCATTCTTGCCGCCAAGAAAGCTGCCGGGCGCAGCATTATCGGGTGGAAAATCGGGCTGACCTCGCAGGCGATGCAAAGCGCCCTTGGCATCGACATCCCTGACAGTGGGATCCTGTTTGACGACATGCTGTTTGCGCAGGGCGCAACCGTGCCTCCGGGCCGCTTTATCCAACCCCGGGTCGAGGCAGAGATCGCCTTTGTGACCAAAGCGCCTCTGGGTGGGGCAGACATCACCCGCGAGGCAGTCATCGCGGCAACGGACTATGTCGCCCCCGCGATCGAGATCTTGGACACGCGCATCAAGCGTCAGGACGCGGCCACGGGCCGGACACGCAGCGTGTTCGACACGATCAGCGACAACGCCGCCAATGCCGGGATCGTGCTGGGCACCGAGCGACACCCCATCGAGGCGGTTGACCTGCGCTGGGTTGGCGCGATCACATCGCGCAATGGTGCTATTGAGGAAACCGGTCTGGGCGCCGGTGTTTTGAACGATCCCATAGAAAGTGTCGTCTGGCTGGCGCGGCGCATGGCCAGCTACGGGCAGGGCATTGCACCCGGGCAGATCATCCTGTCGGGCAGTTTTATCCGGCCCGTCGAGTGCCCGCCAGGCAGCACAATCGCGGCAGATTTCGGAGGCTTTGGCCGGGTGGACGTGGCCTTTGCCTGAGGCTTCAGCGCCGCGCGCGCCCTCCCAAATACAAAAGCGCCCGCCGTCTCGAACACGGCGGGCGCTTTTTCTTATGTGCAAGCTCAGCTGCGCACGGCTTTGAAAATCCACGTGCCTGTCATGCTCTCCAGCACGCCATCGCGCCGGATCAATTTGTGCCACAGGGCACCGGCGATGTGGGCCAGCAACAGCAGAGGTAACGCTGCCAGAGCAATCTCATGGGCCCCCAGCATGGCTGCAAGAAACAGCCCGCCCAAGACCGGCAACGAATATCCCAGCGCGATGCCAAGGCCCGAGAGCACGATTGCAAACACCCCGACATACAGCCCCGCATGCACGAGGCCCGAGGCCTTCTGCTCCCAGCGCGGCGCATCTTCCGGCAAGCGGGTGCTTCCGGCGATTGCTTTCGTCCACAGCAGCCTGACGAGGAACAATCCCCCAAGGATCAGCGCAAAGGTGACCTCAAACTGCAACAAAGCCGGGTCTGCCAGTTGGTTCACGTTGTCGAGCCCTTTGAGATAGCCGAAGCCAAGCAGGGCGGCCGAAACCCAGTGGATCCCTTTGGTGACAAACCCGTGTCGCTGTGCCTGAAGTGCCATTGTCGCGCTCCCTTATGCTGAAATCCGGATCAGGCCGCCACCTCTTGGGCATCGGCTACAGTGTCCTCGAAGCGCGCATCGGCCTCTTCAGACTCAGAAGCACTGTCCTCGTTCAACCTGATGAAGGGAGCGACAAGCGCAGCAATGGCGGCCATCGCCAAACCCAGCATGGACACAAAGGCCAGAACAGACAGGCCAAACAGGGCCATCAGGCCTCCGGCACCCACCAGAAGGATGCCGGCTGCAGATGCGGTGACTTTGTTCATAAAGGCTTTCATCGGTTGGTTCTCCTTTTCCTCATTCCGTTTCATGAGATGAAGATGTGCGAGGAGGTTTACCGGTGCCTGTCGCGAAATTTACAGTTTTGTAAGGTTCGCTGCGCAGGCGCCAATCATGCGCCCTCTGGAGCAGATCCCGACCGCTATTGCAGACCTATGTAACTGTATTAATTGTAAAAATACCCACAAAAGCACAATGCCAGAGGGCGCAGCAATTCTAGCCATTCGCTGAAATTATATGTGGGCGGATCGGCTCAGCGGTGTCAGTCGCAAGAAACCCAAGCGCCCTGTGCACCCGCAGACTCAAGACAGGCCGCAATGAAACGCATGCCCGCCAGCCCGTCTTGCACATTGGGAAGGATGCAGTGCTCAGGCAAAGGGGCACCGTCATCACTATGGCGGATCAGATGCGCCGCGTCGCTGTAAAGCGTGGCAAAGCCCTCAAGATACCCTTCCGGATGGCCGGCCGGAGTGCGGGTCGCATGGGCCGCGGCCTCCCAACTGCCTGCCCCACCGCGCGTCATAGTCTGGGTGGGTTCGCCAAAGCGCGTAAACTGCATCTGGTTGGGATCTTCCTGCTGCCACACGATGCTGGCCTTAGACCCATACACCCGAAGCCGCAGCGCGTTCTCCTGCCCGACTGCAACCTGGCTGGCCCACAACGCGCCTTTTGCGCCGCCAGCGTAGCGCAGCATCACCATGGCGTTGTCATCCACGCGCCGGCCCGGCACGAAGTAATCCAGCTCGGCTGAAAGCTGCGTTGCCGTGAGCGATGTGACAAAGCCGGCCAGATGGAACGCATGCGTCCCAATATCGCCGATGGCGCCCCCGGCCCCTGACTTGGTCGGGTCCGTCCTCCAATCGGCCTGTTTGTTGGATGTCTCTTCGGTCAACCAATCCTGAGCGTATTCCACCTGAACCATCCGGATGTCACCAAGAAGACCGGCGCGCACCATCTCACGCGCCTGCCGGATAAGGGGATATCCCGAGTAGTTATGGGTCAGGATGAAGTGCCGGTTGGACGCCTGCACCGCTTTGGCGATGGCTGCGCCATCTTCTGGGGTAGATGCCAGCGGCTTGTCACAGATCACGTGAATGCCCGCTTCAAGGAAGGCAATGGCGGGCGCGGCATGCATGTGATTGGGCGTGACGATTGCCACGGCGTCAATGCCGTCGGGCCGCGCCGCCTCTTTTGCAGCCATATCCCGGTAGGAGCTGTAGATGCGATCTTCGGACAAGCCCAGTTCTAGGCCGGAGGCCCGGGCGCGCTGCGGATCCGAAGACAGGGCACCCGCCACGAGCTCCCATTGGCCATCAAGACGGGCTGCCATGCGGTGCACGCCACCGATAAAGGCCCCTTGGCCGCCACCCACCATTCCCAACCGCAAGCGTCGCATCACGAAATTCCCAACATCTGGTGCAGCGCCGCGGTATCCGTGTCGCCGCCGGCGAAATCATCAAATGCCTTGCCAGTCACCTCAATGAGATGGCGGGCAATGAAGGGGGCCCCTTCCGCCGCGCCCTGCTCGGGCGATTTCAGGCAGCATTCCCACTCGAGCACGGCCCAACTGTCGTAGCCATACTGGGTCAGCTTTGAGAAGATGGCCCCGAAATCCACCTGTCCATCCCCAAGGCTCCGGAAGCGGCCGGCGCGCTGGGTCCAGGGCTGGTAGCCGGAATAGACGCCCTGACGGCCATCGGGACGGAACTCGGCATCCTTCACGTGAAAGGCATTGATCCGATCATGATAGAGATCGATGAAGGCCAGATAATCGAGCTGCTGCAGCAAGAAATGGCTCGGATCGTAGTTGATGCAGGCCGCCTCGTGCCCTTTGACCCGATCGAGGAACATTTCCCACGTAGCCCCATCAAACAGATCTTCGCCCGGATGCAGTTCGAAACCGATGCGCACACCCTGCTCGGAATAGGCATCAAAAATCGGCAGCCAGCGGCGGGCAAGCTCATCGAAGGCCTCTTCGATCAAGCCCGGAGGGCGCTGCGGCCAGGGGTAGAGATAGGGGAAAGCCAGCGCGCCAGAGAACGACACCGTCTCGCTCAGGCCAAGGCGGCGTGAGGCAATGGCCGCCATCTTGAGCTGCTCGACAGCCCAGGCCTGACGGGCCTTGGGATTGCCTTTTGCAGCATCCGGGGCAAAGGCATCAAAAGCCGTGTCATAGGCAGGGTTCACAGCGATCAACTGGCCCTGAAGATGGGTGGAAAGCTCGGTGATTTCGACACCGGCTGCCGCGCAGATGCCTTTCACCTCATCGCAGTAATCCTGACTGGAGGCCGCCCGCTCAAGATCAAACAAGCGCCCGTCGAAGGTGGGGATTTGCACGCCCTTATAGCCTAGGCTTGCGGCCCATTCGACGATCCCCTGAAGGGAATTGAAAGGCGCTTCATCACCCGCAAACTGCGCGAGAAACAGCGCCGGGCCCTTTATCATTCCTGCCATGACGTCCTCCCTTTCTAACGCGCGCGCGCCGCTTTTGGCGCGCGCTGGCCTTTACCGCATCAACATGCGGGCTGCATCCGGCCCGAGGGCCTCAGGACGCGTACAGGTACTGGCTATATCGATAAATTTCCGTTCCTCGCCGGAGCGCAGGATCGAAACCATCACATCAACCACATGGGTTGAGAACTCCAACGAGCAGCGGTGCGGCCGGTCATTGAGGATGGCCTGCGCCATATCCGCAAGGCCCGCGCAACGGTAGTTGGCAACGGGCGTGCCGCGCCCATCCTCACCATTGGGCACCCCAAACGGGTGATCCAAGCCGGGTGCATTTTCAAAGGCGGCCTTCTGCGTCATGCGCACTTCGCCGCCAAAGAAGTTCGGGTCTGGCACGTGCAGGGTGCCTGTTTCACCGTAGAGCTCCATGTTGGAATGGCCGTGCTGCCAGACATCCCAGCTGGAAATGAAGGTGACCTGTGCGCCCGACTGAAACTGCAGAACAGCATGCGCCGTGGTCGGGGTTTCCACCTTGATCTTCTCGCCGTTGCGCGGCGCGGAGGTAATGGTGCGATACTCAGAGGCCGCGCCAGTCATGGCCACAACGCTTCCCACCGGGCCCAGCAACTGCACGAGGTTCGAGATGTAATACGGCCCCAGATCGAGCACCGGACCACCGCCGGGCTTGAAGAAGAAATCCGGATTTGGGTGCCACATCTCCATCCCGGGGGATTGCACGAAACAGGTGCCAGAGGTGATTTTACCAACTGCGCCAGTGTCCACGAGGTGCCGGGCCAACTGATGCGCACCGCCAAGGAACGTGTCGGGGGCAGAGCCCACCCGCAGCCCTTTTGCGGCAGCAATCTTGCCCAGTTCCGCACCTTCTTCGAGGCTCAGCACGAAGGGTTTCTCGGAGTAGACATGCTTGCCGGCCTCCAGCACGGATTTCGACACCTCGAAATGGGCCGCCGGGATCGTCAGGTTGACCACAAGATCGATGTCGTCGGACGACAGCAGCCCTTCGACGGTTTCGGCCCGCAGGCCAAACTCATCGGCCCGCGCTTTTGCAGCGGCCGGGTCAAGGTCTGCGCAGGCACGGATTTCGATACCTGCAAACAGCGGGGCCAGCTTCATGTAGGCGGCAGAGATATTGCCGCAGCCCAAAATGCCGATGCCAAGTGTGTCAGTCATGAAGAGATGCTCCTTAGTAGCTGCGCAGAGCGGCAATGGAACGCTCGGCAAAGCGCTGCATGTCAGAGGGGTTGTCATGCTCCATGACGAACAGATCAGTTCCGGCGGCGCGCAAGGCCGCCATCAGCGCCTTCCAGTCCACCGTGCCATGGCCCACATCGGCCCAGCCATCTTCATCGCTGTTCTCACCCTCGGGGGCGATGTCCTTCACATGGGCGGTGCTGATCCGGGCCGCATGGGCATCGATCCAAGCCTTGGGATCTGCGCCGCCGCGGATCACCCACGCCACATCCATTTCCCATTCAAGGGAGGGCGCGTGTTCCAGAATGAGGTCCATGGCGATCTCGCCACCCGGCAGGGGCATGAATTCCCAATGATGGTTGTGCCAGCCAAACCGCAGGCCCGCATCGTTAACCTTCTTGCACGCCTCTTCGAGGCGCTTGGCCAGCGCGATCCAATTGGCGGCGTCAGTGCCGTCGCGCCACATATCCTCGGGCGCCGGGCAGAACAGGCGCGACATCCCGAGGACCTTGGCGGTTTCAAGGCTGGCGTCGAGATCCTCTTCGAACGCACCCACGGGGAAGAAATGGCCCGAAGGCATCGTCAGCCCGTGCTGGTCAAGCAGGGCCTTGAAGGCTGCCGGATCTTCATAGACCCCGCCAAAGCCCTCAACCTGAGTGTAGCCCAGAGCCGCAATCTGGGAGATCACGTTTTCCCATGGGCTGAAGTTGCGGGCGGAGTAAAGCTGGAAGGAAATATCCATCTTGGGTTGCCTGTTGTCTTGTCGGCTTCAGAGCCGGTTTTCAGATTGCGGATCAAAGAGGTTGGCGCGAGCGGGCTGGAACCCGATCTCGACCATGTCGCCCGGGGCCACGCTTGCCTGCCCATCCATACGGATATGGATCGGGTGCTGGCCAAGATTGGCGTAGATGATCGTGTCAGAGCCCATCGGCTCAACCAGCGAAACCTTCGCCTCCGCCCGGGCCACGGCCGAGGCCAGATTGTCCCCGGTCAGGATGTGCTCGGGGCGCAGGCCGATGATCGCCGCGCCGCTGCGCCGAGACCCTTCGGCAAAGGTGTAACCCTCCATCGGGATGGTCAGACCTTCAGCCACGAATCGGTTATCCTCAAGCGTGCCCTTGATGAAGTTCATGGAAGGCGATCCGATGAATTCAGCCACATAGAGGTTTTTCGGGCGGTTGTAGATCTCATTGGGGCTGGCCAGCTGCATGATCTGCCCCCCCTTCATGATGGCAATACGGTCTGCCAGGGTCATGGCTTCGATCTGGTCATGGGTCACGTAGACCATGGTGTTACCAAGTCTGGAATGCAGCTTCTTGATCTCAACGCGCAGATCGGCGCGCAGCTTGGCATCCAGATTGGACAGCGGCTCATCAAAGAGGAACACTTCCGCATCGCGCACAAGGGCACGGCCAATGGCCACCCGTTGGCGCTGCCCGCCTGACAGGGCCGCAGGCTTGCGATCCAGCAGCGGCTCGATCTGGAGGATCTCTGCCGCGCGGGAAACACGTTGCTTGATCTCAGCCTTCGACATGCGGGCGTTCTTCAGACCAAAGGAAAGGTTCCCCTCCACGGTCATCTGCGGATAGAGCGCGTAGGACTGAAACACCATGCCGATGCCACGTTCCGACGGCTCGGCCCATGTCACGTTCTTGTCGCCGATGTAGATCTGCCCGTCGGAGACATCCAAAAGCCCGGCAATGCAATTCAGGAGCGTTGATTTTCCGCAGCCCGAAGAGCCCAGCAGAACAAGGAACTCGCCGACACCGATATCGAGATTGAGCCCCTTGAGCACCTCGACATTGCCAAAGCGCAGGTCCAGGTCACGGATTGAAATACTGCTTTCCACGAGGGTCATCCTTTCACGGCGCCCGCAGCAATGCCGCGCACGAAGAGCTTGCCAGAGACGAAGTAGATCGAGAGCGGCACCAGAGCGGTAAGGATCGTGGCCGCCATATTGACGTTGTATTCCGTAACACCTTGCGTGGTGTTTACGATGTTGTTGAGCGCCACCGTCATCGGATAGGCATCCGGCCCTGTATAGACGACACCAAACAGGAAATCGTTCCAGATGCCGGTAACTTGCAGGATGACAGCAACGGTGAAGATCGGCAGAGACATGGGCAGCAGGACCCGGAAGTAAATCCCCCAGAAACCGGCACCATCCACGCGCGCCGCCTTGAAGAGTTCTTCCGGCAGCGAGGTAAAGTAGTTGCGGAAGAGCAGGGTCAGGATGGGCATGCCAAAGATCGTGTGCACGATGATCAGGCCGCTCAAATCGCCATAGAGGCCCATCTCGCGCAGCATGATCACGATCGGGTAGAGCATTACCTGATAGGGAATGAAGGCCCCAAAGATCAGGATCGTGAAGAACACGTTGGCCCCTTTGAAGCGCCAGTTTGCCAGCGCGTAGCCGTTCACACTGGCAATAATGATCGAGGCGATCACGGACGGCACCGTGATCTTGACCGAGTTCCAGAAATAGGCGCTCAGGCCTTCACAATTCAGTCCGGTACAGGCGGATCCCCAAGCCTTTGCCCAAGGCTCGAAGGTGACCTCCATCGGCGGGGAAAAGATATTGCCCATCCGGATTTCAGGCAGCCCTTTCAGGGAGGTCACGATCATCACGTAGAGTGGGATCGCGTAGTAGACCGCCACCAGCAACAGCGTGCCATAGAGCATGATATTGCGCCGCGAAAAGTTGCTTTTCGGCTTTGGGCCGCGGGGGCCGTCGAGCAAGCGTGTAGAGGTATCAGCCATTTTTCCGCTTGCCCCCGAATTCCAGCATCGCCCAGGGCACCACGATCAGTGAGACGGTCAGCAACATCATGGTCGACGCTGCAAAACCCTGCCCAAGGTTATTGTTTCTGAACATCATGTCGTAGACGTATTTGGCAGGCACTTCCGTTGCGATGCCGGGGCCACCACCTGTTTGCGCCACGATCAGATCAAACACTTTGACGATCCCCGTCACCACCAGCACGAGGGTGGTGATAAACACAGGGCGCATCATCGGAATGACGATGAAAATATAGGTTTTCCACGTCGGGATCCCGTCGATCCGGGCCGCTTTCCAAACTTCTTGGTCAATGCCGCGCAGGCCCGCCAGCATCAGCACCATAACAAGCCCGCTGCCCTGCCAAAGACCGGCGATCAACACGCCAAAGATGGCAATGTCGGGCGTGTAGAGCGGATCGAAAGTGAAGCTGTCCCAGCCCATGCCGCGCACAATGCTTTGTACCCCGAACTCAGGGTTCAGGATCCACTGCCAGATCAGGCCCGTCACCACAAAGCTCATGGCGTAGGGGTAGAGGATCACCGTTCGGATTGTGTTCTCAAACCGGATCTTCTGGTCGATCAACGCTGCGAGGATAAAGCCGATCACAAACACAAGGACCATCATGCACAGCCCGTAGATCACGAGGTTTTCAATCGCGACCAACCACCGTTTGGTGCCCCAAAGGCGTTCATATTGATCGAGACCAACCCACTTCATCCGAGGCAAAAGCCCCGACTTGGTGAAGCTGTAGACTATGGTCCAGCCCGTTCCACCCACAAAAACAAAAAGGGCTGTCACGATCATCGGGATCGCCGCCACCTTTGCATTCATGTTGCGAAACAGCTGGTTCGGGCGTTTGGTAGCCATCAGCCACCCCCTCTCAGCTGGCAAGATTGGCTGGCGCAGTGGGAGGTCGCGCCAGCCAGTTTGTCTCAGGGTTTATTCAGCGTCCGCGATGATATCGACGAACTGCGCCTGAGCGTCTGCAGCCGAGATCGAAGCATCGGCGAAGAACTCGGTGAAGAGCGTGTTGATCTGGTTCACCGTGTCCGGGGTCGCCAGCATGTTCACATCCGGCAGCAGTGCGCCGTCACCCAGCAGGGCCAGGCCCTTCTGCATGCAGTCGTTGGCGGCAGACAGATCGATGTCACCGCGCACCGGCAGCGAGCCCTTAGCGAGGTTGAAGTTCACCTGCGTTGCGGGGGCCAGAAGCAGGGCAGCAAGTTCGGCCTGAGCCGCAGCCTGATCTGCATCGTCGAGCACCGGGAAGTAGAACGCGTCACCACCCGTCGACAGGCGCGGGTTGGTGCCAAGGCCGGGCAGGCAGCTGTAATCTTCACCGGCAACGGAGCCGGCAACAGCGAATTCGCCCTGCGCCCAGTCACCCATGATCTGGCCACCGGCCTGACCGGTGATCACGAGGTTGGTGGCGTCGTTCCAGTTCTGCACGGTGGACTTTGCAGCCATGTCACGCGCTTCTGCTGCGGCCTCGAAAACGGTTGCCACATCGGCGCCGCCAGCCACGTCAGTGTCTTTGTCGCCGTAGACGGAGAGGAAGATCTCGCTGGGCAGGAGGCTCGCCATCATCACGTTGAACGCGCCAGACTGCTGCCAGCCCTGCTGACCCATCGCGAGGGGGATCTTGCCTGCGTCGGACAGCTTGTCGGAAGCAGCAGCAAACTCGGCCCAGTTGCTCGGGACATCAACGCCGGCATCGGCGAAGGCGTCATGGCTGACCCAGAGCCACTGCCAGGAGTGGATGTTGACCGGCGCACAATAAACACGGCCGTCGACGGTGCAGGCTTCCAGAAGCGTGGACGGGTTCACGAGGTCCAGCCAGCCTTCAGCTTCGGCAATGTCGGTGATGTCGCGCAGCAGACCGGCTTCGATCAACTCTTCGGCTTGGCGGCCGTGGTTGAACTGGAATGCGCCCATCGGGTCACCACCGGTGAGGCGGCTGACCATGACGGCACGTGCGTTTTCACCACCAGCGATGGCCGCGTCGACCCAGGTGTTGCCGGTTGCGTCAAACGCTTTTGCGAATTCGGCCACGGCGGCGGCTTCACCACCGGATGTCCACCAGTGCATGACCTCGAGCTCGGTCGCGCCTGCCTTGGCGGCGCCTACAATCGCGGTGCCGGCGAGCAGCATTGCTCCAACTGTTCTCATTCTTTCCTCCCTGCGGGTGTTCGTTCCCGACTGTTGATGCATGCAGTTCACATGCTTTGAAATCGATTACATTCACGCAAACAGAACGTGAAATCGATTACATTTATATTTCATTAGGAAGCTTTTCATGTCAAGAAAAGTAAAGCCAAGATCCAGAGCCACCCAACTTGACGCAGAAAACCACGACCATTCAAGACGTTGCTCGCGCTGCAGGCGTGTCCACCGCGACCGTCAGCAGAGCCCTGTCGAATCCAAAGCTGTTGTCCGATCGGGCACGTGACGCGGTTCTGGAGGCGATTCGAGAAACGGGCTACCGGGTCAATCAGTCGGCCCGCAACCTGCGCAAGCAGCGGGCGGGCGCCATCCTTGTGCTGGTACCCAATCTCGGAAACCCGTTCTTTTCGCAGATCCTGTCCGGCATCTCGGAAGGCTTTGCCGACAGCGACTATTCGGTTCTGATCATGGACACCAACCACCTGCCCGCCGATCATGACGGGCTGGTGGATTACTTCCTCGACTCCCGCATTGATGGGATGATTTCCCTCGACGGCTCCCTCTCGGATGCGGCGATGGACAGGTTTGAGGCGATGGGCGTTGCCAATCGGATCGTGTGCGCCTGTGAATGGGTTGGGCAGCGGGATCTGCCCTCCGTGCGGTCTGACAATGCCAAAGGTGCGGAACTGGCGATCCGGCACCTTTATGCGCTCGGCCATCGCAAGATTGCCCATGTAACCGGGCCTGCCGACAATGTTCTGACCCATGTGCGCAAGGATGCCGTTGGCCAGGTCCGCGAGGCACTTGGCCTCAAGATGCGGCCCGAGTGGATTTTCCGGGGCGATTTTTCCCTCGAAGCCGGGCACGATGCCGCCCGCCGCTTTGCTGCAATGGAGGAAGAACAGCGCCCAACAGCCGTGTTCTGCGCCTCTGACGAAAGTGCCATGGGGCTGATCTCGGGGCTGCTGGCTGCTGGCATCGATGTGCCGGGCGATATCTCCGTGGTGGGCTTTGATGACATTGAGGTTGCCCAGCATTTCGTGCCCTCGCTCACCACCATCCGGCAGGAACGGACGCAAATCGGGCTGGCCGCCTCAAAACTGCTTCTCAAGACCTTGGCCGATGGCGCCAAGGGCACGAGAGGGACAGTTGAAATGATCGATGTCGCGCTCAAGGCGCGCGGCAGTTCGGCCCCGCTGGCCCAGCGCTAGGCGGGCGCGCCCCAAGGCGCAGCAGCCAAACGCGGCGCCCCTTTGGCCAACCCTCAAGATGGTCGCACACCCAGGGATCCCTTTTGAGGATCAGGCCCCCGTCCGGACGCGCAGCCAAGCACTGCACGCTGGATCACATATCAGGGATATCACCGCAGATGAGGCGGCCCGACCGTGTCTTTCTTCCCGAACGACATATGTATGAGCAAGCGGGTGCGCGGCTGCCTGTTTGCATGTGATATCGCGGGTTTCCCAAGCTTTGGGGGCCAGTTGTCAAGCAGAGGACCAGCACAATGGTTCAACAGCGCACTCTCCGCTCAGACGAACTAGGAGGCCCCTCTTTTGTTTTCGAAGTACATAAAAGCTGCGCTGATCCTGCTCTTCTCCTCTTTGCCTGCGATGGCTGATGACATGATGATCGATGATTTCAAACAGGCGCCTGAAACGCGTTGGAGGTTCTTTGCTGACACCGTGATGGGCGGTGTCTCAAGTGGCAGCTTGCGCTTTGCCTCCGACAGTGATCCGTCTTTTGCCCGCCTCGCCGGACGCGTGAGCACCGAGAATAACGGCGGCTTCATTCAGATGCGTGTTGCTCTGCCGCAAGGGGCACCCGCTGACAGCGAAGGCGTTCGCTTGGTCGTGCGCGGCAACGACCAGAGATATTTCATACATCTGCGCACAATCGGCTCGATGTTACCGTGGCAGTACTACCAATCCGGGTTCGATACGTCCGGCGCCTGGACAGAAATTCGCCTGCCCTTTAGCAGCTTCAAGCCCTCAGGGGGCATGCTGCGCCGCGCGCCGCGCGCGGGTGGCCTCAAATCTTTGGGGATCGTTGCTTATGGACGCGACCACGATGCAGAGATCGACGTGCGCGAGGTCGGCTTTTACTGATACGGCCTGACCCACAGAAGTAGCTTGCGCTGAAACGAATGGGCGCGGATGGGTTTTTGGCCCGATCCGCGCCGCAGCTTGGGCGAACATCAGTGTCCCGCCCTTGTTCTGAAGGGGCGCGCAGCGGCGCTAAACCACGACGACATTGCCGCGCTTGCGGCCCGTTTCCACATAGTGATGGGCATCGACGAGATCAGACAGAGGGTAGGTGCGATCCATCACGGGCAAGAAGCGCTGCTCTTTCACAAGGTCAAGAATCTCGGCAAGCTCCGTCCTGTGCAAAGCGGGTTTCTCCAGCCCGGCGGCTGCAAATTTCGCCCGCTTGGTGCCGGCAATCGCAGTGCAGAGCATGTCGCGCAGCAGGCCCATCCCTAGCACAGGGCATATGTAGTGCCCCTGCTCAAGCAGAGCAGGCTTGGCAGCCTTGAACGACGATATGCCTAGCGTGTCAAAAACCACATTGAACCGCTCACCGGTCTCAAGGGGGTTTTCCACCCGATAGTCGACAGCCCGCGAAGCACCCAGCGTCTCTAGCATTTCAGTGTTGCGCGCACTGCTCGTCGCTGTCACCTGCGCACCCAGCGTCGCGGCGAACTGCACTGCGGCTGTGCCAAGGCTCCCAGACCCCCCAAGGATCAGCACCTTATCGGCAGGTTTGAGCTGCACCACACGGGTCAGGAAGTGCCAGGAAGTCAACGCACCGTCACACATAACAGCCGCCTCTTCATGGCTGAGCGTGTCCGGCTTTTTGACAAGGCTGGCCTCCGCATCGAGGCAGATGTGGCTGGCATTTGCCCCAAACTGCAGCCCGACCTCGCCAAACACGGCGTCGCCGGGCTGAAACCGGGTGACGGCACGGCCCGCGGCGATGACCTCTCCGGAAAAGCACGTGCCGGAAAGCTCGGCGCGCGGCTTTGAGAACCCAAGGAACGGACGGGCCCATTTGGGAATACCGGCACGCATCATGCCGTCAGCCCGGCTGACGGCCGAGGCCCGGACCCGGATCAGAACCTGACCGTCGGCCGGTGTCGGCAGTGCTCGGGTAACCGGCGCAAGAACGTTGGGGCCACCGTAACGGCGCACGGCCCATGCATCGAATGTCGTATCCATGACGATCTCCTAATTTGACTTGACCGTGACCTAGTGGATTTATTACTATCCAATAAGTGTCTAAATCGAACCTCTTTGGTTCATAAATGATCCGGTGAGCATGGATTGGAAATCTCTTCCCGCCTTTCTGGCGGTCGCGCGCACAGGTTCGCTGCGCAGTGGCGCCGAGCAGTTGGGCGGCACCCACGCAACGGTCCGTCGCCAAATTGAGGGGCTTGAAGCGCAGCTTGGCGCGACCCTGTTTCGAAGAGCCGCGGGCGGTTTGACCCTGACAGCGGCAGGCCGGCGCTTGCTGCCGCAAGCGCTGGAGGCAGAGGCCGCTTTGCTTAAGGGCTTTAACTCGGTCAAGGGACTGGATCGGGAAGCCTCAGGCCAGATCCGCCTGTCAGCAGATCCCCTGACGGCGCATTACATTCTGGCCCCCGTTTTGGCAGATTTTGCAGGGCTTTATCCGGAAATCGATATCGAGCTGAAACTGTCCTACTTCGTTGATTCCATCGAGAAAGATGAAACGGACATCTCTGTGCGCCACGTGGTGGGTGTGGAAGGCGATGCAGTTGGGCGAAAACTGTTCCCGCTTTCGATCGGCGTTTATGCCGCACGCAGCTACATTGATACAGCGCTGCCGAAAGCCGGTTCGAAAGGGGCGGGGCTTACGTGGATCGGCTACGGCCCCGCGCCAGAACTGCAAGACATGATCGCCGCCTCGCCCTTTCCCAAGGCCCGGATACGCCACGCAATAGCTGATCCGCAAATGCACCTTCACCTTGCACGCGCAGGCGCTGGCATGACGTTCCTTTCAAGCTGGGTACCCACGATTTTCCCGGAATTACAGAGGGTTCCGGGCACCCAGCTTGATCAGCGGCGATCAACCTGGGTGCTTTTGCACGCCGGGCTGAGGCGGGTTCACCGTGCACGCCTGCTCGTGGATTATCTCTGCGAAGCGCTTCTCGAGCGTCGGGCTGATTTCATTGGCGAAGGGTAGAAATCGCGTGTAGCCGCACCTGAGCGTTCGAACGCGCTTGCAGAGCGCGTACAGAGCAATCAATACCTCAGAAAGTGTTCAGATTTCGCTAGAAGTCCCTACACAATAGCGCCGCTCCGAAAATTCGTTTAACGAGAGATTAACGTCTCAGAGGCCAACTTTTATACATGCAACACGCTGGGGCAAATAACCGTTGATCAAGGATCTCTTCTTTGAAGCTGCGACAAGTGCGCCGGAACCTCGGTTCGTCGTGCATCTGCGCAACGCTGCAAGCGGTCAACGGCTGGTTATGACGTGGTGCAACCCTGCGCTCCTTTCGGCCTTCACCGTTTCATCCGGTGACGCAATCGAACACTTGGTGAGCAGGGTCCTGCCGGAAGCCTTGTGCGACGAGATCACAGATCATCTGCAGAATTCCGACCCCGCAAAACGCGTTTTGGAAAACGCCATCTTGCAGAAGGCTGACGATGGCAACGTTCACACCTTCGATCTTGAGCTCCTTCGGATCAAGGCGGACATGCCGGGAGAGCATTTTGGATACTGCCGCCTCATTGATGGAACGGAACGGCAGATCGCAAAGGACACGCTGCGGTCCGCTCTCGTTGAGGCCGAAGTCACCAAAACGCGCTTTGAGCATGCCATGGAAACGAT